>VFQR01000028.1_pt1 | contig 477388 bp, 501 predicted proteins | sample 3512321 | NCBI WGS metagenome assembly VFQR01 (sample SAMN10412374, study PRJNA504923) | tailings metagenome | isolation source: Relicate 3 Philex TSF1 revegetated site | place: Philippines: Tuba, Benguet | collected 2017-08-29
TTGTGAATCACAACACAGAAACCAAGGGAATCCTGTTTATGGGTTCACGCTCTAGGTGAGCGGCACGACCCCGAAATCGAGCCCCGGCACCAGCGACCTGACCTCGCGCACGATCAGCGCGGGGTCGGGCAGGCCGATGTCGATCGCCCGGTACTGCCCCCGGAAACGGAGCTTCCCGAGCCGTTGCGCGAGGTCGAGACAGTCGAAGGTCCGCGCCAGCAAGGGCGACAGGACCAGCCTCGGCTCAAGCCGTGCGAGCAGCTCCTCCGTGACGTCGTGGAATTCCACGAAGTACACGTGTCCGTCCAGGGGGAGCCTTCGTCCCCGGGCGGTCCATTCCCTTGTATCCCCGACGGCAAGGACCGATGCGACACGGTCGGTCCCATATCCGGCCGAGACGTGCGTCACGTCCCAGCTGATCGCTTTCGTCCAGTTCACGCCTTCCCCCAACGCGAATGACAGTCCGCACGCTTCACCCGATGTTAACGCGAAATTCGCCGGACGCAACTCTACCTTTGCGGGTGCACTGCGCGGCGATTTGGCCTTGCGCCCCTGACGCGCAGGGCGCAGACCGGACGCGGGGACAACGCCATGAGTGACACCGCCCGCCCGATTCTCGACGCCGTTCCGGTCCCGCTCGTGCTCGTGGGGGCGGACGAGCGCGTGGTGCACGCCAACGGTCCGGCCGGCCAGCTCTTCGGACGGTCGCTCGAAGGCCGCCACTACGTCACGGCGCTGCGGGCGCCGGCCGTGCTCGACTGCGTGGAGCCGGTGATCCTCGGCACGCAGGAGCGGGCCGAGGGACGCTTCCTGACCGCCGACGGCGCGCGGGAGGCCATGTGGCGCGTCACGGCCACGCCCGTCCCCCTGTCGGACCGCCGGGGGGTGCTCGTCACCTTCGAGGACACGACCGCCATGCAGGAAGCGGGCCAGATCCGCCGGGATTTCGTGGCCAACGTGAGCCACGAGCTGCGGACCCCGCTGACCGCACTCATGGGCTTCATCGAGACGCTGCGCGGCGCCGCCCGCGACGACCCTGCCGCCCGCGACCGCTTCCTCGGCATCATGGAGCGCGAGGCGGGCCGGATGAATCGCCTCGTGCACGACCTCCTCTCGCTCTCGCGGGTGGAGGCCGAGGAGCGGCTGCGCCCCACCGATCCCGTCGATCTCGCGGCGACGCTGAGGTCCGTGATCCTGTCGCTGCGCCCGCTGGCCGACGAAGCGAACGTGTCGATCGCGGCCGAGGGGATCGCGGCGCCCCGGATCGTTCCGGGCGACGCCGACCAGCTCGCGCAGGTCTTCACCAACCTGATCGAGAACGCCGTCAAGTACAGCGGCCGCGGCGCCACCGTCACCGTCACGCTGGCCCAGCCCGAGCACGATCCCGCGATCCGGGGGACCGCCGTGGCGGCGGTCGTGTCCGACACCGGCGAGGGGATCGCCGCCGTCCACATCCCGCGCCTCACCGAACGCTTCTACCGGGTCGACAGCCATCGGTCGCGCGAGAAGGGCGGGACGGGCCTCGGCCTCGCGATCGTGAAGCACATCGTGAACCGGCACCGTGGCCGCCTCCAGATCGAAAGCCGCGTGGGAGAGGGGAGCCGCTTCACCGTCGTGTTGCCTGCCGGCTGACGGGAACGCCGAGGTCCGCGCGCGGTTCGCCCCGGACGGGAGGGTCCGATGACCGACGACACCGGCGGCGAGCCGCCCTGCATGGCGCACCTGATCGTGGGCGGACACGTGATCGACCCCACCACCGCGCGCGACGTCGCGCGCTTCCGCCGGGCCGAGCGCGCCCGGCTCTACGCCCTGCGCCGCGCCACTCCCGTGGCGGAGCGCCGGCGGACCGAAGCCGCCATCGCCGCCGCTCTCGACACGCTCGACCTGCCCGCCGGCACCCTCGTCGCGGGCTACTGGCCGATCCGGGGCGAACCCGACCTCCGCCTTTGGCTCCGCGGCCTCGCCGCCCGCGGCCTCCGCGCGGCCCTGCCGGTGGTCACGGCCCGGGACGCGCCGCTCGCCTTCCGGCCCTGGGAGGCCGGCACCCGCATGGAGCGCGGCCTCTGGAACATCCCCGTTCCGGCCGGCGGCCCCTCCGTCACGCCCGACGTCGTCCTCGCGCCGCTCGTCGGCGTCGACCGCGCGGGCTACCGGCTGGGCAACGGTGGGGGCTACTTCGACCGCACGCTCGCCGCGCTCTCCCCGCGGGAGGTCGTGGGCGTCGGCCACCCCTCCGCCCTCATCGACACCATCCATCCCATGCCCTGGGACATCCCGATGTCGCTGGTGATCCTGGGCGACACACCCCCCTGGCGCCCCGCCCGGACCTGACGCCGCCGCCAAGGGTTGCGGGCGCCCGATCTCCTGCCCTATAGAGCCGCATCGCATCGACAGGACCGGGAGTCACGGGCCATGGCAGGCCATTCCAAATGGGCGAACATCCAGCACCGCAAGGGCAAGCAGGACGCGGTGCGCTCCAAGCTGTTCTCCAAGCTCTCGAAGGAGATCACGGTCGCCGCCAAGATGGGCGACCCCGATCCCGACAAGAACCCGCGCCTGCGGCTCGCCGTCAAGGAAGCCCGGGCGAACTCGATGCCCAAGGACAACATCGAACGCGCGATCAAGAAGGCCACGGGCGGCGAGGCCGAGGCCTTCGAGGAAATCCGCTACGAAGGCTACGGGCCGAACGGCGTGGCGATCATCGTCGAGGCGATGACCGACAACCGCAACCGCACCGCGTCGAACGTCCGCTCCACCTTCGGCAAGCACGGCGGCAATCTCGGCGAAACGGGTTCCGTCAGCTTCATGTTCGACCGCAAGGGCGAGATCCTGTATCCGGCCTCCGCCGGTGACGAGGACACCGTGATGCTGGCCGCGATCGAGGCGGGCGCCGCCGACGTCGAGAGCTCGGCCGACGGCCACGCGATCTACTGCGAGGCCGCCGATCTCGCCGAGGTCTCGACCGCGCTCGAGGCGACGCTGGGCGAGGCGCTGTCCACCAAGCTCGTCTGGAAGCCGCAGACCACGACCGAACTCGACTTCGACGCGGCGCAGGGGCTGATGAAGCTCATGGACGCGCTCGAGGACGACGACGACGTGCAGCGCGTCACCGCGAACTTCGAGATCTCCGACGAGGTGATGGAGCGGCTCTCGGCCTGAGTCCTGTCGGCCGCTCATCCGCTTCCATCGACCCGCAAATATCCCGGGGAGCGCGAGGGGCAGAGCCCCTCGCTCCTCCGCGTGAGGTCAGGCCGCCACGAGGGCCTGACGCGCCGCCCGGCGCACGGCGGCGGTCAGCGGCGCCAGCGTCGCCCGCCCGATCCGGCTCGCCTGCCAGACGAGCGGCGTGTCGAGCGGCCGCTCCGACAAAAGCGCGACAAGCCGTCCTGCCGCGAGATGGTCCCGCACCAGCGGCGCGGGGTTCATCCCCCAGCCGAGCCCGAGCAGCGCCGCCTCGACGAAGGCCGTGGACGACGGCAGCCTGTGCCCGGAAAGCCGGACCTTCCGCCCCGTGGCCGCCTCCGCCCAGCGGTGCTGGAGCGTGTCCTTCTCGTCGAAGACGAGCGCGGGTGCCGCCGCGAGCGCTTCGGCCGTCACCCCGTCCGCGAACCACCGCTCCCGGAAGCCGGGCGCGCAGGTCGCCACGTAGCGCAGCGCGCCCAGGGGCACCGCGTCGCAGCCCTGCACCGGCGCGGCGGCGGCCGTCACGGCCGCCGCGACCTCGCCGCGGCGGAGAAGCTCGGCCGAATGATCCTGGTCGTCCACGACGATCTCGAAGAACGCCTCGCCCGCCGCAGCCAACGCAGGCAGGATCCATGTGGCGAGGCTGTCGGCGTTCACGGCGATGCGCAGCCGCGGGGGGCCCTGCGCCGCGAGCCCGAGGTCCGTCACCACCTCGCGCGCGAGCCGACCCACGTCCTCGGCATGGCGGACGAGCCGCGCGCCCACCGTCGTCGGACGCGCGGGCTGCACCCGCGCCACGACGACCGCGCCCACCTGCTCCTCGAGCGCCCGGATGCGCTGCGAGACGGCAGAAGGCGTGACCGAGAGAGCCGCCGCCGCCGCCTCGAACGATCCGGTGCGGACGACGGCGGCGAGCGCTTCGAGATGGCGGGGGTCGAACATCAGATCTGCTTAGGTCCGTTCAGCAACATTAACTTGTCTAATCCACACAAGCCTGCGAGTCACGCGTCTGCACCGACAGGAGCCACCATGCACGCCGCAGCCTCCGGATTCTTCCTCGGCCTCGGGCTCATCATGGCGATCGGCGCGCAGAACGCCTTCGTCCTCAGGCAGGGTCTGCGGCGCGAGCACGTGTTCGCGGTCTGCCTGACCTGCGCGCTCTCGGACGCCATCCTGATCGCGGCGGGCGTCGCCGGCATGGGCTGGCTTGCGCGCGAGGTGCCCTGGCTCGCCCCGGCCATGACCTGGGCGGGGGCGGCGTTCCTCGTCGTCTACGGCGCGCTCAGCTTCCGCCGCGCCCTCGCGCCCGGCGCGCTGACGGCGGCGGGGCAGGGCGGGGGGAGCCTGCGCGGGGCGCTTCTCACCTGCCTCGCGCTCACCTGGCTCAACCCGCATGTCTGGCTCGACACGGTCGTCCTCCTCGGGTCTGTGGCGGCGCGGTTCCCCGGCGATGCCGCCGCCTTCGGGATCGGCGCCGCCACGGCGAGCTTCGCCTTCTTCTTCGCGCTGGGGTTCGGCGCGCGCGCGCTCGCCCCCGTCTTCGCCCGGCCCGCGGCCTGGCGCGCGCTCGACCTCGCCGTGGGCGCCGTGATGTGGACCATCGCCGCGAAACTGGTTTTCGCCTGACCGCCCGGGGTTGCGAAGCCCGCCCCGACCTGCAACACCACGGGCCATGCAGGCCGCAGCGAACCGCCCCGTCGCGGGGATCCTCTGGATGATCGTGACGGGCATGCTCTTCGTGGGCGTGACGGCGGTCGTGAAGCACGTGGGCGACGCGCTGCCCGCGCCGCAGTCGGCCTTCATGCGCTATGCGCTCGGCCTCGTCTTCCTCATCCCCGCGATCCGACCGCTGGTCGAGGCCCAGCTCACGCGCCGCCAGATGGGCCTCTTCGCGGCGCGCGGCGTCGTCCACACCTTCGGGGTGATGCTCTGGTTCTACGCGATGACCCAGATCACCATCGCCGAGGTGACGGCGATGAACTACCTTAACCCCGTCTACGTGACGCTCGGAGCCGCACTCTTCCTCGAAGAAAAGCTCGCCGCGCGCCGGCTCGTCGCCGTCGCGGCCGCGCTCGTCGGCGCGCTCATCATCCTGCGCCCCGGCTTCCGCGAGGTCTCGCCCGGCCACATCGCCATGCTCGGCACCGCGCTGTTCTTCGGTGCGTCCTACCTTCTCGCCAAGCTCCTGAGCGGCGAGACGAGCCCCGCGGTGATCGTGGGGATGCTGTCGATCACGGTCACGATCGGCCTCATCCCCTTCGCGGCCGCCGTCTGGGTGACGCCCACGCCCGCCCAGTGGGGCTGGATGTTCGTGGTGGCCTGCCTCGCGACGGCGGGACACTACACGATGACGCTCGCCTTTGCCGCGGCCCCCGTGACCGTGACGCAGCCGGTGACCTTCCTCCAGCTTCTGTGGTCGGTGCTCCTCGGCGCGCTGTTCTTCGCGGAGCCCGTGGACGGCTGGGTCGTCCTGGGGGGGCTCGTGATCATTGCGGCGGTGAGCTTCATCACCTGGCGCGAGGCGGTGCTGAAGCGCCGGGCGGTCACGCCCAACGTCAACGCGACGAAGATCTGAAGGAGCGCCTGCGGCGCCTTCCGTTTGTCTCGCCTGCGGCGCGTGCCGCGCCTCCGGCTCGGGGGCCTCCGGCGGGAGTATTTGCGCCAGCAGGAACGAGAGGGGGTTGGTGCGCGCGGGTCTCGCTCACCCGCGGGGGTCGAGGAGCCGGGCGAGGATCGTGTCCGCTGTGACCTGGCCCAGGAGGTGGCCGTCCTCGACAACGCCCAGGGGCCCGCCCTCGGCGCGGACGAGCGCCATCACGCTGCGGATGTCGGCCTCGGGACCGACCGAGCGGGCGGGTTTCGCCGTTGCGGGCTCCATCACGTCGCGGGCGCTGAGCACGCGGAGCGGGTTCATCTCGGCCACGAAGTCGGTCACGTAGGCGCTGGCGGGGGCCGAGAAGATCTCGCGCGGGGTGCCGCACTGGACGATGCGTCCGCCCTCCATGATCGCGATGCGGTTGCCGAGCTTGAACGCCTCGTCGAGGTCGTGGCTCACGAAGACGATCGTGCGGCGGAGCGTCTTCTGGAGCGCGAGGAGTTCGTCCTGGAGGCGCGTTCGGATCAGCGGGTCGAGCGCCGAGAAGGGCTCGTCCATCAGCAGGATCGGCGCCTCGGTCGCGAAGGCGCGGGCGAGGCCCACGCGCTGCTGCATCCCGCCCGACAGGTCCGCCACCGCGCGGTCCGCCCATTGGGAGAGATTCACCAGCGCGAGCTGCGCGTCGACCCGGGCCGCGCGTTCGACTCGCGGGACGCCGGCGAGCTCGAGCCCCAGCCCGACGTTCTCGCGCACCGTGCGCCAGGGCAGGAGACCGAACTGCTGGAACACCATGGCCACGCGCCGCTGCCGGATGCGGCGGAGCGTGGCGGCATCGGCGTGGGTGACGTCGACGAGCCCCGCGCCGTCGCTGACGTGGACCGCCCCGCGGCAGACCGGGTTGAGGCCGTTCACCGCGCGCAGGAGGGTCGACTTGCCCGAGCCGGAGAGGCCCATGAGGACGAGGATCTCGCCCTCGGCCACATCGATCGTGCAGTCGTGGACCCCCAGAACCTGCCCAGTGCGGGACTGGATCTCGGACCAGTCGAGGCCGTCGTCCATCAGGGGCAGCGCCTTGTCCGGGCGTTCGCCGAACACGATGGAGACGCGGTCGAAGCGGACGGCGGGGCTGGCGGCCGGCGTCATCGCGTCACCCGCAGCATCCGGTCGAGGATGATCGCGACGACCACGATGATGATCCCGCTTTCGAAGCCGAGCGCGGTGTTGACCGAGTTCAGCGCCCGGATGACCGGAACGCCGAGCCCGTCGGCGCCCACGAGCGCCGCGATCACCACCATCGACAGGGACAGCATGATCGTCTGGTTGAGCCCCGCCATGATCTGCGGGAAGGCATAGGGCAGTTCCACCTTCCACAGCGTCTGGCGCGGCGTCGCGCCGAAGGCCTGCGCGGCTTCGAGGAGCGGGCGGGGCGTCGACGTCACCCCGAGGTGGGTCAGCCGGATCGGTGCGGGCAGAACGAAGATGACCGTGGCGATCAGCCCGGGCACCGCGCCGATGCCGAAGAAGACGATGGCCGGGATGAGGTAGACGAAGGTCGGCAGCGTCTGCATGAGGTCGAGCACGGGGCGCATCCAGGCGTAGAGCCGGGGCCGGTGCGCCGCCGCGATGCCGATGGGCACGCCGAACCCCATGCAGACGACGCAGGAGGCCAGCACCAGCGTCAGGCTCTCCGTTGTGGCCCTCCAGTAGCCCTGGTTGAGGATGAAGAGGAAGCCGAGCGCGACGAGGAGGCAGGTCTTCCACGACCTCTGCAGGATCCAGGTGACGGCCACGAAGATCGCCACGATCACCAGCGGGTGCGGGGTCTGGAGCAGCCAGAGCACCCAGCCGATCAGCGTCTCGAGCGCCAGCGCGATCGCGTCGAAGACGCCCGCGCCGTTTGCCTGGAGCCAGTCGAAGGCGTCCGCCGCCGTCCGGCCCACGGGAATCTTGTTGTCGGTCAGCCAGTTCATCTAGTCTCGCCCCGCCTGGGGGTCACCATACCGCTCCGGCCGACGAAAGAAAGGCTGGAGACGGGAGCGCCTGATGATCGACCTGTACACCTGGACCACGCCCAACGGACGCAAGGTCTCGATCCTGCTCGAGGAGCTCGGCGCGCCCTACGAGGTCCACGCCGTCGACATCGAGAAGGGCGACCAGTTCGCGCCCGCCTTCCTCGCCATCTCGCCCAACAACAGGATCCCCGCGATCCGCGACCGCGCGACCGGGTTCACGCTGATGGAATCGGGTGCTATCCTGATGTGGCTCGCCGAACGGCACATGCGCTTCCTTCCGGCGGGCGAGGAGCGGTGGCGCACCATCGAATGGCTCATGTGGCAGATGGGCGGGCTCGGGCCGATGCTCGGGCAGGCGCACCATTTCCTCTACCCGACGCGGGGCAAGTCCGCTTACGCCGAGGAGCGTTACGCGAACGAAGCGCAGAGGCTCTACCGCGTACTCGACACGCGGCTCCGCGGCCGCGACTACGTGGCGGGTGCGGGGCGCGGCGAGTACACCATCGCCGACATGGCGATCTGGCCCTGGGTTTCGCGGTTCGAACGGCAGGAGGTCGATCTCCGGGCCTTCCCGGCGGTCCGGGACTGGTACCTTCGCATCGCGGAGCGCCCTGCGGTGCGGCGCGGCTACCATGTGCCCCATGCCGTCGGCGAGATTCCGATGCCCTGACCGCGGCCCCATTGCGGGTGTCCGGGGCGCGGTCCATCCTCCGCGCCGGGAGCCGGCGCAGGGAGGAGACAGAATGGCACTGACGCTCTACACGAACCCGCAGTCGCGGGGCCGGATCGCGCGCTGGATGTGCGAGGAACTGAAGGACGCCGCGGGGATCGACTACGAGACCGTGGTCCTCGACTACGGGACCACGATGAAGGCGCCGGACTACCTTGCCATCAACCCGATGGGGAAGGTACCCGCCATCGACCACGACGGCACCGTGGTGACCGAGGGCGCGGCGATCTGCGCCTACCTTGCCGATGTCTACCCCGACGCGGGCCTCGCCCCGGCGTCCGGCGATCCGGCGAGGGGCTCCTACTACCGCTGGCTCTTCTTCGCGGCAGGGCCGCTCGAGCAGGCCGTGGTCAACCGGGTGCTCGGCGTGACCAAGGATGCGGAACACCCGCAGATGGTGGGCTACGGCAGCTACGACGCGGCGGTCGGGGCGCTGGAGGGATGGTTCTCCGCGCATGACTACGTCACCGGCGGGCGCTTCACGGCGGCGGACGTCTTCGTGGGATCCTCGATCGGGTGGGGGATGATGTTCGGCACGATCCAGAAGCGGCCCGCGTTCGAGGCCTATGCCGCGCGCGTCCTCGCCCGTCCCGCGGCCCTCCGCGCGAAGAAGATCGACGACGCCCTGGTGCAGGGCGCGGCCTGAGGCCCGCGCCCTGCGGAGTGGTCAGAGCCCGAGCGCGCCACGCACGGCGCCCAGGGCGTCGCCGCCCTCCCTGGTCGTGACGCCGTCGAGCCAGGCGTCGAGCACGCCGGGGTTGTCCTTCAGCCAGGCCTCGGCCGCCGCGCGGGGATCGGCGCCGTCGTTCAGGATGGCGCCCATGATCTCGTTCTCCATCTCCAGCGTGAAGGACAGGTTCTGGAGGAGGCGGCCGACGTTCGGGCAGCTCTCCACGAAACCGGCGGTGGTGTTGGTGTAGACCGTCGCCCCGCCGAAGTCCGGTCCGAACCAGTCGTCGCCGCCCTCGAGATAGGTGAGGTCGAAGTTGGCGTTCATCGGATGCGGCTCCCAGCCGAGGAACACGATGGGCTCTCCGCGCCGTTCGGCGCGCGCGACCTGCGCCAGCATCCCCTGTTCCGAGCTTTCGACGACCCGGAAGCCGTCAAGCCCGAAGGCGCCCGCGTCGACCATGTCGATGATCAGCCGGTTCCCGTCGTTGCCGGGTTCGATCCCGTAGATCTGCGCCCCGAGCGCGTCGCGATGGGTCGCGATGTCGGCGAAGCCCGCGATGCCAAGCGCCGCACCCGCCGCGTTCGTGGCGAGCGTGTACTTCGCCCCTTCGAGGTTCGCGCGCACCGTGTCGACGGTGCCCGCCTCGCGATAGGGCGCGATGTCGGCCTCCATCGTCGGCATCCAGTTGCCGAGGAACACGTCGATGTCGCCCGCGGCGAGCGAGGTATAGGTGACCGGGACCGACAGGAGCTTCGTGTCGGTGCCGTAGCCCAGCGCCTCGATCACCGCCGTCGTGGTGGCGGTCGTGGCGGTGATGTCGGTCCAGCCGACGTCGGCGAAGACGATGGTGTCGCAGTCGGCCAGCGCCGCGGTGCCCGCCGCAGCGAGGGCAAGGGCGGAAAGTGTTGTCTTGAGCATGTCGGTGCTCCCTCTTATTGTTGATTGACGGGTCAATCAAACCCGTGCGGAACGCTCGGCCAGAGAGGTCAGTCACATGCCGAAGCTGGGGATGGAGCCTATAAGACGCGACGCACTTGTAAAGGCAACGATCCGCGAGGTGGGCCTGCGCGGGTCGGCGGACGTCACGGTCAGCCAGATCGCGAAGGCGGCGGGCGTGTCGAGCGCGCTCGCGCACCACTACTTCGGGACGAAGGAGGCGCTCCTCCTGTCTGCCATGCGCCAGATCCTGCGCGACTACGGGCGCGAGGTGCGGGTGGCGCTCGCCGCGGCGCGGGGGCCGCGCGCCCGGCTCGAGGCAATCGTGCGCGCGAACTTCGCCGCGCCGAACTTCCGGCCCGAGGTGATCGCGGCCTGGCTCACCTTCTACATCACCGCGCAGACGAGCCCGGAGGCGATGCGGCTTCTCGCGCTCTACAAGGCGCGGCTCAGGTCGAACCTGCTCCATGACCTGCGCCCGCTCGCGGGGCCGGGGGCGGAGAAGGCGGCGGACGGGATCGGGGCGATGATCGACGGGCTCTACATCCGTCACGGCCTCGGGCGGGCGGACGCGGAGGCGGCGACGGCGCTGGTGCTCGACTATCTCGACCGGCTCCTCGGAGACGCGCGATGAGGCCCGATGTCCAGCCGAGCGCAAGCCATTTCGTGAACGGCCGCTACCGCGAGGATACGGGCGGCGCGGCGATCGACTGCCTCTATCCGTTCGACGAATCCCGCGTCGCGCGGGTCCACGAGGCGACGCCCGCGGTGGTCGAGGAGGCGCTCGCGTCGGCCGAAGCCGCCCGGCGCGACTGGGCGGCCCTGCCGGGCGCGGAGCGCGGGCGCATCCTGCGGCGCGCGGCCGACATCATGCGTGCGCGGAACCGCGAGCTCAGCGAGATCGAGACGCTCGACACCGGCAAGCCGCTGCAGGAGACGCTGGTGGCGGACGCCGCCTCGGGCGCGGACGCGCTCGAGTTCTTCGGCACCCTCGCCCCGCATGTCGCGGGCGAACGCATGCAGTTCGGGGAGGACTGGGCCTACACGACGCGCGTGCCTCTTGGCGTCTGCGTGGGTATCGGCGCGTGGAACTATCCGACCCAGATCGCCTGCTGGAAAGGCGCGCCCGCGCTCGCCTGCGGGAACGTGATGGTCTTCAAGCCGTCCGAGGAGACGCCGCTCGCGGCACTCAAGGTGGCCGAGATCCTGGCGGAGGCCGGCGCGCCCCCGGGCGTCTTCCAGGTGGTGCAGGGCCGGGGCGCGGTGGGCCACGCGCTGGTGACGGACCCGCGCGTGCGGAAGGTGTCGCTGACCGGCTCGGTCGCCACGGGGCGGCGCGTCTACGCCGCGGCGGCGGAGGGGATGCGGCATGTCACCATGGAACTTGGCGGCAAGTCGCCGCTGATCGTCTTCGCGGACGCGGATCTCGACGCGGCGGTGTCGGGCGCGATCCTCGGCAACTTCTATTCCTCGGGTCAGGTCTGCTCGAACGGGACGAGGGTCTTCGTGGAGCGGCGGCTGAGGGAGGCGTTCCTCGACCGGTTGAGGGAGCGGCTCCGCGGTGTGGTCATGGGCGACCCGCTCGACGAGGCGGTGAACTTCGGGCCGATGGCCTCGGCGCGGCAGATGGAGATCGTGCTGGGCTATGTGGAGACGGGCGTGGCCGAGGGGGCGGAACTCGTCGCGGGAGGGCGGCGGGCGAACCGGCCGGGCTGGTTCGTGGAGCCCACCGTCTTCGCGGACGTGACCGACGGCATGACCATCGCGCGGGAGGAGATCTTCGGCCCCGTGATGTGCGTGCTCGACTTCGCGGACGAGGACGAGGTGATCGCGCGGGCCAACGCCACCGATCTCGGGCTGGCCGCCGGCGTCTACACGCGCGACATGGCGCGCGCGCACCGGGTGGCGGCAGCGATGGAGGCGGGGACGGTCTGGATCAACGCCTACAACCTCACGCCCGCGGGCTTCCCCTTCGGGGGATCGAAGCTGTCGGGGATCGGGCGGGAGAACGCGGCGGCAGCGGTGGCGCATTACACCGAACTGAGGTCGGTCTATGTCGGGCAGGGAGGCACCGGTGCGCCGTTCTGAGGGAGGTTCCGCCCCCGCGTCTGCGCGCTGGCGCGCTTGCCCCGGGGTCGGGCGGGGGCGCGCGGCTGCGTCGCGCGCCGGGGACGATGGGGGGCGCGCGGCTGCGCCGCGCGCCGGGGTGCGAACAAGGAGCGTCGCGCCTGCGGGGGGTGGAGGACCATTCTGCAATGAGGCGTCTGAAGAGCAGGCTGCTCTTCAGATCGCCTCTCCGAGGGTGGGTCGGGACCGGGCCGCGTCAAGGACGCTGGCGCGCCGGCTCCGCCGGTGGCCTGCGGCCATCCTTGACCCGGCCCGCTCCCTCGGGAGGGCGGCGTGATGGAGGCCGACGTCGTCGTCGTGGGCGCCGGGTCGGCGGGCTCGGCGCTGGCCTACCGGGTGGCGGAGGCGGGCCTTTCGGTCATCGTGATCGAGCATGGCGGGAGCGATGCGGGGCCCTTCATCCAGATGCCGGGCGCGCTGTCCTACCCGATGAACATGGCGCTCTACGACTGGGGGTTCCGGTCCGAGCCCGAGCCGAACCTCGGGAACCGCCGCATGGCCGTGCCGCGGGGCAAGGTCATCGGCGGGTCGTCCTCGATCAACGGGATGGTCTACGTGCGCGGGCACCCGCGCGACTTCGACACCTGGGCGGAACTGGGCGCCACCGGATGGGGCTTCGCCGATGTCGCGCCCTACTTCCGGCGGATGGAGCACTGGCACGGGGCCGAGGGCGACGGCGACTGGCGTGGGCATGACGGGCCCTTGCACGTGACGCGGGGGACCCGCGCGAACCCGCTCTTCGACGCCTTTCTCAAGGCGGGGGTGGAGGCGGGCTACGGCGCGACCCACGACTACAACGGCTGGCGCCAGGAAGGCTTCGGCGCGATGGAGGCCACGATCTGGCAGGGGCGGCGGTGGTCCGCGGCCTCGGCCTACCTCCGGCCCGCGCTCCGGCGGCCGAACTGCACGCTCGTGCGGGGCCTTGCCCGGCGCGTCGTCCTCGAGGAGGGCCGCGCGCAGGGCGTCGAGATCGTCCGGGGCGGGCAGGTGCAGGTGATCCGCGCGCGCAAGGAGGTGGTCGTCGCCGCCTCGTCGATCAACTCGCCGAAGCTCCTGATGCTGTCCGGGATCGGGCCCGCGGCGCACCTCGCCCAACACGGCATCCCTGTCGTCGCCGACAGGCCGGGGGTGGGCGCGAACCTGCAGGACCATCTCGAGGTCTACATCCAGATGCGCGCGAAACAGCCCGTGACGCTCTATTCCCACTGGTCGCTCATGGGGAAGGCGAGGGCCGGGGCGACCTGGCTCCTCACGGGGGGCGGGGTCGGGGCCTCGAACCAGTTCGAGGCGGCGGGCTTCATTCGATCGCGCGCCGGCGTGGACTATCCCGACATCCAGTTCCATTTCCTGCCGCTCGCCGTGCGCTACGACGGGCGGGCGGCGCTGCGGGGGCACGGCTATCAGGTGCACGTGGGGCCGATGCGGTCGAAGTCGCGGGGCGCGGTGCGGCTCGCCTCGGCCGATCCGGCCGCGCCGCCCTCGATCCGGTTCAACTACATGAGCCACCCCGAGGATTGGGAGGATTTCCGCCGTGCCATCCGGCTCACGCGGGAGATCCTGGGCCAGCCGGCCTTCGCGCCCTTCGCCGACGGCGAGGTCCAGCCGGGGCCGGGAGTCACGAGCGACGCCGATCTGGACGGCTTCGTGCGCGAGCACGCCGAAAGCGCCTATCACCCTTGCGGGACCTGCCGGATGGGGCGGGCGGACGATCCGCGCGCGGTCGTGGATCCCGACTGCCGGGTCATCGGGGTGGAGGGACTGCGGGTGGCCGACAGCTCGATCTTTCCGCAGGTGACGAACGGGAACACCAATGCGCCGTCGATCATGGTGGGAGAGAAGGCCGCGGACCATGTGCTGGGGCGGCGGCTGGCGCCCCTGAACCTCGTGCCGTGGGAGGCGCCGGCGTGGCGGACGGCGCAGCGCTGAACAGCGGCTGTGCGCCGCGCCCCTCGACAGCGGCGGGCGGGACCCTTAGGTGAGGCGCATGGATGACCTCGAGACCCGCAAGGGCCTGCCCGACGCGCTGCGGGTGCTGGCCGAAACCCTTCCACGATCGGGCTGGGACAGCCACCCGAACTTCGACGGGCTGACGCGCTTCTGGCTCGACCGGCACCTGATGTTCCGCGACGTGCTGGGGCGGCTGAGATCCGGTTCGGAGCTCTACCTCGACCGGAAGGCGGACCCGCGGCGCCACGCGGCCGAGACCGCGCGCTACGCGGGCTTCCTGCTCAACGAGCTGCACGGGCATCACGGTATCGAGGACCACCACTACTTCCCCGCACTGATCGGTCTCGACCGGCGCCTCGTGCGGGGGTTCGAGCTTCTGGACGCCGATCACCAGGCGCTAGACGGTCACATCCACCGGATGGCCGAGACGACGAACGCGTTCCTGCAGAGGCTCGGCGAGGGTGACGAACGGGACAGGGGCGCGGATCTGGGCGCGGCGCTGGCCCGCTTCGAACGGTTCCTCGACCGCCACCTGACGGACGAGGAGGATCTGGTCGTGCCGGTCATCCTGACCTACGCGCCCAAGCTGCACTGACGGGGCAGGGCGGCCCGGCGGCCACGGCCCTTAACCTTCCTTAACGGAACCTGTTGCGCCTCGGGCGCCGGTCCCCATTATCGGGGACATGGTGAGACGGGGAACGATCCTTGCCGCGATCCTCGCGGCGGGCACGGCAGCGGCTGGCCCGGACGGGCGGATCGCGGTCGTGGACGGCGACACGATCCGCGTGGGCGGAGAGACGGTGCGGCTCTTCGGGATCGACGCGCCCGAGGTCGACCAGACCTGCCGCCGCCCCACGGGCGAGATCTGGCGCTGCGGAAACTGGGCGCGGCGCGAGGTCGGGCGGCTCTTCGACGGGCGGCGGGCCGCCTGCCGGGCCGTGGAGCGCGACCGGTACGGGCGGACGGTGGCCACGTGCAGCGTCGACGGGCGGGACATGGGCGAGGTGATCGTCGCCAACGGATATGCCCGCGCCTACCTGAGGTACTCGGACCGCTATCTGGAGACGGAGAAGGCGGCGGTCGTCGCGGGACGCGGCATCTTCGGCTCGGACATGGACGCGCCGGACGCGTTCCGGGCGCAGGCGCGGACGCCGACGGCTGCGCCGCAGGCCGTTCCGGGAGAGTGCCGGATCAAGGGCAACATCTCCTCGAACGGGCGCATCTACCATGTGCCGGGGCAGGAGAACTACGACGACACGCGGATCGACACGACCCGGGGCGAGCGCTGGTTCTGTTCGGAGGCCGAGGCGCGGGCGGCGGGCTGGCGGCGCGCGCGGCGCTGACCTTGACACGGGTCAAGGCGGGGCGGGCCGATGACGGTCACTGTCGGGGAAAAGGAAGGAGACATCCATGACCAACACCCCGCACGAGCTCGTCGCAGATTTCCCCGAACATGCCGACCGGATCCACGCCTTGAAGGCGTCCAATCCACACTTCGCACGGCTGATGGACGACTATCACGAGCTGAATCGCGAGGTGCACCGGGCCGAGACGCTCGTCACGCCCATCTCGGACGATGCGGAGACAGCGCTTCGGAAGCGCCGCGCCGCCCTGAAGGACCAGCTCTACCGGATGATCAGCGCGGCGGCCTGATCAGAACTCGGCTAGGAAGGCCAGCACCGGCGCGGCGACCTCGCGCGTCCAGAGGATGTCGTGGCCCGTGCCGGGAAGCGGGATCAGCCGCTTGTGGCGGGAGCCTGCTTCGGCATGGAGCGTCTCGCCCTGCGCGAAGGGGATGAGCCGGTCCTGGGTGCCGTGGAGGACAAGCAGCGGCTGCCGGACGGCACCGATGCGCGCCCGGCTGTCCCAGACCTCGCGGAACAGCGGCGCGATGTCGTCCTGTGGATACTGCGCCCGCACGACATCGGGGATGGAGGTGAAGGGGGACTGGAGGACGAGGCCGTCGCCCGTGCCCTCCGCCGCCAGCGCGATCGCCACCGCCGCGCCGAGGCTTTCTCCATAGAGGACAAGCGGCCCGGGCGCCTGCCCAAGGTACTGCGGCAGGGCGGCGGCGATGGCGCGCGCGTCCTCCACGAGCGCCTGTTCGGAGGGCGCGCCGGTCGACCCGCTCGATCCGCGGTAGGCGAAGGCCACGACGCCGTAGCCTTGGGCGAGGAACGTCCGGAACCGCGCCGCGCGCCCTGCCAGGGTCCCCGCGTTGCCAGGCAGGTAAAGCACCGTCGGCCGCCCCGGCGCCCCCGCGGCTGCCCAGACGACAAGGCTTTCGCCATCCGACGTCGCGTGCCGGAATTCGGACAGCCGGGGCTCGCGGAGAGCGGATACGGGAGTGTAGGTGGGGTCGAAGGGGTAGACGAGCTGCGACTCGTAGCGCGCGATGAACCAGGCCAGCGTGCTGGTCGTGAGCGCGATGAGGAGACCCTTCAGGATCATCCGCCGATCTCGTAGGGCAGCATGCCGCGGTGGTCGTGGTCCACGCGCAGCCGCCGTTCGAGCGGCGGGACCGACCGCTGATGGCAGGCGGTGCGCTCGCAGATGCGGCAGGAGATGCCGATGGCCTCGAAGGCGCGGGGGTTCGACAGGTCCATGCCGTCAGCATACACGAGATCGGGGGCGTGCTTCACCTCGCATCCCAGACCGATGGCGTATCGGCGGACAGGCGCCCGGAACGACCCGCCGGGTTTCTGCACGTCGCGGGCGAGGCAGAAGTAGCGCACGCCATCCGGCGTCTCGGCCAGCTGGCGCAGGAAGCGCCCGGGCGTCTCGAAGGCCTGGTGGACGTTCCAGAGCGGACAGGCGCCGCCGAAGCGCGCGAACTGGAGGCGCGTGGCGGAATGGCGCTTGGTGATGGTGCCCGCCTGGTCGACGCGGACGAAGAAGAAGGGGATGCCCTTCGCGCCCGGTCGTTGAAGGGTCGACAGGCGGTGCGCCACCTGCTCGATCGAGGCGCCGAACATGTGCGCCAGCGCCTCGAGGTCGTGCCGCGTCTCCCGCGCGGCCTCGAGGAAGCGCGCGTAGGGGAGGAGGGCAGCGCCCGCGAAGTAGTTTGCAAGCCCGATCTTTGCAATCGCCCGGGCTTCCTCGGTCTGGAAACGCGCCAGGTCCAGTGTCGCGTCGAGCAGGCTGTTGCGCGCGATCAGCGCGACCTGGTGGAGAAGCTGGAACCGCCGCGTCGCGGGCGCGGCCCGGTCCGACAGGACGAGCCTGCGCGCCTGCGGGTCGTAGCCCCGGATCTCGGGGCTGTCGGCCAGCTCCACCGTGATCCCCTGCCGGTCGAAGAGCGCGCGCGCCGCCGCCTCGGGATCCCCTGCGCCGGCGAACCGTTCGGCGGCGCGGTCGATGGCGTCCACGTAGTTGTCGCAATAGTGGAAGAAGTCCCGCACCTCCTCCCAGGGAGAGGATTGCACCCGCGCGTCCTCCCGCCCCAGCGCCTCGTCGAGCGAGGCGAGGCGCTCGTGGGCCTGACGGTAGGCGCGGTGCAGTTCGAGGAAGGCGCGCGCCAGCGACGGCGTGTTGGAGGCGACGAGCCGGAGGTCGGGAAGCGGCGGCACCGCCTCCCCGAAGACCGGATCGCCCAGCGCTTCCTTCATGTCGGCCACGAGCCGTTCGGCCTCGCCGCTGGACAGCTCGGTGACGTCGAACCCGAATTCGGAGGCCAGGGCCAGCACCACCGCGGTCGACACCGGGCGGTTGTTGTTCTCCATCTGGTTCAGGTACGGCAGGGAGACGCCGAGCTTTTCCGCGAAGGCGCGCTGGGTCAGCGCGAGCCGCGTCCGGGTTTCCCGAAGCTTGGCGCCTGCATAGAGTTTGCGAGCTGTCATGAAGTTTGCAAATATGAGCTGATTTCAACGCAGGATTGCAAAGCTCTGCCCTTCCGTCAATGGCGGCGCGAAGTCACCTGGTCACGCCGATCTCCTTCTCGCGGCGCATGACGAACAGGATGGCGACCAGAGCCAGTGCGGCGGAGGCGAACATCAGGAGCTGGAGCGGCAGGCTCGTCGTGCCCATCTTGAGCACGATCCCCGCGAAGACCGACAGCGCCGCGCCGCCGCCGATCATGATCGCGCTCCCGAGGCCCGAGGCGGACCCGGCAAGGTGCGGCCGGACCGAAAGCAGCCCCGAGGTGGCATTGGGGATCGTCATGCCGTTCCCGAGGCCGACGAAGGTGCTGAACCCGAAGAAGACGAACGCCGACCCGAACCCCGCCGCCGTGATCAGGATCGCGACGGCCAGCCCGAAGACCGTGACGAGGGAGCCGTAGAGGATCATCCCGTTGATCCCGATCCGTACCGAATAGCGCCCCGACAGGAAGTTCCCGAAGGCATAGCCGATGGCCGGCGCGCCGAACGCGACGCCCGCCCCGATGGAGGACAGGCCGTAGACCTCGCTCGCCACATAGGGCGCGCCGCCGAGGAAGGCGAAGAACGCGCCGGAGGCGAAGGCTGCGGCGAAGACGTAGCCCCAGAAACGCCGCGAGGTGAGCAGTTCGGGGTAGTCGCGCAGCTGTTGCGCGAACGACGCCCCCTGACCCTGGATCGTCTCTCCGAGGTCCCACCACAGGAGGGCGAACAGCCCGATGCCGGACAGGGCGAGGAACACGAAGGTCGCCTGCCAGCCGAACGCCTCCTCGAGCCCGCCGCCGATGACCGGCGCGATCATCGGAACGAGCGACATCCCCATCGTGACATAGCCGATCATCGAGGCGGCCTCGGCCTGGGGCACCATGTCCCGCACGACCGCGCGCGACAGGACGAAGCCCACGGCCGCGGTGGCCGAGATCATGCGGAAGACGAGGAACGTCTCGGCCGAGGGCGCGACGATGCAGGCCAGCGTCGCGGCCACGAAGACCGCGGTGCTGCCCAGCACCACGGGCCGTCGGCCGTAACGGTCGGAGATCGGCCCGACGGCCAGCTGGATGACCGCCGTGACGGCGAGGTAGAGCGAGACCGAAAGCTGCATGACCGCGTAGTCGGTGCCGAAATGGTCGGCCATCGCCGGAAGCGAGGGGAGGAAGGCGCTCATGTTCATGGCGCCGACGCCGGCCATGAGCACGAGGGTCATGATGTGGGGCGGAGTGGACCGGTCGAGGAACCGGACGGTGGGTCGCGAGGTCATGCCCTTCCCCTACCTCTTGGCCCGACAGCTGTCCATGTGCGCCCGCGCGCAAGCCTCCGCGCAATGCTTTGCAACTTAACTGCGGCGGCTTCGCTACTCTTTGCAAATACACCCGAAAACTCTTTCCCCAAGGCCCGGCGATGCGCTACAGCGGCCCAGGAACGCGGGGAGGAAACCAGATGAAGATCCTGCAGGAGCTCGAGCGGCGCCGTGCAGCCGCCCGGCTGGGCGGTGGCGAACAGAGGATCGCCGCGCAGCACGCCAAGGGCAAGCTGACGGCGCGCGAGAGGATCGAACTCCTGCTCGACGAAGGTTCTTTCGAGGAGTACGACATGTTCGTCACCCACCGGACCACCGGTTTCGGGATGGCGGACACCCGCCCGCCCGGAGACGGGGTCGTGACAGGATGGGGCACGATCAACGGCCGCATCGTCTATGTCTTCAGCCAGGACTTCACGGTCCTCGGCGGCTCCGTCTCGGAAACGCACGGGGCCAAGATCTGCAAGATCATGGACATGGCGATGAAGACCGGCGCCCCGGTCATCGGGATCAACGACTCGGGCGGCGCCCGCATCCAGGAGGGCGTCGGTTCCCTTGCCGCCTATGGCGAGGTTTTCCAGCGCAACATCATGGCCTCGGGCGTGGTCCCGCAGATCAGCCTGATCATGGGCCCCTGCGCGGGTGGCGCGGTCTATTCGCCCGCGATGACGGACTTCATCTTCATGGTGAAGGACTCCTCCTACATGTTCGTCACCGGCCCCGATGTGGTGAAGACGGTGACCAACGAACACGTCACTGCCGAGGAACTGGGCGGCGCCACCACCCACACCCGCAAGTCCTCGGTCGCCGACGGCGCGTTCGAGGACGACGTGGAGGCCCTCGCCGAGATCCGCCGCCTCGTCGACTTCCTGCCGCTCAACAACCGCGAGAAGCCGCCTCAGCGGCCCTTCTTCGACGATCCCGACCGCATCGACGAAAGCCTCGACACGCTGATCCCCGCGAACCCCAACCAGCCCTACGACATGAAGGAGCTGATCCTGAAGGTCGCGGACGAGGGCGACTTCTTCGAGATTCAGGAGGAGTACGCGAAGAACATCATCACGGGGTTCATCCGCGTCGAAGGCTCGACGGTGGGCGTCGTCGCGAACCAGCCCATGGTGCTCGCTGGCGTGCTCGACATCGACTCGGCCCGCAAGGCCGCGCGCTTCGTGCGCTTCTGCGACGCCTTCGAGATCCCGATCCTGACCTTCGTGGACGTCCCCGGCTTCCTGCCGGGGACGGGGCAGGAATACGCGGGCGTGATCAAGCACGGCGCGAAGCTTCTCTTCGCCTTCGGCGAGGCGACGGTGCCGAAGGTCACCGTCATCACCCGCAAGGCCTATGGCGGGGCCTATGTCGTCATGGCGTCCAAGCACCTCCAGGGGGACATCAACTATGCCTGGCCCACCGCCGAGATCGCGGTGATGGGGGCCAAGGGCGCGGTGGAGATCCTGCACCGCGCCGATCTGGGAGATCCGGAGAAGACCTCGGCACATACAAAGGCTTACGAGGAGAACTTCGCAAATCCCTTCAAGGCGGCCGAACGCGGCTTCATCGACGAGGTGATCCAACCGCGCTCGACCCGCCGCCGCGTCGCCCGCGCCTTCGCGGCGCTCAAGCGCAAGCGCGTGGAGATGCCGTGGAAGAAGCACGACAACATCCCGCTGTGAGGCGCGCGCCATGCTGAAGCACCGCGGCTTTCCCGGGCGCCTGCCCGGCTCGGACTTCCAGTTCACCATCCGCCGGGGGAACCCGCGGGGGGTGACGCCGCTGGTCCGGCGCGAACGGTATGCGGACCGCAAGCTCGTCGACCGCAGGGCCGACGAAGCCTTCATGGCGGCGCTCTGGCACCATTTTGGGCCGGAGCCCTTCCCGCGCGGCAATCTCGACGCGGGGCGGCTCGGGTGGCTGTTCGGACGGGAGGTCGTGCCGGCAGAAGACCCCTTCGATCCCGTCAGCTACGACGCGATGCTCAGGATCGACGAAGACCGGGCGCGGGCGTCGTTTCCGGGAGCCTTCGACGGGACGTGGTTGGCATGAATCCGCCCACGCCCCTGATAAACAAGCGAACTCCCGCGCAACGCGAGTTGTGCCGTACCTCGACACTTGTCTGTTGCGCCCATCGTGCCAATCTCGGTCGTGAGGCTTCGGCCTCGATTTCGTACCGTTACCCTTCCCCTTCTACGCGGCCCGGTTTCCCCCAAGCCGGGCCGCACCCCCTTCCGGGGCGCAATTTCTTCTTCATCTCCGGCCCTGTGCCGGATGTTCACATCGCCGCCGGACCACCGGCGCGCGCGCATCGGCCTTTCCGGGGACATCCATGTTCAAGAAGATCCTGATCGCGAACCGGGGCGAGATCGCCTGCCGGGTCATCAAGACCGCCCGCAAGATGGGGATCGCCACCGTCGCCGTCCATTCGGACGCCGATGCCGCGGCGCTCCACGTTCGCATGGCCGACGAGGCGATCCACATCGGCCCGCCGCCCGCCAGCCAGTCCTACATCGTGATCGACCGGATCATGGAGGCCATCGCGAAATCGGGGGCCGAGGCCGTGCACCCGGGCTATGGCTTCCTGTCGGAGAACCCGCGGTTCGCTGCCGCGCTCGACAAGGCGGGTGTTGCCTTCATCGGCCCTCCCGTCGGCGCGATCGAGGCGATGGGAGACAAGATCACCTCGAAGAAGATCGCGAAGGAGGCGGGCGTCTCGACCGTGCCCGGCTACATGGGGCTGATCGCCGACGCGGACGAGGCCGTCAAGATCAGCCGGGAGATCGGCTACCCGGTGATGATCAAGGCCAGCGCCGGCGGCGGCGGCAAGGGCATGCGGATCGCGTGGAGCGATCAGGAGGCCCGGGAGGGCTTCCAGTCCTCGAAGAACGAGGCCGCCGCCTCCTTCGGCGACGACCGGATCTTCATCGAGAAGTTCGTGACGCAGCCCCGCCATATCGAGATCCAGGTGCTGGCCGACACGCACGGCACCTGCCTCTACTTGGGCGAGCGCGAATGCTCGATCCAGCGGCGGAACCAGAAGGTGATCGAGGAGGCGCCGTCGCCGTTCCTCGACGCCGCCACCCGCAAGGCCATGGGCGAACAGGCCTGCGCGCTTGCGAAGGCCGTGGGCTATGCCTCTGCCGGGACTGTGGAATTCATCGTCGACGGCAGCCGCAACTTCTACTTCCTCGAAATGAACACGCGCCTGCAGGTGGAGCATCCGGTGACGGAGCTCATCACCGGGATCGACCTTGTGGAACAGATGATCCGGGTGGCCGCGGGAGAGAAGCTGTCCTTCGGGCAGGACGACGTGAAGCTGAACGGCTGGGCCATGGAAAGCCGCCTCTACGCCGAGGATCCCTACCGCAACTTCCTGCCCTCCACGGGCCGTCTCACCCGCTACCGGCCGCCGGTCGAGGCGCGCTCCGACGAGGCCGCCGTGCGCAACGACACGGGCGTCTTCGAGGGCGGCGAGATCAGCATGTTCTACGATCCGATGATCGCCAAGCTCTGCACCTGGGGCCCGACGCGCGCCGATGCGATCGAGGGGATGCGCAACGCGCTCGACGCCTTCGAGGTGGAGGGGATCGGGCACAACCTGCCGTTCCTTGCCGCCGTGATGGACCATCCGCGCTTCGTGTCCGGCAACATCACCACGGCCTTCATTGCCGAGGAGTATCCGGACGGCTTCGCGGGCGTGACGCCCGACGCCGGGACGCTGCGGCTTCTGGCGGCGGTGGCGGCGCACATGAAGATCCTCAAGGAGGAGCGCGCGGCCCGCATCTCGGGCGCGATGCCCAATCACTCCCGGCGGGTGGAGCCCGACTGGGTCGTCTTCCTCGGCCGGCAATCCTTCCCGGTCCATGTCGTCGAGACCGACTTCGGCACGGAGGTGACGTTCGAGGACAACGGGACCGTCCGCGTCAATTCGGACTGGACGCTGGGCGACAGGCTCTTCAAGGGCACCGTCGACGGGCGCCCGATGATCGTGAAGGTGGACTTCGTGCGCGGCGGCGCGCGGCTCCGCTACCGCGGTGCGGACCTCAAGGCGGTCGTGCGCACGCCGCGCCAGGCCGAGCTTTTCGCGCTCATGCCCGAAAAGCTGCCGCCCGATACCTCGCGGCTTCTCCTTTGCCCGATGCCGGGGCTCGTGGTGCGCATCGAGGTGGCCGAGGGGGACGAGGTGCAGGAGGGGCAGGCGCTCTGCACCATCGAGGCGATGAAGATGGAGAACATCCTGCGGGCCGAGCGCAGGGGAGTCGTGGCGAAGGTCAACGCGGCGGCGGGCGACAGCCTTGCCGTGGATGCCGTCATCATGGAATTCGCCTGACATGGATGGCGCGTCCGAGCCGATGCGGCCCGGGCCGCCCGGTGGTCTCAGCTTCGTCAACGTGACCTTCCCGGGGGAGCTGCCCCTCCTGCGCCTCCAGGCGCGGTCCATGGGGCTTTACCTGCCCGAAGGGCTGGTGGACGAGATTCTCAACATCGCGAACGCGACCGACGAGGCCGCGGCACTCGCCGACCTCGAGGCGATCCGCGCCGACTACGGGCCCCTCGCGCCGAAGGTGCGCAACGTCACCGCCTCGGATGTCTTCGCCGCCGGCCCGGAGCGGGTGCGCCTCGCGCATTGGCCGAAGCGTTTCCTGTCCGAGAACCCCTGGATCTACGGACGCCGCCGTCCGGGGTGGCGCGGGAACGACGGCTGGCAGATGCAGCAGGCGCTGAAGCTCGCCGTCGCGCGGCTGGTGCGGGGTCCGATCTACGTCGTCCTCGATTCCAAGAACATCTTCGTGGCGCCCATGTCCGCGGCCGACTTCCTGGCCCCGTCAGGCAGGCCGCTCGGGCGGTTCGACCGCGGCCAGGGGCCCGTCGACTGGCTCGGGGCGTCGGTCCGTGCCCTCGGGCTCCCTCCCGGTCTTGCGGCCCGGCGGCCGATCCTCAGCATCCTGACGCCGGCCGTCTTCGACCGGTCGATGATTGAGGCCGTGCTCGACGCAGTGGAGGCGCGCCACGGCACGGTGCAGGCCCTGTTCGCCATGCCCGGCAACAAGGCGACGGAGTTCATGCTCGTCACCGGCTGGTGCCTGACGGATGAGGACGGGATCCCCGGACACTTCGAGGAGGGTCTGATGGATCCCTTCAACCTGAACTACAGGCACACCGAGGAGTTCAAGTTGCGGCGCACGCGGGAAGCCGTTGAACAGGGCGGAAAGCTCATCACGCCGCACCGCGCCGTGATGACGAGCGCCTCGGCCGATCTTCGCGGCCTCCTCGTCGCGCTGCTGTCCGACCGCCGCATTCTGGCGGGAGAGGAGGCGTTCGGCGCGGTGATCGACGACATCCGCCGCCGCAATCCGGAGCTGCCCCGGCAATGACGGCGATTGCCCTCCGCACCCCTCGCCTGATCTATCCGCCGGCGGCTGTCCCGCTGCGGATTTCCTGCTGGCGCTGGGGCAGCCGGTCGATGGCGCGAGAGATTTCGCGCACATCCCAGGGCGCGGGCTTGCGCTGGAACACCGTCCCGTCCTTCTCCATCAGCGCGAGCATGAACCCGCGGGGGCGCAACTGCATCCGCACCGGCCCCCGCGCCGCCGGATCGGTGTCGACGATCACGACGACGTCGCGGGCCGTCAGCACGTCCATCCTCTCCTCGATCAGGGCCATCTGCTCCTGGAAGCGCGGATCGGCAGGCGTGTCGGCAAAGACGACGACGGGCCGCGCGATCCACAGGAACTGGTCGAGCGCCACCTCCGAACCATCGAAGACATGCGCGCGGTCGGCCTCCCAGACTTCCACCGGGTCCAACCCGTTCTCGGCGCAGGCGACGGACACGGGCGCCGCAGCGCCGAGGATGAGGGCAAGCATGAGAGCGGAACGTGTCATCGGTCCTCCTGTCGGGGATGATATAGGACCTTGGCGTGGGAAATCGAAGGCTGCAACGCGTGGTTTCACGCATCGGTCATGAAAGGACGACGCGCATGAGCGACTGGAAGGCGCTGGCCGAAAAGGAACTTCGCGGCAGAGCCGCGTCCTCGCTCGACTGGGAGACGCTCGAGGGCATCCGCGTGAAGCCGCTCTACACGGCCGACGACATCGCGGGACTCGACCACATGAGCAACCTTCCCGGCTTCGCGCCCTTCACGCGCGGAGTGCGGGCGACGATGTACGCCGGGCGGCCCTGGACGATCCGGCAATATGCGGGCTTCTCGACGGCCGAGGAATCGAACGCCTTCTACCGCAAGGCGCTGGCCGCGGGGCAGCAGGGCGTGTCCGTGGCCTTCGACCTTGCGACCCATCGCGGGTACGACAGCGATCACGAACGCGTGGTGGGCGACGTGGGCAAGGCCGGCGTCGCCATCGATTCGGTCGAGGACATGAAGATCCTCTTCGACGGAATCCCGCTGGGCGAGATCTCCGTGTCGATGACGATGAACGGCGCGGTGATCCCGATCCTGGCAAGCTTCATCGTGACGGGGGAGGAGCAGGGCGTCCCGCGCGCCACGCTCTCGGGGACCATCCAGAACGATATCCTCAAGGAGTTCATGGTCCGCAACACCTACATCTACCCGCCCGAACCCAGCATGAGAATCGTGGCGGACATCATTGAATACACGTCGAAAGAGATGCCGCGCTTCAACTCCATCTCGATCTCCGGCTACCACATGCAGGAGGCGGGCGCGAACCTTGTGCAGGAGCTGGCCTTCACGCTGGCCGACGGGCGGGAGTACGTCCGCGCGGCGATTGCGCGGGGGATGGACGTGGATGCCTTCGCGGGACGGCTGTCGTTCTTCTTCGCCATCGGCATGAACTTCTTCATGGAGGCCGCGAAGCTCCGCGCCGCGCGGCTCCTCTGGCACCGGGTGATGAGCGAGTTCGCCCCGAAGCGCCCCGAGTCCTCGATGCTCCGGACGCACTGCCAGACCTCGGGTGTCAGCCTTCAGGAGCAGGATCCCTACAACAACGTCATCCGCACCGCCTACGAGGCGATGAGCGCGGTGCTGGGCGGCACCCAGTCTCTGCACACCAACGCTCTTGACGAGGCGATCGCGCTGCCGACCGAGTTCTCTGCGCGAATTGCGCGCAATACCCAGCTGATTCTGCAGGAAGAAACCGGAATCACGCATGTCGTCGACCCGCTTGCCGGATCCTACTATGTCGAGGCGCTGACGGCGGAGCTCGCCGACAAGGCCTGGGCGCTGATGGAGGAGGTCGAGGCCATGGGCGGCATGACGAAGGCGGTGGCGTCGGGCATGCCGAAGCTCCGCATCGAGGAAAGCGCTGCGCGGCGGCAGGCCGCCATCGACCGGGGTGACGACGTGATCGTGGGCGTTAACAAGTACCGCAAGGAGCGCGAGGACCCCATCGAGATCCTCGAGATCGACAACGCGGAAGTGCGCGACCGGCAGATCGCGAAACTCGACCGCATCCGCGCCGCCCGCGACGGGGCCGCCTGCGCGGCGGCTCTGGCCGAGGTGGAGCGGCGCGCGCGCGAGGGCGGCAATCTTCTCGGGGCGGCGGTGGAGGCGGCGCGGGCGCGCGCCACGGTGGGAGAGATCTCGATGGCGATGGAAAAGGTGTTCGGCCGGCACCGGGCCGAGGTGAAGACGCTCGCGGGCGTCTACGGCGCGGCCTACGAGGGCGACGAGGGTTTCGCCGCGATCCAGAAGGACGTGGAGCGCTTTGCCGAGGAGGAGGGGCGGCGGCCCCGGATGCTGGTCGTCAAGATGGGGCAGGACGGGCACGACCGGGGCGCCAAGGTGATCGCCACGGCCTTCGCCGACATCGGCTTCGACGTGGATGTGGGACCCTTGTTCCAGACGCCCGAGGAGGCGGCGGAGGACGCCATCGACAACGACGTCCACGTGGTGGGCATCTCCAGCCAGGCGGCCGGGCACAAGACGCTCGCCCCGCGGCTCGTCGAGGCGCTGCGCGCGAAGGGGGCGGGCGACATCCTCGTCATCTGCGGCGGCGTCATCCCGCACCAGGATTACGAGTTCCTGAAGGCGGCCGGCGTGAAGGCGATCTTCGGGCCGGGCACCAACATCCCCGAGGCCGCGAAGGACATCCTGCGGCTCATCCGCGAGACGCGCACCGGCTGAGGCGGCGCCGGGGGCAGGCGTGGGAGCGAGGGCGCTGTCTGCCCCCTCGCGCTTCCCCGAGGATGTTCGGACGAGGATGAACCGGGGAAGGGACGACGCACCGGGGCGGGACGCGGGTGCGCGCGCGGCCCGTCCGCGGGTCAGAAGGTCTTGAGCAGCGCCTCGCCTTCGGTGAGGCGCGCGAGGAGGCGCCGGAGCTCCTCCGCCTCGGCGGGCGCGAGGCGGGCGTGCATCACGGCGTTGTTGGCCTCGGCCATCGGCGTGCCGGCGGCAAGGCGGGCCCGGCCGCGCGCGGTGAGGCGCACTTCGGTCGTGCGGCCGTCACCGTTGCCGGCCGCGCGCGAGATCAGGTCGTCCGCCTCCATCGCGCGGAGCGCGCGGGAGGTGGCCGTGCGGTCGACGCCCACGAACTCCGCGATGTCGGATGGCTGGGCGAGGCCTTCGTTTCCGACCGCCAGAAGGATGCACCAGGTCGTGCGGGTGAGGCCCAAGGTGCGCAGCCCCTCCTCGAGGCGGCGCTCCTGGACGCGGGCGGCCCGGGTGAGGTGATAGCCGAGGGAGTCGTGGAGGCGATAGGTCATGGCGTCGACAGTCACCGGCCCGGGCGCGCGCTGTCAACGCGCGATCAGGGTTCTCCGTCGCGGCTGCGGCCGAGGAGGCGGCCGATGATGAAGCTCGTGCGCGGCGCCGTGACGTAGGGCGTGCGCGCGGGCTCGGTGGGGCGCATGCGCATCCGGTAGAGGCCGAAGGCGATGAGCACGACATGGGCCACCGAGATGAAGACGAACATCGCAGACGAGCCGAAGCGTTCGATCAGGACCGAGGCGATATAGGGAGAGGCGATGGCGCCGATGGCGTAGAGGAACATCAGTGCGGCAGAGAGCTCTACCCGTTCGTGACTTTCGGCGAAGTCGTGGGCATGGGCGGCCGAGACGGAGTAGATCGGGAAGGTCGCGAAGCCGAAGAGTGCGGAGGCGAGCAGCACCATGCCCGGGCCGCCTGTCGACAGCGCGATGGTGACGCCGCTCGTCACGATGGCGGCGGCGGAGAGCCAGATCAGGACCCAGCGCCGGTCGAACTTGTCGGCCAGCCATCCCGCAGGGTACTGCGACAGAGCACCTCCGAGCACGAAGGCCGCGAGGAAGATGGCGATCTGGTCCGTGGTGAGCCCGACCTCCACCCCGTAGACCGGACCCACCATGCGGAACGCCGACGCCGTGAGGCCCGAGACGACGACGCCCGCGGCGGCGAGCGGCGACCGGTCCCAGGCGAGGCGGGGCTTGAGGCGGGGGGCGGGGGGCGTCTCGGGCTGTTCGACGCGGGTGAGCGTGAGCGGCAGGAGCGCCGCGCAGCAGAGGAGCGCAAGCAGGTTGTAGGAGACGTAGGCCGCGGGCTCGAGCACGCCGATGAGGAGCTGCGCGCCGAGCGAGCCCGTGATGTCGACGACGCGGTAGGTGCCCATCGTCCGGCCCCGCGTCTCGTTCGTGGCCTTGGCCTGGAGCCAGCTTTCGATGATCGTGTAGGTGCCCGCCACGCAGAAGCCCGCGAGCATCCGCATCACCGCCCAGGCGATGGGATCCACGTACATCATGTGGGCGAGGATGCCGATCGTGCCCGCCGCGGTGAAGGCGGCGAAGGCCCGGGAGTGGCCGACCGTTCCCATCACCCGGGGCGCCCACCAGCAGCCGATGAAGAACCCGAAGAAGTGGGCCGACCCGAGAAGGCCCACCTCGGCCGTGGTGAACCCGAGCTTCAGGCCCGAGATGGCGTCGAGCGGCGCGAGTCCGCCCGCGCCCAGCTGGAGCAGGATGACCGACAGGAACAGCGCGGCGAAGGAGATCAGGAGGCGCATGGCAACCGGGTGAGTCGCCGCCGAGACTGGCCGGTTTCTCGGGCGGCTTCTAGCCCCCGCGCGGCTGGCCCGTGACCATGCGGGCAAGCGTTCCGTCCCCGCGGCGGGCGCGCAGGAGGGCGCCCGCGACATGGAGGACGATCAGCGCCATGAGGGTCCAGGCGCCCGCGCGGTGCAGCGCGAAGGCGGCGCTTTCGATCGCGGGGGAGGCGGGGGCGAGCGCCGGCAGCGTCCAGCGCCCGAAGACGACGGTGTCGATGCCGGTGGCCGAGCTTCCGACCCACCCGGCGAGCGGCACCGCGATCAGGAGGACGTAGAAGGCGCGGTGCGTGGCCCGCGCCAGCCGGTCGGCCCAGGGCGGACCACCGGGGATCGGTCCGGGCGGCGGGGTGATCCGGTGCCAGGCGAGGCGGAGGAGGGCCAGCGCGAGGAGCGTGATCCCGATCGTCTTGTGCACCCCGAACCAGGGGATGAGCGCGAGGGAGGGCGGGGCGTTCGCGATCCAGAGCCCGATGGGCAGCGTGGCGAGGAGGCCCGCGGCCATCGTCCAGTGCAGGAGGCGCGTGCCGGCGCCGATGTGGTCCGGTCCGTTCCTCAGCACGTCAGCCCGCCCGGTCGATGCGCGCCACGATGTGGATGCGCACTTCGTCGCCCACCATGTCCGACCATCCCTCTGCCCCGAAGGCGGCGCGGCTGACCGCCGTGTCGAGGTGCACGGAGAGGGCGCTCAGGTCGCCCTCGGCCCGCCGGAAGATCTGCGCGTCGAGCGTGACGGGGCGGGTGACGCCGCGGATGGTGAGGCGGCCGTCGATCTCGGCGCGGGCGCCGGGTCCGGGCTGGGCGCGGAAGGCGGTCGTCTCGAAGGTGATGGTGGGATGGTCCGCCGTGGCGAGCACGGTGGGTCCCTTGAGCGCCTGCGTGGCGAAGGGGAAGCTCGCGCCTGCGCCCGCCGCGTCGAGGGTGACGGCGACGCGGCTGTCGGCCGGGCGGTCGAAGTCGAGCGTCATGTCCGCCGACCGGATCGGCATGGTGCCGGTGATCAGGTCCGGGCCGAAGCTCACCTCGAAGGTCACGGTGGAGGCGGCGGGGTCGAGCCGGTAGGCCAGCGGCGCAGCCGCCGCGACCGCGGGCAAGAGGAGGAGGAGGAGGCTCGCGAGGCGGACCATGTGCCGAAATCCCGTCCGAAGGCGGTCATCCGTCCCGGATGAAGAGGAAGCTAGCGCGGTTCGGGCCGCGGGCCGGGCACTTTTTCGTGTGCGTCGCGCGCCCCGGGCTCGGACTCCCCCAGCGTGAGCCGCCCGTCCGGTCCCGCCGCCACGGTCCAGGCGGCTTCGGGCAGGGTGCGGGCGCGCAGGCGCCGCATCTCCCACCGCTCCTCGCGCGTGTGGGGGTGGCGCGGGGCGAGCGACCAGCGCGTCTCCACCCCCGGCGCCGCGCCTTCGGGGGTGAGCAGGAGGCCCAGGGGCCGGCAGGCGCCTTCGGCCGCCCCCGTCTCGGCCGCGAGCTGGAGGCGGCGGACGGGGGTGAGCCCCGGCGCCTCGGGCAGGTCGGCCACGACGAGCGGCACCGCGCCCGACCGCAGCGCCTCCTCCATCGACCACAGGAGATCCTCGGCCCGGCGCGGGGTGACGAAGAGGAGCCGCGCGGGATCGGCGAGGCGCAGCATCCCGTCGGGGTTGATCCGCTCGGCCATCCAGCCGGGGGCGATCCAGAGCACCGGCCCCTCCATCCGCCCGGCGAGCGCCAGCGCGAAGGTGCGCCGCGCCGCGCCGCAGGCCTCGTGCACCCGCGCCGTGGCGAGCGCGAGATCGCCCAGGAAGGGCACGCCTGGCGGCGGGCGGTGGCCGTGGCGGGACAGGAGATGGGCCGCGAGCGCTTCGGTCATGGGCGGGAGTATAGATGTTCCCTTAATGTTCTCAAGCCCGCCACGCCCTTCGCCCTTGCCCCCGCGGCTCAGGCCGGTATGCCTTGACCTCCGGCAGAGGGAGACGCGGATGCGGCGGACGACGTTGGGGCGGACGGGGATCGAGGTGTCGGAGTTCTGCCTCGGCACCATGACCTGGGGCAGCCAGAACACGGAAGGCGAAGGCCACGCCCAGATCGACATGGCGCTCGACCACGGGGTGGACTTCCTCGACACGGCCGAAATGTATCCCACGAACCCCGTGCGGGCCGAGACCGTGGGCCGGACGGAGGAGATCATCGGCTCCTGGATCGCGCGGACGGGGCGGCGGGACGATCTCGTCCTGGCCACCAAGATCGCGGGGCCTGGCAACATGCAGGTGCGGGACGGCGCGCCGATCACGCCCGAGGCGGTGCGGGCCTGCGTCGACGCCTCGCTCCGCCGGCTCAGGACCGACCGGATCGACCTCTACCAGCTCCACTGGCCGAACCGCGGCTCCTACCACTTCCGCCAGAACTGGACCTTCGACCCCACAGGGCAGGACAGGGGCCGCGTGCTGGACGAGATGCGGGCGGTGGCCGAGGCGCTTGGGGCGCTCGTGGCGGCGGGGAAGATCCGCGCCTTCGGCCTGTCGAACGAAAGCGCCTGGGGCACGATGACCTGGCTCCGCATCGCGGCCGAGACCGGGGCGCCGAGGGTGGCGACGGTGCAGAACGAATACTCGCTCCTCTGCCGGCTCTACGACACCGACATGGCCGAGCTGTCGCACCATGAGGAGATCACGCTTCTTGCCTTCTCGCCTCTGGCGGCGGGGATCCTCACCGGCAAGTACGCGGGCGGCGCGGTGCCCGAAGGCTCGCGTCTCTCCCAAACGCCGGGGCTGAGCGGGCGCATCACCGACCGGGTCTTCCCGGCGGTGGCGGCCTACCATGCCGTGGCCCGCCGCCACGGGCTCGACCCCGTGCAGATGGCGCTGGCCTTCGCGCGGGCGCGGCCCTTCCCGGTGATCCCGATCCTCGGCGCCACGGGCACCGACCAGCTCGCGCTGGCGCTCGGGGCGGCGGAGGTGCGGCTGTCGGACGAGGTGCTGGAAGAGATCGCAGCCGTCCACCGGTCGCATCCGATGCCGTACTGAGGCTCGCGGGCGGGCGCGGAATCAGGCTAGATGGCGACAGGAGCGAGAGGGGAAGACCTTGGCAGCACGACGGACCGGACTTCTCGCGCTCCTGGCGCTCGCGGTGGCGCTGCTCGTGGCGGCCTGCCAGCCGGAGAGCGACCTGCCCCCGGTGGGCGAGGAACTCGTCGCGCTCCAGAAGGCGCGCTGCGAGGCGGACGGCAACATCTGGGGGCCGGCGGGCTCCACCGGCGCCTTCGTCTGTTTCCGCAGGACCCGGGACGGCGGCAACCGCTGCACCAGCGCGAACGACTGCAGCGGCGTGTGCCTCGCGCGGTCGCAGACCTGTTCGCCCTTCGATCCGCTGATCGGGTGCCAGGAGGTGCTGACGGCCTCGGGGACGCGGGCGATGCTGTGCGTGGATTGACGGAGGGCGGCGCGATGAGGCGGGGCGGAGAGGCGGGACGGCGGATGGCGGCAGTGGAGGGAATGGGCGCGTCGGCCCGGCCCTGCCGCGGGGCGGCGGGCGAAGAAGCGAGGGGGCTGTCTGCCCCCGTCCGCCCGGAGGGCGGCGAGCGAGGAGCGAGGGGGCTGTCTGCCCCCTCGCGCTCCCCCGAGGATATTTGGAGGCAGATAGAAGCGGGAGGCGGGGCGCGGGTGGGGCGCGGCGGCTCGTGGAGGTTCGCGGCCCTTGCGGCGGTCCTGGCGGCGGGACTTGCCGGCTGCGCGGTGCCGGTCGCCAGCTATCGCGACACCTCGGTCACCATCGCCTCGGCCGCGGCCTTCGATCCGCTGCGCTACCAGGGCCGCTGGTACGAGATCGCGCGCTATCCGGTCCCGTTCCAGGCAGGCTGCACCGACACGGTGGCGGAGTATGCGGTGCGGGAGGATGGCACGCTCGGCGTGGTCAACACCTGCCTCGTCGACGGCACGCCCCGTCGGATCGAAGGCAGCGCGCGGGTCACCGGCCCCGGGCGGCTCGAGGTCGCGTTCGATTCCGTCCCCTTCGTGAGCGCGCCCTACTGGGTGCTCTGGGTCGCGGAGGACTACGGCAGCGCCGTGGTGGGCGTCCCCTCCGGCCGGGCGGCCTGGATCCTGAACCGCGAGCCCGTGATGTCGCCCGACCGCTACGAGGCGGCGCGGCAGGTGCTGGACTTCAACGGCTACGACCTGAGCCGGCTCGAGCGGACGCCGCAGGGCGGGCGCTAGCGCCGCGCCTCCGCAAGCCGCGCGGCGAGGTGGGCGGGAAGCTCGCGCGCCGGGACTCGGGCCTCGCGCACCAGCCGGTCGAAGTGCAGCGTGAGCGCGCGGACCCGTTCGGTGTCGCGGAAAGCGAGGTAGTGCTGGCCCACGTAGATCACGGCGAGCAGCGGCCCGAAGATGGTGAGCGGCGCGGACAGAAGCCGGCGCGCGTCGAACAGGAAGACCCGGAGCGAGGGATAGAGCTGGTCGTGGAGCGCCGCGAAGCGGGCCACCTGACCCTCGCGCACCTCGTCCGGCAGGCCCTCGTAGTAGCCGGTCCCGCGGATGAGCGAGTCGATCTCGAAGAGGGGCAGCGCGATCTCGTAGTCCGAGGCGGAGCTGCGCATCCACTCGAGCCGCTCCTGGCTCGCCGCGATCGCGCTTTCGGCCGCCTGGCCGAGGTGCGGGGCATACTCCCATTCGAGCATCTCCCGCGTCTTGAGCAGATCGGGGAGGCGGGCCGGGACGTGGCGGATCTTGTAGCCGTCGGCCTCGCGGTGCCAGTCGAAGATCTGCTCGTCGACGAGGGCGCGCTGCGCGGGCGTCATGGTCATCGAGGCGGCGATGAGGTCGGCGGCCTGCTCGGGGCGGTCGGAGAGGCCGAGGAGCCAGTCCGACGTCACGCCGAGCGCGCCGGCGCATTCCGCCACGACCTGGGCGTTGGGCAGGCGCGCGTCGGCGTTCGACAGGAGCTGGGAGATGGTGGAACGGTCGACCCCGATCTCGCGGGCGAGCGCGGCGCGGGTGATGCCCTTCGACTGCATCGCGGCGGCGAGGCGGCGCCGGAAGGTGCTTGCACGGTCACGTTTGTCGAGTCGGGTCACGTCTGGTGATCTTTGTAACCAACGTTGAATTCCGTTGCGGAGATACCGTCTCCCGCCGGTCGCGCGCAAGTGACAACATGACGACGGGGAACACGAAACGTCCGAAACCGGACACACAAGGGACGACCGGGCATGACATCGGATCGCCGCGTCGAATGGCCGACGCTCCTGCTGCTTGCGGCCTGCTACGCCGTCTGGGTCGCGGCAACGACCGTCGTGGCCGCCTGGTGGCTGCCCGCGGGCATCGCGCTCGCGGCGGTGACGGCGGCGCTTCAGGCCTCGATCACGCACGAGGTGATCCACGGCCATCCCTTCCGCAACGCGCGCCTCAACGCGGCGCTGGTCTGGCCGCCGCTCACGCTCGTGATCCCCTACGAGCGGTTCCGCGATACCCATCTTGCGCATCACATGGACGCGGTGCTGACCGACCCCTACGACGACCCGGAGTCCAACTACCTCGATCCGGGGGTGTGGGAGCGGCTGCCGCGCTGGGTGCAGGGGGTGCTGAACGTCAACAACACGCTCGCGGGCCGGCTCCTGATCGGGCCGCTGGTGGGGCAGGTGGCGTTCATGCTGGGCGACTGGCGGCTTGCGCGGGCAGGGGATGCGCGGGTGATCCGCGGGTGGCTCCTGCACCTGCCGGCGATGGCGGCGGTGGTCCTGTGGATCGTGCTGGTGGCGGACATGCCGCTCTGGGCCTATCTGGTCGCGGCCTACCTTGCGCTGTCGATCCTCAAGATCCGGACGTTCCTCGAGCACCAGGCGCATGAACGCGCCCGCGGGCGGACCGTGATCATCGAGGACCGGGGGCCGCTTGCGCTCATGTTCCTCAACAACAACCTGCACGTGGTGCACCACATGCATCCGAAGGTGCCGTGGTATCGGCTGCCGAAGCTCTATTTCGGCAACCGGGAGAAGTACCTCACCCGGAATGGCGGCTACATGTACCGCAGCTACGGCGAGGTGTTCCGGCGGTATCTGCTCGCGCGGAAGGATCCGGTGCCTCATCCGCTCTGGCGGCGGGGGGCGTGAGGTCTCGTGGCGGCTCCTTCCGCGCGGCGCCGGCCTTGCTGGTGACGACCTGAAGACGTGAGATGCTCCCGACGCTTCCGGGAGAATTCGTAAGGTTGCTGCAAGGTGACTCGGCCCATCTGGGTGCGAGGAAGGGACCGATGGATCGATCCATGACGTACGTAAGCGCATCAGGCACGGGCGCAGAGCGGACGAGAAGTCCGCTTCACCCCGACAGGACGTTCCCGCCAGCGGCTGAGACATCGGCGGAGTTCTCTCGGCTGGCCCGTCTGCCGGTTCTGCCGCCAAGCATCGAGACGCTGCCCCGGCTGCCCAAGCCACCGGGACCGCCGGACCCGCGACGGGTGGTGATCACCGTGCATCCGCCGCCGCGACTTGGTCCGGGAGGCTTGGCCGGCCATGCGGGGGAAGCGCAACTGCGCGCGCGTATCGGAGGCGCGACCCTCCTGCCGAACGTGTTGAATTCCCCTCAACTCTTCCGAACTCTGAGGGACCATGTCTCGAAGCATGGTGGCAAGCCACTCAGGGAGATCACGATCAGCTCGCATGGCGCGGGTCCCGCTGCGATCGCTTACGAAAAGTATGGCGTCAAGGTTTCGGATCTTGCTGGCCAGTTGGTTGCGCGAGGGCTTCTGGCAAAGGGCGGAACCTTGGTGCTTACCGGGTGCGAGGTCGCCAAGGGGCGGTCCGGCTACGACGAACTTCGGAAGGCAGCCGCGGATCTCGGTATCACGATCAAGGCGAACGACCTCCTGACCGTCTTCAACTCCGACACGCTGATGCGCTGGGTGTTCCCGCCGAAGGGCCAGCCCTACCGCGAAAGCGCGCTCGATCCGCGCAACCGGTTCCGATGAGGGACGCCGCCGGGGATACCCGGACAGCCCAGCCCGCGGCCTGATGCGCGTGCTGGCCGTGCAGGTGCGTCAGGCGGGGCCACGCGCACCCACGGCGCCAAGATCCGTGGCAGGGTGAGCCCGATGGGCGCCGCCGTCAGCCCTTCCTGACCGGGCAGGTGCTGATCCCGAGGATCGAGTAGAGCGGGCAGCTCCCGATCAGGCCCGTCGCCAGCGGCACGAGGCCGATGAGGAAGGCCCAGCGGTAGCTTGCCTCGGGCATCGCGAAGAAGGCGGCGAGGAGGGCGAGGCCCGCGAGGATGCGGAGTGCGCGGTCGAGAGTGCCTTCGTTCTTCCTGAACATGGGAGGTCTCCTGTTCCCTGATCCTGTGAGACGTACCCTGCATCGCTCGCATGGCCATGTCTGTGACTTGGTCACAGATCGACGGGAGCCTTGCCCGAAGAAGCGGCGCACGCATGGTCACGAAGCCCCCGGTGCGGACGGAGGGCATCGGACCCGACGCCGTAAGGTTGGCGCAAGCAAAACCCTCGATTCAGAACCGGGACTCCCCGGCCACGGCGATAGTCCCGGACCCAATGGAGGCAACATCGTCATGACCGTGACACCCATCAATCAGACTCGACCTGCATCCCCAGTTCTTCAGAGCACTCCTGCCGCACCGGTCAGCGAACCGACAGCGGCCCCGGGTGTGCCGCAACCGGGTGCCGCCAGGGGAAGGAACACCGCCGATGTGGTCCTTCGGGCTCAAGACGACCGGGGGTTCGACGGGCTGCCGGACACGATGGATATCATCAACCTGCGGAACAGCGCGAAGGATGGCGGGACCTTTGCGGACAGCAGCGCACTCCGCGATCTGATCGGCGTCGCTGTCAAGAACAACGGCGGTCGCCCGCTCGACCGGCTGACCGTCTTCGGCGGCAGCCTGACGCTCGGACTGACCAAGTCCAGCGTCTCCGACCTTGCTGAACATCTGAGGGCCGGGGGATTGCTGCGTCGGGGCGCAGAGCTTGTCCTGCCTCGGCTGATCATGAACGATGCGAGCGTGCTTCAGGACCTCCAGCGTGTTGCGGATGCGAACGACATCCGGATCACGGTCGCAAGCAAGTATCCCGGAACCTTCGTCACCGTTGAGAAGGGAAAGCCGATGAACATCGGCGGGATCGACACGCCGACAAGATCCCCCGGTCGGTGACGCCGGTCATGCACGCGGCCGGGGGGGTGCCGGGGTCGCGTGCCGTCCGCGGGGACGGATGGGCCGGGCACCCTCCCGCGCCGCCTCGGCGCGCCCGGGGTCGTCGCCTTACCCGCGTCCCCGGACCTCGAACCGCGGCAGCATGGCCGAGAAGTCGCGGCCGCGGCCGTCCTCCTCTTCGACGAAGGCGGCATAGAGTTCGGTCGCCCGCGCGCCCATGGGCGTGTCGGCGTCCACCCCCTGGGCCGCCTGTTGCGACAGGCGGAGATCCTTGAGCATCAGGTCCGCCGCGAAGCCCGGCGTGTAGCCGTTGTCGGCGGGCGATTTCGGACCGATGCCGGGGGCGGGGCAGTAGGTCGTCATCGACCAGCTCTGCCCCGAGGAGGTGGAGACCACGTCGAACATGGCTTGCCGCGACAGGCCCAGCTTGTCGGCCAGCGCGAAGGCCTCGCAGGTGGCGATCATGGTGACGCCGAGGATCATGTTGTTGCAGATCTTGGCGGCCTGCCCGTTGCCGGAGGGGCCGCAGTGCACGGCCTTCGCGCCCATCACGTCGAAGAGGGGCTTCGCGGCGGCGAAGGCCGCCTCGGACCCGCCCGCCATGAAGGTCAGCGTTCCCGCCGCCGCGCCGCCGACGCCGCCGGAGACGGGCGCGTCGACGGGCAGGAGGCCCGCCTCCGCGGCTCTGGCGGCGACCGCGCGGGCGGAGGCCACGTCGACGGTGGAGCAGTCGATGAAGGCGGCGCCGGGGGTCATCGCGGGGATGACCTCCGCCGCGACGCGGGACAGGATCTCTCCGTTCGGGAGCATCGTGACGACGGCGTCGGCGCCGCGCGCCGCGGCGGCGGCAGAGGCCGCGGGCGTGACCCCGGCGGGGCAGGGGGCGGCGAGGTCGAAGCCCGCCACCTCGTGGCCCGCCCGGGCGAGATTGGCCGCCATCGGCGCGCCCATGTTGCCCAGTCCGATGAAGCCGATCCTCATGCCCGTTCCTCCCCCTCGAATGTCAGATCGTCCGCCCCGAGCGGCGCGAGCATCGCCGCGACCTCCTCGGGCGTCACGTCCTCGAGCCGGCCGTGCCGCCAGCGCGGCGCCTTGTCCTTGTCGATGATCAGCGCGCGGATGCCCTCGACGAAGTCGCCCTGTTCGATCGACCGCCAGGTGTAGCGGTACTCCGCCCGCAGCGCCTCGCGCAGGGTCGGCGCGGGGCCGAGGCGGCGGAGCATCTCCAGATGCGCCGCTGTGGCGAGCGGCGCGTTGTGGCGGAGGGCGGCGAGCGCTGTCCGCGCGGGTTCGCTGTCGTCGGCGGCGAGGGAGACCGCGATATCGGCGGGGTCGGGCCTGTCGAAATGCGCCGACATCGGCTCCCAGACAGCGAGAACCCCGGCCTCGGGCGGCGGGGAGAGGATCTCGGGCGGCGCGCCCGTCTCCACGATCCGCGCCTTCAGGTCCGGCCATGTCTCCTCCGGCGCGAAGGCATCGGCGAACCCCGCGAGGATCGCGTCCCCGGGGCCGAGCCTCAGGCCGGTCGCCCCGACCCAGCTGCCGAAGCCGGGGCGGAGGCCGTTCGCGCGGCCGAGAATGTAGCTGCCGCCCACGTCGGGGGCGAGGCCGATGGTGCACTCGGGCATCGCGACGCGGGAGCTTTCCCCCACGATCCGGTGCGAGGCGTGGCAGCCGAGGCCTACGCCGCCGCCCATCGTGTAGCCCTGCAGGAAGGTCACGACGGGCTTGGGGTATTCGTCGATCCGGGCGTTCATGCGGTATTCCTCCCGCCAGAACCCCCGCGACAGGTCGAAGTCGCCCGCGCGGCCGCTGCGGTAGACCTCGGCGATGTCGCCGCCCGCGCAGAAGGCGCGCTCGCCTATTCCATCGATCAGGACGACGGCGACGGCCGGGTCGTCGCTCCAGGCGATCAGCGCGGCGTCGATTGCCCCGCACATGGCAGGGGTCAGCGCGTTGAGCGCCCTCGGCCGGTTGAGCGTGATGCGCCCCGCGCGCCCCTCGATGCGGATCAGGACGTCGCTCATGCCCGCCCGACCATCTGGCGGGCCACGATCAGGCGCATGATCTCGTTCGTGCCCTCGAGGATCTGGTGGACGCGGAGGTCGCGCACGATCTTCTCGATCCCGTAGTCGGCGAGGTAGCCGTAGCCGCCGTGGAGCTGGAGGCACTGGTCCGCGATGCGCGAGCCCGCTTCGGTGACGAACTTCTTGGCCATCGCGCAATACTTCGTGGCGTCCGGCGCGCCCTGGTCGAGCTTCCACGCGGCGTGGCGGAGGAAGGTGCGGGCGGCCTGAAGCTCGATCTCCATGTCGGCAAGGCGGAACTGCAGTGCCTGGAACTGGTCGATCGTCTTCCCGAAGGCGCGGCGGTCGGCCATGTAGGCGAGCGTGGCGTCAAGCGCCGCCTGCGCCGCACCGAGCGAGCAGGCCGCGATGTTGAGACGCCCGCCGTCGAGCCCCGCCATGGCATAGCGGAAGCCCTGTCCCTCCTCTCCCAGAAGGTTGGCGGCCGGCACCTCGCAGGCGTCGAACTGGACCTGGCGGGTGGGCTGGGAGCGCCAGCCCATCTTGTCCTCGAGCCCGCCGAACGAGAGACCCGGGGTCCCGTCCTCGACGATCACGGTCGAGATGCCCTTCGGGCCGTCCCCGCCGGTCCGGCACATCACGACATAGGCGTCCGAATAGCCGCCGCCCGAAATGAAGGCCTTGGTCCCGGTGAGGGCGTAGCCGGAATTCGTCCGTTCGGCGCGTGTCCTCAGCGCCGCGGCGTCGGAGCCGGACCCCGGTTCGGTCAGGCAGTAGGAGAACACCGTCTCCATCGTCAGCGCCCGGGGGAGCCAGCGGGCGCGGAGATCGTCCGAGCCGTAAGCTTCGATCATCCTGGCGCACATGTTGTGGATCGACAGGAAGGCCGCGACAGAGGCGCAGGACATCGACAGCGCCTCGAACACCAGCGTGGCGTCGAGCCGGGTGAGGCCGGAGCCGCCGTTGTCCTCGGTCACGTAGATCCCGGCGAGGCCGAGTTCGGCCACCTTCGGCCAGAGGTCCTTCGGGATCGTGCCCTCCGCTTCCCAGGTTCGCGCGAAGGGAGCGATGTGCCGGGCGCCGAAGTCCCGCGCCATCTCGAAGACCGCCTCCTGCTCGTCGCTCAGCGCGAAGTCCATGGGTTCCTCCCGGCGCGGAATTGAACGCATGGTAAATTCAGGAGGCGTGGCGCCGCAAGGGGCCGAGGAGGCGGGGGCAGGGCAGGTGACGTCGACGGAGACCGAACAATGTTCTGTGAGGGTGTCTGATCGTATGCCGTTCAGCAACAACGCCCTGTCCGCGTCTCAGGCATGGCACGTTTTCTTCAATTTCCTGCATGTCCGAGCTTGCCGTGGCGGTTAAGTTGCGTTACTTCTTCCTCAACGTGTCGTAAATCGGTGGGTCCATCATGAACAAGCATCTGATTGCCGCTTCCGCCTTTCTCCTCGCAACGTCCGGTGCTGCTCTGGCGCTTCCGGTATCTGTCCACTCCGCGGTGAGCGCGAGCATCGGCCAGAAGTTCGCGTCTTCCCAGAGCAACCAGGAACTGCCCGTGGATGGCGCCATTGCGGCCCCGGAAGTTTCCGCTGTGCCGCTGCCGGCTGCCGGCTGGATGCTTCTCGCGGGTCTGGGCGGCCTCGTCGCCATGCGCCGTCGCGCGAAGGCCTGAGCCCACACACCTCTGCGATGCGGGGCGGCTTTGCCGCCCCTTTTCGTTTCTGGGGCCCCGCTTCGGGTATCATGCCGCCGTTTCGGGAGGTGGTGCTCCAGCTGCCGCAAGATTCATGCAGTTCCGAAGGTGCTCCCAGGGCCCCGTCCGCATCGGAAGGCCGGTTCCGTGCGAGACGTCGGCACGTCACCCGGCGGAGTCCGTGCCTTGGCACTGCGGATCGACCTGCAACTCATACGGGTGCTCCTGAAGGTTGCACTGGAACGATGCTGCATGTGGGCGCTGGTCCAACCGTCATGAAGCGGTGGGAACTGTGGCAAAAGCAAGGCGTCGCGAATCGTCTCCTTCGCGCGATTCTTCAGTAGATTAACGGAATATGAAGGGCTTTCACGGCGCCGCGGACAGTTTCCGATCGTGCCGGCGCGAAGGCCTCGAACGCACAACAGTTTTCAACCCATGGTAGTATCCGAATGATTGCAGCTTGCGGCGGAAATGTGGCGTGGTAGTTTGTTTAGACCTGAAGCAGCGGCAACGATGCTGCGTGTGTGAGTTGGGGGCAAAATGAAGCTGAATAGAGTAATGTGCGCTGCCGCGTCGGTGGCGCTTCTGTCCGTCTCGGGCGCTTACGCCAAACCGGTGGCCCCTGGTGGCAGTGATCCGGTGCTCGATCCTTGCCAGACTACGAGCGTGGTGATTTCGACCGATTGTGTCGGCGCATTTCTTCAGTCCACCGGTCAACCGACCGCTAGCGAGCTGAATGCGGCGTTGCTGGGCGGCTATGATGATTGGTCGCGTGTCGATGCGATCGATGGGGACAAGCCGACGAGTGTCTTCTTCACCATCACCGGGATCGACGCGAAGTCCGGGACCTGGGAGATTCTCAACCCCGAGCCGGGCAAGATGTATGCCCTTTCGCTCAAGGGTTCGACCCAGTGGGCCGCCTATCTCCTTTCGGGTTTCTCGGGGACCTGGTTCACCACGGACCTGAACACGCCGTCGGGCAATCAGCCCGACCTTTCCAACGCGGTCCTCTTCCATCGCGTAGGAGAGCCGGGCGTCGTCCCGCTCCCGGCGGCCGGCTGGCTGCTCCTCGCGGGTGTCGGCGGCCTTGCGGCGATGCGCCGGAAGAAGTCGGCCTGATCGGCGACCTTCTACTGACGACTACTACACACAGAAGCTGACGAGGGGGGCGGTCTTCGGATCGCCCTTTTCCGTTTGCCGTAGGCGCGCCCGACCGGTCCGGCTTTTGTCCGTATCGTCAATGCCGACCGTTGGAACGTTTGCCACCCCCGACGGTTCATGGGCCTGTCCGACGGACGGTGCGCCGTTCGCGGTGTGAAGGCGGCCTGAACCGTCTCTTTCCCGCTCTGGACTGTTGCTGCACACACTCACGGATCAGAGCACCTCGGGGGCGGTCCACGGACCGCCCCCTCGTTCCGGAGTTGTCACTCCATGACGGGGATCGAGAAGGCGGAGCCTTCCTTGATGCCGCTCGGCCATCGCGCGGTGACGGTCTTGGTCCGTGTGTAGAAGCGGAAGGCGTCGGGCCCGTGCTGGTTCAGGTCGCCGAAGCCCGATTTCTTCCACCCGCCGAAGGTGTGGTAGGCGAGCGGCACGGGGATCGGCACGTTGATCCCCACCATCCCGATGTTGATCCGGCTCGCGAAGTCGCGCGCGGTGTCGCCGTCGCGGGTGAAGATCGCGGTGCCGTTGCCGTATTCGTGGTCCATGGCGAGGCTCAGCGCCTCCTCATAGGTCTTGGCGCGCACGGTCGTCAGCACCGGCCCGAAGATCTCCTGCCGGTAGATGTCCATCTCCTTCGTCGCGCGGTCGAAGAGGGTGGGGCCCACGAAGAAGCCGTTCTCGTAGCCCTGAAGCTTGAAGTCGCGGCCGTCCATGACGAGTTCCGCGCCCTGTTCGACGCCCGAGCCGATGAGCCCCTTCACCCGCTCCATCGCCGCGCCGGTGACGAGCGGCCCGTAGTCGACGTCGGTCCCGGCGGTGTAGGGGCCGACCTTCAGCTTCTCGATCCGCGGCACGAGCTTTTCGATGAGCTTGTCGGCGGTGGCGTCGCCCACCGGCACCGCGACCGAGATCGCCATGCAGCGTTCGCCCGCGGCGCCGTAGCCCGCTCCGATCAGCGCGTCGGCCGCCTGGTCCATGTCGGCGTCGGGCATGACGATCATGTGGTTCTTGGCACCGCCGAAGCACTGCACACGCTTTCCGTTCGCGCAGCCCCGGGCGTAGATGTACTGGGCGATGGGGGTGGAGCCGACGAAGCCGATGGCCTGGATGGTGTCGTTGTCGAGGATGGCGTCCACCGCCTCCTTGTCGCCGTTCACGACCTGGAGGAGGCCCGCCGGAAGCCCGGCTTCGATCATCAGCTCGGCCAGCATCAGGGGCACGGACGGGTCGCGTTCCGACGGCTTCAGGATGAAGGCGTTGCCGCAGGCGAGCGCGGGGGCGAACTTCCACATCGGGATCATGGCGGGGAAGTTGAAGGGCGTGATGCCCGCGACGACGCCGAGCGCCTGGCGCATCGAATACATGTCGATGCCGGGGCCGGCCGAGTCGGTGAATTCGCCCTTCAGGAGGTGCGGCGCGCCGATGCAGAACTCGACGACCTCGAGCCCGCGCTGCACGTCGCCCTTGGCGTCGGGCAGGGTCTTGCCGTGCTCGCGGGAGAGCGCCTCGGCCAGCTTGTCCATGTCGCGGTTGAGGAGGCGGACGAACTCCATCATCACGCGGGCGCGGCGCTGCGGGTTCGTGGCCGCCCAGGCGGGCTGGGCGCGGGCGGCCGAGGCGACGGCGGCGTCGAGCTCTGCCTTCGAGGCGAGCGGAACGCGCGCCTGCACCTCGCCCGTGGCGGGGTTGAAGACATCGGCGAAACGGCCGGACGTGCCGGGCACGCGCTTGCCGTCGATGAAGTGGGTCAGGTCCTGCATGGGCTCCTCCTCTGGTCGGCCGCTACAATAGCCTTGCGTGTTTCCCTGTGAAAGCGGCAGTCTGGCAAAGGCGTTTTGCAGGAATGCAGGGATGGACATCGACTGGGACGACCTGCGCGTCTTCCTCGCCGTGGCGCGGGCCGAAAGCCTGTCGGGCGCGGGGCGGGGGCTCAGGCTCGATCCGGCGACCGTGGGGCGGCGGATCGCGCGGCTCGAGGAGCGGCTGAGCGCGGCGCTTTTCGCCAAGAGCCCGCAGGGCTACGCGCTGACGGGGCAGGGGCAGGGGCTCCTCGCCCATGCCGAGCGGGCCGAGCAGGCGGTTACGGCGGCGCGGGAGGAGCTGCGCGGCGAGGCCGGGGGGCTGTCGGGGCAGGTGCGGATCGGCGCACCGGACGGTTGCGCCAACTACGTCCTCCCGCAGGTCTGCGCCGCCATCGCGGACGCGAACCCGGCGCTGGAAATCCAGATCGTGGCGTTGCCGCGCGTCTTCAACCTGTCCAAGCGGGAGGCCGACATGGCCATCGCCGTCAGCCGCCCCACCACGGGGCGGCTCACCGTGCAGAAGATCACCGACTACCGGCTGCACCTCGCGGCGCACCGGGACTATCTGGCCGGAGCGCCGCCCCTCGCCACGCTCGCCGACCTGCACGCGCACCGGATCGTCGGCTACATCCCCGACATGATCTTCGACCGCGAACTCGACTACATGGCCGAGACCGGAGCGGAGGGGGCGCATCTCGCCTCCAACTCGGTCCCGGTGCAGTTCAACCTGCTTCGCCATCGCGCCGGTGTGGGGATCGTCCACGACTTCGCGCTTTCGTCCGACCCTGCCGTCCGCCGCGTGCTGCCGGACCTCTTCTCGCTCACCCGCACCTTCCACCTCATCCGCCACGCCGACGACCGGCGGGTGGAGCGGCTCAACCGCTTCGCCGAGGCGCTGGCGGAGGGGGTCCGCCGGGAGGTGCAGCGGCTCGAATCAATCGCTTGACAGGAGGGGGCGCGGGGGCCGACCCTTGACGCCACGACAGCAGCGGCCAGGGAGGAGGGTTGCATGACAGTCGCGAAGATCCTGAAATCGAAGGGCACCGACGAGGTGGTGACAGTGGCGCCCGGCGCCACGGTGGCCGAGGCCGCGCGCGTCCTGTCCGAGAAGCGCATCGGCTCGGTCGTCGTCTCGGCCGACGGGCGCGCCGCGCTCGGCATCCTGTCCGAGCGCGACATCGTGCGTGAGATCGGGCGGCGCGGGCCGGGATGCCTGTCCGAGAAGGTGGAGCAGATGATGACGTCGAAGCTCGTCACCTGCACGCGCGAGGACCGGGCCGAGGAGGTGCTGGGCACCATGACCAAGGGCCGCTTCCGCCACATGCCGGTGGTGGAGGGCGGCGCGATGGTGGGACTCATCACCATCGGGGACGTGGTGAAGTACCGCCTGACCGAACTCGCCATGGAGAAGGACGCGCTCGAAGGCATGATCATGGGCTTCTGACGCGGCCCTTGATCTGGCCGGGCGCATGGTGTTGCCTTCGCCTCAAAACGAGGGACCCATCCAATGCGCATCGGCCTCTACCCGGGCACGTTTGACCCGATCACGCTCGGCCATATCGACATCATCCAGCGGGCGACGGTGCTGGTCGACCGGCTGGTCATCGGCGTCGCCATCAACCGAGACAAGGGCCCGCTCTTCAGCCTGGAGGAGCGGGTGGCGATGATCGAGGCCGTCTGCGGGCCGCTGTCGGAGAAGACGGGGGTGGAGATCGTCGTCTGGCCCTTCGAGAACCTGCTGATCGACTGCGCCCGCGACGTAGGCGCGGGCATCATCATCCGCGGGCTGCGCGCGGTCGCCGACTTCGAATACGAGTTCCAGATGGTGGGCATGAACCGCCGGCTCGACGCCTCCATCGAGACCGTGTTCCTCATGGCGGGGGCCGAGCACCAGGCGATCGCCTCGAAGCTCGTGAAGGAGATCGCGCGGCTCGGCGGCGACGTGTCGAAGTTCGTCACGCCGCCGGTACGGGACGCACTGTCGCAGAAACTCGGCCAGCGCGGGAAGTGAGCGGCGGGCCCGAAGGCCCGCCCGGTGATCCAATATCCGCCTCAGCGCCCGTAGACCGCGCGGCGCGCGATGTGCCGCGCATCCTCGCGGAAGATGTCGAGGTCGAGCGCGACGTCGAGAGGCATCGCCTCGATCTCGGCGACTGTCCGGGCATAGGCCGCACGCTTGCGCGCGGCCGACTGGAGGCGAGCGATGATGTCCATCATGAGCCTTTCCTTTCTGTGGGCCGTTGCGGTTCAATCGGTCACCGCAAGAGTTGGCCTTCCGTTAGCGTATGACAACTGCCATCTGGGACAGTCCGCCATGCGCTCCCTACATGACGCCGCAGTGCAGCATTCCGATGACATCGCCCAAAGAAAAAGGCGCCGCGCGGCACGCGGCGCCTCACCTTGCCGTCGATCAGGTTCAGATGAGCTTGCCCATGGCGACGGTCACATCGCTCATCCGGTTGGAGAAGCCCCATTCGTTGTCGTACCACGTCAGGATCGACACGAAGGTCCCGTCCATGACCTTCGTCTGGTCCATGTGGAAGACCGACGAATGCGGGTCGTGGTTGAAGTCGGACGACACGAGCTTCTCGGTGGTGTAGCCGAGAATGCCCTTGAGCGGCCCTTCGGCCGCCGCCTTGATCGCCGCGTTCACCTCGTCCACCGACGTCCCGCGCTTGGCGATGAACTTGAGGTCCACGACCGACACGTTCGGCGTGGGCACCCGGATCGCGAAGCCGTCGAGCTTGCCCTTGAGCTCGGGCAGCACGAGGCCCACGGCCTTCGCCGCGCCCGTGGAGGTCGGGATCATCGACAGGGCCGCCGCACGGGCGCGGTAGAGGTCCTTGTGCATCGTGTCGAGCGTCGGCTGGTCGCCGGTGTAGGAGTGGATGGTGGTCATCATCCCCTTCTCGATCCCGATGGCGTCGTTCAGGACCTTCGCCACCGGCGCGAGGCAGTTCGTCGTGCAGGAGGCGTTCGAGACGACGATGTCGTCCTTCGTCAGCACATCGTGGTTCACGCCGTAGACGACCGTCTTGTCCGCCCCTTCGCCGGGGGCCGAGATCAGGACGCGCTTCGACCCGTTCTCGAGATGCGGCAGGCACTTCTCCTTCGAGGTGAAGATCCCCGTGCACTCCATCACGATGTCGACGCCGCCCCAGGGCAGGTCGGCCGGTGCCTTGATCGCGGTCACCTCCATCGGCCCGCGGCCCACGTCGATCGCCGAGCCCTTGACCGTCACCGTCGCCGGGAAGCGGCCGTGCACGCTGTCGTAGCGCAGGAGGTGGGCGTTCGTCTCCACGGGGCCGAGGTCGTTGATCGCCACCACCTCGATGTCGGTGCGCCCCGACTCGATGATCGCGCGGAGCACGTTGCGCCCGATCCGGCCGAAGCCGTTGATCGCTACCTTCACTGCCATGATCGTTCCTCCAGGGTCGGATTCCGGGGGCTCCCCCGGGGTCAGCGCCAACTTGGGGATTAATGCCCGGAGGTCAACCGGATTTCAGCGCCAGAAGGCCATCCGCTCCAGAACTTCGAGGAAACGCCGCGCGAGGAACAGCACCCCGCCAAGTCCAAGGGCGAGGTCGATCGCGACGATCGCGACAAGGAGGAGACCGAGGACGAGGGCGATGCGGTTGGTCACGCTCCCGGGGTTACGCACTCTGCCCGCGCCTGTCCAGCGGATCGGCAGTTGCCGCGCCGCGCGGCGCCGCTATGGTCGGGCGCAAGGCGAGGTGACGGCATGAGCGGGCTTCTGGCGCTTCTGGACGACGTGGCGGCCATCGCCAAGGTGGCGGCCGCCTCGGTCGACGACGTGATCGGTCAGGCCTCCCGCGCCGGGGTGAAGGCCGCGGGCGCCGTGATCGACGACGCGGCGGTGACGCCCCGGTACGTCCACGGCTTCTCGGCCGACCGCGAGATCCCGATCGTGTGGAAGATCGCGAAGGGATCGCTCTTCAACAAGATCGTGATCCTCCTGCCGCTCGCCCTCCTCCTGTCGGCCTTCGCGCCCTGGGCGATCCCGCCGCTCCTGATGATCGGGGGAGCCTACCTCTGCTTCGAGGGGGCCGAGAAGGTCTGGCACCTCCTCCGCCCCGGCGACCACCATGCCGAGGACCTGCTGGCCGAAAAGATGTCGGACGCGCACCTGGAGGAGGCGAAGGTGAGGGGCGCGATCAAGACCGACTTCATCCTGTCGGCCGAGATCATGACCATCGCCCTCGCGGCGCTGCCCGCCACGGGCTTCTGGATGGAGGCTTCCGCCCTTCTCGTCGTCGCCCTGGGCATCACGGCGGCGGTCTACGGCGGCGTGGCGCTCATCGTGAAGGCCGACGACCTCGGCCTCCTCATGGCGCGGTCGGGGCGGCTCGCCGCGACCCGCTCCTTCGGCCGGGGGATCGTCCGCGCCATGCCGGGCTTCATGCGGGTCCTCACCACGGTGGGCACGGCCGCGATGCTGTGGGTTGGCGGGTCGATCGTCGTCCACGGCGCGGCCGAGCTCGGGTGGCACGCGCCGGAGGAGACGATCCACCACGCGGCCGACACCGTCGCGCACGCCGTGGGCACCGCCGAGGGTGCGGTCGCCTGGATCGCGAAGGCGGTGCTCGACGGTCTCCTCGGCCTCGCGCTCGGGCTTCTCCTGATCCCTCTGTCCGCCCGGGTGATCGCGCCTCTCGCAAGGGTCGTCGCCCGCAAGGCCTGACGACCGTCCCGCTTCTATCTGCCTTCAAGTATCCTCGGGGGAGCGCGAGGGGGCAGACAGCCCCCTCGCTCTTCCGACTGCCGCCCTGCTGGCGGACGGGCGCAGACAGTCCGTCGTCATTCCGCCGCCACCTTGATCACCGGCTCCATCGCGTGAAGCTCCTCGTCCGGCAGCCAGCAGAGCAGACTGTGGCCGTCGCCGAGGTTCCGCATCGGCGGGACCTCGGTTTCGCACTTCATTCCCGGCACGCGGCCCTTCCAGCGGCAGCGCGTCTGGAACGGGCACCCCGGCGGAGGGTTCATGGCCGAGGGGATGTCGCCCTCCAGCACGATGCGCTTCTTCGTCACCCTCGTGTCCGCGATGGGAACGGCCGAGAGAAGCGCCTCGGTGTAGGGGTGGTAGGGGGGCGAGAAGACCTGGTCGGTCGTCCCCGTCTCCACGATGTAGCCGAGATACATCACCACGACCCGGTCCGACAGGTACCGCACGATCGACAGGTCGTGGCTGATGAAGAGAAGCGTCGTGCGGTTCTTCCGCTGGATCTCCATCAGGAGGTCGGTGACGGCGGCCTGCACCGAGACATCGAGCGCCGAGACGGGTTCGTCCGCCACCACCACCTTGGCCCCGCCCGCAAAGGCGCGCGCGATGCCCACGCGCTGCTTCTGCCCGCCCGAGAGCTGGCGCGGCATCCGGTCGGCGAAGGCGCGGGGCAGCTTCACGAGGTCCAGAAGCTCCAGCATCCGCTCGCGCCGCTCGGCGTCGCTGTTGCCTTCCCCGAATATCTCGAGCGCCCGCATGATCTGGCGGCCCACGGTCATCGAGGGGTTGAGCGTGTCGAACGGGTTCTGGAACACCATCTGAACGGAGGAGACGGTGTCGGTGGACCGCTTTTCGATGGGCTGATCGTGGATGTCCTGGTTGTAGAGGACGAGCTTGCCGTCGGTGGCCGTTTCCAACCCCATGAGCACCTTCGCGAAGGTGGACTTCCCGCAGCCGGATTCTCCCACGATCGCGATGGTCTCGGCCTCGCGGGCCTCGAAGGACAGCGTCTCGTTGGCCTTCACGACCTTGGTCTCGCCGCCGCCGAAGAGCTTGTTGGCCGAGACCTCGTAATACTTCTTCAGGTCCTCGAGCCGCAGGATCACGTCGCCGGGCTTGACCTTGTCGGTCTCGGCCACGGCGGCGACGGGGGCGTTCCAGTCGATCTCCTCGAACCTCAGGCACCGGCTGTCGTGGCGGTCGTCGCCCGCCACGGGGAACATCGGGATGTCGGCCGCGTCGCAGCGGCCCTTCTGGAAGTAGTCGCAACGGGGGCCGAAGTTGCATCCCTGCGGGCGTTCGTGGGGCAGGGGGAAGTTGCCGGGGATCGCCTTCAGCGGGCGCGAGTTCTTGTCCGCCCCCGGCAGCGGGATCGACCGGAAGAGAGCCTGGGTATACGGGTGACGCATCCGGTCGAAGACGTTCTCGATCGACCCCGTCTCGACCGCCTCGCCGGAATACATCACGCAGATGCGGTCGCAGGTTTCCAGCACCAGCCCGAGGTTGTGGCTTATGAAAAGCATGGAAGTTCCATACTTTACGCCCAGTTCCTTCACCAGATCGACCACCGCCGCCTCGACCGTCACGTCGAGCGCGGTGGTGGGCTCGTCGAGGATCAGGAGCGCGGGCTTCGACATCAGCGCCATGGCGATCACGATGCGCTGCTGCTGGCCGCCCGACAACTGGTGGGGGTAGCTCCGCAGGATCCGCTCGGGGTCGGGCAGCTTCACGTCGCGCACCACTTCGAGCGCGCGGTCCCACGCCTCCTTCTCGCCGATGCCTTCGTGGATCATCGGCACTTCCATGAGCTGGCGGGCGATCTTCATCGCCGGGTTCAGCGATGCCATGGGCTCCTGGTAGATCATGGCGATTTCCTTGCCGCGCACGTCCCGCAGCTCGGCATCCGACATCTCGTTCAGGTCGCGGCCCTTGAACCGGATGCGCCCGCCAACGATGCGCCCGTTCTTGCCGAGGTCCTGCATGACCCCCAGCGCCACCGTGCTCTTCCCGCAGCCGGATTCGCCCACGAGCCCCATCGCCTCGCCGGGCTGGACGGTGCAGGAGAAGTCCATCACGGCGGGAATCTCGCGCAGGCGGGTGAAGAAGGAGATGGAGAGATTCTCGATCTCGAGGATCGGTCCGGCGTGGGGCGCGGTCATCTCGGGGCCACCGAACGGGGCATCTGGAACGCGTATGGGTCGCGTGTGGGTCGCGTATGGGAGCTGCGGGCGCGGCGCGGGTCATGTCTGCGGGGGGAACCCGAAGGGGTGGGGGCGGCGTTTGTCCGGCAGATCGAAAGGAAACCAATCATGCCCATCATCCTCTGGCTCCTCGGAGTCCCGCTCGTCGTCGTCCTGCTGCTGATGCTGACGGGCTTCGTCTGATCCACGCTCAATCCCTCAGGCTCTCCTCGCGGAGTCCGTCCGCGAGGAGGTTGAGGCCGAGGACAAGACTCATCAGCGCCACGGCCGGCACGATGGCCGGGTGCGGGTAGATCGACAGGAGCCGCCGTCCGTCGTTGATGGTGGAGCCCCAGTCCGGGCTTTCGGGCGACACGCCCAGACCGAAGAAGCCGAGCGTGCCCAGAAGGATCGTCGTGTAGCCGATCCTCAGGCAGAAATCGACGATCAGCGGCCCGCGCGCGTTCGGCAGCATTTCCCACAGCATGATGTACCAGGGCCCTTCGCCGCGCGTCTGGCCCGCGGCGACGTAGTCGCGCGAGCGGATGTCGAGCACGATGCCCCGCACGATGCGGAAGACCGTCGGCGCGTTCACGAAGACGACGGCCACGAAGACGTTGAGCAGGTTGGGGTCCATCCCCCAGACGCCCAGCGGGTCCGCGTTGAAGGCGAGGCCGGAATAGGCCCAGAGGCCGAGAAGCAGCGTGATCCCCACATAGAGGTTCCGCTTGGCGGGCTGCGTGAAGAAGCGGCTGTTGAAGAGGACGACGAGGAAGATCACCGGGAAGAGGAAGAGCACGGCGGCCAGCATCGTGGGGATGCCGGTCACCCGGATCTCGGGCGTCACGAGCAGGTAGAAGAGCAGGATCACCGGGAAGGCCAGCACGAGGTTCGCGAGGAACGACAGGAAGGTGTCGAGCCGGCCGCCGAAGTAGCCCGCCGGCAGACCCAGCGTGATCCCCACCATGAAGGCGAAGAGCGTGGCGGCGGGGGCGATGATCAGCACCTCGCGCGAGCCCATGACCATGCGCGAGAAGACATCGCGGGCGAGGTTGTCTCCGCCGAAGAGATAGAAGGGATAGGCGTCGGAGCCGTCGGGCATCGGGCTTCCCGGCAGGACGTTCTTCATCCCCGACACCTGCCGGAGGGGGTCGTGGGTGATGATGAGGTCCGCAAACAGCGCCGCGAAGACCCAGAAGAGCACGATGGCGAAGCCGATCATGCCGATCGGGCTGTCGAAGAGCTTGCCGTAGAGGCCGAGGCGGCGCTTGAACGTGATGGAGGCCGCGAAGACGGCGATCATGCCGATCCAGATCGGAAGGAAGCGCGTTGCGACGCCGCCGAGGATGCCCTTGGCGGGCAGCGTGGGCTGCAGGATTCCGGCCACGATGTAGGCGAGCGCCGTGACCACGAGGAAGCCGAAGCTCCACTTGACCGCCGTCGCGGCGTAGTCGGCCGGGGACCGCGTCGCGGCCAGCGTCATCGGCCCCGTCCGGGTGTGGGACGACGGCACCAGCGACAGGAGGATCTGCGCGACCACGGCGATGCCGAGAACCGAGGCCGCGGTGAGGAACACCGGATTCAGGAGGGGGCCGATCGCGCCTGTCCAGGTGAGGGGGTCCATGCGCGTCTCCTCAGGCGATGCGGATGCGGGGGTTGAGGAAGACGTAGCCGATGTCCGAGATCAGCTGCGTCACCAGCACCACGAAGACGGCCACGACCGAGCAGGCGAGAAGGAGCTCGATGTCGTTGTTGCCGGCGGCCTGCACCAGCGTCCAGCCGAAGCCCTTGTAGTTGAAGAGCGTCTCCACGATCACCACGCCGTTCAGGAGCCAGGGGAACTGGAGCATGATGACCGTGAAGGGCGCGATCAGCGCGTTGCGGAGCGCGTGCTTCATCACGATGTTGGGGAAGCTCACGCCCTTGAGGCGCGCGGTGCGGATGTACTGCGCCGTCATCACCTCGGTCATGGAGGCGCGCGTCATCCGGGCGATGTAGCCGATCCCGTAGAGCGCGATGGTGAGCACGGGGAGGAAGAAGTTCTCGAACGTCGCGTTCTCGGCCGCCGAGGTGGCGGTGCCCGAGAACCACTTGAGCCCGAAGGCCGAGGAGGCAAAGACGGTGATGAAGATGACGCCCGAGACGTATTCGGGCGTGGCCGTCGTGGCGATGGAGAAGGTCGAGAGCGTGCGGTCGAGCCGGGAGCCTTCGCGCATCCCCGCGAGCACGCCGAGCAGCAGCGCCGAGGGCACCATCAGCACCATGACCCAGAACATGAGCTTGGCGGTAAGGCCGAGCCGTGTGGCGATGATTTCCGACACCGGCGCGCGGAAGACGGTGGAGGTGCCCCAGTCGCCCTGGAGGAGGCCGCAGAAACGGGGCGCATCCTCGGGGGCCATGCCCGGGGAAATGCAGCGCCCGGTGACTCGGCCGTCGGCGGCGGTGTGGGTGAACCCCGGCAGGACACCCAGCCACTGGCCGTATTTCACGGGAAGCGGCTGGAGGTAGCCGTTGCGGTCGAGCCAGCTCGCGACCTCCGCATCCGACATGCGCATGTCGCCCTGGGTCTTGGCGAGCTTCTCGAGGTTCGGGGGCAGGTTCGTGAGGAAGAACACGATGAACGTGAGGCAGAGCGCCGTGAGAATCATCACGACCGTTCTGCGGAGCAGGAAGGTTCCCATGCGCGTTCCCCGTCTGGCTGGCGCGGCGGGGGGCAGCGTCCCATGCCCGTCCGGTCCGCGCGAGGCTCGGGCCGCGGCCCGCGAAGGGCCGCGGCCTCAGATCTCAGGCGGTCACGCGGTGCGCGCCCACTTGTAGTGGTGGTGCTCGAAGGTGATGTGCATGTCCACGCCGGTGAAGCCGTCGCGGTAGTGCCGGTAGAGCGACCGCCAGTAGGGCTGGATCGTGACGCCCTGCTCCTGGATCAGGCGTTCGCCCTGCTCGGCCAGGTCGCGGCGGGCGTCGGCATCCTCGATCGCGAGCGCCTGCGACAGGATCGCGTCGAACTCCGGGTTGGACCAGCCGAACTCGTTCCACGCCTCACCCGAGCGGTAGGCGAGCGCCCAGATCTGGACCCCGAGCGGGCGGTGGTTCCAGTTCGTGGCCGAGAAGGGATACTTCGTCCAGTCGTTCCAGAAGGTCGAGCCGGGCAGGATCGTCCGCTTCACCGGGATGCCCGCGTCGCGGAGCTGGGCCGCGATGGCGTCGCAGGTGTTCCGCATCCAGTCGTCATCGAGCGAGATGATCTCGTGCTCGAAATCGGCCATTCCGGCTTCCTCGAGCAGTGCCTTGGCGCCCGCCGGGTCCACGACGAGCGGCGGAAGGGGCGCGTACTCGGGGTGGATGGGCGCGACGTGGTGGTTTTCGGCCTCCACCCCGCGTCCGCCGTAGCCGAGCTCGAGGCAGATGGCGTTGTTCACGGCCATCTGTACGGCCTTGCGGACGCGCACGTCCTCGTAGGGTCTCATGCCGTTCACCTCGGCCACCTGGTTTGGGCGGATCACGATGGTGGCGGCGGTGACGACCTCGGACTTGTTGAGGCCGAGCCCGTCCATGATGTCGATGAACTCGCCCACCGACTCGTAGAGCACGTCCACCTCGTCGGATTCGATGGCGGCGAGCCAGGCGGCCGAATCGGTGCCGAAGTCGATGTACTCGATCCGGTCGAGGTAGGGTCCGCCATAGACCTCGGTGCCCCACCATGTGTGGTCGGGATCGCGGACGAGGACCGCCTTCACGCCGACCTCGATGCTCTCGAGCAGGTACGGGCCGGTGCCGATGAAGTCGTTCGGAGCCGCCGGATCGTAGGAGGAATGGACGACGGCCGCCGGATAGTCGGCGAAGTTCGGGATCATGGAGATGTCGGGCGCGGAGGTGCGCAGGACGACCGTCATGTCGTCCACGACCTCGACCGCGCCGTCGCGGATCTGGCCCGTGGAGTCGTCGATGAGCGTGGACACGCGCGCGGCCATCGAGTTGCCCTCGACGTCCCGCTCGCCCCAGCGGCGGATGTTGCGCGCCACGTCCTCGGCCGTGAAGGCGTCGCCGTTCTGCCAGGTGATGCCGGGGCGGACCTTCAGCGTGTATTCGGTCGCGTCCTCGTTGGCCTCCCAGCTCTCCAGCAGCATCCCGCGGATCGAGCCGTCGTTGTTGTATTCGACGAGGTATTCGAGGCTGCCGCGGGTGACGTTTGCGATCTCGGACCAGTCGGCGGTGCGCGTGTCCTTGAGCGCGCGGAGGCTCATCTGCATGCGCAGCGTTCCGCCTTCGGCCTTGGGCAGGTCTTCCTGCGCGGCGGCGGGTTCGGCGCCGATCAGCGCGTAGGCGGTGGCGGCGGTGACGCCGAGCGCGGTGGTGCGGGTCAGGAACTCGCGCCGGCTGAGCTTACCCTCGAGGCACTCGTCGGCATACATCTTCGCCGCCCAGTGCAGCGGGCGCGTTCTGGTGGTGGTCATCATGGTCTCCCTGTCGACATCTGTCTTTTTGTGTGGGGCCGGTCCCGGCCCGGAGGTCGTGAATTCCCGCGGCGACGTCGGATGTCCCGCTCCCGCATTCGGCACGGCGGGGGAGCATCGGTCAATGGCTGCTTTCGTCATTCCGTGTAACAAAAGCGACATGGCATGATTTGAAAAACGACATCCGGCTCTCGAAGGCGGGAAAGCAGGGTCGCGGGGGCCTCAGCGGGCGGCCGGTCGGTCTCCGGCGGCGCGGAAATCCGAGGGGGTGAGGCCGGTGCGGGCCTGGAAGGCGCGGGTGAAGTAGGCGGCGGAGGTGAAGCCCAGCGTCCGCGCCACGTCCTTGACCGGGATCGGGGTGTCGCGCAGAAGCCGGCGCGCCTCGAACAGGATGCGGTCCTGGAGGAGGCCGTGGGCCGGGCGCCCGCAGGTCTCGTTGCAGACGCGCGACAGGTGCGTGGGCGTCACGCCGAGTTCGGCGGCGTAGTCGGCCACGCCCTTGCCCGACCGGAAGTCGCGTTCGACGAGCGAAGCGTAGGCCTCGGCGAGGCGGATCGCGGCCCGGGGGCGTGCCGCGGCCTCCGGCGGCTGGAGCGCCGCCTGCCGTTCGAGCCAGACGGCGAGCAGGCCCGCGTGATGGTAGAGCGCGCGGTCCATGCCCGGCTGGCCACGGTTCAGCTCGCGTTCCATCGCGTCGACGAGGGCGGTGATCTCGGCCTGGACGGTCGCGTCGCGCAGGCGCAGGTGCAGGGGATCGGGCGGCAGGCCGAGGTCCACGCCGCGGGGAAAGAAGATCGCCTGCCCGTGGACCACGCCCACCATGTCGAAGCCGTGCATGGTGCCGGCGGGGATATAGACGGCGTTGTGCGGGCCGTAGCCCCGCGTGACGCCCGCCACAGTGATTCGGCCCTGCCCGCGGGTGAACCACAGCAGGAGCGGGCGCGAATGGCTCCGCATCGCCTCGACCCGCCACTTGCCGCCCTGCGCCATGCGGGCGAGCGAGGTCATGCGGAAATCGGTGCCGGGAGCTGCGGTTTCGAACATCGGGTGGGCCTTCGTCCGGGTGCCTTCGGGGACGCAAGGCCATTGGCCGGGATCATTCGTCCGGCCCGCGTGCCCCCACGCCGTTTACGATTTGTCATGAATTTTCCACAGGGGTCAATCCGGGAGGGCAGGGGTCCAAGCGGACATCCGCGCGCGGAACCAGGTGCGTTGCCGTTTTGCATACTGCCGGGTGAGGGCGAGGATGCGGTCGCGCGCCTGCTCAAGCGGAAGATCGCCCGCTACGTGCGCCACGAGTTCGGCCGCGCCGATGGCCTTGGCGGACGGCAGCGAGGGAGACCAGCCAGGACGGTTCGCCCGCGCCTCGTCCAGCACGCCAGCCGCCAGCATCGCATCGAACCGGCGCGCGATGCGGGGGGCGAGCCAGTCGCGGTCGCCAGGGATGAGGCAGGCCAGGGCCTTTCCAGCGGGAAGGAGGGGCGGACCCGTGTCGTCCTGCCAGGCGGCGAGGCCCCGGCCGGTGGTGCGCTGGACCTCCCAGGCGCGCTGGACGCGGACCGGGTTGAGACGGTCGATGCGGGAGGCGGTGGCGGCGTCGAGGTCGGCCAGAAGCGGCGCGGGGCCGTGAGCGGCCATGCGCGCGTCGGCCTCGGCGCGGATCTCGGGCGGGGTCGGGGGGATCTCGGCCAGCCCCTCGGTGAGCGCGGTGAAGTAGAGCCCCGTGCCGCCGACGATGATCGGGCGGCTCTCCCCGAGGAGCGGGCGGAGGTCGCGCAGCCAGTGGCCGACGGAGTAGGGCTCGTGCCCCGGCACATGGCCGTAGAGGCGGTGGGGGACTGCCGCCTCGTCCTCGGGCGTGGGCCGCGCCGTGAGGATGCGCCAGTCGGCGAAGACCTGCAGCGCATCGGCATTGACGATCGTGCCGCCCAGCCGGTCCGCGATCTCCATCGCGAGCGCCGACTTTCCGCTCGCCGTCGGACCGGCGAGCAGCACCGGCGCCTCGCGCCCCGCCGCCCTGAGGATGTCCGCCGATCGCATCACCCGCCGCCCGATGCCGATTGAACCCGCCGGGCTTTTCCGACATTTTGCGCGCCAGCGCAAAGGACCCGGAGGCAGGCATGGCGGATGCGGTGGCGAAGACGACGACGAAGTCCGAGCCGCTCTATGACCGGGTCATGCTGAAGATCTCGGGCGAGGCGCTGATGGGCGACCTCGGCTTCGGGCTCCACCCGCCCACGGTGGCGCGCATCGCGCAGGAGGTGAAATCGGTTCACGACCTGGGCGTCGAGATCTGCATGGTGATCGGCGGTGGAAACATATTCCGCGGATTGCAGGGATCGGCGCAAGGAATGGAACGCACGACCGCCGACTACATGGGCATGCTGGCCACGGTGATGAACGCGCTCGCCATGCAGTCGGCGCTGGAGGCGCTGGGGATCCACACGCGGGTGATCAGCGCCATCCCGATGGACCAGGTGTGCGAGCCCTACATCCGCCGCCGGGCTGTCCGGCATCTGGAGAAGAAGCGGGTCTGCATCTTCGCGGCCGGCACCGGAAACCCCTACTTCACGACCGACACGGCGGCGACTTTGCGAGCGAACGAAATGAGTTGCGAGGCGATCTTCAAGGGCACAAAGGTCGACGGAGTCTATGACAAGGACCCCAAGAAGCACGCCGACGCCAAGCGCTACGACAAGGTCACCTACGACGAGGTGCTGGCCAGGCATCTGGGCGTCATGGACGCCTCGGCCATCGCGCTGGCGCGCGACAACCGGCTGCCGATCATCGTCTTCTCGCTGGACGAGCCCGGGGGGTTCCGGGGGATCCTCGCGGGCGAAGGCACCTATACAATCGTGAACTGATGGCGCTATAACCCCGCGCGGGCACGAAGAAGAACAGGGCGACAGCGCCATGGCAGACGAAGACCTCGACATCGACCTCGACGACCTCGAACGCCGGATGGACGGCGCGATGGCCTCGCTCCGGCAGGAGTTCGCCTCGCTGCGGACGGGCCGCGCCTCGGCCACCATGGTGGAACCGATCATGGTCGACGCCTACGGCTCGCCCACGCCGATCAACCAGGTTGGCACGGTGAACGTGCCCGAGCCCAGGATGGTGACGATCAACGTCTGGGACCGCGCGCTGGTGAACAAGGTCGAGAAGGCGATCCGGGATTCGGGGCTCGGCATCAACCCGGTCGTCGACGGCCCGATCATTCGCCTGCCGATCCCGGAACTGAACGAGGAGCGGCGGCGGGAGTTGACCCGCGTGGCCGCGCAATATGCCGAGCATGCGCGCGTCGCGATCCGGAACGTCCGGCGGGACGGGATGGACCAGATCAAGAAGGCCAAGGCCGCGGGCATGTCCGAGGACGACCAGAAGCTCTGGGAGTCCGAGGTGCAGGAGCTGACGAACAAGCACATCGCCGCCATCGACAAGGCGCTGGAGCACAAGCAGGACGAGATCATGCAGGTCTGAGGGGGGACCTCGCCGCACAGGAGTGAATGGAGTGTCGGAGACCCCCGTACCGGACCGCGTGCCGAACCATGTGGCGATCATCATGGACGGCAACGGCCGCTGGGCGCAGAAGCGCGGCAAGCCGCGGCTCTACGGCCACCACGCCGGCGCGCGGCGCGTGCGCGACGTGGTGGAAGCCTGCGGGCACATGGGCATCAAGTACCTCACCATCTTCGCCTTCTCGACCGAGAACTGGAAGCGGACGCAGGCCGAGGTGTCGGGGCTCATGCAGCTTTTCCGGCATTACCTGACGCGCGAGACGCGCCAGCTTGTCGAGAGCGGCATCCGGGTGCGCTTCATCGGGGACCGCGTGCGGCTCGAGGAGACGCTCGTGTCGCTGATGGACGATCTGGAGCTCGCGACGGCCGGAAACGACGTCGTCCACCTGACGGTGGCGCTGAACTACGGCGGCCGGGACGAGGTGGCGCGGGCGACGAAGCGGCTCGCCCGCGAGGTTGCCGCGGGGCGGATCGACCCCGAAAGCGTGGACGAGACGACGCTCGCCCGCTTCCTCGACACCTGCGTGCTGCCGGATCCCGATCTCGTGATCCGGACCAGCGGAGAGGCGCGGATCTCGAACTTCCTCCTCTGGCAGTCGGCCTATTCGGAATACGAATTCGTCGACACGCTCTGGCCGGATTTCACGGAGGCCGAGTTCCGCAAGGTGGTGGCAAGCTACTCTCGGCGCGAAAGACGGTACGGCGCCGTTCCGGGATGACGCCTGCGAAGGGGCAATGGGACGATCTCCTGACGCGCATGGCGTCGGGCGGGGCCATTGCTGCGGTGGGCCTGGGCCTGATGTGGCTGGGCGGCATCTGGTTCCAGAGTCTCTGCGCGGTGGTCGCGGGCGTGATGGTGTGGGAGCTGGCGCGGATGCTGGGCGGGGACCGCGCGGCGTTGCCGCTCGCGGTCGTGTCGGGCGGCGCGATCTTCGCGGCCGGGTTCCTGCCGCCGTCGGTGGTGCTGCCGCTGATCCTGCTGCCGGCGCTGGCAGGGCTGCCGAGCCTCGGATCGCACCGCGGGGTCTGGGCGGCCTTCACCTTCGCGATCCTGCTCGCCGCCCTCGGGCTGATGGTGCTGCGGCACGACTACGGCTTCACCTGGGTGGCCTGGCTCGTCTGCATCGTGATCGCCTCGGACGTGGCGGGCTACTTCGCCGGTCGGCTGATCGGGGGGCCGAAGTTCTGGCCCAAGGTCAGCCCCAAGAAGACATGGGCCGGGACGGTGGCGGGATGGATCGGGGCCGCGGCGGTGGGGCTTGCCTTCATGAAGAGCACCGGCGCGGGGCCGGGGATCATCGGGGTCAGCATCGCGGTGGCGATGGCGGGGCAGCTGGGCGACATCGCGGAAAGCGCGCTCAAGCGGAAGAGCGGGATCAAGGATTCCTCGAACCTCATCCCCGGCCACGGCGGGCTCTTCGACCGCTTCGACGCGATGCTGGGCGCGTCCGTCTTCCTGCTGATCGTCGGCCAGCTTATCGACTTCCCCCCGGTGCCCGCCCCGTGAGACGCATCAGCATCTTCGGGGCCACGGGCTCCATCGGCTGTTCCACCATCGACCTGATCACGCGCGAGCCGGAGCGGTATCGCGTGGTCGCGCTGACGGGAGGGCGGAACGTCGCGAGGCTGGCCGAGCAGGCGAAGGTGCTGGGGGCCGAACTGGCCGTGACCGCGCATCCCGACTGCTACGGCGCGCTGAAGGCGGCTTTGGCGGGGACGCGGGTCGAGGCGGCGGCCGGGCCGGATGCGGTGATCGAGGCCGCCGCGCGCCCCGCGGACTGGGCGATGTCGGCCATCGTGGGGGCGGCGGGGCTCGCGCCCGGGCTGAAGGCGCTCCAGCAGGGGCGGACGCTGGCGCTGGCCAACAAGGAGAGCCTCGTGACGGCGGGGCCGCTCCTGCTCGACGCCGCGCGGGCGTCGGGGGCGACGGTGCTGCCGGTGGACAGCGAGCATTCGGCGGTGTTCCAGGCGCTGGTGGGCGAGGACATGGGCGCGGTGGAGCGGGTGATCATCACCGCCTCGGGCGGCGCGTTCCGCGACTGGCCGGCGGAACGGCTGGCGACGGCCACGCTGGCCGAAGCCTCGTCTCATCCGAACTGGGCGATGGGGCAGCGGATCACCATCGACAGCGCGAGCCTGTTCAACAAGGCGCTGGAACTGATTGAAACGAAGGAATACTTCGGCATTCCGCCCGACCGGATCGAAGCGGTGATCCACCCCGAATCCATCGTCCACGCGCTCGTGGGCTTCACCGACGGGGCGCTGATGGCGCATCTCGGCCCGCCCGATATGCGCCACGCGATCGGCTACGCGCTCCACTGGCCCGAGCGGCGGCACGTTCCCGTGGAGCGGCTGGACCTCGCCAAGCTCGCGCGGCTCACGTTCCGGGCGCCGGACGAGTCGCGCTATCCGGCGCTAAGGCTCGCGCGCGAGGTGATGGCGGCGGGGGGACTTGCCGGGGCGGTGTTCAACGCCGCGAAGGAGCGCGCGCTCGACGCCTTCATCGCGGGCGAGATCGGGTTCCTCGACATGGCGGGAATCGTTGAGGACGTTCTCTCCGAAATGATCGGGGCGGGCCACATCAATGTCGAATTCAGCCTTGATAACGTGGTGGCGGTGGACCATCTCGCCAGAGACACGGCGGCGCGGGCCATCCCGAGAAGACGGCAGGCATAGGATTTCATGGACCTTATCGGACTGATCCCGTCCTTCGGCGGTCTTCTCTGGACGCTCATCGCCTTCGTCGTGGCGCTGTCGGTGATCGTCGCCGTGCACGAATACGGGCACTACATCGTCGGCCGCTGGTCGGGCATCAAGGCCGAGGTCTTCTCGATCGGCTTCGGCCCTGTGCTCTGGTCGCGCCGCGACAGGCACGGGACGACCTGGCAGGTGGCGGCGCTGCCGCTGGGCGGCTACGTGAAGTTCCTCGGCGATGCCTCGGCCGCGTCGGACAAGGCCGACGAGGCGGTGATGGCGCGGCTCGACAAGACCGAGCGGCGGCACACGATGCACGGCGCGCCGCTCTGGGCGCGGGCGGCCACGGTCGCGGCCGGGCCGGCCTTCAACTTCATCCTGTCGATCGTGGTCTTCACCGGCATCGTCATGGCGCAGGGGACGGCCCGCGATCCGCTGACGGTGGCGACGGTCGCGACCCTTCCGGGCGAGGCGCAGGGGCTTCTGCCCGGCGACGTGATCCTCGCCGTCGAAGGGCAGGAGGCGCCGGGCGTCGAGGGGTTCGGCGCCTTCATCGAGTCGCTGCCGCCGCAGCCGGTCTTCGACTGGACGGTGGCGCGCGGCGGCGCCGAGGTGACGGTGGCTGCGCCCTATCCCTATCCGCCGCTCGTGGGCGGCGTCTCCCCGCAGTCGGCGGCGCTGGCCGCGGGGCTTCGCACGGGCGACGTGATCGTGGCTGTGGACGGCGACGCCATCTGGACCTTCGACCAGCTGCGCGAGAAGGTCGACGGATCGGGCGGGGGCGAGCTGCAGCTGACCGTCTGGCGCGACGGCGAGACGCTTCCCGTGACGCTGACGCCCCGGCGGATGGATCTGCCGCTGCAGGAGGGCGGGTTCGAGACGCGATGGCTGATCGGCGTGAACGGCGGGCTGTTCTTCACGCCCGAGACCGAGACGCCGGGCGTGTTCGAGGCGATGAGCTACGGCGCGAACCAGGTGATGTTCGTGATCCGGTCGTCGCTGTCGGGGCTCTACCACATGGCGGTGGGCGCGATCTCGACCTGCAACCTGCAGGGCCCGATCGGCATCGCCGAGACCTCGGGCGCGGCGGCGAGCCAGGGGTGGCTGAGCTTCATCTGGTTCATCGCGGTGCTGTCCACGGCGGTGGGGCTCCTGAACCTGTTCCCGATCCCGATCCTCGACGGGGGGCATCTGGTCTTCCACGCCTACGAGGCGCTGGCGGGCCGCCCGCCGAGCGACCGGGTGCTGCGGGTGATGATGGGGATGGGGATCGGCCTCATGGGGCTGCTCATGGTGTTCGCCCTGACAAACGACCTCTTCTGCCCCTGACACGCCTGCGATCCGCCGCGAAAGCGCCACATTCGGCGACTAATCTCGCAGCGAAAACAGGGGGTAGGACCCATGAACCACATTTCGGATGGCGTGCGGGGATTGTCGTTCATCGTCAGGCTGAACCTCGACCGCCTGTTCTTCATCGCCGCCCTTTTCGCGGCGCTGGCCGTAGCCACCTGGGTCGCGCATCCCTGACCCGGCCGTCGTCTTGTCGTTTTGACATCACGGCCCGTTGAAGGTAACCACTCTCAAAAGGGCGGTAACTTCGGAACGGGCAGGATGACAGCAGGAACGGGGGCGGGCCTTGCGGTCCGCATGGGTCGGGCACTCCGCCGGATCGCTGCCGCGGTCGCGATGGCCGGTCTGGTGGCGCAGCTTCCTCTCGCGGCGGATGCGCAGCAGTTCTCCTTCACCTCGGTCACGATCTCGGGCAACGAGCGGATCGAAGCGGCGACGATCCTCAGCTATGCCGGCATCCGCCAGGGCGAGACGCTGACGGCGGGCCAGCTCAACGACGCCTACCAGCGCATCCTCGGGTCGGGCTTCTTCGAGACGGTGGAGTTCGAGCCCCGGGGCAATACGCTGGCGATCACGGTGACGGAACGGCCGCTCATCAACACCGTGGCGATCGAGGGTAACCGGCGCCTGAACGACGAGCGCCTGTTCGAGGTCGTCGAATCGCGCTCGCGGCAGATCTACTCCCCCGCCGTCGCCCAGCGCGATGCCGCCGCGATCGTGGCCGCCTACGAGCAGCGCGGACGGCTGGCCGCCACCGTGCGCCCGACCATCATCCGCCGCCCCGACAACCGCGTGGACCTGATCTTCGAGGTCAGCGAGGGCGGGGTGACCGAGGTGGAGCGGGTGTCCTTCGTGGGCAACCAGGCGTTCTCCGACGCGCGGCTGCGCCGGGTCCTGGCGACCAAGCAGGCGGGCCTGTTCCGCGCCCTGATCCAGTCGGACACCCTGATCACCGACCGGCTGGAGTTCGACCGCTCCCTCCTGACGGATTTCTACAACTCGCGCGGCTATCCCGACTTCCGCGTGCTCGACATCACGTCGGAACTGTCGCGCGAACGCGACGCGACCTTCGTGACCTTCGTGGTTCAGGAAGGGCTCCAGTACCGCTTCGGGGAAGTGGGCATCGCTTCCTCCGTCCCCGGTCTCGACGTCGAGGCGTTCCGCAACCGCATCCGCGTCCGCCCGGGCTCCACTTGGTCCCCCGCGCCGATCGACAGCTCGATCCGGCGAATGGAATCGCTGACGGTGCAGCAGGGACTCGACTTCATCCGGATCGAACCGCAGCTGACCCGCAACGAACGCGCGCAGACGGTCGACGTGACCTTCGTGATCTCGCGCGGGCCGCGCGTCTTCGTGGAGCGGATCGACATCGAGGGCAACCAGACCACGCTCGACCGCGTGATCCGCGACGAATTCCGCGTGGCCGAGGGCGACCCGTTCAACCCGCGCGAGATCCGCGCGGCGGCGGAACGGCTCCGGGCGCTCGGCTACTTCGAGGACGTGCAGGTCAACACGCGCGAAGGCACCACGACCGAGCAGGTGATCGTGGACGTCGACGTGGTGGAGCAGCCGACGGGCAGCTTCGGCTTCGGCGGCACCTATTCGATCTCGTCGGGATTCGGGCTCCTCATCAACTTCAAGGAGTCCAACTTCCTCGGGCGCGGCCAGACCCTGTCGTTCAACTTCGACACGACGGCGGATGCGGCCAACACCTCGCTGACCTTCATCGAGCCCTACTTCCTCGGCCGCGATCTCGCCTTCGGGCTCGACCTCTTCTACAACACGAGCGAGAACGACAACGCCGACTTCTCGACCCAGATCATCGGCTTCCGCCCCTCCTTCGACTTCCCCGTGGGCGAGGCGAGCACGCTGCAAGTGCGCTACACGCTCTCTTCCGACGAGATCTACAACGTCTCCACCAACTCCTCCCCCATCCTCCAGGACGAGGCGGGGACACGCCTTACCAGCTCGGTCGGCTATTCCTTCGTCTACGACACGCGCCGCTTCGGGTTCGAGGATCCCACCAACTTCCTCGTCTCCTTCGGGCAGGATTTCGCGGGGCTCGGGGGCGACAACACCTATGTGAAGACCACCGCGCGCGCCATCGCGCAGACGCGGACCCTGAACGACGACCTGACGCTGCGCACGATCCTCGAGGGCGGGGCGCTGAACATGCTGGACGGAGAGGTGAGCCGCGTGACGGACCGCTTCTTCATGTCGACCCGACAGCTCCGGGGCTTCGAGTTCCGCGGTCTCGGCCCCCGCGACACGGGCGCCGTGAACGACGACGCGCTCGGCGGCAACTACTACGCCGTGGCGCGGTTCGAGGCGGACTTCCCGCTGGGCCTGCCCGAGGAATACGGGCTGACAGGCGGTGTCTTCCTCGACGTCGGCTCGGTCTGGGGGCTGAACAACACCGCGGGCGCCACGGGCCCGGTGGACGATTCGTTCCACCTGCGGTCGTCGATCGGGGTGTCGCTGTTCTGGACGACGCCCATCGGTCCGCTCACCTTCAACTTCTCGAACGTCCTCCAGCAGGAGGACTACGACAAGGACCAGCTCTTCGACTTCACGATCACGACGCGGTTCTGATGCGGACCCACGCGGCGCTGCTGGCGGTCTGGCTCGCAGTGGCGGGCGGGGAGGCCCTGGCGCAATCGCCGGGCCTGCCGCAGGTGGAGCTTCCGCCCCCTGTGCTCACGATCGACGCCGACCGGCTGCTGGCGGAATCGGCTCTTGGACAGACGCTGGCGGCGGAGGTGGACGAGGCCGCGCGGCGGCTTGCCGAGGAGAACAGGCGGATCGAGGCGGATCTGCTTGCCGAGGAGCGCGAGTTGACCGAGCGGCGGGGGATGATGTCGCCCGACGAGTTCCGCCCGCTGGCCGACGCCTTCGACGACAAGGTCCAGCGCCTGCGCGCCGAGCAGGACGAGAAGGAGCGCGCGCTGGCCGACCTGCGCGAGGACGGGCGACAGCGGTTCTTCCGGCAGGCCGTTCCCATCCTGTCCGAGATCCTGCGCGAGCAGGGGGCGCTCGTGCTTCTGGACCGGCGCGACGTGTTCCTGTCGGCCGACGCCGTCGACATCACCGACCTGGCGATCGCCCGGATCGACGCCACCTCGGCGCCGCCCCCGGACGATGCCGACGCGCCCTGAGCCGGGGGCGCCGCCTCCCTTGCCAGCGGCGGGGCGCGACTGATAGGCAGGCCCGAGACTTCAGGGGGACCCATGGCTGAGACCGCCGACATCGACCTGATCCAGCGGATCATCCCGCACCGCTACCCCTTCCTCCTCGTCGACCGGGTCGAGGAGATCGAGGGGACGGAGCGCGGCGTGGGCATCAAGAACGTCACCGCGAACGAGCCGCAGTTCCAGGGGCATTTCCCCGGGATGCCGGTGTTCCCGGGCGTCTTCATGGTCGAGGCGATGGCGCAGACGGCGGCGGTGATCGTGGGCGTGGGCCTCGGCCTCGCGGGGAAGAACATCGGGGTCTACTTCATGGCCATCGACGGGGTGAAGTTCCGCCGCAAGGTCGGCCCCGGCGACCAGCTCCGCATGGAGGTCGTGACGAAGCGCGGCGGCGGCAAGGTCTGGAAGTTCGAGGGCCGCGCGACGGTCGACGGCGAGCTCGCCTGCGAGTGCGAGTTCACCGCGATGATGGACCTGCCCAAGGCCACGCCGTGATCCACCCGGACGCGCGCATCCACCCGTCCTCGGTCGTAGAGCCCGGCGCCGCGATCGGCCGCGACGCCATCGTGGGACCGTTTTCGGTGATCGGCCCGAAGGTCGTGCTGGGCGAGGGCGTGGAGGTCAAGAGCCACGCCGTCGTCACGGGCCGGACGGAGGTGGGCGAGGGCACGGTGATCTTCCCCGGCGCGGTCATCGGCGAGGTGCCGCAGGACCTGAAGTACCGCGGCGAGGACACGGCGCTGGTCATCGGCAGGCGCAACCGCATCCGCGAGCATGTGACGATGAACCTCGGCACCGAACAGGGGGGCGGGGTGACGCGGGTCGGCGACGACTGCCTCTTCATGGCGGGCTGCCACATCGCGCATGACGCGCAGGTGGGCGACCGCGTGATCGTGGTGAACTCGGCCGCCGTGGCGGGGCATTGCGTGATCGAGGACGACGTGATCATCGGCGGCCTCGCCGGCATTCACCAGTGGGTGCGGATCGGGCGCGGCGCGATCATCGGGGCGGTCACGATGGTGACGAACGACGTGATTCCGTATGGGTTGGTGCAGGCGCCGCGGGGGGAGCTCGACGGGCTGAACCTCGTGGGGCTGAAACGGCGGGGGGTCTCCCGCGCCGACATCACGGCGCTGCGCGCGGCCTACCAGATGCTGGCGCAGGGCGATGGGACCTTCACGGAGCGCGCGCGGCGGCTCGGCGACGAGACGGAGAGCCCATACGTGCGCGAGATCGTGGCCTTCATCCTCGGGGCGTCCGACCGGTCGTTCCTGACGCCGCGGTGAGCGCGATGCTCGCGCTGATCGCGGGGCAGGGGGCGTTGCCGGGGCTCGTGCTGAAGGCGCGCCCCGACGCCGTGATCTGCGAACTCGAGGACTATCCCGCGGGGCTGGGAACCGCGCGGCGCTTCCGGGTGGAGCGGCTGGGGTCGTTCATGGCGGACCTGAAGGCCGCCGGCGTGACGGAGGTCTGCCTTGCGGGGCGCGTGGGGCGGCCGAGGCTCGATCCGTCGCTGGTGGACGCGGCGACGATGCCGCTCGTGCCGCGGATGATGGCGGCGCTTCAGGTGGGCGACGACGCGGCCCTGCGCACCGTTCTCGGCTTCTTCGAGGAGGCCGGGTTCGCCGTGCGCCCCGCCCATGAGATCGTGCCCGAGGTGCTGCCGCCCGAGGGCGTCCTGACGCAGGCGCAGCCCGGCGTGGCGGCCGAGCGGGATGTGGCCCGCGCCGTGACGGCCCACGCAGCGATGGGGGCCGCGGACATCGGGCAGGCACTCGTCGTGGCGCAAGGAATGGTGATCGCGGTCGAGGCGCAGCCGGGGACGGACTGGATGCTGGCCTCGCTGCTCGCCCGCGGGGGACAGAGGCTGCCGACGGGCGGGCTCTTCGACGACCCGCTGGGGGTGGCGGCGGACGTCTTCGGTGGCCCGGCGGTGATGTCGCGGCGCGGCCGGGATCCTGCGCTGCCGGCGGGCGGTCTTCTGTACAAGGCGCCGAAGCCCGGGCAGGACCTGCGCGCGGACCTCCCCGCCGTGGGGCCGGAGACGGTGCGGGGCGCGGCGGCGGCGGGACTCGAGGGGATCGTGATCGCGGCGGGCGGGGTCATGGTGCTCGACCGCGCGGCCACGGTCGCGGCGGCGGATGCGGCGGGCCTGTTCCTCTGGGTGAGACGGGCGTGAGGGTTTTCGTCATCGCGGGCGAACCCTCGGGCGACAACCTGGGCGCGGCGCTCATGGCGGGGCTCAAGGAGCTTGTGCCGGGGGTGGTCTTCGACGGGGTCGGGGGGCCGCGCATGGAGGCGGAGGGGCTGCGCTCGCGGTTTGCGATGGACGAGCTGTCGGTCATGGGGATCGCCGAGGTGCTGCCGCGCTACGCGCACCTCATGCGGCGGATCAAGGAAACGGCGGCGGCGGTGGTGGAAACGCAGCCGGACGTTCTCGTCACCATCGACAGTCCGGACTTCGTGTTCCGCGTGGCGCGCCGTGTGAAGGCGGCGTCGGCGGTCAGGATCGTGCATTACGTGGCGCCCTCCGTCTGGGCCTGGCGGCCGGGACGCGCGCGGAAGGTGGCGGGGCTGGTCGACCAGCTCCTGACGCTTCTCCCGTTCGAGCCACCGTATTTCGAGGCAGAGGGTCTGCGCGCGGATTTCGTGGGGCATCCGGTGGTGGCCGAGCCCGTGGCGACGGAGGCCGAGGCGGCGGCGTTCCGGGCTCAGGCCGGGATCGGGGAGGCGCCGCTCCTCATGGTGCTCCCGGGCTCACGGCGGGGCGAGGTCGCGCGGCTTGTGGGGCCATTCGGGGAAACGGTGAGGGCGGTCGTCGCGGCCCGGCCCGAGCTGCGGGTCGTGGTGCCGGCGGCGGTGCCTGTCGCGGGGATGGTGCGGGAGGCGGTGGCCGGGTGGCCCGGCGCGCCGGTGGTGGTTGCGCCGGACGCGGACCTGGACGGGGCGGAGAAGCGGGCGGCGTTCCGGGCGGCGGACGTGGCGCTCGCCGCCTCGGGGACGGTGTCGCTGGAGCTCGCGGCCTCGGGGACGCCGATGGTCATCGCCTACGACATGGCGTGGCTGTCGCGCCAGATCATCGGGCGGATGCTGCGGGTCGATACGGTGACGCTGGTGAACCTCGTGAGCGGGACGCGATTGGTGCCGGAGTTTCTGGGGCCGCGCTGCCGGGCCGGGCTCATCGCGCCTGCCGTGCTGGGGCTTCTCGACGCGCCGGGGGCGCAGGCGGACGCGCTCGAGGTGACGATGGAGCGGCTCGGGCGCGGGGGCGAGGCGCCGGGGCTTCGCGCCGCGCGGGCGGTGCTGGACGGGCTCGGGCGGTCTGCGGCAGAGTGAGGGCGTGGGTTCGTTCGTGGAGATGCCGATGATCCGTGTCCTGTCCGTCCTTCTCCTCGCCGCCGCGCCGGTGATGGCGGAGGAGATGCGTCCGCCCGAGCCGGATTGGAAGACGGACGTCGCCTGCACCTGGGCGTGGCGCGAGGGGGGCGGCTTCGGGCTCTGGACGGAAAGGTGTCCGCTGTCCACCGGGCTGTGGGAGATCGTCTGGGACGAGCCGGCGGGCGCCTTCGTGCAGGTGGTGGAGGGCGAACCCTTCGGGGTGCTCGTGCAACCGTTCGCGGTCGGGGACCGGGAGGCGCTGCGGCGTCGCCTTCTGGAGGCCGGCGGGCTGGGGCCGGAGGCGCCCTGCGCCTTCGAAGCGGCGGCGTTGCGGCCCGTGCCCCGGACGATGGCGACCTTCGTGCTGATGCCGACCGTCGAGAATGCCTTCGCCCCTACGGCGGACGGGGAGGTTCCGGAGCCGCTCTGCGGGCCTTATGGCGCCTCGACCCATGGGGTGCGCTACATCGTGGAGGACCTGCGCTGGCCGGGCGTCGCGGTCTTCGTGGAGGAGGGGCAGGAGCGGCCGATGTTCGATCCCGCCAGTCTGACGGCGGTGACGGGCGGGTAGGGGGAGGGGGCTCTGCCCCCTCTGCGCGCGTTTCGCGCGCATTCACCCCCGGGATACTTGTGGGTCGATGGAGCCGGGAGCGTGGCGCCGGTCTCAGCGGCCGCGCCAGATCCAGCCGCCGCCGAGGACACGCGTGCCGCCCGTTTCGTAGAACACGCAGGCCTGGCCCGGGGAGACGCCTTCCTCGGGCGTCAGGAGTTCGACCTCGGCCTCGGTGGCCGACAGCGGGCGCAGGATCGCCTCGCGCGGGGGACGCGTGGAGCGGACCTTGACCGAGACGTGGTGTTCCTTCTCGCCGTCGAAGGCGCCGTCGCCCAGCCAGTTGATCTCGCGCACGGGGACGGTGCGGGTGGAGAGCATCTCCTTCGGGCCGACGATCACGCGGCGGCCGTCCACGTCGAGGCGGACGACGTAGAGCGGCTCGTCGAGCCCGCCGATGCCGAGGCCGCGGCGCTGGCCCACCGTGTAGTGGAGGACGCCCGCGTGGTGCCCCAGAACGCGGCCGTCGGCGTGGACGATCTCGCCCGGCTCCGCCGCGCCGGGGCGCAGCTTCTCGATCACCGCGGCGTAGTTGCCGTTCGGCACGAAGCAGATGTCCTGGCTGTCGGGCTTGTCGGCGACGGGCAGCCCGTAGCGCGCCGCGAGCGCGCGGGTTTCGGCCTTTGAGGCGAGCCCGCCCAGCGGGAAGCGCAGGTAGGCGAGCTGCTCCGGCGTGGTCGAGAACAGGAAGTACGACTGGTCGCGCGCGGCGTCGGCGGCCATGTGCAGCTCGGGCCCGTGGAGGCCCACCTCGCGCCGGATGTAGTGGCCCGTCGCCATGCAGTCGGCGTCAAGCTCCTTCGCGGTGCCGAGGAGGTCGCGGAACTTCACCCGTTCGTTGCAGCGGATGCAGGGGACCGGCGTCGCGCCCGCGAGGTAGCTGTCGGCGAATTCGTCGATCACCGCCTCGCGGAACATGTTTTCGTAGTCGAGCACGTAATGCGGGAAGCCCATGGTTTCCGCCACGCGGCGCGCGTCGTGGATGTCGCGACCCGCGCAGCAGGCGCCCTTCTTCGCAAGCGCCGCGCCGTGGTCGTAGAGCTGCAGCGTCACCCCCACGACGTCGTAGCCCTCCTCGGCCAGCCGTGCCGCCACGACCGAGCTGTCGACGCCGCCCGACATGGCGACGACGACGCGCGTGTCGGCCGGGGCTTTGGGAAGCCCGAGCGAATTGAGGCCGGCGGCGTCGAGCGCCATGGGGATCATCCTTTCCGCGAAGTCGCCGGAATATAGGGAAATGCGAGCAAGTCGCAAGGTGGGGTTTCACGCAAGCTTAAGCCCCCTTGGCGAGACTGCGCCCCGGAAAGGATGGGGTGAAGGCCATGTATCTCAAGAAGGTCGACGGACCGCGGGCGGTGACGCTGCCGGATGGAACCGTCATGACGCGCGCGGACCTGCCCGACCCGGGCGTGGTGCGATGGGTGGCGAGCCGGAAGGCCGCCGTCGTCCGGGCGGTGCGCCACGGGCTCGTGCCGCGGGCCGAGATCCTCGAACGCTACGGGATTTCGGAGGAGGAGCTGGAAGCCTGGATGGCCGCGGTGGACCGACATGGGGAAGTCGCGTTGAAGGCCACGGCCGTGCGGCGCTATAGACAACCTTAGGTTGTGGCTGTATCCATCACCCTACGGGTAACGGGCGGTTAATGTTTCTCGGTCAAGGTTTACGCGATCGACCTGTGCCCTCTGGAGTTGTCAATGCGCGTTCTCCTTGTCGAAGACGATCCGACCACGTCGCGCAGCATCGAGCTGATGCTGACGCATGCCAACCTCAACGTCTACGCGACCGATCTGGGGGAGGAAGGCGTCGATCTCGCCAAGCTCTACGACTACGACCTGATCCTGCTCGACCTCAACCTGCCGGACATGCACGGGCACGACGTGCTGCGCCAGCTGAGGCTTGCCAAGATCGAGACGCCGATCCTGATCCTGTCCGGCTCGGACGATACCGAAAGCAAGATCAAGGGGTTCGGGTTCGGCGCCGACGACTACCTCACGAAACCCTTCCACCGGGAGGAACTCGTGGCGCGCATCCATGCGATCATCCGGCGGTCGAAGGGCCACGCGCAGTCGGTGATCCGGACGGGCAAGATCGCGGTGAACCTCGACGCCAAGACCGTGGACGCGGACGGCAAGGCGGTGCACCTGACGGGCAAGGAATACCAGATGCTGGAGCTTCTGAGCCTGCGCAAGGGCACGACGCTGACGAAGGAGATGTTCCTCAACCACCTCTACGGCGGCATGGACGAGCCCGAACTCAAGATCATCGACGTCTTCATCTGCAAGTTGAGGAAAAAGCTCGCCCAGGCGACCGAGGGCGACAACTACATCGAGACGGTGTGGGGCCGCGGCTACGTGCTGCGCGACCCCGAGCCCGCGCGCCAGGCCTCGCGCCTGGCGGCAAGCGCCTGACGGTTCCAGTCGAGCAGTCCCCGCTGGACCTCCCTCCGCGCCGCTCCTATCACTTCGGGAGCCAAGCGCGGAGGGACCCATGGGGGAGAGGGGCGCGGACAGCCTGCCCGTAGAGGAGCTGACGGAGGCCGAGGCGAAGGCGGAACTTGCCCGCCTTGCGGAGGCGATCGCGCGGGCGGACCGGGCGTATCATGCCGAGGATGCGCCGGAGATCTCGGATGCCGCCTACGACGCGCTGAAACTCCGCAACAGGGCCATCGAGGCGCGGTTCCCGGCGCTGGTGCGGGTTGACTCGCCGTCCACGCAGGTCGGCGCGGCGCCGGCGGAGGGCTTCGCGAAGGTGCGGCACGAGGTGCCGATGCTGTCGCTCGAAAACGCCTTCTCGGACGGGGACATCGCGGATTTCGCAGGCTCCGTGCGGAAGTTCCTGGGCTTGCCCGAGGACGCAGCACTTCCCATGACCGCCGAGCCCAAGATCGACGGGCTGTCGCTCGCGCTCCGCTACGAAGACGGGCGGCTCGTGCGGGCGGCCACGCGCGGGGACGGGACGGAGGGCGAGAACGTCACGGCGAACGCGCGCACCATCGGGGACATTCCGGAGCGGCTGAACGGCGACGCGCCCGAGGTCATCGAGGTCCGGGGCGAGGTCTACATGAGCCGGGAGGACTTCGCGGCGCTGAACGCCCGGCAGGCGGAGGCCGGCACGAAGACCTTTGCCAATCCGCGGAACGCGGCGGCGGGCTCGCTCCGCCAGCTTGACCCCGCCATCACCGCGTCCCGGCCGCTCCAGTTCTTCGCCTATGCCTGGGGCGCACATTCCGAGCCGGTGGCCGAGACCCAGGCCGCCGCGCTCGCCCGCTTCCGGGACTGGGGATTCGAGGTGAACCCCCTCACGCAACTCTGCGACACCGAAGCGGAAATGCTCGCCCACTACCGCGCAGTCGAGGCGCAGCGGGCGACGCTGCCCTACGACATCGACGGCGTGGTCTACAAGGTGAACGACCTCGGCCTTCAGCGCCGGCTCGGCTACCGGTCCACCACGCCCCGCTGGGCCATCGCGCACAAGTTCCCGGCCGAGCTCGCCTGGACCCGGCTCGAGGCCATCGACATTCAGGTGGGCCGGACGGGCGCGCTCTCCCCGGTCGCCCGCCTCACCCCGGTGACGGTGGGCGGGGTCGTCGTGTCGAACGCGACGCTCCACAACGAGGACTACATCGCGGGCCGCGACGCCAAGGGGAACCCGATCCGCGAGGGCCGCGACATCCGCGTGGGAGATTGGGTGCAGGTCTACCGCGCGGGCGACGTGATCCCGAAGATCGCGGACGTGGATCTTTCCCGCCGCCCCGACGGCGCTGCGCCTTACGCCTTCCCGACGCTTTGCCCCGAATGCGGGTCCGAGGCGATCCGCGAACCCGGGGACGCAGTCCGCCGCTGCACGGGCGGCCTCATCTGCCCCGCGCAGGCGGTGGAACGCCTCCGCCATTTCGTCTCCCGCGCAGCCTTCGACATCGAGGGCTTGGGCGCGAAGATCATCGAGGAATTCCATCAGCTTGCGTGGATCCGCTCACCCGCGGACATCTTCGACCTCGAGGACCGGGACCGCGCGGGCCGCAAGGCGCTGGAGGATGCCGCGACGGTGATCGCCCGCACCCGGGGCGAGGACAGGATCGACGTGCGCGCGCGGCTCGCCGAGGCGCTGGGACTGAGCGAATGGGACGAAGGCGAGGCCGTCCGGCACTTTGAAGACCGCAGCGCGACCCCGCTCGCCGAGCAGCTGGGCTGGGGCGAAAGATCCGCAGGCAACCTTTTCGCCGCGATCCGGGAGCGGCGGCGGATCCCGCTCCGCCGCCTCATCTTCGCGCTCGGGATCCGCCATGTGGGCGAGGCCGCGGCGGGACTTCTCGCCAACGCCTATGGCACGTGGGAGGCCTTCGAGGCCGCCATGACCCACGCGGCGGGAGGCGACGGCCCCGAATGGGACGCACTTCTCTCCATCGACGGCGTCGGCGCGGTGCTCGCGACCTCCCTCGTCACCGCCTTCCACCAGGAGGCGGAGCGCGCCTCCATCGACCGGCTGGTCGCATTCCTCGACGTGGAACCCGCCGCGCCGCGCATGACCGGGGGCAGCCCGGTGGCCGGCAAGACCATCGTCTTCACCGGCACGCTCGAGAAGATGACGCGCGCCGAGGCCAAGGCGCGGGCGGAGGCACTGGGCGCCAAGGTCGCGGGCTCCGTCTCGGCCAAGACCGACCTCGTGGTGGCGGGCCCCGGGGCGGGGTCGAAGGCCAGGGCCGCGGCGGAACTCGGGGTCGAGACCATCGACGAGGATGCCTGGCTCGCCCTCATCGGCGCGGCATGACGGGGAGGCCCGAGGTCCTCTTTCCGCTCTTCGCCGGGCTCGACGGGCTGCCGGGGGTCGGGCCGAAGACCGCGGCGGCGCTGGCCTCGGGGGGCATCGAGACGCCGCGCGACCTTCTCTTCACGTTGCCGCATTCCGGCGTCGACCGCACCCGCCGCGCCTCCGTCCGCGACGTGCCCGCCCCCGCGACGGTCACGGTCGAGGTCACGGTGGGCCGCCACCAGCCGCCGCGGACGAAGGGCCGCCCCTACCGGGTCGAGGTGACGGACGCCGCGATCACCTTCCAGCTCGTCTTCTTCCACGCGCGGGAGGACTGGCTGAAGCGGCAGCTCCCGACCGGCCAGCGCCGCGTCGTCTCGGGCAAGGTCGAGCTTTTCGACGGCATCGCGCAGATGGTCCACCCCGACCACATCGTCACGGTGGAGGAGGCGGGGGAGATCCCGCCCTTCGAGCCGGTCTACCCGCTGACGGGCGGGCTCACGCTGAAGCAGGTGGCGAAGGCGGCGGCGGGGGCGCTGGAGCGGGCGCCGGAGCTCTCCGAGTGGATCGACCCGGCGCTTCGCAAGCGCGAGGGCTGGCCGGACTGGGCCGCCGCGGTCCGCGCCGCCCACGCGCCCGCGCGGGGGGCCGACCTCCTCCCCGACGCGCCTGCGCGGCGGCGGCTGGCCTACGACGAGCTTTTCGCGCACCAGCTGACGCTGGCGCTGGCGCGGGCCACGCGGCGCAAGGCCGCGGGCGTGCCGTCGCACGCCACGGGACGGCTCCAGGCGAAGGTCCGGGAGTCCTTGCCCTACCGGCCCACGGGGGCGCAGGAGCGGGCGATCGCCGAGATCACCGCGGACATGGCGACCGAGTTCCGGATGAACAGGCTCCTGCAAGGCGATGTGGGTGCAGGGAAAACCCTTGTCGCGCTCATGGCGCTTCTCATCGCGGTCGAGGCCGGCGGGCAGGGCGTGATGATGGCGCCGACCGAGATCCTCGCGCGGCAGCACCACGCCAACCTCGCACCGCTCGCCGCCACGGCAGGGGTGCGGCTCGAACTTCTCACGGGCCGCGACAAGGGGGCGGAGCGGGAGGCGAAGCTCGCCGCGCTCGCCCGCGGCGACATCGCGATCCTCGTGGGGACCCATGCGGTCTTCCAGGAGAGCGTCGCCTTCCACGACCTGCGGCTCGCCATCGTGGACGAACAGCACCGCTTCGGCGTGGCGCAGCGGCTCGCTCTTGGCCGGAAGGGACGTGCGGTCGATGTGCTCGTGATGACGGCGACGCCGATCCCGCGGTCGCTGTCGCTCGCCCAGTACGGCGACATGGACGTCTCGCTTCTGGACGAGAAGCCGCCCGGGCGCACCCCGGTGACGACAGCGCTCGTCTCCGCGGGGCGGATCGACGAGGTGGTCGCGCATCTTTCGCAGGCGATCCGGGAGGGGCGGCAGGCGTACTGGGTCTGCCCGCTTGTCGACGAAAGCGAGGTGAGCGACCTCACGGCGGCGGAGGAGCGGTTCAAGCGGCTGCGCGCCGCGTTGGGGGACGAGGCGGTGGGGCTCGTCCACGGGCAGATGCCGCCCGCGGAGAAGGACGCCGGCATGGCGGCCTTCGCGGGCGGGCGCACGAAGGTGCTGGTGGCGACGACGGTGATCGAGGTGGGGGTCGACGTCCCGAACGCCTCCATCATGGTGATCGAGCGGGCGGAGAGCTTCGGGCTTGCGCAGCTGCACCAGTTGCGCGGTCGCGTGGGGCGGGGGTCAGCGGCCTCGACCTGCCTTCTCATGTATCAGCCGCCCTTGGGGGAGACCGCGCGGCGGCGGCTCGAGATCCTGCGCGAAACGGAGGATGGCTTCCGCATCGCCGAGGAGGACCTGGCGCTTCGCGGCGCCGGCGACCTGCTGGGCACGGCGCAGTCGGGGCTGCCGCGGTTCCGGATCGCCGACCTCGAACGGCAGACGGGGCTCATGGCGATGGCGCAAAGCGATGCGCGCGCGCTCCTCGAGACCGATCCCGGTCTCTCGACGCCGCGGGGGCAGGCGGCGCGGACGCTCCTGTGGCTGATGGAACAGGACAAGGCGATCCGGCTGATTTCCGTCGGATAGGGTAGCCGTTCACATCCGTTCGCGAATGTTCCTAAAAAGTTCTTTACACGGAACTCGCGATGTGAGAACAAACAGGCAACGAGGTTCATCCCCGAGGTTCACGCCGATGATCGAAGACCTGAAAGCCGCGCTCTCCCGCTCTCCTGCGACGCTACCGGGCGACGTGGCCGGCGCCACCGCCCTCGCGATCCTTCTTCTGGCCGCGCTTTACCTGCCCGGCCTCGTCTGAGTTCTGCCTGCGGTCTGTTCGTTGCCGGTCCCGCATCCTGTCCCCAAGCCGATGCGATGACCTGTCCCGTCAGGGGCTGTCCCCAGCCCCGGGACCGGCGCCCGATGACAGATACGCCACTTCCGCCGCCGTCCCGCCCGGGACGTGCGGCGGTTCTTTCTTCCGTCCCCCGGCTGCGCGAAGGCCGTGTCCGGCAGGTGTCGGGGGACGCCGGGCCTGCCGCACGGACCCGTCAGAAGCTATAGGCGAGTCGCAACCCGCCCCAATGCCGCCCCTTCACCCGGATCGGCGCGGAAAGGTCCTTCATCATCCGGAACTCGCCTCCGCCCATGTCGCGACGGTAGACCTGGAGGAGGAAGGGCGCCGTGCTGCGTCCGGCCTTCAGCCCCACGCGGTCGTCGAAGATGCGCCGGTTGCGGCAGTTGGCGGCGTTCCAAACCGGATCCGGGCCCTGAGGAGCCGAGAACTTGCGGTTGTGCGTGGGCAGGTAGCCGTTCCGGTCGACGCCCGCGCAGAAGACCACGCGGGGGCTCAGCATGAGCGCCGCCTCCTGGATCTCGGGGAAGAGCACATCGGTGAGCTGGGTGAACGGGGCAAGGAACTGCGCCGGGTTGCTTGCGGGGACCTGGCGATAGTCGCTGGAGAAGAGGTCGTCGAGCGCGATCCGCCCCTCGTCCACCGCGGCCTCGAGCCGCGCGGAGAGCTTCGCCGCATCCTCCTGCACCCGCAGGATGAAGGCGGCGTCGCCCGAGGTGCCGCCGATCGCGACGGTGCCCTGAAGCATCCGTTCGCTTCGGTCGATCATGCCGTCGACCCGGTCGCGGGCCTGCGCCACCGCCGCCGCCGTCGCCTCGAGCCCCCCCGCGATGCCGTCGAAGGCGGGGCGGAAGGCGGTGAGTTCGGCATCCGTCCGCGCCGTCGCCTCGGCGATCGAGCCGGTGCCGGTCTGCGCGGCGCGCAATCCTTCGGCGATTCGCGCGACGGCCGCGTCGTTCTCCTGCGCGCCGCCCACGAGCTGCTCCGCCCCGCTCCGCACATCGGCCGCCTCGCCCGCGAGCGCCTCGCACCAGGCGGAGAGCCGTTCGACCGAGCTGGCCACACCCTCGGCGGCCTTCGCCGTCTTGCGCGACAGCTCGTTGATCGCCTCGGCCACGACGGCGAAGCCGCGCCCTGCATCGCCGGCCCGCGCGGCCTCGATCTTGGCGTTGATGGCGAGGATGTTGATGTGCGCGGCGATCCCTGCGATCTCGTCATTGGCCCCGCGCACCGCCGTCAGCGTCGTCTCGACCTCGGCGAGGCGCTGGCTGACCTCGCCCACCCATTGGGCGACGCCGGTCATCCGGTGCGTGGCGTCCCGCACCACGGCGAGCGAGGCCTCCGCCTCTCCGAGGGCGGTTCCGGTGGACTGCTCCACCTCGCGCACCGCCGCGCGCACGGCATCGTTCGCGGCCGACACCGCGGCCGAGGAGGCCCGCGCCCCGGCGAGCGCCGCGATCTGCGCCTTCGACACCTGGTCGACATGGTCGAGAAAGCCCGCGACGTCCACGATCTCGAACCCCAGGAGCGAGCTTTCGCCCGCGAGTTCGTCCAGCGCGCGCTGGCCGGAGTCGACCGGGACGATCGTGTCGCGGGGAATCATCGTCATGCGCGGCCCTCCGTTCCGGCGGTGCTATCCGGCCGGCGTGAAGGGGAGGTTTACGCGCAGGCGCTTTCGCGGGCGGCCGCGACGGCCTCCACCGCCGCGTCGAGCGCGAGCAGGATGGAGGCGTGGCGGTTGCGGAACTCGCGCGCGGGCAGCAGCACGCCGAGTTCGTCGAAGGGCGCGTCGGGGACGGGGCCGTCCTCGGTCAGCATCGCCTTCAGCTGGTCGCGGGCGTGGATCACCTGCGCCTCGGTGCAGCCGAGGATGGCGCGCCCCGTGACCGACGCCGCCGCCTGGCCGAGCGCGCAGGCGCGGACGGTCTGCGAGAAGCCGGTGACGCGCCCGTCGGTCATCGCGACCTCGACCGTAACGGTCGAGCCGCAGAGCGGCGAGCGCTTGCGCGCGGTGGCGTCCGGGTGGGGCAGGGGATCTGTCAGCGGGATGTCGGACGCGAGCTCGAGGATCCGGCCCGAGTAGAGCTTGATGAGGTCGCTGTCGGCCATGGCTTTTCCTCCGGGCGCCGGTGCCATAGATAGGCGCTTCCGCCTCAACGGGAAAGGGTGCGCGATGTTCGATCCGGCGAGCCTGTGCTTCGACGCCCAGGGCCTCATCCCCTGCATCGCGCAGGAGGAGGGGACGGGCGAAGTCCTGATGATGGCCTGGATGAACGCGGCCGCCGTGACGGCGACGCTGGAGACGCGCCGCGTGACCTACTGGAGCCGGTCGCGGGGCGCATTCTGGGTGAAGGGCGAGAGTTCGGGGCATGTGCAGGAGCTGGTCGACCTCCGGGTGGATTGCGACCGGGATTGCCTGCTCGCGATCGTCCGGCAGAGCGGGCCCGCCTGCCACACGAACCGGAAGAGCTGCTTCTACACCGCCGTGCGGGAGGGCGCGGAGGTGGAGCTGATGCGGCCGGTGGAAGGGTAGGGGCAGGGGCAGGGGCAGGGGCAGGGGGCTCTGCCCCCTCTGCGCGCTGGCGCGCGCATTCACCCCCGGGATACTTGCAGGCAGATAGAAGCAGGACGATCAGAGCGCGACGAGGCGGCGGATCGCCTCCGGGCTGGCGCCCGCGTCGCGGTAGAGGCTGAGGGCGCGCGCGTCGTCGCGCTTGGCGAGGCGGCGGCCCTGGTCGTCGCGGATCAGGCGGTGGTGGTGATAAGTCGGCGTCGGAAGGCCGAGGAGGCGCTGGAGGACCACGTGGATCGCCGTGGCGCCGAAGAGGTCGTTGCCGCGGGTGACGTGGGTGACGCGCTGCGCGGCGTCGTCGAGGACGACGGCGAGGTGGTAGGAGGTCCCCATCCCGCGCCGGGCGAGGACGACGTCGCCGACCTGGGTGAGGAGATGGTCGGGGGAGATGGCGATGTGTCCGGTCCCGCCGTCGGGGCCCGCGCCGGTTTCGGTGAAGGAGAGCGGCGCCGGGCCGAGGGCCGCAAGGGCCGCGCCCATGTCGAGACGGAGGGCGGTGGCTTCGGGAGGCGGTCCCGCGCGGGATGTCGAGCGGCAGGTGCCGGGGTAAACGAGGCCGTCGGGGCCCATGGGGAGCTCGCCTTCGTGCGGGGCCGCCGCGGCGGCGGCGATGTCGCGGCGGGCGCAGGTGCAGGGGTAGAGGAGGCCGCGCGCCCACAGGCCGGCCAGCGCCGCGCGGTAGACGGGGAGGCGGCCCGACTGGCGCAATACCGGCTCGGGCCAGGTGAGGCCGAGCCAGCGGAGGTCGTCGAGGCACTGCGCCTCCCATTCGGGGCGGGAGCGGGCGCGGTCGATGTCCTCCATCCGGAGGAGGAAGCTGCCGTGGGCGGCGCGGGCCATGTCATGGGCGAGGAGCGCCGAGAAGGCGTGGCCGAGGTGCAGGGGACCCGTGGGCGAGGGGGCGAAGCGGGTGACGAAGGTCATGCGTCGTCAGCGGCTTGCACGGCTGACTTCACGCCGCGTCGGCAGCGGGGCGGCCGAGCCAGGCGAGCCAGTCGGTCTTGGCGCGGTCGGTGTAGGCGCGGTAGCGGTCGCGCCGGCCGCGGCGGCCGCCCTTGGCGTCGACCGGCGGGAAGAGACCGAAGTTCACGTTCATCGGCTGGAAGGTCTTCGCATCCGCTCCGCCCGTGATGTGGGCGAGAAGCGCGCCCGTCGCGGTCGTGGGAGGCACGGGGGCGAGCGCGGCGCCCGCGATCTGCGCGGCGGCGAGGCGGCCCGCGAGGAGCCCCATGGCCGCGGATTCGACGTAGCCCTCCACCCCCGTGATCTGGCCCGCGAAGCGGATGTTGGGCCGCGAGCGGAGCCGCATCTCGTGGTCGAGAAGCCGCGGCGCATTGATGAAGGTGTTGCGGTGGATGCCGCCGAGGCGGGCGAAGCTCGCGTTCTCGAGGCCGGGAATCCGCCGGAAGACCTCGGTTTGCGCGCCGTACTTCATCTTGGTCTGGAAGCCCACGATGTTGTAGAGCGTCCCCAGCGCGTTGTCCTGCCGAAGCTGGACCACGGCGTAGGGCTTCACGTCGGGCCGGTGCGCATTCGTGAGCCCCACGGGCTTCATCGGCCCGAAACGCAGCGTCTCGCGCCCGCGTTCGGCCATGACCTCGATCGGCAGGCAGCCGTCGAAGTAGCCCGCCGTCTCGCCTTCGTGGAAGGCGGTCTTGTCGGCGGCGAGCAGCGCATCGATGAAGCCTTCGTAGTCCTCCTTCGTCATCGGGCAGTTGAGATAGGCGGTGCGCTCCTCCTCGGTCTCGCCCTTGTCGTAGCGGGACTGCTTCCAGGCCACGCTCATGTCCACCGTGTCGGCGTAGACGATGGGGGCGATCGCGTCGAAGAAGGCGAGCGCGTCCTGCCCGGTTTCGGCCCGGATCGCCTCGGCCAGCCGCCCGGAGGTCAGCGGCCCCGTCGCGATGATCCAGTGGCCGTCCGAGGGGAGCGCGTCGATCTCGCCCTCCTCCACGCGGATGCGGGGGTGGGCGCGGAGGCGCGCGGTCACGGCTTCGGCGAAGGGGTCGCGGTCGACGGCGAGCGCGCCGCCTGCGGGCAGGCGGTGCGCGTCGGCCATGGCGATGACGAGCCCGCCCGCGGCGCGCATCTCCCAGTGGAGGAGGCCCACGGCGTTCTGTTCGTCGTCGTCCGAGCGGAAGGAGTTCGAGCACACCATCTCGGCCAGGTTGCCGGTGCGGTGGGCGAAGGTGCCGACGGTGGGGCGCATCTCGTGGATCACCACGTCGATGCCGGCCTCGGCCGCCTGCCAGGCGGCCTCGGACCCGGCCATACCGCCGCCAACGATGTGAAGGGTGCTGTCGCTCATGCGTGCCGATCTAGGCCATGGGGCGCGCAAAGAAAAGGGCCGCCCGGAGGCGGCCCCTTGCCGGCGCGGTGCGGCTCAGGCCGCGAGGGCGCGCGCGCCGAAGCGCGCGTCGAGAGCGTAGCGGCCGGGGCCAGCGACGGCGAGCGCCACGTAGCCGCCGGCGAGCGCGAGGTTCTTGAGGAAGTTCGTCATCTGCATCTGGTCGGCCGGGTCGAAGTGGTAGAGCACGCCCGAGACGACGCAGAAGGCGCCAAGCGCCAGCGCCACGGCGCGGGTCTGGACGCCCGCGATGAGGGCGAGGCCGCCCAGGATCTCGAACAGGATCACGGGCCAGGCGAGGAAGGCGGGGATGCCGCCCGAGGCCATGTAGCCCGCGAAGCCCTCGACCGAGGCGAGCTTGCCGAGGCCGGCGACGACGAAGAGAAGCCCGAGAAGGATGCGGGCGGCGAGGAGGGGGAAGTCTTTCGAGGAGGTCATTCCAGGGATCCCGTGTGACATGAGAGGAAGAAGGTGCCCCTTCCTCTCATTGTGCGACGGGTCAGTAAATGCGGCCCCCTGAACAGGATCGGTGCGGATTTGCGAAGGTCAGATCAGCGCCATCCGCTCCGCCCGTTCGGGGTCGGGGAAGGGGCGGTAGAGTCCGAACTCGGTCCGCGCGACCATGCGGTGGACCTGCCCGTAGGCCGCCGCCACCTCGTCGTCGGGTTGGCCGACAAGGCGGAAGGCGCGGTCGAGCTGGGCCAGATCCTCAACCTCGATCTCCAGCAGGAAATCGCGGCAACTGTCGGCGGCGAGGTTCAGCTTCCGCCGCAGGAGCCGCCAGGAGCGGATCGTGCCGCGCCGTTGCAGAAGCTCCATCCACTGTTCGAGCGCGCGGGCGAAGGACAGCGCCTTCGCTTCCTGGTCAAGGTCGATCATGCAGTGGTAGAGGTTCATCGCGCATCCTCCCGTCCTCGCGGGAGAATAGGCGTCTCTCCTTACCGCCCGCTTAATCCTCCTCGCCCTGATCCGCGATCCAGGCCACGGAGACGACCTCCTCGCCCGGCCCGGTGTTGAACACCCGGACGCCGCCCGCAGCGCGCGAACGGAAGGAGATGCCGTCCACCGGCACGCGGATCGACTGGCCCCGCGAGGTCGCGAGCATGATCTGGTCGTCCATCTCCACCGGGAAGGAGGCAACGAGCCGCCCGCCGCGCATGGCCTTGTCCATCGCCATGACGCCCTGACCGCCGCGCCCGCGCACGGGGTAGTCGTGCGAGGAGGACAGCTTGCCCGCCCCTCCGGCGGTGATGGTCAGGATCAGGTCCTCGGCCGCGGACATGCGCGCATAGTCCTCGCTCGTGAATTCGCGTGCCTCGGCGACGGTCGCCTCGTCTTCGTCGGCCTCGGCCTCCTCGGTGATGCCGGCGACGGCGCGGCGCATCTTGAGGTAGGCCTCGCGCTCGGCCGGCGTCGCCTCGAAGTGGCGGATCACGGCCATCGACACCACGCGGTCGCCTTCGGCCAGCCGGATGCCCCGGACGCCGGTGGAATCGCGGCCCTTGAAGATGCGCACCTCGGTCGTCGGGAAGCGGATCGCACGGCCGAGCGCGGTCACCAGCATCACGTCGTCCTCGTCCGTGCAGATGCGCGCGTTCACGAGAGAAACGCCCTCGGGCAGCTTCATCGCGATCTTGCCGTTCCGCATCACGTTGGTGAAGTCCGACAGCGCGTTCTGGCGCACGTCTCCGTCGGAGGTCGCGAAGAAGATCTGGAGCTGGTCCCACTCCTCCTCGGGCCGGTCGACCGGCATGATCGCGGCGATCGAGACGCCCGTGGGGATCGGCAGGATGTTGACGATGGCCTTGCCGCGCGAGGTGCGCCCGCCCTGCGGCAGCCGCCAGGTCTTGAGCTTGTAGACCATCCCGTCGGTCGTGAAGAACAGAAGCGGCGTGTGCGTGTTCGCCACGAACAGCGTCGTGACGACGTCGTCCTCCTTGAGCTCGCCCCCTGACAGCCCCTTGCCGCCGCGCTTCTGAGCACGGAACTCGGCCAAGGGCGTGCGCTTGACGTAGCCCGTCTGGGTGACGGTCACGACCATGTCCTCGCGCTCGATGAGGTCCTCGTCCTCCATGTCGCCGGACCAGTCCTGGATCTCGGTCCGGCGGGGGACGGCGAACTGGGCCTTCACCTCGCGCAGCTCGTCCGCGATGATCGCGAGGATGCGGTCGCGCGAACGAAGAATGTCGAGGTAATCCTTGATCCTGGAGGCCAGTTCCTCAAGCTCGTCCGTCACCTCCTTCACCCCCAGCTGCGTGAGCCGCTGGAGGCGCAGATCGAGGATCGCGCGGGCCTGTGCCTCGGACAGGTTGTAGGTCCCGTCCTCGTTCATCGTGTGGGTCGGATCGTCGATCAGCCGGATGTAGTCGGCGATCTCGGCGGCGGGCCAGCGCCGCTCCATCAGCGCAACGCGGGCTTCCGCCGCGTCGGCGGAGCGGCGGATGGTCGCCACCACCTCGTCCACGTTCGACACGGCGACCGCGAGACCGCAGAGGATGTGGCTCCGCTCCCGGGCCTTGCGCAGCTCGAACGCGGTGCGGCGCGCGACGACCTCCTCGCGGAACTGGAGGAAGTAGACGAGGAAGTCGCGCAGCGTCAGCTGCTCGGGCCGCCCGCCGTTGAGCGCCAGCATGTTGCAGCCGAAGGAGGTCTGCATGGCGGTGAACCGCCAGAGCTGGTTCAGCACCACCTCGGGCGTCGAATCGCGCTTGATCTCGATCACGACCCGCACGCCCATCCGGTCGCTCTCGTCCGCGACCCCGCTGATGCCTTCGAGCTTCTTCTCCCGCACGAGGTCCGCGATCTTCTCGATCATCGCGGCCTTGTTCACCTGGTAGGGGATCTCGTCGAGCACGATGGCGAAGCGGTCCTTGCGGATCTCCTCCACCCGCGCCTTGGCGCGGAGGATGACCGACCCGCGCCCCTCGAGATACGCCTTCCGCGCGCCGGAACGGCCGAGGATCACGCCCCCCGTCGGGAAGTCCGGCCCGGGAATGTACTCCATCAGCTGCTCGGACGTCAGGTCCGGGTCCGCGATCAGCGCGAGCGTGGCGTCGATGACCTCGCCCAGGTTGTGGGGCGGGATGTTCGTGGCCATGCCGACGGCGATGCCGCCCGCGCCGTTCACCAGCATGTTCGGGAAGCGGGCGGGGAGGACCGTCGGCTCGGGGTCCTTGCCGTCGTAGTTCGGCTGGAAGTCCACCGTCTCCTTCTCGATATCGGCGAGGAGGAAGGCCGCGGGCTTGTCCATCCGTACTTCGGTGTAGCGCATGGCGGCTGCGTTATCGCCATCCATCGAGCCGAAGTTGCCCTGCCCGTCGAGAAGCGGCAGCGACATCGAGAAGTCCTGCGCCATCCGCACGAGCGCGTCGTAGATCGCGCCGTCGCCGTGCGGGTGGTACTTGCCCATCGTGTCGCCCACGGGGCGGGCGGACTTGCGGTAGGGCTTGTCGTGCGTGTTGCCGGTTTCGTGCATCGCGTAGAGGATGCGCCGGTGCACCGGCTTCAGCCCGTCGCGCAGGTCTGGGATCGCGCGGCTCACGATCACGCTCATCGCGTAGTCGAGGTAGGAGCTGCGCATCTCGTCCGCGATGGAGATCGTCGGCCCGTGCGGGACGGGGCCTTTTCCTTCCGTATCAGCGTCTTCCGGCGTGTCGTTCACGTTGGGTCCTGCTTGCCTGCACGGGCTCTACATCTAGTCGGGTGCACCTTATCACTCCCCGCATATGGGGTGCAATCGCCGATCCCCGTTGCGTTCGGCAGCCACCGTGGGAGAGTGCCAACATACTGTTCTTGTTGAAAAATAAACGATGTCGTGGCTCACTTGTCCTCAGGGGGGAACGAGGCGAGAGGAACCACATGCGCGAAACCGAAACCGAACTGATGCTCAAGGGCTACGGCCTGACCACGGCCGAGCTGTTCTACCGGATGCCCGACTACCGGAACGTGCTCAACAGCTTCATCTGGCAGGAGTACGACCTCGCCCCCGATCATCCCCGCCTCTTCGGCTTCATCGAATTCTGGCAGGAGAAGATCGAAGGCCCGCTCCATTCCGTCCGCTTCACCCACCGCAAGCTGATCGCGCCGGGCGAATGGCGGAACGTGACGGGCGAGTTCACGTTGCACTGAGCGGGCAGGTCAGGACACCGGTCAGGGAATGATGCGCGTGTACTTCGTGCCTTCCAGCGTCGCGCCGACGATCAGGCCAGACTGCCCGAAGATCACGGCGATCACGGGCGAGGTCACGGTCGTCGTGTCGGTCCGGAAGGTCTGGCCGTCGCTCGAGAAGGCATAGGTCAGGTCCGCGCCCGCGACCCAGCCGGGCGAGGTCCGGAACTGCGTCAGCGCCTCGGGCGTCATGAAGAACAGGACGTGGCTGTACTGCTGCGCGCCGAGCTGGACGCCCACGCTGGCCTTCGTGGCGGAATAGTAGTCCACGACGATGTCGTTGATGACCAGCGCCCCGCGCCCGTAGCCGCCGCCCAGCGTGATGAGCCCCGCCTCGGTGAGCAGCGGCATCACCAGCATCCCCTGCGACCGCGCGCGAAGCTCGCTCGTGCCGGGGTAGTTCGCCTCGAGGAAGTCCAGCGTGGCAGCGACCCGGGCATCGATCTCCTCGGCCCCGCTGGTTCCCACCGCGTTGGAGCAGGCCGCCCCCGCGCCCAGGGCGCTGAGCCCGCCAAGTGTCACGAAACGGCGTGTGATCGGCTGCATGGGGAAGCCCTCTGTCCTTGCCTGATGCCTCGAAACGGCGGCCTTCGAGGCCGCTCTCGGTCGCCATCTATACGTGACCCCGCGCCCGGTGTCACCACATCTTGACGCGGCGGGCGGCCGGGCGCCTAGGCCCGCAGGAGCTTCGCCACCCGAGGCGCGAAGTAGGTCAGGATCCCGTCGCAGCCCGCCCGCTTGAAGGCCATCAGGCTTTCCACCATCACCTTGTCCCCGTCGAGCCAGCCGCGCTCGGCCGCGCCCATCAGCATCGCGTACTCGCCCGACACCTGGTAGGCGTAGGTGGGCGCGCCGAAGGCGTCCTTCACCCGCCGGCAGATGTCGAGATAGGGCATCCCGGGCTTCACCATCACCATGTCGGCGCCCTCGCGCAGGTCCCGCTCCACGAGCCTGAGCGCCTCGTCGGAATTGCCGGGGTCCATCTGGTAGGTCTTCTTGTCGCCCTTGAGCGCGCCCGAGGCCCCCACCGCGTCCCGGAACGGCCCGTAAAAGGCCGAGGCGTACTTCGCCGCGTAGCTCAGGATCGACACGTTGACGTGGCCCCCGGCCTCCAGCGCCGCCCGCATCGCCCCGATCCTGCCGTCCATCATGTCCGACGGCCCGAGGATGTCCGCCCCGGCCTCGGCCTGCGCGAGCGCCATCTTTACGAGCGCCTCGACCGTCTCGTCGTTCACGATCTCGCCATTGCGCACGATCCCGTCGTGCCCGTTCGCGTTGTAGGGGTCGAGCGCCACGTCCGTCATCACGGCGATGTCCGGCACCGCGGCCTTGATGGCGCGGACGGCCCGGTTCGACAGGTTGTCGGGGTTCCACGCCTCCTCGCAGGCTTCCGTCTTGAGCGCGGGGTCGGTGTAGGGAAAAAGGCAGATCGCCGGAATTCCAAGGGCCGCCGCCTCCTCGGCCGCCCGCACGACGCGGTCGACACTCAGCCGCGCCACGCCGGGCATCGAGGGAATCGGATGCTCGGCATCCGTCCCCTCCATCACGAACACCGGCCAGATCAGGTCGTTCACCGAAAGCTCGTTCTCCCGCGACAGTCGGCGCAGGGCGTCGCTTTTCCTCAGGCGGCGGAAACGGGTGGCGGGAAAAGGTCCGGACGTCATCTTGCGTTCCTTCGGGCAATCCTGTTTCTGGGGTGGCACGGATCGCGGGGCGCCTTCAAGGGCAGCCGTTGCCGCGGCGGCGCGCGGGCAGGGACGGGACGCACCTTGGGCTGGTACCAGACGCTTTTCGAAGTGATCGACATGCGGTCCTTCTCGAACCTCTGGTACTGGATCGCGCTGGCCGTCACCTGGTCGACCACCAGCCACTGGGTGCTGGGCGTGCCCTTCGACATGCTCCAGCGCGCGCGCCGGCACGGCGGGCAGGCGGATGCGGACTTCGAGGCGATGGTCCACATCAACGTGAACCGGCTCACCTACATCAGCGGGATGTCCGGCGTCTGGCTCGTCGTGCTGGCCTCCTCGATCAACTCCGCGCTCGTCGTGCTGGGGTTCTGGTATGACGTGGAGTTCGCGCAGGCGGTGTTCCTCCTGTCCTTCCCGCTGTCCATCGTGGCGGGGCTGAGCTTCCGCACCGCGCAGAAGATCGCGGACAAGTCCGAGACGGGCGAGCCGCTCAAGCGCCGGATGATCCGCCACCGGTTCTCGACCCAGATCGTGGGGATGCTCGCGCTCGTCATCACCGCCTTCTGGGGGATGTGGCGCAACCTGCAGGTCGGCGCCTTCGGCTGGTTCTGAGGAACCTTGACACCGGGTTCGGTGTCGTTACCTGCACCACCCATGTCCCCAGCTACCCGCATCACCGTCGGCGGCGCGCCCGAAGGCTTCGACGCCCGCCTGATCCTCGACGAGGCCGACCGCTCCGGCGGCCGGGTGGTGCATGTCGCGCGCGACGACAAGCGGATGCAGGCGATGCGCGAGGCGCTGGCCTTCTTCGCCCCCGACATGCCGGTCTTCAGCTTCCCCGCCTGGGACTGCCTGCCGTTCGACCGGGTGTCGCCCAACCCCGACATCTCCGCCGCCCGAATGGCGACGCTCGCGGGCCTGACCCATGCGATGCCCCCGCGCTTCGTGCTCCTCACCACCATGAGCGCCGCGACCCAGCGAGTCCCCGCCCGTGAGGTCCTCCGCGAGGCCGCCTTCACCGCCCGTGTCGGCCACCGGATCGACGAAGCGGCCTTGCGCACCTTCCTCGTCCGCATGGGCTTCACGCAGGCCCCGACGGTGACCGAACCCGGCGACTACGCCGTGCGGGGCGGCATCGTCGACATCTACCCGCCTGGGGAGGGCGGCCCTGTCCGGCTCGACCTCTTCGGCGACGTGCTCGACGGGGCGCGCCGCTTCGACCCCGCGACCCAGCGCACGACCGAGAAGCTCGACGTCGTGGAATTGGCGCCGGTCTCCGAGGTCATCCTCGACGAGGCCGCGATCACCCGTTTCCGCCAGAACTACCGCATCGAGTTCGGCTCGGCCGGCACCGACGACCCGCTCTACGAGGCGGTCAGCGCGGGCCGCAAGCACGCCGGGGCGGAACACTGGCTCCCCTTCTTCCACGACCGGCTCGAGACGCTCTTCGACTACCTCCCCGGCACGCCCGTCTTCCTCGACGACCAGACGACGCCCGCACGCCTTTCCCGCTGGGAGGCGATCGAGGACCAGTATGACGCCCGCGTCGAGGCGATGAAGGCGAAGAACCGCGTCGATTCCGTCTACAAGCCCTGCCCGCCGGGGCTCCTCTACCTCGACGACGCGGCGTGGGAGGCGTCCCTCGGCGACCGCCGCGTCCTTCAGCTCGTGGCGCTCCCGCAGGCCACTGGCCCCGGGGTGATCGACGCGGGCGGGCGCATCGGGCGCGAATTCGCCGTCGAGCGCCAGAACGAATCCCTGAGCCTTTTCGGTGCGCTGACCGCCCATGTTGATGCAAAGCGCAAGGCGGGGCAGGTGGTGATCGCCTCCTACTCCGACGGCGCCCGCGAGCGGCTCCAGGGGCTGATGGAGGACGAGGGCCTCGCCGACCCCAAGCCCATCCGCGACTGGCGCGACATCCCCGACGGCAAGGGCGGCGTCTTCCTCGCCGTCTGGGGGCTGGAACACGGGTTCGAGGGGCGGGGCCTCACCGTCATCTCGGAACAGGACGTCCTCGGCGATCGTCTCATCCGTGCGCCGCGCAAGAAGCGGCGGGCCGAGAACTTCCTGACCGAAGCGCAATCCCTTTCCCCCGGCGATCTCGTCGTCCACGTCGACCACGGCGTCGGCCGCTACACCGGGCTTGAGGTGGTGACCGCCCTCGGCGCCGCACACGAATGCATCCTCCTCGAATACGCGGGCGGCGACCGGCTCTACCTGCCCGTGGAGAACATCGAACTCCTCTCCCGCTTCGGGCACGAGGAGGGGCTGCTCGACCGCCTCGGCGGCGGGGCATGGCAGGCGAAGAAGGCGCGGCTCAAGGAGCGCATCCGCGAGATCGCCGACCGACTCATCCGCGTCGCCGCCGAACGCCTGCTCCGCGCCGCGCCCGTGATGGAGCCGCCCGACGGCATGTGGGACGCCTTCTCCGCCCGTTTCCCCTACGAAGAGACGGACGATCAGCTGAAGGCCATCAACGACGTGCTGGAGGACCTGCAGGCCGGCATCCCGATGGACCGCCTGATCTGCGGCGACGTGGGCTTCGGCAAGACCGAGGTCGCGATGCGCGCGGCCTTCGTCGCCGCCATGTCGGGCGCGCAGGTCGCGGTGATCGCGCCGACCACGCTCCTCGCCCGCCAGCACTTCAAGAGCTTCGCCGAACGCTTCCGGGGCTTCCCGGTGAACATCCGGCCACTTTCGCGCTTCGTGTCGGCCAAGGACGCCGACAAGACGCGGGAGGGGCTGGCGGACGGCACCGTCGACATCGTCGTGGGCACCCACGCGCTCCTCGCCAAGGGCGTGAAGTTCCGCAACCTCGGCCTTCTCATCATCGACGAGGAGCAGCACTTCGGCGTCGCCCACAAGGAGCGGCTGAAGAGCCTCCGCACCGATGTCCACGTCCTCACGCTGACCGCCACGCCGATCCCGCGAACGCTTCAACTCAGCCTTACAGGTGTCCGTGATCTCTCGATTATCGGCACGCCCCCCGTGGACCGCCTCGCGATCCGCACCTACGTCTCGGAATTCGACGCGGTCACGATCCGCGAGGCGATCCTGCGCGAACACTACCGGGGCGGGCAGTCCTTCTTCGTCGTCCCCCGCATCGCCGACCTGCCCGAGATGGAGGAGTTCCTCCGCGATCAGGTCCCCGAGGTCACCTTCATCACCGCCCACGGCCAGATGGCGGCGGGTGAGCTCGACGACCGGATGAACGCCTTCTACGACGGCAAGTACGACGTGCTGCTGGCGACCACCATCGTCGAGTCGGGCCTCGACATCCCGACCGCCAACACGATGGTGATCCACCGCGCCGACATGTTCGGCCTCGCGCAGCTCTACCAGATCCGCGGCCGCGTCGGCCGGTCGAAGACCCGCGCCTACGCGTTCCTGACGACAAAGCCCCGCGCGAAGCTCACCCCCGCCGCCGAGAAGCGGCTGCGCGTCCTGGGCTCGCTCGACTCCCTCGGCGCGGGCTTCACGCTCGCCTCCCAGGACCTCGACATTCGCGGCGCGGGCAACCTTCTGGGCGAGGAGCAGTCGGGCCATGTGCGGGAGGTGGGCTACGAGCTCTACCAGTCGATGCTCGAAGAGACGATCGCGAAGATCAAGTCGGGCGAGCTCGAAGGCCCGGTGGAGGACGACAGCCAGTGGGCGCCGCAGATCAACCTCGGCGTGCCGGTGCTGATCCCGGAAGAGTATGTCCCCGACCTCGACGTCCGCCTCGGCCTCTACCGCCGCCTGTCGCAGCTCCACGACAAGGTCGAGCTCGAAGGGTTCGCCGCCGAACTGATCGACCGCTTCGGGAAATTGCCCCGCGAAGTCAACATCCTCTTGACCGTCGTTCGCATCAAGGAGGAATGCCGCAAGGCGGGTATCTCCAAGTTCGACGCAGGCCCCCGGGGCGCCACGATCCAGTTCCACCGCGACAAGTTCGCCAACCCCGCGGGCCTCGTGGAGTTCATCCAGGGCGAGAAGGGCGAGGCGAAGGTCAAGGACAACAGGATCGTCGTCCGCCGCGACTGGACCACCGACAAGGAGAAGATCCGCGGCGCCTATGCCATCGCCCGCGACCTTGCCGAGAAGGCCGCGGGGAAGAAGGCCGCCTGATCACGTCAGCCCGGCGGAAGGATGGTGATGCCGTGCTCCGCCGCGGCAGCGAAGATGCGGCCCATGTCGGGGCCGCCGGGCACGGGCGTGGTGCCCTCGGGGATGCCGACCGCGTCGAAGAAGCCCTCGTGCCGCCCGCCCGGCCAGTTGAGGATCAGCATCCGTGCCGGACGATCCCCCGCATTGCGGAAGGCGTGCGGCACGCCCGGCGCCACGTCGACGAGGCTGCCCGGCCCCTTGCGCACCACCGCGCCGTCGAGGACGAACTCGTAGTCGCCCTCCAGCACGAAGAACGCCTCCGCATCTTCCTGCACATGGGGCGGGGTGCCCGCGCCGGGCATCGTCTCGCACTCGATCAGCGAAAAGGCCCCGTCCGCCGCCGCACTGCGGATGCGGAAGGTGAGGAGGTTGCCGAACACGTCGATCCGGTCGCGCGCCGCGGCGCGCGTCGTGTCTTGAACTGTCATGGGTTGTTCCTTATTTGAGACTCAAGTCTCATATTGAGACGCGCGTCTCATATGGAGATTCGGATCTTGAGGCAAGACGAAATCGCCGCGCCATCGGCCCGGCAAGCCCGCACTCGGCGGGCGCTCGTTGCGGCGGCGGTTGACCTGATCGCGGAGGGCAGGGCGGTCACTGTGACGGATGCCGCCGAGCGGGCCGGGATCAGTCGCGCGACAGCCTATCGCCACTTCCCGTCGAACGACGGCCTGATGACGGAAGCCGCGCTCGACCGTGTGGCGCGTACAGCGGTGGCCTTGCGGCTTCCAGACGGCGCGACCGCGGCGGAGGACGCCGCCGCGGCACTGGTGGCGCGCGTGATGGACATGGTCTTTGACAACGAGCGCGACTTCCGCACGCTGCTGGCGCACGCCATGGCGCCGGGGGCAGGCGCCCGGGGCGGCCGACGGCTGGACTGGGCGCGGCAGGTGCTTGCCCCGTGGCGCGACGACTTCACGGAGGCGGCCTTCGACCGGCTCGTCGCACAGCTGGCCCTGCTTCTCGGAATCGAGACGGTCGTGGCGCTCTGCGACGTGGCGGGGCTGACCGCCGGAGAGGCGCGCGAGGTGGCGGGCGCAGCCGCCCGCGCGCTGGTCACCGCGGCGCGGGCCGCCTGACTTACGGCTCCTGGGAGGTGCCCACCGTCATCGTGGTGCCCGCGATGCACTCGCTCATGGTCGAGGCCTCCGCCAGAAGCTCCGCGAAGCTCGCGGGCGGGGTGCCGCCGTCCGGTCCGAAGGACGCCTGCGTGAGGAGCCCCTGCGTCTGCGTCGCGATCTCGCAGATCGCCATCCGCGCGGTGACGAGCTCGGTCGTGAGCCCGGCCACTTGCTGGCGCATCGTATCGGCGTCGGTCAGGAGCGCGTCCCGCTCCAGCTCGGCGAGCTCCAGTCGCGTGCGCAGGTCGTCCTCGAGCGCGTCGAAGAGCGCCACGCGCCTCTGGACCTCTGGCAGCCCCCAGGCCGCCGCGAGCGCGAGGTCGCGGAACGACCCGGCCAGGTCCTTGGTGATGTCCGTGCAGCGGTCGGCGACCGGCTCGGTTCCGCGAAAGCCCGTGAAGGTCCAGCGGTCCGCCTCGCCGCGCGTCAGGTAGCTCGACTGCTCCGCCGCGATCCCGCGGGTCTCCAGTGTCGCCGTCAGCACGATGAATCCGTCCGCCGCCTGCACCGTCGCGCCCGGAAACTGCGGCGAGCGCAGACGCTCGTCGATGCCCCGGACGAAGGACAGAAAGCCGATCTCCTCGCAGAAGAGCGCCCTCGCCCCGTCCTCGACCCCCGGAAGCACCGGCGCCGCCTCGGACGCCGCAACCACGATCGGCGGGGCGGCCGACATGTCGTGGCCGTTCGCCATCGCACTATCCGCCGCCATGATCGCCGCGACGGAAAGAAGCGCGATCGCCATCCGTCCGCTGCTTCGCGCGGATCTATTGGTCCTGCTCATGTTCCATCCCCCGATGTCCCAGATATGGAATGCCCGTATCGACATCATGCAATATCTCGGGGGGTCCGCCAAGATGAAGTTGAAGATCGGCAGGATCCGAGAGGGATCTAGTGTCCCGCTTGACCCGGCGCGACCGTTCCCGGCTCGGGCTCAGGCTCGCGCGACCAGCGCATGAGCCAGAGCGCGAGCGCCGAGCACACGAGGGTACCCATGGTCAGGGGCACGATGGTGCCATCGAAGGCGAGCCCGATGGGGGCTGCGATGATGACCGACCCCACCGTGGACAGCGCCCCCACGACCGACGCCGCCATGCCCGCGATGTGTCCCATCGGCTGGAGCGCCAGCGCGTTGAGATTCCCGAAGGTGAGCCCCGCCATGAAGAACACCGATACCGACCAGGCGAAGAACACCGGGAAGGCGATTCCCGGCGGCAGGAGGCCCAGAAGCTCGGCCACCACCAGAAGCCCCGAGATCACCGTCTGCACCGCATAGGCCATCACCGCGAGCCGCCGCATCCCCAGCCGCATGACGAGCGTCGCGTTCAGGATCGTGCCCCCGCCCGACAGGAGGCCCGTCGCGGCGAACCACAGCGGGAAGCTCTCTGCCCGCCCGAAGGTCTCGGAGTAGATCTGCTGGATCGAGGAGAGGAGCGCGAACATCTGCCCGAAGCCGAGCGTCAGCACGACGATGTAGAGAAGCACCATCCGGTTCGACAGCACCTCGGTGAACGCCTCCCAGAGCGGCCCCGCCCGGAACGGACGACGCGCCTCGGGCGGCAGCGTCTCCTCCTGCCGCAGGCCCAGCCAGAGGACCGACATCACGCCGAAGACCACGAAGGCCGCGAAGATCCCCCGCCAGCCGAAGCCCGCGATGATCAGCGCGCCGATGGAGGGCGCGACCGCCGGGATCAGGATGAAGATCATCATCACGAAGGACATGATCCGCGCCATCGTCCGCCCCTCGTAAAGGTCGCGGACCAGCGCGATGGACACGATCCGTGGGCCCGCGGCGCCCAGCCCCTGCACGAGCCGCGCGATCAGCAGCATCTCGATCGTGGTCGCCATGGCCGCCCCGATGGCGCCGAGGATGTAGAGCCCCACGAAGCTCACGATGGCCCGCTTCCGCCCCACGGAATCCGACAGCGGCCCCGCGACGAGCGTTCCCAGCCCCATGCCGAGCACGAAGGTCGTGAGCACCAGCTGCGCCTGGTTCACGGCATCGGGCGTCAATTCCGCCGCGATCTCGGGGAGCGCGGGGAGCATGGCGTCGATTGAAAAGGCGATGGTGGCGAAGAGCACCGCGATCATCGCGACGAATTCGCCCTGCGACAGACGCCCCCCGCGCCCCGCCGTCTGCGGCGCGTCGGTCACGCCCCGTCCGCCTTCAGCTGCGCCGCGATCTCTCCGATCACCTGGTCCCACAGCTCCGGCGGTTGCGCGCCCGGCACAACATGGCGGTTCGCCACCACGAAGGTCGGCACGCCCGTCACGCCCCGCTCCCGCGCCCGGGCGTCGCGCGAACGGATGTCCTCCGCGTCCGCCCCGCTCTCGAACAACCGCTCGCACATCGCCCGGTCGAGCCCCTGCGCCTCCGCGATGTCGAGCAGCACGGCGCGGTCCCCGATGTCCCGCCCCTCGCGCCAGTAGGCGCGGAAGAGAGCGCCCGCGACGGGCGTCTGCCGCCCCTCGAGCCCCGCCCAGTGGATCAGCCGGTGCGCGTCGAGCGTGTTGGGCACGCGCCGGATCGCGCCCCAGTCGATGGCGAGCCCCGCCGCCTCCGCCGCCGCGTCCACGCGGGCGTAGACGCGCGCCGCGTTCTCCCGCCCGCCGAACTTCGCCTCGAGATACTCCCGCCGGTCCACGCCCTCGGGCGGCATGTCGGGGTTCAGCTGGAACGGATGCCACTCGATGTCGAAGGGATGCTCGGGATGGCGCTCGAGCGCGCGATCAAGGTTCGTCTTGCCGATGTAGCACCACGGGCAGATCGGGTCCGACAGGATATCAAGCTTGACCATTCAGGGCCTCGAAGTCGTCGCGGAGCCGCCGGCGCAGGAGCTTCCCGTTCGCTCCGCGGGGGAGGTCGGGGAGGCGCACGAAGAGGCGGGGGCATTTGTAGCGGGCGAGCCGCGCGCCCATATGCGCCGAAAGCGCGTCCGCGTCCAGATCGGTTCCCGCGACGTAGAAGGCGGCGATCACGCTCGCCTCCGCCTTCACGCGGACTTCCGCCGCCGCGGCCTCCCGCACCTCCGGATGCTCCAGAAGCGCCGCCTCCACCTCCACGGGCGAGACGCGATAGCCGCCCGCGTTCATCATGTCGTCCGCGCGTCCGTGGTAGACCACGGCCCCGTCCGGCTCCATGTGCGCGGCATCGCCGGTGAGGAACCAGTCGCCCCGGTACCGCGCCGCCGTCTCCTCCGGCTGGCCGAGGTAGCCGAGCATCAGCCCCGGATCGCCACGGTGGACGGCGAGCGTTCCGGTCTCGCCACGGGACAGGGGCGCGCCGTCCTCGCCCACCACCGCCACGCGCCGCCCGGGCTGCGGGTATCCGAGCGTGCCCGCGGGCGCGGGGCGCGCAGAAGAGCCCGAGACGAAGGTCGAACATTCCGACATCCCGAACGCCTCGTGGATCGCCGTTCCCGTCGCCGCCTCCCACCGCGCCCGCAGCGTCTCGGGCAGCTTCTCTCCCGCCGAGAGCCCGTGGCGGAGCTTCGGCAGCGCAGGGAGCGATCCCGCCGCCAGCATCTGCCGGTAGACACCGGGCGCGGCCGCGAAGATCGTCGCGTCATGGCGCTTCAGCAGGAGCGGCAGCTGCGCCGGCGTCACGCCGGCCGCCGGGATCAGCGCCGTCGCGCCGATGGCCCAGGGATCGAGCAGCCCGGTCCCGAGCGTATAGGTCCAGTTGAACGCCCCCGCGTGCAGGAGCCGGTCGTCCTCGCCGAGCCCGTACCACCCCTCCCACATCATCCGCCGCGCCCAGACCGCGCGATGCGCGTGGACGACGGCGCGGGGCACGCCTGAGGTGCCGGACGTGTAGACGATGTAGGCCGCCCGCTCCGCATCGCCCGCCACGGGCTCCAGCGGGGCGAGGTCGCGCATCGCGGCAAGTTCCGGCTCCCCGATCACCGGCGCGGGATGGTCCGGCAGCGCGATCCCGCCGCCGCCGCCCAGGATCGCGGCCGGCGCGATCTCCCGCGCCAGTGCCGTGACCTCCCGCACGGTCAGCTGGCTCGACGTGGGCACCGGCACGATCCCCGCCGCGATGGCCCCGAGGAAGGCCAGCGGAAACTCGACCGTGTTCCCGAGCCGCAGGATCACCCGCTCGCCCTCCCCGATCCCTGCCGCGCGCAGCCCCGCCGCGGTCCCCAGAACCGCCGCCCGAAGCCGCGCGTAGCTCCACCGGTCCGCGCCGGAAAGACCGACGACCGCCAGCGCGATCCGGTCGGGGCGCTCGCCCGCACGGGACAGCACGTAGGCCGCGAGGTTGAACGGGGCGGGGCAGGGGGCGCAGGCGCCCCCGTCGGAAACGGACAGCATGGGCAGGCCCTACGCCCGCCCCCCGCCCATTGCAAGTCGCGCGCCGCCCCTTCTATATCCGCGCGATGGACGCCAGCGAGCCGAGCCTCATCCGCCTTGCCCGCGCCTCCGGGGAACCGGAGACGCCCGTGCCGCTCGACCTCGGCGCGCGGGTGCGCGAACTCCGGAAGGCGCGAGCATGGACGCTCGAACAGGCCGCGCGGCAGGCGGGCCTCGCCCGCTCGACGTTGTCGAAGATCGAGAACGGCCAGATGTCGCCCACCTACGACGCGCTCCGCAAGCTCGCCGACGGCCTCGGCATCCCGGTCCCCCAGCTCTTCACGCCCCCCGTGCGGGCCCAGGCGAACGGCCGCATGGCCGTGACGCGGGCGGGCGAAGGCCGCGCGCACCCCACCGCCACCTACGAACACGAACTGCTCGCGGGGGCGCTGACCCGCAAGACCATGCTTCCCTACCGCGCCCGCGTCCGCGCCCGCAGCCTCGACGCCTTCGACGGCTGGGTCCGCCACGACGGGGAGGAGTTCCTCTACGTGCTGACCGGCGTCATCCGTCTCTACACCGAATTCTACGAACCCCTCGACATGCGGCGGGGCGACAGCGCCTACTACGACGCCGCGATGGGCCACAACGTGATCTCGCTGAGCGAGGAGGACGCGACCATCCTCTGGGTCACCTCGCTCGCCTGACGTCCCACAGCCTTACTCCCCGCCGCCGCACGGGGGGAGGAGAGACCTGCCCGCACGCGGATGCGCCGCGTCCGGGCTCCCCTTACCGCCGCGACACGTCCGGCTCGTCCCCGAACCGCGCATCCTCGGCATAGACGTCCTCGCCCTCGGGGATATGCGCCCGGCTCGCCCGGATGTTGGCGTTGTCGAGCGTCTCGTCCATCCGCGCGTCCGCCGGCATCGGCCCTTCCAGCCATGCGGCGACCGCCTCCGCCGCCTCGACCCGGTCGAGGGACTCGATCCGCGCGACATAGTCCACGAATGCCGCATGGTCCCCGTCGATGGCCGCGACCTCCACCTCGTCCGCCTCCGGCCAGCGCGTCAGGATTGCCGCCTGGAACCCCGGCCAGTCCGCCGCCACGTCATGCCACCGCATCTCGACCCTCCGCGATTTCTCCCCTTTCAATCGCGAAACCCCGCCCCTGTTCCGCGCCGCGCCTCCTGCTTCCATCGACCTGCAAATATCCTCGGGGGAGCGCGAGGGGGCAGACAGCCCCCTCGCTCTTCCGCTTGCCGCCCTTTGGGCGGACGGGGGGCAGACAGCCCCCTCGCTCCTCCGCTTGCCGGCCTTTGGGCGGACGGGGGCAGGCAGCCCCCTCGCTCTTCCGCCTTCCTCCCCGCGGCGGACAGCCGCTCCCGGATCAGAACGCGTTCTGCACCGTCCGCGCTGCGCCCGCGATGTCCTCGCCCACGCCCGCCACCGTGTTGCACGCGACCAGCAGCGCCAGCGCCGAAATCAGGATCAAGCCCCGCATCGCCTCACTCCTCATACCACCAGACATCCGGCATCCACCCGATGAAGTCGCCGTAGACCGGCAGCGCCTCGGGGTACTTCAGCTCCTTGCGGTGCGCGATCAGGCTCACCGGATTGTGCCAGACCGGGATCACGTAGCGCCCCGTCGTCAGCACCCGGTCCAGGGCCTGCGTCGCCGCCACGAAGTCCTCGCTGCTCTCCGAGGTCAGCATCGTCTGGATCAGCCCGTCGATCGCCGGGCTCTTCACGCCCATCAGGTTGCGCGAGCCCTGTTCGTCCGCCGAGGCCGACCCCCAGTAGAGCACCTGCTCGTTGCCTGGCGACAGCGACAGGCCGCGCGTGTACCACGTCATGTCGAAGTCGAAGGCGTTCGTCCGTTCGGTATACTGCGCGCTGTCCACCGTCGTGATCCGCGGCCGGATGCCCAGCCGCGACAGCGCGCCCGCGAAGATGTCGACGATCTGCTGCGGCTCGGTCGCGCCCTGCGTCAGCAGGATCTCGAAGGTGAACGCCCGGCCCGAGGCGTCCTTCATCACCCCGTCCTGCACCGTCCACCCCGCCTCCTCCATCAGCGCGAGCGCGCGGGCGATGTTGCCGCGGTTCCGCTCCGTCCCGTCGCCCACGGGCAGGACATAGCCCTCCATCGCCCCGGGCAGGAGATCGGCCGCATAGGGCTCCAGCATCTCCCGAACGCGCCCCTCGGCCGGTCCGGGCGTCATCCCGAGGATCGAGTTCGAGAAGTACGAGGCGATCCGCTCGCCCCCGCCCGCGTTCAGCGTCTGGTTGATGAACTCGAAGTTGAAGGCCGACATCATGGCCTCGCGCACCCGCCAGTCCGCGAAGACGTCGCGGCGGGTGTTCATCACGAGCCCGGTGATCCCCGTGGGCCGGCCGTGCGGGATCTCCGACAGGATCACGTCGCCGCGCTGCACCGCCGGAAAGCCGTAGTCCCGCGCCCACTTGGCCGCGTTCGATTCACGGAAGGCAGTCAGCAGCCCGCCGGTGAAGGCCTCGAACATCACCGTGCCGTCGCCGAAGAACTCCATCCGGATCTCGTCGATGTTGGCCTGCCCGCGCATGAAGGGCAGGTCCTTGCCCCAGTAGTCGGGGTTCCGCCGCAGCACGACGTTGCGCCCGGGATCGAAGCTCTCGATCCGGTAGGGTGCGGTGGTCACGGGCACGACCGAGGTGCCGCTCTCGGCGAAGTTCACGCCGTCCCACTGCGCCTTCTTCAGGATGGGCCTCAAACCCATGAGAAGCGGCATCTCCCTGTCGGGTTCGGTGAAGGTGAAGCGCACCGTCCGCGGCCCCACGGCCTCGGCGGTCGCGACCTTGCTCCAGGCGGTGTGGTAGCGCGGATGCCCGATGGTGCCGAGCGTCTCGTAGGACCAGAGTACGTCCTCGACCGTCACCGGCGAGCCGTCCGAGAATCGGGCCTCCTCGCGAATCGTGAACTCGACCCAGCTCCGGTCGGGGTCCGTCTCGACCGATTCGGCGAGGAGGCCGTAGAGCGTGAAGGGTTCGTCCCAGTTCCGCCCCATCAGGCTCTCGTAGGCGAGATAGCGGAGCTGCCAGGGGACGTTGCCCTTGAGGATGTGCGGGTTGAGCGAATCGAAGCTTCCGACCTCGCCCATGACGATCCGTCCGCCCTTGGGCGCATCCGGATTCGCATAGGGCAGGGACACAAAATCAGGTGGCAGGGCAGGGTCGCCATACATAGCTATGCCATGCCGCGGCTCGGCCGCGGCCGTGCCCGCCCAGAGGGCCAGAGCGGCCGCCGCGAGGGTCCGGCCGAAGCCGGCGAAAATCTGCGTCTTCATTTGCGCGACAAACCTCCTGCTGCCCTTGTTCTTGGCGAGCAGCGTAATGCCGCACCTGAGCCTTTTCAAACTTTTAGCTTGGACATCGGCATCGGGGCGCGTATAAAGGGGTCACTGCTCGATAGGTTTCTTGCCTGTATGAAACCTGCCTCAATAACTGAACGCCGGCCTCGTGCCGGCGTTTTTTTTGGGCAGAGGGCAGACAGCGCTCCGGTTGCCCCGCGCCACTCTGGACGCATGTCCGGACGCTGATCCCGACCCGTCAGCAGGCGTCTCACGACAGCACCAAGCCCGAGACGTCCCCGCCGCTGGCTCGACAAGACCCGGCGTCGCCGGTTCAGGAGACTGTCTCCGGAAGAACGGTCAAGTTCCCGCCGCCCTCCTGGCGGACCAGCGGGCTCACACATGGAGATGCTGAGTCGATTCGGCGCCCGATCATTCTGCCGCCCGTCCGCACGTCGTCCCTTCCGCTCACGATGCGCCCCCGCCCCTTGCCGTCTTCGCACCTGCAGCACTAGGGTCGCGCGGACCGCACAGGGAGAGAGCCATGGCCATCACCACCTCGCTCGACGGCAGGACCGCCGTCGTCACCGGATCGAACTCGGGGATCGGCCTCGGGATCGCGTGGGAACTCGCCCGCGCGGGCGCGAACGTCATCCTCAACTCCTTCACCGACCGCCCCGAGGATCACGCGCTCGCCGCCGAGATCGCGGCGGCCACCGGCGTCGCCGCGCGCTACATCCCGGCCGACATGTCGAAGGGCGAGGAGTGCCGCGCGCTGATCGCGCAGGCCGGGGCCTGCGACATCCTCGTGAACAACGCGGGCATCCAGCACGTCTGCCCGATCGAGGACTTTCCCGTCGCCCAGTGGGACCGCATCATCGCGATCAATCTCACCTCCGCCTTCCATACGACAGCCGCCGCGCTGCCGATGATGCGCAGGGCAGGGTGGGGCAGGGTGATCAACGTGGCCTCAGCCCACGGCCTGACGGCGTCCCCCTTCAAGGGCGCCTATGTGGCAGCCAAGCACGGGATCGTGGGCTTCACCAAGGTCACCGCGCTCGAGACGGCGGAAGAACCGATCACCGCGAACGCGATCTGCCCGGGCTACGTCCTCACGCCGCTCGTCGAGGCGCAGATCCCCGACCAGATGAAGACCCACAACATGGACCGCGACACGGTGGTGCGCGAGGTCATGCTCGCCCGGCAGCCGTCGAAGACCTTCGCCACGGTCGAGCAGATGGGCGGGGTGGCGGTCTTCCTCTGCTCAGACGCGGCCGCGCAGATCACGGGAACGACGATCAGCGCGGACGGAGGATGGACCGCGCTGTGACGCGGGAGCCATACGGTTCCCATACGCGATCCATACGATAGCCGGACACCGGGTTTCGACGCACCTCTACGACAAACGCCGCCCCGGGCCACGGCCCGGGGACGGCTGTCGAACCGGAACGGAGACCGGGCGAGCCTTACGCAGGCCCGATGGGCGGGATGACCGGCGGAACCGGGACGCTGCCCCCGCCGCCCCCGCTGCTCGCCGCCGCCGCGACCGCGATCAGCGCGAGGAGGAGGAGCGGCACGATGATCCCGCCGGGCGCGGAGGCCGCCGCGGTCTGCGCGATGACCTGTTCGGGAGCCATGACCTCGGGCTCGATCCGCGGCTCGGCGAAACCGCCCGCGAAGGAGGGGGTGACAGCGGAGAAGGCGATCACCGTCGCGAGCGCGACGGGCTTGAACGTGTTCGGCATTGTGTTGCTCTTTGATTGGCCTGTACCATCCCTAGTCTAGCGGCTGTGAGGGCTGCTGTCACGGGGGGCCGCCGTCAGGTGCTGCGGTTCGGGGGAACCGGGTTCTCCGGGATACACCAGTCCGGCTGAAATCACGAGCTTCGCTGCGTCCTCGACCGTCAGGTCGAGCTCGATCACGTCCTTGCGCGGGAGGAACAGCAGGAAGCCCGAGGTCGGGTTCGGGGTCGTCGGCATGAAGACGGCGATCTTCTCGTCCGGGATCGGGATCTTCCGGGCGATCTCGCCCTTGGCCTGGGTCGAGATGAAGGCGATGGCCCAGATGCCGGGGCGCGGATACTGGATCAGGCAGGCCTTGTCGAAGTTGCTGTCGGTCTGGGCGAAGACCGTCTCGGCGATCTGCTTCACGCCGCCGTAGACCGACCGGACGAGCGGCAGCCGGTCGACCAGGCTTTCGGCCCAGCGGATGAGCGAGCGGCCGATGTAGCCCTTGGCGACCCAGCCGATGATGATCGTGAAGACGAGGAAGAAGATCACGCCCACGCCGCGCAGGTTGATCCCGATGTATTGTTCGGGCTGGAACTGCGTGGGGACGAAGGGAAGGACCCAGCCGTCGATCCAGCCGATGATCGACCAGATCAGCCAAAGCGTAAGCCCGATGGGGGCGATCACCACGAGCCCGGTGAGGAAGCTCGCCCTCAGCGCGCCGAACAGACTGCGCTTGCGCCGGTGCTCGTGCGGGGCGTCGGGATCGTGGAGAGGGGACATCGCAGCACTCGTTGGGGCCCGCCCAGATGTATGCGAGCCGGTGGCGCGCAACAATGGGGGCCGGGATTCAGCTTCGCGGAAGCACGGCGAGCGCGCGGGCGATCCCGGCGGCGAGCCGCGCGTTGTTCAGGACGAGCGCGATGTTGGCCTCGAGCGACCGCCCCCCGGTGAGCTCGAAGATGCGCTGGAGCAGGAAGGGCGTCACCGCCTTGGCGGCGATGCCGCGCGCCTCGGCCTCCTCCAGCGCCTGCGCGATGACGGGGGCGAGGTCGGCGCGCGGAATCTCCGCCTCGGCGGGGATCGGGTTGGCGACGAGCTGCCCCCCAGGCAGCCCCAGCGCCGCGCGCAGGCGGTGGGCGCGCGCGATGTCCTCGGCCCGGTCCATCCGAAGAGGGGAGGGGAGGCCCGAGCCGCACGACCAGAAGGCGGGAAACTCGTCCTGACCCACGGTGATGACGGGAACGCCCAGCGTTTCCAGGATCTCGAGCGTCTTGGGCAGGTCGAGGATCGCCTTGGCCCCCGCGGCGACGACGGTCACGGGCGTTTTCGACAGTTCGCGCAGGTCGGCCGAGATGTCGAAGCTCGTCTCCGCCCCCCGGTGCGCCCCGCCGATGCCGCCCGTGGCGAAGACCTCGATCCCGGCGAGGTGCGCGCCGATCATGGTGGCCGCGACCGTGGTGGCGCCGGTCCCGCCCGTGGCGAGACAGGCGGCGAGGTCGGCGCGGGAGAGCTTGGCCACGCCCCTCGCCTGCGCGAGCGCTTCGAGCACCGGCGCGTCGAGGCCCGCGTGAAGCTGCCCGTCGATCACCGCGATCGTCGCGGGGACTGCTCCGGCGGCGCGAACCTCGTCTTCGACCCGCCGGGCGGTCTCGAGGTTCTGCGGCCAGGGCATCCCGTGGGTGATGATGGTGGATTCGAGCGCGACGAGAGCAAGGCCCTCGTCCCGCGCGGCGCGGACCTCCTCCGACAGGATGGGCGTGATCCTCATGCGTCGACCTCTCCCGAAACGTGATCTGCCGCAGCGCGCAGCGCCTCGGCCAGCGCGGCATCGCCAGTGACGCCGCGGCGTTCGGCGGCGATGTGGGCGGCCATGAAGGTGTCCCCCGCGCCGGTGACGCGGGTGACGAGCACCTCGGGCGGCTCTGCGGTGCGCAGCCCGTCCGGCCCCGCTTCGGCCGCCGTCCGCCCCCCGTCCGTCACCAGCACCCGCGTGGCGCCCCGGGCGCGGAGCGCCTCGGCCGCTTCGGTCGCGGTGGCGAAGCGGCCCATCGCCAGAAGCCCCGCCTCTTCGAGGTTCACGTAGAGCGTCGCGCGGGGGCAGGCGAGGAGCGGCAGGAGCCGCTCGGCCTTGCCCGGCGAGGCGGGGGCGACGCGGAGGTCGGCGCGGGCGAAGAGGGAGCTTTGCGCGATGTCGGCAAGAAGCGCCTCGGTCAGGTTGCCGTCGAGCGCGATGGGGCCCGCCCAAGGCGCGGCGGGGGAGCCAAGCCGCCCGTCGGCCAGCGGGCGGAGGATCTTGTCGCCCGCGGCCTCGAGCGAATGGGCATCGGCCACGGCGGCGACAAGGCCGTTCGCGCCCTCGATCGCCATGTAGCGGTCGGTCGGCAGATCCTCGGACAGATAGACGTGGTCGGTGACGAGCCCCATGCGGCGGCAGGCGGCGAGAAGCTCGGTCCCCTCCTCGTCGCGTCCGATGGCCGTGAGGAGGGCAGGGGTCAGCCCGAAGCGGCGGAGCGTCATCGCGATGTTCATGGCGACCCCGCCGGGGAGGCGCGTGATGCGCCCCGGCACGTCCGAGCCAAGCCGCAGGGCAGAGGGCGCGCGGCCGATCACGTCCCAGAGGACGGATCCGATGCAGAGGATGTCGGGCGCGGGCGGCGTCATTGCCCCACTTGTTGCCCGCGCCGCGCGGCGCTGGCAAGGGCCGCGTCTTCAGGCGGCGCGGAGGAGGGGGGCCAGATCCTCGGGCAGCTCCCTCGAGAGGCGCCGGCAGCGCACCTCGCCCAGATGCGCGCGGAGCGCCGCGAAGACGGCCCGCGCGGCGGTCTCGGGCGGAACGGCGTCGGCATCGGCTGCGATGAGGTGGCCTTCGAGCGTGACGAGCCAGTCGCGAAGCGTCCGGTCGCGCAGCGGGGTCGCGGCTGGTGTCCACCCGTCGAAGAACAACCCGCGCAACACCACGGGCAGGTCGCGCGACAGGTCGGCGGCCGCCGCCACTCCCAGACGGTCCCGCAGCGCGTGGAGCCCGGCGCGCAGGACGACAAGCGCCGTCGCGCGGTCGGTGCCGGTGTCCCGCGCCACGGTGTCGACCCAGCGCGTGGCGTCCGACAGCGCGGCGGCAAGGAGGGGCGGGTCGTCGGGCATGGGAGCGTCTCCACGGGGCACGCCGATCAACGGGGGGAGGGGGCGGCTGTTCCCCTTGCCAACCCTCCTGCCGTGCTGTAATGGCGCGCACACTTCACAGGCAGGGCCTGGGCCGTGCGGGGAGACATCCCGCCCGGTCCGCCGGTTGGTCCGGAGCGATCCGGGTCGAAAGCCCTGCCGAGGCGCAAACCGGAAAGGACATGGACATGGCGCTCCCCGATTTCTCCATGCGTCAGCTTCTCGAGGCTGGCGTTCACTTCGGCCACCAGACCCAGCGCTGGAACCCGCGGATGGCTCCGTTCATCTACGGCGAACGCAACGGCATCCACATCATCGACCTCACGCAGACCGTGCCGATGCTCGACGCGGCGCTGAACGTGATCCGCGACACCGTGGCCAAAGGCGGCCGCATCCTCTTCGTCGGCACGAAGCGGCAGGCGCAGAAGCCGATCGCCGAGGCGGCCGAGAAGTGCGCGCAGTACTACATGAACCACCGCTGGCTTGGCGGCACGCTCACGAACTGGAAGACCGTCTCGCAGTCGATCGCCCGTCTCAAGGAGATCGACGAGCTCATGGCGCATGGCGCCGAAGGGCTGACGAAGAAGGAACGCCTGGGCATGGAGCGGGACCAGCAGAAGCTCCAGGCTTCGCTGGGCGGCATCCGCGAGATGGGCGGCGTGCCGGATCTTCTCTTCGTCATCGACGTGAGCAAGGAAGATCTCGCGATCCTCGAGGCCCGGAAGCTCGGTATTCCGGTCGTCGCGGTTGTCGACACGAACTGCGCGCCCGAGGGCGTGGACTACATCATTCCCGGCAACGATGACGCCGCGCGCGCCATCGCGCTCTACTGCGACCTCGTCGCCCGCGCGGCGCTTGACGGCATGTCGGCCCAGCTGGGCGCGGCGGGCGTCGATCTCGGCGCTCTCGAGGAGACGGTGGAGGAGCTCGACGCCGCTCACGCCGCCGCCGCCGAGGCCGCGGAAGCCGCCCAGGCCGCCGAGGCCTGAGACCGTCACCGTACCGTCACGGGAAGCGCCTACGGCGCTTCCCCAACCGCATTCGTTGAGGAGAGCCAGGACATGGCAATCACCGCACAGCACGTGAAGGAGCTCCGCGAGAAGACCGGAGCCGGCATGATGGACGCCAAGAAGGCGCTGACCGAGACCGACGGCGACATGGAAGCCGCGGTGGACTGGCTGCGCGCCAAGGGGCTTGCGAAGGCCGCGAAGAAGTCGGGCCGCACGGCGGCCGAGGGCCTCGTGGCCGTGAAGGTCGCGGGCGGCAAGGGCGTCGCGGTCGAGGTGAACTCGGAAACCGACTTCGTGGCGAAGAACGCCGAATTCCAGCAGATGGTCGGCGCCATCGCCGGGGTCGCGCTGTCGGTCGGCGACATCGACGCGCTGAAGGCTGCCGACCTGGGCGGCAAGTCCGTCGAGACGACCGTCACCGACGCCATCGCCAAGATCGGCGAGAACATGGCGCTGCGCCGCATGGCCGTGCTGGAGGGCGACAACGTCGCCTCCTACGTCCACAACGCGGCCGCCGACGGCATGGGCAAGATCGGCGTGCTCGTCGCCTACACCGGCGGCTCCGATGGATTCGCGCGGCAGGTCGCCATGCACATCGCCGCGGTGAACCCGGCGTCCCTGTCGGCCGACGACCTCGATCCCGCGCTGGTCGAGCGCGAGAAGTCGGTTCTGACCGAACAGGCCCGGGAGTCGGGCAAGCCCGAGGCGGTCATCGAGAAGATGATCGAGGGCCGGATGAAGAAGTTCCTCGCCGAGGTCACGCTTCTCGGCCAGCAGTTCGTGATCAACCCCGACGTCACCGTGGCCGACGCCGCGAAGGACGCGGGCGCGACCATCACCGGCTTCGTCCGCCTCGAAGTGGGCGAAGGCATCGTGGTCGAGAAGGAAGACTTTGCCGCCGAAGTCGCCAAGGTCGCGTCGGCCTGACGGCCGGCAGAAACGAAAACGGTGCAGCCTGGGCTGCACCGTTCCGCTTCCGGCAGGACGCCCAGACCGCTGGGGAAGGGTGGACGTCCGAAAGCTGCCGACCCGCCCGCTGAAGTCCAGCGCGCAGGCAAGCCCCCGGAGGGCCGCAGGCTTCGCGCGATGAATCCTGCGCTTCGCCTGCGGCCTTTGTTCCATGGCAAAATGCCACCACTCACGGAACAGCATGAACGTCGCATAAACGGCGGCGGCGGAAAGTCAGGAAAACCTTACCCTACGTCAACCTTGTGGTCGCGCCACGGGCGCGGCGGCGAAGATCTGGTTCTTGCAGGTCGCCTTCAGGACCGCCTGGGCCGTCGTCTCCACGCCAAGCGCCTCCCGCGCGAGCCGAAGGTGCTTCTCCACCGTCGCCGGGGTCACGCCGAGGATCGCCGCGATGTCGAGCATGGTCTTGCCTTCGCCCACCCATTCGAGCACCTCGCGCTGCCGCGGGGTGAGGGGGTTCACATGGGTGTAGGGCAGGGAGGTCGCCTTGAGGTGGAAGGCATTGTTCAGCATGTGCACGAGGGCGCCGTGGACGGCCCAACGGTCGTCGACGTCGTCTTGGGAGAAGCCCTTCGGAGCGACGAGTCCGATGGCGCCGCGGCTGCGGGTCGAGACCTCCGGAAAGCTGATGGTGTAGCCCGCGACGATGCCGAACTGCCTATTGAACGCGATGACGTCGCGTTCCGCGTCCGATAGGGCGGCTTCCTCCGTCTGCATCCAGCGCCAGGAACAGGCGCCGGTGTTCTCGCTGGCCCAGCGAACCATCGGTCCCTTCTGGTACAGGCCGCCCCGGACGAACCCGGCGACATAGGCGCTGTCGATGTTCGACAGCACCAGAAGATCGTCGGGTTGGCCGAGGTCGCGGGAGGAGCGGAACCGCGTGAACCCGTAGATGATCCGGTCGAACCCGAACCAGGCCATCGCGGCGCAATGAAGCTCCCACGCCTCCTCGATCGTGCTGGCCGACATCAGACGCTCGAGATGGTCGAGCGCGCGCTCCTTCATGCGAGACGGTTCGTCAGCGCCCGCAGCGCAAGCACGTAGCCTTCGGGCCCGAAGCCGGCGATCTGGCCCAGCACGACCGGCGCGATCATCGACCGGTGCCGGAAGGATTCGCGGGCGTGGATATTGGACAGGTGCACCTCGACCGTGGGGATCGCAGCGCCCGAGATCGCGTCGCGCAGCGCGACGGAGGTGTGGGTGTAGGCGCCGGCGTTGAGGACGATGCCCTGATGCACGCCGCGCGCGCCGTGAATCGCGTCGATCAGCGCGCCTTCGTGGTTCGACTGGAGGAACGTGATCTCGGCACCGAGTTGGTCAGCGGCCGAGCGGCAGAGCGCCTCGACATCCGCGAGCGTCGCCGTGCCATAGACACCGGGCTCGCGCGTTCCGAGGAGGTTGAGGTTGGGACCGTTCAGGACGAGAAACGATGGCATTTTATCCTCCGTTGGGGTCAATACTCCGCTGACGGGCTGGTTGTCGAGAGACCGGCATCGCTGGGCAAGCCCGGATGTAGCGGCGCGGCAACGTCCCGACCTGCATATCCGGAAGTTACATAATACTGATTATACGAGACCGGGTAACGCAACTGCACCCGCGCCCTGCGTCGCCTCTCGGGGTTTTCGCCGCCGTCGTTCGGCGGTATCACTCGGCAGTCGGCGACGGACTGGCGCGACGAAAGGAGATCACCATGGCAGATGGACAAGGTTTCGGACCCTCGCTCGCGGCCTTCGACTGGGCGGACCCGTTCCGGCTTGCCGACCAGCTCTCCGAGGACGAACGCATGGTGGCCGACAGCGCCCGCGCCTATGCGCAGGACCGGCTGCAACCCCGCGTGCGCGCGGCCTACCGCGAGGAGCGCGTGGAGCCCGAGATCTTCCGCGAGATGGGAGAAATGGGCCTCCTCGGCGTCACCATCCCCGAGGAATACGGCGGGCTCGGCGCGGGGTACGTCACCTACGGGCTCGTGGCGCGAGAGATCGAGCGCGTCGATTCCGGCTATCGGTCGATGATGTCGGTGCAGTCGAGCCTCGTGATGTACCCGATCCACGCCTACGGGTCGGAGGCGCAGAAACGCAAGTATCTTCCGAAGCTTGCGACCGGAGAGTTCATCGGCTGCTTCGGTCTGACCGAGCCCGATGCCGGGTCCGATCCCGGCGGGATGAAGACCAGGGCCGCGAAGACGGACGGCGGCTATCGCCTCTCCGGCTCCAAGATGTGGATCTCGAACTCGCCCATCGCCGACGTCTTCGTGGTCTGGGCGAAGTCGGACGCGCACGAGGGCAAGATCCGCGGCTTCGTGCTCGAGAAAGGCATGAAGGGTCTCTCCGCGCCCAAGGTCGGCGGCAAGCTCTCGCTCCGCGCCTCGGTCACCGGGGAGATCGTCATGGACGGTGTCGAGGTGGGCGAAGATGCGCTCCTTCCCGGCGTCGACGGGCTCAAGGGGCCGTTCGGGTGCCTCAACCGGGCGCGCTACGGCATCTCCTGGGGCGTCATGGGCGCGGCCGAGGATTGCTGGCACCGGGCGCGGACCTACGGGCTCGACCGCAGGCAGTTCGGGCGTCCCCTCGCCCAGACTCAGCTTTTCCAGAAGAAACTCGCGGACATGCAGACCGAGATTGCACTGGGACTGCAAGGCTCCCTGCGCGTCGGACGCCTCATGGACGAAGGCCGTGCGGCGCCCGAGATGATCTCTCTCGTCAAGCGCAACAACTGCGGCAAGGCGCTGGCCATCGCGCGGGATGCGCGGGACATGCATGGCGGCAACGGCATCCAGGAGGACTACGAGGTCTTCCGCCACATGGCGAACCTCGAGACTGTGAACACCTACGAAGGCACCCACGACGTCCACGCGCTGATCCTCGGGCGCGCCCAGACCGGGCTTCAGGCGTTCTTCTGATGGCCGCACCTCTCGCGGGGCTCAAGGTCCTCGACCTCTCGCGGATCCTGGCCGGCCCCTTCGCGGGCCAGACGCTGGCTGATCTCGGCGCAACCGTCATCAAGGTCGAGGCACCCGGCGGCGACGATACGCGCACCTGGGGGCCGCCCTTCATCGACCGCGACGGCGACCGGTCGGCCGCCTATTTCTACGCCGCGAACCGGGGCAAGAAGTCGGTGGTGGTGGACTTCACCACGGCGGAGGGACAGGTGTTCGTTCGCAACCTCGCGCGCGAAGCCGATGTTCTGCTTGAGAATTTCAAGGTTGGCGGGCTCGCGAAATACGGGCTCGACTACCCTGCCCTGTCCGCGCTGAACCCCGGCCTCGTCTACTGCTCGATCACCGGCTTCGGGCAGGATGGCCCGTACTCCGACCGCGCTGGCTACGACTACATGATCCAGGGCATGTCCGGCCTCATGTCGATCACCGGCCAGCCGGACGGAGAGCCGCAGCGCGTGGGCGTGGCGGTCACGGACCTCTTCTCGGGCCTCTACTCCGTGATCGGCATCCTCGCCGCGCTGCGCGAGCGCGACCGCACGGGGCGCGGCCAGCACGTCGACATCGCGCTTCTCGACTGCGCGACGGCGATGCTGGCGAACCAGGCGATGAACTACTTCGCCACCGGCGAAGCCCCCGGACGGACCGGGAACGGGCATCCCAACATCGTCCCCTACCAGGTCTTCCCGGTGGCCGACGGCGACGTGATCGTGGCCACCGGCAACGACGCCCAGTACCGCCGGTTCTGCGAGGTGCTGCACCGCCCTGCCCTTGCCGCCGATCCCGCCTATGCCACGAACCGCGACCGCGTGGCGCGGCGCGACGCGCTTGTCCCGATGCTCGCCCAGGCCACGAAGGCGTGGCGCCGCGATGACCTCCTCGCGGCGCTCCGGGCCGTGGGCGTGCCGGCTGGACCCATCAACACCATCGCGCAAGTCTTTGAGGATGAACAGGTTCACGCACGCGCACTTCGCATCCGCCCCGAAGGCGTCGATGGCGTCCGTGCGCCCTTCCGGTTCTCGGAAAGCACGCTCGACACGTCCCGCACCGCCCCCCGGCTTGACCAGCACGGGGACGAGGTACGCGCGAAAGGCTTCGCCTAGACCGGCCAGATCAGCGGGATCGTCAGGCTCGCCGTGATCCCGAGGATGATGTTGAGCGGGATGCCCACCCGCATGAAATCGGTGAACCGGTAGCCGCCCGGACCATAGACCAGCATGTTCGTCTGGTAGCCGATGGGCGTCGAAAACGCGGCCGACGCGGCGAACATCACCGCCACGACGAGCGCCCTTGGGTCGATCCCCAGCGCGACCCCCAACTCGATCACGATCGGGGTGAAGATGACGCCCACGGCGTTGTTCGACACCACCTCGGTCAGCGTGGAGGCGAGCGCGTAGACGCAGAAGATCACCAGCACCGGCGGCAGCCCGACGAGCCAGGGCTCCACCCAGGACACGAGAAGCCGGGCGGCACCCGACTGGTCGAGCCCCACCCCCACGACCAGCATTCCGAAGATGAGCGCGAGGAGCCGCCCGTCGACGAAGGACAGCGCCTCGTCCGAATCGATGCATCGGGTGAGGAGGATGATCGCCACCGCCACCACCGCGCAGAGAAGGATCGGCGCGACCCCGAGTGCCGCGAGCGCCACGAGGCCGATCAGCGCGCCCACCGCGATCGGCGCGTGGCCGCGCCGGTAGGCGCGCACCGTGGGTCGCGCGATGTCGACGAGGTCCATGTCCGCCGCGAGCCGTTCGATGTCGGCCGGCGCGCCTTCCAGAAGCAGCGTGTCCCCCACCACGACCACGAGATCGTCGAGCTGCCGCCCGATGTTCTGGTTCCGCCGGTGCACGGCCAGCGGATAGACGCCATAGCGCCGCCTGAGCCGCAGCGACCCAAGCGACCGGCCGATCATGCGGCACCCCGGCGTGATCAGCACCTCCACCGTCTCGGTCGCGACGGAGGACAGCTTGTCCACCATGCGGACGTCGCGCGACTGCTGGAGGCCGAGGAGCTCGGCCATCTCGCTGCGCAGCACGACACGGTCCCCGGCCTCGAGGACAACCCCCGGGAGGTCCCGCCGCAGCGAGGCGTCGCCCCGCAGCACGTCGATCAGCCGCACCCCGTCACGGCGGAAGAGATCGACCCCCGCCGCATTCTGCCCGATAAGGGAAGAGCCTTCTGGAACAGCAACTTCGGTGAAATACTTCAGCTTGCGGCGATCGGACACCATCAGGCTCAGCGACTGCCGTTCGGGCAGGAGGTGCCGCCCGACGAAGGCGATGTAGGTCAGGCCGAGGGCAACCTGAAGCGCGCCCAGCGGCAGGATCTCGAAGATGCCGAAGGGCTCCATCCCCTTCGATCGGGCCACGCCGTCCACGAGTAGGTTCGTCGACGTCCCGATCAGCGTGAGCGTGCCGCCGAGGATGGCGGCGTAGCTCAGCGGGATCAGGAGCTTGGAGGGCGCGAGGCCCAGCTTCTTCGCGACCTGGATGAAGACGGGGATCATCACCACGACGACGGGCGTGTTGTTCATCACCGCCGAGGCTCCCGCCACGAAGACCAGAAGGATCGACAGCGTCACGACGGGCCGGTGATCCACCTGCGCCTCGGCCTTCCGCGTCAGCCAGTCGAGCGCGCCGGTGCGCACGAGCCCGCCCATGATGAGGAACATCGCCAGGATCGTCCATGGCGCGGGGTTCGACAGGACGGCCCGCCCGGCGTCGTACGGCACGATCCCCACGGCCAGCATGAACGCCGCCCCCGCGATCGCCGTCACCTCGGCCGGGTAGCGTTCGCGCACGAACATCGCGAACATCGCCACGACCACGCCGAGCGCCAGAAGGGCGGTCCCGGTCTCGCCAAGCGGGAGGGTCAGCATGCGGGCGCGGGCTCCGATCCGTGGTCAGGCGGCATCTTTACCAAGCTGCGCGGGCGCTGCAACGGAGGCGGATGGCCGCGGCTGGACGAGGAAGAGTCCCGCGAACATCATCGCCATGGCGAGCCACACGGTGGGCGGATAGCGCTCGCCCAGGATCGCCATGGCCCAGAGCACGCCCGAGGCGGTGACGAGGTAGCTCACCTGCGCGGCGAAGACCGCCCCGGCCCGACCGACCATCCAGACATAGCCCGCGTAGACGCCGGCATGGATGAGAGAGGACATCAGGATGGCGGCATCGGGCGGCCCCCAGGGACCGCGCGGATCGATGAAATGGCCGGTGGCGAGCGCGAGCGGCAGCGCGATCACGAGACCCACCGCCGAGGCCCCGAACAGCACCTGGATCGGGTCGAGCCCCTGCGTGCCCCACGAGCCGACGATATTGCCCTCGATCGCGTAGAACACCGGCGCCACGAGCGCGAGGGGGATGAAGACGGCAAGCGCGCGCTCCGGCAGGCTCGCCTCCGGTCCGACGATGAGCGCGACGCCTGCGAGCCCGCAGACCAGCCCCGCGAGCCTTCCCCAGCTGAACCGATCCGCCCCGAGCGCGAGCGCCATGGGAAAGGCGACCATCGGCACGAGCGACATCAGGATCGAGATGATGCCCGCGGGCAGGTGGACCGCCGCCTGGTAGGACGCGGCATTGGGGATCAGCGTCCCCGTCAGCGCCACGAGCGCGTAGAGCGTCACCTGCCGCCGGCCGAAGGGCAGCCCCCTGCCCCGCAGCATCGTCAGCGCGCCGAGGATCACGGTCGCGATGGCGAGTTGCCAGAAGATGATGCCGAAGTGGCGGTATCCCTCGCTCACCGCGATCTTGGCGAGCGGCTGGGTGATGCCCCACCCCGCCCCGAGGAGCGCCAGCACCGCGACGAGGCCGCCGCGGCTCAAGGCCCGGACGCCGCGAGACGTCCGCCGTCCCGCACCATGGCGACGCGGGTGGCGCGGCCGGTGCGGTCGTCGGTTTCTATGTAGAGGCCGGAGAGGGTCGCGTCGCCCTCGGCCGCCTGGAAGCGGCCCTTGCCCATGCCGGTGATGAAGCGGCGCATCGGTTCGTCCTTCTGCATTCCGATGACCGAGTTGTAGTCGCCGCACATCCCGGCGTCGGTCTGATAGCCGGTGCCGCCCGGAAGGATCATCGCGTCCGCAGTCGGGACATGGGTGTGGGTGCCCACCACGACGCTCGCCCGCCCGTCGCACCAGTGGCCCATCGCCATCTTCTCGGAGGTTGCCTCGCAATGGACGTCGACCAGCGCCGCCTGGACGAGCCCGCCGCGGGGATGGGCGCGCAGCACCGTGTCGATGGCCGAGAACGGGTCGTCGAAGGGCCGCTTCATGAACACCTGTCCCAGCACCTGCGCGACCAGAACCTTGCGCCCGCCGGGGGCCGTGAACACCCGCGCGCCCGCGCCCGGCGCGGCCTTCGCGAAGTTGAGCGGGCGCAGGACGCGCGGCTCGGCCTCGACGAACTGGAGCATGTCGGTCTGGTCGAAGGCGTGGTCTCCCAGGGTCACCACGTCGGCGCCCGCGTCGAGAAGGGCGCGCGCATGGGCAGCCGAAAGGCCCGCGCCCGAAGTCGCGTTCTCGCCGTTCACCACGACGAAGTCGAGCCGCCAGTCGGCCCGGAGCCTGGGGAGGCGGTCGGTGACGGCGGTCCTGCCCGACCGCCCGACGACATCGCCGAGAAAGAGCAGTCTCATGCGTCAAGGCGTAGGCGCGGGCCGCGGGAAGGGCAAGCGCCGATCGCGCGGACGCGCGCCCTGTCAGAAGAGCTCCACCTCGTTGCCGCGGAGACTGGTGGGCGCCTTGGGCTCGTCCACCTCCGTCAGCCCCACGAAGCGGTGCTGCGCGCGCCCCGATTCCGGCCAGAAGCGCACCTGGCGCGGCCGGTCGCCGCCGGTGTTCTCCGACAGCATGGCGATCCCTTCGGCCGCAAGGAAGGCGCGCACGAAGGCGGTGTTGCGCGCGCCGATGTCGGACAGGCCCGCGACCACCGCCGCGCCGCCGAACACCTTCGCCTCGAGCCGGCTGCGCATCGCACCGCGCTTGAGGAGCGCGTTCATCAGCCGCTCCATGTCGCTGGCGCCGAAGCTCGCGGCGCCAAGCCGCCCGCCGCCCGAGTCGGGCAGGAGGATGTGGTTCATCCCGCCGATCCGCGCGACCGGGTCGCGCAGGCAGACCGCCACGCAGGAGCCCAGGATGGTCGAGATCACCATCTCCGGCTGGTCGCCCACCGCATACTCGCCCTGCGCGATGACCTGCGCGATCGGCCGCCCCGGCGGCTGGAAGGAAATCATGGCGCCACGTTCTCCGTTGTGCTGCACAGCTTGAGGATCTCCGCGCCGATCAGTTCCAGCGGCACGTCGCGTTCGACCGCGCCCGCCTCCCGCGCGGCTCGGGGCATCCCGTCGATCACGCAGGTCGCGCCCGACTGGCCGATGGTCCGCGCCCCTGCCTCGCGCATCGCAAGGAGGCCCTCGGCGCCGTCGCGGCCCATGCCCGTCAGGATCACGCCGACCGCGCGGCTTCCGAGCGGCACGGCCGACCGGAAGAGGCGGTCCACCGTCGGGACATAAAGGTCGCCTTCCTCCGCCGGGACGAGGATGATGCGATGGGGGGCATGGCGGCTCACCGTCAGGTGCTGGGTGCCGCCACCGGCGAGCAGGACGTGCCCGCGACGCGGTGTGTCGCCATCCTGCGCGATGGTCACAGTGGGGGCGAAGAGCGAGTCGAGCCGCCGCGCGAAGCTGTCGAGGAAGGGCGCCGGCATGTGCTGCGCGATGAGCGTGGGCGGGCAGTCGGCGGGGAAGCGCGCGATCACGCGCTCCAGCGCGTCGACCCCGCCGGTCGAGCTTCCGATGAACACCGTCATGCCGTTCCAGTCGAACGGGCGCGTCGCGGAGGGGGGCGCGCCCTGCCCCGCACGGCCCGCGCCGGTTCCCTGAACCGAGGCCGTTCCCGCGGCCACGAGCGTCGCGAGCAGCCGGCGACGCACCTCGACCTCCACCTGCAGGCGCGAGACGTCGACGCAGTCGACCGCGCCGAGCGCGAGCGCCCGCACCGCCTCGACCGACCTGTCGCGGGTGCGGGTGGAGACGACGACCACCGGCGTCGGCCGGTGCCGCATCAGGCGTTCGAGGAAATCGAGCCCGTTCATCCGCGGCATCTCGACGTCGAGCGTGATGACGTCCGGATCGAGGGCGCGGATGAGTCCGCGCGCCTCGTAGGGGTCGCGCGCTTCTCCCACGACCTCGAGCCGGCGGTCGGTGGCGATGGTGGCGCGCAGGAGGCCGCGGATCGCGGCGCTGTCGTCGACGATCAGCACGCGCGCGACGCCCGCCGCCTGGCCCGGGGCCATCATGGCGTCTGGCCCCCCGTCCGGGCAGCCGGTCGCAGCGCGCGCATCTGGATCTCCGTCCGCTGCCGGCCCCGTCGGCCGGTCGCGCCAGTTAGGAGGCGAGCCGTGAAGATTCGGTTAGGTCGCGCGCGGGCGGCGCGAAGCTGTCGGGACGCGCCCGGCGCCAGCGGTCGAGGTAACCGTGGCCGTCGGGCTCGCCCGCAAGCAGGAACCCCTCGGGCAGGTAGGGCCAGACCTGCTCGCCCGTCAGCATCTCGCCGCTCGTGTCGCGCTGCATGAAGTGGTGCGGCAGGAACAGGCGCGGATCATCGAGCCCCGCCGCCCCCGCCATGTCGACGAGCGCGCGGAGCGTGTTGCGGTGGAAGTTGGCCACGCGCTGTGCCTTGTCCGGCACGTCGAGTGCGCGCTGGCGGAGCCTGTCCTGCGTCGCCACGCCGGTCGGGCAGCGGTTGGTGTGGCAGGCCTGCGCCTGGATGCAGCCGATGGCGAACATGAAGCCGCGCGCGGAATTGGCCCAGTCCGCCCCGATGGCGAGCGTGCGGGCGATGTCGAAGGCCGTCACCAGCTTTCCCGCCGCGCCGATCCGCACCTGGTCGCGCAGGCCCGCGCCGCGGAGCGTGTTGTGGACGAAGGACAGCCCCTCGACGAGCGGCATCCCCACATGGTTGGCGAATTCGAGCGGTGCGGCGCCGGTGCCCCCCTCCTTCCCGTCCACCACGATGAAGTCGGGCACCACCCCCGTCTCGAGCATCGCCTTGACGATGCACATGAATTCCCGCCGGTGGCCGATGCAGAGCTTGAAGCCCACGGGCTTGCCGCCAGACCGCTGCCGCAGGATGTCGAGAAACGCCATGAACTCGATGGGCGTCGAGAATGCCGGGTGCGCCGCGGGCGAGACGCAGTCCTGCCCCAGCGGCACGCCCCGCGCCTCGGCGATCTCGGGCGTGACCTTCGAGGCGGGCAGGACGCCGCCGTGGCCGGGCTTGGCGCCCTGGGAGAGCTTCACCTCGATCATCTTCACCTGGGGATCGGCCGCCTGCGCCTCGAACCGGTCGGGGTCGAAGGCGCCGTCGGGCGTGCGGCAGCCGAAATAGCCCGACCCGATCTCCCAGATCAGGTCGCCCCCGCCCTCGCGGTGGTAGCGGCTGATCGAGCCCTCGCCCGTGTCGTGCGCAAAGCCGCCCATCTTCGCGCCCTTGTTCAGCGCGAGGATCGCATTGGCGGAGAGCGCCCCGAAGCTCATGGCGGAGATGTTGTAGAGCGAGGCGGCATAGGGCTGCCGGCAGGCGGCGTTACCGATGAGGACGCGGGCGTCGTGGCTGTCGAAGTGCCGGGGCTGGATCGAATGGGTGAGCCAGGCGTAGCCCGCGTCGTAGACCCGCTGCTGCGTGCCGAAGGGGCGCTTGTCCTCCACCCCCTTGGCGCGCTGGTAGACGATCGACCGCTGCTCGCGCGAGAAGGGTTCCTCGTCGCGGTCGCTTTCGATGAGGTACTGGCGGATCTCGGGGCGGATGCCTTCGAAGATGAAGCGCATGTGGCCGAGGATCGGGTAGTTCCTGAGGATCGCGTGCCGCGTCTGCCGCACGTCGTAGACGCCGACGAGCGTGAGCCCCGCGAAGACGGCGGCGGCGAGGAGGAACCACCCCGACAGCGGCGCGAGTGCGAGGCATGCCACCGTCAGCATCCCTGCGCCCAGAAGCGCGTGGAACCGCTGTGCCTTGAGGAATGGTCCCATCTGTCCCTCCGTCGCCCCCGCGCCGTCCGTTCGCACCAGCGTCGCCGAAGACGCTTCCGCTGTCTCGGCGTATCGCACCGCGATGTGAAGAATTTCGGAAGGCGCTTGGACCGACCGCGGGGCCTTGCGGGGGGGCAAGCGGGGCGCTAGGTGACGGCTCCGATCCGGAACAGGGGTACGCGCATGGACGAGATCACCGACCCGAAGCCCGACAGCTACCGCGTGACGGCCGACGAGCTGCGCCAGTTCATCGAACGCTGGGAGCGGCTGGAGGCCGAGAAGAAGGACATCGCCGACCAGCAGAAGGAGGTGATGGCCGAGGCCAAGGGGCGCGGCTACGACACCAAGGTCATGCGCAAGGTCATCGCGCTCCGCCGCAGGGAACCCGACGACATCGCCGAGGAAGAGGCGGTGCTGGAGATGTACAAGCAGGCGCTGGGGATGCAGTGACGCCCCGGGGCCGGTCAGGGGGCAATGAACTGCACCCCGGGCATGGCGGCGATGCGGGCCACGTCGGCGTCATAGGCGGCGGAAAGCCGGGCGATCATCTCCCCGTCCCACCCCGGCAGGTCTATCACGTCGGCGATCTCCTCGGGCTTGCCGTGCGCCTCGATCATCCGGGCCAGCGCGCGACGCACCTCGGGGCCGTCGAAGTGCGGCGGCCGTCCGAAATGCGCCTCGATCGCGGCCGCGCCCTCCGGGCTCACGATCTGGAGCGCGACGTCGAGCAGTCCGTCCAGCGCCACGTCGTCCGGCACCCCCGTCACCGCGCGCATCACAGCCCCCCAGACGAGCGGCGTGTCCTCGTTGCACCAGACGATGATGCCGGCCTCGGGGTTGTGTTCCCGGATCGTCGCGACGACCTCGGACCAGTGCAGCTCGAGCGGATCGACGCCGGTCATCCATTCCTCGAAGTCGAGCTCGCGGTTGGCGCGGGCGCGGTAGAGTGCGGGAACGAAACTCGACGGATCGCGCAGGGCCAGCGCGAAGACGGTCTCGTGCCGCGGGAAGAGCTGCCGGAGCCAGGCCGACTTGAACGCCCGCGCATAGAGCCGCCCCTCGTCCAGCGCCCGTTGGGGCAGGCAGATGAAGCTGTCGTTCGAAAGGAACAGCGTCCCGGGCGGGTCCCTGTCGGCGATGGCCTCGAGGAGGAGTTCCTCGGCTTCCGCGGTCGCAGGCTCGCCCCGGAGGCGGTTGACCACATCGCGCAGCACGGCGCGATAGCGCCCCGGCCCCGGGACCGCCACGTGATGACGCGCCAGCACGTCGCGGTTCTTCAGCAGCGACCGGACGAGCCGGTCCTGGTCCGTGTGATGTGCACCGAGATGAAAGACGACACGCAAGGCACGGACCCTCCGGGCGGATATCCGCCAGCCCTAGCGCGTCCTCCGACTCCGGGCAATGCGGTCGCGGGGCTTGCTCCACGGCCGTCAAGGCCGTAGAGGAGACGTGGCGCCCCTATAGCTCAGCTGGTAGAGCATCTGATTTGTAATCAGGGGGTCGGCGGTTCGAGTCCGTCTGGGGGCACCAGGTCGCTTGCACAACCTCTTGGGAAGGTGGACAGCCTTCGGCGAGGCTCTCCCGGACCTGCTGACCAGGCCCTTCGTTCAGCGAATGCCCCCGGTTATCGTCCTGCCGCGCAGGCCACCCGTAGCCACACTGTGGCTCCGCGGCCATGGCCGACGCGCCCCGTGCGCCTGCGGTGCTTCTCCCGCGGTCAAACAAAAGCCATAATACGCATATTCTGATTAACCATCGCTCATCGTCGAGGAGACTGTCGATGAAATCCACTGCATTCGGCCGCGTTCTGGAGAAGCTCGCGGGCATCGACCGAACATCCCGCGCCGTCGAGGCGCTGGAGGCTGCCAGCCACCACGGTCAGGCGCCCGAGGATCCCGGCGGCGATCCGAAGGGACCGCCGGACGCTGTGCCGGCGGCGCACCGGCCGGAGCTTCCCGACGCGGCGACGGGCTTCTGCCAAGCAACCGGCCTGCCCCTCGTCGCCATGGACCGCTTCCCCCTGCCCCATGACGAAGAGGACGCAGAGGCGGACGCCTGCGTCTGACGCAAGTTCCCGAGGAGGCCGGGGGTCGCACCCCGGCCCCTACCTCGCCGCGGCGCGCATCCCGACCACCTTGAGGAGCGCGGCCGCGATCGCCCCTGCCGGGGTCAGCGCCTTCCCCACGCCGATCAGCTCGTCGTCGTCCCGCACCCCCGTCTCGCGGATGGTGCAGGTCCACCGCCCCGCGACCGTCGCCGACGATCCGCTGAGATGCACGGACCAGCTCGGCAGCGCCTCCGCCATGAGGCAGAGCACGGCATCCGTGGCACCGGAACCCTGGCCCTCATCGCTTCCGGAGACCGGCCGGTCGGGACAGGCGGCGGCGATCAGCCGCCGGACGACCGCCGCCTCCTCTCCGTCCAGCGCCGCCGCGCCCTCGAGCCGCTCGGCAAGATGATGGAGTTCGTTCCTGGTCATCGCCCTGTCCTTCCCTTCGTCGCGCCTCCCACCCTCGCCCGGGATGCCGCGCCCGGCCTTGATGCGTGTCAAGGCGGCCCCCGCCCGCATCTGACACCACCTCCGGCAGCAGAGCGAGGAGGACCCGGGGATGGGCAAACGCGACACGGACGTGATCTGGTTCGAGGACCTGACCATCGGCGACGTCGGCATCGTCGGCGGCAAGAACGCCTCGCTGGGCGAGATGGTGCGCGAACTGGCGCCGAAGGGCATCGAGGTCCCCCCGGGCTTCGCCACCAGCGCCGACGCCTTCCGCCGCTACATCACGGCCAACGCGCTCGACGGCACCATCGCCGCCGCCATGGACCGCCTCGCCTCGGGAAAGGCGACGCTTCAGGAGACCGGCGGGCGCATCCGCCAGTCCATCCTCGACGGCGACTGGCCCGCGGATACCGAGGCCGCGATCCGCGCGGCCTATGCCGAGCTGGCCGCCCGCACCGGCAAGGCGGAGCCTTCCGTCGCCGTCCGCTCCTCGGCCACGGCCGAGGACCTGCCCGATGCGAGCTTCGCGGGTCAGCAGGAGACCTTCCTCAACGTTGTCGGCATCGGCCAGCTTCTCGACACCTGCCGCCGGTGCTACGCCTCGCTCTTCACCGATCGGGCCATCACCTACCGCCAGCTCAAGGGGTTCGACTGGAGCCAGGTCGCGCTGTCGGTGGGCGTCCAGCTCATGGCGCGGTCGGACCTCTGGGGGTCGGGGGTGATGTTCTCGATCGACACGGAGTCGGGGTTCGACAGGGCGGTGCTGATCAACGCCGCCTGGGGGCTGGGCGAGAACGTCGTGCAAGGGGCGGTGAACCCCGACGAATACATGGTCTACAAGCCCTTCCTCTCCCGCCCCGGTCTCGTGCCCGTCATCGAGAAGACGCTCGGCGCCAAGGAGAAGAAGATGATCTACGCGGGCGACGGGCGGATGACGAAGAACGTTCCCACCTCGAAGAAGGAGCGCGCGAGCTTCGTCCTGGAAGACGCGGAAATCGTTGAGCTCGCCCGCATGGCCGCGACGATCGAGGCGCATTACGGCAAGCCCATGGACATGGAATGGGCCAAGGACGGCGAGACGGGGCGGCTCTACATCGTGCAGGCCCGGCCCGAGACGGTGCAGAGCCGCGCCGACCAGGGCGCGATCCGCTCCTACAACGTGACCGGCAAGGGCCCCCTCCTCCTGAAGGGCCTGTCGGTCGGGGACGCCGCCGTTTCGGGCCGTGTCTGCCTGATCGAACATGCCCGCGACATCGACCGCTTCGTCGAAGGCTCCATCCTCGTCACCGGCACGACCGACCCCGACTGGGTCCCGATCATGAAGAAGGCCGCGGCCATCATCACCGACCACGGCGGGCGCACCAGCCACGCCGCCATCGTCAGCCGCGAGCTTGGCCTGCCCGCCATCGTGGGCACCGGCACCGCGACGCATGTCCTGCATGACGAACAGGAGGTCACCGTCGACTGCGCCGGCGGCGAGGAGGGCGAGATCACGGCCGGCGCGGCCACCATCGAGGTCGAGGCGCTCGACCTGTCGCACATCCCCGACACGCGGACGGGCGTGATGCTGAACCTCGCCAACCCGGCCGCGGCGCTGCGCTGGTGGCGCCTGCCCGCCGCGGGCGTGGGCCTTGCCCGGATGGAGTTCGTCGTGAACTCGGCCGTGCGCATCCATCCCATGGCGCTCGTCCGCTTCGACAGCCTGGCGGATGCGGCCGCGAAGGAGGAGATCCAGGCGCTCACGGCAGGATACACCGACAAGGCGCAGTATTTCGTGGACACTCTCGCCCGCGGCCTCTCCCGTATCGCCGCCGTGCACTACCCTCACCCGGTCATCATCCGGATGAGCGACTTCAAGACAAACGAATATGCCGAACTCCTCGGCGGGCGCGCCTTCGAGCCCAAGGAGGAGAACCCGATGATCGGCTTCCGCGGCGCCTCGCGCTACTACTCGCCGCGCTACCGGGAGGGCTTCGCGCTCGAATGCCGGGCGATCGCGAAGCTGAGGGGCGAAATGGGCTTCGACAACGCGGTGGTGATGATCCCCTTCTGCCGCACGCCGGAAGAGGCGGACAAGGTCCTTGACGTCATGGCGGCAAACGGCCTGAAACGCGGAGAAGACGGGCTTCAGGTCTATGTCATGTGCGAGATCCCCTCGAACGTGATCCTCGCCTCCGAGTTCGCGAAGCGCTTCGACGGCTTCTCGATCGGCTCGAACGACCTCACCCAGCTCACGCTCGGCATCGACCGCGACAGCGAGGAGTTGGCGGGGCTCTTCCACGAGGATCACCCCGCCGTTCTGTGGATGATCGAGACGGTCATCCGCGAGGCCCACAAGGCGGGCGCCAAGGTCGGCTTCTGCGGGCAGGCGCCGTCGAACGACCCCGCCTTCGCCCGGAAGCTCGTGGGCTTCGGGATCGACACGATCTCTGTCACGCCCGACGCCTTCCTCGCGGTGAAGACCAACGTGGCGGACGCCGAGGGCGGCTGACCCCTTGCGCGGGCGCGCGGGCTCGGCTACGCGCGCCCCTGCGCCAGGAGACCGCCCATGGAGATCATCGTCTGGATCGGAGCCGCCCTGACCCTCGCAGGCCTCGGCATGCTGGTCTGGTGCATCGTCTCGGTGGCGCGGGCCCGGCGCGCCGGTCTGCCCGACGAGGCGCTGAAGGCGCGGCTCCAGAAGATCGTCGCGCTGAACCTCGCCGCGCTCGGCGTCTCCGGGCTCGGCCTCGCGACGGTCATCCTGGGCATCGTGCTGACCTGACGGCGCGCCGCCCCGGCTTCCATCGACCCGCAAATATCCCGGGGGAGTCGCCGCAGGCGACGGGGGCAGAGCCCCCCTGCCCCCCTACTGCCGCCAGTCCGGCGGCCGCTTCTCGAGAAAGGCGGCGATCCCCTCCTCGGTGCCGGGATCGAGCATGTTGTCGACCATCACCTGCCCCGTGTAGGCATAAGCCGCGTCAAGACCCAGCTCCAGCTGCTCGTAGAAGGCCCGCTTGCCGATCCGCACGGCGGCACGCAGCTTCGCCGCCACGATGTCGGCAAGCCGCGACGCCTCCTCCGCCAGCGCCTCGGGCGGCACCACCCGGTTGACGAGCCCGATTTCCCGCGCCCGGGTCGCGTCCACGAACTCGCCCGTCGTCAACATCTCCAAGGCCTGCTTGCGCGGCACGTTGCGCGACAGCGCGACCATCGGGGTGGAGCAGAACAGGCCGATGTTGACCCCGTTGACGCCGAACCGGGTGCCTTCGGCCGCCACCGCCATGTCGCAGGTGGCGACGAGCTGGCAGCCCGCCGCGGTCGCCATGCCGTGAACCTCGGCGATCACCGGCTGGGGCAGCTCGCGGATCGCCCGCATCATCGCCGCGCAGCGCGCGAAGAGGTCCGCGAACCCGGCCGCCCCGCCGTCCGGCGCCTGCCGCATCGCCGTCATCTCCCGCAGGTCGTGGCCTGCGCAGAAGGCCCGCCCCGCGCCCTTCAGGACCACCGCGCGGATCCCGTCGGCCCCCGCCAGCGCCCCGAACTCGCCCTGCAGCGCGGCGATCATCGCGTCCGACAGCGGGTTGAGCTTGTCGGGCATGTTGAGCGTCAGGTGCCGGACCGGCCCCCGGTCCTCGCGCAGCACAAGCGGCATCTTGCCCTCCCTTCCTGTTCGGGCAAAGTCTATCCGCGGCGGGCGGAAGGGGGAAGGCATGGACATCAGGATGGACCGGGAGGCGCTCGAGGCATTCCTGGCCGAGGCCTTCCCGCAGGTCGCGGGCGACTTCACCGTCGAGGAGGTGCGCCCCATGGCGATCCGGATGCGCCTTCACGTGGGTGAACGGAACCTCCGGCCCGGCGGCACCGTCTCGGGGCCCGCGATGTTCTCGCTCGCCGACGTCGCGGTCTACCTCGCCATCCTCGCCATGATCGGGCCCGAAGCGCTCGCGGTCACCACGAACTGCTCCATCGACTTCATGCGCAAGCCCGCGGCGGGCCGCGACCTCGTGGCCGAGGCGCGGCTCCTGAAGCTCGGGCGCGTGCTCGCGGTGGGAGACGTCCTCGTCTACTCCGAAGGCACCCCCGAGCCGGTGGCGCGGGCGACGCTGACCTATTCCATCCCGCCCTCGCGCTCCTGAAAAAGCGGCCGGCGCAAGGGCCGGCCGCAGTCAGGAAGAGCCGGCCAGGCCGGATCTCACGGGAGCCAGGGAAACTTCGCCGCCTCTTCGTCGATCTGCGCATCGGTGAGGCCGAGGTCGCGCCGCCGTTCGGGCCCGAGCCGCGCGAGAATCTGCCGCGCCCGGAACCGGGAATCCCACTCCATCAGCAGCGCAAGAACGCCCCTCGGGGCGGGACGAACCAGGGAACGCGCGAAGATGATCTCCGGATGTGCCGCCGCCATGTCGCGCTCCCTTGTGACCGATACAATCGTGGACATTGTTCATTGCGAGTGATACAAGATGAACTTGTATCGGTCCATGGATACATTGTCATGAATACAAGTTGGCTTCCCGCCATCGCCGGCACCGCGGGCCCCAAGCATCAGGCGATCAAGCAGTCGATCCGCTCCGCGATCGCCGACGGCACCCTTGCGGCGGGGCACCGTCTGCCGCCCGTCCGCGAAGTGGCCTGGCGGCTTGGTGTGACGCCGGGGACGGTGGCGCGCGCCTACAAGGACCTCGTCGACGACGGCGCGCTCGACGCGCAGGTCGGGCGCGGGACCTTCGTCGCGGAGCCCGGTGCGGCCGGTCCGGCGGTGGAGGAGACGCCCTACCTCGTCTACGCGCCCCAACAGGGCGAAGTGAACATGCGCGCGGCGCAGGTGGCCGACGTGGGACAGGGCGCGGTCTTCCACCGGCTCCTCGCCACCCTGCCCCCGCCCGCACAGGGCGCCTACGCGAGCTACCCCACCACCCAGTCCGACGCCCGCCTGCGCACGCTGCTCGCCCGCTGGTTCAGCGGCCCGGACCATGGCGAGCTGTCGCCGGACGACATGGTGCTCACTCTGGGCGCGCAGCACGCGCTTGTCGTGCTGCTGACCTCGACGCTGCACGGTCCGCGCCCGATGATCGCGACGGAGGAACTGGCCTACCCCGGCATCCGCCATGCGGCCGCTCTCGTCCGCGCGGGCATCGTCGGGTTGCCGTTCGACGAGGAAGGCATCCTGCCCGACGCGCTCGACCGGGCCTGCATCGAGCACGGGCTCCAGCTTCTGGTGACGAGCGCCGAGGCGCACAATCCGACGACGCTGCGCACCTCTCCCGCGCGGAGAGAGGCGCTCGTGACCGTCGCGCGGCACCACGGCCTCCAGATCGTGGATGACGACTGCTTCGGGTTCGGCGCCACGCCGGAGCCGAGCTATCGTCTTCTGGCGCCGGAACGGACCTGGGTCATCTCCTCGCTCTCCAAGACCGTGAGCCCCGACATCCGCCTGGGAGCGATCATCGCCCCCAGGGGCCGTAGCCTCGTCGCGCGAAGCGCGGCGCAGCAGCAGTACTTCGGGCTGCCCCGGCCGGTCGTCGATCTGGTCACCGCCGCACTCGAGACGGGGGAGGCCGCCGATATCGCCACCCGCGTGAAGGCGGCGGCCGCGCGCCGGGTCGCGGTGACGCGGGACATCCTCGGCGGCTTCGGAGGCCTTCGGCTGAGAGAGGACGTCCCCTTCGCCTGGCTGCCGATGCCGCGCGGATGGCGCGCCTCGTCGTTCCTCCGCGCGGCCGAGGCCGAGGGCATCAGGCTCAAGGCCGCCGACGAGTTCGCGCTGATCGACGGGCGGGCGCCCAACGCGGTGCGCCTGGCCCTCACCGGAGAGCGGGACGAGGCGCGCTTTGCGCAAGCCGTGGCAACCCTCGCGCGGCTGCTGTCCCATCCGCCGCTGGAGGTGGACGTCTGACGCTCCGCCCCCGCGCAGGACACCTGCGCGGTGATGACGGGGCAGACAGAGGGTGGCAGTCGTGGGGTATCCTGTTACCCAATTTGCAACGTGCTGTTTTGGCGTTACTTTCTTGGCCCCAAGCCACTTGACGCCGCCAGAGATTTCAGTAGAAGACGCCCATCCCGAAGGCGCCTGCATGGTGCCGGAACCGTACTCAAGGGCACTTCGATGAAAACCTTCACCGCGACGCCGGCGGACATCGACAAGAAGTGGGTCCTGATCGACGCCGAGGGCGTCGTTCTGGGGCGCCTCGCGTCGATCGTCGCCTCGCGGCTGCGTGGCAAGCACAAGGCCACGTTCACGCCGCACATGGACATGGGCGACAACGTCATCGTCATCAACGCCGACAAGGTGCAGATGACGGGGCGCAAGCGCACCGACAAGACCTACTACTGGCACACCGGCTACCCGGGCGGCATCAAGAGCCGGACCGCGCAGCAGATCCTGGACGGCGCCCACCCGGAGCGGGTCGTCGAGAAGGCGATCCAGCGGATGATCCCGCGCACCCGGCTCGGCCGTCAGCAGATGTCGAACCTGCGCGTCTACGCAGGCGCCGCGCATCCGCACGAGGCGCAGTCGCCCGAAGTCGTCGACCTCAAGTCGATGAATTCCAAGAACACGCGGAGCTGACGCACATGGCGCAAGACATCAGAACCCTCGAGGATCTCCAGTCGGTCGCCGGCAGCGCGCCCGCCGCGGCGCCCGTGGCTCCGCGCGAGCCCGTGCGCGACGAGCACGGCCGCTCCTACGCCACCGGCAAGCGGAAGGACGCGGTCGCCCGCGTCTGGATCAAGCCGGGCTCCGGCAAGGTCACCGTGAACGGCAAGGCGATGGACGCCTACTTCGCGCGCCCCGTGCTCCAGATGATCCTCCGCCAGCCCTTCCAGATCGCCGGCGTGGAGAACGAGTTCGACGTGATGGCGACCGTCGCCGGCGGCGGCCTTTCGGGCCAGGCCGGTGCGGTGAAGCACGGCATCTCGAAGGCGCTCCAGCTTTACGATCCGTCGCTGCGCGCGCCCCTCAAGGCCGCGGGCTTCCTCACCCGCGACAGCCGCGTGGTGGAGCGGAAGAAGTACGGCCGCCGCAAGGCCCGCCGCAGCTTCCAGTTCTCCAAGCGCTGATCGTTTCGGCAGTTGCCGCGCACGGGCCGCCCTCGGGCGGCCCGTTCCGTCGGGCCTCGCGCCGTCCCGTCGTCTCGACATCAACGGCACGCTTGTGATTTCCGGCGAATCTGCTTTTCCTGCGCCGCAACAGGTGGGAGCGCGACCATCCGCACGATCCTCGACAAGGAAAGCCGTTCGGGGTTGCTGCTCGTCAGCCCGCCGTTCCTCTATGCGCTCCTCCTGCTCGCCGCGCCGCTCCTCGCCATCTTCGTGTTCAGCTTCTGGACGCAGGACTTCCTGACGATCGACCGCACGCCGACGCTGAACAATTACCGCCAGTGGCTGACCGACCCGCTCTATGCGCAGCTGATGACGCGGTCGGTCATCATCTCGCTGTCGGTCACGGCGGTCACGGTCCTGCTCGCCTTCCCGATCGCCTACTTCGTGAGCTTCCACGTCGCGCCCGGGAAGAAGTCGCTCTGGATCTTCCTGATCACGATCCCCTTCTGGACCTCCTACCTGATCCGGGTCTTTCTCTGGAAGGTGATCCTGGGCTTCAACGGGGTGCTGAACTCCTCGCTGATGGGGATCGGGATCATCGACGAGCCGCTGACCTTCATCCTCTACAACGCCAACGCGGTCGTGATCACGCTGGCCCATGCCTACGCCCCCTTCGCGATCCTGCCGATCTTCGTCGCGCTCGAGAAGATCGACCGCTCGCTGCTCGAGGCGTCGCAGGACCTGGGCGAAAACCGGGTGATGACCTTCCTGCGGGTGACGCTGCCGCTGGCCATGCCCGGCGTCGTCGCGGCCGTGCTGATCGTCTTCATCCCCACCGTGGGCGACTACGTGACGCCGCAGCTTGTCGGCGGGCCGTCGGGGCTGATGATCGCCAACTGGATCCAGACGCTCTTCCTCGGCCAGAACAACGCGCCCATGGGCGCGGCCACGGCGATCGTGGCGATGGCGATCGTGGGAGCGATCTCGCTCCTGCTGCTGCTGATCACACGGCGATGGCTGAGGGCGGGGCGATGAAGGGCGGCTGGCTCCGGGTCTACGCGGTCGGGTACCTGATCTTCCTTTACGCTCCGATCATCCTCCTGCCGCTTTTCGCCTTCAACGATTCCACGATCATCGCCTTTCCGCTGAACGGCTTCACCACCAAGTGGTTCGAGGAGCTGACGACCGTCACGGCGATGCGCGACGCGCTCGGGAACTCGCTCGTGATCGCGGTGACCTCGGCGGTGCTGGCCACCACGCTCGGCCTCTTCGCCGCCCGTGCCTCGACCCGCTACAGGTTCCCCGCCAAGGCGGGCATCATGGGTCTGATCATGCTGCCGCTCGTGCTGCCCGAGATCATCGTGGCGGTGTCCCTTCTGGTCGTGATCGTGCAGGTCTTCGGCCTGCCCCTGTCGCACTGGTCGGTGATCGCGGCGCATACGCTGATCTGCACGCCGTTCTGCATCGCGATCCTCAACACGTCCTTTGCCAACCTCGACCCCTCGCTCGAGGAGGCGGCCTATGACCTGGGCGAAACCAGATGGTCCACCTTCCGGCTCATCACGCTGCCGCTCGTCATGCCGGGGATCATCTCGTCGCTGCTGATCTCGTTCACCATCTCGCTCGACGAGTTCATCATCGCCTTCTTCCTCACCGGGGCGCAGCCCACGCTGCCGGTCTACATCTGGAGCCTGCTGCGGTTCCCGGGCCAGATCCCGATCGTGATGGCGCTGGGGACGATCCTCGTGCTCGCCTCGATCCTGCTGCTCACCATCGCCGAATACTTCCGCAGGCGCGGCGTCGCCCGGGCGGGGCAGGCGGATTCCGGAGGCTTCCTGTGACCGACAGACGGACCCTGATCGAGCTTCGGAACGTCGAGAAGTACTACGGCGACTACCACGCGCTCCGGGGCATCAACCTCGAGATCCGGCAGGGCGAGTTCTTCTCGCTCCTCGGGCCGTCTGGCTGCGGGAAGACGACGCTCCTGCGCACCATCGCGGGGTTCGAGGAACCGTCCTCGGGCATCGTGAAGATCGACGGGCGCGACGTGACGGAGGTCCCGGCCAACAAGCGGCCGACCAACATGGTCTTCCAATCCTACGCGATCTTCCCGCACCTGAGCGTCGCGCAGAACGTCGGCTTCGGCCTGCGCCGGTCGTCGATGTCGACGGCCGAGAAGGCGAAGGCCGTGGACGAGGCGCTGACGATGGTGGGCCTCAAGGGCTATGGCGGACGTTCCGCACAGGCGCTGTCGGGCGGGCAGCGGCAGCGCGTGGCGCTGGCGCGGGCGTTGATCCTCAAGCCCAAGGTGCTTTTGCTCGACGAGCCGCTGTCCGCGCTCGACAAGAAGCTGCGCGAGCACATGCAGGTCGAGCTCATCAAGCTCCAGCGGCAGGTCGGCATCACCTTCATCCTCGTGACCCACGACCAGGAGGAGGCGCTCGTGATGTCGGACCGGATCGCGGTCATGTTCGAGGGCCAGATCGCCCAGATGGACGACCCCGAAACGCTCTATCGCCGGCCGAAATCCCGCGACGTGGCCGAGTTCATCGGGGTGATGAACTTCCTGCCGGCAAGCGTCCTTTCCACCGACGGCGGGATCGAGGTGGAGGTGGCGGGGCTTGGCCGCGCAAGGGTCGATGCCGCGCAATGCGCGGGCCAGATCGGCAGCGGCGCCTGTTCCGCCGGGGTCCGGCCCGAGACGATGTCGGTCCTCTTCGAAGGCGACGCGCCGAGAGGCCGGGTGGCGGAAGGCACCGTGGACGAGGTCGTCTACTACGGCGACATGACCTACTACGACATCCGGCTCGACGGGACGGAAAAGCCGGTCCGCATCTCGATGCGCAACCTCATCGGGCGCCCCGTGCTCGACATCAGGACGCGGACGAGGGTCAGTTGGGACGAACGATCTCTGGTGCTCTTTCCCGGCTGACGTACCCCGCGCGCACCGCCGCTTCGGCGGCTGCGGCGAGCCCCTTGCGGTCCCGCGCCTCGGCCACCTGAAGGGGGGCGTGGTAGACGACATCCACCCCACCCGAGCGGCGCGCGGCCAGCACCTTGAGCAGGTGCGCGCCGAACGCCATGTCGCCCCACCATGCGTAGAAGCGCGGATCCTCGCCCAGCGGGGCGGTATAGAGCACCGTGACCGGCTGGACCCAGAGGATGTCGCGCAGGTCCGGCGCGAAGAAGGCGCCGAAGAGCGTGGACTTGAACGGCAGGATCCGCTGGCCATCGGTCGAGGTGCCTTCGGGGAAGAACAGGAGCTTGTGCCCCGCCTTGAGCCGCGCCTCGAACAGCGCCTGCTGCGCCTTCGCCTCCTTCGGATCGCGGTTGATGAAGACGGTCCCCGTGGCCTTCGCCAGCCAGCCGATCCCCGGCCAGCGCGCCACCTCGGCCTTGGAGACGAAGTAGACGCGCTTGCGCGCGTTCAGCGCGAAGATGTCCATCCATGACGAGTGATTGGCCACGACCGCCCCCCGCTCGCGCATCTGCGCCCCCGTGACGCGATGCGTCATGCCGAGGATCACGAAGGCCGTGCGGCAGACGCCCTGCGTGATCCACGGCGTCCACGGCCGGTGAAGCCCGTGGAGCGGCGCCTCGACGAGCCGCACGAGGAGGAGGACGATCAGGCCGCCGAAGACGAGGACGGCCAGCGCCACCCCTCGTAGGACGGCGCGGAGCCAGCCGACCGGCCCGATCCGGACGGATGGCGGCGCCTCGTCCGAACGCCAGGTCGGCGTCATCCGCCCCTCCGGTCGTAGATCCCGCGCTGCCGTTCGTTCATCCGCGCCGTGTCCATCACGAGGCAGACGTCGGTGGTGCGGAAGGCACGGTCGATCCACGCCCCTTCCCCCACGAAGCCGCCGAGCCGGAGATAGGCCTTGATGAGCGCGGGCGTCGCCTTCATCGCCGCGGGCCGGTCGACCCGGTCCTTCGGCAGGAGGTCCATGGGGGTCCTGCCCTCCCCCCTCGCCCGCACGCGAAGGGCCGGCGGCGCGAGGTGGTGATGGTGGAGGTAGGACAGGGGCTGGGCGAGGGCGGCCGTGTCGGTGCCCGGAAAGCTCGCCACGCCGAACAGCACCTCGATCCCGTGGTCGCGCACATAGTCGGCGAGGCCAGTCCAAAGGTGCAGCATGGCCGTGCCGCCACGGTAGTCGGGGTGGACGCAGGACCGGCCGAGTTCCAGAAGCCTCCGCCCGCTTCCTTCGAGCGGCGCAAGATCGTACTCCGAGGCCGAATAGAACCCCTCCCCCGCCCGCGCCTGGTCGCCCCGCATCACGCGGTAGACGCCGATGACATGGTCGAACTCCGCGATGTCCCGGCGGTCGTCCACCAGCACGAGGTGGTCGAAGAAGGCATCGAAGCGGTCCCTCTCCAGCCGGTGCGCGTGGTCGACGAGCGGACCGTCTCCGCCCATCTCCTCGACGAACACCCGGTAGCGCAGGCGCTGTGCGCCCAGCAGATCCGCCTCGGACGCCGCGAGCCTCAGGTGCAGGTGGGGGTCGTCGACGATCATCGCAGGCTCGGGCGGGCGTTCGGTGCCCGCGTTCTAGGCAAGGGGACGGCCCTTTGCAACGGCGCTTGGACACACGCTAAGGTTGTGTTAAGGAGAGACAAGGCTAGCAGGGGGTTAGTCGAACACGGGCTGGAGCTCCACATGGGACGCGTCCAGCACAAGCTTGCCTTCGTGTTCGAAGTTCACCGTCACCTTGCCGCCGATGTTGGACTGGACCTGCCCCAGGCCCCAATCAGGCCGGTCCGGATTGCGGACGAGCATTCCAGGCTCGAGAAGGGAGTTCATATTGTCCACCACGGCCTCCACTCATGCGGGCACGGGCGCCGACCTGACGCCCGACCTCGGGGCACTCGTCGGCTCGCGCATCTGTCATGACCTTATCAGCCCCCTCGGCGCCATCGGCAACGGGGTGGAGCTCATCGCTCTGTCGGGCATGGACGACACCCCCGAAATGGCGCTCATCGCCGAAAGCGTCGAGAACGCGAATGCTCGGATCCGCTTCTTCCGCGTCGCCTTCGGCGCGGCCGAAGCCGAGCAGACCATCGGCGCTCAGGAGATCCTCGCCACTCTCGAAGGGCTCGGGCGCACCGGGCGGCACCGGATCGACTGGGCCGCAGGCGGCGGACCGCGCCTCGAGGTGAAGCTCGTCTTCCTCGCCATCCTCTGCGTGGCGAGCGCGATGCCCTGGGGCGGGACCATCACCGTCCGCCAGTCGGGGGAGGACTGGTGCGTCACCGGCACCGCCGAACGGCTGAAGGTCGACCGGGCGATCTGGGACGCGCTCGGTCACCCAGTCGCGCCCTTCACCGTCAGCTCCGCCGAGGTGGAGTTTCCGCTGGCCCGCGCCACGGCGGCGCGGATCGGGCGCGCGCTGCGGGTGGACTCCGGCGCGACCGAGATCTCGCTCAGCTTCTGACCGCCCCGTCCCCTTCGACGAGGTACTTGAAGCTCGTGAGCTGCTCGGCGCCGACCGGCCCCCGCGCGTGCATCTTGCCCGTTGCGATGCCGATCTCGGCCCCCATCCCGAACTCGCCCCCGTCCGCGAACTGGGTCGAGGCGTTGCGCATCAGGATCGCGCTGTCGAGCCGCGCGAAGAAGCGCGCCGCGGCCGCGTCGTCCTCGGTCACGATGCAGTCGGTGTGCTGGGAACCGTAGCGGCGGATATGGGCGATGGCGCCGTCCACATCGTCCACGACCCGTGCGGCGATCGTCATGTCGAGGTATTCGTGCCCCCAGTCGTCCTCCGACGCCGACACCGTGCCCGGAACCTTGCGGAGCGTCTCGTCCGCCCGCACCTCGACGCCTGCGTCGACCAGCGTGCGGATCACGTCGCGCCCCAGGGTGTCCGCGATGTCGCGGTGGATCAGCAGGCACTCCGCCGCCCCGCAGATGCCGGTGCGGCGCGTCTTGGCGTTGAGCACGATCTTCAGCGCCTTCTCCGGGTCGGCGGCCGCGTCGAGGTAGACGTGCACGATGCCTTCCAGATGGGCGAAGACCGGCACCCGCGCCTCGCGCTGGACGAGGCCGACGAGGCCCTTGCCCCCGCGCGGGACGATGACGTCGATGAACGCGACCATCCCCAGCATCTCGGACACCGCCGCGCGGTCGCGGGTGGGGACGAGCTGGATCGCGTCCTCGGGCAGGCCCGCCGCGCGGAGGCCCTCTACGAGGCAGGCGTGGATCGCGGTCGAGGAATGGAAGCTCTCCGATCCGCCACGCAGGATCACCGCGTTCCCGGATTTCAGGCAGAGCGCGCCCGCGTCGGCGGTCACGTTCGGGCGGCTTTCGTAGATCACGCCCACGACGCCGAGCGGCGTCCTGACGCGGCGGATGTGGAGGCCCGAGGGCATGTCCCATTCCGCCAGCACCGCCCCCACCGGGTCGGCCTGCTCCGCCACGGCGCGCAGCCCCGCGACGATCCCGTCGATGCGCGCGTCGTCGAGGAGGAGGCGGTCGAGCATGGCGGGCGAGAGGCCCTTGTCGCGCCCGTAGGCCATGTCCTTCGCGTTGGCCGCGACAATGTCGGCGCGGCGGGCGTGGACCGCGTCGGCGGCGGCATGGAGTGCTGCGCGCTTCGCGTCCGGCGCGGCGAAGGCCAGTTCGGCGGCGGCGGCCTTGGCGCGCGCGCCGATGCCGGCCATGAGGGCGTGGATGTCGTCGGTGTCCTTCATGGCGTCAGCCTCGCACGGTTCGCCTCTGCGGGGAAAGTCCATCGGTGCCTAAAGCACCATGTCGTCGCGGTGGATGAGCGCGGCGCGGCCCGGGTAGCCGAGGATCGCCTCGACCTCTCCCGACTTTCGGCCCCGGATCGCCGCCGCCTCGTCGCGGGTGTAGCGGGTGAGGCCGATGCCCAGCCGGTCGCCCGAGGGGCCGAGGATCGCCACCGGATCGCCGCGCCCGAAGGCGCCGCTGACGGCGGTAACGCCGGCGGGAAGGAGCGACTTGCCCTTCGTGAGCGCCGTCACCGCGCCCGCGTCGACCGTGACCTCACCCTTGGGCTTCATGCCGCCGATCCAGCGCTTGCGCGCGACATGGGGGTCCGTCTCGGGGATGAACCACGTGGCGGGGGCGCCTTCGGCCAGCGCCGTCAGCGGTCGATCGGTGATGCCGAGCGTGATCGCCATGGCGCAGCCGCCGGCCGTGGCGGTCTTGGCCGCCATGATCTTCGTCTTCATCCCGCCCTTCGAGATGCCCGAGACGGGATCGCCCGCCATCGCCTCGATCGCGGGCGTGATCCTGCCCACCGTCTCGAACCGGCGGGCGGCAGGGTCCTCCTTCGGGTTGGCCGAATAGAAGCCGTCGACGTCCGACAGGAGCACGAGCTGGTCCGCGCCCACCGTCACCGCGATCTGCGCGGCGAGGCGGTCGTTGTCGCCGTAGCGGATCTCGTCGGTCGCGACCGTGTCGTTCTCGTTCACGATGGGGACGACGCCGAGGCCGATCAGCTGCTCCATCGTGGCGCGGGAGTTGAGGTAGCGGCGGCGGTTGGCGCTGTCTTCCAGCGTGACGAGCACCTGGCCCGTGACGATGCCATGGGGCGCCAGCGCTTCCTCGTAGGCGCGGGCGAGGCGGATCTGACCGACGGCGGCCGCCGCCTGGGATTGCTCGAGCGCGAGGGGGCCCGCGGGAAGCCCCAGGATCGCGCGGCCGAGCGCGATGGAGCCAGAGGAGACGAGGATCACCTGCGTGCCCCGCGCCCGCGCCTCCGCCACGTCGAGGGCAAGGCCCGCGAGCCAGGCGGACCTCAGTGCGCCGCGTTCCACCAGAAGCGCGGAGCCGATCTTGACGACGAGCCTGCGGGCGGTGGTTACGGACGCCATGGCTGACGCTCCTCGCCGGCCTCCCTGTGGCGGAGGCGGTCCTCGTCGATCTCCGCCCGGAGCGCGCGCAGGACCTCCGTCACGCCTTCGCGGCTCACGCCCGACATGAGCATGACCGGCCCCGCGACCTCCTCGAGCGCCGCGCGGCGATCCGCGCGTTCGTCGTCGTCGAGCGCATCGACCTTGTTCATCGCGGTGATGCGCGGCTTGTCCGCCAGCACGCCGCCGTAGAGTTCGAGCTCCCGGTCGATCGTCTCCCAGTCGCCCGCCACGTCCTCGGACGTGCCGTCGACGAGGTGGAGGAGGACCGCGCAGCGCTCCACATGGCCGAGGAACTGGTCGCCGAGGCCCCTGCCCTCGTGCGCGCCCTCGATGAGGCCCGGGATGTCGGCGATCACGAATTCCACATCGTCCACGCCCACCACCCCGAGGTTGGGGTGCAGCGTCGTGAACGGGTAGTCGGCGATCTTGGGCCGCGCGTTCGACGTCGCGGCGAGGAAGGTGGACTTGCCGGCGTTCGGCAGCCCCACGAGCCCCACGTCGGCGATGAGCTTCAGCCGCAGCCACAGCTCCCGCTCCACCCCCTCCTGCCCCGGGTTCGCGCGGCGGGGGGCCTGGTTGGTGGAGGTCTTGAACTGCGTGTTGCCGAAACCGCCGTTGCCGCCCTTGGCCAGAAGGACGCGCTGGCCGACCTCGGTCAGGTCGGCGATCACCGTCTCTTCGTCCTCGTCGAGGATCTCGGTCCCCACGGGGACACGCAGGACGATGTCGTCGCCGTCCTTGCCGGTGCGGTTGCGGCCCATCCCGGGCTGACCGTTCCGGGCGAAGAAGTGCTGCTGGTAGCGGAAGTCGATGAGCGTGTTCAGCCCCTCCACCGCCTCCGCCCAGACGTCGCCGCCGCGCCCGCCGTCGCCGCCGTCGGGGCCGCCAAATTCCACGAACTTCTCGCGCCGAAAGCTCACGCATCCCGCGCCGCCGCCTCCCGAGCGGATCGTGACCCTGGCGTAATCGAGGAATTTCATCTGGAGGCCCCTTGATGCCCCGCGGTATCGCAATCGGCGGTCACGCTCAAGGCATCCCGGCGTGCGGCCCAGTCGGTGCGGGTGAGCCGGTAGGCCTGGCTTTCGACCTGCTGTGCAAGCGCGCGGGCCGCGACGATGCGGATGCCGTTGGGACGGAAACCGAGCTTCTCCAGCACGCGGCGGGACCGGTCGTTGCCGGGAAGGTGGCCCGAGAGGAGATGTCCGGCCCGGCGGTCGGCGAAGTGCGGCTCGATCGCGGCGAAGGCGGCCTCCATCGCGTAGCCCCTGCCCCAGACCTCGCGCCGGAACCAGTAGCCGAGCTCGCCATCGACCGAGATGCCGCCGACAAGCCCCGTTTCGTCATGAACGAACCAGACCCGCCCCGCCTTGGCCGCGTTCGCGGCAACGAAGGCTTCGGCATCCGTCGCGCGGTAGGGATAGGGCACCCGGCCGAGCCAGCGGACCACGTCATAGTTGCCGATCGCCGGGACGAGCGCGGGCACGTCCCCGGGCGACACGGGCCTAAGGATCAGGCGCGGCGTTTCGATCGTGTGGAAGCGCCGCGCCCCGAACATCTCAGGCCATCTTCCGGATGTAGGTCCATGTGGGGACCTTCGCGTTCCGGGCCACCGAAAACGCTTCGGCATCGCCAATGTAGTCGAATCCCGCCCGCGTCAGCACATGGGCCGAGGCCGCGTTGTCCTGGAAGACCTCCGCGAACAGCGTCTGCGACTTGTGGGGGTTCGCGGCGACGATGGCCTGCACGGCCTCCGACGCGAGGCCGGTGTTCCAGAGCGCGGGCGCGACCCAGTAGCCGATCTCGGACTGGTTGCGGTCCATGCGTTCGAGGCCGACGAGGCCGAGCACCTCGGACAGTCCGTGCGCCGCGCCGTCCATGACCCAGACATCCTCGGCCCGGTCGGAGGCGAGCCCGCGCGCCACGAAGGCTTCGGTCGCGCCGGGCGGAAGCGGGTGCGGGATCGACCGCGTTCCGCGCGCCACCCGCTCGTCGCTGGCGTACATCTGGATGAGGCCGGCATCGGACTTGCGCAGCGGGCGCAGGACGAACCTTTCGGCCGCTATCACGGGCTGGCTGACGATCTGGTCGATCTTCATCGTCTCTCTCCTCCGAAGAGACCGGGAGTTCTTCCCGAAATGGAAAGGGGGACCGGCTTTCGCGCCGATCCCCCCTATCAAAGATACGTGAGTATCGGCTTACTCGGCGGCCTCCGCCATCGGGACCACGGAAATGAACGTGCGGCCCTTGAGGCCCTTGTGGAACGTCACGGCGCCTTCGGCGGTCGCGAAGATCGTGTGATCGCTCCCCATGCCGACGCCGGTGCCCGGCCACCACTTGGTGCCGCGCTGGCGGACGATGATGTTGCCCGGGATGGCGTGCTGGCCGCCGAAGAGCTTGACGCCAAGGCGGCGCCCCGCGCTGTCGCGGCCGTTGCGGGACGAGCCCCCTGCCTTCTTGTGTGCCATCTGTCGTTACTCCGTCGCGGGCGCGGCTTTCTTGGCCGCGGCTTTCTTCGGGGCCTTGGCGGCCGGGGCGGGCGCGGCTTCGACCGGCGCGGCCGAACCGGAGCCGATGGCGGCCTTGACGCCGGAGGCGTCCGCGCCTTTCTCGAGGATCTCGGTGATCCGGACGAGCGTCAGACTCTGGCGGTGGCCCTTCGTGCGCTGCGAGCCGTGCTTCCGGCGGCGCTTGACGAAGTGGATGACCTTCTCGCCCTTGATCTGGTCGATGACGGTCGCCTGCACCGCGGCGCCGGCCACGAGCGGCGCGCCGACGGTGGCGCCCACCATCAGGATGTCGTTGAACTGGACGGTGTCGCCGGCCTCGGCCGCGAGTTTCTCCACCCGGAGAACGTCGCCCGCCTGGACCCGGTACTGCTTGCCGCCGGTCTTGAGGACCGCAAACATGGGTTCTTCCTTGTCTCTACCCGCGCCCTGTGGCCCCCTTTCGGGCGTTTCCGGCCTGAGCCGCCTCGGACAGCGCGCCCTCGTGGGCGATGTTGTCGAAAAACCAACAGGCGGACCTTGGCCCGCCTTCGGAGCCGCGCTTATCGGTCAGGAGCGCGCGCCTGTCAAGGGCGGGCGGTCAGATATCCTCGCCCACCAGGAAGCGCGCAGCCCCCTCGCCAAGGCGCCGCGAGATGTCGACGAAAAGGTCGTCGAACGCGCCGAAAAGCGCCCGGTTGAGCGCCCTGCCCTCCTCGGTCCGCGACAGGGCGATGTAGGCCTCGATGTCCTCGTCGCTCAACGGATCGTAGGCGAGCGCGAGGTAGGAATAGACCCACTGTTCGGTATCGGCGCGGATCTGCTCCTCCTGCCCCCAGACGTCCGAAAGGATCTCGGATTCGCTCAGGTCGGCACCGAACGCGTTGCCGGACATGAGACCCATGTAGAAGGCGTAGTTGGAATTCATCGCCCCCATGACGTTCGATTCGACGAGGTCGTTGGCGGCGACGAAGTCGGACAGGAGCGTGAAGCGGTCGGGGCGCACCTGCGGAAGCTCCGCGGCGGCGGCTTCGGCCGCGGCCTCCACCTCGTCCGACAGGAGCGCCCTGCGCGCGCCCACCTCCAGTTCGACGATGCGCCGTCCGCGCTCGCTTTCGAAGAACTCGAGGAGCGGGTCGAGCGGAACGCCCTCGAGCCGGCTTTCGAACGCGCCGAGCATCTCGCGCGACATCGCCTCGCTGTCGTAGATGTCCGAAACGATCGCCGTCCAACCCGCGCCGCCCTGCCCCTGGAGGAGATCCTCGCGGATCGTCTCACCGTAATCGACGCCCTCCTCCCGCATGACCTCGATGATCTCGGGCATCCCGAGCGCGTTGAAGAGAGACCGCGCATCCGCCTGCGCGGGCCCCGCCAGCGGGACGAGCAGCGCGCACGCGGCTGCGATTGGAAACAGTCCGTTCGGCATGGGGCCCTCTGCGGCTTGGCTGCCCCTGACGGTAGTCATCCCGATCACGGATTCCAAGGGGAACCGCCGACGGAGGGGTGACGGGAGCGCCCGAAGAAAGCGGTTGCAGGCCGCGCCGCGAAGCCCTAAACGTCCGCCCGACCCTTCGCGGAGAGGTGCCGGAGTGGTCGATCGGGGCGGTCTCGAAAACCGTTGTAGGTGCAAGCCTACCGTGGGTTCGAATCCCACCCTCTCCGCCACTTTCCCCTGACCCGGGCGTGCATTAGTTGCCCCCGAAGTCGGCTCCCGGCGTCGACGGCAACGTCGGGACAACTCTCTCCAATCGGATGACTTGGGCGGCGCATTCCCGGATCGCGGATTGTAGTGCGCGCTTCAAAACCGTAGGAAGGGAACTCCATTGTCCCGGCCGCATTATGACGGAACATCGGGCGCGCGATCCTTTGTCTAATGTAAAGCTCCTCGCGTGTTCCACTCCACATCCATCCGCCGCATCCTGCCTGTTTTGGATTTGACATTGTTCTCAGTTTGCGGCAATCAGGAATGACTTTTAAACTCGGTCGGAAGAAAACATGATTGATCTAGACTCCATGTCCCTCGACGACTTGAAGAAGTTGTCGCGGGACGTCGAAAAGGCCATTGCCTCCTTCGAGGATCGCAAGCGCAAGGAAGCCCGCAAGGCACTGGAAAAGGTGGCGCGGGAATTCGGCCTTTCGGTCGAAGAGGTCGTGGGCGTCCAGAAGGCCGCCTCGCGGGCCTCGAAGTCGGCGGCCAAGTACCGCAACCCGTCCAATCCAGCGGAAACCTGGTCGGGACGCGGGCGCCAGCCTGGTTGGTACAAGGACGCCGTCGCCAAGGGCAAATCGCCGGACAGCATGCTGGCGTGACGATCTGCGCGCGGGTGTCGCCTAGCCGCGAAACCCGCGCGCCACGACGAATTTTTCCGAACTGTCCGCCCGGCTTGCGGGCGGCTTTACATTGGCGACGGTATCGAACCTCTGCTTGAGGATCGTCTGCAATCCGCCCTCCGCACCGCCAGAAAGCACCTTCGCGACAAACGTTCCCCCCGGTTCGAGCACATCGAAGGCGAATTCCGCGGCGGCTTCACATAATGCAACGATTCTGAGGTGATCCGTCTGCTTGTGCCCCGACGACGCGGCGGCCATGTCAGACATGACGACATCCGCCTTTCCGCCGAGCCACTCCTTCACCTTTTCATCCGCGCCGTCTTCGAGGAAATCGAGCTGGTGGATCTCTGCCCCCGCGATCGGTTCGACGGCCTGAAGATCGACGCCGATGATGCGCCCGACAGGCTTGCCCGCCCGGGCGCCGAGCGCATTCACCCGCTCGACCGCCACCTGGCACCAGCCACCGGGCGCGCAGCCAAGGTCCACCACGCGGGCGCCGGGAACGAGAAAGCGGAACCGGTCGTCGAGTTCGATGATCTTGAAGGCCGCCCTGCCCCGGTAGCCTTCGGCCTTGGCGCGGCGCACGTAGGGATCGTTCAGCTGCCGCTGGAGCCACAGCGTCGACGACAGCTTGCGCCCGCGCGCGGTCTTGACCCGGACCTTCAGGTCGCGCTCGCCCCGGCCGCTCGTCTTCTTCACCATGTCGAACGCTCCCAGTTCCGCCCGAGGGAGGTGGCACGGGCAGGCGCGTCCTTCAATAGGGACCGTCCTCGAGCACCCCGTCGGCCGACATCTGCGAATAGAGCAGCCCCTCGCGCAGGCCGCGGTCCGCGACGGACAGGCGGTCCGTCGGCCAGAGCCTGAGGAGCGCCTGGAGGATCGCCGCGCCCGACATGATCAGCGTGTGGCGGTCGCGGCCGATGCGCGGGTCGGACCGTCGTCCTTCCGGGCCGAGGCTCAGATAGTTGCGGATCACGAGGTCGATCTGGTCCGACGTCATCCGGAGCCCGTCGACCTTGCCCCGGTCATAGCGGCGGAGCCCCAGATGGCTCGCCGCCACGGTCGTCACCGTCCCGCTCGTCCCGATAATCTGGAAGCCGTCGCGCGACTGTTCCGCGGCGGAGGGTGCGAAACTCACCAGATGTTCCTCGAAGTGCCAGGACATCAGCGCGAACTGGGCGGCGTCGTCCGTCACGTCGCGGAACTGCTCGCGCAAGGTGGCGACGCCGAGGGGGACGGAGATCCAGTCGACAACGCGCGCGGCCGGGAACGGGCTCGCATCCGAGGTGAACCCCGTGCGCAGCCGCATGATCGCGCGCGGCCGTTCGACCCAGGGCACCCGCGTGAGGTCGATCCAGACGAGTTCGGTCGATCCGCCGCCGATGTCCACGACCAGAAGCTGTTCCGTCCGGGTGGAGACGAGCGGCGCGCAGGAGATCACGGCGAGGCGCGCTTCCTCCTCGGGCGGGATGATCTCGAGAGCGAGGCCGGTCTCGCGCCGGACCTCGTCAAGAAACGCCTTGGAGTTGGTCGCGCGGCGGCAGGCCTCGGTCGCGACGAGCCGCATCCGGCGGACGTTGTGCTTTCGGATCTTCTTCTCGCAGATGCGCAGCGCCTGGACCGTCCGGGCCATGCCGGACCGCGACAGGCGGCCAGAGCTTTCAAGCCCGTGGCCGAGCTGGACGGACTTCGAGAAGCTGTCCACGACATGGAACTGGTTGCCCTTGGGCTGGGCAATCAGCATCCGGCAAGAGTTCGTGCCGAGGTCCAGCGCGGCATAGAGCTCTGCCGGATCGGCCGGTGGCGGCGCGGGCGGCTCGACCGTGATCGGGAGCGCCCCCACGCCGGTGGGACGCTTGGGCGGCATGTCGCCCTCCGATATCAAGTTGTCACAACCGTATGACGCGTGGTCCCATCCCGCAAGCCCCGTGATCGGCGGCATTCATGAAGGTGTTGAGGATTATTCAGGCCCGGGACGGTGGCGCAGGGGGCACGCCGCGCGCTACATCGGGGGCAGCGTCGTGGAAGCGACCCCGAGTGTCGAAAACGCACCGAATGCGACACCGGGGGCGGCGTAGAAGCGACGGGATCGGCGGAGAATCGTGAATGCCCGAGGTCACCATCGTCTACTGGCGGGACATCCCCGCGCAGGTCATCGTCGGCCCCGGCCGTCGGGGATCGAAGGTGAAGTTGAGCGAGCGGTTCGAGCAGGCGATCGACAGGGCGGCGATGAAGTCCGGAGCCTCTGAGACGGACGCCTATCTCGCCGAATGGCGGAAGGCGGAACCTTACGAGGTCGCGGGCGAGCCGGACGCGGTGGCGTCGGCCGAAGCCGCGCGGATCGAGGCCGAATACGACACGGGGCGCCTGAAGGCGCTCATCGACAACGACGGGCGGGCGTGACGCTCAAGGGGCTACTGGAGGCCGCGATGGCACTGTTCAACTTCAGACGGAAGGACGGGGGCGGTGCGGCCTCTGGCGTTTCCGCCTTCCTCGACGGCTTCTCGATCGAGGTGATGCCGCGCACGGCGGAGAAGGTGGAGGATTTCCGCGCGCTCCTGCCGCCCGGCACACGGGTCTACATCGCGCATATCGACGGCACGCCCATCGAGGACATGGTGGCCACCGCCGCGCGGATCGCGGGCGAAGGCTTCCCCGTCATGCCGCACTTCCCGGCGCGGATCATTCCCGACCGGGCGACCCTTGGCGAGTGGATCGCGCGCTACAGGGGCGAGGCCGGGGTGGATCAGGCGCTCCTCCTTGGCGGCGGGGTGGCCGAACCGCGAGGGGACTTCCACTCCTCCATGCAACTCATTGAGACGGGGCTCTTCGACGGGTTCGCGCGGCTCCATGTGGCGGGGCATCCCGAGGGCAACCGCGACATCGACCCTGACGGGTCGGACCGGATGGTCATGGAGGCGCTGCGCTGGAAGCAGGCCTTCGCCGACCGCACGGACGCCACCGTCGCGATGGCGACGCAGTTCGCCTTCGAGGCGGAGCCCGTCATCGCCTGGGCCGAGCGGCTGCGGGCCGAGGGCATCCGCCTGCCCATCCACATCGGCGTGGCGGGGCCCGCGAAGCTCCAGACGCTCATCAAGTTCGCGGTGGCCTGCGGGGTCGGGCCGTCGCTCCGCGTGCTCCAGAAGCGGGCGATGGACGTGACGAAGCTCGTCCTGCCCTATGAGCCGACCGAGTTCGTGGCCGAGCTTGCCGCGCACAAGGCGGCCCAGCCCGACAGCCTGATCGAACAGGTCCACCTCTTCCCCCTCGGCGGCATCAAGGCCGCGGCCGACTGGGCGCGGGATCAGGGGCACGCCGCCCCTGCCCTGCGCGCCGTCCCCTGAAGGAACATCCATGACCCGCACCGTCCTCGAGTCCAAGTCCAAGACCGTCGTCATCGGCTTCGACGAGCCGTTCTGCGTGATCGGCGAACGGATCAACCCCACGGGCCGGAAGAAGCTCGCCGCCGAGCTCGAGGCGGGGGACTTCACGACGGTGGAGAAGGACGCGCTCGAACAGGTCGCCTGCGGCGCCATGGTGCTCGACATCAATTCGGGCGCGGTCTTCACCAACAAGATGGCCGAGGACCCGCGCTACGCCGACAACAACTTCGTCGAGCCGCCGCTGATGCGCGAGCTAATCACGCGGGTGCAGGCCCTCGTGGACGTGCCGCTCTGCATTGACTCGTCGGTGCCCGAGGCGCTGCAGGCGGGGCTGGAAGCGGCGGAAGGGCGGCCGCTCCTGAATTCCGTGACCGGAGAGGAGGAGCGGCTGGAACTCGTCCTGCCGCTCGTCAAGAAATACAACGTGCCGGTCGTCGCGATCTCGAACGACGACACAGGCATCTCGGAGGACCCGGAGGTCCGGTTCGCGGTCGCGAAGAAGATCGTGGAGCGGGCGGCGGACTACGGCATCCCCGCGCATGACATCGTGGTGGACCCGCTCGTGATGCCCATCGGCGCCATGGCGACCGCGGGGCATCAGGTCTTCACGCTGGTGCGCCGCCTTCGCGACGAGCTTGGGGTCAACACGACCTGCGGGGCATCGAACATCTCGTTCGGTCTGCCGCACCGGCACGGGATCAACGCGGCCTTCCTGCCGATGGCGATCTGCGCGGGCATGACATCCGCGATCATGAACCCGATCCGCCAGCAGGAGATGGAGGCGATCAAGGCCGCCAACTTCCTGATGAACAACGACCCGAACGGCGGCGCGTGGATCCGCTTCGCCCGGGTGGTGGACGCGGTGGCCGAAGGAAAGACCTTCGCGGAAGCCTCGGCCGAGGCGGCGGCCAGCCGGTCGGGGCGCGGCGGGCGGGAGGGGCGGCGGCGGGCCTGAGCCCTCAGCCGTCGCGCGCGATCATCCAGTGGAGCGGCAGGAGCAGCACCAGATACACCGTCGCGACCGGCAGGCCGAGCACGAGCCACATCGCCGCCATGTTGGCGTTCGTCGCGATGCCGACCACGAAGATCGCGAGCGCCGCAAGCATCGCGAGCACCGGGAACGCGGCGGCATAGCGCCAGCCGTGGCGCATCCTCTTGAGGGCAGACCACTGCAGCGCCACGTAGAGCACGGGCACGAGGAGGAGAAGGGTTTCGAACTCCATGGCACATCCTCCGGAACTCGATACATGCCTTACCCCGTAGCCGCCGATCATGGCGAGGGTTCGGCGCGGCGCGGGCGTTTTGAGGCAGGCCGCCGCCGGTTTGCGCAGGGCGCTGGCGGGAACCCGCGAAATCGCGTGACGCAGGGGCAACAGAGGCAGGGCAAATGACGGGCGACCATCTTGTGATCTTCACGCCATCGGGAAAGCGCGGCCGCTTTCCGGCCGGCACGCCGGTGCTGACGGCGGCGCGGCAGCTGGGTGTCGATCTCGATTCGGTCTGCGGCGGGCGCGGCATCTGCTCCAAGTGCCAGGTGACGCCGGGGTATGGAGAATTCCCCAAGCACGGGGTCACGGTATCGGACGGGGCGCTGAGCGGCTGGAACGCGGTCGAGGAGCGCTACAAGTCGAAGCGCGGGATGATCGAAGGCCGCCGCCTCGGCTGCCAGGCGACGATCCAGGGCGACGTGGTGATCGACGTGCCGCCCGAGAGCCAGGTGCACAAGCAGGTGGTGCGCAAGGCCGTGGACGCCCGCGCCATCGTCATGGACCCCGCCAGCCGCCTCTACTACGTGGAGGTGGCCGAGCCGGACATGCACGAACCTTCGGGCGATTTCGAGCGGCTGAAGGCGGCGCTTCGCGACCAGTGGCAGATCGAGGGCGTAGAGGCGCCGCTGCCGGTGCTTCAGGCGCTTCAGCCTGCGCTCCGCAAGGGTGAATGGGCGGTGACCGTGGCGGTGCACAAGGGGCACCGCGACGCGCATCACCGGATCATCGACGTGTGGCCGGGGTTCTGGGAGGGGCGGCTCTACGGGCTGGCCGTGGACGTGGGGTCCACGACGATCGCGGCGCACCTGACGGACCTCAGGAACGGGTCGGTGCTGGCCTCCTCCGGCATCATGAACCCGCAGATCCGGTTCGGCGAAGACCTGATGAGCCGGGTCTCCTACGCGATGATGAACCCGGGCGGTGCGGTCGAGATGACGAAGGCCGTGCGCGCGGCGCTGAACGACCTGGCTGTGGGTCTGGCGGCGGAGGCGGGGATCGAGGCGCGGCAGATCGTCGAGACGGTCTTCGTCTGCAACCCCGTGATGCACCATCTCCTCCTCGGGATCGAGCCGGTGGAGCTGGGTCAGGCGCCCTTCGCGTTGGCGACTTCGGGCTCGCTCGACCTCGCGGCGGCGGAGCTGGGGCTTTCGGCCATCAACCCGGCGGCGCGGACCTACATCCTGCCCTGCATCGCAGGCCACGTGGGGGCCGACGCGGCGGCGGTCGCGCTGACCGAGGAGCCGGATCGGTCCGAGGATCTCGTGCTGGTGGTGGATGTCGGCACGAACGCGGAAATCCTGCTCGGCAACACCGCGCGCGTGCTCGCCTGCTCCTCGCCCACGGGACCCGCGTTCGAGGGGGCGCAGATCTCCTCGGGCCAACGCGCGGCGCCGGGGGCCATCGAGCGGGTGGAGATCGACCCCGCCACCAAGGAGCCGCGCTTCCGCGTCATCGGGTCGGACCTTTGGTCCGACGATCCGGGCTTCGCGGAGGCGACGGCCTCCACCGGGATCACCGGCATCTGCGGGTCGGGGATCATCGAGGCGGTTGCGGAGCTTCGGCTGGCGGGCCTCATGGACCCGGGCGGGCTGCTCGGATCGGCGGAGCAGACGGGGACCGCGCGGATGGTGCCGGAGGGTCGGACGCATGCCTACGTCCTTCACGACGGACGGGAGAGCGGCGGGCCGCTGATCTCCGTCACCCAAGGTGACATCCGCGCGATTCAACTCGCGAAATCAGCGCTCTACGCGGGCGCGCGGCTTCTCATGGACGAGATGGGGGTCGAGAAGGTGGACCGGGTCGTCCTCGCGGGTGCGTTCGGCGCGCATATCTCTCCACGCCACGCGATGGTGCTGGGGATGATCCCGGACGCGCCGCTCGACAAGGTGACCTCCGCCGGCAACGCCGCCGGAACGGGCGCACGGATCGCGCTCTGCAACCTTGCCGCACGGGCGCGGATCGAGGAGCTGGTGGGCCGCATCACCAAGGTCGAAACCGCGATCGAGCCCCGGTTCCAGGAACACTTCGTGGCCGCGAACGCGATCCCCCATGCGGTCGATCCCTTCCCCGAACTCCGCAAGGTGGCGGAGCTTCCCGAGGTCGCCTTCAACGCAGGCGGCGACGGCGGGCGGCGGCGGCGGAGGGGCTGAGGCGGGCCTATTGACCGGCGCGGCGGGGTCACGTATTCGAAGGCCTGCGCGGGTGTAGCTCAATGGTAGAGCAGAAGCTTCCCAAGCTTACGACGAGGGTTCGATTCCCTTCACCCGCTCCATCCCCGCCCTAGCGCGACAGCAGACGCCCCAGCACGATCCCGGCGGCGAGCGCCGTCGCGACCGCCGTCATCGGCTTGCCTTCGCTGTCCTTCGTGACCTGCGCCATGATCCCCTGAACCTGGGCCACAAGGTCGGGCTCGGGGCGCGGCGGCGGGCGGCGGGCCGTGGACTGGCCGATCAGGAGCGCGATACCGGCGACGGCCAGCGCCGCAAGGGCGGCGAGGAGCGCGGCCTGCCAGTCCTCCATGTGCGTCGTGAGCCAGAGGAAGAAGCCCACGACCGCGAAGCCGAAGGCGATGAGCACCGCGGCGAGCGCGATGACCCCGGCGACGAGACGGGCGCGGACCTGGCGGAGCTGCGCCGCGCCGCTGTCCATCGCCATGGCGACGATCTGGGAGATCATGGGCAGCCCCTCAGCGGCGGGTGAGAAGGCCGATGAAGAGCCCCGCCGCCAGCGCGATCATCGCGGACTGGAGGGGCTTTTCCTCGATGTAGGCCTCGATGGAGTGGGCGGCGCCGGTGGCGCGGTCGCGGACCGCCTCGGCGCGCTTCCGGGCCGAGCCGATGACCGCCTCGGCCTCGTCGAGCGCCAGGCCCTTCGCCTCGTCCACCTTCGCGCCGGCGAGTTCGCCCAGCAGCCGCGTCAGCGTCGCGATGTCGTCGCGGATCTGGGTGACCTGCGCCTCGATGTCCTCGGGCGTCGGAGCCGCCTTGCCGGTGGTCGCCATTGTTCCCCTCCGTGTTCCTGTCCGCCGTCTAGCACAGTCTGTCGGTCTCCGGGGGCGGTTCGTCAACCGGCGGATCAGGTCTTTCCCTTCGCCGCGCCCCGCGCTAATCGGCTGGGCAACGCAACAGGAGAGCCCCATGTCCCAGATCACCCGCCTCGAAACCGGCGCCCGCATGAGCCAGGCCGTCATCCACAACGGCACCGTCTATCTTGCCGGTCAGGTCGGCGCGCCGGGGAAGTCGGTGGGCGAGCAGACGCAGGCGGTCCTGGCCGAGATCGACCGGCTGCTGGCGGCGGCGGGGACGGACAAGACCCGGCTTCTGACGGCGCAGATCTGGCTCGCCGACATGGGGACCTTCGGCGAGATGAACGCGGTGTGGGACAAGTGGGTCGCGCCGGGGCACACGCCCGCGCGGGCGACGGGGTCGGCGGATCTGGCGACGCCGGACTACAAGGTCGAGATCATCGTGACGGCGGCGCTTCCGTAAGGTGAGCGCCGCTTCGTAACCCTCTGCTGTTGCTCGGTTATGTTGATCTCATTGTAGCCCGTCTTCGCGTCGAACGGGCGAGTGAAGGCAAGACCGGGCAGGTGACCGAGCACGATCTCCGCCGTCGTCCTGACGGTGGAGCCCGGCAGGAGATGCCCGCCCATCACCGTCCCGTCCGCGCGCGACACTGCGAGGTGGAGGTGCGGGCCGTCCACCGACAGCGTGCCCGACAGCGCCACGATCTCGAGCGGGCCCGGGATCGCCGTCGCGCCGTCCTCGCCCGCGAGGCGAAGCATGGCGGGGCCGAGGCTGCCCACGGCGGCGGCGACGAAGCCCGCGCGCGCCCCGGTGGCGGCGAAGGCGGCCTCGATCCCGGCGCGGAGGTCTTCGCCCGGATGCAGGCGGACCGCGGTGAACCGCGCCTCAGAGATAGCGGCGGACATGGGCCACGAGCATCCGGGTCGACGGGTCCTTGCCCTCGTCCGACGCCTTTCCTTCAAGCACGGGGCCAAGCGCGGTCGCCAGTTCCTTGCCAAGCTCCACGCCCCACTGGTCGAAGGAATTGATGCCGAGCATCACACCCTCCACGAACACCCGATGTTCGTAGAGCGCCACGATCTGGCCGAGGACGAAGGGCGTGAGCAGCGGGTAGACGAGCGTGGTCGAGGGCCGGTTGCCGGGGAAGACGCGGTGACGGGCCTGCCGGTCGAGTTCGGCGCCGGTGAGGCCCTTGCCCGCCATGATGGCGCGCGCCTCCTCCAGCGAGCGGCCGCGCAGGAGCGCTTCGGACTGGGCGAGGCAGTTCGCGACGAGAAGGAGGTGCTGGTGGGCAAGTTCCGGATGGTGGCCCTCGGCGCCGACCATGAACTCGCAAGGAATGGGTCGCGTGCCCTGGTGGATCAGCTGGTAGAAGGCGTGCTGGCCGTTGGTGCCGGGCTCGCCCCAGACGACGGGGCCCGAGTCCACGGCGAGGTCCGCGCCGTCCATCGAGACGCGCTTGCCGTTGCTCTCCATCTCCAGCTGCTGGAGGTAGGCGGGGAGCCGCAGGAGGCGCTGTTCGTAGGGCAGCACGGCGCGGGTGGCGTAGCCGCAGCCCTGGTTGTGCCAGATGCCGATGAGCGCCAGCATGACGGGGAGGTTCTCGAGCGGCGCGGCCGTGCGGAAGTGGCGGTCCATGTCCTGCCCGCCGCGCAGGACCGCGCGGAAGGCGTCGGGGCCGATGGCGATCATCAGCGACAGGCCGATGGGTCCCCACATGGAGTAGCGGCCGCCCACCCAGTCTTCGAACCCGAATACGGCCTCGGGCGCGATCCCGAAGGCGGCGGTTCGGTCGAGGGCGGAGGACAGCGCCGCGAAATGGCGTCCCGCGTTCGCCTCACCCACGGCTTCCGCCACCCAGCGGCGGGCGGTATCGGCGTTCGTCATCGTCTCGATGGTGGTGAAGGTCTTCGACGCCACGATCACGAGCGTGGTGGCCGCATCGAGACCCGCCAGCGTGTCGTGGATATGCGCGCCGTCAACGTTCGAGACGAAATGGACGCGCGGCCCGTCGTGGTAGGGCGCGAGCGCCTGCACCGCCATCGCGGGGCCGAGGTCGGAGCCGCCGATGCCGATGTTGACGACGTCGGTGACGCGGTCCCTGCCGGGCGCGATGCGGCCGTCGCGCAGGCCCGTGGCGAAGGCCTCCATCCGTGCGAGCGTCTCGCGCACGCCCGGCATCACGTCGCGCCCGTCGACCATGACCGGCCCGCCGTCGAGGTTGCGGAGCGCGGTGTGGAGGACCGCCCTGCCCTCCGTCTCGTTGATCTTCGCGCCCGTGAACATCGCCTCGCGCCGGGCCGGAACGCCGGCCTCGTGATACATGGCGATGAGGAGGTCGCGGGTGGCCGCGTCGAGGTTCGTCTTCGAATAGTCGAAGAGAAGATCGCCCGCGCGGATCGAGAAGTCGTCGGCCCGGGTCGCGTCGAAGAGGTCGAGGATCGGGCGCCCGGCCACGCGGGCGGCTGCGTCCGTCAGTCTGGTCCAGTCCATGCGATCACTCCGCCCAGTGCACGGTGAGGTCCGTCCAGACCGCCCGGATCGGGGCCTCAAGGGGGGCAAGGTGGGCCGCCTGCTCGAGCGCCGCGCGTTTCTCGGCCCCGAGGATGACGACGTGTTTGGAGAAGGCGGCGTCGAGCACGCGGGCCGTCAGCGTGATACGGGGTTCCGGCGCGCCGGGGGCGCGGAGCGCCATGACGGCGGGCGCATCCGGGGCCAGCGCCTCCTCCAGCCGGTCCGCGCCGGGGAAGAGGGAGGCCGTGTGCATGTCCGCCCCCATGCCGAGGAGCACGACCGACAGCGGCAGCACCGCCTCCACCTCCGCCGACAGCTCGGCCAGCGCGTCCTCCGGCACGGGCGCGTCGATGTGAAGCGGAACGAGACTGGCGGCGGCCGCCCGGTCGACCAGAAGCCGCTCGCGCAGGAGGCGGGTGTTCGACCGCGGGCTGTCCTCGGGCACCCAGCGCTCGTCGGTGAGCATGACCTGCACCCGGCTCCAGTCGATGTCCACGGCCGACAGCGTGTCGAACACCGGCCCCGGCGTGGTCCCCCCCGGCACGGCGAGCGATGCGAACTCGTTGCGCTGGAGGTGCGAGTTCAGCTCCCCCGCGATCCGGTTCGCGAGATCCATCATCATCATCTCGGCGTCCGGATACTCGACGAGCCTCACGGCCGGATCTCCCGCCAGCGCCGCCCGTCGCGGTGGAGAAGCGCCAGCGCGTCCTCCGGCCCCGCCGTGCCGGGGTCGTAGGCCCGGGGGCGGTCGCCCCGCGCGGTCCAGCTCTCGATGATCGGGTCGGTCCAGGCCCAGGCGGCCTCCACCTCGTCCCCGCGCATGAAGAGCGTCTGGTTGCCGCGGATCACGTCCATGATGAGCCGCTCGTAGGCGTCGGGCACGTCCGCCCCGTCCTCCCCCAGCGCATCGGCGAAGGTCATGTCGAGCGGCACCTCGATCAGCCGCATGCCCCCCGGCCCCGGCTCCTTGATCGTCACGCGCAGGTCCATGCCTTCGTTCGGCTGGAGGCGGATGGTCAGCTCGTTGGCGTTGTTGCCGGCGTCCTCGTCGAAGATCGAATGCGGCGGCTCCTTGAAGCGCACGGCGATCTCGGAGACGCGCGCCTTCATGCGCTTGCCGGTGCGCAGGTAGAAGGGCGTGCCGTTCCAGCGCCAGTTGGCGATGGCGACCTTCATGGCGATGAAGCTTTCGGTCCGGCTCGCGGCGTTGCCCGCATCCTCGCGATAGGACCCCTGCCCGCCCCCGCCCTCGTACTGCCCGCGCACGATGTCGGCGGGGTCCACGGGCTGGAGCGCGCGGATCACCTTCAGCTTCTCGTCGCGCACGGCATCGGGTTCGAACCGCGAGGGCGGCTCCATCGCGATCAGGCAGAGGAGCTGCATCATGTGGTTCTGCACCATGTCGCGCATGGCGCCCGAGGCGTCGTAGTAGCTGCCGCGCCCGCCCACGCCCACGCTCTCTGCCACCGTGATCTGGATATGGTCGACGTAGCGCGCGTTCCAGAGCGGCTCGAACAGGATGTTGGCGAAGCGGACCGCCATGAGGTTCTGGACGGTCTCCTTGCCCAGGTAGTGGTCGATCCGGTAGATCTGCGCCTCGTCGAAATACCTCGCCAGCGTCCGGTTCAGCGCCCGCGCCGAGGCGAGGTCGTGGCCGAAGGGCTTTTCCACCACGATCCGGCAGTGCGGCCCCGCGATCCCGTGCTCGTGCAGCCGTTCAGCCAGCGCGCCGAAAAGGGCGGGCGCGACCGAGAAGTAGAAGGCCCGCACCACGTCGCGGTCCATGATCCGCGCGAGGTCTGCCCAGCCGTCGGTGCCGGTTGCGTCGATGCGCACATAGTCCAGCCGGTCGAGGAAAGCCGCCACCGTCTCGGGCGTGCGGTGGCGGTCGGGCACGAACTCCGCGATCGCCTCGCCCACCGTGCGGCGGTAGTCCTCGGCGCCCATCTCGCTCCGCGCCGCTCCGATCACCCGCGCCTCGGGCGGCATCTGGCCCGCGGTGAAGCGGCGGTAGAGTCCGGGCAGGATCTTGCGCCGGGCAAGGTCGCCCGTGCCCCCGAAGATGACGAGATCGAACGGATCGACCGGAATGACGCGCGAAACCATCTGGATGTCCCTCGGCATGTCGCAGGCCCTCTGCCTCGTTAGCGCTAACGCGGGGTGCGACCGCCTCTTACTCCCGTCGCGCGAGCGAGTCTACCATCGGGGGGCGCGAGATTCCATGAACGCGGCGCCCGAAACACAGCAGGCCTGCAACTGCTTCTATCTGCCTCCAAATATCCTCGGGGGAGCGCGAGGGGGCAGACAGCCCCCTCGCTCCTTGCTCGCCGCCCTGCGGGCGGACGGGGACAGACAGCCCCCTCGTTTCCTCGACAGAAGCTGCACTACGCCTCGAGTTCGGCGTCCCAGTAGAGGAAGTCGAGCCAGGTGTCGTGGAGGTGGTTCGGGGGGAACTTGCGCCCCTGGTTCCGCAGGTCCTCCGCCCCCGGCTGGCGGGGCGGCTTGCGCAGGCTCATGCCGACCTGCGACAGGCTCTTCGACCCCTTGCGCAGGTTGCAGGCGGAACAGGCGGCCACGACGTTCTCCCAGCTCGTGACGCCGCCGCGGGACCGGGGGATGACGTGGTCGAAGGTGAGGTCGCCCTTCGCGCCGCAGTACTGGCAGCAGAATTCGTCCCGCAGGAAAAGATTGAAGCGCGTGAAGGCCACGCGCTTCTGCGGCTTGACGTAGTCCTTGAGCACCACCACGGAGGGAATTCTGATGGTGGTGGAAGGACTTCGGACAAATTCGTCATACTCCGCCACGATGTCCACCCGGTCGAGCCAGGCGGCCTTGATCGCCTCCTGCCAGGGCCAGAGCGAAAGCGGGTAGTAGGACAGCGGGCGGTAGTCGGCGTTCAGCACCAGGGCGGGGTGGTGGCGGAGCGATGCCGGCTCCCGCACGAAACTCGTCCTGAAATCCCCGTCCATCAGCGACTCCGATCCTGCCCTGTCTGCCTCGCGGCGCCAGGGCGGGAGCGCCCGCCCCGACCAGTTAACCCGGACTATATCTGGCGGTGAACGGCTGGCAAGCCCCGCATATCCGGTGTTCTGCGCGAAGGCCTACCCCAGCTTCCCAACAGCGGTATGACGATATCCACAGATCGCGACATGCCGCCGCAGACGGCGCCGTGTGCCCGGCGGTCGCGCCTTGCGGAGCGTCCGCCCGCCGCACCGATGGGCACTGTTCGGTGCTCCGGCCCCGAGGGGCGGCGAATCATGGTTAACCTGCCGGAAAGACGCGAAATCCTGCGTCCGGATTGCGTATGGGTCGCGTATGGATCGCGTATGGGCAGGGCGGGCCGTCCCCGGGGGATGAATGCGGCGCGCGGTGCCCCGGCCCGCGTCAGGCCGGGATGCGCAGCTTCTCGCGCATGAAGGCCAGCGCGACCGACAATCCGTCCGGCGCGATTCCATGCGCCGTGCCCTTCATCACGTGTCCGTAGGTCTCGAATCCCGCGCGCGTCAGGGCGTCGCCCGCCTCGCGCAGCGAGGCGATCGGGACGACGTCGTCGGCGTCGCCGTGGATCAGGAGGACCGGGGGCTTCGACAGCGTCTCGGCCTCGAGCCGCTCGGGCGCGAGGAGGCGACCCGAGAAGCCGACGACGCCCGCCACGGGCTCGGGCCGCCGGGGCGCGACATGGAGGCTCATCATCGTGCCCTGCGAGAAGCCAAGGAGAATCATCTCCGACGGCCGCAGCCCTTCGGCGTCGAGCACCTCGTCGAGGAACCGGTCGAGAAGCCCGGTGGAGACCGACTGAGACGCCTCGGCCGCCTCGGGAGCGGACCCGTCGAGCCAGGGAATCGGAAACCACTGGAAGCCGAAGGGATTGTTCTTGCACCGTTCCGGCGCGTCCGGGGCAATGAACACCGTGTCGGGCATGTGCGGCGCCAGCGGGTCCGCAAGACCGAGCAGGTCCGCCCCGTCCGCCCCGTAGCCGTGGAGCAGGACGACGACCGATCCCGTCTCTCCCGACAGGGACGCGCGGCGGCGCGATGCTAGCGTGTCGGTCACCTCGTGCCCTCCCGGTCCTTCGCCACACGGTAGTAGGCCCAGAGGAGGCGCGCCGCAACGCCCCGCCAGGGCGACCAGGGCTCGGCCATCGCGCGGAAGGCCCGTTCGGTCGGGCGCGCGTCGAGCCGGAAGAGGATCCGCGCCGATTCCTGAAGGGCGAGGTCGCCGGGGCAGATCACGTCGGCGCGGCCGAGCGAGAACATCGCGTAGATCTCGGCCGTCCAGCGGCCGATGCCGGGGACTTCGACGAGGGTTGCGATGACCTCTTCGGTCGGCCGTTCGCGGAGCGCCGGATAGGGCAGCCGGGCCGCTGCCAGCGCCCGGGCATAGCGCGCCTTCTGGCGGGAGAGGCCGCAGGCCCGCAGATCCTCGTCGGAGGCCGCAAGAAGCCGCCGCGGCGTCGTGTAGCCCGCCGCCTTGAGCCGACCCCAGATCGCGTCCGCCGCGGCGACCGAGACCTGCTGGCTCACGATCGCGTCGAGGAGCGCGGGAAACCCGTCCTTGCGGCGGCGGAGCGGCAGGGGGCCGGTCAGCTCCAGCGCCTCGGCGAAGCGGGGCTCCACCATGGCGAGGAAGGCCGCGCCCTCGGCGACGCAGTCAGGCGTCTCGATGAGGCGTCCGACCGTCATAGCCGGCGCCGGACCCAGCGCATCACCTCGGACACGGTTTCGGCGCGGGGCGCCTCGGGCTGGGGCGGACGGCGGACGAGACCGAGCCGGATGCCGAGCCGCCGGGCGGCCTCGAGCTTCGGCCCGTCCTCGCTGCCGCCGGTGTTCAGGAGCACGATCCAGTCGAGCCCGAGCCGGTCGTAGAGCCGCGCCTCGCAGTCGGTGTCAAAGGGGGCGCGGCCGACGAGATAGTGCCAGCCGGTGCCGTTCGGAAGCGTGCGCGGCGACAGGCGGGCGTCGAGCCGGCAGTGGACGGTGCGGCGGGAGAGCGGCCCGACGCGGTCCGCCCCCCTGCCCCCGGTGTCGAGAAGGAGCGTCGCGCCCTCGGGGACCTTCTGGGAGACCTCGGCGCAGTCGTTGAGGAAGGTCCAGTTGTCCTCGGGTCCCGGCTTCCACGACGGGCGCTGGAAGCGGATGTAGTCGAGCCCCAGGTCCCCCGCGACGCGCAGGGCGCGTTCTGAAATGCGGGCGTCGAACGGATGGGCCGCATCGAGGATGGCGTGCACGCGCTCGCGCCGGAGCCAGTCGCGGAACTGCGGCTCGCCGCCCCAGCCGCCGATGCGCGTCGGCACCCCGAGCGGAACGGGCGCGCGCACCGCGCGGGGAAGCGCAGCGATCGGCGCCACGCGATGTTCCCGGGCGAGCGCGCCCGCGATCTGCACGGATTCAGACATGCCGGCGAGCAGCAGGAGCCTCATCGGGGCGCGCGCCCCGGGTCAACGAGGATGTCCGGCTCTCGGCCCCGGGGGCCGTGCCTGTGGTGTCCGGTGGCCGACGCTGCCATATGTTCCAAGGAGGACCGTTACCGACTACCCGAAGCCGGGCCCCGGACACCGGAAGAGCCTCCCGTTCCCTTCCTGATCGCCGTATTCCATCGCATACCCTAACCGATCGATCCGGGATTTCCAGACCGGAGTGGCGCGACAAACGGTGCCGTGCCGCGCGGCTTGCGGGGCGGGCGGCGGGGGACTAAGCCTGCGGCATGACCTCTGCCGTCTCCGATGCCCGCGCCCGCCGCAACGTCGCCGTCCTCGTCGCGGCGCAGGCGGTGCTGGGCGCTCAGATGCCGATGATCTTCACGATCGGCGGGCTTGCGGGGCAGTCGCTCGCGCCGAACGTCTGCTGGGCGACGCTGCCGATCTCGATGATCGTGCTGGGGTCGATGCTGTCGGCCACGCCGATCTCGGCGCTGATGCAGCGCTTCGGGCGGCGCTTCGGGTTCGTGCTGGGCGCGATGGGAGGGGCTGCCGGCGCGGCGGTCGGGGCGCTCGGGCTCGCGACGGGGAGCTTCGCGACGTTCCTCGCAGGCTCGCTCCTCACCGGCATCTACATGTCCTCGCAAGGGTTCCTGCGCTTCGCCGCCGCCGACACGGCCTCCGACGCGTTCCGCCCGAAGGCGATCAGCTACGTGATGGCGGGGGGCCTCGTGTCGGCGATCATCGGACCGCAGCTCGTGAAGGCGACCGCGGACGCGATGGTGGTGCCGTTCCTTGGCACCTACCTCGCCGTGATCGCGGTGAACGTGGTGGGCTCGTTCCTCTTCCTGGGGCTCGACATCCCGAAGCCGCCCGCGCCGGTCGCAGGCGCGCCCGCGGGACGGAGCCGGCGGGAGCTGCTGGCGACGCCCCGGATCGCGGTGGCGGTGATCTGCGCGATGGTGAGCTATGCGCTGATGAACCTCGTGATGACCTCGACCCCGCTGGCGGTGGTGGGGTGCGGCTATGACAAGGGGGTCGCGGCGGACATCGTGTCGGCGCACGTGCTGGCGATGTTCGTGCCGTCGTTCTTCACGGGCCACCTGATCGCGCGGTTCGGCGCCGAGAGGATCGTGGCGGCGGGGCTCCTGATCCTCGCGGGCGCGGGGGCCGTGGCGATCGCGGGGGTGGAACTCGAGAACTTCTTCATCGCGCTGATCCTGCTGGGGATCGGGTGGAACTTCGGGTTCATCGGGGCGACGGCGATGCTGGCGTCCTCCCACGCGCCGGAGGAGCGGGGGCGCGTGCAGGGGATGAACGACATGCTGGTGTTCGGCTGCGTGACGCTGGCGAGCTTCGCCTCGGGCGGGCTGATGAACTGCTCGGGCGGGACGCCCGAGGCCGGGTGGACGGCGGTGAACCTGTTCATGCTGCCGTTCCTGGCGCTCGCCGGCGGCGCGCTGATCTGGCTGGCGATGCGGCCGCGCGAGCAGCTGGGCTGAGGCTACCAGCGGCCCGTGAGAGTCAGGCCGAGGAGCCGGGCGCGGCGGGAGAATTCCGACAGGCCAAGGGTGCCTTGGGCCACGCGGGTCGGGTCGGCGGCAGCCTGCCTGAGGATCGCGGCGGCCTGCCAGCCGGGGTAGAGCGCAGGGGCGGCTTCGCGCGGGAGCCCGTGGCGGGAGCGGCGGGCACGGGCGATGCGGGCGAGCCCTTCGCGGGCGAGCGTCTGGACGGCGCCGGGGCGGCCGTCGGGGAGCGGCTTGCGCCCGCGGGATTCGAGTTCGGGGATGGCGCGGAGGAAGGCGGCGAGGCCGGCACCCCAGGCGAAGTCGCGGACAACCGGCTCGGTTTCGGTGGGGGCACCGAGGGCGCGGGCGGCGGTCCACATGAGGTGGCCGGAGGTGGCGTCGAGGTAGTCCGAGAAGTGGGCCTCGTCCTCGAAGGGGTCGGTGTAGATGTCCCAGCGGCGGGCGGCGACCGTGCGGTCGAGGGTTTGGGCGGCCTGTGCATCGAGGATGGGCGCGAGTTCGGTGACGACCTCGTGGGCGCGCGGCGGGCGCCCTGCCCCGATTTCCTCCAGCGCGTCGCGCCACCATTGCAGGCGCATCTCGGCGATCAACGGCTCCTGCGTGACCCAGGGGGCGCGGGAGACCTCCACGTTGAAGGCGTAGAGGGGGAGGAGGACGGGGCGCGCCTCGGGGGGGGCCGCCAGGGCCGCGAGGAAGCGGTCGGGGTCGGCGCGTTCGACGAGCGCGGCGCAGGCGGCGAGGCTCATGCGGGGCGGGCGCGGACGAGGAGGTAGCCGGTCTCGGCCTTCACGCGGTTCCACAGGGCGGCTTCTGCCTCGGCCGCGAGGATGACGCGGAGGAGGTCGGGGTCGGCGTGCGCGCGGAGCGCGGCGGCGCGGGCGAGGAGCGGCGTGTAGTAGGCGTCCCACGCGGCGTCGGAGAGGCGGCGGGTGGCGAGGATGCGGTAGCCCGCGCCTTCCACGTCGTCGCGGAGGCGGGACTCGGAGCGGGCGGGGTAGCCTTCCCAGAAGGCTTTTGCCTCCTCGGAGGGGGCGTCGGTGAAGAGGCAGGGTTCGGAGAAGGCGATGGCGCCGTCATCCGCCAGCCGAGGGCGGAAGGCGGCGAGGCCGGAGGCGAGGCCGAGGAAGTAGAGCGCGCCCGCGCACCATATGAGGTCGAAAGGGCCTTCGGCGGTGGCCATGTCGCCCGAGAAGGCGGTGATCTGCGGGTGGCGGGCGCGGATCGCGTCGATGAAGGGCGGGTGGGAGTCGACGGCGGTCAGCTGCGCTCCGGGGTGGTCGAGAAGCGTCGCGATGTCGCCGCCGGGGCCGCAGCCGGCGTCGAGGATGCGGGCGCCTTGGGGGGTGCCCGCGGTGGCAAGCGCCCAACGGATGTCGGAGGCCTCGCCGGGGCCGGCGCGGGGGATGTCGGAGTAGAGACGGAAGAAGGCGGCGTCGCTCACTGGGCGGCCTCGGTCATCACGCCGGCGTCGCGGACGAGCTTCCAGTTGATGGCGTCGAGCAGCGCCTCGAAGGAGGCGTCCACGATGTTGGGGGAGACGCCGACGGTCGCCCAGCGGCGGCCGAGCGAGTCCTCGCTGTCGATCGTCACGCGGGTGACGGCTTCGGTGCCGCCCTGGGTGATGCGGACCTTGAAGTCGACGAGCTTCATGTCGTCGATGATGGACTGGTACGGCCCGAGGTCCTTGGCGAGCGCCTTCGACAGCGCGTTGACGGGGCCGCGGTCGGAGCCGGTTTCGTCCATGCTCTCGGAGACGGAGAGCATCTTCTGGCCGCCGATCTTCACCACGACGACCGCTTCAGAAAGCGTCGTCATCTCGTTGTATTTGTTGCGTCTCCGCTCGACGGTGACCCGGTAGCGCTTGACCTCGAAGAATTCAGGCAGCTGCCCCAGTTCCGCGCGGGCGAGAAGTTCGAAGGACGCCTGCGCGGTGTCGTAGCTGTAGCCTTCGGATTCGCGGGCCTTCACGGTGTCGAGGATGCGGGCAAGCGCGGGGTCGCCTTTTCGGGCGGTGATGCCCATTTCGGCCAGCCGCCGGATGAGGTTCGCCTGCCCCGCCTGGTTCGACATGGGCACGACGCGCTGATTGCCGACGACCTCCGGTTCCACATGTTCGTAGGTGGAGGGGTCCTTGAGGATGGCGCTCGCGTGGAGCCCTGCCTTGTGGGCGAAGGCGGAGGCGCCGACGTAAGGCGCGGAACGGAGCGGCACCCGGTTCAGGATGTCGTCGAGGAGGCGGGACGCGCGGGTGAGGCGCTTGAGGTTCTCCTTTGAGACGCCTGTTTCGTAACGGCTTTTGTAGGGCTCCTTGAGGAGGAGCGTGGGGATCAGCGTGGTGAGGTTCGCGTTCCCGCAGCGCTCGCCCAGGCCGTTGAGGGTGCCCTGGATCTGGCGGACGCCCGCGTCGACGGCGGCGAGGGAATTCGCCACCGCGTTGCCGGTGTCGTCGTGGCAGTGGATGCCGAGGCGGGCGCCGGGGAGGCCCGAGGCGATGACGTCGGCGGTGATGCGGGCGACCTCGGTCGGGAGGGTGCCGCCGTTCGTGTCGCAGAGGACGATCCAGCGGGCGCCTGCCTGATGGGCGGCGTGGAGGGCGGAGAGGGCGTAAGGAGGGTTCGCCTTGTAGCCGTCGAAGAAGTGCTCGGCGTCGAAGAGCGCCTCACGGCCTTTGAAAACAACGTGTTGGATGGATTTCCTGATGTTGTCGAGGTTCTCGTCGAGCGTGATGCCGAGGGCTTCGGTGACGTGGAAGTCGTGGGTCTTGCCGACGAGGCAGACGGCGGGGGTGCGGGCGTCGAGGACGGCGGCGAGGACGTCGTCGTTGTCGGCCGAGCGCCCTGCCCGCTTGGTCATGCCGAAGGCGGTGAGGGTGGCGCGGGTCTCCGGAGAATCGGCGAAGAATTCGCTGTCGGTGGGGTTCGCGCCGGGCCAGCCGCCTTCGATGTAGTCGATCCCTAGGGCGTCGAGCGTTTCGGCGATGCGGCGCTTTTCATCGGGGGAGAACTGGACGCCCTGCGTCTGCTGCCCGTCGCGGAGCGTGGTGTCGAAGAGGTAGAGGCGGTCGCGGGTCATGGGCGGGCCTCGTATGGAAGACGTATGGGTCGCATATGGGAAGCGTATGGCTGGCAGAGGAGCGGCTCAGCCGGACCGCCCGGGGCGTCAGCCCCGGGCAGCGCCCGCCCCGCCCCCCAGGCGGGCGCTTCCGCGCCCACCTCGGGTCGGGCGCTGCCCTTCGTGCGGGGCGGGGAGTGTTGGGCTGGAGTCATTTGAGTGACTCCAGCGCGGAAGGGTCGGCCCCTGCCCCGAGCTCCCAGATCGAGCCGCCGGGCGTGTCGGTCACGACGACGCCCGCGCGCGTGAGCGCGTCGCGGATTCGGTCGGCTTCGGTGAAGTCGCGGGAGGCCTTGGCGGCGGTGCGGCGGGCAAGGAGTGCGTCGATGCGGGAGGCCAGCGCGTCGTCCACCTCGGCGCCGGTGGTGTCGCGGAACCACTCCACCTCCTCGGCGTCCGGCAGTCCGATGAGCTGCATGGCCGCCTTGAGGTAGGGCGCGGAAAGGGAGTTCATCTCGGTGAGTGCCAAGTGGGTGTTGAGGTCGTCGGCCAGCGCGTCGAGGACGCGGGCGGGGACGACCTTCGCGGGCTCCACGCCTTCGGTCTTGCGGAACCAGGCGGCGAGGCGGCGTTCGGCCTCCTCGCGCTTCTTCTGGGTCCAGTCCATCGGCTTGCGATAGTGGGTGGAGAGCATCACGAAGCGGATGACCTCTCCGGGGATGCCCTCGGCGAGGAGTTCGCGGACGGTGAAGAAGTTGCCGAGCGATTTCGACATCTTCTTGCCTTCGACCTGCAGCATCTCGTTGTGCATCCAGACGCGGGCGAAATCTCCATGCGGGTGGGCGCAGGCGGACTGGGCGATCTCGTTCTCGTGGTGGGGGAACTGGAGGTCGATGCCGCCGCCGTGGATGTCGAAGCTTTCGCCGAGGATTTCCCACGACATGGCCGAGCATTCGATGTGCCAGCCGGGGCGGCCCCTGCCCCACGGGCTCTCCCAGCCGGGGAGGTCGTCGGTGGAGGGCTTCCAGAGGACGAAGTCCATCGGGTTGCGCTTGAAGGGGGCCACCTCGACGCGGGCGCCTGCGATCATGTCCTCGGTCGAGCGGCCGGAGAGCGCGCCGTAGGCGGGGTAGCTGTCGACGGCGAAGAGGACGTGGCCTTCGGCGACATAGGCGTGTCCCTTCTCGATCAGCTCGCGGGTCATCGCGATCATCGTGCCGATGTGCTGCGTGGCGCGCGGCTCGATCGAGGGGCGGAGCGCGCCGATGGCGTCCATGTCCTCGTGGTACCAGCGCGTGGTCTCGTTCGCGCGTTCGGCGATGAGCTGTTCGAGGGTGCCTTCGGCGCCCTGGGCCTTCCGCGCCTGGGCGGTCGCGTTGATCTTGTCGTCCACGTCCGTGATGTTGCGGACGTAGGTCACGTTGTCCGCGCCGTAGACGTGGCGGAGGAGACGGAAGAGGACATCGAAGACGACGACGGGGCGGGCGTTGCCGAGATGCGCGCGGTCGTAGACCGTGGGGCCGCAGACGTACATGCGGACGTTCGCGGGGTCGATCGGCGCGAAGACCTCCTTCGCCTTGGTCTTCGTGTTCCAGAGCCTGATCTCGGTCATGGGTCGTCCTTGCGGGTCCTTCGCCCGCGGGCCTTAACAGGATCGACTTCTTGAGGAAAGTGGACCGGCCCGCGTGACGGATGTCAGCGGGTAATGCAGCGGATGAGGATCGCGGCACGGGTCATGGGCCTCCGCATACACCCGTCGGCGGGTTTCCCGCAAGCTCGGATCACGGGGCTTGTGCGGTGGCGGGCGGAGGCGGAGACTGCAAGCATGGATCGTGGGTTCGTCAATGCCGTCTGCGCGGGGCTGCCGGGGGCCGAGGTGTCGGACCCCTGGGGCGGCGGGCATGACGCCTGGAAGGTGGGGGGCAAGATGTTCGCCTGCATCGGCGCGGTTCAGGCGGGCGTGTCGGTCAAGACCGCGGACGTCGAGACGGCGGGACTGCTGATCGAGATGGGACGGGCCGTCCGCGCGCCCTACTTCCATGCGAGCTGGGTGTTCCTGCCCTGGGGGATCGTGCCGGAGGAGGAGCTTCGCGAGCGGCTTCTCACCTCCTACGGCATCGTGCGGGGCGGGTTGCCGAAGCGGGTGCAGGCGACGCTGGGGCCGGTGCCGGAGGCGTGAGGCCTCAGCCCGAGACGCGGCGGAGCGCGAGGCTGTCGCCGAAGGCGGCGCAGCGGCCGGGCGCGTCGGCGCCGGGGGCGTCGGCATAGGCGGCAAGGACGGCATCCTGGCTGTCGGCGTCGACATGCGGGCGGATGTGGACCGTCTCGAATCGGTCGAGCGCGAGGGAGAGGCGCCACAGGCGGTCGGCCTCGGCGTTCCAGCCGCGGGCGAGGAGTCCGGCGTCGAGCCGCGCCGCGATGCGGGCACGCTGGAGTGCCACGCAGGCGATCCGGCCGACGAGAAGCGACATGGGATCGGAGCCGTCGGAGGCGGCGGCCAGGTAGAGCCGTTCTTCCACCGGGGCGCCGGCGCGGGGCGCGGGCGGCAGGTCGGCCGCCTGCGCGGACGCGGCGGCAAGCGCGAGGAGCGCGGCCAGCAGGCGGCGGGCGGGAGCGGTCGAGATGCGGGGGGTGGTCGTCTGGAGCATGGGCGTCGGTCCGGGGCTGGCGGGCGCGGGGCCTGACAGGGCATCATGGGCACGAACGGAAACCATCCGGTTAATCCGGCGCGCGGGCCGCTGCGGCGGCGGGGCGTCTGGACACGCCGCGGCGCAGCGTGGCAGGAGGCGGGGATGCAGGCGGACCCCCAGACCCTCGGGCACAGCCCCTTCGAGGATGCGCAGGCCTTCGTGCTTGGCGCGGCCATGTGCGCGCTGGGCATCGAGTTCCTGCGCGCGGGCGGCCTGATCACCGGGCAGACGGCGGGGCTGGCGGTGCTGCTGTCCTACGTCACCTCGTGGTCCTTCGGAGCGGTGTTCCTCGTCCTGAACCTGCCGTTCTGGGCGCTGGCGCTGTTGCGGATGGGCCTGCGGTTCACGGTGAAGAGCGTCATCGCGGTCGCGCTCCTCGCTCTGATGACGCGGCTCCTGCCCGAAGCGCTGGTGATCGGGCGGGTGGAGCCGGCGGTGGGCGCGCTTCTCGCGGGCGGGTGCATCGGGCTCGGGCTCATCGTTCTGTTCCGGCACGGGGCGTCTCTGGGCGGCGTGGGCGTTCTGGCGCTGTGGCTTCAGGACACGACCGGCGTGCGGGCGGGGTGGGTGCAGCTTGCCTTCGACGCGGCGCTCTTCGCCGCGGCCTTTGCGGTGCTTGATCCGCTGCCGGTCGCGTGGTCGCTGCTCGGGGCGGGTGTCGTCAACGGGATCGTGGCGGTGAACCACCGGCGCGACCGCTATGTCGCGAGGTGACGCGGATGCCGGCCTATCTCCTCCTCCTCGTGGCCATCGTGTTCGAGACGGTGGCGACCTCGGCCCTGAAGGCGAGCGAGGGCTTCACCCGGGCGGGGCCGTCGGCGCTGTCGGTGCTGTGCTACGCGGTGTCCTTCTACCTTCTGTCGCTGACCCTGAAGACCATTCCCGTGGGCATCGCCTATGCGATCTGGGCGGGGCTCGGGATCGTGCTGATCGCGGGGATCGGGGTGGTGCTGTTCGGCCAGAGGCTCGACTGGCCGGCGATCCTGGGGATGGGGCTGATCGTGGCGGGGATCGTGGTGATCAACGTCTTCTCCAACGCGGGCGCGCACTGAAGCCCGCCGGCGGCGGAGGGGGCTCCGCCCCCGGCCGCTTCGCGGCCTCCCCCGGAGTATTTGGACCGAGATGAAGGAGCGGGGGGCGCGCCGGGGTCCGGCGGCCGGGATCGCGCGGGGGCCGCGGGGGGATTTCCTCTGGCCTTCGGGCGCGGGCCGGGATACCTGCCCGGCCAAGCCATTTCCGAGAGACCCATGGATATCCGCAACATCGCCATCATCGCGCACGTCGACCACGGCAAGACCACGCTGGTGGACGAGCTTCTCAAGCAGTCGGGCGCGTTCCGCGCGGGCCAGGCCGTGGCCGAGCGCGCGATGGATTCGAACGACATCGAGCGCGAGCGGGGGATCACCATCCTCGCCAAGTGCACGTCCGTCGAGTGGAAGGGCACGCGGATCAACATCGTCGACACGCCCGGCCATGCCGACTTCGGCGGCGAGGTGGAGCGCATCCTGTCGATGGTGGACGGGGTGTGCCTTCTGGTGGACGCGGCCGAGGGGCCGATGCCGCAGACGAAGTTCGTGACCGCCAAGGCGCTCGCGCTGGGGCTGCGCCCCATCGTGGTGCTGAACAAGGTGGACAAGCCGGATGCGGAGCCCGACCGGGCGCTGAACGAGGTATTCGACCTGTTCGCGGCGCTCGATGCCGATGACGACCAGCTGGACTTCCCGCATCTTTATGCCTCGGGGCGCGCGGGGTGGGCGGACGAGGAGCTCGACGGGCCGAGGAAGGACCTCTCGGCGCTCTTCAACCTGATCGTGCGGCATGTGCCGAAGCCGCGCCAGCTGTCGCGGGCGAACGAGGATTTCCGGATGCTGGCCACGACGCTGTCGGCCGATCCGTTCATCGGGCGGATCCTGACGGGGCGGGTGGAATCGGGCAAGCTGAAGGTGGGCGCGACCGTGCAGGCGCTGACGCGGCACGGCCAGAAGATCGAGCAGTTTCGGGTGTCGAAGATCCTCGCCTTCCGGGGTCTCGGCCAGCAGCCGATCGAGGAGGCGCAGGCGGGGGATATCGTCACGCTCGCCGGCATGTCGAAGGCCACCGTGGCCGACACGATCTGCGCGCTCGCCGTGGACGAGCCCCTGCCCGCCCAGCCCATCGACCCGCCGACGATCAGCGTGACCTTCGGGATCAACGACAGCCCGCTCGCGGGCCGCGACGGGACCAAGGTGCAGAGCCGGGTGATCCGCGAGCGGCTGATGAAGGAGGCCGAGCTCAACGTCGCGATCAAGGTGGCCGACACGCCCGGCGGCGAGGCCTTCGAGGTCTCGGGGCGCGGCGAGTTGCAGATGGGCGTGCTGATCGAGAACATGCGGCGGGAGGGGTTCGAGCTGTCGATCTCGCGCCCGCAGGTGATCTTCCGCGACATCGACGGGGTCCGGCACGAGCCCATCGAGGAAGCCACCATCGACGTGGACGACGAATACGCGGGCGCGGTCATCGAGAAGGTCACGGGCTACCGCAAGGGCGAGCTGGTCGAGATGAAGCCGTCGGGCGCGGGCAAGACGCGGATCATCGCGCATGTGCCGTCGCGCGGGCTGATCGGCTACCACGGGGAGTTCCTGACGGACACGCGGGGCACGGGCGTGCTGAACCGCGTCTTCCACGGCTGGGCGCCGCACAAGGGCCCGATCCCGGGGCGGCGGCAGGGCGTGCTGATCTCGATGGAGAACGGGGTGTCGGTGGCCTATGCGCTCTGGAACCTCGAGGAGCGCGGCAAGATGTTCATCGGGGCGCAGGAGCAGGTCTACACGGGCATGATCATCGGCGAGCATTCCCGCGACAACGATCTCGAGGTGAACCCGCTCAAGGGCAAGAAGCTGACGAACATCCGCGCGAGCGGGACCGACGAGGCGGTGCGTCTGACGACGCCGATCACGCTGACGCTGGAGCAGGCCATCGCCTACATCAACGACGACGAACTCGTGGAGGTCACGCCGAACGCGATCCGGCTGCGCAAGCGGTTCCTCGACCCGCACGAGCGCAAGCGGCAGTCGCGCGCGGCGGAGTGAGGGCTTCCGGGGCGGTGCCGTTAGCGGTATCATGCGGCGGCAGATGAAGGAGACCGGCCGATGACGCCCGAACAGGCTTCCGAGGAGACGCGCAAGGTCTGCGACCTCGCCCCGGTGATCCCGGTGCTGGTGATCGACGATGCGGGCACCGCCGCCGATCTTGCGCGCGCGCTGGTGGCGGGCGGGCTTCCGGCGCTCGAGGTGACGCTTCGCACCCCCGCCGCGCTCGAGGCGATTCACGAGATGGCGCAGGTCGAGGGCGGCGTCGTGGGTGCGGGCACGCTGCTCACGCCGGGCGACGTGCACCGGGCGGTGGAGGCGGGCGCGCTCTTCGGCGTGTCGCCGGGGGCGACGGACCGGCTTCTCGACGCGGCCGAGGAGGCGGGGCTGCCGATGCTTCCGGGGGCGGCCACGGCGACGGAGGCCATGCGGCTTCTGGAGCGCGGCTACACGGTGCAGAAGTTCTTCCCCGCCGAGGCGTCGGGGGGCGCGAAGGCGCTCGCCGCCATCGGCGCGCCGATCCCCCAGGTGTCGTTCTGCCCCACGGGCGGGGTGAGTCTGGCGAATGCGCGGGACTACCTGGCCTTGCGCAACGTGCTTTGCGTCGGCGGCAGCTGGGTCGCGCCGAAGGAGGCGGTCGCCGCGCAGGACTGGGAGCGGATCGAGGCGCTGGCGCGGGAGGCCGCGGCGCTGCCCCGCTGAAGTCGGAACCCGCCCGACGACCTCGCCGTTCCGGGGAACGTTGTCAGCCAGTCGCGACTGGGCTAGCTTGACCTGTCCCCAGGGGAGTGCGCCGTGCCCGATCGTTCGACTCCTGGCCTTGCCGCGCGAACCGGGCCGGATCGGATCCCCGGAGTTGGAACCTATTCGTGGCACATCCGGGAGGACCGGCTCGACTGGTCCGAGGGACTTCTGGCGATCTACGGGCTCGACGCACCTCCGACGGCGGAGCGCGGATTCACCGAGCTTGTCCATCCCGAGGATCGGGTGCGCGTGGAGGCCGAGACGTCGTCCTTCCTGTGCGGCGGCACCACGTACGCGCACGAGTTCCGCATCCTGCGCCCCGATGGCGAGGTTCGCATGATCAACGACCGCGGCGTCATCGAGCGCGCGCCGGACGGGACGGCTGTGGCGATCCACGGCATGAACATCGACGTGACGGCGCAGAGACCCGCGGTGGAGTCCTCCCCGGATCTGGCGCGCTTCCGCACGCTCGTCGACAACATCGACCAGCTTGCCTGGATGACGGACGGCGCGGGGTACATCTACTGGTACAATCGGCGCTGGTACGACTACACCGGCAGCACCTTCGAGGCGATGCGTGGCTGGGGCTGGACGGCGGTTCACCATCCCGACCACGTCGACCGCGTCGTGGCGCGCATCCGCGCCGCCTTTGACAGCGGGGAGCCGTGGGAGGACACGTTTCCTCTTCGACGGCACGACGGCGAGTACCGCTGGTTCCTGTCGCGCGCGCAGCCGATCCGGGACGGTGCGGGCCGCATCACGCACTGGTTCGGCACCAACACGGACGTGACCGAAGGCCGACGTGTGGAGGAGCGTCTCAAGCGATCGGAGGAGCGCTTTCGGCAGATGGCAGATTCCCTGCCCCAGCTCGTCTGGGTGGCGAACGCGGATGCCGAAGTCAGCTACTACAACCGTCAGGTGACGAACTTCGGCGCGGTGCGGGACCCCGACACAGGGCTCTTCGACTGGGCGCGGCTCGTCCATGCCGACGACCTGCCGGAAACGCGCGCGCGCTGGACTGCGGCGACCGAAACGATGGAGGAATTCTCCTGCGAGCACCGTCTCCTCATGGCCGATGGGACGTGGCGCTGGCACCTGAGCCGGGCCTACCCCGTGAGCGAGGGCAGCCGGCGCGCCGACGCCACATGGTACGGGACGGCGACCGACATCGACGAGCTGAAGCGGTTGCAGGAGCACCGGCTGCTCCTGAGCCAGGAGCTCGACCACCGGATGAAGAACGCGCTGACGCTGGTGCAGAGCATCGCGAACCAGACGTTCCGCGCGATGGGCGGCGACATGGAGGCGGTGCGCGCCTTCAACGCGCGACTGCGCGCGCTGGCCCAGGCCAACGACATGCTGGTGCAGGGCGACTGGTCCGAGGCCGACCTGGCCGAGATCTGCCGCCGGACTGTCGCGCCCCTTGGGATCGAGGACCGCGTGGAGATGGCGGGCGGACCGCTGATGGTGCCGCCGCGGATGGGATTCCTGTTGTCGCTAGGGCTGCACGAGCTGGCGACAAATGCGCTCAAGCACGGCAGCCTGACGGTGCCCGAGGGCCGCGTCGCGCTCAGCTGGTCCGGCGGGCGGAGCGACGGCGGGCATTTTCGGGTGACCTGGGAAGAGCGGAATGGCCCCGCCGTGGCGGAGCCCCGGGCCCAGGGCTTCGGCAGCCGGCTCCTGACCTCGGCGCTTGCCGCCGAGATCGCGGGCGAGGTCGAACTTGCCTTCGAGGAGGCCGGTCTGACGTGCCGGATGATCGGTCGGACGGGCTGAGACGGCAGGGCCTGACGGCCTGTGCGGCACGGGAACTCCCCGGGGGGAACGGATGACGGCAGAGGACACGTCCCCGGCACGGTTCCGCACGCCGGCGGTTGGCCTGCCGCTTGCCGTCACCGTCCTCCTGATCGCCGGGGCGTGGGTGGTGCACCTGCCGCTCCTGCCCGTGGGCGGGATCTCGCATTACGACGAGTTCTACACGCTCGACCGGTCCGTCTCCTTCGCGCGGATGGGCGACTGGTTCACCGTCTTCTCGGGCAACGAGCCAAGCTTCCGCAAGCCGCCCCTGCAGTACTGGATGACGGCGGGGCTGCTCGAGGCGGGCGTGGGGGAGACGGTTGCGCTCCGCCTGCCGTCGATGCTCTTCGCGCTGGGGATGCTGGCGGCGACGGCCTGGCTCGCGCGGGCGCTGGCCCCTGCCCTGCCCTGGGCGATGCCGCTGGCGGTGGGGCTTCTGGCGTCGTCGGAGCAGCTCTGGACCTATGCCAACTCGGCCATGCTGGACGCGGGTGCGGGGTTCTTCGCCGTCGCCGCGGTGGCGGCGGCCGTGGCCGGGCTGGAGCGCCCGAGGCTCTGGTTCCTCGTGGCCGTGCTGGCCGGACTCGGCGCCTTGCAGAAGGCGCCGGCAGGGTTCCTGTTCGTCGGTGTGGGACTGGCAGCGCTCCGGGCGGCGCGGGGCCGGGTCCCGTCGCCCCGCGTGTTCCGGGACCTCGCGTTCCGCAAGGCGGCGTGGCTGGCGCTCGCGCTGATCCTCGCCTGGCCCGCGCTGCAGGCCCTGCGCTACGGGGACGGATCGTTCAGCGAATCGCACGACCGCCAGATGTTCGCGCGCTTCGCCCCGGACCTCGACGCGGGCCTGCGCGGGCCGGGCGATCTGGCGGCGCTGGTGATCGTGGACGAGCCCTGGCTGCGGTGGCCCGCGCTGGCCGCCGTGCTGATCCTGCCCTTCGTGGTCCGCCGGCCGGGATCGGTGGTGGTGACCGCGGTGGTCGGCGCCTACGTGATCGCGGTTCTCGCGGCGGGGGGCACGGTCTATGCCCGCTATTCGCTGACGATCCTCCCGCTCCTCATGGCCGCGCTGGGCGTGGTGCTGGCCGGTCTGCGGCCCGCGCCGTTGGCGGGGATCGGGGCGGCCGTCGCGCTGTCGGCGCTGAGCGGGGGGCCGGTGCGGATGGACGCGCTGCGGGAGGCGGCCCGGCAGCCTCCGGAGATCGCGGCGCAGGTGGCGGTGCTGAAGCGCGTGGGCGCGGAGATCGGGCCGGGGGAGACGCTGGTCTACTGCTGGACGCGGGGGGATCGGCGGCTTGTTCCGGGGGCGGTGTCCGTCCATGCGTCGAACGGGCAGCCGATGGTTGACATCGGGGGGCGCGGGTTGCGGACGCGGGAGGGACCCTTCCGGGGCGTGTGCCCGGACTGGGAGATCGCCTCGGTGGCGCCGCTGTTCGACGGCTTCGCGGTGGTTCGGGAGGACGCCGGCTACGTGGTGTTCACGGCCGGCGCCCTGCGCTGAGGTCAGCTTCCCGTCCGTCCCCGCCGCCCGCCGCGGCGCCCGACCGGCGCGGGCGCGGCGAGGCCGTCGCGCAGCACCTGCGTCATGGGATGGTCGGCGGCGTCCTGCCCGTACTGCGCGAGAAGGCCCGGGATCAGGTCGCGCGCCTCGGCGCCCGGCGGAAGCGAGATCGCCCAGTCGAGGAAGATCGACCGGCACTCGGCCAGGCCGATCCCGTCGATCCTGTAGCTTTCGCGGATGAGGCCCTTGGGGTCGAGCCTTGCGGGGTCACCGGCCATGTGCTGTCTCCGTCCCGAGCGCGCGGGAGATGATGCCGTCCGCCTCGGCCGCCGCCTCGGCAAGGCGCGCCGCCAGGTCGGCCATATCCGAGGCGCCGGTCTCGCGCAACAGGAAGGCCCGGCCGCCCGTCTCGATCGCGTCGGGCTCGAGCGTGCCGCCGGTGACGAGCCGGGTCGCCGCCTGCACGCGCCACATCAGCCGGTCCGCCTTGACGAGCGTCTCGAGGTCGGCGTCGGAGAGGCCGAGCGCCTCCTGACCCGCCGCGAGCTGCGGCCAGGTGCGGCGGTCGGGCGCCCCGGCGAGGAGCGCCGCCGCCTGCGCGACGAGCCCGATGTCGAGAAGCCGCCCCGGTCCGTGCTTCGCTTCGAGCGGCCCCTGCCCCGGGCGCGCTTCGGCCAGGCGGGCGCGCATGTCGGCGGTGTCGGTGAGGACCTTCGCGCCGTCGCGGGGCGACGCGAGAAGGTCGCGGCGGAAGCGTTCGATCCGGGCGGCAAGCTCCGGGTCGCCCGCCACGGGACGCGCGCGGGTAAGGGCGAGGTGTTCCCAGGTCCAGGCCTCCTCCCTCTGGTAGGTTTCGAAGGAGGTGACCGAGGTCGCCACCGGCCCCTGCCGCCCCGAGGGGCGCAGGCGCATGTCGGCCTCGTAGAGCCGGCCCTCGGCCATCTGCGCGGTGAGCGCGGTCACGAGCGCCTGGGTGAGGCGGGCGTAGTAGGCGCGCGAGGCGAGCGGGCGGGGCCCGTCGGAGCTTTCCGCCCCGGCGGGGTCGTAGATCACGATGAGGTCGAGGTCGGAGGTCGCCGTGAGCCGTTCGGCACCGAGAGAACCCATTCCGAGCACCGTGGCCCCCTGACCCGGCGGGGCGCCGTGCTTGCGCGTGAACTCGGCGACGACCGTGTCCCACACCACGGCGAGCACGGCGCCGGCGAGGTCGGCGTATTCGCGGGCGGCCTCGTCCCCGTGGATCAGGCCGCGGAGGTGGTGGACGCCGATGCGGAAGTGCCATTCCTTCTGCCAGCGGCGGGCGGCGTCGAGGCGGCGTTCGTAGTCGTCGACGGGCGCGAGCCGGTGCGCGAGGTCCTGTTCAAGAGCGGCGCGCCCCGGCCAGGGGCTGAAGAAGTCCCCCCCGATCACCGCGTCGAAGACCTGGCTGTTGCGCGAGAGGTAGGCGGCGAGGCCAGGCGCGGTCGACGCGATGTCGAGGAAAAGGTCGATGAGCTGGGGGTTCGCCTCGAAGAGCGAGAAGAGCTGCACGCCCGCGGGCAGGCCCGCGAGGAAGCCGTCGAGGTGGGCCAGCGCCTCCTCGGGGCGGTCGAGGGCCGCGAGGCGGCGGAGGAGTTCGGGGCGGAGGCGCTGGAAGATGCGGAGCGCCCGGTCCGAGCGGAGCGCGGGGTATGTGGGCCAGCGGGCCACCGTTTCGGCGGCGGCGGGGCTGAGCGCCGGTTCGGCGCGCGCCTTGCCCGGCGCGAAGAAGCTGTCGGCGATGCCGCGCACGCGGGCGATGCGGTCGTTGAGTTCGTAGCGGAGCTCGGCCGCGTCGCGGTCCATGAAGGCGGCGAGGCGGGCGAAGCCGTCCTTCGTCGCAGGCAGCGCGTGGGTCTGCTGGTCGGCGATCATCTGCAGGCGGTGCTCCACCTCGCGATGCGCTCGGTAGTCGGCGGTGAGGGTGCGGGCCACGTCGTCCGGCACCCAGCCCTTGTCCGCGAGCCGGGCGAGGCCCTCGACCGTGCCGCGCACGCGCAGGTCGGGGTCGCGGCCGCCCGCGATCAGCTGGCGGGTCTGGGTGAAGAACTCGATCTCGCGGATGCCGCCGGGGGCGAGCTTGAGGTCGCGGCCTTCGAGCGCATCGCCGTGGAGACCCTTGTGCTCGCGGATGCGGAGCCGCATGTCGTGCGCCTCCTCGATGGCGGCGTAATCGAGGTGCTTGCGCCAGACGAAGGGGGTGAGGTGCGACAGGAACCGCTCCCCCGCCGCGGTGTCGCCCGCGCAGGCGCGGGCCTTGATGTAGGCCGCGCGCTCCCATGTGCGGCCGAGGCTTTCGTAGTAGCGTTCGGCCGCCTCCATCGCGAGGCAGACGGGGGTGACGGAGGGGTCGGGGCGCAGGCGCAGGTCGGTGCGGAAGACGTAGCCGCCGTCGGTCATGTCCGACAGCGTCGCGGCCATCCGGCGGGTCGCCCGGATGAGCTGGGTCCGCGCCTCGAGGTAGGCGTCGCCGGGGTAGCGCGTCTCGTCGAACAGCATGATGAGGTCGATGTCCGAGGAGTAGTTCAACTCCCCTGCCCCCATCTTTCCCATGGCAAGCGCCACCATCCCGCAGGCGGTGGCGAGGTCGGCCTCAGTCATGCCCGGCAGCTTGCCGCGCGCGACGAGGGGGTCGAGTTCGGCGCGGAGCGCGGTGGCGGTGGCGGTGTCGGCGAGCCGTGTCAGCGCGTCGGTGACCGCTTCGAGCGGCCAGACGCCGCCGAGGTCGGCGAGCGCCACGAGGAGCGCGGCGCGGCGCTTGGCGGTGCGGAGGCCGGGGGCGGCGTCCTTCGGGGACAGCGCGGCGGCTTCGGCGAGGAGGCGGTCGAGCGCGGTCTCGGGCGGGAGGGTCAGCGACTCCTCGCACCACGCGGCCTCCCGGTCGAGGAGGCCGCGAAGGTAGGGCGAGCAGCCGGCGGTGCCGCGGACGAGGTCCGCGATCTCGGGGGGCAGGCCCGGTAGGGCGCGGAGCGCTTCCGCGCCAAGGTCGGGTTCGTAGGGCTGCGGGGCGCGCGTGATGCGGGCGGCGAAGGGGCGCCCGCCCGACAGGCCCCTCGCGTCTTGTGCCCGACCGCTCATTCCGCTTGTCTCCCCCCGTCGGGAGCGAGGCTAGGGAGGGACGGCCGCATGAGCAAGAGCGTCAGGCGCGTGGAGGCGGCGCTGGTGGCGGTGGGGCTGACGCCCGAAGTGCGGGAGATGGCGGCCGAGACGCGCACCGCCCAGCAGGCGGCGGACGCGGTGGGGGTGCAGGTCGACCAGATCGCGAAGTCGATCATCTTCCGGGGCGAGGCTTCGGGCGAGGCGGTGCTGTTCCTGACCGCGGGCGGCAATCAGGTGGATTCGGGCAAGGCCTCGGCGCTTGCGGGCGAGGCGCTGGGGAAGGCGGACGCGGACCTGGTGCGGGCGCAGACGGGCTTCGTGATCGGGGGCGTGGCGCCCGTGGGGCATCTGAGCCCGATCCGGGCCTGGTTCGATCCGCGGCTTCTGGACTTCAGCGTGGTCTGGGCGGCGGCCGGGACGCCGCGCCACGTCTTTCCCATCGCACCGCACGACCTGCTCCGCGCGTCGGGCGCGACCACTGCTGATTTCACGCTCTGAATCAGGGCGATGTAAAAAAGATTCACTTGAGGTCTTGCGGGGTGCGGAGGCGGTCCACATATCGCGTGATGTGAAACGAGTTTACATCGCAACCTCGAGACTGGAGACGCCGCCGATGACCTACGTGACCTCTGCCGACTACGCGCGCCGCCCGAACTGGCTGCGCCGGAGCGAAGCCTGGCTCGACGACAAGGGGAAAGGCGCCTGGATCGCCGTCATGGTCCTGGGCTTCATCTTCTTCTGGCCCGTCGGTCTCGCCCTTCTCGCCTACATGATCTGGAGCAAACGCATGTTCAACGGAAGCTGCGCCGCGCGCACCCGCCACGTCCGCCACGCCTTCTCGTCCTCCGGCAATTCGGCCTTCGACGCCTACAAGCAGGAGACGCTGCGCCGGCTCGAGGAAGAGCAGGACGCGTTCGAGGCCTTCCTCCAGCGCCTGCGCGAGGCCAAGGACAAGGCCGAGTTCGACCAGTTCATGGACGAGCGGTCCAAGCGCGCCCGTGACGTCAAGGACGAGCCGGCCGAGGCCTGAGGCCCCTGCCCCGTCCCATGCGGCCCCCCAGCCCCCCGGGGGGCCGCAGCTTCCGCCACCCCTTGACGAGAGGCGACACGCCGATGACCACGACCGATGCCCGCTGGGGCCTGCCCGACCCGGAGCTTGCGCCCGAGCTTTACGCCGACATCCCGCTCAAGCGCTTTCTCGCCTGGGTGGTGGACTTCGTTGTGATCGCGGTTCTGACGGCGATCGTGGTGCCGTTCACCTTCTTCGCCGGCCTCTTCGTCCTGCCGATCCTCTTCATGGCGGTGGGCTTCCTCTACCGCTGGTGGACCATCGCCTCGGGCTCGGCCACCTGGGGGATGCGGCTCGCGGCGATCGAGTTCCGTGACGGCTCGGGCGCGCGGTTCGATTCGGGGACGGCGTTCCTTCATGTGCTGGGCTACACCGTCTCCGTTTCGGTCTTCCCGCTCCAGCTCGTCTCCATCGTGCTGATGCTGGTGTCGGACCGCCGGCAGGGCCTGACGGACCACGTGCTCGGCACCGCGGCGCTCAATCGCAGGGCGAGTTACTGACTCGCCATTTTCGGGGATTGGCGGACTCGGAGGACCTTGGTAACGTCCCCATGACACACTCCGAGCCCGACCCATGCGCCACACCCTTCCCATCGCGCCGCAGTTCTATGTGACGGCCCCACAGCCCTGCCCGTATCTCGCGGGCCGGATGGAGCGGAAGCTCTTCACGGCGCTCCAGGGGGAGTATGCGGTGAAGCTGAACGATGCGCTGTCCAAGCAGGGCTTCCGGCGGTCGCAGAACGTGCTCTACCGTCCCTCCTGCGCGGAGTGTTCGGCCTGCCTGTCGGCCCGCATCCGGGTCGCGGACTTCCGCCCGACGAAGAGCCAGAAGCGCGCGCTACGCCGCAACGCCCGGCTCCGGCGCGAGGCGACGTCGCCCTGGGCGACCGAGGATCAGTACGCGCTCTTCCGCGCCTATCTCGACAGCCGCCATGCCGAGGGCGGGATGGCCGACATGGACATCTTCGAATTCGCCGCGATGATCGAGGAGACGCCGATCCGCAGCCGCGTCGTGGAGTATTCCGACGGCACCGGCGCCGACCGGGAGCTGGCGGCGGTCTGCCTGACCGACGTGCTCGATGACGGGCTGTCGATGGTCTATTCCTTCTACGACCCCGACCTCGCCAAGGACAGTCTCGGGACCTACGTGATCCTCGACCATATCGAGATCGCGCGGGAGGCGGGGCTTCCCTACGTCTACCTCGGCTACTGGGTACCGGGGAGCCCGAAGATGGGCTACAAGGCCAAGTTCCCCGCGCTCGAGGTCTATGTGGGCGGCGTCTGGCAGGACATCGGCGACCCGTCGCGCTATTCCTCGGCGATGCACCCGCTGTCGACCGACCCGATCGCGGAGCAGGTCGCGCAGATCAGCCTCCCCGACACGCGTCCGACGACAGTGTGACGACGCGCATCGCCGCCGTCACGCTGGTCGTTCCCGACTACGACGACGCCATCGCCTTCTACGTCGGAGCGCTTGGCTTCGAGCTCAGGTCGGACGACGACATGGGTGGCGGCAAGCGCTGGGTGACGGTCGCGCCACCGGGAGCGGAAACGGCGCTTCTTCTTGCCCGGGCGGTGAACCCGCGCCAGAGCGCGGTCATCGGCAGCCAGGCGGGCGGGCGCGTGGGATTCTTCCTTTGCACCGACGATTTCGAACGGGACCATGCGCGGATGCGCGCGGCCGGCGTGTCGTTCGACGAGGCGCCCCGCGACGAGCCCTATGGTCGCGTCGCGGTCTGGCGCGATCCCTTCGGCAACCGCTGGGACCTCATCGGCCCCCTTCCCTCAGCCGCTCAGTAGCGCGGGGACGATCGTCACGATCTCGGGGAAGAGCCACAGGAGCGCGAGCGCGAGGACCTGGATGCCCACGAAGGGAATGATGCCGCGGTAGATGTGGCCCGTGGTCACCTGCGGGGGTGCCACGCCGCGCAGGTAGAAGAGCGCGAAGCCGAAGGGTGGCGTCAGGAACGAGGTCTGGAGGTTCACCGCGATCATGATCGTGACCCAGGCCGGGTCGAGTGTGCCGCCGTAGATCACCGGGCCCACGATCGGGATGACGATGTAGATGATCTCGAGGAAATCCAGCACGAAGCCCAGGATGAAGAGCACGAGCATCACGAGGAGGAAGACCGCGATCTCATTGTCGAAGGCGCGGAGGAACTCCTGGATGTGGTGTTCGCCCCCGAAGGAGATGAGGACGAGGTTGAGAAGCTGCGAGCCGATGAGGATGGTGAAGACCATCGAGGTGATCTTGGCCGTCTCGCGCACCACGGGGCCGAGGATGCCCGCGCGCAGGAGCACGAAGCAGCTGTAGAGCAGGCCGAACATCGCCACGTGATAGGAGGCGTAGGCGGTGACGATGGCGATCCAGTCGGCGCCGCTGATCCCCGTCCGCGCGGTGCGCAGGTCGAAGTTCACGCCGAGGATGATCATGATGACGATGGCGAAGCTTGCCCAGATGATGAACTTGCCGGTCCGGTTTTCGTCCTTGAGCCGCCGGTAGGCCGCCAGCATGATCGCCCCCGCCGCACCGAGCGCGGCCGCGGGGGTCGGGTTCGTGATGCCGCCGAGGATCGAGCCCAGAACTGCGACGATCAGGATGAGCGGCGGGAAGACCACGCGCAGAAGGTCGTTGGTGGCCAGCCGCGCGACCGCGGCGCGGGCGCCCCAGATCGTGAGCGCGAAGGGGATGGCGAGGATCGCGAAGGTGGCGCCGGGCGTGGTCAACGGCGTGATCGCGACCGCGTCGGCCACGAAGGCCAGCACGATCCCCGCCGCGCCGACGATCAGCGGCACGGGGTTGGCCGAGGGGGCCACGCCGCGGGCGATGGCGAAGAGCAGCGCGAAGATCACGAAGACCACCGCGACGCCGCTGCCGATGGGTGCGGCGGTGGCGAGCCGCTCGGCCCGGGCGACCTGGATCTCCTCGGGCGTGAGCTGGCGCGCCTCGGTCGAGCCGCCCGCGGCCTGGATCGCCTGGGTCTGGGCGACGGCGCGGTCCCATCTCTCCTGGCCGTGGAGCTGGATCATCGACTCCTGGCAGCGCGGCGAGACGTTGGTGCGCAGGTCGGGCGCGTTCGACGCCGTGACCACGCCCGAGACGGCGAGGCTCTGGGAGCCGACGAGCCCGGCGCTGCCCGCGAGCGAGGCCGCGATGAGGATCGCGCCGGGAACGAGCAGATACCAGGCGAGCGCCTCGTTGCGCGTGACGGCCTCGCCCTGCGCGGTCCCTTCGAACTGGACAGGCGGCGCCTTGGCAGGGTTGAGGAGCGCGAAGCCGAAGGCGTAGGCGCCGTAGAGGAAGGCCAGGAAGATGCCCGGAAGGAGCGCCGCCTGGAACAGCGTACCCACGGACACGACTGCGGGGCGGCCGAGGAAGGTCAGCGCGTCCGAACAGCCGGCGAGCTGGGCGCGGGCTTCCTGCGCGGTGGAGTAGATGTCGCCCGCGAGCGAGCCGAGGAGGACGATCACGATCGAAGGCGGGATGATCTGGCCGAGCGTGCCCGAGGCCGCGATCACTCCGGTGGCAAGCTCGGGCGAGTAGCCCGCGCGGAGCATGGTGGGCAGCGCGAGAAGCCCCATCGTCACCACGGTCGCGCCGACGATGCCGGTGGAGGCGGCGAGAAACGCGCCCACCACGACGATGGACACCGCGAGCCCGCCCGGGAGCGGGCCGAAGATGCGGGCCATCGTGGTCAGCAGATCCTCGGCGATGCGGGAGCGTTCGAGCGTGATGCCCATCATCACGAACATCAGCACGGCGAGCAGCGTCTCGATCGACTGGCCGGCGATGACGCGTTCGTTCATGCGGTTGACGATGAACGAGATGGTGCGGTTGAGCGCCGTCTCCCAGCCGCCGGGGAAGAGCGCCTGATCCACGCGTGGCAGGTCGGGGTATCGGAAGACCGTGATCGCCTCGCGCGCCACGCCTTCGGCGAGCAGTGCCGCGTAGTCGGCGCTCGTCGGGTCGATCGCCTGGTGGATCAGGATCCCGGCGCTGTCGAGCGCGGCGATCACCGCGAAGGACAGGATGCCCGCGCCGCCGATCGCGAAGGCGACGGGGAAGCCCGTCATGATCCCCGCAAAGAGGAACAGGAAGACGATGATGATCCCGATCTCGATCCCGTCCAGTCCGAACAGCATGACTCAGCGGCCTCCGTGGGCGAGTTCGGCGGTGGTCCCGGGGACCGGGCGGGATTCGGTGACGTCGCGGTCGAGGTACTTGTTCGCGCTGCCCTCGCCCTCGCGCCATTCGAGGAAGGCGCGGTAGAAGGCGGCGCAGGCCTGGATCAGCATCATCAGGCAGAACACGAGGATGAGGACCTTGAAGAGGAAGTAGGCGTTGAAGCCCGAGGGGCTGAAGCCGAAGGTCTCGACGTTCCAGCGCAGCGCCCGGGCCTTGGCCATCGTGCGCTCGAAGTTGTCGGAGGCGTTCACCGGCGGATTGATGAGGTGGCGCCAGAGGAAGAACCAGGCGTAGAACCAGGTCAGCACCATCGCCGGCATCATGAAGAGAAGCGCCCCCAGCATGTCCACCACCTTCTTCGACCGGAAGCGGGCTCCGGCGTAGAAGAGGTCGACGCGGACGTGGCCGCCCTGCACGAAGGTCCAGGCGCAGCACATGCAGACGATGATCGCGTTGTAGAGCTTGAGGCTGTCGGACCACCAGCCCACGGTGTAGGTCACGTCGACGCCGAAGGGGCCGAGCGAGATGTCGGCCACGCGGAAGATCGACTGCAGGAAGATCACCATCACCTGCTGGAGCACCATGAGAAGCCCCGCCCATGCGGCGATGCGGCCGACCACGTTGGCGAAGCCCTCGAGCCCCACGACCACGCCCCAGAGGAACCGGCGGTAGAAGATGCCGATCACGAAGACCGTGACGAAGGTGTTGAAGAACAGGAAGAACAGCTGGACCGAGGCGCCGTAGTAGACGATGCGCAGGATGTTCTCGGGGTCCGAGAAGTCCATGTATGTGCCGAGGTTCAGAAGGACGTGGACCGGACCGGCAATGCCGGACCAGACGCCCTGAAGGAACCAGATGATCGCGTCCATGATGTCCCCGCACCGGAAGGACGGCGCGCCGGGGCGCGCCGTCCAGCGTCATCTGAAGTCGGGTTTCAGCCCCGGACGACCGACAGCACGCGGGCGCGCTGCTGGACGTAGGGTGCGTCGGCGAGGGACAGCCAGCCGTAGGTCTCGTCCATCGACGACATGGCCGAGTCGAAGACCATGTCGTAGAGCGGGTCGCCCTTGTAGCCGCCCAGAACCTGCGCCGCGCCGTTGGCGAAGGCGTCCCAGACGTCGTCGGGGAAGAGGTGGGTCGACACGCCCGCGGCGGTCAGGCGCTGGAGCGCCGGGCCGTTGTTGGCCGTGAAGAGCGCGTAGTTGTGCTGGTGCGCTTCGGCGCAGGCGATCTCGAGCGCCTTCTGGTGGCTGGGGCTCAGCGTGTTGAACCGCTCGAGGTTGACGCCGACCGACAGCGCCGCCCCCGGCTCGTGCATCCCGGCGGGATAGTAGTGCTTGCAGACCTCCTGGAGGCCCAGACGCTCGTCCGACCAGGGGCCGATCCACTCGGTCCCGTCGAGCGCGCCGGAGGACAGCGCCTGGTAGATCTCGCCGCCCGGCAGGTTCTGCACGGAGACGCCGATCTTCGACAGCGCCTCGCCGCCGAGGCCGGGCATCCGGAACTTGAGGCCCTGGAGGTCGCCCGCACCGGTGATCTCCTGACGGAACCAGCCACCGCCCTGCGCGCCGGTCTGGCCGGCGAGGAACGGACGGATGTTGAAGACTTCGCCCAGCTCGTGGTGCTTGGCCATGCCGTCGCCGCCGTAGTACCACGTCATGATCTCGGGCACGGTCATGCCGAAGGGCACGGCGGTGAAGAACGCCCAGGCGGGCGACTGGCCGACCCAGTAGTAGTCCGCGCCGTGGTAGGCGTCGGCCTGGCCCGAGGCTGCGGCGTCGAACGATTCGAAGGCACCGACGAGTTCACCGGCGGCCTTGGCGTCGATGGTGAGCGTGCCGTCGGTCAGCGCGGCGACGTTGTTGACCACGCGCTCGACCGAATCCCACACGCCGGCAAGACCGCGCGGCCAGGTGGTGACCATGGTGAGCTGTTCGCGGCCCTGTGCGATCGCAGGAGCCGCGAGCGTGGCGGCGGCGGCGGCAGAGCCGCCGAGGGCGGACGTCCTGAGGAAAGAACGACGATCCATTATTGTTGTAACCTCCCGTGTTACCCCGGACAGTCCTGCCCGGGTTTCTTTTGGTGGCAGCGCCACTAGCACAAGTTCCCCGCGTGAGGGAACGGGTTTTCGCATGCCGTTTTCGCGTTGTCACAGACGGATTGTCGTCGCGCAAGAAAATTGCGCGGCGACGCAGCGATTCCCGTTGCGCGACGTGCGCATCGGCATCTTGAACGGCGCGCGGGCAGGCATATCTCCGGCAGGCTTCGCATCCGGGGTGCCCTCATCTTGACCTACCTCCTCTTCGCCGTCGGCCTCGCCGGGCTGTTCTTCGGTGGCAACTGGCTGGTGCAGGGGGCGAGCGCGCTGGCGCTGCGGTTCCGGGTGCCGCCGCTGGTGATCGGGCTGACCGTGGTCGGCTTCGGGACCTCGACGCCCGAGTTGCTCGTCTCGCTCCAGGCCGCGCTGGCAGGGGTCAGCGGGATCGCGATCGGGAACGTGATCGGATCGAACATCGCCAACATCCTGCTGATCCTCGGAATCTCGGCGGCGATCGGGCCGATGGCGGCCAATCTCGGGGCGCTCCGGCGCGATCTGGCCTGGATGATGGGCGCGGCACTCGCCACGATTCCCGCCTTCTGGGGCGGCATGGTGGGCCGGTGGGAAGGGCTTGCGCTGACGCTGGGCATCCTCGTCTACATCGCCGTGTGCCTCCGGCAGGCCGGGACGGAGGAAGCGCCAGACGTCTCGCCCGCGCCGCTGTGGCGGGCGATCGCGGAGGTGGTGGGCGGGCTCGTCGTGCTCCTGGTCGGGGCACGGTTCCTGATCGACAGCGCGACCGAGATCGCGCGGACCTTCGGCATCTCGGAGGCCGTGATCGGCTTGACCATCGTGGCGGTGGGGACCTCCCTGCCCGAGCTCGCCACCAGCGTGGTCGCGGCGATCCGCGGCCAGCGGGACATCGCGCTGGGCAACGTCGTGGGCTCCAACATCTTCAATATCCTCGCGATTCTCGGGATCACCGCGCTCGTCGCCCCGATCCCGGTCGAGCCGCGCTTCATCGCCGTGGACGTGCCCGTGATGATCGGCGTGTCGCTCCTGCTCGTCGCGGTGATCTGGCTGATGAAGGGGATGGGGCGCCTCGCGGGGATCGCCTTTCTCCTGGCCTATGCGGCCTATGTCGCGGCGATGGCAGCCACCTGAGCCGGCGCAGCATTGTTTCGCGCGCCTGCCGCCCCGCGACAGAAAGTTCGCGTTTTCCCGTTGACGCCCCCTGCCCCTCTCCCTAATGTCCCGCGCACGAAAAGGGAGTTCCCGATGACGGGCGTAGTCATTCTTGTAGGAAAGTGGCGCATGGGCCGGTAACGGACACCCACAAGGTTCCCCATGCGCCCCCGACTGAACACCGGGGGCTTTTTCATGCGCGAAAGGCGGAGAGGACGATGACGAAGTCGATGACGGGCGCGAGGATGGTCGTTCAGGCGCTGAAGGACCAGGGCGTCGAGGTGGTGTTCGGATACCCCGGCGGCGCCGTGCTTCCGATCTACGACGAGATCTTCCAGCAGAACGACATCCGCCACATCCTCGTCCGCCACGAACAGGGCGCGGTCCACGCGGCGGAGGGTTATGCGCGCTCGACCGGAAAGCCCGGGGTCGTGCTGGTGACCTCGGGACCCGGGGCCACGAACGCCGTCACGGGGCTCGTAGACGCGCTGATGGATTCGATCCCGCTCGTCGTGCTGACGGGCCAGGTGCCGACCTTCATGATCGGCACCGATGCCTTCCAGGAGGCCGACACCGTCGGCATCACCCGGCCCTGCACGAAGATGAACTGGCTCGTGAAGGACACAGCGCGCCTGTCCGACACCATCCACCAGGCGTTCCACGTCGCCACCAGCGGACGGCCGGGCCCGGTGCTCGTGGACATCCCCAAGGACGTCCAGTTCGCCACCGCCGACTATGTCCCGCCCAAGGCCGCGAAGACGGGGCACTACCAGCCGAAGGTGAAGGGCGATCTGGAGCAGATCACCCGGCTGGTCGAGATGATCGAGACGGCAGAGCGGCCGGTCTTCTACACGGGCGGCGGGGTCATCAACTCGGGGCTCGCGGCGAGCCAGCTCCTGCGCGAGCTGGTCGACGCGACCGGGTTTCCGGTGACGTCAACGCTCATGGGCCTCGGCGCCTACCCGGCGAGCGGCAAGAACTGGCTCGGGATGCTCGGGATGCACGGGCTCTACGAGGCGAACCTCGCCATGCACGGCTGCGACCTGATGATCAACGTCGGCGCCCGCTTCGACGACCGGATCACGGGGCGGATCGCGGACTTCTCGCCGCACTCGCGCAAGGCGCACATCGACATCGATCCCTCCTCGATCAACAAGGTGATCCGGGTGGACGTCCCTATCGTGGGCGATGTGGGCCATGTGCTGGAGGACCTGCTCAAGGTCTGGAAGGCGCGCGGACGCAAGGTCAACCGCGAGGGGCTGGCGAAGTGGTGGGCGAAGATCGGCGAGTGGCGCCGCGTCGACTGCCTCGCGTTCACGCAGGCGGCGGGGGCGAAGTCGATCAAGCCGCAGTACGCGGTCAAGCGGCTCGAGGAGCTGACGAAGCACCGCAAGGACCGTTTCATCTGCACCGAAGTGGGCCAGCACCAGATGTGGGCGGCGCAGTACCTGGGCTTCGAGGCGCCGAACCAGTGGATGACCTCGGGTGGCCTCGGCACCATGGGCTACGGCTTCCCCGCCTCCATCGGCGTTCAGATCGCGCATCCGGAGGCGCTCGTCATCAACGTGGCGGGAGAGGCGTCGTGGCTGATGAACATGCAGGAGATGGGGACCGCGATCCAGTACCGGCTGCCGGTGAAGCAGTTCATCCTCAACAACGAGCGCCTCGGGATGGTGCGTCAGTGGCAGGAGCTGCTGCACGGCGAGCGGTATTCGCATTCCTGGTCCGAGGCGCTGCCGGACTTCGTGAAGCTCGCCGAGGCCTTCGGCGCCAAGGGGATCCTCTGCAAGGACCCCAAGGACCTCGACGACGCGATCATGGAGATGATTGCGTACGACGGGCCGGTGATCTTCGACTGCCTCGTCGAGAAGCACGAGAACTGCTTCCCGATGATCCCCTCCGGAAAGCCGCACAACGAGATGCTGCTGGGCGAGGCGGAGACGCAGGGCGTGATCGACGCCAAGGGGTCGGTGCTGGTGTAAGGCGGGGGAGCGGGGGGCTGTCTGCCCCCCGGCCCGGACTGGCGTCCGGGCTCCCCCCGAGGATATTTGGAGGCAGATAGAAGCGGCATGTCGACACTGAAGATCAAGAAGGGCTCGTCGCGGCATTCGGCCTACGACCTGCGGGACCCACATTCCGAGGCGGTGGAGCGCCATACGCTGGCGGTCATCGTGGACAACGAGGCGGGCGTGCTCGCGCGGGTGATCGGGCTGTTCTCGGGGCGGGGCTACAACATCGAGAGCCTGACGGTGGCCGAGGTGGACCATGCGGGGCACCGGTCGCGGATCACGGTGGTCACGAGCGGGACGCCGTCGGTCATCGACCAGATCCAGGCGCAGCTGGCGCGGATGGTGCCGGTCCACGAGGTGCATGACCTGACCGACGAGGGGCCCGCGGTGGAGCGGGAGCTTGCGCTTTTCAAGGTCGCGGGCGAAGGTGAAAAGCGGGTGGAGGCGCTGCGGCTTGCCGACATCTTCCGCGCGAACGTGGTCGATTCGACGCTGTCGTCCTTCGTGTTCGAGATCACCGGGACGCCCGAGAAGATCGACGCCTTTGCGGGGCTGATGCGGCCTCTGGGGCTTGTGGAGATGGCGCGGACGGGGGTGGCGGCGCTCGCCCGTGGGGCGGCCTGATCAGGCCATCCAGGTGGCGCGGAGGACGCGCAGCCAGTTGCCGTGGCAGAGCTTCTCCATGAGGGCGTCGTCGTAGCCGTGGGCGCGCATGGCGGTGCGGAGGGTGGTGAGGCCGGCCGCGTCGCCGATCTCGGCCGAGACGGTCGCGCCGTCGAAGTCCGAGCCGAGCGCGACGCGGGTTTCTCCCAGCTGTTCGATGAGATGATCGAGGTGGCGCAGCATCACGTCGGTGCCGAAGTCCGGGCGCATCCGGCCATCGGAGCGCAGAAAGACCGCGGCGAAGTTGAGGCCGACGAGGCCATCCGACTCCCGGATCACGGCGAGCTGCCGGTCGGTCAGGTTGCGGGAGGATGGGCAGAGGGCGTGGGCGTTCGAGTGGCTGGCGACGAGGGGGGCGGTGGACAGGGCCGCCACGTCGTCGAACCCCTTCTCGTTCAGGTGCGACAGGTCGATGAGGATGCCGAGCTCGTTGCAGGCGCGGACGAGGGCGCGGCCGGTGTCGGTGAGGCCGGGGCCGGTGTCGGGGTCTCCGGGGAAGCGCATCGGCACGCCGTGCCCGAAGATCGTGGGCCGTGACCAGACGGGGCCGAGCGAGCGCAGGCCCGCGGCGTGGAAGAGCTCGAGCATGTGGAATTCGGCGTCTATGGCTTCGGCGCCTTCCATGTGCATGACGGCGGCGAGGCGGTCTGTCTGCATCGCCCGTTCGATCTCGGGCACGGTGCTGCAGAGGGTCAGCGCGCCCATGCGGTCGAGCGCCATGAGGTGCGCGGTCTGGGAGGCCGCGGTGCGGACGGCCTCGGGCCAGCCCACGGCTTCCGGGAGGGGGACGTCGTAGGTCGCGGCTTCCATCGCGGCCATGAAGCTGGCCGCGTCCATCTGGCCGGGCACGAAGATCGCGAAGAGGCCGCCGGCCAGGCCGCCCGCCTGCGCCCGGGGGACGTCGATGTGGCCCCTGGCGTGGCCGTGCAGCACCTCCTCGCGCGTGAGGGTGCCGCGGTGGAGGTGGAAGAGGAGGTCGTTGTGGCCGTCGAAGATCGGGGGGTGGCGCGGGTCGGTCATGGGCGGAGGGGAGCGCGGATCGGGGACGGTGGCAAGGGGAATCCGGCAGGCGTCGGAGCGCTGGCGCCGGTGCGCGGTCCGGCCCCGCCGCGCCGCCGCGTGACTTCCGTCAGCCCGCCCGGCCCCGGACCGTGAGATCCTACCTCGCAGGGGCATCATCGGAGGGGGATGGGTCATGAGGACGATGCTGATCGCGGCGGCCATGGGGATCGGGGTGATGGCCGGGTGCAGCGGCGGCGGCGACGACGAGGCGCAGCTGATCGGGCCGGATCGCAGCTACAGCAAGGCGCTCGACATCGGGGACGCGCAGTTCACCGAAGCGCTGGACATCCTGGACGCCGAAGGGGGGACGCCCTGGGCCGACATGCCGGCCTCGGGCACGGCGACCTACAACGGCGTCATCACCGGATGGGCGGACGGCGGGCCGCCGATCGACTATGTCGCGGACCTGCAGCTGAAGGTGACGTTCGACGGGAACACGCTGAACGGCACGATCCAGAACTTCGTGACGAAGGGCGTGGCCGGGTTCGACCATCCCGAGGGGAAGATCCGCCTGAGCGGCATCCTCGAGCCGGACGATGTCAACGAGGGCGCGCTCACGCTGTCGGGATCGGGACGGGTGAGCAGCGGCGACCTTGGGGCGACCTATGCCGTCGACGGCGAGGGCTGGTTCCTCGGCACCGATGCGCGCGCCATCGCCGGAGGGCACTCGACCGACTTCGTCTGGATTCGCGGCCCGCTGGCCGGGCAGACCTCGTGGTCGGACGGGCCGTTCTCGGCCATGCGGGACGACTGAGCGCCGGACCCCCGCCGCCCGATATTGCCTAGCACCGGGGTCTGCGTCCCCATGCCTGCGGGCAACCTGGGTGGGAGGGCCGGAGGATGACGGGACGTGCGGTGGCGGCGGTGCTGGGGCTGGGCCTGCTGATGGCAGGCTGCGAGGCGGCGGAGGAGGAGGACGCGCTGATCGGGCCGGACCGGAGCTTCGGGTCGGCGCTGGGCATCGCGCGGGCGCAGTGGGACGAGGTGTCGAGCCTGGCCGACCGGCAGGGGCCGACCCCCTGGGTCGCGCTCCCGGCGTCGGGGAGCGCGGACTATCGCGGGGTGGTCACGGGCTGGGCCAACGGCGGCGTGCCGATCGATTACGTGGCCGACCTGTCGCTCGAGATGGACTTCGACCGGCGGAGGCTGTCGGGAGAGGTCTCGAACATGGTGACGGACGGGGTGCAGGGGTTCGCGCATCCCGACGGACGCATTCCGGTCCGCGGCGTGATCGCCCGGGGGGAGGCGGGCGCGGCGCGGATGGTGCTGGACGGGTCGGGCGTGCTGCGCGGGCCGGGGATGGAGGCGACCTATGTCATCGACGGCGCGGGCACCTTCGCGGGGCGGCGCGGGCAGGCGGTGGCCGGGCAGCACGTGACGGATTTCGTGTGGACGCAAGGCTTCCTCGACGGGACGACGTCGCGGTCGGACGGGGTGTTCTCGGCGGTGGCGGAGTGAGGGGCTGAGCCGGGGAAAGGAAACGCTCCGGGGGAGCGGTTCCCCGGCGAACGCCCGGAGCGCGAGCGGAGGGTGAGGACCGCCCGGACGATCTTCCAGTGGAAGATCGTCAGGTCCGAACGCCCGCAGCGCAAGCGGAGGGCGGGGCGAGCGGTGCGCATGAATGCGGACCCTACGGGTGGGGGTGAGGCCCCGGGGCAGGCCCGGGGCGGGCCCCGGGGCAGGCCCGGGGCGGGTGTCCTTCCGTGAGATGGTCTGCAATGAAAGAGGGCCCCCCGAGGGGAGCCCTTGAGTTTCGCTGATCAGGCTCGTTCTGTGTACCGCCCGGTTTCTGCCTGCGGCCTGACCCGCGTCGGGGGCGAGCGCACCCGCCCCGTGTGAGAGTGGGAAGGGCTAGAGAGCCGCCCCACCCTGTTCATCCGCCGGGGTGGAGGGCACCCCGGCGAGATCTCCTCAGCTGCATCCGCTCGTCGCTCCGCAGGTGTTGCACTTCATGCATGTCCCGTTCCGCACCAGCGTGTAGTTCCCGCACTCCCCGCAGGCCTCACCCTCGTAGCCCTGCATCCTGGCCTTCGTCCGCGCGTCCATCGTGACCGTGCCGGAGGCGATCGCCGTCGTCTCGGTGTGCTGCGTCACGATGGCCTGGAGCGTGGCCGAGGGGTCGAGCGCCGCGCCCGCGAAGCTGACCGGGCCGCCGCCGCCCTGGAGGACGACGAGTTCCTGGGGCACGCGGCCGCGGGTGTAGCCGGCGGAAGCGACCTTCTTCAGGACCTCGAAGGCGGAGTTGCCGTGGCTTTCGGGGACTTCGGTGAAGTTGCGCTTGCCCTCCTCCTCGCCCCGGCCGAGGTCGTCGAAGGACGGGCCTTGCGGGGCGACATGGGCGAGGTCGGTGCGGTCGAGGTAGCTGACCGCGAGTTCGCGGAAGATGTAGTCGAGGATCGAGGTCGCGTTCTTGATCGCCTCGTTGCCCTGCACCATCCCCGCCGGTTCGAACTTGGTGAAGGTGAAGGCGTCGACGAACTCCTCGAGCGGCACGCCGTACTGGAGGCCGACCGAGACCGCGATGGCGAAGTTGTTCATCATCGCCCGGAAGCCCGCGCCTTCCTTGTGCATGTCGATGAAGATCTCGCCGAGCTTGCCGTCCTGGTATTCGCCCGTGCGGAGGTAGACCTTGTGGCCGCCGACGATGGCCTTCTGGGTGTAGCCCCGGCGGCGTTCGGGCAGCTTCTCGCGGTGGCGGCGGATGACCTCCTTCACCACGACCTTCTCGACGATCTTCTCGGCCAGCACCTGCGCCTTCTGGGCGGGGGTTCCGGTGGCAAGAAGCTCCTCGGCCTCCTCGTCGTCCTCGACGAGGGCGGCGGCCAGCGGCTGCGAGAGCTTGGAGCCGTCGCGGTAGAGGGCGTTGGCCTTGATGCCGAGCGACCAGGAGAGTTCGTAGGCGGCCTTGCAGTCCTCGATGGTCGCGTCCTGGGGCATGTTGATCGTCTTCGAGATCGCGCCCGAGATGAAGGACTGGGCGGCTGCCATCATGGTGATATGGCTGTCGACCGAGAGGTAGCGCTTGCCCTTCTTGCCGCAGGGGTTGGCGCAGTCGAAGACCGCGTAGTGCTCTTCCTTGAGGAAGGGCGCGCCTTCGAGGGTCATGGTGCCGCAGACGTGGTCGTTGGCGGCCTCGATGTCCTGCTTGGTGAAGCCGAGGTGGCGGAGGAGGTCGAAGGTCGGGTCGTTGAGCTTTTCGGCGGGGATGCCGAGAGTGGTGGTGCAGAACTCCTCGCCCAGCGTCCACTGGTTGAAGACGAAGCGGATGTCGAAGGCGGAGGGAAGTGCGGCTTCCACCTTCTCGATCTGAGCCGGGCCGAAGCCCGCCGCGCGGAGCGAGGTGTGGTTGATGGCGGGCGCGTTCGAGAGGGTGCCGTGGCCCACGGCGTAGGCCACGATCTCCTCGATCTCGGACGAGCGGTAGCCGAGCGTTTCAAGGGCGCCGGGAACCGAGCGGTTGATGATCTTGAAGTAGCCGCCGCCCGCGAGCTTCTTGAACTTCACGAGCGCGAAGTCGGGCTCGATGCCGGTCGTGTCGCAGTCCATGACGAGGCCGATCGTGCCGGTGGGCGCGATGACGGTGGCCTGCGCGTTGCGGTAGCCGTGCTGTTCGCCGAGCGCGAGGGCTTCGTCCCAGGAGGACTTGGCGAGCGCGATCAGCGACTGGTCCGGGCAGTTCGCGGCGTCGAGCGGAACGGGGGTGACGTTCATCGCCTCGTAGCCGTCGGCTGCCCCGTGGGCCGCGCGGCGGTGGTTGCGGATGACGCGGAGCATGTGGTCGCGGTTGCGGGCGTAGCCCGGGAAGGGGCCGAGCTCGCCCGCCATTTCGGCAGAGGTCGCGTAGGCGACGCCGGTCATGATCGCGGTGAGCGCGCCGCACAGCGCGCGGCCTTCGTCGGAGTCGTAGCCCAGCCCCATGTTCATCAGGAGGCCGCCGATGTTGGCGTAGCCGAGCCCGAGGGTGCGGAAGTCGTAGGAGAGCTGCGCGATCTCCTTCGAGGGGAACTGCGCCATGAGCACGCTGATCTCGAGCGTCACCGTCCACAGGCGGCAGGCGTGCACGTATTCGGCCGCGTTGAACTGGCCCTCACGGTAGAAGGTGAGGAGGTTCAGCGAGGCGAGGTTGCAGGCCGTGTCGTCGAGGAACATGTACTCCGAGCACGGGTTCGAGCCGCGGATCGGGCCGTCCTCCGGGCAGGTGTGCCAGGCGTTCACGGTGTCGTGGTACTGGATCCCGGGGTCGGCGCAGGCCCAGGCGGCGTGGCCGATCTGGTCCCAGAGTTCGCGCGCCTTCACGGTCTTGGCGACCTTGCCGTCGGTGCGGCGGATGAGCGCCCAGTCGGCGTCGTCGCGCACCGCCTTGAGGAAGGCGTCCGTCACGCGGACCGAGTTGTTCGAGTTCTGGCCGGAGACGGTGACGTAGGCTTCCGAGTCCCAGTCGGTGTCGTAGGTCGGGAACTCGATGGAGGTGAAGCCTTGGCGAGCGTAGTCGAGCACGCGCTTCACGTAAGGCTCGGGGATCGCGGACTTCTTGGCAGCGCGGATCGCGGCCTTGAGGGTTTCGTTCTTCGCGGGGTCGGTGGCGTCTTCTTGGCGCCCGTCCCAGGTGCCGATGGCCTTGAAGATGTCGTTCAGGTGCCGCTCGTGCATCTTCGAGCCGGCGACGAGGGAGGCGACCTTCTGCTCCTCCTTCACCTTCCAGTTGATGTAGGCTTCGATGTCGGGGTGATCGGCATCGACGATGACCATCTTGGCCGCGCGGCGCGTGGTGCCGCCCGACTTGATCGCGCCCGCCGCGCGGTCGCCGATCTTGAGGAAGCCCATGAGGCCCGAGGACTTGCCGCCGCCCGAGAGCTTTTCGCCCTCGCCCCGGAGGTTCGAGAAATTGGTGCCGGTGCCGGAGCCGTACTTGAAGAGCCGCGCCTCGCGGACCCAGAGGTCCATGATGCCGCCTTCGTTCACCAGGTCGTCGGCGACGGACTGGATGAAGCAGGCGTGCGGCTGCGGGTGCTCGTAGGCAGAGTCCGACTTCGTGAGCTTGCCGGTGCGGTAGTCGACGTAGAAGTGGCCCTGGGAGGGGCCGTCGATGCCGTAGGCCCAGTGGAGGCCGGTGTTGAACCACTGGGGCGAGTTCGGCGCGGCGCGCTGGGTCGCGAGCATGTGGCGCATCTCGTCGAAGTAGGCGCGGGCGTCGTCTTCGGTGGTGAAGTAGCCGCCTTTCCAGCCCCAGTAGGCCCAGGCGCCCGCGAGGCGGTCGAAGACCTGCTTGGAGGAGGTCTCCCCCGTGTAGCGTTCGGCTTCGGGGAGATCGGCGAGGGCAGCTTCGTCGGCGACGGAGCGCCAGAGGAATTCGGGCACGCCCTTCTCGCGGACGCGCTTGAGGCGCGCGGGGACGCCCGCTTTCCGGAAGTATTTCTGGGCGATGACGTCGGATGCCACCTGGCTCCAGGTGTCGGGCACTTCGATCCCGTCGAGCCGGAAGACGACCTTGCCGTCCGGATTGCGGATTTCGGATGCGGTCGTGGTGAACGGGATCCCTGCGTAGGCGTCCCGGCCTGCCTTCGTGAACTGGCGTTCGATCTTCATTTCTACCCCGTCCCAGTTTCTGGTGGTATCCGGCTGCCCGGACCCGTTTGTACGCCGACGTTTCGGTTCGAGGGACAAAGACACCGGTGGTGAAGCAGCAACGGGCTGCTCCCCATGACGCCGGTTGCGTGTCCGGCTCTGTGGCGGTGGTTTGGTCCCCCTGGCCGCGACCACTAGATGTTGTGGCCCTTCAGTCAGCCAGCACAAACTGACGTAGGGAGGAGGTCCTCGTCAACACGAAATTGAGAGGCTGTCACAAGTTTTTCGTATTGACGGCGACGGCAGAGGCGTTCCGTCGAGGCAGGGGCCGATTCATCCACAGTCGGGCGACAATTTGCGTTGAGCCCCCTGCCCTGCCCGGACGCTCCCCGAAGCCTTGCAAACGCTGAGACTGCGGCTCGGCACCGGCCCGAGGCGGACGCAGATTCGCCAACGCTCGGGATCTACGCCCAGAGGCGGCTGTGTCGGGATGGCATCATCTGGTGTCCGCGAGAACTGCTGCCGCAATAGGCAGAGGGTGCGTTCCGCGTGGTGGTCGGGGCGGCAAGATTCGAACTCACGACCCCCTGTACCCAAAACAGGTGCGCTACCAGACTGCGCTACGCCCCGACGGGGGTCTCTCTAGCGGTCCGGGCGTCCCGTGGGAAGGGGTTAGTCGCAGGGCCAGGCGGCGATCGACTGGTCGAGGCCGGGGTGGCGCAGCTCGCTGCCCTCGGCGATGCCGATGGCGCGGGCGAGGCCGCCGTTGATCTCGAGCACGGCAAGCACGCCGTCGCCCCCGTCGATCGTCGTCTCGTCGAGCGGCACCGCGTTCTCGTGGACGCGGGTCACGGTGCCTGTCTCGTCCATAAAGATCATGTCGAGGGGGATCAGCGTGTTGCGCATCCAGAAGGTCGCGCGCTGCGGCCGTTCGTAGAGAAAGAGCATCCCCGCGCTGCGCGGCATCGAGGGGCGGTTCATCAGCCCTTGCGCGCGTTCGGCCGGCTCGTCGGCGACCTCGACCGTGAAGCGCGCGCTGCCCCAGTCGCCGCGGATGTCCACGGCCGTGTCGGTGCAGGCGGCGGAGGCGCTTCCCCCGGCGAGCGCGAGGGCGGCGATGAGGGCGGCGCGGATCATGCAGTCAAGATCACTCTGGGCGCTTGAGCGCGGCTTCCCAGCTGGCCACCTGGACGGCCATCAGGCCGCGCTTGCCTTCGGTGACGCGAAGCGCGACCGCCTCGCCGGGCTGGAGGTCGGCGAGGCCGGAGCGGCGCAAGACCTCCACATGAAGGAACACGTCCTCGGACCGGCCGAAGATGTTGGCGAAGCCGAAGCCCTTGGCCTTGTCGAACCACTTCACCCGCGCGGGTTCGAGTGGGAGGGACAGGTCCACCGGCTCGGCGAAGGTGGAGGCCTTCTCGCCCTCGGCCTGTTCCCCGGCGAGCGGGTCGATGCGCAGCACCTCCACCGCCTGGACGCCGCGCGGCGTGGACTGCGCCAGAAGCTCGATCCCCGCCCCGTCCGCCACCGAACTCTGCCCGTAGTTGCGAAGCACGTTGGCATGCAGGAGGATGTCGGGGCCGCCCTCGTCCGCGACGACGAAGCCGAATCCCTTCGTCGGATCGAACCACTTCACGAATCCGACAACGCGGCGCTGATCACCCTCGGTCCCGGTCATTCGACTTCTTCTTCTGTCCCCAGCGCCTGCTTTTCGAAACAGACTGTAATGTCAGTTAACGTCCGATTCACGGCGCGAGGCAAGGCCAATCTGGGGAGAGTTGCGGCCCGTGGTCGCGCTGCAACGCTCGGGCTCATGGGTTGAGCCGGGTGACCGTCCACCCGCCCTCCCCTTCGGAACGCGTCCAGCGGAAGCGGTCGTGCAGGCGGAAGGCGCCGTCGGCCCAGAACTCGATCTCCACGGGGCGGATCCGGAAGCCGCCCCAGTGCGGGGGGCGGTCGGGATTCGGGCCCTTGGTGACGGTGATCCGCGCAACCTCGGCGAGCAGCGCCTCGCGCGAGGACAGCGGCGCCGACTGGCGCGAGGCCCAGGCGCCGAGGCGCGATTGCAGCGCGCGGGAGCGGTAATAGGCGTCGGCCGTCTCGTCCTCCACCCGGGTCACGGTGCCGCGCACGCGGAGCTGGCGGCGGAGCGACTTCCAGTGCGCGACGAAGGCGGCCTTGCCGGAGGCCGCGATCTCCCGGCCCTTGGCGCTTTCGAAGTTCGTGTAGAAGACGAAGGCGTCGCCCTCGATGTCCTTGAGCAGCACCATGCGGACGTTGGGAAGCCCCTGGGCGTCCACGGTGGCGAGCGCGATGGCGTTCGCGTCCTCGGGTTCGGACCGCGTCGCCTCCGCCAGCCACGCGCGCGCGAGGACGAAGGGGTCCTCGCCCGCGAAGATGCCGCCTCGTTCCGCCATGGTCCCTCTCGCGCCTTCGGGCAGCGCCGTCTACCGGCCCCGCGCGCGCACCGCAAGCGGGACCCCGCCGGTCCACTTGATGATGCGCAGACAATCGCTTACCACATCGCGCAACGGCGACGGGACAACATGTAGTGCATCGGGGAGGACTGGATGTCGAACGCTCTGATGGCCGGCAAGCGCGGCCTGATCATGGGGCTGGCAAACGACAAGTCCATCGCCTGGGGCATCGCGAAGGCGCTCGGCGGGGCCGGGGCGGAGCTCGCCTTCTCCTACCAGGGAGAGGCGCTGAAGAAGCGGGTGGAGCCGCTGGCGGCGGAACTCGGGTCGGATTTCGTGACCGAATGCGACGCGGGTGACGAGGCGTCGCTCGACCGGCTGTTCGCCGTGCTGGGCGAGCGCTGGGGCACGCTCGACTTCGTGGTGCACGCGATCGGCTTTTCGGACAAGAACGAGCTGAGGGGTCGCTACGTCGACACGTCGAAGGCGAATTTCCTCATGTCCATGGACATTTCCGTCTATTCCTTCACGTCCGTCTGCCGCCGCGCGGCAGCGATGATGCCCGACGGCGGCGCGCTCCTCACGCTGACCTACTACGGCGCCGAGAAGGTCATGCCGCATTACAACGTGATGGGGCTCGCCAAGGCCGCGCTCGAGGCGAGCGTGCGCTACATCGCCGAGGACCTGGGCAAGGACCGCATCCGCTGCAACGCGATCTCGGCCGGGCCGATCAAGACGCTGGCGGCCTCGGGGATCGGGGACTTCCGCTACATCATGAAGTGGAACGAATACAACTCGCCGCTCCGCCGCAACGTGACGATCGAGGACGTCGGGGGATCGGCGCTCTATCTGTTGTCCGACCTCGGTTCGGGCGTCACGGGCGAGGTGCTGCACGTGGATGCGGGCTATCACGCCATCGGCATGAAGGCCGTGGACGCGCCCGACATCTCGAAGGTGTGACGTGGACGCCGGGCATCTCGCCGCCTTCAACGCTGCGCTGCTGGCCGCGTGGATCGCGCCGGGACCGGCGATGCTCTATGCGCTGCGCACCTCCCTCGCCTCGGGACGGGCCGCCGGGATCGCGGCGGGGGCGGGGCTGGGGGCGGTGGCCGCGCTCTGGACGCTCGCCGCGCTCCTGGGGCTCGACGCGCTGTTCCGGCTCTTTCCCTGGACCTACACGGTGCTGAAGCTGGGCGGCGCGCTCTACCTTCTGTGGATCGCGGTGCAGACCTGGCGGCAGGCCGACGCGCCCGTCGGCGCCGAGGGGCCGGACACGGCGCGGCGACTGGGGCGGGCGGCGGCGCGCGGGGCGCTCCTGAACCTCGGCAATCCCAAGTCGGTGCTCTTCGCGGCGGCGGTGCTGGTGGTGATCTTCCCGCCGGGGCTGACCGCGGGGGAGATGACGCTCGTCACGGTCAATCATTTCGCGCTTGAGGCGGTGCTCTACGGGACGCTGGCGACGGTGGTCTCCACCCCCGCCGTGTCGCGGCGCTACCTCGCGCTCAAGGTCTGGCTCGACCGGGTTTCGGCCGCGGTGATGGGGGCGCTGGGGCTCAGGCTGCTTTTCGAGAGGTGAGGACATGAACGACCGGCTGCCGCACGAGAAGGGGTTCCACGTGAGCTGGGACCAGATCCACCGGGACAGCCGGGCGCTGGCCTGGCGGCTCGACAAGCAGGGACCGCTCGAGGGCGGTGCCTGGAAGGCGGTGGTCGCGATCACGCGCGGCGGCATGGCGCCGGCGATGATCGTCTCCCGCGAGCTCGACATCCGCACGGTCGATACGATCAGCGTCAAGAGCTACAATCACCAGGCCCAGACCGAGCCGCGCGTGATCAAGGCGCCGGATGCCGAGACGATGGGCGACGGGACCGGCGTGCTGATCGTCGACGACCTGGTGGACACCGGCAAGACGCTGGAACTGGTGCGGAAGCTCTACCCCAGGGCGCATTTCGCCACCGTCTACGCCAAGCCGATGGGACGCGGGATGGTCGACACCTACATCACGGAAGTGAGCCAGGACACGTGGATCTTCTTTCCGTGGGACATGGCGCTTCAGTACGTGGAGCCCTACCGCGCGCGGGACTGAGGCCGCGGACGGGGGGCTGTCTGCCCCCCGCGCCCCCCGAGGATATTTGGAGGCAGATAGAAGCGCATGGGTCTGGTCCTGAACCCCAACATGGCCGCGACCGAGGCGCCGCCCGTCATGGAGGCGCGGCGCTGGGTGGCCGAAGCCGTCTTTCCGCCGGACCGCCCGCTCATCAACGTGAGCCAGGCCGCACCCGTGGAGCCGCCGCCCGAGGGGATGCGGCGGGCGATCGCGGAGGCGGCGCTCAACGATCCCGGCGCGCATCTCTACGGTCCGGTGCTGGGCCTGCCCGAGCTGCGCGCGGAGGTGGCCGAGCGCTGGAGCGCGGGGTATGGCGGACGGATCGGGGCGGAGCAGGTCGCGATCACGAGCGGGTGCAACCAGGCGTTCTGTTCGGTGGTGGCGACGCTCGCCGCAGCCGGCGACGAGGTGATCCTGCCGACGCCGTGGTACTTCAATCACAAGATGTGGCTCGACATGTCGGGCGTTCGGGCCGTGCCGCTTTCCCAGGGCGCGGGGCTCCTGCCCGATCCGGAGGAGGCGGCGGCGCTCGTCACAGGGCGGACGCGGGCGGTGGTGCTGGTGTCGCCCAACAATCCGGGCGGGGTGGAGTATCCCGCCGACCTTGTGCGCGCGTTCCGGGAGATGGCGCGGGCGAAGGGGATCGTGCTGATCCTCGACGAGACCTACCGGGACTTCGACAGCCGCAGCGGCGCGCCGCATGACCTGTTCGGGGACGAGGACTGGGCGGAGGGGTTCGTCCATCTCTACTCCTTCTCGAAGGCCTACCGGCTGACCGGGCATCGCGTGGGGGCGCTGGTCGCCGATGCGGCGCGGCTGGCGCAGGTCGAGAAGGTGCTCGACACGGTGACGATCTGTCCCAACCAGCTGGGGCAGCGGGCGGCGCTCTGGGGGATGCGGAACCTCGGCCAGTGGCTTGCGGGGGAGCGGGCGGAGATCCTCGACCGCCGCGCGGCGGTGGAGGACGGCTTCGCGCGGCTGCCCGGATGGCGGCTTCTGGGGTGCGGGGCGTATTTCGCCTATGCGGAGCATCCCTACGGCGCCCCGTCGGACGTGGTGGCCAAGCGGCTCGTGCACGAGGCGGGCGTGCTGATGCTGCCGGGGACGATGTTCGCGCCGGAGGGGTCGGCGGAGGGCCGGCGGCAGATGCGGATCGCCTTCGCCAACGTGGACCGGGCGGGCATCGGGCGGCTCGTGTACCGGCTGGCGGCGGTGCCGCCCGCGAGGCTTGCGGGGGGTCCGGGCGTCGACTAGGTAGGCGGCGGACAAGGGCGGGAGCGCAGGAATGGCCAAGGGCAAGGCATCGAACTTCTTCGTCTGGGTGATCCTGCTCCTGCTGATCGTGGGGCTCGCGGGGTTCGGCGCGACGAACTTCGGCGGGTCCGTCCAGTCCGTGGGACGGGTCGGCCAGACCGAGATCGAGATCAACCGCTACGCCCTCGAGATGCAGCAGGAGATGCGGGCGCTGGCCGCCCAGCAGGGCCGCAGCGTGAGCATGGTGGAGGCGCAGGGCCTTGGCGTGCCGCAGGCGGTGCTGGGGCGCGTGGTGAGCCAGGCGGCGCTGGAGGACGAGGCGGCGGTGCGCGGCCTCTCCGTGGGCGATGCCGCCGTGAGGGAGCAGATCCTGGCCATTCCCGCCTTCCAGGGCGTGGACGGGTCCTTCGACCGGGAGGGCTACAACTTCGTCCTGCGGTCGAGCGGGCTGACCGTGGCCGAGTTCGAGGAGCGCATCCGGAGCGAGACGGCGGCGAACCTCGTCCAGTCGGCCGTGGCGGCCGGCGTGAGCGTGCCGCCGGTCTTTGCCGAGACGCTTTTCGCCTATGCGCGGGAGGCGCGCGACGTGACCTGGGCGCGTCTGGGCCCCGGGGATCTCGAGACGCTCGTGGATGCGCCGACGGAGGCGGAGCTTGCGGCGTTCCACGAGGCGAACCCTGCGCTCTTCACCGCGCCCGAGACGCGGGCGATCACCTATGCCTGGCTGACCCCCGACATGCTGATCGGCACGATCGAGGCCGACGAGGCGGCGTTGCGCGCGGTCTACGAGGACCGGATCGACGAGTTCGTCCAGCCCGAGCGGCGGCTGGTCGAGCGGCTCGTCTTCGCGGACGACGCGGCGGCGGAGGCGGCGAAGGCGCGGCTCGACGCCGGGGAGGCGGACTTCGAGGCGCTGGTGGCCGAGCGCGGGCTCGCCCTGACGGACGTGGATCTGGGCGACGTGTCGGAGGCGGAGCTGGGCGCGGCCGGGGCCGCCGTCTTCGCGCTGGACGGACCGGGTGTCGCGGGTCCTGCGCCGTCGTCGCTGGGACCGGCCCTGTTCCGGGTGAACGCGATCCTCGCCCCGCGCGAAGTCGGTTTCGAGGAGGCGCGCGAGGATCTCCTGCCCGAGGTGCAGATGGACCGGGCGCGGCGGGTCGTTCTCGACATGGTCGACGATCTGGACGACCGGCTGGCAGGCGGGGCGACGATCGAGGATCTGGCCGACGAGACCGACATGGAGCTTGGCCGGATCGACATGACGGCGACGACCGACGAGGGGATCGCGGCCTACGAAAGCTTCCGCGACGCGGCGCTGGCGGCGGACCCCGACGATTTCCCGCAGATCGTGGAGATGCCCGAAGGCGGCGTCTTCGCGCTGCGCGTGGACGAGGTGCGCCCGCCCGCGCTTCAGCCGCTGGAGGCGGTGCGCGATCAGGTGGCCGCCGCCTGGGCCGTGCAGGAGACCGTGCGCCTGATGGCGGAGGAGGCCGAGGTCGTGGCGCAGTCGCTCCGCGACGGGCGCGAGATGGCGTCGGTCCGGTTGCCGCTGGGGGTGGAGCGGGCGCTCGTGCGGGACGCCTTCGTGGAGGGCACGCCGGCGGAGTTCGTGACTTCGGTGTTCGACATGGCCGAGGGCGACATCCGGGTCGTGGCCGACGAGACGGGGGCGTGGATCGTACGGCTCGACGCCGTGCGTCCGGCCGATCAGGCCGCGCCGGAGGCGCAGGCGCTGATGGCGCTCTTTGGCCAGCAGACGGCGCAGGAGCTCTCGTCGGACGTCCTGTCGGCGTTCACGCAGGCGCTGATCGCCACCAAGGGGGTCGAGATCAACGAGGCCGCGATCAATGCGGTGCAGGCGCAGTTCCGCTGATGGCGCTGCTTCCGGATCACGCCGCCTTTTCCGCGGGTTATGACGCGGGGCGGAACCAGATCGTCTGGACGCGGCTGGCGGCCGACCTCGACACTGCGGTGTCGCTGATGCTGAAGCTGACGGAGGCGCGGGCGGATTCCTTCATGCTCGAGTCGGTCACGGGCGGCGAGGTGCGCGGGCGGTATTCGATCATCGGGATGAAGCCCGACCTCGTCTGGGAGTGCCGGGGGGAGCGGAGCCGGATCAACCGCGAGGCGCGGTTCGAGCGGGAGGCGTTCGTCGAGCTGGATGGTTCGCCGCTCGACACGCTGCGGGCGCTGATCGCGGAGTGCCGGGTGGAGTTGCCGGAGGGGATGCCCGCGGCGGCGGCGGGGCTGTTCGGGTATCTCGGCTACGACATGATCCGGCTGGTGGAGCGCCTGCCGCATGTGAACCCCGATCCGCTGGGGCTGCCGGATGCGGTGATGCTGCGGCCGTCGGTGGTGGCGGTGCTCGACGGCGTGAAGGGCGAGGTGACGGTGGTGTCGCCGGCCTGGGTCGGATCGGGGCTTTCGGCGCGGGCGGCCTATGCGCAGGCGGCGGAGCGGGTGATGGACGCGGTGCGCGATCTGGAGCGCGCGGTGCCGGAGACGCGGGGGCTCGGCGAGGCGGCGAAGGTCGCGGAGCCTGTGTCGAACTTCACGAAGGCCGACTACCTCGCGGCCGTCGAGAAGGCGAAGGACTACATTCGCGCGGGTGACATCTTCCAGGTTGTGCCGGCGCAGCGGTGGGCTCAGAGGTTCGACCTGCCGCCCTTCGCGCTTTATCGCTCGCTCAGAAGGACGAACCCGTCGCCCTTCATGTTCTACTTCAACTTCGGGGGGTTCCAGGTGATCGGGGCGAGCCCCGAAATCCTCGTGCGGGTGTTCAAGGGCGAGGTCACGATCCGCCCCATCGCGGGTACCCGGCCGCGGGGGGCGACGCCCGAGGAGGACAAGGCGCTGGAGGCCGATCTGCTGGCCGATCCGAAGGAGCTGGCGGAGCATCTGATGCTCCTGGATCTGGGCCGGAACGATGTGGGGCGGGTGGCGAAGGTCGGGAGTGTCCGGCCGACCGAGAAGTTCATCATCGAGCGCTATTCCCACGTCATGCACATCGTGTCGAACGTGGTGGGTGACCTGCGCGAGGATCAGGATGCGCTGTCGGCGCTGCTGGCGGGGTTGCCAGCGGGGACGGTGTCAGGCGCGCCGAAGGTGCGGGCGATGGAGATCATCGACGAGCTCGAGCCCGAGAAGCGCGGGGTCTACGGGGGGGGCGTCGGGTATTTCGCCGCCAACGGGGACATGGACATGTGCATCGCGCTGCGCACGGCGGTGCTGAAGGACAAGACGCTCTATATCCAGGCGGGCGGCGGGGTCGTCTACGACAGCGACCCGGAGGCCGAATGGCAGGAGACGGTGAACAAGGCCAAGGCGATCCGCCGCGCGGCGGAGGATGCGGGCATGTTCGCAGGGCGCGGGAACGCGTGAGGTTTCGCCCCGGGCCGGGGTGCGGTAGGGTTTCGGCATGACCACGGTTCTGGACAGGATCAAGGCCTACAAGCTCGAGGAGGTCGCGGCGGCGAAGGCCGTGCGGCCCCTGGCGGAGGTCGAGGCGGCGGCGAAGGCGGCCCCTGCCGCGCGCGGCTTCGCCACGCGGCTGCGGGCGGCCTGCGGCACCGGGTATGGGCTGATCGCCGAGGTGAAGAAGGCGAGCCCGTCGAAGGGGCTGATCCGGGCGGACTTCGATCCGCCCGCGCTCGCCCGAGCCTACGAGGCCGGGGGCGCGGCGTGCCTGTCGGTGCTGACGGATGGGCCCTCGTTCCAGGGGGCGCCGGAGTACCTGACGGCGGCGCGGGCGGCGACGGGGCTGCCAGCGCTGCGCAAGGACTTCATGTACGATGTCTACCAGGTCGCCGAGGCGCGCGCCTGGGGGGCGGATTGCATCCTGATCATCATGGCCTCGGTCGAGGATGGGCAGGCGGCGGAACTCGAGGATGCGGCCTTCGGCTGGGGGATGGACGTACTCGTCGAAGTCCATGACGAGGCGGAACTGGAGCGAGCGATGGCTCTGAAGTCGCCACTTCTGGGAATAAACAATCGCGATCTCAGGACCTTCGTCACCGATGTCGATGTGACGCGGCGGCTGGCGAAGCGCGTGCCGGGGGACCGGCTGGTGATCTCGGAGAGCGGGCTGAATACGGCGGAGGATCTGGCGGCGCTGGCGGCGGATGGGGTGCGGGCGTTCCTGATCGGGGAGAGCCTGATGCGGAAGGCGGACGTGGAGACGGCGACGCGGGCGCTGCTCGCCGATCCGCTCAGGCGGGCGGTCTGATGGCGCTGACCCACTTCGACGCGCAGGGCCAGGCCCATATGGTCGATGTGTCGGACAAGGAGACGACGGCGCGGGTCGCGGTCGCGGAAGGGTGGGTCAGGATGCGCCCCGAGACGCTGGCGCTGGCGGTGTCGGGGACGGCGAAGAAGGGCGATGTGATGGGCGTCGCGCGGCTTGCCGGGATCATGGGGGCAAAGCGGACGGCGGACCTCATTCCGCTGTGCCATCCGCTGCCGGTGACAAAGGTGGCGGTGGAGCTGACGGCGGATGACAGCCTCCCCGGAATCCGGGTCGAGGCGACGGTGAAGACCACCGGCCAGACGGGCGTGGAGATGGAGGCGCTGACGGCGGTGTCGGTCGCGTGCCTCACGCTCTACGACATGCTGAAGGCGGCCGAGAAGGGCATGGAGATCGGCGGCATCCGCCTGACCTTCAAGGACGGCGGGAAGTCCGGCCGCTACGAGGCATGATCACGGTCGAGGAGGCGCTGGCGCGCATCTTCGCGCTGGTCGAGGAGGTGGGCGTCGAGGCCGTGCCGCTGACGGAGGCCGCGGGCCGGGTGCTCGCGGAGCCGGTCGTTGCGCGGCGGGACCAGCCGCCGTTCCGGGCGTCGGTGATGGATGGCTATGCCGTGCGGGCGGCCGAGGTCACGGTGGGCGCGCGGTTCAGGGTCATCGGGGAAGCCCCTGCGGGGCGGGCGTTTTCCGGCGAGGTAGGACCGGGTGAGGCGGTGCGGATCTTCACCGGCGCGCCGATGCCCGAGGGCGCGGACCACGTGGTGATCCAGGAGGATGTGGCGCGGGACGGCGACTGGGTTCGGCTGACCGAGAAGCTGGACCCCAAGCCCAACGTGCGGGAGGTGGGCGCGGATTTCCGCGTGGGCGACCGGGTGGGGGCGCCGCGGCGGCTGGGGCCGGCGGAGCTCGCGCTGATCGCGGCGATGAACGTACCGCACGTGACGGTGCGGCGGAAGCCGGTGGTGGCGATCCTTCCGACGGGGGATGAGCTCGTGATGCCAGGCGGCGCGCCCCGGGCGGACCAGATCGTGGCGTCGAACGGGTTTGCCTTGAAGGCAATGCTGGAGGCGGAGGGCGCCTTCGTGCGGATGCTGCCGATCGCGGGAGACAGCGCGGAGGCGCTGGCGGCCGCGTTCCGGCTGGCGGCGGGGGCGGACATGCTCCTGACCATCGGGGGGGCGTCGGTCGGGGACTATGACCTCGTGGGCGCGGCGGCTGAGGCGGAGGGGGTGGAGCGCGCCTTCTACAAGGTCGCGATGCGGCCGGGGAAGCCGCTGATGGCGGGCCGCGCCGGGCGGATGGTGATGATCGGATTGCCGGGAAATCCCGTCTCGGCCATCGTTTGCGGCATGATCTTCGTGCTGCCGGCGGTGCGGGCGATGCTGGGCCTGGGCCGCGGGCCGGTGCCGCGGCGGCGGGCGGCGCTGGCGGCGCCTCTGGAGGCGAACGGGCCGCGGGAGCATTACATGCGGGCGGTGTTAGGGGAGGACGGCTTGCGGGCGATGGAGAGCCAGGATTCCTCGCTCCTCGGCATCCTTTCGCGGTCCAACGCGCTGATCGTGCGGCCCGTGAGCGACCCCGCCCGGGCGGCGGGCGAGGTGGTGGAGTATCTGCCGCTCAACCCAAGCGGTTGACACAAAAGGGGAACATGGATAGAACATCCGCGAACGGCGCCTGACGCCGGCTGAGGAGGTTTGGCCCCATGCTCACCCGCAAGCAGTTGCAGCTTCTGGATTTCATCAACAAGCGGATGGAACGCGACGGCGTGCCGCCCTCGTTCGACGAGATGAAGGACGCGCTCGACCTGCGGTCGAAATCGGGGATCCACCGGCTGATCACCGCGCTCGAGGAGCGGGGGTTCATCCGGCGGCTTCCGCACCGGGCGCGCGCGCTCGAGATCGTGAAGCTGCCCGACGCGATGGGGAAGGCCGGGTTCACGCCGAAGGTGATCGAGGGCGACAGGCCGAAGGCTGCGCCGCCCAAGGCTGCGATGCCGGTCGAGGCGGCGGCCGTCGAACTCGAGGTGATGGGCCGCATCGCGGCGGGGGTTCCGATAGAGGCGATCAGCGAGGTGTTGCACCACGTGGCGGTGCCCTCGACGATGCTGTCGGGGCGCGGGCACCACTATGCGCTGGAAGTGAAGGGCGATTCGATGATCGACGCCGGGATCAACGACGGCGACATCGTGGTGATCCGCGAGGGGTCGACGGCGGACAATGGCGACATCGTCGTGGCGCTGGTCGAGGGCCAGGAGGCGACGCTGAAGCGGTTCCGGCGGAACGGGTCGTCCATTGCGCTGGAAGCGGCAAACCCGGCCTACGAGACGCGGGTCTACCGCGACGACCAGGTGGTCGTGCAGGGGCGGCTCGTCGGTCTGATCCGGAGTTATTGAGGAGAGTGCGGCGCCGGGCGAGCGTGCCCCTCTCCTGACCTGCCCCCGGTGAAAAGGCGACCCGTCAGGACGGCGCCGTCCCGCGGCGGTGGTCAGCCGTCCGCGCGAGCGACGGACCGACGACCGAGGCGCCTTCGGCGGGCGCGCCTTCCCCACCCATCACGGGGGTGAGGCAGTGGTCGACGCCGGGGACGCTCTCCCGGCCCTTGGGATCAGTGGGGGTTCCACGGTCGGTGACCCGCCCGGTCTCGAACCGTGACGGCGCGGAGCGCGCCTTCTCCGGCGTAGATGGCCACCGCGCCGGATCGGGCGAGCGAGGTCTCGTCGATCACCCTGCATGGACCGGTCACGTCGCCCCTGCCGGCAAGCACGACGAGCGCGTGGACCTCGCAGGCCTCCGCAAGTCGCCCGGCCGCGCCGCGGCCGGTAAGGTGGATGGCAGTCGCCTCCCCCACCGCGAAGGTCACCGCGCCGGGATCGCCTCCGAACCCGGGGCGGGCATGGGCGTCTTCCTGCGTGGCGGGCGCACCGTCGTTCTCGAGCCAGGTCTCGGCGGCGAAGCCGTCGCCGCGGGCCTTCGACAGGGCGCGGCCCTCGGACGTGAGCACCCCTACGAGCGCGCCCGAGGGCGAGACGAGAACGGCGGGCCGTTCCACCTGAGTCCAGAGGGCGAGCGCGGCCGCGACAGGGGCCAACCCGACCGCGCGGCCCCTGCCCTGCCAAAGCACGATCCAGAGCGCGCCGAGCGCCACGAGCGGCATCACGAAGGGCTGGGGCGAGGGCACATGCGACACCGCGCCGGGCAACGCCGCGACGGAGCGGGCGACAAGCAGGATCCACTCGATTCCGGGCTGCATGAGGCGGAGGCCGATCTCGTGCAGGCCGAAAGGCGCGAGGAGGGCCGCGAGGACGGCGGCGGGCATCACGAGCATCCCCATGACGGGGACGGCCAGCGTGTTGGCCAGAAGCCCATAGTGCGGGATCTGGTTGAAATGGGCAGCGGCGAAGGGCGCCGTGGCGGTGCCCGCGATCAGCGAGGAGAGAAGCAGCGCCGCGATCGGCCGGGCGAGGCGCGGCAGGCGCCGTTCGCGGGCGCGCCACGCCTCGAACCCCGCGACGAGGGCGACGGTCGCGGCGAAGGACATCTGGAACCCCGGCTCCATCAGCGCCTCGGGGCGGAGCGTGAGGACGATGACGGCGGCGAGCGCCACCGCGCGCAGGGTCAGCGCGCGGCGGTCGAAGAGGACGGCGACGAGGACGACGGCGACCTGCACGAAGGCGCGTTCGGCAGGCACCTCCGCCCCCGAAAGGGCGAGGTAGAGCGCCCCGGCCACCAGCGCGGCGGCGGCGGCGAACTTCTTGGCCGGAAGGCGAAGGGCGAGCGGCGGGAGGGCCGCGATCGCGAGGCGGACGAGCCCGAAGACGAAGCCCGTCACCAGCACCATGTGCAGGCCCGAGATCGACAGGATGTGCTGGAGGCTCGAGATGCGCAGCGCCTGGGTCGTCTCGGCGTCGATGGTGGCGCGGACGCCGGTGGTGATGGCGGCCGCGAAGCCGCCCGCCGGGCCGGGCAGCGTCTCGACGATCTCCCGCGTGACCGCCATTCGGATGCGGTAGACGAGGAGACCCGCCCTGCCCTCCTCCGCCGGTCTGAGCGCCAGCACGGGGGTCCGCGTGTAGCCGACCGCGCCAAGGCCGTCGAAGAAGGCCTGACGCTGGAAATCGAAGCCGCCGGGCTCCACCGGGCCTTCGGGGGCGGAGAGGTGGCCGGTGAGGATGACGGTGAGGCCCGGTTCGGGCGTGACCCAGCCCTGCTCGCCATGGAGCGAGACGCGGACGCGGGCGGGGGTGCGGTCGGGCGCGACGTCGCGCAGGACCACGCGGTCGAGCGTGAGGCGCGGCTTGTCGGACTGGGAGCGGTCGATGACGACGATGCGGCCTTCGATCGGGCCGTAGTAGCGGAAAGGGAGGATCGGGTCGGCGACGGCGGCGGTGCGAAGGCCTGCGATGCCCAGCCCCGCCAGGAGCGCCAGGGCGGCGAGGAGAAGCGGCTGGTGGCGGAGGCGCGTGGCCGACAGGACAAGGCCTGACACGAGGACGAGGCCGAGCAGGACCCAGGCGGCGCCCCCGGGCTCTGAGGGCAGCGCGAAGTAGGCGCCGATGCCCATGGCATAGGCCACCGGCACCCAGGGGAAGAGGTGGCCGCGCTGGCGGTCGAGGATGTCGGCAAGGCGGGAAATCGGGCGCGCCCTTGTCCTGCGGGAGCGGGTTGGCTACACCCCCGAGGCTAGTCCCCCATGGTTACCCGAGAGTAAACGCGCCCATGTCCCAGCGGCCCCCCGAGCGACCCGTGGTCACCCGCTTCGCCCCCTCGCCGACGGGCTATCTCCACATCGGCGGCGCGCGGACGGCGCTCTTCAACTGGCTTTACGCCAAGCACACGGGGGGCGCGTTCCTCCTGCGGATCGAGGACACGGACCGCGCGCGGTCCACGCCCGAGGCGACGGCGGCGATCCTGAAGGGACTCAGGTGGCTGGGCCTCGACTGGGACGGCGAGGCGGTGAGCCAGTTCGAGCGGGCGGACCGCCACGCCGAGGTGGCGCGGGAGATGCTGGCGAAGGGGTCGGCCTACAAGTGCTTCTCCACGCAGGAAGAAATCGAGGCGTTCCGGGAGGCCGCGCGGGCCGAAGGGCGGTCCACGATCTTCCGCAGCCCCTGGCGCGACGTGCCGGAGGCGGACCTGCCGGAAGGCCCCTACGCCATCCGCGTGAAGGCGCCGCGGGAAGGGGTTACGGTGATCCGCGACCGGGTGCAGGGCGACGTGACGATCCGGAACGAGGAACTGGACGACATGGTGATCCTGCGGTCGGACGGAACGCCGGTCTACATGCTCGCCGTCGTGGTGGATGACCACGACATGGGGGTGACCCACGTGATCCGGGGAGACGACCACCTCAACAACGCCGCGCGGCAGATGCTGGTCTATGACGCGATGGGCTGGGAGGTGCCGGTCTGGGCACATATCCCGCTGATCCACGGGGAGGACGGCAAGAAGCTGTCGAAGCGCCACGGGGCGGTGGGGCTCGAGGACTGGCAGGCGCGCGGGTATCCGGCGGCGGCGATGCGCAACTACCTCGCCCGGCTCGGCTGGAGCCATGGCGACGACGAGTTCTTCACGACCGATCAGGCGGTGGAGTGGTTCGACATCGACGGGATCAAGAAGGCCCCGGCCCGGCTTGACGGCAAGAAGCTCGATCACCTGTCGGGCCTCCACATCGCGGCGATGGAGGACACGGAGGTGGTGCGCGAGATCGAGTCCTTCCTCGCTGCAACCGCACAACCGGCCCTCGACCCCCTGAAGCTCGACGCGCTGGCTCGTGCGATGTATTGCCTCAAGGATCGGGCCCGGACCTTCCCGGAACTTCTTGAAAAGGCCCACTTCGTTCTGGCGGATCGCCCGGTGGAACCCGACGGGGCGGCGGCGTCCGCGCTCGATCCGGTATCCCGTGGTATACTGAAAGAATTGACGCCGCATCTGCAAAATGCTAGCTGGACCCGCGACGGGCTGGAAGGCATCGTCGGCGGGGTCGCAGAGGCCCACGGGATGAAGCTCGGGAAGCTCGCGCCCCCCTTGCGGGCCGCGCTGGCGGGGCGGACCGTGTCGCCCAGCGTCTTCGACATGATGCTTGTCCTCGGACGCGACGAAACCGTCGCCCGCCTCGGGGACGCGGCGGCCTGACGCAGGGACCGGACCGGCCCCGCGCGCGATAACACCGGCGGGGGCGCGTCCCCCGCGCTGCAACGGGGATGACCGATGTCCGACACGAAGAAGACCGCGACGCTCACGATCGAGGGCAAGACGATCGCGCTGCCGATCCTGAGCCCGACCGCCGGACCCGACGTGATCGACATCCGCAAGCTCTACGCCGAGGCCGACGTCTTCACCTACGACCCCGGCTTCACCTCGACCGCCTCCTGCGACTCGTCGATCACCTTCATCGACGGCGACAAGGGCGAACTCCTCCACCGGGGCTACCCGATCGACCAGCTGGCCGAGAAGTCGCATTTCCTCGAGGTCTGTTACCTGCTGCTCTACGGCGACCTGCCGACGGCCGAGCAGCTCGAGGATTTCGAGAAGCGCGTGACGATGCACACGATGCTGCACGAACAGATGCAGTACTTCTTCCGCGGGTTCCGGCGGGACGCGCATCCGATGGCGACGATGGTCGGCGTCGTGGGCGCGATGAGCGCCTTCTACCACGACTCCACCGACATCAACGATCCCTGGCAGCGCGAGGTCGCCTCGATCCGGCTCATCGCGAAGATGCCGACGATCGCCGCCTGGGCCTACAAGTATTCGATCGGCCAGCCTTTCGTGTATCCGCGCAACGACCTCGACTATGCGTCGAACTTCCTGCGCATGTGCTTTGCGGTACCGGCCGAGGACTACGTGGTCAACCCGATCCTCAGCCGCGCGATGGACCGGATCTTCACGCTCCACGCCGACCACGAGCAGAACGCCTCCACGTCGACGGTACGGCTCGCGTCGTCCTCTGGCGCGAACCCCTTCGCCTGCATCGCGGCCGGCATCGCCTGCCTCTGGGGGCCAGCGCATGGCGGCGCCAACCAGGCCTGCCTCGAGATGCTGCGCGAGATCGGGACGGTGGACCGCATCCCCGAGTTCATCGCGCGCGCCAAGGACAAGAACGACCCGTTCCGGCTGATGGGCTTCGGGCACAGGGTCTACAAGAACTTCGACCCGCGGGCGAAGGTGATGAAGCAGTCGGCCGACGAGGTGCTGGAGCTCCTGGGCGTCCACAACAACCCGACGCTGCAGGTCGCCAAGGAGCTCGAGCGGATCGCGCTCGAGGACCCCTACTTCATCGAGAAGAAGCTCTACCCGAACGTGGACTTCTATTCGGGCATCATCCTCGACGCGATGGGTTTCCCGACGTCGATGTTCACGCCGATCTTCGCGGTGGCGCGGACGGTGGGCTGGATCTCCCAGTGGAAGGAGATGATCGCGGACCCGCAGCTCAAGATCGGGCGGCCGCGGCAGCTCTACGTGGGCGAGACGGCGCGCGACTACGTCGACGTGGAGAAGCGTGGCTGAGGGTGCGCCACGGGGGGCTGTCTGCCCCCCGAACCCCCCGAGGATACTTGGAGGCAGATAGAAGAAGGAGGACGGGTGCATGCCCGCCCTCCTGCCCGGGAAACGCCCGTGGGCGCTTCTACCCGCCACGGTCATCGGCTTCCCAGCCTGTACCGTGCCTCCGGTATCGCAGGACAGGGTTAAGCAAGTCTTTCTGCTTCTATCTGCCTCCAAGTATCCTCGGGGGAGCGCGAGGGGGCAGACAGCCCCCTCGCCTTCCTCACCGACCCTCGAACCGCGGGGGCCGCTTCTCGAGAAACGCGATCAAGCCTTCCCGGAAGTCCCGCGTCCGGCCGCAGCGCCCCTGCAGCTCCGCCTCGAGCGAGAGCTGGCGGGGCAGGTCGTTGGCGAAACTCGCGCGGAGCGCCTCCTTCGCGGCCGCGTAGGCGACAGTGGGGCCAGCAGCGAGATGGGCGGCGCGGGTGCGCCAGTGCGAATCGAAGGCCTCGTCCGGGACGGCCTCCCAGATCATGCCCCATTCGACGGCCTTGGCGGCCGGTACCGGCTCGGCGAAGAGCGCGGCCCCCATGGCGCGGGCAAATCCCACCTGGCGCGGCAGCCACCAGGTTCCGCCCGCGTCGGGGATGAGGCCGATCCGCGTGAAGGCCTGCAGGAAGACGGCGGATTCCGCCGCGATCACCACGTCAGCCGCGAGCGCGAGGTTCGCCCCTGCCCCGGCCGCCGCGCCGTTGACAGCGGCGATTGTCGGGATCGGGCAGTCGAAGATCGCCGTCAGCATCGGTTCGTACTCGTCCCGGAGCGTGCGTTCGAGGTTCGCGTCCGCCGCCGTCGCCCGGTCGCCGAGGTCCTGGCCCGCGCAGAAGGCGCGGCCCTCACCGGTGAGGACGAGGACGCGGGCGGTCTCGGTCGCCGCGCGGACGGCGTGGAGGATCTCGGCCCGCATCTGCGTGTTGAGCGCGTTCATGCGCTCGGGCCGGGCGAGCGTCAGGATCGCGGTGTCGCCGTCCTGCTCCAGCCGGATGGTCTCGTAGCGCATGGTGGGATCCCCTTGTATGTCGCGGTCAGAATAGGGGGCCTGCGGCGGCGGGGAAGAGGGAACGCCGCGTCAGTCGCGGAGGAGGTCCGCGAGCCGCGCCTTCTCGGCCTCCGAGAGGTCCTTGCCCGTGGGGGCGGGCGTCGCGGCGCGGCGGCGGAGGTAGGTGACGGCGATGGCGCCGCCGCCCAGGAGCATCGCAGGGCCCGCGATCCAGAGGACGAGGTTGGCGCCCGTCGCCGTGGGCCGCAGGAGGACATACTCGCCGTAGCGGTCGACCAGGAAGGCCACCGCCTCCTCGTCCGTGTCGCCTCCCGAGATGCGCTCGCGCAGGAGGATGCGCATGTCGCGGGCGAGGTCGGCGTTCGATTCGTCGATCGACTCGTTGCGGCAGACGAGGCAGCGCAGTCCCTTCGACAGCTCGCGCGCGCGGGCCTCCAGCGCCGGATCGGGCAGGATCTCGTCGGGCTGGACCGCGAAGGCGGGGCTGGCCATCAGCGCCGCGGCAAGGGCGAGCGCGCGGATCATTCGGCCGGGACGCCCTGCGCGGGCGCCCGCTCTTTCCGCGCGCCGGCCGCGATGCGGTAGCGGCGGTCGGTGAGCGACAGGACACCCCCCAGCGACATGATGATCGCTCCCGCCCAGATCCAGTTGGCGAAGGGCTTCACGTAGCTGCGGACGGCGAAGCCGCCCCCGTCCTGCGGGTCCCCGATCACGAGGTAGAGGTCGCGCAGGACGCCGTTGTCGATGGCGGCCTCGGTCGTGGGCATTCCCGCGACAGGATAGATGCGTTTTTCGGGGAAGAGCGTGGCGACGGGGCGGCCGCCCCGCTCCACCCGCATCTCCGCCTTTGTGGTCAGGTAGTTGGGGCCGCGCTCGTCATGGACCTCGACCAGCGTGATGTCGTAGGCGCCGACGCGGAAGGTTTCGCCTTCGCGGGCGACGCGGATGTCCTCGACCTGCCAGGCGAGCATCGCGGCGATGCCCCAGAAGGTGATGCCGAGCCCGGCATGCGCGACGGCCTTGCCCCAGTCGGCGCGGGGGAGGTTCCGCAGGCGGCGGAGCTTCGTCGCAAGGTCCGTGCCGCGCCCGGTGCGGGACCAGAGGTCGACGGCGGCGCCGGCGACGAGCCACGTCGCAAGCATCGCGCCCACCGGGGCCATGATCGAGCGGCCGGTCTGCACCGTCCAGACGAGGGCGCCGAGGGCCAGCGTCAGCGCGAGGGCTCCCCACAGGGGCTGCATCGCCTTCGACAGGGAGGCCCGCTTCCACGGGAGCATGGAGCCGAGCGGCAGGATGATCGCCAGCGCGATCATGAAGGGCGTGAACGCCATGTCGAAGAACGGCGGGCCGACCGACAGCTTGCGGTCCCAGATCATCTCGGCCACGAGCGGCCAGATCGTGCCGACGAAGACCACGAAGGTCGCGACCGCGAGGAGCACGTTGTTGGCGAGGAGCGCGCTTTCGCGGCTGACCATGGCGAAGACGCCCTTGGCCTCCATCGCCCCTGCGCGGGCGGCGTAGAGCGTCAGCGCGCCGCCCATGAAGACGCCGGTGATCGCAAGGAGGTAGACCCCGCGTTCCGGGTCGTTCGCGAAGGCATGGACGGAGGTGAGCACGCCCGACCGCACGATGAAGGCGCCGATGAGCGAGAAGCCGAAGGCGAGAATGGCCAGCAGGATCGTCCAGCTCTTCAGCGCCTCGCGCTTCTCGACCACGATTGCGGAATGCAGGAGGGCTGCGGCGATGAGCCAGGGCATGAAGGAGGCGTTTTCGACCGGGTCCCAAAACCAGAAACCGCCCCAGCCGAGTTCGTAATAGGCCCACCAGCTCCCCAGCGCGATGCCGATGGTGAGGTTGAGCCAGGCCAGAAGCGTCCACGGGCGGACCCAGCGGCCCCAGGCGGCGTCCACCCGGCCTTCGATGAGGGCCGCGACGGCGAAGGAGAAGCTCATCGAGAGGCCGACGTAGCCGATGTAGAGGAAGGGCGGGTGGAAGGCGAGGCCGGGGTCCTGCAGGAGCGGATTGAGGTCCTGCCCGTTGAAGGGCGGTGTGACGAGCCGGAGGAAAGGGTTCGAGGTGAAGAGGATGAAGGCGATGAAGGCCACGCCGACCGAGGCCTGAACGGCCAGAACGCGCGCCTTCAGCCGATCGGGAAGGTTTCCGCCGAACCATCCCGCCATGGCCCCGAAGAGCGCGAGGATCAGCACCCAGAGGAGCATCGAGCCCTCGTGGTTCCCCCAGACCCCGGTGACCTTGTAGAGCATCGGCTTGTCGGTGTGGGAGTTCACCGCAACGAGCCGGACGGAGAAGTCCGAGGTCACGAAGGCATAGGTGAGCGCCGCGAAGGCGAACAGGATAAGGAGGAACTGCGTCGTCGCCGCGGGTTCCCCCACGGCCATCCAGCCGCGCCAGCCCTTCTCGGCCCCGACCAGCGGGACCACCATCTGGATGCAGGCCACCACGAAGGCCAGAACCAGCGCGAAATGTCCGAGTTCGATGATCATGCGCGGGACAATAGCGGGCTGCGCGGGGTCCGCCAATGTCCCGTGCCGCCGTGTCGCGGGGGAGCTACGATTTCGTGATCAGGAGGCTCTTGAGAAGCGCGAGGGCCGTGGCCGCGGCGGGGGCCGCGAGCGTTGCGGGGGGCAGGTTCATCGACCGGCGCATGACCGCGAAGTGAAGCACCGCGCCCACCGTCAGGAGCGGCAGGGCAGGCAGCGGGAGCGCGGAGCCGCTGGCGGCGACGAGCGCGACGCCCGCCCAGGACAGCGCCATCCCGAGCGCGAGTGGCGTCGCCCGCACCCACCAGAGCCAGAGGAACGTCGCGGAAATGAGCGCCGCCATGGCCGCCACCGCAGCGTAGCCCGCCGCAGCGGTGGCCGCAGACCCCAGCGCGGCCACCGCGAGCGAGAGGACCGCCGTGGCGGCGGCGAGTAACCAGAGCGCCTGTCTCATCGCCTGAGCATCTCCCTGACGGCGGCGTCGAGCCCTTCGGCCGCACGCCTGTTGCGGTCCATGGCCTCGGCGAGCGTGCGCCCTGCGAGGACTTGTCTGAGCCTTTGGAGGAACGTGGCCAGCGTCATGCCTGCCCCCGGGGGAGGCGTTCGCGGATCATCGTCGTCATCTCGACGAGCACCGTGGTGTTGCGTTCGAGGACGTCGCGCGTGGCGCGGTCCTTCTGCACGTCGCGCCAGAGCAGGTAGAAGACGAGAAGCGCCCAGGGCCCGTTCTCGGCCGCGGCGGCAAGAAGGACATCCTCAGTCACGGCCGCGCCGCCAGTCGTCGAGCGCCGGGTTGTCCGACGGGGCGAGAGAGTCCAGCGTCGCCTCGGCGTCGCGGCCGGTGTCGGCCTGTCCGGCCTCGGCCTCGCCCGCCCCGGCGTCGAGAGCGCGGAGCGCCGCGAGATTGCGCGTGACCTCGGTCGTGCGGGCGAGCGTCCCAGTCAGCGCACGCTGGAAGTCCTGCACCTTCGCCTGGTGGCGCGCCCCGAAGTAGAACGACACGATCGCCCCCATGAGCCACCAGAGCGGCTCGGGCACCAGCGCCACGCCCTGCATTCGCGAGGCGAACCAGACCGGGTCCACCATCGCCGCCACGAAAAGCCCCAGCGTGCCCATCGCGAGCGCCGGGCGCGGCAGGCGGTTCAGCCCATCGACCACGCGGTCGAAGAGGCCCGGGCGCTGACCCGCGAATTCCGCCGCGAACTGGGCGAGCGCCGCCTGCGACAGTTCGGCCTCGCGCACCGCCCGGCCTTCGGCGTTCTCGCGGAAGACCTCGGCCGTCTCCCTGACCACGTTTCCGGCGCCTCCGAAGAGCACGCCCAGCACCTTGTCGATCACGCCCATGCTGCGGTCCTTTCGCGGTGCTGCGCCTCGGTGAGGTGCCAGCGGGGAGAGATGAAGTCCTCCGCCCGGACGATCCACCCGCCCTTGCCGCCGTCCCGGCGGCGCGCGTACTTGCGCGAGGCGGGGCGGCGGTCGGCGAGCGCGTAGTAGTAGTTGCGCCGCGCGATGCCGTAGGCGTCGACGAGGTGCCCCGGCGCGGCGGCATGCGCCGCGGCCGCGGCGGCGGCAGTGCGGGGGCCGAGGACACCATCGGTCGCGACCCCATGGCCGAACTCGGCCAGGAGCCGCTGGAGGATGCGGACCGCGTTGGCGCCCGCGTTCACGTACATGTCGAAGACCGACGGCTGGAGTGGTTCGGGCAGCCGCGCGAGTCCCGGCTTGCGGAAGTAGTCCTCCACGAAGATGTCGCGCGCCTGCCGCCGCGACAGGAGCCGCACATCGGCCGCGTCCACCCGCCCGTCGCCGTTCAGGTCGATCCCGAGCCGCCGCATGGTGTGGATGGTGACGCCGAAATTCGTCGCCCCGCCCGGATCGTCGGGGTCGTTCACATAGCCGCCCTCGCGGGCGATGATCTCGTCGGCGATGTCCGTGACCGACCGCATGTGCCGCGTCTCCCCTATGGGTTCACGCGGACAAGCCTCGGACAGCGTGGTTAATTCGTGGGTAAGCCGCCGTTCGCTTCCGTTCCCGGCTCCACGTAGACGCCCTGCGCCTTGAGCGCGTCGATCACCTCGGCCGGCATGTAGGTCTCGTCGTGGCGGGCGAGTATCTCTGTCGCGCGGAACACGCCGTCGACGTAACTTCCGGTGCCGACCATCCCTTCTCCCTCGCCGAAGAGGTCCGGCAGCACGCCCGTGTAGCTGACCGGAATCGACGCGCCGCCGTCGGTGACGTTGAAGGTGATCGTCTCGCCCTGCCCGCGCACGAGCGTGCCTTCCTCCACCAGCCCGCCGATGCGGAACACCTCGGTCGGGCTCGGAGGCGCCTCGGCCACCTGCGACGGCGAGCGGAAGAAGTTGATGCCGTCGCGCATGGCATAGCCCACGAGCGCGGTGGACAGCGCGAGTGCCACGGCCGCCACGACGATGACCTGGATGCGGCGGCGTTTCTTGAGCGTCTTCAGTCCGGCCATCGCCTCCTCACGGGTAAAGGGGCGCGAGCATGAGGCCCGCAGCCTCGTCCTCGCCCAGCATCAGGTTGGCGTTCTGCACGGCCTGCCCCGAGGAGCCCTTGGTGAGGTTGTCGAGCACCGCCACGACGATGGCGCGGCCCGGAATGCGGTCGGCCACCACCCCGATGTGGCAGAAGTTCGACCCTCGGACATCCTTCATCTGCGGCGCCTCTCCGAACGGCAGGACATGAATGAATCTTTCGCCGATATAGGCGTCCTGCAAGGTCTTGTGTATCGCTGCGGCATCTCCCCGCACATACACCGTCGCGAGGATGCCCCGCGTGGCAGGGATGAGGTGGGGCGTGAACTGGACGCTGACCGGGCGGCCCGCGGCCTTCGAGAACTCCTGGTCGAATTCGCCCAGGTGCCGGTGCGTGCCGCCGAGCGAATAGCCCTTCACGTTCTCGAAGAGCTCCGCGAAGAGCAGATGCTCCTTGAGCGACCGCCCTGCCCCGCTGGCCGCGGCCTTGAGGTCGATGATGATTTCGTCCGGATCGATGACCCCCGCCCGGATGAGCGGGATCAGGGCGAACTGGCCGGTGGCCGCATTGCAGCCCGTTCCCGCGACGAGGCGGGCCTTGGCGATCTCGTCCCGGTAGAACTCCGTCAGGCCGTAGACGGCCTCCTTCTGGAGGTCGGGCGCGGCGTGGGGCTTGCCGTACCACTTCTGGTAGGACTCAGGGTCGCGCAGGCGGAAGTCGGCGGAGAGGTCCACGATCTTCAGGTCGCGCGGCAGCTTCGCCACGACCTCCTGCGTCGTGGCATGGGGGAGCGCGCAGAAGGCAAGGTCGACGCCCGAGAAGTCGATCTCCTCGATCGTCACGAGGCGGGAGAGGTCGAGGTGGCGCAGGTGCGGGTAGACCTCGGCCATGGTCTGGCCGGCCTTCCTGTCGGCCGAGAGCGCCACGATCTCCATCGACGGGTGCGTGGCGATGATGCGGACGAGCTCGGCGCCCGTGTAGCCGGAGGCGCCGAGGATCGCGATCTTGTGGGGCATGGGGTCTCTCCCGTCAGGCTGGCGCCTGATTGGACCGGACCCGGCTGCGGTTCAAGTGGGTTTTGCGGGGGGAAGGCGGGGGGCGCTGCCCCCCGGCCGCCTGCGGCGGCTCCCCCCGGAGTATTTGGACCAGCAGGAACGAAAAGGTCGGTTTGGTCCGGGGCCTCAGGCCCGACGTCGGCGGACGGCGAGCGCCGCGCCGCCGAGGGCGGTGAGAAGGAGGAACCCCGTGGCGGGCAGCGGCACGACGCCGGGCGCCTCCACCGCGGCGTCGGACGACACGCGGTAGGAGATGTTCGAGCCGTGCGTGAAGTAGAGACCCACATGGAGCGTGCCGGCGAAGTCGGGGCCAAGCATCAGGGTCACCTTGTCCGTCGGCTGCCAGTAGCCGAGCTGGAAGGTGCCGGCTGTCGCGCCGTCCCAGCCCCACTGGAAGGGGGTGGTCGAGGTCTTGATCGTGCCGCCGGCGGAGTAGGAATAGCCGATGCCCTGCGGTGCCCAGAAGTCGAAGGTCAGGGTCTGCGCGCCTGCGGGCAGCGTGAAGGTGAAGAAGTCGAAGGCGTGCTGACTGCCCGCACCGGTGACGTCGGTGACGCCCGCGCCGAGCGCGGTCGGCGCGCCCCAGCTGCCCGAGAAGCTGCCGCCCGCGACATCCCCCTCGTGGATCGTGGCGGCCCCTGCGGGCGCGGTGAAGGCGAGCGCGGCGGCGGTCGCGATGGCGGCGAAGATCGATCTTGTCATGTCCCCAACTCCGGTACTTGTCACGTTCGGCGCCGAGGTAAGGGGCGAATGTGGCCGGATGAAGGGTTAACCAAGGTTGAATGGCGAAGGTGACGCTGCGTCGCGGCAGGTTACGCCGCGTCACGACGATCAGGCGGAGCGGAACTCGATCTTGCGCTTGAGGAAGCGCGTCGCGCCGTCCGAGACCTTGCGGGGGTCGCCCGTGGTGAGGAAGGCGCTTTCCGTCCCCTGCCCCACCATCTCGGGGCGGCGGGCGAGGTAGTCGGCGAGGCTTTCGGCCACGAGGTTCGCCTGGCTGAAGACCTTGACGTGCGGGCCGAGGGCGTCCTGGAAGACGTCCTCCATCAGCGGGTAGTGCGTGCAGCCGAGCACCGCCGCGTCGGGGTCGGGCATCTTGCGCTTCAGCGCATCCACGTGGGAGCGGACGAGGGCTTCGGCGAGGATCATGTCGCCTTCCTCGATCGCGTCCACGACGCCGCCGCAGGCCTGCGCCTCCACGTCCACGCCGATGGCGCGGAAGGCAAGCTCGCGCTGGAAGGCGCGGGAGCGGACGGTGGCGGGCGTGGCGAAGAGCGCCACGTGCTTCACCGCTACCTCGCGCGGGGGGGAGTTGTCGCCCCAGCGGCGTTCGGTCAGCGCCTCGATCAGCGGGACGAAGACGCCGAGGACGCGCTTGTCGCGGGGGACCCACGTGTCCTGCATCCGGCGGAGCGCGGCGGCGGAGGCGGTGTTGCAGGCGAGGATGACGAGGTCGCAGCCCGCGTCGAACAGGCGCTGCACGCCGACGGTGGTGAGGTCGTAGATGTCGTCGGCATCGCGGACGCCATAAGGCGCGTGCCGGTTGTCGCCGTAGTAGACGAAGGGGACGTCGGGCAGGCGTTTGGCCACCGCGTCGAGGACGGTCAGGCCTCCAAGCCCGGAGTCGAAGATGCCGACGGCCATGCGGTCATGCCTTGTAGCGCGCCTCGAACTCGAATCCGTAGTCGAGGGATTTCAGCGGTCTCGGGGAGAGGGCATAGGTCTGTCGCCGCAGAAAGTCCATCATGGCCTTCGTGTCGCCCCGGTGGGCGTCGAGCGTCTCGCGCGGGATCGGCCGGCCTATGACGACGCGGACGGGTTCGTCCACGCGGGAGCGGAACTCCTTGATGAGGAGGGCCATGCGGAGCGTCGAGTGGAGGTGGCTCGCGATCTGGAAGAGGCGGGAGTTGGCGCCCACGAAGAAGATCGGAACCACGGTCGCATCGGACTTGGCGATCATCTTCGCCGTGAAGGCGCGCCAGCCCGGGTCCATCGCCTGCCCGAACGGTTTGGCGGAGGTCGAGACGGTGCCGCCCGGGAAGACGCCGATGGCGCCCCCTTGCGCGAGGTAGGCGAGCGCGGTCTTGCGCGTCTCGAGGTTCAGCGCCACGGCCTCTTTCGTCTCGTCGAAGGAGATGGGAAGGATCACCCGGTCGAGGTCCTGCGCCTTCCGGAAGATGCGGTGGGCGAGGATGCGGAAGTCGCCGCGCACGTGGGCGAGGATGTGGCCCATCATCAGCCCGTCGAGGATGCCGTAGGGGTGGTTCGCGACGAGGACGAGCGGGCCGGTGCGGGGGATCGAATCGAGCGTCCCGCCGATGATGTCGAGCGACAGGCCGTAGCGTTCGACCATGACCTGCCAGAAGTCCCGGCCCTGCTCGACTTCCGTCTCGTATCCTGCTGCGCGGCGGATGAGCCGGAGGCGGCCGGTGGCGTTCTCGACCGCGCGGATGACGGCGCGGCCCCCTTTCGTCTGCGCGGAGTAGGCGTAGCTGATCTCGCGCGCGACGTGGTTCTTCCCGCTCATGAGCGGCAATCCGTGTTCCCCGAATGTCCGATGCCGCGATATCCGCGCGCGGACATCTTGACCAGTCATTGTGAAGAAAGTGCGACGTGTCTCATTCCGCCGCGCGGCGATGGGGGGTGTCACCGGCCCGGAAGGCGAGGAGGATTTCCTCGCGCCGCGCCGCGGCCTTCTGCGCGTTGGCCTCCTTCACCGGGCCGAAGCCGCGGATCGACAGCGGAAGCTCCGCCAGCGCCACGGCCGCGTCGATGTTGCGAGCGGGGTCCTTCAGCACCTCGGCCATGTCCTGTTCGTACTGGCGGATCAGGCGGCGTTCCATCCGGCGTTCATGTGTGTAGCCGAAGAGGTCGAGGGGCGTGCCGCGCAAGGATTTCATGCGGGCCAGCAGCGGGTAGACGCGGTCCATCCACGCCCCGAACTGCTTCTTCTGCGGCCGTCCATCGGGGCCCGGGCGGGAGAAGAGCGGCGGGGCGAGGTGGTAGGTCATGCGGAAGTCGCCTTCGAACTCCGCCTCGGCCTTGCGGCGCGTGTCGAGGTGGAGGCGGGCGACCTCGTACTCGTCCTTGTAGGCCAGGAGCTTGTGGTAGCCCTTGGCCACCGCCTCCTTCAGGCGCGGGTCCGCGATGCCGTCCACGAGCTTGCGATAGCGCTTGGCCAGCCGCTCGCCCTGATAGGTGACGAGATGATCGGTCCGGAAGTCAATGCTTTCGTTCAGGGATTTCGGTTTCGCGACCACCTTGGGCGTCAGAACCTCGGCGGCGCGTTCGGGGTGGAGCGCGGCCCAGCGGCCGATCTCGAACGCCTGCCTGTTGCGCTCCACCGCGGCGCCGTTCAGCTCGATGGCCTTCAGGATCGCCTCGCGCCCCACCGGGATGAGGCCGCGCTGCCAGGACGCGCCGAAGACGAGCATGTTGGAGTAGATCGAGTCGCCCATGAGCACGCGGGCGAGTTCGGAGGCGTCGAGGAGGAGGAGCCGGTCGCGGAGGCGGGCTTCGAGCGAAACTTCGAGCCGGTCGGCGGGGATGCGGAATTCGGTGTTCCGGGTGAAGGCCCCGGTGACGATCTCGTGGCTGTTCACCACGGCCCCGGCGGTGCCGGGTTTCAGGAGGCCGAGCGTCTTGGCGCCCGCGCTGACGACGAGGTCGCCGCCCACGAGCGCGTCGCATTCGCCGGTGGCGACGCGGATCGCGCTGATGTCTTCGGGACGTTCCGCGAGGCGGCAATGGACGTGGACCGCCCCGCCCTTCTGGGCAAGCCCCGCCATCTCCATCATGCCCGCGCCCTTGCCGTCGAGATGGGCGGCCATGGCGAGCACGGCGCCGATGGTGACGACGCCCGTGCCGCCGACGCCCGTGATGACGACGTTGTGGGTGCCCCGGATCGCGGGGAGGTCGGGTTCGGGGAGGTGGCCGATGTCGACCGACGCCGTCGCGGACTTGCGGATCTTCGCGCCTTCGAGCGTGACGAAGGACGGGCAGAAGCCCTTCACGCAGGAGAAGTCCTTGTTGCACGAGGACTGGTCGATCGCGCGCTTGCGGCCAAGCTCGGTCTCCACCGGCACGATCGAGACGCAGTTCGACTGCACGCCGCAGTCGCCGCAGCACTCGCAGACGTCGGTGTTGATGAAGACGCGCTTGTCGGGATCCGGAAACTGGCCGCGCTTGCGCCGGCGGCGCTTCTCGGCCGCGCAGGTCTGGATGTAGACGATGGCCGAGACGCCCTCGATCTCGCGGAATTTTTGCTGGATTGCGGGGAGTTCCGCGCGTTCGTGCATGTCGGTTCCGCGCGGGAAGGCGTTTGGGTCCACGTCCTCCTTCTCGTCGTAGACGACGGCCACGTGCTTGACGCCCATCGCCTTGAGCTCGCGCACGATCTGCGGCGCCTTGAGGTCGCCGTCGTTGTGCTGGCCGCCCGTCATGGCGACGGCGTCGTTGAAGAGGATCTTGTAGGTGATGTTCACGCCCGAGGCGAGCGCGGCCCGGATCGCCTGCACGCCCGAGTGGTTATAGGTCCCGTCGCCCAAGTTCTGGAAGACGTGGGGGCGCTTGGAGAACGGCGCCTCGCCGATCCAGTTGGCGCCTTCGCCGCCCATGTGGGTGAAGCCTTGGGTCTCGCGGTCCATCCACTGGACCATGAAGTGGCAGCCGATGCCCGCGTAGGCGCGGGAGCCTTCGGGAACCTTGGTCGAGGTGTTGTGCGGGCAGCCCGAGCAGAAGTACGGGAGGCGGCTCGCGATTTCCTCGGCGTTGTCGGATTTCTTCGCCTCGGCAATGCGTTGCATCGCGGTGTTCAGGCCGTCGGTATTCCGCCCCTCTTCGAGCAGGATCCCCCCGATCCGCTCCGCCACCATCACGGGGTCGAGCGCCATGCGGGTCTGGAACAGCTCCTCGTCGTGCAGGCCGCCCGCCCCGCCCTTGAACCAGCCGTAGACGCGGCGGCCGCGGCGGTCGTCGAAGATCGCCTCCTTGATCTGGACCTCGATGAGCTTGCGCTTCTCCTCCACCACCACGATCAGGTCGAGCCCCTCGGCCCATTCGTGGAAGGAGGCCATGTCCATCGGGAAGGTCTGGCCGATCTTGTAGAGCGTGATGCCGAGACGTTCGGCCTCGGCCTCGTCGATCCCGAGGAGCGACATGGCGTGGACGAGGTCGAGCCAGTTCTTGCCCGCCGCGACGAAGCCGATCTTCGCGCCGGGTTTCCCCCACATGCGGCGGTCAATTTTGTTGGCGCGGGCAAAGGCTTCTGCGGCGAAGCGCTTGTAGTCGATCATCCGCGCTTCCTGCGGGATCCAGTGGTCGACGAGCCGGATGTTGAGACCGCCCTCGGGCATCGGGAAGTCGGGGGTGACGAAGGACATGCGATCAGGTCGCCCGTCGACGATGGAGGTGACCTCCACCGTGTCCTTCATCAGCTTCAGCCCCGCCCAGACACCGGCGAAGCGCGACATGGCGATGCCGTAAAGGCCGTAGTCGAGGATCTCCTGCACGCCGGCCGGGGACAGGACGGGGATGTAGGCGTCCACCATCGCCCAGTCGGACTGGTGGCAGACGGTGGAGCTCTCCCCCGTATGATCGTCGCCCATGGCGACAAGGACGCCGCCATGCTGCGAGGTGCCCGCCATGTTCGCGTGGCGGAAGACGTCGCCCGTGCGGTCCACCCCCGGCCCCTTGCCGTACCAGAGCCCGAAGACGCCGTCGTACTTCCCCTCCCCCCGCAACTCCGCCTGCTGGGTGCCCCAGAGGGCGGTGGCGGCCAGATCCTCGTTGAGGCCGGGGTGGAACTTCACATGCGCCGCCTCGAGCTCCTTCCGCGCCTTTTCCATCTGCTGGTCGACAGCGCCGAGGGGAGAGCCCCGGTAGCCCGTGACGTAGCCCGCCGTGTTGAGCCCCGCCGCCGCGTCGCGAGCGCGCTGCATCAGCATGAGCCGCACGAGCGCCTGCGTGCCATTGAGGAGCACCCGGTCCTTCCCGAGGTCGTACTTGTCGTGCAGAGAGACGTCGCGCAGGCTCATCGGATCCTCCCCAGGCCATCAGCCTAGCACAGAATATAGGTCACATTCTCTGACCTACAAAACGAAAACCGCGTCACCGCGTCGTTTGCAATCCGTCACGGTCTGCGCGTAAGTAGCGAACGATTTTGGGCGCTAACGGGTTCGGGTTCTATCGTGATGGATTGGGACAAGCTCAGGATATTCCACGCGGTCGCGGACGCGGGGAGCCTGACCCATGCGGGCGACACGCTCCATCTGAGCCAGTCGGCGGTCTCCCGCCAGATCCGGGCGCTGGAAGAGAGCCTGAATACCACGCTCTTCCACCGCCACGCGCGGGGGCTGATTCTCACCGAACAGGGCGAGCTCCTGTTCGATGCGACGAAGTCGATGACGAAGCGGCTCGACACCGCCGCCGCCCGCATCAGGGACAGCGAGGAAGAGGTGTTCGGCCACCTCCGCGTGACCACCACCATCGCCTTCGGCTCGCTCTGGCTCGCGCCGCGGCTGTCCAAGCTCTACGAGAAGTACCCGAACCTCAACATCGACCTGATGCTGGAGGAGCGCGTGCTCGACCTGCCCATGCGGGAGGCCGACGTGGCGATCCGGATGAAGGAGCCGAGCCAGGCCGACCTGATCCGGCGGAAGCTGATGAGCGTCAGGATGCGCCTTTACGCCTCGCCCGACTACCTCGACCGGGCGGGTCGGCCCGCGACCATGGCGGACCTGTCGCCCCACCGTCTCATCTGCCAGAACACCACCTCGTTCCAGGTGAGCGCCGGGGCGCGGCTCGTCCAGGAACTGATGACGCACGACATCTCGTCGACGCTTACCGTGAACAACTACTTCGGCGTCCTGCAGGCGGTTCTGGCCAATGTGGGCATCGGCGTCCTGCCCGACTACCTGATCGAGGACTTCCCCGGACTCGAACGCGTGCTGCCGGACGTGGAATCGGGCGAGGTGCCGGTTTTCCTCGCCTACCCCGAGGAGCTTCGGCAGTCGAAGCGGATCGCGGCATTCAGGGACTTCGTGACGGAGGAAGTGATCGAACACCGCCGCAAGCTTGCGGGCTGATTGCCCGCGGTTTGGGCGCTTCGCCGCCGGCTTGTGCAGTCATGCAACAGGCGCATAACCGACTTGCATTCGTTTTGAGCATTCGCGCTTGAACGGTCACCGTTAGCGGCCTAAATCCCCTCTTGCGCGGCGGTTGGAATACATCGCTGCGCATACCTCCCTGTTGGACTTCGGCCGAGCTTAGTGCTCGGCCTTTTTTTTGGCCGCGCCCCTGCCCTTCCCCCGCCCCGCCCGCTGTCGTATGTGGGCGCGCAACCAGTTGGGGGGACGCCATGACCGAGCCCGAGATCACCGAGGACCTGATCGCCGCGCACGGGCTGAAGCCCGACGAATACCAGCGCATCCTCGACATCATCGGGCGGGTGCCCACGTTCACCGAACTCGGCATCTTCTCGGCCATGTGGAACGAGCACTGTTCCTACAAGTCGTCGAAGAAGTGGCTCAGGACGCTGCACACCACCGGCCCGCAGGTGATCTGCGGCCCGGGCGAGAACGCGGGCGTCGTGGACATCGGCGACGGGCAGGCCGTGGTCTTCAAGATGGAGAGCCACAACCACCCCTCCTACATCGAGCCCTACCAGGGCGCGGCAACGGGGGTGGGCGGCATCCTGCGCGACGTCTTCACGATGGGCGCGCGGCCCATCGCGGCGATGAACGCGCTGTCCTTCGGCGACCCGTCGCATCCGAAGACCGCGCATCTGGTGAAGGGCGTGGTCGAGGGGATCGGCGGCTACGGCAACGCCTTCGGGGTGCCGACGGTGGGCGGCGAGGTGCGGTTCCACCCGGCCTACAACGGCAACTGCCTCGTCAACGCCTTCGCGGCGGGCCTGGCGGACGCGGATGCGATCTTCTACTCGGCGGCGTCGGGCGTGGGGATGCCGGTCGTCTACCTCGGGGCCAAGACGGGGCGCGACGGAGTCGGAGGCGCCACGATGGCCTCGGCCGAGTTCGACGACACGATCGAGGAGAAGCGCCCCACCGTGCAGGTGGGCGACCCGTTCACCGAAAAGCGGCTGCTCGAGGCCTGCCTCGAGCTCATGCGCACGGGCGCGGTCATCTCGATCCAGGACATGGGGGCGGCGGGGCTCACCTGTTCGGCGGTGGAGATGGGCGACAAGGGGGGCTTGGGCATCCGGCTCAACCTCGACCGCGTGCCGCAGCGCGAGCGCGCGATGACCGCCTACGAGATGATGCTGTCCGAAAGCCAGGAGCGGATGCTCATGGTGCTGCGCCCCGAGAAGGAGGCGGAGGCCAAGGCGATCTTCGACAAGTGGGACCTCGACTTCGCCATCGTGGGCGAGACGATCCCCGAGGACCGCTTCCTCATCCTCCACGGCAACGCGGTGAAGGCGGACCTGCCGCTCTCGAAGCTGTCCTCGAACGCGCCGGAGTATGACCGGCCGTGGGTCGAGCCCCCTGCCCCGGCGCCGCTCGGGCCGATCCCGCAGATCGCGCCCATCGACGCGCTCCGCGCCCTGATCGGATCGCCCTCCCATGCCTCGAAGCAGTGGGTCTGGGAGCAGTACGACAGCATGGTCATGGCCGACACGGTCCGCACGCCGGGCCTTGGCGCCGGGATCGTGCGCGTCCACGGGTCGGGCAAGATGCTCGCCTTCACCTCGGACGTGACGCCGCGCTACGTGAAGGCGAATCCCCTCGAAGGCGGCCGCCAGGCCGTGGCGGAGGCCTGGCGCAACCTCGTGGCCTGCGGGGCGACGCCTCTGGCGGCGACCGACAACCTCAACTTCGGCAACCCCGAGAAGCCCGAGATCATGGGTCAGTTCGTGGGCGCGATCCGCGGCATCGGCGAGGCCTGCCGCGCGCTCGACTTCCCGATCGTGTCGGGCAACGTGAGCCTCTACAACGAGACCGACGGACAGGCGATCCTGCCCACCCCCACCATCGGCGGCGTCGGGCTGATCGCACGGCCAGAGGACCTGATCGCGGGACTGCCGCGGGAGGGCGACCTGGCGGTTGTCATCGGGGAGACGCGAGGGCATCTCGGGCAATCTGCGCTGCTCTGGGAAGCCTGGGGCCGGGCCGAGGGCGACGCGCCATCCGTCAACCTCGACGTGGAGCAGCGGAACGGGGAGTTCCTTCTCGCCCATCGCGCGCATGTCGGCGCGGCGGCGGACCTTTCGGACGGCGGACTGGCGCTCGCGGCCTTCGAGATGGCGGAACCAGCCGGGATCGGCGTGACGCTCGAGGCGGACGACATCGCGACGCTCTTCGGCGAGGATCAGGCGCGCTATCTCGTCGCCTGCGCGCCGGATCAGGCGGAGGCGCTGAAGGCGGCGGCGGCGAAGGCCGGCGTCCCGGTCGGCGTCGTGGGTCGGTTCGGCGGCACCGCGGTGACGCTCGGCGCCGACAGCGCCCCGCTCGCCGAACTCTCGGCCCTCTACCGCTCCGCCTTCGCCGCGGCAGTGGCCTGAAGGCGCACCTCCCGGCTCCATCGACCCACAAGTATCCCGGGGGTGAATGCGCGCGGACCGCGCGCAGAGGGGGCAGAGCCCCCTGCCCCGCCTCCGCTTGCGCCGACGCCTCCCCTTGCGCGCCTCCCGCCACCCGCCTAGATTCCGGACAGACGACAAGGAGCCACGCCCCATGCCGATGCAGGCCTCGGAAATCGAAGCCCTTCTCCGCCAGAGCTTCCCTGACGCGAAGATCGTGGTCGAGGGCGACGACGGCGTGCACATGTCGGCCATGGTCGTCGACGAAAGCTTCCGGGGCCTCAACCGCGTGCAGCAGCAGCGGGCCGTCTATGCCGCGCTCAAGGGCAAGATGGACGGCGCGAACGGAGAGCTCCATGCCCTCGCCCTCACAACCCGGGCGCCCTGAGCGCCGAACCGAAGGACCCTTCCCATGACCACGACCGTCCAGGACCAGATCCGCGAGACCGTCACCGGAAACGACGTCGTCCTCTTCATGAAGGGGACGAAGATGATGCCTCAGTGCGGCTTTTCCTCGCGCGTGGCGGGCGTGCTCAACTTCATGGGGGTGGAGTTCAAGGACGTCAACGTGCTCGCCGACGAAGGGATCCGCCAGGGGATCAAGGACTTCTCCGACTGGCCGACGATCCCGCAGCTCTACGTCAAGGGCGAGTTCGTGGGCGGCTGCGACATCGTCACCGAGATGACGCTGTCGGGCGAGCTCGACCAGCTCTTCGACGCGAAGGGCGTGGCCTACGACAAGGCGGCGGCGGACAAGATCCGGGAAGCAAACGCCTGAGGCGTCAGTCCCGCAACGCGCACTCCGTGTAGACCGGTTCCTCGACTGTCGTTTCGCCGTCGCGCCACAGCAGCGTGGCGGCGTCGCCTTTCGACCACCAGATGTAGTGCGACCCGCCCGAGGGCCAGCCGTAGCGGGCGCCGGAGGCGGAGACCTCCTGGATCAGAGTGATCTGGCCGCCTTCGACGGTGAGGACGGCGACGGACTCCATGCCGTCGGCATTCACGTAGGTCACAGGCACCTCGACCCCGCGCTCGCAGAGGTACCGCACGGTGATGACCTCGGCCGACGCGGGCGCGGCCATCAGCAGGAGCGCCAGAAGCGCCCTCACGCCGCCTTCTCCTCGGCCGCGGCCGCCACCGCCTCGGCCCGCGCGGCGAGTTCGGCGAGCGTGTCGAGCACCTCCTGCGGGACCACCGGAACCTCGACCGTCCGCGCCTGCGGGACGGGGCGGCTGCGGAGTTCGGCCAGCTCGGCCTCGAGCGCCTCGAGCTTGCGTTCCAGCATCTTCACCTGGTCGTGCGCCCCGGCCGTCTTGTCGGCCAGCAGGAGCCCCGCCATCAGGAGCATCCGGCTCTCCGGCATTCGCCCGATCTGGTTGACGAGGACGGAGGCCTCTCCGTCCAGAAGCTCGGCCGCGGCGCGGAGGTAGTGCTCCTCTCCCGGCTGGCAGGCCACCTCGAACTGGCGGCCGCCGACGACGATCATCACGTCAGGCATCGGCACGATCCTCGATCAGGGGTTCGAGCCGGGCGAGGATCGCGTCGATCTCGGCCCGGCGGGCATCGGCGGTGGCGCGGAGGGCCGAGACCTCGGCCTCCAGCGCGGCATTGACGAGGTCCGCATCGGCGAGCCCCGCCGCATTCGCCTCGCGCAGCGCGGCGTTCGAGGAACGCAGACCGTCGTTGACCTCGCGCATCCGCTGCACCTCGCCGTCGCGGTCGAGCAGCGCCGAGCGGAGCTCGCGCACCTCGGCCTCCAGCATGGCGACCTTGGTCTCCTGCCGCTCCTTGATGGCCGCGACGCGGGCCTCGAGCTGGGCGTTGGCCTCTCTCTCGGCCTCCAGCGCGGCGGCGAGGTCGGCGCTTCCCCCGGCATCGATCCGGGCGACCGCATCCGAAATGCGGTCAAGCGCGTTCGACACCCGGCGTTCAAGCTCGGCGATGTCCGACATGGTTCTTCTGCCCCCGTCTGCCTGCCCCGCGCGAATCGTTCTTCGCGCCGGTGCCACAATTCTATACAACTGCGGGACGATTTCATCCCTGTTTCCGGACAAGGGCTTGGGCGGCGGGCTTGATGCCGCTCATGAAGATCGGGCGCGCGCGCTTGATCTTGGCCCCCCGGCTGGTATCTAGCGGCGACATCTGGGCCCGACAGAAGGACCGCGCGCCGTGGACATCGCCCGCCTGAAAGAGCTTCACCCCGACCACTGGACCAAGGCCGCCGCGATCCGAATGCTCGCGATCGACGCCGTGCAGGCCGCGAACTCGGGCCACCCGGGGATGCCCATGGGCATGGCCGACGTGGCGACCGTGCTGTTCGAGAAGCACCTGAAGTTCGACGCCTCCGCTCCCGAGTGGCCCGACAGGGACCGCTTCGTCCTGTCGGCCGGGCACGGGTCGATGCTCCTTTACGCGCTCCTCTACCTTGTGGGCGATGCGGAGATCACGCTCGACGAGGTGCGCAACTTCCGCCAGTGGGGATCGAGGACGGCGGGGCACCCCGAGAACTACATGGCCAAGGCGATCGAGACGACGACCGGCCCGTTGGGCCAGGGCCTCGCCAACGCCGTGGGCTTCGCCATCGCCGAGGAATCGCTGCGGGCGCGCTTCGGGAAGAAGGTGGTGGACCACTACACCTATGTCATCGCGGGCGACGGCTGCCTGATGGAGGGCATCAGCCACGAGGCCATCGGGCTGGCCGGGATGCAGAAGCTGAACCGGCTCATCGTCCTCTGGGACGACAACAACATCTCCATCGACGGTGAGATCGGCCTGTCGGACGTGACCGACCAGCGCGCGCGCTTCGCCGCCGCCGGGTGGACGGTCCTGTCGTGCGACGGGCACGATCCGGCCGACATCGACCGGGCGCTGACCGAGGCGAAATCGTCGGACCGCCCCGTGATGATCGCCTGCAAGACCCACATCGGCTACGGCGCTCCCGGCAAGCAGGACACCGCGAAGGCGCATGGCTCGCCTCTGGGCGCGGATGTCATCGCCAAGGTGCGGGAGATCTACGGCTGGCCGCACGGGGCGTTCGAGATACCCGCCGACGTGAAGGCCGCGTGGGAGAAGATCGGTGCACGGGGCCGGGCTGACCGCGCCCAGTGGACCGAGAGGTTTGCGACGCTTGCCGCGGGGCGTCAGGCCGAGTTCAACCGCGTGATGGCGGGCGAGCCGCCAAAGGCGCTGGCCGCGAAGATCCGGGCGTTCAAGAAGGACATCTCGGAGAAGGCCCCCAAGGTCGCCACGCGGAAGTCCTCGGAGATGGTGCTCGAGGTCGTGAACGGCGTGATGCCCGAGACCCTCGGCGGATCGGCGGACCTCACCGGCTCCAACAACACGCTGACCAAGGACCTCGGCGTCTTCGACCCGAAGAACCGCAAGGGGCGCTACATCCACTACGGCATCCGCGAACACGGGATGGCGGCCGCAATGAACGGCATGTCGCTGCACGGGGGCGTGAAGCCCTATGGCGGCACGTTCCTCTGCTTTGCCGACTACGCCCGCGGCGCGATGAGGCTGTCGTCCCTCACCCATTCGCCGGTGGTCTACGTGATGACGCATGATTCGATCGGGCTTGGCGAGGATGGGCCGACGCACCAGCCGGTCGAGCATCTGGCGATGCTGCGCGCCTCGCCCAACCTCATGGTGTTCCGCCCGGCGGATACCGTCGAGACGGCGGAGGCGTGGGAGCTCGCGCTGACGTCGAAGGGCACGCCTTCCGTGCTGGCGCTGACGCGGCAGAACCTGCCGACCGTGCGGACGGCGCACACGGGCACGAACCTTACCGCGCGCGGGGCCTATGTGCTGGCCGAGGCCACGGGCAAGCGGCAGGCGATCCTCCTCGCCACCGGGTCCGAGGTCGAGATCGCGCTCGCCGCCCGCGCCGCGCTGGAGGCGGAAGGGATCGGGACGCGGGTCGTGTCCATGCCCTGCTGGGAACTCTTCGAGGAACAGGACGAGGCCTACCGGCGCAAGGTCCTGCCCGCCGGGCCGGTGCGCGTGGCGGTCGAGGCGGCGCTGCGCTTCGGCTGGGACCGCTGGCTTTATGGCGAGCGCGGCAAGCGCGAGAAGTCGGGCTTCGTCGGGATGCACGGGTTCGGATCCTCCGCCCCGGCCGAGGTGCTCTACCGCGAGTTCGGCATCACGGCCGAGGCCGTCGCGGCGAAGGCGAGAAAGCTGATCGCAGGGGAATGGGAACCCGATCCCCGCGCCTGAGGCGCGGGGGGCCGCTCACCGGCCGAGGATCGACACCACGTAGCCCTGCGTTTCCTTGTAGGGCGGGATGTCGCCATGGCGCTGCACCGCCTCGGGGCCGGCGTTGTAGGCCGCGAGGGCGAGCCGCCACGACCCGAAGCGGCGGTACTGTTCGCTGAGGTAGCGCGCGCCCCCTTCGAGGTTCTGGCGCGGATCGTGCGGGTCCACGCGCAGGTAGCGCGCGGTGTCAGGCATCAGCTGCGCAAGCCCGATCGCGCCCTTGTGCGACACCGCCTGCGGGTTCCAGCCGCTTTCCTGCCGGACGAGGCGCAGGAACAGGTCCTCGGGGATGCCGTGCTGCCGCGCCGCGGCCTTGGCGGGTTCGAGCCATTCTCCCGGATCGCGCCCGCCGCCCCCGCCGCGCCGGGGCGCCACGAAGCGGCCGAGTTCGGGGTAGTCGGGCAGAAGCCGGGTGGAGCCGTTGTACTGCTGCGCCGCCCTGCCATCGAGGACGTCGAGCTGCTTGGACAGGAGCTGGACGCGCGCCTTGGACGACACGCTCAGCGCCTCTGCCCCTGCCGGAGCCGCCCCGACGACGGCCAGACCCGCAATCACCAGCGCGGACAGCTGTCCTCGCATCGCCGCTCGACCCCCTGAAGCCTCAGCGCGCGCACTATATCTTCTTCCACCGCCAAATCCACCCCCCAGCCGTCGCGAGGATTCGCCTTCCATTAACCTTGATGCGATGATGTAAGCGTGACGGTCGGAACACACGGATTCGGGAGGTGCGGGCGATGGCGGGATCGGTGAACAAGGTGATCATCGTGGGCAATCTGGGCCGCGATCCCGAGGTGCGGACGTTCCAGAACGGCGGCAAGGTCTGCAACCTCCGCATCGCCACGTCCGAGACCTGGAAGGACCGCAACACCGGGGAGCGCAAGGAACGCACGGAATGGCATTCGGTCGCGATCTTCTCCGAACCGCTCGCCCGGATCGCGGAGCAGTATCTGAAGAAGGGCTCCAAGGTCTATATCGAGGGCGCGCTCGAGACCCGGAAATGGCAGGACCAGTCCGGGCAGGACCGTTACACGACCGAGATCGTGCTTCGGCCCTACCGGGGGGAACTGACGCTCCTCGACGGGCGCGAGGGCGGCGGCGGTGGCGGCGGCTATGCCGACGACCGGGGCGGCTACGACGACCGGAGCGGCGGCTACGGCGGCGGCCCGTCCTCCGGCGGCGGCGGGCGGGCGCCGGCGGGCGACATCGACGACGAGATCCCGTTCTGAGCGGCGAAGGACTCTCCGCCGCTCCGGACCGGGACAGCTAGAAGACCCGCCCGGTCATCTTCGCGATCTGGCGCGCATACTCCTCGAGACGTCCGAAGAACACGTTGGGACCCTTGAAATCCGCGCCCCCGAACTGTCCGAAGGTGCAGTCGAGGATGTATTCCCCTGCCGTGGTCAGCACCTTGATCATGTAGTGCACGCCGGGCTTCACGTTCGGCAGGATCTCCGACAGGTCGATCTGCTGGGCCCTGATCCTGAGCTTGCGCAGCTCGCCGAAGGCGTCGGCGGTGCACTTGCCACACTGACCGACGAGTTCCCCGCGCGGCTTCTTGCGGCAGTCCTGGACGGTCACCAGCGAATCGACGACAGCCTGCAGTTGATCGGGCGTCGGCGGCTCGTAGGCCGCGGCCATCACGGATGACTGCAACTCGTTCCGCTGTGCCGATGTGAGGCTCCGCTGGAGGACACCCTGCGCGCCGCCCACGCCGGCAGAGATGACGCCCGTGATCAGCGAGCCGAGCTGTCCCAGCGTCATCTTGCCGGTCTGCACCTGCCGGACGAAAAAGCCGGTGACGGCGCCCGTCGCACGGGCCTTTTCGCGCGGGCCGAGGCTGTTCCAACCGACCCCGGCGGCGGCGAGGACGACGAGCGCGACCGTCGCGGCCGCCGCACCCGCCCCCGCGGGAAGCGCCACGGCCGGGGCGGCAGCGACGGAGCCGCTGGCAAGGACGGGATCCTGCAGTGGAGGTACCGTCGCAGGCGAGAGGGCGTTGGGTGTGCGCATGTCGCAAGGTTCCTTCGATCGAGACTGCGCGCGCTCCCTCGCCGACTCGCCTTACGACAGCCTGACGGCGCCGCCAGTCAGCCGAGCGCGTCGGCCAGAAGCGTCCGCACCGCACCCGGGTCCACGCCGTCCGCCACGAACGCCTCCCCGATCCCGCGCGCGAGGATGAAGCGCAGGCGGCCATCCACCACCTTCTTGTCCTGCCCCATGAGGTCGAGAAGGGCGTCCGGTCCCGGCAGGTCGCCCGGGATGTCGCGCAGGTCCGTCCTCATCCCCATGGCGCGGAGGTGCGCGCGCACGCGGGACGGTTCCTCCTGCGCACACAGCCCCAGCCGTGCCGAAAGCTCGAAGGCAAGCGCGCACCCGATTGCCACCCCCTCGCCATGCAGCAGGCGGTCGGAGAAGCCGGTGGCGGCCTCGAGCGCATGGCAGAAGGTATGCCCGAGGTTGAGGAGCGCGCGCTCCCCCTCCTCCGTCTCGTCGCGGGAGACGATGCCGGCCTTCATCTCGACCGAGCGGCGGACGGCGTGCTGGCGCAGGACGGCGTCGCCTGCGGCGAGCGCCGGGCCGTTCGCCTCGAGCCAGTGGAAGAAGGACGCATCGCCCAGAAGGCCGTACTTCACCACCTCGCCGTAGCCTGCGAGGAAGTCGCGGGGGGGCAGAGTGTCGAGGACGCCGATGTCAGCCAGCACGAGCGCGGGCTGGTGGAAGGCGCCCACAAGGTTCTTGCCGTGCCGCGTGTTGATGCCGGTCTTGCCGCCGACGGAGCTGTCGACCTGCGCGAGCAGCGTCGTGGGGATCTGCACGAAGCGGACGCCGCGGCGGAGAATTGCGGCGGCGAAACCCGCGAGGTCGCCGATCACCCCGCCGCCGAAGGCCACGACCACGTCCCGCCGCTCGACGCGGGCGTCGAGCAGCCATTCGACCGCCTCCTCGAGCCCCGCCCAGCCCTTCGTCCCCTCCCCGGGCGCGAGCGCGTGGGCCTCCATCGCGATCCCTTCGGCGGCAAGCCCCGCGCGCAGCGCGTCGAGATGCGCGGCGGCAACCCTGCCTTCGCTCAGGACCGCGACGCGCGGGCGGCGGAGGAGCGGCGCGATCTCGGCCCCAGACCGCGCGAGGAGCCCGGGCCCGATCCGCACGTCGTAGGAGCGGGCGCCGAGGTCAACCCTTACCGTGTCCGTCATCGTCCACCTTCTGCAGAACGTCCGGCCGCGTGAGAAGCGCGGCGATCACCTTCCCGGCCATCTCGTCGATCGAATACTCCGGCCGCGCCTCCACCTGAAGCTCGGCCAGCGCATAGCTCGGGATGCGCGCCTCGTAGAGCGCCTTGAGCGTGCCATAGGGGTCCGGTGTGCGGAGGAGAGGTCGCGTGTCCTTGTGCCGGACGCGCGCCCAGAGAAGATCGAGGTCGGCATTGAGCCAGACCGCGACCCCCGCATCGTGGATGATCCGGCGATTGCGTTCGGCCATGTAGGCGCCGCCGCCCGTGGAGAGGATGCAGCGCTGCGTGCCCAGGAGCCGCCGGATCACTTGCGTCTCCTTCTCGCGGAAGAAGGGTTCGCCGTCGCGTTCGAAGATCTCGGCGATGGAGCGGTTGGCGGCACGTTCGATCTCGGCGTCCGAATCGAGGAAGGGCACGGCGAGGTCGCGGGCGACAGCGGTTCCGATCGCCGTCTTGCCCGCGCCCATCATGCCGACGAGCACCACCGTCTTCCTGAGTTTCAGTCCCAACCGCGCGAGGTCCCGCCTTTTCGGTCACGGGGTCCTGAATGGCGTGATCTCGGCGAAAAAGCCATATATAAACCTCCTCAAGCCGCGCGCTTCGACGCGGCAGGTCGTCGATGCCGATCGACGCGGCAGGAAGAAGGGGCAAGACCATGGGCCGTTTCCTCATCAAGCTTCTGGCGGTGCTGCTGGTCGTGGCGGCCGTCGGTGTCGTGGGGTATGCGTATTTGGGGGACATCAGTCCGAACCAGACCGATGTGAGTGAGCCGGTGAATTTGAATGCCGATTAGGCTTGCGGGCCTTTTTCTGACCTGCGCCATGCCGCTGTCCGCCGGGGCGGCAGAGCCGCTGTCCGCCATCGACTGGCTGTCGGACAGCATTGCCGCGCCCGCGCCGCCGCAGGCGCCCGCGGCCGAGACGACCCCGGCCGCCATTCCCCGGGTGGAGACCCTGCCGCTCGGCGCGCCCGTGCCGGACGGGATCGGGCTGGTCTCGGCCGAGGCGGCGGGGCTGCCGCGCGCGCTCTGGAGCGGTTCGACGTCGGAGGAGATCGTCGCGCTGATCGCCGCCGAACCGCGGGACCTGCTGCCGTCGTCGCGCGCGCTTCTCAAGCGGCTCCTGCTGGCCGAACTCGATCCGCCCGTGGACGCGGGGATCGAGGGGCGGCTCCTGCTGGCGCGGATCGATCGCCTTCTCGAACTTGGTGCGCTCGACGAGGCGTCGGCGCTGCTCGACGTGTCTGGGACGATGTCGCAGGATCTGTTCCGGCGGCGCTTCGACGTGGCGCTTCTTGTCGGGTCCGAGCAGACGGCCTGCGCCGAGCTGCGCGACGACCCTTCCATCTCGCCGACCTATCCCGCCCGCATCTTCTGCCTCGCCCGGACCGAGGAATGGCACACCGCCGCCGTGACGCTGGAGACGGCCACGGCGCTCGGCCTCCTGTCGCCGGAGGAGGACGACCTGCTCGCCCGGTTCCTGCACCCGGAACTGGAGGAAGAGCTGCCGCCCCTTGGCCCGCCGCAGCGGCCGACGCCGCTGATCTTCCGCCTCTACGAGGCGATCGGGGAACCGCTTCCCACGACCAACCTGCCGCTGGCCTTCGCCCATGCAGATCTCAACCCCAGCGCGGGCTGGAAGGCGCAGGTGGAGGCGGCGGAGCGTCTTGCGCGGGCCGGGGCGGTCGCGCCGAACCTGCTGCTGGGGCTCTACACCGAACGGCGGCCGTCCGCCTCGGGCGGTGTGTGGGAGCGCGTGCGGGCGACGCAAGGACTGGAGCGCGCGCTCGGGCGCGGGGACGGCAAGGCGACCTCCGCCGCGCTTGAAGAAGCCTGGGCCGAGATGTCGGAGGTCGGGCTTCAGGCTCCCTTCGCGCAGGTCTTCGCACCGCGGATCGACCCGGCCGGGCTCAGCCCCGAGGCGCGGTCGCTCTGGTTCCGCATGGCGCTCCTGACGGACGACTTCCTGCTGGCCGCGTCCCGCCACACTCCCTCGGGCGAGGAGGAGGCGTTCCTCGCCGCCGTCGCGCAGGGACGGGCCGGGCAGGTCACACCGTCCGGATCGCTCGAGGCGGCGATCGCGAGCGGGTTCGCGGCCTCCGAACTGCCGGACCGCTTCGGCATGACCAACGGCACCGTGGGACGCGGGGCCGCGCTCCTGCGGGTGCTGGCGCTGTTCAACTCCGGCGCCATGGGGAACTACGGCGATCTTCGGGATGCCATCGTCATCCTGCGGATGCTCGGCTTCGAAACGGTGGCGCGCCGATCTGCGCTCGAACTTCTCATCCTCGCGGAACCCGCATGAACGACCTCGTCCGCATCTCGGCCTTTCTCGACGCGCAGGCCGCAGAGCTTGGCGCCGCACAGAACACGCGGCTTGCCTACGGGCGCGACCTGAAGGACTTCGCCGCCTGGCTGACCGCCCGCGACCTCGACTTCGCCAATGCCCTCCAGGGCGACGTGGAGGACTACCTCGTCCGCTGCGAGGCGGAGGGGCTGTCCAAGGCCACGCGGGCCCGGCGTCTGTCGGCGATCAAGCAGCTCTTCCGCTTCGCCTTCGAGGAAGGCTGGCGCGAGGACAATCCCGCGATCCAGATCCGCGGCCCCGGCAAGGACCGGCGCCTGCCGCGGACGCTGACCGTGCCCGAGGTGGACCGGCTGATCGAGGCCGCGCGGACAAGCGGGCGAAGCCGCGACCGGATCCGCAACACCTGCCTTCTGGAGCTGCTCTATGCGACCGGGATGCGGGTGAGCGAGCTCGTGGAACTGCCGGTCAGCTCGGCGCGGGGCGACCCGTCGATGCTTCTCGTGCGGGGCAAGGGCGACAAGGAGCGGATGGTGCCGCTGTCTCCGCCCGCGCGCACGGCGCTGGCCGCCTGGCTGGCGGTGCGCGACGAGACGGAGGACGCGGCCCGGACGAAGGGTCTGGCCGCCTCGCGGTTCCTGTTCCCATCGGGCGGGTCCACGGGCCACCTGACGCGTCACCGGTTCTACCTTCTCATCAAGGAGCTGGCCGCCACGGCCGGGATCGACCCCGCGAAGGTCACGCCGCATACGCTGCGCCACGCCTTCGCGACGCATCTGCTGGCGAACGGGGCGGACCTGCGGGTGATCCAGACGCTTCTCGGCCATGCCGACGTGTCGACGACCGAGATCTACACGCATGTTCTGGACGAACGCCTGGCCGAGCTGGTCCACACCCATCACCCGCTGGCGAAGGCGCCCTAGAGCTGGCGGATCTTCAGCCGGGTGATCCGGTTGCCCTTGCGCTGGAGCACCTCGAACCGGAAGCCGTGGAAGGAGAAGACCTGCCCCTGCGTGGGGATGGTCTGCGCCTCGTGGATGACGAGGCCCGCGACCGTGTTCGCCTCCTCGTCGGGCAGCGTCCAGTCGTTCGCGCGGTTGAGGTCGCGGATCGTGGTGGCGCCGTCGACGATGTAGTCCTCGCCCGACTTGCGGATCGGGCGGTCGGCGCTGATGTCGAATTCGTCCGTGATCTCGCCCACGATCTCCTCGAGGATGTCCTCGAGCGTGATCAGCCCTTCGATCGAGCCGTATTCGTCCACCACCAGCGCGAAGTGAGTGTGGCGGCGGAGGAACTGACGCATCTGGTCGTCGAGCGTCGTGGTCTCGGGCACGAAGTAGGGCTTCTTGGCGACCGTCATGATGTCGATCGCCTCGAGCTCGGCTTCTTCCACCTTCCCGTCGCCCATCATGCCGTGCATCGCGCGCAGCAGGTCCTTGGCGTGAAGAACGCCCACGATGTTCTCGGGGTCGTCCTTCCAGAGCGGCAGCCGGGTGTGGGAGGAGCGCAGGACCTGCTCCAGAATCTGCCGGGGCGGGAGGCTCGCGTCGATCATCTCGATCTCGGAGCGGTGGCGCATGATCTCCTCGACCGTGCGGTCGCCGAGGTCCAGCGCCCCGAGGATGCGGTCGCGGTCCTCCTTCTCGACCACGCCTTCGGAGTGGCCGATGGACAGCGCGCCCACGATTTCCTCGCGCACGGCGAGGATGTTGCTGTCGGCGTCGGTCCGCACGCCGAAGAGGCGCAGGATCGCGCGCACCAGCAGGCGGACAACGCCCACGATGGGCGCGAAGACCAGGATGAGCAGGTTGATCACCGGCGCGACCCGCGACGCCATCGCCTCTGGCCGGGTGATGGCGAAGGTCTTGGGCAGCACCTCGCCGAAGATCAGGACGAGAAGCGTCATGCCGAGCGTGGCCAGCGCCACGCCCGAATCCCCGAACACGCGCGTCAGCAGCGCCGTGGCGAGCGAGGCCGACAGGATGTTGACGACGTTGTTGCCAAGGAGGATCGCGCCGATCATGCGCTCGCTGTCCTCGGTGACTTTCAGCGCGGTCGCGGCCCCCGTCTCCCCTTTATCGGCACGGGACCGCAGCTTGCCCCGCGATGCGGCGGTGAGCGCCGTTTCGGACCCCGAGAAGAAGGCGGACAGGACCAGAAGACCGAAGATCGACGCCGCGGTGATCCAGAAGGCGGCATCGAGAGAGGATATGGCGGGTTCCATGGGGGTCAGGTTGATCCGGGAAACCCGGTTATGGGGTGAGATGGCGAAGGGATCAAGGGATTCCCGGTCAGCGCCCCTTGAACAGCCCGCCGAGGATGCCGCGGACGAGCCGCTTGCCGGTGGTGCCGCTCAGCTCCTTCAGCACCGCCTGGGAAAGCGCGTCGCCCAGCGTCTCGGGCTGGCGGGTGCGCGACGAGGTGGTGCGCGTCGTCGTGGTGCGCGTGCCCGTGGTCGTCCGCGTGCCGGTGTAGCGTTCCGCCCGCTGGTATTCGCGGACGCGCAGCTCCTCCTCGGCCTTCCGACGCTCGGCCTCCTCGGCCTCGGCCGCGGCCTGGCTGGCGCGGGCGGCGAGAATCTCGAAGGCGCTTTCGCGGTCCCGGGGCGTATCGTACTTGCCCGCGATGGGAGAGGCGAGGAGGACCGCGCGGCGCTCCTCCTCCGAGATCGGACCGAGGCGCGAGGACGGGGGCCGCACCAGCGTGCGCTCCACGACGCCGGGCGCGCCCTTGGCTTCGAGCATGGAGGTCACGGCCTCGCCCGTTCCGACCTCGCGGATCGCCGTCTCGGTGTCGAAGCGCGGGTTCGCGCGGTAGGTCTCGGCGGCCTTCCTCAGCTGCTTCTGGTCCCGCGCGGTGAAGGCGCGGAGCGCATGCTGCACCCGGTTGCCGAGCTGGCCCAGGATGTTCTCGGGCACGTCGTCTGGGTTCTGGGTGATGAAGTAGACGCCCACGCCCTTCGACCGGATGAGCCGCGCCACCTGCTCCACCTTCGCCACCAGCGCCTTCGGCGCGTCGTTGAAGAGCAGATGCGCCTCGTCGAAGAAGAAGACGAGCCGCGGCTTGTCGGGGTCGCCAACCTCGGGCAGCTCCTCGAAGAGCTCGGAGAGGAGCCACAGGAGCGTGGTGGCGTAGAGGCGCGGCGAGGACATGAGCCTGTCGGAGGCGAGGATGTTGATCCGCCCCCGCCCGTCGATATCGGTACGCATGATGTCGGCCAGTTCCAGCGCGGGTTCGCCGAAGAAGGCCGTCCCACCCTGGTTCTCGAGCACGAGAAGCTGGCGCTGGATCGCGCCGACCGAGGCGGTCGCGACATTCCCGTAGCGGAGCGAAAGGGTCTTGGCGTTCTCGCCCACCCAGAGAAGGAGCGCCTGGAGGTCCTTGAGGTCGAGAAGCGGCAGCCCCTCCTCGTCGGCCGCGCGGAAGGCCACGTTCAGGACGCCCTCCTGCGCGTCGGTCAGCTGCATCATGCGAGACAGCAGAAGCGGCCCCATCTCGGCCACGGTCGCCCGGATCGGGTGGCCCTGCTGGCCGAAGAGGTCCCAGAAGGTGACGGGGAAGCCGCGGTAGGCATAGTCGGCGAGCCCGATGGTCGCCGCGCGTGAGGTGAAGCCCTCGTGCGTCTTGGCCGTCTCCGAACCTGGCTGGGCGAGGCCCGCGAGGTCGCCCTTCACGTCCGACAGGAACACCGGGACGCCGGCGGCCGAGAAGCCTTCGGCGAGGATCTGGAGCGTCACGGTCTTGCCCGTGCCGGTCGCGCCCGCGATGAGGCCGTGACGGTTGGCATACTTGAGCAGCAGCCACTGCGGCTCTGCGTGGCCTTCCCCGCCGCCGCCCACGAAGATCGCATCCGTTGTCACCCGCCACCCCTTCGGCAAATCGCTCTCGCGGCGTCAGGATACAGCCTCGGGCCCCGTCCGCCAGCGCGATCGTCGTCCGCGCGGCGACCCGGCGTCAAGCGCATGCGCGGCCTCCGAGCGTGCGGTCCCGAATGCTGGAACTTGGCAGTTGACGCGTTGTGTCAAAGTGACTAGCGTCTGGTCGCATAACTAAGTCGGCCAGTCCGGCAGGGAGAACGAAAAGACAAAAAAGGGTCCTGTGGGGCCCTTTTTTTATTGCCGCTCGCGCCGATGCGAGGCGGCGCTCATCCCCCATGACACTGTCCGGCAGACGTGCTACCCACGCCGGCAACGGTGCCAACTGACAGAGAACGGAGCAGCCATGCGACTGGCCATGACAATCGTCCTTCCCGCCCTCGCGATGCTCGCGGCGGGGCCCCTGTCGGCACAGACGACCGAGGCTCCGGCCGAGGCTCCGACCGAGGCTCCCGCAGAGGCGGCGCCCGCACAGCCCGTCCCGGGCGGCCCCCTTGCGCTGGGAGAACCCGTCGCGGAAGGCGGCGTCGCCCTGGGCGACCCCTACGTCGGCGCCGAGTTCGGCGACTGGGTCCTGCGCTGCGTGCGCACCGATACCGGAAACGACCCCTGCCAGCTCTACCAGCTCCTCGACGACCAGGAGGGCAACAGCGTGGCCGAGATCAGCGTCTTCCCCCTGCCCGACGGCCAGCAGGCCGAAGCGGGCGTCACCATCATCACTCCGCTCGAGACGCTCCTGACCGAACAGGTGCTCCTCCGCGTGGATCAGGGGCAGCCCAAGCGCTATCCCTTCACCTTCTGCGCCGCGGTCGGCTGCGTGTCGCGGATCGGGCTCGTTCCCGAGGAGGTCAACGGCTTCCGCCGGGGGAGCATCGCGCAGGTGCGGATCGTGCCTGCCGCGGCGCCCGACCGGGAGGTCATCCTCGACGTCTCTCTGCGCGGCTTCACGGCAGGGTTCCAGGCGCTTGTCGATGGGGTGGAGGCGGCCGAGGACGGCAACTGAGCCGTCGGGTCACACCTTCTTCAGCGCAAGGACCGCGTTGAGCCCGCCGAAGGCGAAGGCGTTCGACAGCACCACGTCGACCTTCGCGTCCCGGGCCACGTTCGGCACGATGTCGAGCGCGCATTCGGGATCGGGCTCCTCGTAGCCGATCGTGGGCGCGATGACCCCCTCGCGCAGCGCCATGATGCAGGCCAGAAGCTCGACCGCGCCGGTGCCGCCGATCAGGTGGCCGTGCATCGACTTGGTGGACGAGATCATCAGGCTGTCGGCATGGTGGCCGAAGGCGTCCGCCACGGCGGCGCATTCGGTCTTGTCGTTGGCGGCGGTGCCCGTGCCGTGCGCGTTGATGTAGCCCACCTCCTCCGGATTGATCCGCCCGTCCCGCAGCGCGCCCGTGATGGCGCGGGCGGCCCCCTGCTTGGACGGCATGACGATGTCCGAGGCGTCGGAGGTCATGGAGAAGCCCACGACTTCGGCCAGTATCTCGGCCCCGCGCGCCTTGGCGTGCTCCATCTCCTCGAAGACGAAGACCGCGGCGCCTTCGCCTTGCACCATGCCGCTGCGGGTTGCGCTGAACGGGCGGCAGGCGTCCTTCGACATGACGCGCAGGCCCTCCCACGCCTTGATGCCGCCGAAGCAGAGCATCGATTCCGATCCGCCCGTCACCATCACCCGGCTCGCGCCGGAGCGGACGATCTGGAAGGCGAGGCCCATGGCGTGGTTCGAGGACGCGCAGGCGGTGGCCACCGTGAAGGAGGGGCCGCGGAGGTTCCACTCCATCGAGACGTGGCTTGCCGCGGCGTTGTTCATCAGTTTCGGCACGATGAAGGGATGGACGCGGTTCTTCCCCTCCTCGTAGACGGCGCGATAGTTCTCGTCCTGGGTCGTCAGCCCGCCGCCCGAGGTGCCGAAGACGACTCCCGCCTCGGACGAGAGCTGCCCCGTGAACTCGAGCCCCGCCTGGTCGAGCGCCTGCCCCGCCGCGATCAGCGTGAACTGGGTGAACCGGTCATAGAGCGCCTGCTGCTGGCGGTTGTAGTGGGTGTCGGGGTCGTAGTCTTTGACCTGCCCGCCGATGCGGATGGCGAGCCGGTCCACATCCCGCATCTCGAGCGGGCCGATGCCGCAGCGCCCCTCCCTCATCGCCTCGAGCGTGGCAGGAACGGTGTGCCCCAGCGGATTGATCGTGCCCGCGCCGGTGATGACGACGCGCTTCATGCGGCCTGGTCGGCCACCAGCTTCTCGACCGCCGCGACGATGGCGGCGACCGAGGAGATGTCGAATTCGGACTTCTCGGGTTCGTTGGCGTTGAACGGGACGGAGATGTCGAACGCCTCCTCGATCGCGAAGATCGATTCGACGAGCCCGAGGCTGTCGATCCCGAGGTCGTCGAGCGTCTGCTCCATCGACACGTCGGCGGGCTCCAGCACCGCCTGTTCGGCGATGATGCGGATCACGCGGTCCCTGACGCTGTCAGCCATCTGCGGCCCCTTCCTGCGGACCCTCTCCGGGGGTCCTTCGCCCGGCGGTCATTTAGTCATTGTCGGACGACTTTGAAACCGCTTTCTGAAGGTCGCGGACCTGCTCAAATAGTCGCGGAAGCCGGCGGAGCGCCTTCATCATCTCGACATGCGCCTCCATCTTCACGGCGGGGCTGCCGAGGAGGACGCGGCCCGCGGGGGCGTTCGTGAAGATCTTGGTGGCCCCACCCGCCACCACGTCGTCGCCCACGAAGATGTTGTCGTTGACGCCGCACTGGCCGCCCATGACGACGCGGTTGCCGATGCGGGCCGAGCCCGCGATGCCGACCTGGCCGCAGAGGAGGCAGTCCTCCCCCACCTCGACGTTGTGGCCGACGTGGACGAGGTTGTCGAGCTTGGTGCCCCGCCCGATGCGCGTGGCCCGGATCGTGCCGCGGTCGATCGCCGTGTTGGCGCCGATCTCCACGTCGTCGCCGATCTCGACGGCACCGAGGGAATGGATGCGGGTCCAGCTCTGCGCGGTGATCTCTCCCTGGTCGCCCAGGCTTTCGCGGACGCGTTCGACGCCGGACTTCTCGGGGGTGACGAAGGAGAAGCCGTCCGAACCCACGACCGCGCCGGGATGCGCGATGAAGCGGTGGCCGATGCGGACGCGGTACCCGATCCGGACGCCCTCGAGGAGGAGCGCGTCATCGCCGATCTGCGCCTCGGCCCCGACGGAGGCATGGGGCGCGATCCGGGCGTGGGCGCCGATCCGCGCGGCGCGGCCGATGACGACGAAGGGGCCGATGGCGGCGCCCTCGCCGATCCGGGCGGTCGGGTCGATCACGGCGGTCGGGTGGATGCCGGGCGCGATCTCCGGCCCGGGATCGAGCGCGCGGGTGATGCCGGCCATCGCGTAGCGCGGGCGCGGCACGACCAGCGCCGCCTCGAGCCCGAGCGCCTGCCAGTCGGCGCCCGCCCACAGGACCGCCGCGCGCGCCCTGCCTTGCGCCAGTCCGGCGGCGTATTCCGGTTTGAGGGCGAGCGCGAGCTGGTCCGGTCCCGCCATCGCGGGTTCAGCCGCCCCGGTCACGCGGATCGAGCCATTGCCGAACAGCTCCGCGCCAAGCGCCGCCGCGATGTCGCCGATGGTGTGGGTCATGCCCTCGCGCACCCCGTTGTCAGGGACGGAGCTTTACCCCTGAACCGCGGTCAGCGCCACCCCGGCCGCCCGGAGCGCCTCCCAGATCTTCGCGTCGCGCCCGTAGAGGTCGCGGCGGAACCCGATCTCGCCCTTCGGCGTGACGACGGCGGTGAAGTAGACGAGGTGGACGGGGATCTTCTGGTCGAGGTCGATCCGCGTCTGCCGGCCGGTGGCCAGGCGGCTGTCGAAGTAGTCCTTCGGGTCCGCGACCTGCCGGGCGAGGAGATGGTAGGCGAGATCGAACGGGTCGTTGAGACGGATGCATCCCGACGAATAGGCCCGCACCTCGCGCGAGAAGAGCTCCTTCGCGGGCGTGTCGTGCAGATAGATCGCGTGGGGATTGGGGAACATGAACTTCACGAGCCCGAGCGCGTTCAGGTCCCCCGGCGGCTGGCGCACGGTGAAGGGGAAGTTGCGCGCGGTGTACTGCGTGAAGTCGATCTGCGAGCGGTCGACCACCCGCCCGCGCGAGTCGATCAGCTGGAGGTAGGCGGCCGCGTTCGGGTTCTGCTGGAACCGGGGCAGGTAGTCGCGTGCAAGGATCGAGCGCGGGACCGTCCAGTCCGGGTTCAGCTCCATGTACTCCATCTCGTCCGAGAACTCCGGCGTGTGCTTGCCGTCGCGCCGCTCGCCCACGACCGACTTGGTCTCGAACGTGACCTTGCCGTCGTCATAGACCTTCGTGCGGAAGTCGGTGAGGTTGACCCAGATGTGCCGCTGGCCCAGTCCCTCGGGGTAGTTCATCCAGCGCTCGCGCTCCATCGCGACGAGGATCTGCGAAAGCCGCGTCTCCACCGTCCGGTTGATCTCCTCGATCGTGCCGGGACCGGCGACGCCGTCGGGCGTGAGCCCGTGGTCGAGCTGGAAGGCCTGAACGGCGGATTCGATGGCGCGGTCGTAGGTCGCGGTGGCCGTCCGATCGAGATACCCCATCCGTATCAGACGGTTGCGAATCGAAACGACATCTCCGCCGCTGTCACCCGGACGCAGGGTGCGACTTGCGCGCACCGGCTCGCCCCAGCCGCCGGAGGCCACGAGTCGTTCAAAGCGGAGCCGGTGCTTCACGAGTTGCGCATAGCGTGCCGACGAGGGCGGCAGGGCGCGGAGGAAGGCGCCCGGATCGGAGGCCGCAAAGGCGCGGAGCTGGGCTTCGCGGCTGCGGACGGGCACCTCGCGCTTGATCTCGGGGTCGACGTTCGACGGTGTCAGCATCCCCGTCTGGACGTCGCGGGCATACCGCAGGAAGAGGCGGCTCAGCTCCACCTCGGCCGCGGCGCGGTCGCGCTCGGTGACGATGGTGCGGACGATTCCCTCGATCCGGTCTGGCGAGTATCGCGAGGCGGGAAGGCCATGGACCGGCGCCTCGGAGACGGCGCGCATCAGCTCCGAAAGGCGCTGCGCGTGGATCTCGCCCTCTCCCGTCCAGAGGGGCGTGTAGTCGGTCGACTGGTAGAAGGCGGCGATGTCCGCATCGTTCGTCGCGGCCTCGGCCACGCCCTGCCGGAACACGGTCAGCTGGAATTCGGTGGCCTGCGCGGCGGCCGGACCGGCCGGGGAAAGAAGCACCAGCGCCGCCCCTGCGGCCGCACATACGTTCCGCAACCCGCCCCTCGAGGTCCACCTCATTCCACTCTCCAAAGCACTGCTCGCCTGCCTGAGAGAAGTTGTCAGCGAAATGGCGCCGCAAGTCCATTCCGCCTGGAACAAGGCGCCATGTGCCTGTCGCATCTGCGCAACGCTGCAAGAAAAGATGCGATTCGACGCCCGTTTGGCACATTCCGTAAGCAGGAAGTTGCCGATTTTGCGGGTTTGTCGTGGCAATTCGCGTCAATCAACTTGGTGTTCACGCCGGCGTGTGACATACCTTGGCGGCGCCTGGGGATGAGGCAGAGTTTGACGGCACGGGAAAATCCGGCCGCGAGAGCAACGGGACGCACAGGGACTGATGCAGAATACGGATGCGAACAGCCTTACGCGGCGTGGGCTTCTGCGCGCGTTTGCGGCAACGACGGTCGTCGCCGCACCAACCTACGCCAATGCCTTCGGGTTCCTTCGGGGAGCCGGGGATGTCAGGAAAATCTCCATCTACTCCTCGCGGTCGGGCGAGACGCTCGAGTCGGTCTACTGGGTGGAGGGGCAATACATCCCGGAGGCCATGGCCGAGATCAATCACATCATGCGGGATTGGCGGTCGAACGACGTGATCCGCTTCGATCCCCGCACGATCGACATCATGGCGGCGTCGCGCAAGCTTCTCGACACGCGGGAGCCCTACATGCTGCTGTCTGGCTACCGGTCGCCTGCGACGAATGCGATGCTGCGCAGCCGGTCGAGCGGCGTGGCGCGCAACTCGCTCCACATGAAGGGTCAGGCGGCCGACCTTCGGCTGAAGAGCCGCAGCGTCGCGCAAATGGCCCGGGCGGCGGCGGCCTGCAATGCGGGCGGCGTGGGCAAGTATTCTCGGTCGAACTTCGTGCACATGGATTGCGGCCCCGTCCGCGTCTGGGGCGGCTGACCGCCGCCCCGCCCGGCCGACAGCCGAAATCTCGCCCCGCTCAGGCGGGGGTGAGTTTGTAGACGGCGCCCTGCCCCACGCTCAGGAACCACACCGCCCCATCCGGCGCTTCGCGGATGTCCCGGACGCGCGCCGTTTCCGGCCCCTGGATGCGGTCGAGCTCGCGCAGTTGCGATCCGCCGACGCGGGCGATGAAATCCGAGTTGAGCGACCCCACGAGGATGTCACCGCGCCACTCGGGGAACATCCGGCCCGAATGCACGACCATCCCGGACGGCGCGATCGACGGATCCCAGTAGAAGAGCGGCTGCTCCATCCCCGCCCGCACCGTCCCCTCGCCGATCCGGCCGCCCGAATAATGCCGCCCGTAGGAGATGACCGGCCAGCCGTAGTTCGCGCCGGGCCGGACGCGGTTGATCTCGTCCCCGCCGCGTGCGCCGTGTTCGGCGGTGACGAGACTGCCGTCGAGGTCGAGCGTCGCGCCCTGCGGGTTGCGGTGGCCGTAGCTCCAGATCTCGGGCCGCGCGCCCGGCGTTCCGACGAAGGGATTGTCGGCCGGCACGCTGCCGTCGCGGTTGATGCGCACGACGGTGCCGTTGTGGTTGCCGAGGTCCTGCGCGCTCATGTCCTCGCCCCGGTCCCCGATCGTCAGGAACAGACGGCCATCCCGCGCCTCGACGATGCGGCTGCCGAAATGGCGCCCGCCGGTGAAGCCGGGAGCGGACTCGAAGATCACGCGCAGATCCGTCAGCCGGTCCGACCCGTCGGCCCAGCGGGCGGCGGCCAGCGCGGTGCCCGCCCCCCGCCCCTGCGGCCTGGCGAAACTGAGGAAGACCTCGCGCGACTGCGCGAAGTCGCGGGGCACGAGCACGTCGAGAAGCCCGCCCTGTCCCGTCGCGGCGACTTCGGGAACCCCGGCGATCCGCGTGGCCGTCCCCTCCTGCACGGCGGTCAGCCGCCCGTCGCGTTCGGTGACGAGGAACCCGCCGCCCGGCAGGAAGGCGAGGCCCCAGGGTTCGTCGAGCCCCGCCATCACGCGGTCGGCGCGCAAAGATGTGCGGGCCGACAGCGCGGCGGCCGGTTGCGCCAACGCGGCGGCAGCCGCCGTGGCGAGGAACTGTCTGCGGTCGATCATCCGGCTGGCCTCCCCCGTTGATGGGCCAAGGGTAGGCAACCGGCCGCGCCCGTCCACTCGCGTCGGCTCACAACCCCGTGCATCGCGGGGATTTTTCATGGCTTTTCTTTTGGACGGGCAGCCTCTAGGTATTTGCGCAGGACTGAAACGTCCATTCAGGGAGACCAAACAATGAAGAAACTGCTTCTGGCCACGGCTGCGACCGCGCTTGTCGCCGGTCCCTCCTTCGCCCAGGAAAACATCAAGCTCGGCATCATCCTCGGCTTCACGGGTCCGCTGGAATCGCTGACCCAGCAGATGGCGCAGGGCGCCGAAACCGCGATCGCCGAGGTCAACGCCTCGGGCCTGCTGCTCGGCGGCACCACGGTCGAAGGCGTGCGCGGCGACTCCACCTGCATCGACGCGGGCGCGGCGACCGCCGTGGCCGAACGCCTGATCACCTCGGAAGGGGTGAAGGGCATCGTCGGCGGCGACTGCTCGGGCGTCACGGGCGCGATGCTCGCCAACGTCGCGGTGCCGAACGGCGTCGTGATGATCTCGCCCTCGGCCACCTCGCCGGCGCTGTCCACGGCCGAAGACAACGGCCTGTTCTTCCGCACCGCCCCGTCGGATGCGCGGCAGGGCGTCGTGATGGCCGAGGTCCTGCTCGAGCAGGGCATCAATGAGGTCGCCGTCACCTACACCAACAACGACTACGGCAAGGGTCTGGCCGATGCCTTCCAGGCGGCCTACGAGGAGCGTGGCGGCAAGGTCACGATCAACGCGGCCCATGAAGACGGCAAGGCCGACTACTCGGCCGAGGTCGGCGCCCTCGCCGCGGCCGGCGGCCAGCGTCTCGTCGTGGCAGGCTATGTCGACCAGGGCGGATCGGGCATCGTGCGCGCGGCGCTCGATTCGGGCGCGTTCGACACGTTCCACTTCCCGGACGGCATGATCTCCCAGGCGCTTCAGGACAACTTCGGCGCCGACATCGACGGCTCCACCGGCCAGCACCCGGGCACCGACAGCGAAGGCGCGGCGCGCTACGTCGAGATCATCGGAGACGCGACCATCGCGACCTCGCCGTTCTCGCCCGAGGCCTATGACGCGGCCGCGCTCATCCTGCTCGCCATGCAGAAGGCGGGCTCGACCGATCCGAACGTCTACAAGGATCACGTGATGGACGTGGCCAACGCCCCCGGCGAGCCGATCCTTCCGGGCGAGCTGGCCAAGGCGCTCCAGATCCTCGCGGACGGCGGCGACGTCGACTATGTGGGCGCCTCGGCGGTCGAACTGATCGGGCCGGGCGAATCCGCCGGGAACTACCGCCAGATCGAGGTCAAGGACGGCGTCATCTCGACCGTCCAGTTCCGCTGAGCGGCACGACAGGACCACAGGAAGCAGCCCGGCCTCGTCCGGGCTGCTTCATTTCCATCCGGGGACAGGTGGGACGCGCGGGATGATCGTTGTCGAGAACCTCCACAAGCACTTCGGCGGCTTCCACGCGGTGGACGGCGCCTCCCTCGAGATCCGCAAGGGCTCGATCACCGGGCTCATCGGCCCCAACGGAGCCGGAAAGACCACCCTCTTCAACGTGATCGCCGGTCGGCTTCCGCCCACCAGCGGACGCGTGACGATGGAGGGCGAGGACATCACCGGCCTGCCGCCGCACGACCTCTTCCACAAGGGGCTCCTCAGGACCTTCCAGATCGCGCACGAATTCTCGTCCATGACGGTGCGGGAGAACCTGATGATGGTGCCCTCCGGCCAGTCGGGGGAAACGCTGTGGAATGCGTGGTTCGGGCGCGGGCGGATCGCGCAGGAGGAGCGCGAGCTACTCAAGAAGGCTGATGAAGTCCTTGACTTCCTGACGATTTCCCACCTGCGCGACGAGAAGGCGGGGAACCTCTCCGGCGGCCAGAAGAAGCTTCTGGAGCTGGGCCGGACGATGATGGTGGACGCCAGGATCGTCTTCCTCGACGAGGTCGGCGCGGGCGTGAACCGCACGCTCCTGATGACCATCGCCGACGCGATCATCCGGCTCAACAAGGAGCGCGGCTATACCTTCTGCGTGATCGAGCACGACATGGACTTCATCGGCAAGCTCTGCGACCCGGTCATCGTGATGGCGGAAGGCAAGGTGCTGGCGGAGGGCTCGGCCGCCGACATCATGCAGAACGAGGCGGTGATCGAGGCCTATCTCGGCACCGGCCTGAAGAACAAGGTGACGGCATGAGCGGGAACCCCTATCAGGACGACCGTGGGAACAAGGACCGCACCATCGCCAACCCGCGCGGGGCCGGCACGATGACGGCGGCCTATTCGGGGACCGAGGCGCACCGGGTCGCGGGCGCGGCGCCTTTCCTGATCGGCGACCGGATGACGGGCGGCTACGGCAGCGGCGCGAACATCCTCAACGGCTGCACCGTGGCGGTGGAGAAGGGACAGATCGCGGTGATCGTCGGGCCGAACGGTGCCGGCAAGTCCACCGCCATGAAGGCGATCTTCGGGATGCTGAACCTGCGCGAAGGTTCGGTCCGCATCGACGGAGAGGACATCACCGATCTCTCGCCGCAGGCGCGCGTCGCCAAGGGGATGGCCTTCGTCCCGCAGACGTCGAACATCTTCACCTCCATGACGGTGGAGGAGAACCTCGAAATGGGCGCCTTCCTGCGCCGCGACGACATACGGGGCACGATGGAGCAGGTCTACGAGCTGTTCCCCATCCTCAGGCAGAAGCGGCGGCAGGCGGCGGGGGAGCTGTCGGGCGGCCAGCGCCAGCAGGTCGCCGTGGGTCGGGCGCTGATGACCCAGCCCAAGGTCCTGATGCTGGACGAGCCCACCGCGGGCGTGTCGCCCATCGTGATGGACGAACTCTTCGACCGGATCATCGAGGTGTCCCGGACCGGGATCTCCATCCTGATGGTCGAGCAGAACGCGCGCCAGGCTCTGGACATCGCCGACAAGGGGTACGTGCTCGTGCAGGGGGCGAACGCCTACACGGACACGGGAAAGGCGCTTCTCGCCAATCCCGAGGTGCGGCGGACCTTCCTCGGCGGCTGACCAGGAAATAGGCAAATGCGCAACTTCCGGCCGCTTCACGCAGTCGTAAGCGGCCTTTGCGCAGAGTCAGGGCTGACGTTAACTCCGATTCGGCCGTAAGGTTCCCGCGCGCCACCGAGCATGGCGCCACCAAGCGGGACGACAATACGGAGGGGAATCCAGTGTCCATCATCGCCTTGCTAGCGCCTGCGCTCTTCGACGTCCTTGAAATGACGCGACCGCCCATGGTCTGCGCCTTCCCCGGCGCCGACGCGCCCGGCCTGCCTCGGGAAGTGCGCGTGGTGGACCCCGAGCTCGAGATGACGACGAACGGCCAGTTCAAGGTCGCCATCCACTTCGGCACCGAGGCGCTGCAGGGCCGCGTCGCGCCCTACGACAAGTCCGAGGCGCGCGACGTCGTCCTGCGCGCCCGCGGGATGGACGAAGCCGTCTACCTCATCGCCCTGCGCGACGACGGTACCGCGCTGATGCGCTACAGGCCCGCGCAGGAGGACGCCGAGGTGCTGACGACGCAGGGCACGTGCACGGGCTATCAGGCGCTTCTCGACCGCTGGCTTGCCTCCTGATCCGGGCACTTCGGGCCAAGTTCACGTTGCAGCATTGGCGCGATGTCGCTACCAGTGCCCGAACGGCGATCGGAAGGTCGCCGTTGCAGGGACGGTATAAAATACGCTCCAGGGGGACAACCCGAGCATGATTGACATTCTGAACGCGCTTGTCGCGCTTCTGAACTTCGTGGTCATTCCGGCCATGTCCTACGGCAGCCAGCTGGCCCTTGGGGCGCTTGGCGTGACGCTGATCTACGGCATTCTGCGGTTCTCGAATTTCGCCCATGGCGACACCATGGCCTTCGGTGCCATGGCGACCATCCTGACGACCTGGTATCTCCAGAGCCTCGGCGTGTCGATCTTTCCGCTGCCGACGGCGCTTCTGGCGCTGCCGGTCGGGATCGCCGTGACGGCGCTCCTGCTGCTCGGCACGGATCGCGCGGTCTACCGCTTCTACCGACGACAGAAGGCGGCGCCCGTGATCCTCGTCATCGTGTCGATGGGCGTCATGTTCATCATGAACGGCATCGTGCGCTTCATCATCGGCGTGGACGACCAGACCTTCGACGACGGTGAACGCTTCGTGATCTCCGCCCGGGGCTTCCGGGAGTTCACCGGGCTCGACGAGGGGCTGGCGATCCGGCTGAGCACGGTCATCACCGTGGTCACGGCGGTGATCGTGGTGGCGGCGTTGTTCTGGTTCCTGAACCGCACCCGCACCGGCAAGTCCATGCGCGCCTTTTCCGACAACGAGGACCTCGCGCTTCTGTCGGGCATCAACCCCGAGCGCGTGGTGGCGATCACCTGGATCATCGTCGCGGGCCTCGCCACCATCGCAGGCGTGCTCTACGGGCTCGACAAGTCGTTCCGTCCCTTCACCTACTTCCAGCTCCTCCTGCCGATCTTCGCCTCGGCCATCGTGGGCGGTCTCGGCAACCCGCTGGGGGCGATCGCGGGCGGGTTCCTCATCGCCTTCTCCGAAGTCACGGTCACCTACGCGTTCAGGAAGGTGTTCAACTACCTGTTGCCCGACAGCCTCCAGATCGACGGCCTCGCGCAGCTCCTGTCGACGGACTACAAGTTCGCGGTCTCCTTCGCGATCCTGATCATCGTCCTGCTGTTCCGCCCGACGGGCCTTTTCAAGGGGAGATCGGTATGAGCACCACCTCCGTCCGCACCGCACCCGCGACCGGAGGGCTGGCCGGCTCCGAAAGGACGCGGAACATCCTACTCTTCGTCTTCGTCTTCGGCCTGATCCTGTCCACCGGGTTCACGAGCAGCTGGAACGTCGCCCTCAACATCTTCAACATGGGGCTCATCTCGGCCATCATGGCGCTCGGCGTGAACATGCAATGGGGCTACGCCGGGCTCTTCAACATCGGCATCATGGGGTTCGTCGCGCTTGGCGGGCTGGCGACGGTGATCGTCTCGACGCCTCCGGTCCATGCGGGCTGGGCGGCGGGCGGGCTGAGGATCGTGCTTGGCCTGATCCTCGGCGCCATGACGATCATCGCGGCGATCATGTTCTGGAAGCGCATGACGCCCGGACGGCTCCGCAACATCGGGGTCGTGCTGATCCTTGTCGTGGGCTTCTTCATCTTCCGCGCCGTCTTCGACCCCGGCGTGGTGGCCGTGGAATCGATCAACCCCTCCGCCGCAGGAAACCTGGGCGGTCTGGGCCTTCCCGTGCTCCTGGCCTGGCCGGTGGGCGGGCTTCTGGCCGCGGGCGCGGCGTGGCTCATCGGGAAGACGGCGCTCGGGCTCCGGTCCGACTATCTCGCCATCGCCACGCTCGGGATTGCCGAAATCATCATCGCCGTCCTCAAGAACGAGGACTGGCTGGCACGCGGCGTGAAAAACGTCATCGGCATCCCGCGCCCCGTTCCCTACGAGATCAACCTGCAGGCCGATCCAGATTTCGTGGCGCGCGTGACCTCGTGGGGCTACGACCCGGTCACGGCGTCCTCGATCACGGTGAAGCTGGCCTACACCGGACTTTTCGGCGCGGTTCTCCTCATCCTCCTGTGGCTCAGCCAGGCGGCGCTCAAGTCGCCGTGGGGCCGGATGATGCGCGCCATCCGCGACAACGAGGTCGCGGCCGAGGCGATGGGCAAGGACGTCACCCGCCGGCACCTCCAGGTCTTCGTGCTCGGGTCGGCCATCTGCGGGCTCGCCGGCGCGATGATGACCACGCTCGACAGCCAGCTGACGCCGGGGACCTACCAGCCGCTCCGCTTCACCTTCCTGATCTGGGTGATGGTGATCGTCGGCGGGTCGGGCAACAACTTCGGGGCCATCCTCGGCGGCTTCCTGATCTGGTTCCTCTGGGTTCAGGTGGAGGTCTACGGGCTCTGGCTGCTCCAGTTCATCACGTCGGGCATGGCTGACGGCTGGCTCAAGTCGCATCTGGTCGACAGCGCGGCGCACATGCGGCTTCTGACGATGGGGCTCATCCTGCTCCTCGTCCTGAGGTTCAGTCCGCGGGGGCTCATTCCGGAGCGCTAGGTGCCGCCCCGCCCTGCCCTCCTCCTCCTCGCCGCCGGCGCGTCGAGCCGGATGCGGGGGGGCGACAAGCTCCTGGAGCAGATCGGGGGCGAGCCGCTCCTGAGGCGTGCGGCGCGCGAGGCGCTCGCGACGGGGCTCGAGGTGATCGTCGCGCTGCGGCCCGACCGGCCTGAGCGAGACCGGGCGCTGCATGGTCTCGCCGTCCGGCGCGTCCCGGTTCCAGACGCATCCGAGGGGATGTCGGCGAGCCTGCGCGCCGCCGTCGCGGCAGCGCCGGCGGAGGCACCGGTGGCGGTGTTGCTTGCCGACATGCCCGAGATCGCGGCGGAGGACCTGCGGACGCTCGTGGCCGCTTTCGATGCGGCCGGCGGGTCGACGATCGTGCGCGCCGCGTCCGAGGACGGGCACCCCGGCCAGCCGGTGATCTTTCCGGCCCGGCTGCGGCCCGACCTTCTTGCCGTGACGGGCGATGCGGGCGGGCGGGATATCCTGCGACGCGAGGAGGTGCGGCTCGTCCCGCTTCCCGGCCGCCGCGCGCTGACCGACCTCGACACGCCCGAGGACTTCGACGCCTTCCGGGGGAAGGACTAGGGCAGATACCCGATGGCGTGCATCCGCCGGGCGTAGAGCCAGAGCACCGCGAAGACCGCGCTGCTCCCCACCATGATCCAGACACCCACCGGGCCCGTCACCGCGTACATCGGCGGATCGGTGAGAACGAGGAACCCCGCCGTCGCCAGCACCATCGCCGCCGCGCCGACCCCGAGGAACACCGCCGCTCCGCGCGACCCCGCCAGAAGGCAGACGGCACCCGCAAGCCCGGACCACACCGCCACCGCCCAGAGGAAGCCGAGCCAGAACGGGAGGCCGGTGAAGTAGCGGACCTGCGCCTCCGGGAAAAGCGCGAGATAGGCGGCCACCTCGAAGCGCACCAGGAGGTAGTCGGCCGCCGACAGCGCCATGAAGAGGAGCGCCACCGTCCCAACCGCAGGGACATGCCAGGGTCTGCCACGTGCCATGCTTCCTCCCGATCCGCGCCCGGCAAGGGTGCAGGAAAGCGCGGGGCGGGTCCAGCCGCGGCTTAGCGGAGTCGCATCATCTCCGCCCCCACCGCGATCCGGCGCGCGGGCGTGTAGTCGGCGATGCCCTTCTCGGTCCGTAGCTCGGGGAAGAGCGCGAGGATCTCGGCCCGGGCCGCGTTGCCGACGGTGCCGAGCGCGTAGTCCGACGGCTGGAAGCTTTCGGTCCACATCCCGTCCGACAGCACGACCTCGTGGCGTTCGAACATCATGTGGAAGTAGGTGACGCCCATGGCGTCGACCTCCTCGATCCCGTCGTTTCCGACAAGCTGTTTCGCTGCGGCGAGGATCTCGTCGCCGTTCTCGTCGCGCACGAGGATGCGGTGGTTCGGGCTCACGTGCAGGTCATGGGCCGGCGCGCCCCAGTCGAGCGCCCCCCAGCGGATCACCACGGGCTTCAGATGCGGGTTCGATGTCAGGGTCTGCCAGCCGATGTGGCGCGAGCCGATCCAGCGGATGTCCTGCACGCCGTTGTCGCGCGTCAGGACGAGATCGCCGGGCTTGAGGTATTCGATGGGCTTCTCGCCCTTCGGCGTCGCGATCAAGGTGCCCTGAACGAAGCACGCGACATCCACACGCCCGGTTGCGGCCATGACGCCGCGCCCCGCTTCAACGGTCGTATCCATTCTTGCCCCCAAGCGGCCAACTGGCCGAAACAACTCGTCCTTCCCGGAACGCCGGACCCAGACCGGTCACGTCCCGAGACACGCTCAGACCATACGCCTCAGGCCGGACGAGGCAAGCCCTGCGGGTGCGGGCGCACATTCCGGGGGGCGCGGGGTGAAGGAAACGAAGGCGAACCGGCAGGCCATTCCCGCGCCGTCGATCAACGGTTGTTTCTCGGACCTCGACGATCGATCGCCGCAACAATGGATTTCACACCGGCCGACGCCTGCCGCCGTGTCGCCACCTACCGCATGCACACGCCACCCCCCCGACACAATCCTGCGGGTTGGGCGAACAATTCCGGCTTTTGCGCGGACTGACGCGGCTGGGCGAACAATCCTGTCCCAACGGAGGCGAGCACCGGCTCTGGCGCGCGGCGCGCGACCGGCCGCGTGGACGCGCGTCGCGACGTCGTTCGGAGGACACGGGACTCCGGGCACATCGCCCGGTGCGGCTGACTACTCGCCCGCCGCAGGCGCGCTCACCTCGGCGACCGGCTTCGGTTCGTGGTGATCGGACGACCCTCCATCGCGCCGCTTCACCTTCTCCCGAAGCGTCTGGAACACGACGTAGAGCGCGGGGATGACGAAGATTCCCACCGCCGCGGCGGCTACCATCCCGCCCGCGACGCCCGTGCCCACGGCCCGGCGCGAGAGCATGGAGGCGCCTTCGGCCGTCACCAGCGGGATCAGACCGGCGATGAAGGCGAAGCTCGTCATCATCACCGCGCGGAACCGGGCGTGCGCGCCCTCCCGCGCCGCGTCCACGATGGAGGCGCCGGCCTCGCGGCGGGCCTTGGCGAACTCCACGATCAGGATCGCGTTCTTTGCCGCGAGGGCAAGGAGCACGACGAGCCCGATCTGGGCATAGATGTTGAACGGGATGCCCGTGACCAGCAGCGCCAGCATGGCCCCGGCGACGCCGAAGGCGACCGACAGGAGCACCGGGATCGGAATCGTCCAGCTTTCGTAGAGCGCCACGAGGAAGAGGTAGGCGAAGAGGATCGCGAGAGCGAGGATCATGGCGGTCTGGCCGCTCGCCTCCTTCTCCTGAAGCGCGGTGCCGGTCCACTGGGTGTCGAAGCCGGGAGGCAGGGTCGCGGCCGCCGTCTCCTCCATCGCCAGAAGCGCGGTGCCCGAGGCGACGCCCGGGGCGGGGTTGCCGTTGATGGTCGTCGAGCGGAGGTTGTTGTAGCGCTGAAGCGACATCGGCCCCACGGCATAGTCCGTCTGCGCGAAGGCGCCCACGGGAACCATCTCTCCGGAGGGCGCGCGGACGTGGATGCGCGCGATGTCCTCCACCGCGTCGCGATCCTGGGGGAGCGCCGACATGCGGACCTGCCAGGAGCGGCCGAACATGTTGAAGTCGTTGACGTAGGCGGATCCGAGCGTCGGGTTCAGCGCCGCGAAGACGTCCGACAGGTTGAGCCCGAGCGCGTAGAGACGCTCCCGGTCGATGTCGAGGTAGAGCTGCGGGCTTTCGGCCGAGAAGGTCGTGTAGACCCCGGCGAGGCGCGGATCGCCGTTGGCGGCGAAACCCAGCCCGCGCGCGGTGGCGGCAAGGTCGGCGGCAGGACGCCCTTGCGTGTCGAGCAGCATGAACTCGAACCCCGCGCCGCTTCCGAGACCCGCGATGGGCGGCAGGTTGAAGGCGATCACCTGCGCCTCGCGGATCGCCGCGCCCTGGCGCATCGCTTGTGCGACGACGGCGTCGACCGACGTCTCGGGCGTCGTGCGATCCGCGAAGTCCTGCATGGTGACGAGCGAGAAGGCGGCGTTCGACTTCACGAGACCGTCGAGGATGGAGTAACCCATGACCGAGACGACGCTGTCCACCCCCGGCAGGCCACGCAGCATCTCCTCCACCCGTGCCTGCGCGGTGACGGTGCGGTTGACGGAGGCCCCTTCGGGAAGCCGCGTCTCGACGATGAAGGAGCCCTGGTCCTCTGCCGGAAGGAACCCGGTAGGAACGGCGCGGAACAGCGCGCCGGTCAGCACCAGCGCCCCGACCAGCAGCGCCACACCGAGGAACGCGCGCCGCGCGATGGCGCCTGCGACCACGGAATAGCCGTCGCGCACCCGGTCGATCCGGCCCGAGATCCAGCCCATCACGCCCCGTTTCGGTCCATGATGCGGCTTGAGGATGATCGCGCAGAGCGCGGGCGACAGGGTCAGCGCGTTGATGGCCGAGATCACCATCGAGACGGAGACCGCCACCGCGAACTGCTGGAAGAGCTGGCCCGAGATGCCGGGAATGAACGCCACCGGCACGAAGACCGACAGGAGCACCAGCGTGATGGCGATGATCGCGCCGGTGATCTCGCCCATGGCGGCCGAGGCGGCCTCGGCCGGCGTCATCTCGGGGTTCGCCTCCATCTTGGCTTCCACCGCCTCGACCACGACGATGGCGTCGTCCACCACGATCCCGATGGCGAGCACGAGCGCCAGAAGCGACACGGTGTTGAGCGAGAAGCCCATGGCCAGCATCACCGCGAACGTGCCGACAAGCGCCACGGGCACGGCGATGAGCGGGATGATCGTCGCGCGGATCGAGCCGAGGAAGATGAAGACGACGAGGACGACGAGCACGAACGCCTCGATCAGCGTGTGCTCCACCTCGCTGATGCTCTCCTTCACGAACTCGGAACTGTCGGAGACGATGCGGTAGCCGACGCCCTGCGGGAAGCTTTCCGCCACCCTCTCGATCACGGCCTTCACGCCATCGGCGGCCGCGATCGCGTTGCCCCCGGGGGTGAGGTAGATGCCGATCAGCGTCGCGGGCGCGCCGTCGAAGGTGGTGACGACGTCGGAGTTGCGTTCGCCCAGGGTCACCGCCGCCACGTCGCGGATGCGCAGGACGCTTCCGTCCGACCCGGTGCGGATGATGATCGCGCCGAACTCCTCGGGCGTCTCGAGCCGACCCTGCGTGGTGATGTTGAGCTGCAGCGTCGGGTCCGCCGTCATCGGCTGGCCGCCCACGCGTCCGATGGCAGCCTGCACGTTCTGGCTGCGGATCGCGGCGATCACGTCCGCGGGCGTGAGCCCCAGCGCCGCGAGACGGTCCACGTCGAGGTCGACCCGCATGGAGAAATCGTTCGACCCGAAGACGGCCGCGTCCCCGACCCCCGGCACCCGCTTCATCGCGTCCAGAAGCGTCACGCGGGCGTAGTTCGTCAGGTCGGACGCGGTCGCGCCCTCCTCCTCGGCGTAGAGCACGACCCCCATGAGGAGCGAGGAGGACTTCTTGGCCACCTTCACGCCGGTCTGCCGCACGTCCGCAGGCAGGAGAGGTTCGGCCAGCGCCACGCGGTTCTGGACGTTGACGGTGGCGATGTCGGGATCGGTGCCGACGGCGAAGCTGATGGTGAGGACGTAGCTTCCGTCCGCACCCGACGACGACTTCATGTAGATCATGTTGTCGACGCCGATCACCTGATCCTCGATGACCTGGGCCACGGTCTGTTCGACGACCTCGGCCCCGGCCCCGGGATAGGAGGCCGAGACGGAGACCTGCGGCGGCACGATGTCGGGGAACTGCTCCACCGGCATCCGCGTGAGCGCGATGAGCCCCGCTATGAACAGCACGATGGAGATGACCCCCGCGAGGCGGGGGCGGCGGATGAAGACGTCGGCGATCATCGTCAGCCGTCCGAGGCGAGCGCGGCGTCGACCGCGATTCCGGGCCGCACCTTGTTCACGCCCTCGACGATCACGAGGTCACCCTCTGCCAGCCCCGCGCCGATCACCGCCATGCCGTCGATGCTGGCCGCGATGTCGATCCGGCTGAGCCCGACCACGTTGTCGGCGCCCACGGTCAGGACGAAGGCCCCCTGGATGTCGCGCTGGACCGCCTGCTGGGGAATGGCGAGCACGGGTTCGGTGCTGGAGGAGGACAGGAGCACGCGCACCAGTTCGCCGTCGAGCAGTCTCCCTTCGGGATTGTCGAAGCGGGCGCGCAGGAGGATGCTGTCGGTTCCCTGGTTCACGGCGGTGTCGATGAAGTCGATGTCGCCCGCCGTGTCGAAGATGCGGCCGTTCACCAGCTCGATCCGCGCGGCGCTTTCGGCCGTGGCCTGCCCGGCCTCGACCTGGTCGAGGAAGGACCGCAGCACCGCCGTGGGCACCGTGAACTCGACATGGATGGGATCGAGCGCGGTGAGCGTGACGAGCGGCCCGGTCTCGGGCCCCACGAGTGCGCCCGCGTCGATGGCGGAGGGGCCGAGCCGCCCGGCGAAGGGCGCGCGGATCTCGGTATAGGAGAGGTTGATGCGGGCGCGGTCGAGCGCGGCCTGCAGGCGGAGCACCTCGCCCTCGGCGCGCAGGAGCGTGGCTTCGGCTGCGTCATAGGCGGCCTGCGAGGCGGTCTGCCGGTCAAGAAGCGCCTTCTGCCGGTCGCGGTCGAGCACCGCCTGGTCGCGCGTCGCCTCGGCCGCGCGGAGCGCGCCTTCGGCCTCGCGCACGGCGGCGGCGTAGAGCCCCTGTTCGACACGGTAGAGCACCGCGCCCTCCTCCACCGTGTCTCCCGGGCGGAAGGTCACTTCCTCGAGCGTGCCCGACACGCGCGCGGCGATGGCGACGCGCCGGTCGGCGTCGAGCCGCCCGTTGAAGCGGCTGGTGGCGGCCAGTTCCATCCGCGCGGCGGGTGTCACGACCACGGCCGGACCCTGCGGTGTCTGCGCCACGGCCGGAAGCGACAGCACCATGGCGGCGAGAAGCGAAGGAAGCGCGCGTGGCGGAAGAAGGGCGAGGCGTCCGAACCGGAGAGGTGGCGTCATGGTCGATCCCGCTTCGATGATCCATGGGGGGGACCATACCCCCCCTTCTTCTTCGTCGCGGGCGGGCGGCAAGTCAACCTTGGCGCCATCGGCAGGATGTGGCCACGCCGAACGGGCGTGCTGCCGTCGGTCACGATGCATGCTACAGTATGCCGAGGTTCGCGAGGAGGGATCGGCATGACCGGCGGGATCTGCGTGCTTGCAGGCACGACGAAGGGGCTGTTCCTTCTGGACTCGGCGGACCGCCGGGAGTGGACGGTCCGCGGGCCCCTGTGCGACGGCTGGCCGATCAATCACGCCATCGGCGACCCCGCCAGCGGCACGATCTGGGCGGCCGGGGGCGACGGTTTCCAGGGCGCGGGCGTCTGGACATCCACCGACGGCGGGGAGACGTGGGACCTGTCGCTCTTCGCGAACGGCGAGTTCGACGAGATGCTGAGGAACGATCCCGGCATCGCCGCCTATGTGGGCAAGGAGGCCGCGCCGCCCGCGCCCTTCACCGGCGACGTCGTCTCGCTCTGGTCGCTCGGCCGCTCGAACGGGCGGCTCTACGCGGGCGCGAAGCCCGCCGCGCTCTTCGAAAGCTCCGACGCGGGCCGGAGCTGGACGCGAGTCGACGGGCTGACAAACCACCCCTCGCGCGAGACATGGGAGCCCGGGGGCGCGGGGCTCGTGCTCCACAGCATCGTCCCCGATCCCGCCGCGCCCGAAAAGCTGTGGGTCGGCATCTCGGCGGCGGGGGTCTTCGCGACCGAGGACGGCGGCCGCACCTGGGAGCGGCGCAATCGCCGATCGAACGAAGAGGCGTCGGCCTCCCACGCCCATGCGCCCGGGCATGATCACGGGGCAGACGTCGGGCTCTGCGTCCACAACTTCGTCCGGGCCGAGGGGCGCGGCGACCTGCTCTACCAGCAGAACCACCACGGGGTCTTTCGCAGCGTCGACGGCGGTCGCAGCTGGGACGATGCCTCGGCCGGTCTGCCCTCCACCTTCGGCTTCCCCATCGCGGTCCACCCGCGCGACCCCGAAACGGTATGGATCCTGCCGCTCAACGGCGACATCCAGGGACGGTTTCCGCCCGAAGCCTCCGCCGCCGTCTGGCGGTCGCGCGACGGCGGGCGCAGCTGGACCGCCTGCCAGGAGGGGTTGCCGACGCGCAACTGCTTCTTCACCGTGCTCCGGCAGGCGATGGCGACGGACCGGCGGGATCGCGCCGGGGTCTACTTCGGCACCAACAGCGGGTCGGTCTTCGCGAGCTTCGACGAAGGCGACACCTGGCACGAGATCGCGCGCCATCTGCCCACCGTCCTGTCGGTCGAGACGCTGGAGCCGGTCTGACGCCATCGCTGTGCGCCCGTCGCGGCGGCGGGCCGACGGACCGCCCTGGGAGGCTTTGCACGGCGGAAGAAAACGTATATACAACGGATATACGATAGCGGGAATGGATGGAGCGGGTCGTGCCCAAGGAAAAGAGCAAGAAGGCGGACAGGAAGAAGAAATCCGGAAAGAAGGGCAGCCAGTTGGCCATCCGGATCGAGAAATCCGAACGCGACGCCTTCGTGGAGTTGTGCGACCGGCTCGACACCAGCGCCGCGCGGGAAATCCGGCGGTTCATGCGGGAGTTCGTGGCGGCCCATGGCGCCCGGGTCCCCGCAGAGGAGCCGGAAGAGACGGCGGCCCCTGCGCCCGCCTCGTCCGAAGCGCCGCCCGCTCCGAAGAAGGCGCGCAAACCGCGCTCCCGACCTGCTGACGCCTCACCCGAAGCGGCGGAGGCCCCGCCCGCCCCGAAGAAGGCGCGCCAACCGCGCACCCGACCTGCTGGCGCCCCACTCGAAGCGGGGGAAGCCCCGCCCGCCCCGGCGGAGGCTGCTGCCCCTGCTCCGGCACGGGGCCGGCGCGCCCGGACCGCGAGCAAGGCGGGCTGACCCCGACCAATCTGCGCGCTTGCCGCCCCATCGGGGCGTGATATCGTGCGCAAGGGGGGCTCGCGCGGGCGCGCGGGATGCAGCGGGAAGAGGGCGGACAGGCCGCGCATTGGCGGCGTTCTCCGCCGAGCCATGTCCGCCGTTCCGGTCGCCCCGTTCCCTCCAGGAACCTTGCAGGGAACGAGCGCATCATGATCAGACACTGGCTTCCGGCACTTTTCGTCCTCGCGGCGGCTCCGGCCCACGCACAATCCGCCGACTGGTCGTATCGCGCGACGCTTTACGGCTGGTTCTCGGGGCTCTCGAGCTCGATCGAGACGCCGCGGCGGACCGTCTCCTCCGACCTCAGCATCTCGGACGTGCTCCAGGACCTCGACATGGCGGCCTTCGCGTCGTTCGAGGCGCGCACCGGCCGCTGGGGCTTCATCGCGGACCTCAACTACAGCGACCTCACGAGCACGCGGGACACCCCCATCGGCACCCTCTTCTCCTCGGCCGAGGTGGGCTCGCAGATGACGATCTTCGCGGGCTACGCGGCCTATCGGCTGGTGGACGGGCCGTCGGGTTACCTCGACATCGCGCCGGGCTTCCGGGCCTACGACCTGAACCTGGACGTGGACATCGCGGGCGCCGCGGCGCCGTCGCTGTCCTATTCCACGTCCGAGACGTGGTTCGACGCGGTGATCGGCATCCGGGGCGGCACGCAGATCAACGACCGCTGGGCCCTGCGCGGGTTCGCGGACGTGGGCGGCTTCGGGATCGGGGACTCCTCCGACCTGTCGTGGCAGGCGGCGGCCATCGCGAGCTACAGCTTCAACGACACCTGGTCGGGCGAACTGGGCTACCGGTTCATGTCGATCGAGAAGGACATCAACGGTTTCGACACGACGCTTCAACTGTCCGGGCCGCTCATCGGCGTCTCCGCCCGGTTCTGACGCCGCCTGTCAGTTGACCGACACGGGGCGGGAACGCAGCCGCGCGACCGTCTCGCGCTCGGCCCGCTTGCAGCGCACCGGCGGCAGGCCGCGGTCGAGGAGCGCCATGTCCTCGAGCACCATGTCCCCCATGCGCAGGAACGCCGCGTCGAGCGCGCCCGCCCGATGGGCGGAACGGAGGAAGCCGGGGAGCCTGCGCACCGGGTGATCGCGCGGCATCGGCTCCTGCGGAAAGACGTCGCTCGCCGCGCGGATGTGGCCCGAGGCGACGGCGGCCATGAGCGCGTCGAAGTCGACGACATCGGCCCGGCTCAGAAGCACGAAGGCCGCGCCGGGCCTCATCATGGCAAACTCGGGCGCGCCGAGGAAGCCGCGGTTGTCGCTGGTGACGGCGGCGAGGACGAAGACGACGTCGCTTTGGGACAGAACCGTTGCGAGGTCGGCAGGCTCGGCTCCAGCGTCGGTGATGACGGAGGCGGGGAGCCACGGGTCGTGGATGCGGACGCGCGGGCGGAAACCCGCGAGGAGCCGATGCACCGCGCGGCCGAGTTCGCCGTAGCCGACAAGACCCACATCCGCGCCTGAAAGAAGCCGCGCCCGCCGGTTGCTTTCAAGCCCCCAGACCTCCCGCCCCTCGCGGAAGTCGAGGTCAGCGTCGGGGATGTCGCGCAGCAGCGACAGCGCGAGGCCGATGCCGATCTCGGCCACGGGCAGCGCGAAGACGGCGGCAGTCGTGACGACATGGATGCCGCGCTCGAAGAGCCGCGGATAGGGCATGTTCGGCAGGAGATTGCCCTCGACGTTGAAGACGCAGGCGAGGTTTTCCAGCCGCCCCAGCAGCGCCTCGTCGATGGGGGGCTGGCCGATGATGTAGCGCGCCTTGGCAAGCACCTCGGGCGGGAGGCGATCGAGCGCGTCCTCCGCCGCCTCGTGCACCTCGTAGCGCGCGCGGAGGTCGGCCAGCGCCTCGGGCGTGAAGATGAGGTCGAGCGTCCGGGGCGCAGGCGCGCTGATGACGAGGGGCTTCATGGTGTGGCCTCGGTGAAAAAGGCGGCTCGGAGGGGGATGCGGCGTTCGGCGCCCGCCTCTCCCCGGACGACCACGGCGTCGCCGTCGAGCGTGACGTCGGCTACGGGTTCCTCGGTCGGCCAGGCGATGGCGCCGATGACGTGGCGCACCTCCGCCACGCCGCCGGGGCGGAGCGTCAGCGCGCCCGGGCCGGGCAGGTCCGCTTCGGTCGACAGCGCGAGCATGTTCTCGGCCGCTCCTTCCTCGACGCCCAGGCAGCCCAGGTGCCGCCCGTTCCACGGCGCATAGTCGCGCCCGCCATTCGAATGCCAGAGCATCGTCATCGGGATGCGGCGCGGGTCGCGGAGCGAGAGGTAGAGGTCCCCTGCCCCGCGCCGCGACACCGCGGTCCAGCCGAAGCTGCGGCCCGGCGTCTCGATGCCCAAGGCGAAATCCTCGTGCCGGTCGTTCCACGGGTAGGTCGTGAGATCCACGGGTCCGCGCGTGCCAGGGAAGGCGCGCGGGTCCGTCGCCTGCGCGGGACAGACAAGTGCGGAGCGGCCGCGGGCGGGGTCGCTTTCCTGCTGCGTGCCCGGCGTCTCCCAACGGAGCTTGGGCGAAGTGCGGATATGCGCGCCGCCCCGGACCGACACGTTGGCATGGTTGGCGAAGGTCACGCGGCCCTCGCCCCCGATGAAGACATGGCGCTGGTAGACGAACGGATGGCCGTCCGCGACCGACAGTTCCTTGACCAGCGTCGCGCCCATGACAGGCCGGTCGAGCACCGCGCGGAGGATGCCGCCGCCCTCCCGCACCACCGTCCAGTGCGCGTTCGCGGGCCAGCCGTGGAGGGGCGAGCCGTCCTCCCTCGCGGCGAAGGGCGCGCAGAAGAAGTCTCCGCCCAGCGTCGCCATGTGGGGTGCGGCGTCGGGGGGCATCACCTCGGCGGTTCCGACCCAGGGCGCGCGGTGGAGTGGCGCGACCTCGCGGCCCGCATCCTCCACCGTGAAGCTTTCGAGCAGCCCCGTCCGTGCGTCGAACGCGACCCGGATGCCCTCCGCAGCGATCCCGGTCATGCGGTTGCGTGCTCGCCCGTGATGATGTCCTCCACGTCCTGGATCGAGGAGGTCTTCGGGCTCAGGTTGTCGGCGGCCACCGTCCCCTGCCGCATCACCACCATCCGGTCCACGACCTGGAAGACGTGGTGGATGTTGTGGGCGATGAAGATGCAGGAATGCCCGGTGTCGCGCGCCTCGCGCACGAAGCGCAGGACCCCTTGCGTCTCGGCGACGCCGAGGTTGTTCGTGGGCTCGTCGAGGATGATGAGGTCGCTGTCGAAATACATCGCCCGCGCGATGGCCACAGCCTGCCGTTCGCCGCCCGAGAGCGATCCGATGGGCGTCGAGGGCGGGATGTTCTTCGAGATGCCCACGCGCTTCAGCAGATCCGCCGCGACCGCGTTCATCCGCAGCTCGTCCATCCGGTCGAGGAAGCGAGGGCCCCGCCGGAGTTCGCGTCCGAGGAAGAGGTTGCGCGCGATCGACAGCTGCGTGACGAGCGCGGAGTCCTGGTAGATCGTTTCGATCCCCGCCGCGATGGCGTCGTTGGTGGACCGAAGCCTCACCTCCTGCCCCTTGATGAGGATCTGCCCCGAGGTATAGGGCACCGCGCCCGACAGGACCTTGATCAGCGTGGATTTCCCGGCTCCGTTGTCGCCGAGGAGCCCCACGATCTCACCCCGCCTGATCGTGAGGTTCACGTTTCTTAGCGCATGGATGCGGCCATAGAACTTCTGGATGTTCCGCATCTCGACGAGAGGTTCTTCGGCCATCTCAGGTCCCCTCGTTGTGGCGCTTCTCGAGCGCGGAGTGGAGCGCCATCATGCCGAGGATGATCGCGCCGATGAAGATGTTGTAGGCCAGCCCCGGCACCCCGATCAGCACGATGCCGTTCCGCATCAGCCGCAGGATCAGCACGCCGAGGACGGTCCCGATGATCGTCCCCCGCCCGCCCATCAGCGCCGTGCCCCCGATCACCACCATCGCGATGACCTCGAGCTCGTAGCCTTGCCCCGAGTTCGGGTTCGCCGCCGACACCCGGATCGACGAGATGACGCCCGCGAAGCCCGCCATGGCTGAGGTCAGCATGAAGAGGATCATCTTGACCCGCTTGATCGGCACGCCCCGGTTCCGCGCCGCCCCCGGGTTGCCGCCGGTGGCCTGGATCCAGTTGCCGAAGCGCGAGCGGGTGAGGATGTAGTGGAAGGCGACCGCGATCAGGATGAACCAGATGAGGCTCATGTAGACCCTGAGCCCGCCGATGTAGAAGTCGCCCACCAGAACGGAGGCGAGCCATTGTTCGCCCGCGTCCCAGGTCCGCTGGGGAAAGCCGCTGGTGAGCCAGAGGGCCGATCCCCGCACGACGAGGAGCATCCCGAGCGTCACGAGGAAGGAGGGGATCGCGAGGCGCGTGACGAAGAGCCCGTTCACGAATCCGATGCCGATGGCCACGAGCAACGCGACGAGGAAGGCAGGTGCGAGCGGCATGACCTCGGCGTTGAAGAGCGTCCACATCACGACCGGCGTGAAGCCGAAGACGGAGCCGACCGAGAGGTCGAATTCGCCGGAGGTCATGAGAAGCGTCATCGCGAGCGCAATGAGACCAAGCTCCACCGTGAAGGTGAGCGCGTTCGAGACGTTGGTCAGCGACAGGAACGCCGGATTGATCGAGGTGAAGACCACGAGCATCACGACGAGAAGGACGAGCGGCCCGAATTCGGGCTTCTGGATGAAGAGCTTGACGAGGCCCGGGCTCTTCGGAGCGGTCATCGGCGGCGCTGCGGCCTTCTGGTCGGTCATCGGCTGTCCCCGGCGGATGGAAGGAGAGCGCCCGCGGCGGGAGGAGCCGCGGGCGCCGTGACATCATGGGCTCAGTTGCCGCCCATGATCCCGTGGTAGAGCGGCGCTCCGTCAGCCTCGTAGAGCGCGCCGGTGATGATGTTGAAGCCGATCGGGATGCCGCTCGTCTCCATCAGCGCGGCCGAGAGGCACATGTAGGACGTGGCCTGCGGGTCCTGCCACATCGCCGCGTTCACGTAGCCGTCCATCACCGCTCGCGTCGTGTCGAGCGAGTTGCCCCAGCCGACGACCGGGATGGCGCCGGGCTCGATGCCCGCCTGGTTCCAGACGCGCTGGACCGATCCCGTCACCATGTCGCCGAGCCCGATCATGGCCGCGATGCGGTCGCGGTTGGCGGTGACGTAGTCGGTCATCCGCTGGATCACCTCGGCCTGGTCGAGCGTGGCGTCCGTCACCTCCCAGGTGATGCCGAGCGGTTCGAAGACCGAGGCGATGCCCTTCTCCTCCTCGACCCCGTAGGAGGCGCCGGGGACCTCGACGGGCATCCAGACGAAGTCGCCCGATTCCACCAGCCCCTTGTCCACGAGGTACTGCGCCCAGGACCGGCCCACGAACATCAGGTCGCCGCCGACATAGGCGTTCCAATTGGGTGCGGAGTCGGGCGTGTTGAAGTTGACGACCGGAATGCCGGCCTCGCGCGCCTCGGCCACGACCTGCACCATCGAGCCCGGGTCTGGGCTGGTGGAGCAGATGCCGTCGGCGCCCGCCGCGATGGCGGCGCGGACCGCTTCCTGCTGGCTCGGCACGTCGCCCGAGTGGAAGGAGGTGCGGACCGTATGGCCGGTATCCGTCGCCCACTGCTCGGCGCCCTGCAGGAAGTAGGTCCAGACCGGGTCGGCCGGGCCGCCGTGCGAGATCCAGTAGAAGGTCTTGCCGGACTGCGCCGAAGCCAGCCCGGGTGCCAGGGCCACCGCCGCGGCAGCGCCCAGCAGGATGCGTCGTGTGATCATGTCTTCTCCTCCTCCGTTGGTGCCGCGCCGCCGTCATGGCGGACCGCGGCGGGTCCTTGCGCTCCGGTGCGGGCGGACATCGCGGTCCGTCCCTTCGTTCGGCGGTGCGCGGCCGGAACGCCACCCGCGTCCCGCGCACCCCTTGCTTCGCCGCGAGATCCCGACGGACCGCGCGGCGCAAAGGCTCAGGGCCGTGGCGGTCCGCCCGTCACGCCATCTCCCTTTCGGGCACCCAGGTGTGAAGCGTCTCCTTGTAGGGGCGCGCGGTCGGCGGCAGGTCGCGCCTGAGGTAGTAGCCGGGCTCCCGCCGCTGCCGCATCACCGCCCGCGCCATGTCGCGGTAGGCCGCCCAGATCGACGGGTCGGCCGGGGGCAGGTCATGCTTGACGACCTCGTGCAGGCGGGGAAGGGCGTGGTAGGGCACCATCGGGAACATGTGGTGTTCGACGTGGTAGTTCATGTTCCAGTAGAGCCAGCGGCTGACCGGGTTCATGTAGACCGTGCGGCTGTTGAGCCGGTGGTCGAGCACGTCCTCGGCAAGGCCGCCGTGCTGGAGCAGCCCCGTCATGATCATGTGCCAGGCGCCATACATGCGCGGGCCGCCGATCAGCAGGAACGGGATCACCGATTTCCAGCCCATGCCGGAGAGGAGCATCCCCAGCGCGACCAGCACGGTGGCCGCATAGATCGCCATGTGGACCCGCGCCCAGAAGACGGCCTTCGGGCGTTCGCTTTCCGGGATGTAGTCCTTTTCGTCGTCGGACAGGACGCCCATCGCGTTCCGCGCCAGCACGCCCAGCGACAGCCACGCATCCCGCACGCCGATGTAGGCCACGGCCTTCAGCCACAGCTTGATCGGGTGCATCCAGGCGATCTCGGCATCGCGGCCGACGATGATGGTGTCGGTGTGGTGGCGGGCATGGCTCCAGCGCCAGTTGACCGGGTTCCGCATCACCTGGAACGAGGCAATGTGGTAGACCACGTCGTTCTTCCATGGCGTCTTGAACGCCGTCCCGTGCCCGCACTCGTGCCAGCGCGAGTCGCAGGCCGACCCGTAGAGGACGCCGTAGGCCAGCCAGAACGGCACCGCGATCCACGAGCCCCAGAAGTAGATACCGCCCGCCGCAAAGAGGATGTGGAGCGCGATCCAGAGGATCGTGTCTCGGGTCGCGGGGTCGTCGCTGCGCTGCATGAGCTCCTTCATCACCTTGCGCGGCACGTCGGTGTGGTACCATTCGGCCGCGGCAAGGCCCGCCTCGACGGCGTGCTTCGCGGACGGGCCGGTGAGGGAATAGTCGCGCGCAGGCACGGCTGTCCCGCTCCGGGCACTGATGTCGGTCATCGGCTCCTCCACATCACCCGCGCCGGGCCCGGTTCAGGGACTCTCGCTGCGCGGTCGGCTGAGCTTACCATTGCCGATGGCGCGGCGCGCAACAATGCGCGATCACATCAGATCGCATCAGCTGGACGGCATGTGAACGCCGCCCGTCCGGGGGAGTGGTCGCCCCATGCGCCGGAGCCCGCGCAGGTTGATGTAGTCACATCACCGGCACCGCTGTAGCCTGCCCGCCGGGGAGGACCGCCATGGGACGCACGACGATCGCCGACATCGCCCGCAAGGCCGGGCTGTCCACCGCCACCGTGGACCGCGCGCTGAACGGGCGGGCGGGCGTCAGCGCCGCGAACCGCCAGCGCGTCCTGCGCGCGGCCAAGGAACTGGGCTACCTGCCCTCCGAGGGCATGTTCCCCCTGCCCTCGCGCCCCGCCCATCTTGAGTTCCTCGTGCCCTTCGGCGAAAACGCCTTCATGCGCGACATCGCCCGCGCCATCGCGGAGTTCGCGGCGACCCTGCCGCTCGTGGCCTCGTGCAACGTGATCATGATCGACGGCATCGGTCCGGACGCGCTGATCCCCGCGCTCGACGGGCTGTCGCTCGACACCAACGGGGTCGGCATGATCACCACCGACCATCCCCGAACCCGCGAGGCGATCCGCCGCCTGCACGACTCCGGGATCCCCGTCGTCACCATCGCGTCCGACGTGCTGTCGGCCCCGCGCGCCGCCTATGTGGGGGTGGAGAACCGCATCGCCGGCCGGACGGCGGGGCAACTCATGGGCCTCATGTGTGGCCGCCGCGAGGGAGAGATCGGGCTCTTCCTCGGCTCGCGGGCGTTCCACGGCCATCAGGAGCGCGAGGGCGGCTTCCGCGCCGTGCTGAGCGAGGAGTTCCCTGGCCTACGCCTCCTTCCCGTGGTCGAGACAGGAGAAGACAGCCGCAGGTCGCGCAAGGGCATGGAGGCGCTCCTGCGCGACTACCCGCAACTGGCCGGGGTCTACTGCGTCGGCGCGGGAAGGAAGGGCATCGTCGAGGCGATCCGCACGGCGGCGCCCGCACGGCGGCCCTTCGTGATCGTCCACGATCTGACGGAAAGTTCCCGCGCCTGGCTTCTGGACGATCTGGTGGATGTCGTGATCGACCAGAACGCGCGCCTGGTGGGGGAGCAGGCGGTGATCCGCCTTCTGGGCGCCATCGCGACGAGCAGCCCCCTGCTCGCCGCGAGGAACATCGAGCCGCGGATCATCCTGCGGGAAAACCTCCCGATGGAGCCGCTGCTCTCCTGACCCGGACGGGGATCAGGTCAGATCGCGCCGATCCGCAGCTCTCCGTTCGACAGCTGCTGGACGCGCACGCGCGATCCCACGCGGAGCGCGGAGTCGTTGCTCTGCACCGCCACCGTCCGGCCGTTGTCGAGCGCGACGGTCCACTGCGGGATCGTGGTGGCGTTCGTCGCCCGCGCCGCCGCGACACCCGCCGCCGCGCCGCCCAGGGCACCGACCGTCGTGGCGACCCGGCGACCCGTGCCCTGCCCGACCTGGTTGCCGATGAGCCCGCCGATCAGACCGCCCGCGAGCGCGCCGCCCGCCTGGTTCAGCGTACTCGGGTCCATGGCGACTTCCTGCATTCCCGTGATCGTGCCGACCTGGCTGTCGACCACCTGGAGCGTCTGGGGGGCCGAGGTCGACGCCCCGCCGGTGGGCTGGCAGGCGGCAAGACCGGCGACCGCGGCCACGGCGATCATATGCGCCGTGCGCGCCCGGAAGGCACGGGACAGGGTATTGGGGGTTTCGGTCGCCATGGTGGGTTCCTCTTGTGCCGCTGTTTGTTTCCAGTTCCAGCCTCAATAGCACCGACAGGCCCCGGCCGGAAGAGTCGGCGCGAAAGGGCGCGCTCAGTAGGCTTTTCTCGGCTCGCGACTGTCCGACAGCGAGGATTGGGTGCGCTCCACGAGGAGCTCGATGGCGTCGGCGAGGTGCTCGCGGTCGATGTGGTGGTCACCGCGGGCCACGCGGATGCGGTGCGCCTCGATCATCACGTCGGCATGCCGGCAGCCCTCGGGCGGCTCGAACCGGTAGGAGGCGAGTTCGATCAGGAGGCCCAGCGGATCGGTGAAGTAGATCGAATCCATGAAGCCCCGGTCCTTGGGGCCCGAATGCCTGATCCCCCGCGCGTCGAGGCGCTTGGCCACCTGCGAGAACGTCGCCTGGCTCACATTGAAGGCGATGTGGTGGACGCAGCCCGGATCGGTGGGCGTCCGCGCCGGGTCGGGCTTCCGGCTTTCGTTCGTGAAGATCGTGATGAGCCTCCCGTCGCCCGGATCGAAGTACAGGTGCCCTTCGTCCGGGTTGTCGAGGTTCGGCTGGTCGAAGATGAAGGGCATCCCGAGGATGCCCTCCCAGAAGTCGATCGACGTCTGCCGGTCGGCCCCCACGAGCGTGATGTGGTGGACCCCCTGCGCCTGGATCTTGCGGATGCCGGTGTCGGCCATGTCGTCCTCCCTCTCTGTCGGGGGCGAGGATAGCACGTCCGCGCGCCCGGTCCTCGCGCGCAGACGCACCGGGGCTGCGCGTCAGCCGAGTTCGGCCCGCACGATCGCGGCGCCGTCGACCATCGCCTTCATCTTGCCGAAGGCCACGTCGCGCGGCAGGTACTTGAGCCCGCAGTCGGGCGCCACGATCACCTTGTCCGCGTCCACATGCGGCAGCGCGCGGCGGATGCGGGCGGCGACCTCCTCGGGCGTCTCGACCTTCATGTCCGACAGGTCGAGCACGCCGAGGATGATGGTCTTGCCGCGCAGTTCCTCCAGCACCGAGGTGTCTAGGTTCGACTGCGCCGTCTCGAGCGACACCTGGTTGCACGAGCAGGCCTTGAGCTGCGGCAGGAAGGAATAGCCCGACGGACGCGCGTGGATGATCGCGGCGTAACCGAAGCAGATGTGGAGCGCCGTGGTCCCCGCCGCCCCTTCCAGCGCCGCGTTCACCGCTTCGAGCCCGTAGTCCTCGGCCGCCTGCGGCCGGGCCTGCATGTAGGGCTCGTCAAGCTGCACCACGTCCGCCCCGGCGGCGAAGAGGTCCGCGATCTCCTCCTTCACGGCCTGCGCGTAGGCCATCGCGCAGGCGCGCGGGTCACCGTAGTAGTCGTCCTGCGCCTGCTGGCTCATGGTGAACGGCCCCGGCACGGTGATCTTCACCTTCCGGCTCGTGTGCTTCTTGAGGAACAGCAGGTCCTCCACCTCCACCGCGTGGCGGCGGCGGATGTCGCCCACCACGCGCGGCACCGGGTTCGGGTGGCCCGAGCGGTCGAGCGCGGTCCCCGGATTGTCGATGTCCACACCGTCGAGCGCGGTGGCGAAGCGGTTCGAATAGCTCTCCCGCCGGATCTCGCCATCGGTGACGATGTCGATCCCGGCCTCCTCCTGAAGCTTGATCGCCTCGATGGTGGCGGAGTTCTGAGCTTCCTCCAGATGCTCCTCCGGGATGCGCCAGAGCTCCTTCGCGCGGGTGCGGGGCGGGAAGCGACCGGCGAGCTTGGCGCGGTCGATCAGCCATTCCGGCTGGGCGTAGCTTCCGACGAGCGATGTGGGCAGCAGCATGTTCTTTCCTTTCTGACGATGCGCCGGGGGCGAGGGGCGGCCCCGCCCCCGGCTTGCGCGTGTTCAGGCGAAGAGGTTGTGCGGGATGCCCGCACCTTCGAAGATGCGGTCCCGGCTTTGCGTCAGTTCCCGCCGGAGCTTGGCCACGTCCATGCCCCAGAAGCTGGCCCTGCCACTTCCGGATGCGACCCGCGACGATCACGGTGTCGACGTTCGACCGCTCCATCAGCGTCACCACCGCGCCGGCCGCGTTGTTGAGCGGCGCCACGTTCAGCGCCTCGCCGTCGAGGAGCACGATGTCCGCCTCCTTGCCGGGCGTCAGGCTCCCCGTCCTGTGGTCGAGCCTCAAGCCCCGGGCCCCTTCGATGGTCGCGATCCTCAGCGCCTCGGCGCACTGCATGAGCGCGGGATGATCCTGCCCCGCCAGCGCCTTCTCGTTCACATGCATCCGCTGGAGCGTGATGAGCGCCCGCATCTGGGTGAACATGTCCGCCGTCATCGTGCACTCCACGTCCGAGGACAGCGAGACCGACATGCCCAGATCGAGCGCCTTCTGGATCGGCGGCGCGCCGTGGCGCATGTGCATCTCGATGGGCACCGAGAGCGACACATGGGCGCCCACGTCGGCCGCGATCTTCCAGCCGTCCTCGGTCATGCCGGTCATGTGGATGAAGATGTTGTCCGATCCGAACTGCCCGGCCTTCGCCAGCGCCTCGAAGGTGGGCGCCATGCCGAAGGTGCCCACGACATGGAGCGCGATGGGAATGCCAAGCTCGCGTCCCACCTTCCACGCCTCCTCGTAACCGGGCAGGTAGATCTCGCCGCCCATCACCATGGTCAGCATCTGGTCGTCGGACGCGAAGTGATCGGCCTTCAGCCTGCGCGCGTCGCCGGGGTATTTCGTGAGGTCGCCCCAGCCTTCGAAGTAGCCGAAGACGCCGCGCCGGCCTGCGTCGCGCAGCCCCTCGATGGCCGCCTCGGAATGCTCGGGCGAGTGGTGGATCTGGCTCACGTCCATCACGGTCGTGACACCCGCGTCGAGCTGCGAGATACCGCCGAACAGCTCGTTGATGTAGACGTCCTCGGGCTTCAGCCGCTGGGAGAAGTTCAGCAGCATCGTCTCGTAGTAGTTGCTCACGTTCTCGGGCTTGCCGTCGTTGACCAGGATGGCGTGCGAGAGCGACGAGCGCAGCGCCGTCTCGAACTGGTGGTGGTGCGTGTCGACGAAGCCGGGGATGACGATCTTGCCCGCGGCGTCGATCACGGTCGCGCCGGGGGCGTCGATGGAGGCCGCGACCTCGACGATCTTCGACCCCTCGATCAGCACGTCGCCAGAGACGAAGTTGCCCACGGCGTCGTCCATCGACAGGACCACCCCGCCCTTGATGAGCGTGCGCCGCCCGGCCTCGCCCACGCCCTTCGGCAACGAGGCGAGCGCGATGGCCTGCGCGGTCGTCACGCCCTCGGGCAGGCCCTTCGGCATCGTCACGGTCGCTCCCCCGGTGGCGGCGGCGGCGTCGGCGTTCCAAACGAACCGGCAATCCTCCGGCGTCGCGGCATTACACAGTCTGCACATGTCGTTCCTCCCCTGCGCAGTCGGCTGTCAGGACCCGAGAACCGATCCGAGGACCGGGTAGCGGGTCAGTTCATGGGCGATGTGGCTGGCCGCGGCCCGAAGTTCGGGCAGGCGGTCCGTGACGAGGCTTTCGGGCGTCACCATGCCGGTGTAGCCCGAGGAATTGAGCGCAGCGACGGTGCGGCCGTCCGCGTTGCGGATCGGCACGGCCAGCGCGGTGATGCCGTAGTCGAGCTGGTCCACCGTCGTGGCATAGCCCTGTTCGCGCGCCATCAGGATCTCGTCGCGGAGCCGCGCCTTGTCGATGCAGGTGCGTGACGTCAGCGGCACGGGGCAGAGACGCGCCAGCCAGGCGTCGAGCCGGTCGTCGGAGAGGCCAGCGAGGATCACGCGGCCGATGGACGTTGCGAAGGCCGGGTAGCGTGCCCCCGCGACGGCGGAGGCGCGGCGGGCGCGCTGGACCGAGACGTGCGCGATGTAGATGACGTCCTGCCCGTCGAGCGTGCCCACGGACGACGCATCCCCGAACGCCTCCACGATCCGGCGCAAATCCGGTTGGAGCAGCTCGTCCACCCGTGCGGCGTAGTAGAAGGCCGACCCCAGCGCCATGATGCGCGGCTTCAGGTGGAAGCGCTTGCCCGCCTGCCCCACGTAGCCCAGCTCCATCAGCGTGATGAGACTCCGGCGCGCGGCGGCGGGGGTCACGTCCACGCGCCGCGCGATTTCGGACAGCGTCATCTCGGAGTGGGACGCATCGAAGCATTCGAGTACGGCGAGGCCCTTGGCCAGCGCCTCGACGAAGCCGTCAGGGCGTTTCGCCCCGGCGAGCATGGATCAGCCTTCGGGCGCGAGGACGAAGTCGAACTCGACCACCGCGTCGGGCTGCTTCTCGAGCGTGAGGCCGAGCGCCGTGGGGTCCTTCACCGGCTTCAGCTTCGCGATCAGCGACCGGCGCACCCCGAAGACGGCGTCGTTGTCGAGGTAGTCGGTGCCCTCGAAGAACACCTCCGTCGTGATCGCCCGCATGCCTTGCGCGCGGATGATGTAGTGGAGGTGAGAAGCCCGCCAGGCGTGCCGGTTCCCGGCGCGGAGGAGCCGCCCCACGGGACCGTCGTAGGGCACCGTATAGGGCTTCGGCAGGACCGTTGTGTAGTAGTAGCGCCCCTGATCGTCGGTCGTGAACTTGCCGCGCAGGTCGTACTTGTCCTGCCCCTGCGCCTGTTCCTGGATCGGGTAGGTCCCCGACCCGTCCGCCTGCCAGGTGTCCACGATGGCCCCCGGAAGCGGGTTGTGGAGCGAATCGGTGACCTTGCCGTGCACCAGCACCGTCACCCCGTCGCGTCCCGGCGCGAGATCGGCCCCCAGCGCCTTCTCGGGCGCGTCGTCGAGGTAGAACGGCCCGAGGTTCGAGCCCTCCGTCGCGCCGCCCTTGGTGTTGATCATGTCGACGAGCGCCGACCAGCCGATCACGTCGGAGAGCAGGATGAACTCGTGCCGCTCGGGCGTGGAGATCTGACCCATGTCGTAGAGGAACATGAGCGCGCCCATCCACTCTTCATGCGTGACATTATTCTCGCGCGTGAAGTCGTGGAGGTGGTCGATCAGCCCGTGGAGAAGCTGTTCGAACCGGCTGCCGGGTTCGGTCTTGAAGCTGTCCTTGACCGCCTTCGTGACGGTGAACTGGTTGATGTCCCGCATCGTCATCCTCCCTCTCGCGCGCCGCTCCCGAGGCGGCCTGCGACAATTCGTCTTGACGGGACGTTAGGGCGGTCCATACTATTCGGCAAGAGCAAATATTTTCGCAATGCGAAAAAGGAAGCGACATGCGGATCGGAAAACAGGATCAGGCCTACACGGCGATCGCCACCTCGGATGCCGAGACGATCACCGTCCGGGGTCTCGATCTCTGCGACGAACTCATCGGGAAGATCGGGTTCACGGACTACTTCTGGCTCCTCGTGACCGGGGAAAAGCCGTCCGAGGCGCAGCGCGCGATGATGGATGCCTGCCTCGTCGCCATCGCGGAGCATGGGCTCGTGCCCTCCGTGCAGGCCGCGCGCATGACCCTCGCCGCCGGGCCCGACGCCTGGCAGGGCGCCATGGCTGCGGGTCTTCTCGGCATGGGAAGCGTCGTCGCGGGATCGTCGGAGACGGCCGCGCAGTATCTTCACGAGGTGCTGGCCGAGGCGGGCGACGGCGACCTCGAAGCGGCCGTGGTCGCGAGCCTCAAGTCGCTCAAGGCCGCGCGCAGGAAGGTCCCCGGCCTCGGCCACCCGCAGCACAGCGCGGGCGATCCGCGGGCCGACCGGCTCCTCGCCATCGCGGACGAACTCGGCGTCTCGGGCCGCTACATCGAGACGCTGCGCCTCCTCGGCAAGCACGCACCCGGCATCATGGACCGGCCGCTCCCGATCAACGTCTCGGGCGCGATCCCGGCGGCGATCCTCGACGCGGGCTGGCCGCTCGGCGCGATCAAGGCCGTGCCGCTTCTGGCGCGAACGGCGGGCCTGTCGGCGCATCTCCTCGAGGAAAGCCTCCGCTCCATCGGCTTCATCATGTCCCACAAGGCGGACCTCGCCATCTCCTACGACGGCAAGCCGTCGAAACCCGCGGCGGAGTGAGCGCCATGAAGATCCTCAAGGACATCCGCGTCATAGAACTCGGCACCTACATCACGGGGCCGGCGGCGGGGATGCACCTCGCCGACCTCGGCGCGGACGTGATCAAGGTCGAGCGCCCCGGCCAGGGCGACCCCTTCCGCGCGTTCAAGGGCGGCCTCTATTCGCCGCACTACCAGACCTACAACCGCAACAAGCGCTCCATCGCGCTCGACACCGCGCTCCCCGATGACCGGGCGGTGTTCCACGACCTCATCGCGGGCGCGGACGTGTTCATCCAGAACTTCCGCCCCGGCGTGGCTGAAAAACTCGGCGCGGGGGAAGAGGAGCTTCACCGCATCAACCCCCGCCTCGTCTACTGTGCGATCTCGGGCTTCGGCACCTCCGGCCCCTCCCGCGACCGCCCGGCCTACGACACGGTCGCGCAGGCGGCCTCGGGCTACCTCCGGCTCCTGACACCGCCCACCAACCCGCGCGTGATCGGCCCGGCCATCGCCGACGCGGTCACCGGGCAATACGCCGCCATGGGCATCCTCGCCGCACTCCTCGAACGCGAGAAGACCGGCAAGGGGCGCCGCATCGACATCTCGATGCTGGAGGCGATGTGCCACTTCAACCTCGACAGCTTCACCCACCACTACAGCGTGGGCGAGGTGATGGGGCCGCTCTCCCGTCCCGTGGTCTCCCAGAGCTACACCTTCGAATGCGCCGACGGGAAATGGGTCGCGATCCACATGTCCTCGCCGCCCAAGTTCTGGGAAGGCTTCCTCGCCGCAACCGGGCAGGAGGCGCTGGCGCAGGACCCGCGCTTCGCCGAACGGCTGGAGCGCATCAGGCACCAGGACGAGATGATCGCGCACTTCACGCCGATCTTCCTCACCAAGACGCGCGACGAATGGTGCGACCTCCTGCTGGCCCACGAGGTCCCGCATTCCCCCGCCTACGACAGCGACGAGGCGCTCAAGGACCCGCAGGCCCAGCACCTGAGGATCAAGGTCAGCGCGCCGTCGAGCGAGCTCGGCACCTTCACCACCGTGCGCGCGCCCTACAACTTCGACGGCGAGCCCGAGCTCACCGTCCTACCGCCCCCCGTCCTTGACGAGCACGGAGAGGAGATCCGGGCGGAACTCCGGCGGAGAAAGGCCGGCTGAACCACCCCGCGCGGCCTTCGCGCGGCTTTCATGACTTCAGGGAGGACGACATGAAACTCTTGAGAACCACCATCCTCGCCACGGCGCTGGCGATCCCCGCGGCCGGCTGGTCGCAGGAGACGATCAACCTCACCGTGGCGTCGAGCCATCCGCTCGTGATCCCGTGGGTCGGCATGATCAAGAGCCACTTCATGGCCCGCACGGACGAGATCCTGGCCCAGACCGGCAACTACAAGATCGAGTGGAACGAGGCCTTCGGCGGCACGCTCTACAAGGCCAACGCCACGCTCACCTCGGTCGAGGAAGGCATCACCGACGTGGGCTGGGTCTTCTCGTTCCTCGAGCCCGCCAAGCTGCCGCTCAGCCAGGCGTCGAGCTACGCGCCCTTCTCCACCTCGAACCCGGCCGTCCAGCTCGAGGTGATGTCCGAGCTCTTCGAGACCAACGAGGCGTTCCGGAACGAATGGGAGCAGTACAACCTCAAGGTCCTGGGCTTCACCGGGACGGACGGCTACGACGTCTACACCAAGGCCCCGCTCGACGGCTTCGCGTCATTGAACGGCATGAAGATCTCGGCCCCCGGCGTGCTCGGCAACTGGCTGCGGGGGACGGGGGCGAACGCCGTCGACGGCGCGCTCACCACCTTCTACACCGACATCCAGACCGGCGTGTCGGACGGGGTGCTCTCGCTCGCGCTCGGCGTGCTGCCCGCGAAGATCTACGAGGTCGCGCCCTACATCACGCGGGTGAAGATGGGCGTCGCCTACTCGGGCGCCGTCGCCATCAACCGCGACACATGGGACAGCCTCCCCGAGGAGGTGCAGAACGCCATGATCGAGGCGGGCGAATACTACACCGTCAGCCACGGCCAGGACCTTCTGGAGCGTCACGAGGCCGCGCTCGAGACCATGGTGGAAACCGGGGCGTCCCAGAACCCGCCCGTCACGATCACACCCATGTCCGAGGAGGACCGTCAGGCCTGGGTGACCGCGATGCCGAACATCGCCGCCGAATGGGCCGCGGGCCTCGAGGCGCAGGGTATCCCGGCGGCCGACTTCATGCGTGCCTACATGGAAGGGCTCCGCGCCAGAGGCGAGACACCCGTGCGCAACTGGGACGAAGAGCTCTGAGGCCGTGACAGGCCCCACCTCAGCGGGCACCCCGGAGACGGGGCGCCCTCCCCGCCTCTGGGGAGTCGTCGTCGACGGCATCGCCGCGCTCGGCACGCTCCTCATCGTGGGGCTGATGCTCATCATCTGCGCCGACATCGTCGCGCGGAACGCCTTCGGCGGCTCGCTGCCGCTCGTCTCGGAACTCGGCGCGCTGCTCGTGGTGATGATTGTCGCGCTCCAGCTCGCCGCGACGGTGCGCGCGGACCGGCTCGCCCGGACGATGGCCTTCCTCGGCCCGCTCGAGGAACGGCGCCCCCGCGCCGCCGCGCTCCTCCGCGCCGTGTTCGACCTCACGGGCGCCGCCGTCGTCGGCGGCATGGCCTGGGCAACGGTGAGCGTGCTCACGAAGGACTGGGCGTCGCGCGAGTTCATCGGCACGCCCGGCCTCGGCACCATGCCCACCTGGCCCTTCCGGGCGCTCATCCTCCTTGGCCTCGCCATCGCGGCGGTCGAGTTCCTGCGCCGCGCCGTGGCCGCCCTGCGGAGCGCCGCGCGATGAGCCCGGTAGAGATCGGCAGCTTCGCCATCCTCGTCCTCGTCGTCCTGATCTACCTCGGAATGCCGATCGGCGTCGCGATGCTCGCCGTCTCCTTCGCGGGCGTGGCGCTGATCCGGAACGAGGACGTGGCGCTGAGGATGCTGGGCGCGGTCGCCAACGACTCGCTTCAGGAATACCTCTTCGCCGTCGTGCCGCTCTTCGTGCTGATGGGGCTTCTGGTCACCGTGTCGGGGGTCGGCAAGGACACGTTCGACGTGTTCCAGCGGCTCCTTCGCCGTGCGACCGGCGGCCTCGGCATCGCTACCGTCTTCGCCAACGCGGTCTTCGCCTCGATCACCGGGATCTCCATCGCCTCGGCCACCGTCTTCGCCCGCGTGGCGGTGCCCGAGATGACGCGGCACGGCTACACCAAGCGCTTCGCCACGGGGGTCGTCGCGGGCTCCTCCGTGCTCGGGATGCTGATCCCGCCGTCGCTCCTGATGATCGTCTACGCGGTGCTGGCCGAACAGTCGGTGGGGCGCATGTTCCTCGCGGGGATCGGGCCGGGGATCCTGCTCGCGCTCGTCTTCTCGGCCACGATCCTCCTCCTCGCCCGCACCCGCCCCGGCATGGTGTTCGAGACGACCCGGGATGCGGCCGGCCACTCCGACCTCTCGGCGACGCAGGCCATCGCCAAGTCGATCCCGATCCTCGCGCTCGTGACCGTGGTGCTGGGCGGCCTCTACGGCGGGTTCCTGAACCCGACCGAGGCCGGGGCGGCAGGCGCGTTCGGCGCGCTCGTCATCGCGCTTCTGCGCCGCTCGCTGACCGGGCGCTCGTTCTGGAGCCTCCTCGTCGAGACCGGGCAGATCACCGTTTCGGTCCTCTTCCTGATCCTCGCGGCCACGCTCTTCTCCCGGATGCTCGCGCTGTCGGGCGTGCCGCGGGAGCTCGCGCAGTTCTTCCTCGAAGGCCCGGTGGGCCCCTGGGGGTTCCTGTTCCTCTACCTCCTTCTGATCATCGCGCTCGGCTGCATCATCGACTCCATCTCGATCATGCTGATCCTCCTGCCCATCGTCCTGCCGGTCGCGGACCAGGCGGGCTTCGACCTCATCTGGTTCGGCGTGCTGACCGTGGTGGCGGTGGAAATCGGGCTGCTGACCCCGCCCTTCGGCCTGTCGGTCTACACGATCAAATCCGCTCTGGACGATCCCGGTCTCAGGGTGGGCGACATCTTCCGCGGGACGGTGCCCTTCATCGGCGCCATGCTCGTGAGCCTGCTCCTCATCATCCTCTACCCGCCGATCGCGACCTGGCTCGCGCGGCTCTGACTTCCAAGGACATCCCCATGACCCGACTGCTCTTCGTTCCCGGCAGCCTGCGCGCCGCCTCCTCCTCCCGCGCCACCCTGCGCGCCCTCGTGGACCGGCTAGGAGACCGGGTGGAGGCCGAAGTCGCCGACCCGGGCGCGCTGCCCCATTACAATGCCGACGTGACCGACAACCCCGCCGTCGCGGCCTTCCTCGCCCAGGTGAGGGAGGCCGACGGCGTGGTCTTCGTGACCCCGGAATACAACTATTCCGTCCCGGGCGTGCTCAAGAACGCGATCGACTGGGCGTCGCGTCCGGCCTACGAGTCCGTCTTCAAGGCGAAACCCTGCTTCATCGTCACCACCTCGGGCGGAGCCATGGGCGGCGTGCGGGCGCAGGGGCACCTCAAGCAGATCCTGAATGCGATGCTGGCCGAGGTCTTTCCCTGCAAGGAAATCCTCGTCCCGATGGCGAACGCGAAGGTCACCGACGGAGTCTTCACCGACGAGGCGATCCTCGCCTTCGCGGACGAGAACCTGACGGCGTTCATCGCGCGGCTGGCGTGACGGAGGGGCTTGAAGGTGGTACCGCCTCCCCGGCTTGAACGGGGGACCTCTGGATCCACAATCCAGCGCTCTAACCAACTGAGCTAAGGCGGCACGAGGGGCGATTTACCCACTGCCCCCCGCGATTGCAAGACCTCAGAGGGTGATCTCCCAGGTCTGTTCGACGAGGTCCTGCCCGAAGGAACGGACCGGGCGGCTGTCTGTGAGACGAAAGCCGTTCCGGGCGTAGAGCGCGCAGGCGGCGCGGTGGCTCTCGTGCGTCCAGAGCCGAAGGCTGTGGTAGCCCGCCTCCCGCGCAAAGCCGAGGCAAGCGTCCAGAAGCCTCTGGCCAAGGCCCCTGCCCCGCGCCTCGGGTTCCAGCAGGAAGAGGCGGAGCTTGGCGATGCCCGGTTCGCCCGAGCGCACGCAGAAGACCGAGCCGAGGCGGCGGCCATCCTCCACCGCGATGAAGGCGCGCTCGTGCGCGGGATCGCGGTCGCGGATGTAGGCGGCGAGGATTTCGGCCACGAGCGCCTCGAACGTCGCGTCGAACCCGTCGTCGCGGGCGTAGAGGACGGCGTGGCGTTCGATCAGCCAGCCGGCATCGCCGATTTCCAGGTCGCGGAGCGCGAAGGTCATGGGGGCGAGACTGGCACCCCGCCTCTTGCGCGGCAAGCGGCAAGGGAGTAGCGGAATTGGCCTCACGAACCCCGGAGCCGGACCCATGGGCATCGACAAGGAAAGCGACATCTCGGCAAACCTGCAGATCGGACCGACCTCGCTCGGCATGGTGCGGATCTTTGTCGAGGGCGAGGGGTTCGAGATCCCTCTCGACTTCGACCCCGAGGAGGCCGAGGAGATCGCCGAGGAGATCATGGCCGCCGCCGCGCGCGCCCGGTCGATGGGCGGCAAGAAGCCTAAAGGCCCCCGGAAGGACTGAACGCCGGGTCGCGCGCCGCCTGCCACCGCAGCGCGGCGTGGCGCGCGAACTTCTGCGTGAGCATCTTGCGCCGCGCGCCCGGCAGCTTCGTCTCGGGTCCCATCCGCACGATTTCGGCGTCGTAGGCGTCGGCGAGGATCAGGCCGGTCTCTTCCGGCAGAAGATCGGCCGGGAAGCTGCTGTCCACGGCCCAGAAGTAGCGGTCGCACCAGTCGAGGTAGCCCTGCCACTTCGCGTCGGTCTGGAAGTCTGCACGCGAGGACTTGCACTCCACCACCCAGATCTCGCCCTTCGGCCCCAGCGCCATGACGTCGACGCGAAGACCGGGCGCGGGCGTCAGCTCCTCCACCGTGACGAAGTCGTGCCCAAGGAGATGGCGGCAGACGCCGCGCGCCAGAAGCTGGCCGGGGCGAAGCAGGTCTCTTGCGACATCGTCGGGCATGGGCCCAATGTGAACAAGTCGGGAACAAAAGACAAGTCCGTCGGCCCTTGCCCGCCTGCCCTGCGCCGCTTATGTCTTGCCGTGACGGGTACTGCCCCTCTCGTGTGCGGCAATATTCCGGTGGCCTTACTCAATTCCGAGGGAGCTGGCTCTGTCCGGATCCTGGTCCGGTTACCTGGCGCCCACCTGTGTATGCAGGTCCTCGGGAATTGGAACGCCACGGTCCGGGTGGTCCCGTCACCTCTCCAGCTTCCGCGGGCAGTCAGCGGCGGCGCGGCACCGGCGGGACGTCCGTGCGGACGCGGACGGGAATGGCGACGGGGTCGCGGCGGCCGCCCCGGGGTTCCTCATCTTCTCCCATGCGCATGACGGTGATCCCGAACTGGACGCCCGCGAAGACGATCCCGTTACCCATGAAGAGCATGATCGCCGCCATGAGCCCCACGTCGGAGCGGCTGACGAGGGTCCAGAGACGCGCCACGTCGAAGGCGAAGAGGAGGCCGACGAAGACGGCGGACAGGGCGAACCCGATGGCGCAGTGGCGGATATAGAGGCGGACGAGAGGAGGCATGGATAACTCCGTGAGTCGAGGTCCGATGACGAAGATATGCCCCGCATTCGCTAAAGCCAGATTTCCGCGTTGCGGTTCCGCACATCTGCGTTGAGTTGCCGCCGCGGCGCGGCGATAGTCGGCCCATGACCACGCTGCGCGTCGCAAGCTACAACATCCGCAAGTGCGTGGGCCTCGACCGCCGCCGCGATCCCGACCGCGTGCTCGGCATTATCGCAGAACTCGGCGCGGACGCCGTGGCGCTGCAGGAGGCCGACCGCCGGCTCGGCGAGCGCCCCGCGACGCTTGAGCGCGGTCGGATCGAGACGATCACGGGGCTCGTCCCCGTGGATCTCGCGGCCAACGACATCAGCCTCGGCTGGCACGGGAACGCCGTGCTCCTCCACCCGGACTATCGGGTGGAGACGGTGCGGCGGCTGGACCTGCCGGGGCTCGAGCCGCGCGGCGCGGTGCTGATCGAAGCGGCGCGGAACGGGCGGTCGTTCCGGATGGTGGCCGTGCACCTCGGCCTGACACGCGCGTTCCGGCGCAGGCAGCTGAACGAGATCGTGAAGGCGGCGGCCCCGCGCGGGCCGGACATGCCGACCGTGATCCTCGGCGACATGAACGAATGGCGGAACGACCGCGGGCTTGAGCCGCTGGAACCGGATTTCACCGTCCACGCCCCTGGCCTGTCGTTCCACGCGGCGCGGCCCGTCGCGGCGCTGGACCGGATCGCTGTCAGGGGAATGACACTGCACGACGCGGGCGTCCACCGGTCGGAGGCCGCGCGGCTCGCCTCGGATCATCTGCCCGTCTGGGCGGACCTGCGGATCGGCTAGAACGCCTCGGGCTTCGCTTCGCGCGCCATGTGGTCGAGCACGGCGTTGACGAACTTCGGCTCGCGGCCGTCCGGGAAGAACGCCTTGGCGATGTCCACGAATTCGGTGATGACGACCTTTGGCGGCGCCTCGCCCTCCACCAGCTCCGCCCCCGCCGCACGGAAGAGCGCGCGGAGCGTGGGGTCGATCCGGTCGATCGGCCACTTGGCCACCAGCGCGCGGTCCGTCATCTGGTCGATCCGGCCCTGCCAGTTCACGGCATCGCCCACGAGCTTGCGGAAGAGGTCCACGTCGCCTTCCGCCATCTCCTCGTCGTCGTAGACGGCGCCGAAGCGGTGCGTCTCGAACTCCTTCTGGATGGCGTCGGCGGATTGCCCCGAGGCCTCCATCTGGAAGAGAGCCTGCACGGCGTAAAGCCGAGCGGCCGACTTCATCTGGCGCGACGGCTTCATGCGGTGCCCTTGCCCTCGGCGACGAGGAAGGTGTCGGGCTTGAAGCCGATCCCGCCCTTCGGCTTGCCCCACTTGCGCGCGAGCGCGAGAAGGTGGAGCGCCGCCGCCGCGGCCCCGCCGCCCTTGTCCTGATCCTTCGGGTTCGCCCGCACCAAAGCCTGCGCCCGGTTCTCGACCGTGAGGATGCCGTTGCCGAGGCAGCAGCCCTGAAGCCCCAGCAGCATCAGCCCGCGCGAGCTGTCGTTGCAGACGGTGTCGTAATGCGTCGTCTCGCCCCGGATCACGCAGCCGAGCGCCACGTAGGCGTCGAAGTTCGACATCCGGTGGGCGATCCCGATGGCGGTGGGGATCTCCAGCGCGCCGGGGACCTCCACGATCTCCCACGTCGCGCCCGCCTTCTCGAGCACCGCTACGGCGCCCGCCACGAGATCGTCGGCGATGTCCTTGTAGTAGGGCGCCACGACGATCAGCGCCTTCACCGGTTCAGCGAACGACGGCAGCGGCAGGATGTGGTGGGTCTCTTGTCCGGCCATGATCTCAGTCCAGCGGGATGGGGCGCGTGCCGACGATGGAGAGACCGTAGGCGTCGAGCCCCACGACCTTCGGCACGGGCGAGTTGGTGAGGAGCACGAGTTCGGACAGCCCGAGCGACGACAGGATCTGCGCGCCGAGCCCGTACTGGCGCAGCGTCTGCGGCGAAGCCGCGTCGCCCGAGGCGAGCTTCATCGTCGTGTCGCGGAGGAGGACGACGGCCCCGCGCCCCTCGGCGGCGATGATCTCCATCGCGCGGCCGAACTCGGTCGTGCGCCCGCGACCGCCAAGGCCCGCCACGTCGAGAAGCGGGTCCATTGCGTGCATCCGGACGAGCACGGGGCCATCGCCCGCGATGTCGCCCTTGATGAGCGCGATGTGTTCGGCGCCTTGCGTCTCGTCGGTGTAGATCCGCATCGTCCACTCGCCCCCGAAGGCCGAGGTGACCGCCTGTTCGTCGCGCACGCGGACGAGGTTGTCGTGGCGGCGGCGGTAGGCGATGAGGTCGGAGATGGTTCCGATCTTCAGCCCGTGCTTCTGCGCGAAGGCGACGAGGTCGGGGAGGCGCGCCATCGTCCCGTCCTCGTTCATGATCTCGCAGATCACGCCCGAGGGGTTGAGGCCGGCAAGCCGCGCCACGTCCACCGCGGCCTCGGTATGGCCCGCGCGGACGAGCACGCCGCCGGTGCGGGCGCGGAGCGGGAACACATGCCCCGGCGTGGCGATGTCGGCCGACGTCTTGCCCGGGTCGATCGCGACCGCGATGGTGCGCGCCCGGTCATGGGCGGAGATGCCGGTCGAAACCCCCTCCCGCGCCTCGATGGAGACGGTGAAGGCCGTCTCGTGGCGGGAGGAGTTGTTCGTCGACATGAGCGGCAGCCCCAGCGCGTCGATCCGCTCGCCGGGAAGGGCCAGACAGATGAGCCCGCGCCCGTGGGTCGCCATGAAGTTCACGACCTCGGGCGTCGCCATCTGGGCGGGGATGACGAGGTCGCCCTCGTTCTCGCGGTCCTCGTGGTCCACGAGGATGAAAACGCGGCCCGCGCGGGCGTCGGCGATGATCTCCTCGACCGACGAGATCGCATCGCGCCAGTTGCCTTCGACCGGTCCGGGCTTTTCGAACGTCATGGGGCTCCTCGGGCTTGTCCCGGCGCGGGATAGCCGAAGCGAGGTGCGAGTTCCAGACGCATAACGCGGGCGCACGGGGGCTGTGCGCCCGCGCCGCCGTCAGACCGCCCGGCGGCGGAGCGCGGCGAGGCCGCCCAGCCCGGCGAGAAGGAGGAGCGCGGAGGCCGGGAGCGGAACCGCGGGCACCGCCGCGTCGAAGGCGGCGGCGAGGGCGTCGTGGCCCACTGCGGTGGGGTGGAGCTTGTCCCAGTAGAGGAAGCGCGCCGGATCGGCGCAGGCGGGGCCAGCCGATGGGGCGCCCAGGACCTGGAACGGGTCCACCGGAAGGCAGGCGTCAGTCACGTTCGAAAGGCCGAAGGCGGCCGGGTTGGTCGTCGCCGCCGCGAAGAGGGCGAAGGTGTCGACCGTGTGGATGGTGAGGCCCGCCGCCCGTAGTCCCGCGACCATCTGGTCGAAGGCGCCGTTGAAGGCGAGCGTCGCCCCGGTTCCGAGAGCCTGCGCACCCGTCCCGAGCTCGCGCAGGCGCGGTGTGGCGCCGATGTCGGGCAGGTTCCAGAGCACGAACTCGTCGATCCCGGCGGTGCGGAGCGTGCCGACGGCGGCGGAGATTCCGGCGAGGGTAGCCTGCACGCGCGAGCCGAGGATGCCTGGGATCGCCTCCGGGGCACCCGCAGCGGCTGCGTTGACCGCATCGAACATGTCGTTCGCGCCGAAGAAGACCGAGGCCAGCGACCTCTCCCCCGGCTGAAGCACCGGAAGGGCCGCGAGGAAGGCTCCGACCTGAACGGGCAGGTCCGGGATGAGGTCGCCGTTCTCGACCGCGCGGGCCCCGCCGAAGGCGAAGTTCCCGGCACGCCCCGGGACGAAGTCGGCCAGGAAACGTTCGTTCCAGACCGGCGCGTTCGAGAAGCGGCCGTCGAAGTAGGGCGGAGGGGGGAAGACCACGGGCGGAACTCCCGCGGCGAGGGTGGCCGCGACGTTCCCGTTGTCGGACAGCGAGTCGCCGAAGACCCAGACGCTCGAATAGACGTCCGCGATGGTCGCGGCGGAGGCCTCTGTTGCGGACAGCGAAGCGGTGGCCAGAAGGGCCGCGATGGTTGAGCGAAGCACCCTGTTCTCCCTGTGGACGGTCTGCGCAACCGTAGCGCGAGGACGTAACGCCGCCATAACGCGAATGGCGGTGCGTCAGCCTGTCACGCCGCGAAGAAACGCCCGGCGGGGAGGAAGCCCGCGAGCCGCGCGGTGCCGCACCAGTCGCGTTCGAACGGGGTCTCTCCCACCACGACGACCGCATCCGGCGGCACCCGCGCCGCGCGGGTGAGCGCGAGGAGAGCCCGGCGCGTCTCGCTCCAGCTGTCGAAGACCGTGGGCGCGGTGGCGGCGTGGTCGATGGCGCCCGGATTGCCCGAGACGACGGCCACGGGGTCGAGCGGGCGGTAGACGGCGGCGAGCCGCCCCGTCTCCACCAGCGCGGCAAGCTTCGCCGCCTCCGCATCCGGAAGGACCGGCGCGGGATGAAGCCGGAGCGCGTTCGAGGAGAAGAGGAACGCGACGATGTCGCGTCCTGTCGTCGCCCGCACGCCCGCGTAGGTGCGGTAGTCGAGCCCGAGTTCCTGCGCGCGCTTCATGCGGTAGCCGATGACCTCGAGCGGCATCGCCGGAAGGAGGTCGCGGCGCGCCTGTCTCCAGCAGTGGCGCCGCCAGGTCGCCCCCGGCTCCATCGTGGGACCGCCGTTATGTCCGATGCCGCTCATGCACGCACCGTCGCGCGGAACAGGGCCGCGCGCAAGGGCGCCCTACCCCGCTTCGGCGAGGCGCGCCACGTAACGGGCGAGCGTGTCGATCTCGAGGTTGACGGTATCGCCCGCGCGGATGCGGCCCCAGGTCGTGACTTCCTTGGTGTGCGGGATCAGATTCACGCCGAACTCCTCGCCCTCGACCTCGTTCACGGTGAGCGAGGTGCCGTCGAGCGCCACCGACCCCTTGGGCGCGATGAACCGCGCGAGCGGGCGCGGCGCGCGGAAGCGGATGCGGGTGCTTTCGCCCTCGTCCCGGACCGACAGGACCTCGGCCACGCCGTCGACGTGCCCCGACACGATGTGACCGCCGAGCTCGTCCCCGAGCCGCAGCGCGCGTTCGAGGTTCACGCGCCTCCCCGGCGTCCAGCCGCCCACGTTGGTCTTCGACACCGTCTCGCCCGAGATCGTCACGTCGAACCACGGGCGCGGATCGGAGCCGAGCGCCACGACCGTGAGGCAGACGCCGTCGCAGGCGATGGAGGCGCCGATGTCGATGGTCGCCGGATCGTAGGAGGTGGCGATCCGGGCGTGGAGGTCGCCCGCGCGGTCGACCTTGAGAACCTCTCCCACATCGGTGACGATGCCTGTGAACATGGGTCCGACCCTCCGTTTCAGGACCCTCACCTAGACCCGAAGGCCCCGCGCGGCAAGGCTCTGGCGCGCCGACCGCGACACGCGCAGTATGCGGCGCATGACGCCGGGGGACCATCTGCGGGACGAGCGGCGGTTCCTGTTCCTGCAGGGACCGCACGGCCCATTTTTCGCCGCGCTCGCGCGGGCGCTCTCGGCCGCCGGGGCGCGGTCGTGGCGGGTGGGCTTCAACGCCGGGGACCGGCTGTTCTGGCGGGACCGGGCCAGCTACATCCCCTATCGCGGCACGCTCGGGGACTGGGACGGCGCGCTCGCGCGGATCCTCGACGACCGGGCGATCACCGATGTCGTCCTCTACGGCGAGACGCGGCCCGTGCACGCCGTGGCCGTCCGCGCGGCGGAGGCGCGGGGCCTGCGGCTTCACCTGCTCGAGGAAGGGTACATCCGGCCCTGGTGGTCGACCTACGAGCGGACCGGGACCAACGGGCGCTCGCCGCTCGTGGACCTGACGCTCGCCCAGATGCGCGAGGCGCTGTCCCACCCCGCGCCCGACCCGCCCGCGCCGGCGGACCGCTGGGGCGACCTCAGGCAGCACATGGTCTGGGGCGCGATCTACCATGGCGCCGTCTTGGCGGGGCCGCACCCCACGGTGCCCTCGCACCGCGACGTGCCGGTCGCGCGGGAGTTCCGGCTGCACCTGCGCCGCCTCCTCGCCCTGCCGCTCCACGCGGCCGAGCGGCGGCGCGCCACGCGGCGCGTCCTGCGGAGCGGGCTGCCGTTCCACATCGCGCTCCTGCAGCTGGAGCATGACCCGACCTTCCGGACGTGGTCGCCCTACCGCACCATGACCGACTTCGCGGAGGCCGTGATCGAGGCCTTCGCGCAGGGCGCGCCGCCGCACCACCAGATCGTCTTCAAGGCCCATCCACTGGACGACGGACGCGCCCCGCTCGGCCCCGCGATCCGGCGGCTGGCCGAGGCCCGCGGGATCGGCGCCCGCGTCCACTTCGTCCGTGGCGGCAAGCTCGCCCACCTGATGGCGCGGGCGCGGAGCGCGGTCACGGTGAACTCCACCTCCGCGCAGCAGGCGCTCTGGCGCGGCATCCCCGTGCGTTGCCTCGGCCGTGCGGTCTACGCGAAACCGGGCCTCGTGTCGGACGCGCCGCTGCCCGCCTTCTTCGCCGCGCCCGATCCGCCGGACCCCGTGGCCTACCGCGACTTCCGCCGGTTCCTGATCGAGACATCGCAGGTTCCGGGCGGGTTCTATTCGGCCCGCGGGCGGCGCCAGCTCCTCCTCCGGCTGGTCGATCTGATGCTCGATCCTGCGGATCCGTATGCCCGCCGGGGCCTGTCCGGCGCGTCCAAGGTGCAACACCTCGTGGCCGTGCGCTGAAGCCGACTGTTGATTCGTGCCGCTTTTCGGTAGGTTGCGAAAAAAAGCTGAGGCAGGAACAGGTCGAGGAGACCGGAGAGTGGGTATCACAGTTTCGCGTTGGGCGAAGGGATTCGCCCTGCTGATCGCCATTGGCGCGGTCGCGTCCTGCGGGCTTCCCCGCACGGGTCCGACGAAGCAGGAGATCTTCTCGGGCTCCGTCCAGCGGCAGGGAGACGCCTTCATCGTCACCGTCAACGACTACGTCACCCGCGTGACCTCGGTCGTTCCGGCGCTGGGATTCGACCAGTCCTTCCTGTCGGCGGGCGCCGTCGGCTCTGACACGATCCAGCCCGGAGACACGCTCGGTCTCCAGATCTGGGAGAACGTGGAGTCCGGGCTTCTGGCCGGGTCCGCCGCGGGGTCGACCGCGCTCGAGGAAGTGCAGGTTGACGGGGACGGGTTCATCTTCGTGCCCTATGCCGGGCGCATCCGCGCCGCAGGGAACTCGACCGAAGCCGTGCGCACGCTCATCACCCAAAGACTTGCAGAACAGACGCCGGACCCGCAGGTGCTCGTGCGCCGGGTCGCGGGTGACGGGGCGACGGTGTCGCTGATCGGGGGCGTGGGCGCGCAGGGCGTCTACCCCATCGAACGCCCGACCCGGACGCTGACGGCCATGCTCGCCCGCGCGGGCGGCGTGACCATCGAGACCGAGATCGCGCAGGTCGTGGTGACGCGGGGCAACCGGCAAGGGCGCGTGTGGCTCCAGGACCTTTACAACGACCCCAGGCTCGACATCGCGCTGCGCGCGGGCGACCGGATCCTCGTGGAGGGCGACACCCGGGCCTTTACCGCTCTTGGCGCGACGGGGGCCCAGAACCGGGTGCCGTTCGACAGCCAGACCATTTCGGGGATCGAGGCGATCGCGCGGGTCGGCGGGCTCAACCCCGGTCTCGCCGATCCCACGGGCGTCTTCGTGTTCCGCAACGAACCCGAGGAGGTCGCGAAGGTCCTCCTGAACCGCACCGACCTCGTGGGACCGCAGCGGATCGTCTACGTGCTCGACCTCACGCAGGCCAACGGCATGTTCATCGCGCGCGACTTCTCGATCCGGGATGGCGACACGGTCTATGTGACCGAGGCGCCCTATGCCCAGTTCTCGAAGCTCATCGGCGCGCTGACCCAGCCCCTGTCGACGGCGGGCGCGATCAGCAACCTCGGCAACCTCTGACGTGGCGGCGGGTGGCGCGCGCCGCCTGATCCTTCCGCCCGAGGTGCCCGAGACGGCGGCGCGCATCCTCGCCCTCGCCGGGTGGGAGATCGCCCGCCACGGCGGGGAAGGCGCGCGGGCGGTCTGGAAGGGCGCGCGGCCCGGCCTGGACGAGGTGGCGCTCCTGCCGCTGCACCTGGGCGATCCGGCGCGCGTCGCGGGCCTTCTGGTGGAGCCCGGCGACGGCGGGCCCGTTGCCCGCCTCCTCGACGGCGATCCGCCGGACGATACGGCGCTTCTGGACCGGGCCCGGGCGGCGGTGGCGCGGATGCGGCACTGGGGGCTCGCGACCGCCCCCCTTCCCCCGGCGCCGCCCGGTCCCGTGCCCGAGCCGGGATACGTCCTCGTCCTCGACCAGCCGGCGGCCGAGGCGCGGCGGAACGACATCCAGGAGCTGATCTTCCTTGCCCGCGAGGAGCATCCCGGCGCGCCCGTGATGGTGCTGTCGCCCCCCGACGGGCAGGTGCGCGACGCCGACCTGACGGCGGGGGTGGCCCGGGTGGAGGGGGCGCCGCCGCTCCACGACCTGCTCGACGGGGCGCGGGCGGTCTACACGGTGTCGGCGACGCTTGGGTTCGACGCGATCATGGCCGGGCACCGCCCGGTGGTGACGGGGGAGCCTCCCTGGGCGGGGCGCGGCCTGACCGACGACCGGGGCCCCCATACACGGCGGCGACGGACGCTGACGCGGGCGCAGCTCATGGCCGCCCTGATGATCGAAGCGCCGCTCTGGTACGACCCGCACCGCGACGCGCTCTGCCCGCTCGAGACCGCCCTGTCCGCCGAGGCGGCGCTCGTCCGGGCCGCACGGGAGGATGCGCGGGGCTACGTGGCCGCGGGGATGCGCCTGTGGAAGCGCGCGCCGGTCGCGCGGATGCTGGGCGGGCGCGTGCGCTTCGTGCGCGGGGCCGCGCGGGCCGCGGCGGTGGCGCGGGCGTCGGGGCGTCCACTCGTGGTCTGGGGGGCGGCGGAGGCGCCGGCGGGAGAGGTCCTGCGGGCGGAGGACGGCTTCCTGCGGTCGAACGGGCTGGGCGCGCGACTGGTGCCGCCCTTGTCACTCGTGCTGGACGATCTGGGGTTCGCCGTCGATCCCGGACGGGAGAGCCGTCTGGAGCGGCTGATCGCGGCGTCGGTCGCGCTGCCGGATGCCGAAATCGAACGGGCGCGTGCCCTGATCGCGCGGATCAGGGCGCTCGGCCTGACGAAATACAACCTTTCGGAGGGGGGAGAGCCGCTCGCGCCCGGAACCATCCTCGTGCCGGGGCAGGTCGAGGACGACGCCTCGGTCCGGCTGGGGGCGGGTGAGGTGCAAACGAACCTGGCCCTTCTCACGAGGGTCCGGGAGGCGAACCCCGCGGCGCGGATCGTCTACAAGCCGCATCCCGACGTGGAGGCGGGGCTGCGTCCGGGGCGGATCGACGCTGCGCCGGTCGCGGGGCTGGCCGACGCGGTCGTCACCGGCGATCCCGCGCGGCTTCTGGGGCCGGGCGTGCGCGTCTGGACGATGACCTCGCTCCTGGGGTTCGAAGCCTTGCTGCGCGGCTGCGAGGTGACGACGACGGGCGCGCCCTTCTACGCGGGATGGGGGCTGACGCGCGACATGGGCGCGTTGCCCGACCGCCGGAGGGCGCGGCCGGAGCTGGCGGGCCTCGTCCATGCCGCGCTGATCGGATATCCGCGCTACCTCGATCCGGTGAGCGGGCTGCCCTGTCCCGCGGAGGTCGCGGTGGAGCGGCTCGCGGCAGGGGAAGGCCCGCGCGCGGGCGGGCTGCTCGCGCGGCTGCAGGGGATTCGGGCGACGCTCCGGCCGCGCTAGAGCGGCGGACGAGGGAGCGAGGGGCTCTGCCCCTCGCGCTCCCCGGGATATTTGCAGGTCGATGGAAGCCGGGCGGTCAGTGCGCGCGCCAGAGGTGGAGGATGTCCTCGCCCACGCGCTCCACCGCGGCGAGGCGGAAGCGGCGCGCGTCCGACAGGCGGTCGAGGCCCAGCGGACCGAGGCCGGGGCGGCCGTCCGCGCCGAGGGCGAGGCCCGCGGTGAAGACGGCGAGGTCGTCGACAAGGCCGGCGGCGAGGAGCGAGGCGGCGAGGGCGCCGCCACCTTCGCAGAGGACGCGGGTGAGCCCTTCGGCGGCCAGCGCGGCGAGGAGGTCGCCGGGGGCGAGCCGGCCGTCGGCGCCTGCCGCGCAGGGCAGGAGGCGGGCGCCGCGGCGGGTCCAGGCGTCGCGTGCGGCGGGGTTGGTCGCTGCGGGGTCGTGGAGGAGCCAGAGGGGGGCCTCGGGGACGGCGGCGGCGAGGGAGCCGCCCGCGGGGAGGTCGAGGCGGCGGGAGGCGACGACGCGGACGGGCTGGCGCGGGGCGCCCAGATCGCGGACGGTCAGCGCGGGATCGTCGGCGCGGGCCGTGCCGCCGCCGACGAGCACCGCGTCTTGGCGCATCCGCATGGCGTGGACGCGGCGGCGGGCCTCGGGGCCAGTGATCCAGCGGCTTTCGCCGGAGGCGGTCGCGATGCGTCCGTCGAGCGTGAGGGCGAGCTTCAGCGTGAGCCAGGGCCGGCCGCGTTCGATGCGGGAGAGGAAGCCCGCGTTGGCCGCCCGCGCCTCGGCGGCGAGGACGCCGGTGGTGACCGAAATACCGTGCGTTTCCAAGATCCTGTGCCCCAGCCCGGCCACACGGGGATCGGGGTCCTCGAGGGCGGTGACGACGCGGGCGACGCCTGCCGCCGCGAGCGCCTCGGCGCAGGGCGGGGTCCTGCCGTGATGGGCGCAGGGTTCGAGCGAGACGTAGGCCGTGGCGCCGCGGGCGGCGGCTCCGGCGCGGGCCAGCGCCTCGGTCTCGGCATGGGGTCGGCCGCCGGGCTGGGTCCAGCCGCGGCCGAGGATGCGGCCGTCCTTCACGATCACGCAGCCGACCGCCGGGTTGGGCCAGACCGCGCCGAGCCCCCGCTCTCCCAGCGCGATGGCGAGCGCCATGAACCGCCGGTCGGTGGCGGGGTCGCTCACTCTTCGGGCTGGTCCCTGGGGCGGAGTTCGCTCACGAACTTGTCGAAGTCGTCCGCGGCCTGGAAGTTCTTGTAGACGCTGGCGAATCTGACGTAGGCGACGGTGTCGATCCGCGCGAGGCTCTCCATCACGATCTCGCCGATGATCTTCGAGGGGATGTCGGTTTCGCCCATCGATTCGAGGCGGCGGACGATGCCGGAGACCATCTGCTCCATCCGCTCATGTTCTACCGGGCGCTTCTGGAGCGCGATCCGGATCGAGCGTTCGAGCTTGTCGCGGTCGAAATCCTCGCGCCGGCCGTTCGACTTGATGACCACGAGATCCCGCAGCTGGACCCGTTCGTAGGTCGTGAAGCGGCCTCCGCAGGCCGGGCAGAAGCGGCGGCGGCGGATCGCGACGTGGTCCTCCGCGGGCCGCGAATCCTTCACCTGCGTGTCGATGTTTCCGCAAAACGGGCAGCGCATCGCCTCTCCCTCGGTCCCGGCCCCAGCTTATCCACAGGCACTATAGGAGCGCCGCGAGAGATTGGGTAGGGGGGAAATCGCCCTACCCGATCTTGAGCATATGGGTCGCGTATGGGAACCGTATGGAAAGCGTATGGCGACCGCATCCGCGATCGCCGGGCCGGTGGCGCCAGGATGCGCAGGGAACTGGACGGGAAGTCAGCGCCCGAGCGCCCGGATGGCCGCGCACTGGTTGCGGGCGGAGGCCACCGAGAGGCTGCCGTCGTCGCCGCCGATCACGGCGAGGCCGGTGCGCGACGCCTTGCCCTCGGGGTTCAGCGAGAAGAAGACCGGCTGGCCGCCGCGGCGGGGCGGCTCGGACAGGCGGTAGATCCGCATGTTGTTCGCCGCGCGGAGCTTGATCCAGGCGTATTCGCCCGCGGCGCACCAGAAGTCGATGGCGCCCACCCGGGAGCCCCGCGCGCGGACCTCGAAGGTGACGGGGCCGGTCGCGGTGACGAGGAAGCCGTTCGACGAGATGAAGGCTGCGGCCGGCGAGGCGGCGGTCAGGAGGGCGCCGAGGACGGCGGCGAGACGGAAGGTGCGAAGGGTCATGGGTCGCCTCTTGTCGTGGCTATGGGGCCGACTCTGCCACCGGAATCGGGCCGCGGCAATCGCGGCGGGGGGATCCGGCGGCGGAGCCGCGACATCATCTGCGGCCGACCTGGAGCTGGCGGGCAACGGCGCACTGGTTGCGGGCGGATGCGACGGTCATCCCCCCGCCCGAGGAGCCCCCGATGGTGTTCAGGCCCGTGCTGCTGGCCGCTCCGGCGCTGTTCATGGAGAAGCTGATGCCCTGCCCCGCCCGGCGCGGCGGCGGAGAGATGCGGTAGATCACTGCGGTGGCGGGGGCCCGCAGCTGGCGGTCGGCGAATTCGCCGGCGGCGCACCAGTAGTCGATGTCGCCCGTCGCGGTGCCGCGGAAGGCGACGTCGAAGGAGTCCGGCCCCGTCGACTGGACGGACAGCCGGTTGCTGGCGATGAAGGCATGGGCGGGAAGCGCGAGGAACAGGGCGGCGATGAGGGTGGCGCGAAACATGGCGATGGTCTCGATGGGTGCAATGGGCGGACTGTGACAGCCCGGCGACGGGCCGACAACGCGGTGGGCGCGTGACCGAGTGCCGCGCCCCCTCGACCGTACGCCGGTGAGGCGCGCGCCGTCAGCCGGGCGTCCAGACCTCATGCCGGGTGCCGCCGGCGTTGAGGGTGCGTGAGCTGCGCCGCCGGAAACCCGCAGCGGCGAGCACGTCCCCGGCCGGACCGGCGGCGTGGGAGAAGAGCGGCAGGCCTGTCCCGAAGGTCACCGGTTCCACCGTAAGGTGCACGCGCGCGATCGACGCATGGCCGAGGAACCAGTCGTGGACCCGCGTCCCGCCGAGGATGAGCCCCCTGCGGAGGGGGTGGCGCCCGGCGACGAGGCCGGGGAGATCGGCGGGCAGGAGCGCGCCGGGGTCGATCCAGAGCTGGGTCGGGCGGCGCCACGCCCCTGCCCCGCCGGCCGTCGAGAAGACGATGCGGCGGCGGTCGGGGCGGTCGGCGGCCTCGTGCGTGCGCCGGCCCATGACCGACCAGTCGGCCGCGGCGACATCGGCGAAGAAGAGCGCCTGCTCCTCGGGCGAGGCCCAGAGATGGGGCGGCTCGTCCGGCCGGCGCCCGATGAAGCCGTCGGCCGAGGTGACGACGGCGAGGGTGAAGGCGGGGGCGGTCATGCGGCGGAGAGACGCGGAACATCGCCGCACGGGCGATGTTGGCGGCGCTGAGCCATGAAAGGAATTGCACGCATGAAAGCGCTGAACGCCATCGCTCTCGTCCTCATCATCGTGGGCGGATTGAACTGGGGCCTCGTGGGCCTTTTCGACTTCAACCTCGTGGCGGCCATCTTCGGGGCCGACACCTGGATCACGAACCTGATCTACATCCTCGTGGGCCTCGCGGCAATCTACGCCTTCGTGCTGCTGAAGCCGGTGACGTCGGACCGCGCCTACGCCACGCACACGACCCACCGGCCATGACGGCGCGGGAGGAGCGCGAGCGGCCCGGGCAGCCGGGCACGACCGCGGATCCCAACCAGGCCAACCGGGAACCGGCCCGCGACCGCGGGCCGGGCCAGGTGCACGAGACCCCGAAGGAGCGGCCCGACCGCCCCCGCGAGGAGGACCGCGGCTCTTGACGGCGATCCTCGCGTGCCGGAAGGTCCGCTTGCCCTTCCGGCACAGGGAGCGACGTCTTGAGCGGCTGGCTGGACCAGTTCGTGCAGAACTACGGCGTGCTGGCCACCTTCATCGGGACGGCCGCCGAAGGAGAGACCGTGGCGATCACCAGCGGGGTGATGGCGCATGGGGGCTACATGTCCTACCCCTGGGTCGTGGCGGCCGCGGTGCTGGGCGCCTACGCGTCGGACCTTGTGCTGTTCTGGGTGGGACGGACCTATCGCGAGGCGCGCTACGTGCGCGCGGCGCTGGAGCATGAGGGGGTGCAGCGCGTCACGGGGGTGCTTGCGCGCAATCTCGTCGTCTATGCGCTGACCTTCCGGTTCCTGCCCGGGATGAAGACGGCCGGGGCGATGACGCTCGCTGCGCTGGGCCTGTCGCCGAGGGTCTTCGCCGTCTGCGCGGCGGTGTCCGCGATCGTCTGGGCGGCGCTCTACGTGTCGCTCGGCTATTTCCTCGGCAACCTGATCACGCGCCTCTTCGGAGACCTCGAACGGATCGAGCATGCGCTGATCGCCCCCGCGGCCGTGGGGGCCCTGCTCTGGACGGGCATCTGGATCGCGCGCCGGTCGTGGCGCCGACCGGCGCCTGAGCCGCGCTGAGCCCGGTTCAGCCGAAGAGCCGGTCGCCCTGTTCGTCGATCATCTGGCGCGCCTTGCCGAGCGAGGCGGCCGCGGCGGCGCCTTCGTCCTCGAAGGTATCGGCGCGGATCATGACGTGGGTCTTCGTCTCGCCCGCGATCTCCTTCTCGATCCGGGCGCGGAGTCGGAAGCGCGGGCCTTCGCGGGCCGGGTCGGGGGTGACGGTGAACTCCTTGTAGGTCTCGGAGGCATGGCGGGGCTTCGCGGGGCCGCCGCCGCCGCCGAAGAGGCGGGAGAGGAGGGACATGGGGACGCTCCTGTTCTGGTGGTCCGGGGAGTGTAGCGGGGGGAGGTGGCGGGGTGAACCCCGCCCTACGGCGTCAGGATGCGAATGTCAGGGTGGATGTGGTGGACATACGTGGAGAGAGGGTGGCGAGTGGGCAGACCGAGGGCGTACTCGGCCGCGCGTTCGACAGCGTGCCAGGCTGCGGGGGTGTCGGGGCCCTTCATGTCATCGTCGCCCACGAAGTTCACAAAGAGGAGGTGCGCCGCGACGCCGTGCTGGTGGAGCCACCAGAGATGGGCGAGGCGATTGGCGTATTGGTAGAAGCAGCGGGACCAGTCGGAGCGTTCATCGGCGCCGAGGGCGTGCTTGCAGGTGGCGAGGCTTGCGGCGATGCGCTGGCGCGAGGATTCGGCTTCAGCAGCACAAGGTGAACTGAAGAACTCGGCCACATGGGCCTTGGCTTCGACGAGAACCGGATTGTCGCCGGCGAGGGCGAGGCCGTCCCAGACGGCGCCTCCGCGCGGCCAGAAAGCGGCGAGGTCCGGCTTGAGGCGGCCGAGAGCGAGCGCATCGAGAAACGCCCCGTCAGAGTACTCACGGAAGCGGGTCTCGGCGATGGGAGAGACCCATTTGAGCGGCGGAAGGACGCGCGGGCGCAGGGCATCCGCCCTCTCGGCGACGAAGCGTTGGAGCCACTTTTGGCTGCCGCGCCGGGCCGCGCCTGTCACGGGGTCCTGCCTCACCGGACGGAGGACCAGTCGAATGCGATGACCCGAGACTGTTCGCGGCGCAGTTCCGGCCAACCGCCGTATTTCTCGAGGGCCTGCGGGGATGGCCGGAGCGTGCCGTCGACGAGGCTGTCCTTGGTCACGACGACGGTCGCTATATCGGGCCAGCCGCGTTCCATGCAGAGGTCGCGGACCACATCAAGGGGCGCGCCGAGAAGGCGGTGCTGGCCAGGACGCCCGATGGCGGTGGCTAGATCGGCGTAGGACCAAAGTACGCGGCCGGTGTCCCCGGCGGCTGCGCGGAACGCTGCGATTATTGCGTCCGCCGTCTCGCGGTTCGTCGCCATCCCTTATTCGTCCAGGAAGCTCCTGAGCTTCCGGCTCCTGCTCGGATGCTTCAGCTTCCTGAGCGCCTTCGCCTCAATCTGGCGGATGCGCTCCCGCGTCACGCTGAACTGCTGGCCCACTTCCTCGAGCGTGTGGTCGGTGTTCATCCCGATCCCGAAGCGCATCCGCAGGACGCGCTCCTCGCGCGGCGTCAGCGAGGCCAGCACCCGCGTCGTCGTCTCCTTGAGGTTCTCCTGGATCGCCGAGTCGAGCGGCAGGACCGCGTTCTTGTCCTCGATGAAGTCGCCGAGCTGGCTGTCCTCCTCGTCGCCGATGGGCGTCTCGAGCGAGATGGGCTCCTTGGCGATCTTCATCACCTTGCGCACCTTCTCGAGCGGCATCTGGAGCTTTTCGGCCAGCTCTTCCGGCGTCGGCTCGCGCCCGATCTCGTGGAGCATCTGGCGGCCCGTGCGGACAAGCTTGTTGATCGTCTCGATCATGTGGACCGGGATGCGGATCGTGCGGGCCTGGTCGGCGATCGAGCGGGTGATCGCCTGGCGGATCCACCACGTGGCGTAGGTCGAGAACTTGTAGCCGCGCCGATATTCGAACTTGTCCACGGCCTTCATCAGGCCGATGTTGCCTTCCTGAATGAGATCAAGGAATTGCAGGCCGCGGTTCGTGTACTTCTTGGCGATCGAGATGACGAGCCGGAGGTTCGCCTCCACCATCTCCTTCTTGGCCTGACGGGCTTCCTTCTCGCCCTTCTGGACCTGGCTGACGATGCGGCGGAATTCGTTGATGTCGACGCCCACGTACTGGCCGACCTGCGCCATCTCGGCGCGCAGCTCCTCGACCTTGTCCGAGGACTTCTCGACGAAGGCCTGCCAGCCGCGGCCCGCCTTGGCGGCCATGCGGTCGAGCCAGTTGGGATCGAGCTCGTAGCCGCGGTATTCGTCGATGAACTCGCGCCGGTTGATGCGCGCCTGGTCGGCGAGCTTCACCATGGCCGAGTCGATCGACATGATCTTGCGGTTGATTCCGTAGAGCTGATCGATCAGCGCCTCGATCCGGTTGTTGTGGAGGTGCAGCTCGTTCACCAGAAGCACGATCTCGGAGCGGAGCTTCTGGTAGTCGGCCTCGCGCTCGGCCGAGAACGAGCCATCCTCGTTCAGGGTCGCCGACATGCGGAGGTCCTGCATCTCGGAGAGCTTCACGTAGTCGCGCGCGATGCGGTCGAGGGTTTCGAGCACGCGGGGCTTGAGCGCGCTCTCCATCGCCGCGAGCGACATGTTGGCCTGCTCTTCGTCCTCCTCGTCCTCCTCGCGGCGGATCGGTTCGCCGTCGGCGTCGAGTTCGGGCTCTCCGTCGCCGCCGCCTCGGCCGGGGCGCGCGCCGCCGCCGCCCACGTCGAGGTCGTCGACCACGGGCGCATCCTCGTCGTCGTCGCCCATGGAGCGGCCGAAGGTCGCCTCGAGGTCGATGACGTCGCGGAGGAGAATGTCCTCGGACAGGAGTTCGTCGCGCCAGATCGTGATGGCCTGGAAGGTCAGCGGGCTTTCGCAGAGGCCCGCGATCATCGTGTTGCGGCCCGCCTCGATGCGCTTGGCGATGGCGATCTCGCCCTCGCGCGACAGAAGCTCGACCGAGCCCATCTCGCGCAGGTACATCCGCACCGGGTCGTCCGTGCGGTCGAGCGTCTCGCCCCCGCTCGACGCCACCGCGATCTCGCGCGAGGTCGATACCTCGACGATATCGCCGCCCTTGTCCTCGCCCTCCTCGGCCTCGTCGTTCTCGATGATGTTGATGCCCATCTCCGAGAGCATCGACATCACATCCTCGATCTGCTCGGAGGACACCTGCTCGGGCGGCAGGACGGCGTTCAGCTGGTCGTAGGTGATGTAGCCACGCTCCTTCGCGTCGCCGATCATCCGCTTGACCGCGGCCTGGCTCATGTCGAGCATCGCGCCGTCGCTGTCCTGGTCGTCCTGCTTGCGCTCGTCGGTATCCTTGGCGGCCATAGGCACTCCTGGCTGTCTTTGGTGGCGCGGAGCCATCTGCGACTCATTTAGGGCGAATCAGCGATTCGCAACCCGTTTACCGTGTTTTGCTTGCTGTTGCGTCATTCCGTTCGCCCCGTCCTGCGCCCGCCCTTGCCGAAGTCGATGGCGGCGAAGAGCGCCTCGGACGCGGCCTTCTCGTCCTTGCTGATCCTGACGCCGTTGTCGGCCACCACGAACTCCGTCTTGTCATCCGTCCGGCCCCGGAGCGCCTCGGCCTGGCCTTCCGCGGCCTGCCGCAGGCGCCATGTCAGGCCCTCGTCGGCAAGGCCCTCGATATCGCGCTCGGCCTCGGCGATGTCGCGGCGGGCGCCGCGGAGGCGGAAGAGCTTGCGCAGCTCGTCCTCCACGCATTGCTCGGCCACCTCGGGATCGCCGGCCTGGCGCACCCCCGCCGCGAGCAGCACATGGCGGGCGGCGAAGAGCTTTTCAAGGGTCTCCTCGCCCAGAGCCTCGGTCAGAGCGGCCTGCGTGGCCGTCGGGCCGAGGCGGAGGAGCGCCGCGAGGATGCGGGCGTGGTCGGGCGCGTGGGTCTCGAGCCGTTCGAGCTCGCCTTCGAAGCGGTGGACGAGCCAGGGGTTCACGACGAGCGCGGCGAGGATCACGGCCTCGCGGATCTGTTCGTCGGCGGCCGAGGACCCGCCGGCGAGGAGGGAGCCGCGGGTGGTGGGCAGGGGCTTGGCGGGCGCGGGCTGGAAGCGCCCGGCGGTGCGCGGCGCGCGGGCGGCACGGTCGGGGAAGAAGAGCGCGCGGCGGAGGCGGTCGATCTCCTCCCCGTAGTGGCGGCGGAGAGAGGGATCCCGGATGGTCTTGAGCTTTTCCCTCAGCGTCTTGTCGAGCGCCGCGCGGCGTTCGGGGCTGTCGAAGACATGGCCTTCGGTCTCGCGCCGCCAGAGGAGGCTGACCATGGGCTGCGCCGCGTCGAAGACCTTCTGCATGGCAGGCGCGCCTTGCGCGCGGATCAGGTCGTCGGGGTCCTGCCCGTCGGGGAGGATCGCGAAGCGGAGCGACCGGCCCGCTTCGAGAAGGGGGAGCGAGAGGTCGATGAGGCGGAGGGCGGCGTTGATGCCGGCCTTGTCGCCGTCGAGCGCGACGATGGGTTCGGGGTGGATCCGCCAGAGAAGCTGGAGCTGGTCCGGCGTGATGGCGGTGCCCAAGGGGGCGACGGTCGCGCGGAAGCCGGCCTCCGACAGGGCGATCACGTCCATGTAGCCTTCGGCCACGAGGAGCGGCTGGCCCTTCCCCGCCGCCTCGCGGGCGGGGGCGTGGTTGAAGAGGGAGCGGCCCTTGTCGAAGAGCTCGGTTTCGGGGGAGTTGAGGTATTTCGCGCTGTCCGCGGGGTCCATCGCGCGGCCGCCGAAGGCGATGCAGCGGCCGCGGACGTCGCGGATCGGGAAGATGATGCGGTTGCGGAAGACGTCGTAGGGGTCGCGTCGCTTCTCCGTCGTCTTCACGAGCCCCGCGCCGAGCAGAAAGTCGGGTGACACGCCCTTCCCCGCGAGGTGGTCGCGGAGATTCGTCCAGGCGTCCGGCGCGAAGCCGATCTCCCAGCGGTCGATGGCTTCGGGCGAGAGCCCGCGGCGGGCGAGATAATCTCGGGCGGGCGCGGCGGCGGCGGTCTTGAGTTGCAGGCGGAAGTGGCGCAGCGCCTGCTCCATGACCTCGGCCAGTTGGGCCGCGCGGTCGATCTTCTCCTGCGCCTTCGGGTCGCGCGCGGGCATCGTCATCCCGGCCTCTCGGGCAAGGATCTCGACGGCCTCCATGAAGCCCACGTTCTCGGTTTCCTGAATGAAGCTCAGGATGTCGCCTTTCGCGTGGCAGCCGAAGCAGTAGTAGAACCCCTTGCGGTCATCCACGTGGAAGGAGGCGGTCTTTTCCTGGTGGAAGGGGCACGGCGCCCAGAGGTCGCCGCGGCCGGGCTGGGACTTGCGCCGGTCCCACGTCACTTTCCTCCCGACGACCTGCGAGAGCGAGGTCCGGGCGCGGAGTTCGTCGACGAAGCCGGGCGGGAGACTCATGCGCGTTATGTAGAGCATGGGAGGCGCGGTCGCCAGCGCCCCGGGTTGTTGTCCACAGAAACTGCGGCGGTCAGGCGCCCTGCGCCGCGACGCTGCGCATCGCCGTCTCGATGTCGTGCACGGCGGTCGCGGCCATGGAGCGGAAGACGAGGATGTCGAAGGCGTCATCCCCCGCGCGCAGCAGCGTGCAGGTCATGTGGTGGAGCAGGGTGCGCGCGGCGTGACCGGGGGGGAAGTGCGCGCGGCGCAGGTCGATGGGGATCAGCCGGGCCAGGACCGCCTCGGCCCCCTGCCCTTCGAGGCGCATGACCGCCCAGGCGTCGGACTGGTCGGTGAGCGCCGCGCCCGCGGGTGCCACGCGGGGGCCGAGCGCCATGGCCTGACCGGGGCCGGTCCAGACGATGCGGGTCGTGGCGCCGGTCCAGCGGTTGGGGGCGGGGAAGGCCGCGCCCGCGGTGGCTTCGAGCGCGGCGGAGACGGCAGCCTCCTCGCCGTCGAAGGGGGCGATGGAGGTGATCGCCTCGGGCGTCAGTTCCGAGAGCGTGGTGGTGCCGTGCGTCACGGGGAGAAGTCCCGCGCAGGGGGAAAGCGCCACGAGCCTAGCCACGGAGGCGTCCTCCCTGCGCGTCGAAGGCCACCGGGTCGGTCACCTCGCAGAGCGTCTCGATCTGGCGGAGGTGGTCGACAAGCCGCACCCTCTCGCCGTGCCGCGCCCGGCCGCCCCTGAGGAAGGCCAGCGCGAGATTGGTGCCGATGGTGGGCGAGAAGCCGACGGAGGTGACGTAGCCCTGGTCGTTCTCGCGCGTGGCCTTGTCGCCCACGCGGAAGAGATGCGCGCCCGCCGTGATCTGCTTGACGTCGCCCACGGGGCGGAGGCCCACGAGCTGCTCGCGGTCGTCGCCCACGAGCCCGGGGCGGGCGGCCATTGTCCTGCCGATGCAGTCCTTCTTCTGGGAGACCATCCGCTCCATCCCGATGTCGAAGGCGGTGGTGCGCCCGTGGATCTCGGCGTGGGTGATGTGGCCCTTCTCGATCCGCAGCACGTTCAGCGCCTCCATCCCGTAGGGGCCGCCGCCCATCGTCTCGGCCTGGGAGACGAGGTAGCGCCAGAGCGCCGCGCCGTAGCGGGCGGGGACGGCGACCTCGTAGGCGTGTTCGCCCGAAAAGGAGATGCGGAAGAGGCGCCCCGCGACGCCCGCGACGGAGACCTCGCCACAGGCCATGAAGGGCCACGTGGCGTCGTCGATGGGCGTGTCGAGGATGACGTTGAGGAGATCGCGGGACTTCGGGCCTGCCACGGCGAACTGCGCCCATTGCTCGGTGACCGAGATCAGGCGGACGTCGAGGTGGGGCATGAGGCCCTGGTGGACGAATTCGAGGTGCCGCATGACGAGCGCGGCGGCGGCGGTCGTCGTCGTCATGACGTAGTGCTGTTCGCCCAGACGCGCGGTGGTGCCGTCATCCATGACGTAGCCGTCCTCGCGCAGCATGAGTCCATAGCGGACGCGGCCCACGGGAAGGGTGGAGAAGGTGTTGGTGTAGACGAAGTCGAGGAACTCGGCCGCGCCGGGCCCTTGTATGTCGATCTTGCCCAGCGTCGAGACATCGCAGACCCCGACGGCCGTGCGGACCATCGCGACCTCGCGGTCGCAGGACTGCCGCCACGACGTCTCGCCCGGCTTCGGGAAGTAGGAGGGGCGGTACCAGAGCCCCGCCTCGATCATCGGTGCCCCGCGCTCGACGGCGGCTGCGTGGGAGGTGGTGAAACGCTGGGGCGCGAAGCCCTTGCCGTAGCTGCCCGCGCCCATCGCGGCGATGGAGACGGGCGTGTAGGGCGGGCGGAAGGTGGTGGTCCCCGTCTCTGGGATCGTGCGGCCCGTTGTGTCGGCGAGGATCGCAAGCGCCGCGACGTTGGAGGTCTTGCCCTGGTCGGTCGCCATGCCTTGGGTCGTGTAGCGCTTCATGTGCTCGACCGACCGGAAGTTCTCCTGCGCGGCGAGGTGGACGTCCTTCACGGTCACGTCGTTCTGGAAGTCTAGCCAGGCGCGGCCCTTGCCGGGGACGTGCCAGTAGGCTTGCAGCGCGGTGGCGCCGTCTTCCGCTTTCGGCGGGGTGATCGCGGGGGCCTTCAGCCCGAGCGCGTCGAGGGCGGCGGTGGCGGCGCGGAGGCCGTCGGCAAGGCAGGCGGCGGTGGAGAAGGCGCCGTTGGCGGCGCCTGCGGGGTGGAGGCCGGGGATCGCATTCGGGGCGGGGACGAAGGCGGCGATGTCGTCGCGCCAGACGGGGCGGCCGTTCATGTGGCAGGTCAGGTGGACGGCGGGGTTCCAGCCGCCCGAGACGGCGAGGCAGTCGGTGCGGAGCGTCTTCTCTCCGCCGGTATGGCGGATGGAGATCTCCTCGAGACCGAGGCGGCCCCTGGTGCCGGTGACGGTCGCGCCCGTGTAGCCCGGGATGCCGTCGGGGAGGCGGGCGTCGGGGCGGGTGTCGACGATGCCCGCCACCTTGATCCCCGCACCGCGGAGGTCGATGGCGGTGCGGTGGGCATCGTCATTGTTGCAGAAGACCGTGACGGTCTTGCCGGGGCTGACGCCCCAGCGGTTGAGGTAGGCGCGGACCGCGCCCGCCGCCATGATGCCGGGGCGGTCGTTGTCGCGGAAGGCGATGTGGCGCTCGTGGGCGCCGCCCGCGAGGACGGCCTGTTTCGCGACGATCCGCCAGAAGCATTCGACCGGCGCGTCTCCGCCCGGCGCGCGGTGGAGCCCGGTGCGCTGGAGCGCGCCGTAGGTGCCGCCGTCGTAGACGCCGGTGACGGTGGTGCGTTCCATCAGGCGGACGTTGGGGAGTTCGACGAGTTCGTTGAGGATGGAGCCGACCCACTGGTAACCGGGCATCCCGTCGATCTCGTGCGTCTCGGCCAGGAGGCGCCCCCCTGCCCGGCTGTCCTCTTCCGCGAGGATCACGTCCGCGCCCGCGCGGGCGGCGGCGAGCGCGGCCATGAGCCCCGCGGGGCCGGAGCCGATCACGAGGAGGTCGCAGAAGGCGAAGGCCTTGTCGTAGCGGTTCGTGTCGTGGACGCCCGACAGGGCGCCAAGGCCCGCGGCGCGGCGGATGACGGGTTCGTAGAGCTTCTCCCAGAAGCTCCGGGGCCACATGAAGGTCTTGTAGTAGAAGCCCGCCGACAGGAACGGCGCGAGGAGGTCGTTGACCTGCATCGCGTCGTGGCGGAGCGACGGCCAGCGGTTCTGGGAGACGACCTCCAGCCCCTCCCAGATTTCCTGCACGGTGGCGCGCACGTTCGGCGTCTGCGCCGCGCCGCGGCCCACGGTGACGAGCGCGTTCGGCTCCTCGGACCCCGCCGTCAGGATGCCGCGCGGGCGGTGGTACTTGAACGAGCGCGCGACGAGCCGGACGTCGTTCGCCAGAAGCGCCGAGGCGAGCGTGTCGCCCTTCAGCCCCCGGTAGGTCTGGCCGTCGAAGGAGAAGGCGACGTCGTGGTCGTGATCGACGAGGCCGCGGCCCTTGATCCTCATCGCGCGGCCTCCCGCACGGGGCGCGAGGCGTGGACGGCATGGGTCACGGTGTTGCGGTGGACCTCGATCCAGGCGCCGCAGGGGTCGTGGTACCACAGGTCGCGCGTGTCGCCCGCGGGGTTGTCGCGGAGGAAGACGTAAGAGCCCCACGCCTCGGCCCCCGCCTCGGGCTCGGGGCGGTCGAGCGCGACGGCGGCGCCCTTGTAGGTGAACTCGCGCAGGTCGCGCTCGCCGCAATAGGGACAGGTGATCCGCACCTTACGCCCGCCTCTTCATGTTCCGTGGACCTCGCAAGCCTGTCGCGCCCTTGTCCTAGTGCAGGTTGTGCTGGCTGCCCGTGCCTTCCTCGTCCATGATCCCGATCCCGGTCCGGAACCGGTCGAGCCGGTAGCGGGCCGCGGGGGCATGAGGGCGGTCGGTCGCGATCAGGTGGGCGAAGGAGAAGCCGGAGCCGGGGACGGCCTTGAAGCCGCCGTAGCACCAGCCGCAGTCGATGTAGAGCCCGTCGATAGGGGTCTTGTCGATGATGGGCGAGCCGTCGGGCGTCATGTCCATGATCCCGCCCCAGGACCGCAGCACCTTGGCCTTGCCGATGATCGGCATGAGCGTCATGGCCGCGTCCATCACGTGCTCCTTCATCGGCAGGTTCCCCCGCGCGGCGTAGGAGGCGTAGAAGTCGAGGTCGCCCCCGAAGACGAGCCCGCCCTTGTCGGACTGCGAGATGTAGAAGTGGCCCATGCCGAAGGAGACGACGTGGTCGATGATGGGCTTCAGCCCCTCGGTCACGAAGGCCTGGAGGATGTGGGACTCGATGGGGAGCCGCATTCCGGCCATGGCGGCTACCTGGCCCGAGCGGCCCGCGACCACGATGCCCACCTTCTTCGCCCGGATCGCGCCGCGCGTGGTCTGCACGCCCGTCACCCGGCCGTTCTCGATGTCGATCCCCGTGACCTCGCAGTTCTGGATCAGGTCGACGCCGCGCTGGTCCGCGCCGCGGGCGTAGCCCCAGGCCACTGCGTCGTGGCGGGCGGTGCCTCCGCGCGGGTGGAGGAGGCCGCCGTAGACGGGGAAGCGGATGTTGTCGAAGTCGAGATAGGGGAGGTGTTGGCGCACGCCTTCGCGGTCGAGGAGGATCGCGTCGTCGCCCTGGTTGATCATCGCGTTGCCGCGGCGGACGAAGGCGTCGCGCTGGCCGTCGGAGTGGAAGAGGTTGATGAGCCCGCGCTGCGAATGCATCACGTTGTAGTTGAGGTCGGCTTCCAGACCTTCCCAGAGCTTCAGCGAGTGGCTGTAGAACTCCGAGTTGCCGGGCAGGAAGTAGTTCGCGCGCACGATGGTCGTGTTCCGCCCCACGCTGCCGCCGCCGATGTAGCCCTTCTCGAGCACGGCCACGTTGCGGAGCCCGTGCTCCTTGGCGAGGTAGTAGGCCGTCGAGAGCCCGTGCCCGCCGCCGCCGATGATGACGATGTCATATTCCGCTTTCGGCGCAGGATCGCGCCAAACGGGCGTCCAGCCGCGCTGGCCGCGCAGCCCCTCGCCCAGGATCCTCAGTGCCGAATACCGCATGACGCTCCGTTTCCCGGCGCCGACAAAAGCAAGTCGCCTCCGGACCTGCAAGGACCGGAGGCGACTGCGAGGAAATTTTTTTGAATGGCCCGCAACGGGCGCCGGTCAGTTGCCCCGATCCGCGGCAGTTCCCGTTCCGGCAAGCGCGAAGTAGAGCCCGCCAGAGAGCAGGAGCAGGTGGAACTGGTTGAAGAGGAGCAGGTCGAGAGGCGGCGCCCAGTAGGCGATGTAGACGACGCTCGCCACGATGACCGCGATCCCGGCGCCCGCTATTCGCGTGACGAGGTCGCCGGACCAGCCGCGCAGGAGGCCGCCCGCGAGGAGCATGAGGCCCACCGCGATCTCGCCCGCGCCCGCCAGCGCCCAGAGCGCGAGCGGTACGCCGAAGCCTTCGGCCTCGGCCGGGACGAGGGGGAACTTGCCGAACCCGTATTGCAGGAGCACGCCCGCCAGCGGCAGGCGGAGGAGCCAGTGCGCGAACTGCGCGCGCGGCAGGGCGCGCGTCGTGCGCGCGAAGACGTCGGATGCGATGGTCATTGAATGCCTCCGTGATCGCGGAAATCCTGGAGGTTCCTACGGCGCGGCGGGGACGGAGGATCACGCCCCGCGATCACGGACGGGTCACGTTTGCGGGAAGGCGCGGCGCGCTCAGAACTCGCGGTAGTGCTGGGCTGTGACGGAGAGGTTGATGTTCGCGATGCTCGCGATGATGCCGATGCTGTTCACGTCGCGTGCCGGGACCGACAGCGTCGTGCGGATCACCCCGGTGGACACCGCCGAGGTGTCGAGCGTGCTCACCGCCTGCACGTTTCTGGACACCGGCTGATAGGCGTTGACCAGCAGGTTCTGGACGGCGGCGGTCGTGGTCAGGCGGCCGACCGAATAGGCCCGGTTCGCGTTCTGGACATCGCGCAGCATCTGCGCCTGGCGGTTGAACAGGAGCGAGGCGTCGGCGATCAGGGCGAGAAGGAAAAGGAAGAACGGTATCCAGAGCACCACCTCGACCGTTGCCGATCCGGTCTCCGCCCGGAGGAAGCGTCGGATGGCGCGGTTGGGGGCGGATCGGGTGGCGGTTCTGGCGGGTTTCATGTGTCTCCCCCTCGTCGTCTCGGAATCTCGGGCACAGCGGGACTGAGGCCCCGCAAAGACGGCCCGAATTGGCTCGAATTGTGGAGTTCCCGCCATAAACATGCGGGTTCATGCATGGTTAATCTTCAGGGTGAACGCGCCGTGAACTGAGGCGCCCGGACGGCGCGTCCGCACGCGCGGACAGGGGTGCAACGCTCTCGCGAGGGGCCGTCGCGCGAATCAGAAGCCGATGCGGAAGGCGATGCCGAAGATGGGGGCCGGGTCGTAGTCACGCGTCTGGATCGTGCGGCCGGAGGAATCCTCGAGCCGCAGTTCGCCCCCCAACTCCGCCCCCGCGAAGGCGGCGAGGCGGCTCCCGGGGAACGGCTCGTAGTCGAGCGTGAGGACGAGCGGGAAGCTCGTGTCCTCGCCCACGCCGCCGGGGGCTGGTCCATCGTCGTCGAGGCGGAAGCGGATGTTCTCGTACCGGCCCGCCACGCCGAGGCGCAGCTTGTCGGTCACGGCGTAGTCGAAGGCGAGGCCGGGACCCTGCGTGGCCCCGATGGTCGGCCCCGTGGTCAGCCGGGCGCGGTCGGTGATCCTCCAGTCGACGAGGATCGCGGGGAAGATGTTGAGATCGTCGCTTTCGAGCTGGGAGAAGATCCCGAAGGCCGGGCCGAGGGTCAGCGTGTCGGAGAAGCGCCAGGCGAAGCCCACGAAGGCGCCCGCAGTCTGGCCGTCCTCGTGATCGGCGCCGTCCTCGTAGTCGTAGCGCAGGCTCGGGACGACGACGACGTCGCCCTGCCCCATCGTGTAGCGGAAGGGAACGGAAATGGAGGTGTCGCGCACCTCGCCCCATGGGGCCGTGGTGCCGGAGAAGTCGTAGTCGATGCGGCCGGTGCTGACGAAGAAGCCGATGTTGCCGCCATCGAACTGATGAAGCACGCCCGCCCGGCCGTAGAGCCGCGTGGCCGAGAAGCTGCCCCCGCCGTCGAGGTCGGTCGAGCCCTGCGAGGCGGCCAGCCCGTCGATGGCGAAGACGAAGGGCCGGTCCGGGATCTGCGCGGCCGCGGGAAGCGTCGAGGCGAGGAGCGCCGCGGCGCAGGAAAGGGGGAAACGCTGGGTCATGCCTGCCTCGATCTGCCGTCGCGGCATAGAGGCAGGCGAGACGGCGCTTGGCAAGGGCCGAGCCGTCAGCCGCGGCGGGCGCTGAGGACCGGCTCCACCCGGCCGGCACGCGGCGCGGGCGCGGGCTGCGGCGCGGGCGCGGGGCGCAGGAGGAGCGGCTCGGCCACCGCCTGCAGGCGGGGCGCGCCCGCCAAGGGCGCGCGGTCCGCCGCGGGATCGGTCAGCGCCTCGGCGATGACGGCGAGGAGCTCGTTGTTCTCGATCTGGATGGCGACGAGGCCGAAGGCGGCCACCAGCAGGATCAGGCCGCCGATGAGGAGGCCGAGCGCCGGGACGAGGCCGTAACCTGCATACCAGACGAACGCGGAGGCCCCGAGGATGGCGAGGACCGCGACGACGGTGAGGGTCGTGAAGAGCGCCCGGAAGGACGCCGCGAGGGTCGATGTCATGCTGTCTGCTCCGGGGTCTTTGCGCCGTTACCCGTGCGAAACGACGAAAGCCCCGGTCCTGTCAAGGAAAACCCGCGTGTGCGCGTCGCTCAGAGCCCCTTTTCGCGGTAGCTGCGCGCCACGCGTTCGATCGCGACGATGTAGGCCGCGATGCGCAGGTCCTCGACCCCCTCGCGGCCGTGCCAGACCTCGCGCATGGAGCCGTAGGCGGTGCGCATCGTGTCGTCGAGCCCCGAGCGGACGAGTTCGAGTTCGTCGGCGCCCTTGAGGTACTTCTCCTTGAAGCCGGGCGACAGCGTCCAGCCGATGCCGGTGTCGGCCGAAAGGCGTTCGAGTTCGTCCACGACGAGCTGGTGGCGCGCCTCTTCCTGCCGGCGCTGCATCCGGCCGAACCGGATGTGGGAGAGGTTCTTGACCCATTCGAAGTAGGAGACCGTGACCCCGCCCGCGTTGGCGTAGAGGTCGGGGATGATGACGGTGCCCTTGCGGCGGAGGATGTCGTCGGCGCCCGCCGTGATCGGGCCGTTCGCGGCCTCCACGATCAGGGGCGCGCGGATTCGGTCGGCGTTGCCGAGGTGGATGACGCCTTCGAGCGCAGCCGGGATCAGGATGTCGCAGTCGGCCTCGAGGACCGCCGCGCCGTCCTCGTGGAAGGTGCAGCCGCCGAAGCCCGCGACGCCGCCGTGCGCCGCGATCCAGCGGCGCACGGCCTCCACGTCCAGCCCGTTCTCGTCCACGAGCGCGCCGTCGCGTTCGACGACCCCGACGATCTTCGTGCCGTCCTCCTCGGACAGGAACTTCGCCGCGTGGTAGCCCACGTTGCCGAGGCCCTGCACGATGACGCGCTTGCCCTCGAGCCCGCCCGAAAGCGCGGCGCGGGAGACATCCTCGGGATGCCGGAAGAATTCGCGCAGGGCGTACTGCACGCCCCGCCCCGTGGCCTCCACGCGCCCGTGGATGCCGCCCGCGTGGATCGGCTTGCCGGTGACGCAGGCGGAGGCGTTGATGTCGGTGGTGTTCATCCGCCGGTACTGGTCGGCGATCCACGCCATCTCGCGCTCGCCCGTGCCCATGTCGGGGGCGGGCACGTTCTGGGCGGGGTGGATCAGGTCGCGCTTGGCAAGTTCGTAGGCGAAGCGGCGGGTGATGAGTTCGAGCTCGTGCTCGTTGTACTGGCGCGGGTCGATGCAGAGGCCGCCCTTGGAGCCGCCGAAGGGGGCCTCCACCAGCGCGCACTTGTAGGTCATGAGCGCCGCCAGCGCCTCGACCTCGTCCTGGGTCACGGCGAGCGAATAGCGGATGCCGCCCTTCACGGGCTCCATGTGTTCGGAGTGCACGGAGCGGTAGCCGGTGAAGGTGTGGATCGCGCCGCGGAGCCGCACGCCGAAGCGGACGGTATAGGTCGCGTTGCAGACGCGGATCTTCTCCTCGAGCCCGGGCGAGAGGTCCATGAGTGCGACCGCGCGGTTGAACATCAGGTCGACGGACGAGCGGAAGCCCGGCTCGGACACCGGCATGGCGTGGGTCATGTGGTCCTCCCTCGCGGCGAATCACCCGGCCGGTGATGCCTGCCCGGGGAAGGTAAGCAGGAGGTCAACCAGGGGCCACCCATGCCGGTTGTTTCCCGTGGCTGGCAAATCCGAGGGATCCCGGCGGTGCTCTTTCTCCTGCGGGCACGATCGGCACTGAACGGGAGGTGAACCGCCAAAATTTCGCCATCAAGACGGCCGACATTGCTTTCGATTTTCCGAGTAGCCATTCCCAGGAGCGGCATCGTCATGACGCACAGCCACCAATCCACATCGTCCGACACGGGCAGACTTGGGTTCCGGACGCTGGGCAGGTTCCGGCGTGACGAGGACGGGTCGATCATCCTGTTCTCGCTGTTCCTGTTCTTCCTGATGGTCCTGATCGGCGGGATGGCGGTGGACCTGATGCGCTTCGAGACGCGCCGGGTGCATGTGCAGAACACACTGGACAGTGCAATCCTCGCGGCGGCCGACCTCGACCAGTCGCTCGACCCCGAGCTGGTGATCCGCGACTACTTCCTCAAGGCGGGCTACGACCCGAGCATGGTCGACATCGTCAACGACACCACATTCCTCGGCGGGCAGGAGATCGTCGGCCGGTCGCTCACCGCCTCGACGCGGATCAGGGTGCCGACCATCTTCATGCACATGCTCGACGTGCCGCTGCTGACCGCGCCCGTCGCCTCGGCGGCGCGGGAGAGCATCCAGAACGTCGAGATCTCTCTCGTGCTCGACATCTCGGGGTCGATGCGGTGGGGAGCGACGGACGGCACGACCGTCGCGCAGAACCGGATCACCGAGCTCCGCAAGGCGGTGATCGGATTCGCGAAGGCAGTGCTTCAGGTCGAATGCACCGGCTCCGGCGCGAGCGAGGTCTGCGTGCAGGCGCCCACCTCCTCCAACACGACGATCAACATCGTTCCCTATGCCGGTCACGTGAACCCGGGCCGCGACATGTTCGAGATCCTGGGCGGTAGCCGCTGGCACAACTGGAGCTCGTGCAAGGAAGTGACGAACGCCGACTTCCAGCACGCCGATCTTCCGCGCGCCTCGGGCCAGCAACTGCCGCACTTCATGGTGTGGGCGGTCGACACGACCTGGATGAACTGGGGCTGGTGCCCCAAGGATCAGGCGTCGATCCTCTATTCCCAGAATGACTTCAACGTCATCAAGAACTACATCAACAACATCAAGCTGCACGACGGCACGGCGACGCACATCGGCATGAAGTACGGCGTGGCGCTGCTCAACCCGTCGTCCCGCGACGAGTTCGCGCAGCTCGCCGACCGCGGCGTCATCCCGAACGAGTACCGCAACCGGCCCGCGGACTTCGAGGACGACACCGTCAAGTACATCATCCTGATGACTGACGGTCGCACGACCGACCAGTGGCGGCCGCGCGTGCCCAACGACGGGCGGACGGACACGAGCACGGACCGCCGCGACTGGAACTACAACCACATCTACAGCCAGCTGCAGCCTCCGTCGGGCGGACTCATGTCGAACCCGTCGGTCCTCCTGACCGGCGACGGGATCGCGAACGGCATTCCGGTCGGCATGACGGTGAACGACAACCTCGGCGACATCCTGGAGCGCTTCGGGTCGGTCAACCGCGGCCTGAACCTGCGGACCAACGCCGCCGATGTGGAGTACGGATATCCCACCAACACCGCCTACAACGACGGGTCTGTCACGCACAACATCGCGCGCAACGAGACCAACATCACCGCGATGTGCAACCTGGCCAAGCAGCCGGTCGTGAACGCCTCCGGGCAGACGATCCGCAGCAACCGCATGACCGTCTTCACGATCTCGTTCTTCGCCCCCGATCCGGCGCGGATCCTGATGGAGAACTGCGCCACATCTCCCTCGCACCACTTCCGCATCCAGAATCTCAACATCGAAAGCGCCTTCCAGGCGATCGCGAAGACGATCAACCAGCTGAGGCTGACGCTATGACCGGGGGCGCGCGCATGGTCCGCCGCTGGATGCGCTTCGGGCGGGAGGAGACGGGCACCTCGACGGTGGAATTCGTCATCCTGTTCCCGATGTTCATGGCGATCTTCTTCGCGGCCTTCGAAAGCGGATACCTCATGGTCCGCAACGTGATGCTCGAGCGGAGCGTGGACATTGCGGTCCGGCAGCTCCGGCTCGGCACGCCGACGCCGCCGACCTTCGAGCAGTTCAAGCGCCAGATCTGCGACAACGCCTACTTCGTGGACAACTGCGAGAACCGCGTCCAGGTCCAGCTGCGTCCCGTCAGCATGACGAGCTGGGGGCCGCTCGACGGCAACCCGCGCTGCATCGACGTGCAATCGACCATCAACCCGGCCGACCAGACGCAGTATTCGGTCGGCAACAACAACGAACTGATGATGGTGCGCGTCTGCGCGCTGTTCCAGCCGATGTTCCCGACCACGGGACTGGGGCTGAACATGAGGTACGACGGGGACGGGAACTATGCGCTCGTCGTCACCACCGCCTACGTCAACGAACCGAGCAGGTGAGCCGATGACGCTCCGTCCGACGTCCCTCGTCCGTTTCCTGCGCAACGAGCGCGGATCCTTCACAGTCGAGGCGGTGGTGATCTTCCCGCTGCTCGTCTGGGCCTACACGGCGATGTTCGTGTTCTGGGACGCGTTCAAGACGCAGAACATCAACCTCAAGGCCACCTACACGATCGCGGACATGTTGTCGCGCGAGCAGGAGGTGATCTGCACCGGCTACGTGCAGGGCGCGCGGAGCATCTACGCCTTCCTGGCCGCGGGCGACGCGAACCACCAGCTGAGGGTCACGAGCGTCCGGCAGGTCCCCGATGCCAACGGCGACCCGAGCTACGAGTTCTGGTCCTACGCGACGGAGGGACTGTCGCCCTACACCCAGTCGACCCAGTTCGCGCCGATCGTGCCGATCATGGCGAACTACGATTCGGTGATCATCGTCACGGCGGCCACGGACTGGAGTCCGCTGTTCAACGTGGGTCTTCCGGCCATGACGCTGAGCGAGACGGTGGTGACCAGCCCGCGCTATTCGCCCCAGCTTCAGATCTGCCCGGCGGCGCTGTCCTAGCGGGACGCGCCGCGGGTGGCGACCATCGCCTCGATCATCTCGGCCATCAGCTTCGTTTCGGCGGCGCCCGTCATGCCACCCACGCCCACGCTGCGGCCGATGCGCCACCAGAGCCCCGGCACCCAGGTGCCCTCCCCCCGCGCCGACAGCGTGAGGACGAACCCGCGTGCAGGCTTGAAGGCGAAGACTCCACGGTTCAGCGCCTCGATGTCCGACACCCGGCAGATCTCGCCGCCGGCGGTGTCGCGAAGGGTGGTCCGGGACAGCACCAGCGCCCGGTCCTTCAGCGCGACGAGCCGGAGCGAGCCCCAGCTGATCGCGGCGCCCCCGACCAGGAGCGTGACGCGCCAGCCGAGAGCGGCGGGCGGATGCGCGAGCGCGATCCAAAGCATGAGCGTCCCCAGCGCGCCGAGCGCGAGGACGGAGAACCACAGCCGCGGCGGGCTGGGGCGGAGCGTGAAGAGAGGCGTGTCCATCGCGTCCCTCTAGCGCGGATCGGCCGCCCCGGCGAGGGGGGCCGTCACCGCGCCCCGCGCCATTTCCCAGTAGAGCTGCTCCACGCCCTGCCGCGTGAGCGGCCCGCCCTCTCGATACCATGTCGTGACGCCGGTCAGCATGGCGATGAGCGCCCGCGTGGCGAGCCGGGTATCGGCGACCCGGAAATCGCCCGAGGCGACGCCGTCCCTGAGGATGGCCTCCAGCACGGTCTCGTAGGCGCGGCGGAGGCTCTCGATCTCGGCGAAGTTCGCGGGTTCGAGATTGCGCAGCTCCATGTAGGCGAGAAACACCTCCTCGGGCCGGTCGAGGTGGAAGCGGATGTGGAACCGCACGAAGTCTTCCAGCCGGTCCGGCGGGGCCGCGCGGCGCGGCATCTCCTCCCAGGCGGCGAGGAGGTCGTCCATGTGGCCCTTCATCAGGTCGAAGAGCAGGGTCTGCTTGTCGGGCGTATAGAGGTAGAGCGCGCCCGCCTGCACGCCGACGGCGGCCGCGATCTGCCGCATCGAGACGGCGGCGTAGCCGTGGCGGGCGAAAAGTGCGCGCGCGGCCTCCCGCACCCGCGGCCCGGTGATCTGCGAGTGGGAGCCAGCCGTGCGCGCCATGGCCGGCAGTCTATCTGAACGCCCGTTCAGTTCAATCCCGCGGCCCTTGGCGCGCGGGCGCGGCAGGGCTAGGGTCCGCGCGCGGTTCACGGTCCGGAGGACATCCCCATGCGCCGAGGCTGGCTTCTGGCCACGCTGATGCTGGCCGGCTGCGGCGACTGGCCCGATCTCGGCGTGGACGGCGAGGTCACGGGTTATCCCCGGCTCGTCCCGTTCGACCAGGTGTCCGCGCCGGGCGAGCTGACGGCCGAGGCGGTGGAGGCGGCGGCCGAGGAGGACGCGGCGCTGATCGCCCGGGCCGAGGCGCTGCGAGGCCGGGCCTCGGGGGCGCTGCCGACCGACGAGGACCGAGACGCCTTCGACCGGCTGCGCGGGCGCGCGGTGCCGGCGCCCTGATTGCCGCCCTGCCCGCTTTGCGCTAAGCCCCTGCCCGGAAACGCTTCGAGGAGCCCGCCCATGTCCACTCCCCTCCGTCTCGGCATCGCGGGCCTGGGCACCGTCGGCGCCGGGGTCGTGAAGATCGTCCAGCGGCGGGCCGAGCTCTTGACGGCACGGACGGGCCGGGAGATCGCCGTCACGGCGGTGTCGGCGCGCGACCGCGCGAAGGACCGGGGCGTGACGCTCGACGGCTACGCCTGGGAGGACGATCCCGTGGCGCTCGCGCGCCGGGCCGACGTCGACGTCTTCGTGGAACTCATGGGCGGCTCGGACGGCCCCGCGAAGGCCGCGGTCGAGGCCGCGATCGCGGCGGGCAAGGACGTGGTGACGGCCAACAAGGCGATGCTCGCGCTCCACGGGCAGGCGCTCGCGGAGGCGGCGGAGGCCAGGGGCCACGTGATCCGCTTCGAGGCGGCGGTGGCGGGCGGCATCCCGGTCGTGAAGGCGCTGACCGAGGGGCTTGCGGGCAACGAGGTGCGCCGCGTGATGGGCGTGATGAACGGCACCTGCAACTACATCCTGACGCGGATGGAAAGCGCGGGGCTTCCCTACGAGGACGTCTTCGCCGAGGCGAAAGCGCTGGGGTATCTGGAGGCCGACCCGACGCTCGACGTGGGCGGGATCGACGCGGCGCACAAGCTGTCGCTGCTCGCCGCCATCGCCTTCGGCACGAAGGTCGACTTCAGCGCGGTGCAGATCGAGGGGATCGAGCGCATCACCATCGAGGACATAGCCCGCGCCGCCGACATGGGCTTCAAGGTGAAGCTTCTCGGCGTCGCGCAGCGGACGGGCCGCGGGCTCGAATGCCGGATGAGCCCCTGCCTCGTGCCGGCCACCTCCCCGCTCGGCCAGCTCGACCGGGCGACGAACATGGTCGTGCTCGAAGGCGACGCGGCGGGGCAGATCGTGCTGCGCGGCGCGGGCGCGGGCGAAGGCCCGACGGCGAGCGCGGTGATGTCCGACATCCTCGACATCGCGCGGGGCACGCGCGTTTCGACCTTCGGCCAGCCGGCGGCGACGCTCGCCACGCTGTCGGGCGCGCGGGTCACCTCCCCTGCCCCGTTCTACCTCCGCATGGCGCTCGTCGACAAACCCGGCGCGCTCGCCAAGATCGCCACCGTGCTCGGCGACGCGGGGGTCTCCATCGACCGGATGCGCCAGTACGGGCACGAAGGCACCGCCGCGCCCGTCCTCATCCTCACCCACCGCACCTCGCGCCATGCGCTCGACGCGGCGATCGAGGGGATGGCGGGCACGGGCGTCCTCGCATCGGAGCCCGTGGCCATCCGGATCGAGGAGGTCTGAGCGGCGCTCAGCCCTCCCCGGGGACAAGGCGGAGCAGTTCGCCGTCCTCGTGTTCGGTGAGCACCCAGACCGATCCGTCGTGCACCTGCACGTCGCGGACGCGGCGCCCGAGGTCGATCCACTCTTCCTCCACCACGGCGCCCGAGGCATCGAAGCGCACGCGGATCAGGCTTTCCGACACGAGCCCGCCGATGAGCAGGTCGCCTTCCCAGGCGGAGAAGTCGGGATCGTCGAAGACGAAGGCCATCCCCGAGGGCGCGACCGTTTCCTCGAAGATGTGGACGGCGGAGATCTTGCCCTCCATCGCCGTTCCGACGCCAAGGGGTGCGCCCGAATAGTCCTCGCCCCCGGTGAGGAAGGGCCAGCCGTAGTTGTTGCCGCCGATCAGGTGGTTGATCTCGTCGCCGCCCTGCGGCCCGTGATCCACCGCCCAGAGCTCTCCCGTCCGCGGGTTGACGGTCATCGCCTGGATGTTCCGGTTGCCTGCGGTGAAGAGGTAGTCGTTCGCGGCCTCCTCCCAGGAGGGGTTGTCGTCCGGCACCTCGCCCGCGTCGGTCATCCGCAGGACGGCTCCCGCCTGATCCTCGAGATCCTGCGCGCGCTCGAGGTTGCGGCGTTCCCCGATGGACAGGTGCAGCATTCCATCCTGTCCCCAGGCCATCCGCCCGCCGAAGTGCAGGCCGCTCGAATCCTGATCGTCCTCCTGCATCACCCAGATGTCCTCGACCTCGCCGAGCGTCCCCTCCTCCGCGTTCCAGACGCCGCGCTGGACGACGACGGCGGCCCCGCGGTCGGTCTCGCGCGAGTAGGCCCAGTAGACCTGGCCGTTGTCGTCGAAATCGGGGTGCAGCGTGATGTCGAAGAGCCCGGCCTGGCTGCGTTCGGTTTCGCCGTCGTAGCGGAAGAGGTCCTCGACCTCGTGGACGATATCTGCGGCGGACCCGTCGGCGGCGATGAGGCGGATCGTGCCGGGATTGCGTTCCGTGACCAGCAGGCGGTCGTCGGGTAGGATCGCCATGCCCCAGGGGTGTTCGAGCCCCTGAGCCACGGTCTCCACCTCGAGCGTGAGGTGATCCGACCCGAGCGGGCCGTAGTCCTGCGCTTGGGCCGGGAAGGTCAGGGCAAGGGCGGTGCCGCCCAGAAGTGCGAGGCGCGTCATGAAATGATCTCCGTTCCTGTGGTTTCGGTCGAGGGTGCGGGTCCGGTCCATGGGCCGACCGGCCGTGCCTTGCGAACGGGTGGCACGGGGCGATGTTCCGGGCCGCGAGCGCTACCGCCCTTGTCTCGTCTCCGGCCACCGGGCATAGGGAAGCCAACGAGGGATCAGTGAAGGAAACGCCATGTCCGCCCCCACCGACTTCAACGACCGGATGCTGTCCCTGGGTCTCGCGCGGGTCAGCGAGGCGGCGGCGATGGCCTCGGCCCGGCTGATCGGGCGGGGTGACGAGAAGGCGGCGGACCAGGCCGCGGTCACGGCCATGCGCGACCAGCTCAACAAGCTCGACATCAAGGGCGTCGTCGTCATCGGCGAGGGCGAGCGCGACGAGGCGCCGATGCTCTACATCGGCGAGGAGGTGGGCAGCGGGAACGGGCCCGCGGTGGACATCGCGCTCGACCCGCTCGAAGGCACGACGCTGACGGCGAAGGACATGCCGAACGCGCTGACGGTGATCGCCATGGGTCCGCGCGGGTCGATGCTGCACGCCCCCGACGTCTACATGGACAAGCTCGCCATCGGCCCCGGCTACAAGCCGGGCGTCGTGACGCTCGCCATGAGCCCGGCCGAACGCGTCTCGGCGCTGGCCGCGGCCAAGGGGGCGTCGACCACCGACATCACGGTCTGCGTGCTCGAACGCCCCCGCCACGAGGAGATGATCGCCGAGATCCGGTCGACCGGGGCCGCGATCCGGCTCATCACCGACGGCGACGTGGCGGGCGTCATGCATTGCGCCGAGCCGCACATCACCGGCATCGACATGTACATGGGCTCGGGCGGGGCGCCCGAGGGGGTGCTGGCGGCCGCCGCGCTCAAGTGCATGGGCGGGCAGATCTTCGGCCGTCTTCTATTCCGCAACGACGACGAGCGCGCGCGGGCGAAGGCGGCGGGGATCACCAACCTCGACCGGGTCTACACCCGCGACGACATGGTGACGAAGGACGTGATCTTCGCCGCGACCGGCGTGACGGACGGCTCGCTCCTGCCCGGCATCAAGCGCGAGATCGGCTGGCTCGAGGCGCAGACGATCCTGATGCGGTCCAAGACCGGGTCCGTCCGGCGGATGATCTACCGCAACCCGACGCAGTAAGGGGATGCTGGCGGACCCCTTGGCCCCGGCCTTCCTTGGCGTCGACCGCTCGCTCTCGGGCCGCCGCTGGGTGGGGCCGAACGCCGAGGACGACCGGCTGGCCGAGGCGATGGCGCAGGTCACGCGGCTCGCCGATCCGGTCTGCCGGGTGCTCGCGCGCTTCCGGGTCGCACCCGAGGCGGCGGCCTCCTTCCTCGCTCCCGCGCTTCGCGACCTCCTGCCCGATCCGCGCTCCCTGCGCGACATGGAGGTGGCCGCACGGCGCTTCGTGCGGGCGGTGAAGGCGGGCGAGCGGATCGCCGTCTTCGCGGACTACGACGTGGACGGCGGCGCGTCTGCGGCGCTTCTCATCGCGTGGCTCCGCGAAATGGGACAGACCGCCACGCTCTACATCCCCGACCGCATCGACGAGGGATACGGGCCGAACGTGCCCGCCATGGCCGCGCTCGCCCGCGACCACGGCCTCATCGTCTGCGTGGACTGCGGCACGCTTTCCCACGAGCCCATCGCGGCGGCCAGGGGCGCGGATGTCATCGTGCTCGACCACCACCTGGCGGGCGAGACGCTGCCCCCGGCGGTGGCGGTCGTGAACCCCAACCGGCAGGACGAGGACCGGAGCCTCGGCCACCTCTGCGCCGCGGCGGTGGTGTTCCTGATGCTGGTGGAGGCGAACCGGCAGCTGAGGGAGGACGGCGTCACGGGGCCGAACCTTCTCGACATGCTCGACCTCGTGGCGCTCGCCACGGTGGCGGACGTGGCGCCGCTGACCGGGGTCAACCGCGCCTTCGTGCGGCAGGGACTGGCGGTGATGGCGCGGCGCCGGCGCCCGGGGCTCGTGGCGCTCGCGGACGTGGCGCGGCTCACGCAGGCGCCGACGGCGTATCATCTGGGCTACGTGCTCGGCCCGCGCGTCAACGCGGGCGGGCGGATCGGCCGCGCGGACCTCGGCGCGCGGTGTCTCGCGACGGAGAGCCCCGCCGAGGCGCAGGCGATGGCGCAGCGGCTCGACGAGCTCAACGCCGAGCGGCGCGAGATCGAGGCGCGGGTGCGCGAGGCGGCGCTGGAGCAGGCCGAGGCGCGGGGTATGGACGGGGCGCTCGTCTGGGCGGCGGGCGAGGGCTGGCATCCGGGGGTCGTGGGGATCGTGGCCGCGCGGCTCAAGGAGGCCGCGAACCGGCCCGCCGTGGTGATCGGCTTCGACGGGGACGAGGGCAAGGGCTCGGGCCGGTCGGCGCCGGGGATCGACCTTGGCGCGGCGATCCAGCGGCTCGCGGCGGAGGGGCTGATCCAGAAGGGCGGCGGGCACAGGATGGCGGCGGGGCTGTCGCTCACGCGCGCGCAGCTTGAACCCGCCATGGCGCGGCTTGGGGAGCTTCTGGCACGCCAGGGCGCGGGCGCGCTGGGTCCGCGCGACCTGACGCTCGACGGGCTCCTCATGCCGGGAGCCGCCACGGCGGAGCTCTGCGAGGTGATCGAGACGGCGGGGCCCTTCGGCATGGGCGCCCCGGCGCCGCGCTTCGCCTTCCCCGACTGCGCGATCCGGCATGTCCGGAGGGTGGGCGAAGGGCACCTGAAGATCGGCCTCTCGGACGGGATGGGCGCGACCCTCGACGCCATCGCCTTCGGCGCGTTCGAGGGCCCTCTCGGGCCCGCGCTCGAGTCCGCGGGGGGCGCGCGCTTCCACCTGGCGGGCCGGATCGAGACGCACGACTGGAACGGGCGGCGGAGCGTGCAACTGCGGCTCGAGGACGCCGCGCCGGCGGCGGCCAAAATGCGGTGAGGAGGGCGAAAAATCCTCTTGCCCTCGCCCGAGGCACCCTCTAGATACCCGCGCACGGCAGGCATGGCCCGTTCGTCTATCGGTTAGGACGTCAGGTTTTCAACCTGAAAAGAGGGGTTCGATTCCCCTACGGGCTGCCACTTCCTCCGCAACGTTCGAAGAGAAACCTTCTCACGATGGGCCATCGATGAGAGGGCGAGGTGCCGGCATTCACAGCAGCATCGAGGTTCAGCCGCCCGGCAATCGCCTGGCGAGCGCGGGATTGCCACGCCCGGATTGCAAACCGGGGACTGGACTGCCTTGGGTCCGCGTCCGTCGCACCAGAGCGCAGGGGATCTAGTGCGGATCGCGGAAGGATACCTTCCAGGAACCAGAGGTTTGGAGGCTGCAGTCATGCAGCCTCCGCCCCCGAACCGGTAATGGTTCGGACTGCCCGACAGCGAGGGACAAAACGCGTCGGGCGGATCTGCCTGCTCCTTTCAGAGGCTCCGGCTGGCAAAGAGTGCGACGGAACGGCTGATCGGCCGCAGTCTTTCCTCGGTCAATGCCTCGAAGCGGGGTTCAAGGGGGTCGGTGATCAGTGTGGCGATGATCGCGGCCATGATGAAGTTCCTGTGTGTGAGTGGTGTGGCCCCTGCAGATTCATGTTTGAAAACGGCTGTTTTCTGACGAAGCCGAGAAACTGTTGCGCCACTTTGCCGGAGGTTGATCGGCCAATGACTTCCGGGCCTGAGGATTGACGGCACGCGGGCAACGAGCGCCGTGGAACTGCGGCGAAAGTCAGGCGTCGGGGTTTCTCAGGTCCCGACGCAACCCGGAATCACGGGCTATCGCCCGATCCCCAGACGCATCCAGCGAAAGATGCTCATGAGGACAAGGGTCGAAACGACAAGACCGATCACGTCGCCAAGGGCATAGAGGACCACGACTTCGGACAGTTCGGCCGACGTCATGTACCCGGAGAACACGAAGGTCTGACCGACCGAATTCAGGACCGAGGCCAGAACCCCGGCCCCCAGCAGCCAGCGCCAGCTTGCGGTCAACGACGGTGTCGCGCGTCCGCCTGCCGAAAGCCCTCGCAGAACCGCAAGGGCAACCGGCGCGCAGAAGGCACCGACGAGCAACGACTGGACGATCACGGGCCTCAGAAGCTCCCGCGTCTCGAGCGGCGTGAAGAGGAGCTCCGCCGCGACCGCCCCCATGAACAGCGGGAGAGCAGCACGCCACCCGCACAGCCATGCCGTGAGAACGCGCACGCCGTGCGGCAGATAGATCAGACTCGCGAAGACCGTGAGTTCCGGGAGAAGCCGCTCCTGGAGGGGAGTGACGAGCCACGCGGTCAAGCCGTGGCTGAGAACATACGCCGCGACGATGTATGCTCCGACGCGCAACCCGCAGGACACGATGCCTCCGGAGAGCCTGCTGTCGCTCGGACCGATCAAAAAAGCCCCGCTTCCCGGGGCGGCAATTTCAAGCCCTGTCCCGGCCGGACCAACGATTATCCGGAGAGGCGGTCATGACGCAAGACGTAGAACTTGGCCGATGAACCTTCCGCCGTCTGCAGAAGACCAAGCGACATCAGGTTCTTCAACCCCCGATAATAGGTGGCCTGCGCCAGCGGGGCCACCAGCCAATGCCCACGAAGGCGTTCCGCTTCAATGACGGTTCCCGGCGTGTCGGAGAGACTGTGCGCGGCCACCACGATCGCGCGCTCGACATCAGGGAGCTGGTCAAGACCGATTTCGCGCTCGAGTTGCAGAAGCATCTCCTTGAGGAGCAACACCGCGTTCAGTCGGTCCATTCTCATTCCACCTTTCTCGGATTTCAGCCGCTCCAGAAAATCAACAGGCGATGCTGAAAAGGTCTCAGAATGATAATTTCCGTAGAAGCCGGGCCTCGGTGTGGTAAACGGAGTGTCGCGACGGTACGTGTTGTGAGTGGCGTCGCCTTCGAGACAATCGAAGCCGGCTCCGGGAGCGTGGCGCTCCCGGGGCCACCTCTTGCCCCTCTTGGGGGGATCCCGGCGCCGGATGCAGGTGAAGTAGTCGTGAAGGTCCTCGCCTGACGGCGCGCGGTTCTCCGGGACCGACGGGGCAGAGCCGAAAGCGGAGGCGAATGGCGCCCAAAGGGCATGCAGGATGGACCTGCGCACGGAGCGGGCTGACGCGTTGCCAGCCGGCCGAGGTCCCAGAGCGCATTCGGTCGGGAAGATGTTCGGGCGCTGGGCACAGGAGTGTTCCGCCTCGCCGGTCGGTGGCACCCCGCGCGTCAGCATCCGTCCGCCCGCAGCTCGGCGTCACCGGCTGCGGCCTTGTCGGCACTTGGGCATGCCCGGAAATCGCAGGCAGACCATGCGCGTGCAATTGCCGGACCTATCGCATCCGACATACCGTCATTTGCAGTCGAGTCCACCGTCCGAACTCCTTGTCATCCAAGGGGCGGCTTGTGCCGAAAGATGTGCATTCTCGAGGTCGTCGGCATCTTTGATGTGCCGTGGGAATTCAACGACGAATTCCACAAGGAATATATTCACACCCGTCTGGGTAGAGAGTCAAGCTCTACCGCACGGTGAAATTACCTCTACTCACGGGCGACCCGACTATCGGCGCGTCTGAATGTCTCTCAGGAGGCCGAGAAGCTGGCGGCGTGCGGGACCGGACATTCTTGCAAATGCGCGGAGCAACAACATGGTCTCCCGCTCCGTCCAAATGTCTTGATTGTCGAGCGGGAGATCGTCGTCAATCCCCATTTCATCGAAGAAGTAGCTGGCTGACGTATGAAGCGCGTGCGCCAGCTCCACAAGGCGCGATGCGGAAACGCGATTGACGCCGGACTCGTACTTGTGAATTTGCTGCGGAGCCAACCCGACAGCGCGCCCGAGGTCCGCCTGGGTCAGGCCGACGAGCCAACGCCGCCGGCGAATCCGCCGCCCCACGTGAACATCGATTGGATGGGGACTGACGTCCGAATTCCTGTCCATCTTGCACTCGCTCATTGCCGGCGCGACACTCGCGCGACAGACGTCAGGGGACAGCCACGAGAACCGTGATCGGAGAACCCGAAGCCCCGGAACCAGGTCAGTGTAGAAAGAGGACGTCGCGCACCGCTCTGCCGGCCGTTTCCGACGACACGAGTTCAAGGTGATGACCGCGCGCTCCGGTGACGGCCGTCAGGCGACGCCGCGATCCGTCGGCACGGGCCGCGCCCTGAGGCTCAGGGAACCTGGCGAACTCCGAAGCCCGGAACGCCCGCCGCGATGCGGGACCGATGGCCGGGGCGCCTCCAGTCGAGGCTCTCGCGCAGCCGGTGGAGCTTGGCGGCGTTGCGGTCGCGGGCCGTCACGCGCATCCAATGCTTGGCCAGGAATAGAATCTGGGCAATGCAGACGATTACGATTCCACTGGTGACCATCTCGCCTCACTCCTTGCACGATGTTCCGGTGGATCGTCAGCATGTTCCCGGGAGCCGACCACGACGACGCCTCGCGTTGCCCTGGCCGCTCCGGGAACTCACCCTGCTCCTGTACACGCGGAGCCCACACACCTTCACCACACACACTCACTCAACTCGACACGACAACCGACTTCACTCGTCACCGTCACCGCAGGTGCCACACTCCTGACTGATGACCCGTCACCACACACACACGAACCCGAACACTCGTTACGTCACTTGTTACGCAGACCACTCACTCGTCTTGAAGCGTTTGTCGGCGATTCGCCGAATCCGTTCAATTCGACAAAAATTCACGCCGATCAGATGATCGATCATACGCCAATGGATGATAATTCATCCATCGCCGCATCCGTTCAGAGGAACGATCAGGCCATTCGGGTCACCTGCTCCCCTGGAAACGTCCCCCCGGAACTTCGCCGCAGACGCGGGGGGCGTGTCTTGCGCGGACGAGGCCACTCGTGCTCCTGATGGGCGCAGGCAAGGAGGAGGCGGTTCATGTCGCTCGATCTGTCGGGAGAGGCCTTCGAGGCGGCGCTGGCGCCGCTTCGGGTCGCAAAGTCGATGCCCGCGGAGGTCTATACCTCCGGTGCCATCTTCGCGGCCGAGCGGGAGCGGATCTTCCTGCGGCACTGGTTCCTCCTCGGGCGCGAGGATCAGTGGCCGGAGGTGGGCAACTACAGGGCGTTCGACACGCAGGGCGGGCCGATCTTCGTCGTGCGCGGGCAGGACGGCGTGCTGCGCTGCTTCGCCAACTACTGCCGGCACCGCGGCTCGCTGCTCCTGCAGGGGTCCGGCAACACGGGGCGGCGGATCATGTGCCCCTATCACGCCTGGTCCTACTTCAGCGACGGGCGGCTCTACGGCTGCCCCGACATGCAGGACGCCGAGGGGTTCGACCGGACCGAGAACGGGCTCGTGGCGCTGCAGTGCGAGACCTGGGCGGGCTTCGTCTTCGCCAACTTCTCCCACGACGGGCCGAACCTGAGGGAGCATCTGGGCGACCTGCCGGATCGGCTCGCCTCGCACCGGCCGGATGAGCTGCGCTGCACCTGGACCGTGGACATCCCTGTCGCCTGCAACTGGAAGCTGGTGCTCGAGAACGCGATGGAGACCTACCACACGGGCACCGTCCATCGCGACACCGTTGGTGCGCAGGTCCAGAGGCCCATCCCGACGACGGGCGACTGGCTCTGCATGCAGGTGCTGGCGGGGCGGAGCATCGCGACGCTCGACCGGAGCGTGCCGCCCTTCGACCCCATCGAGGGGCTGGACGAGGACGCGCGGCAGGGGACCTACTTCACCATCATCCATCCCACGACGCAGTTCGCCGTGGCGCAGGACTGCCTGTGGTGGCTGAACGTCAAGCCCGTCGCCGTGGACCGCAGCATCGTGGAGATCGGCGGGTGCTTCCCCGAGGCGACGGTCGCGCTGCCCGATTTCGCGGCACGGGCGCGGCCCTACTACGATCGGTGGGAGCGGGTGGCGCAGGAGGATCTGGGCGTGCTCGAGAACCAGCAGAAGGCGCTGTCCTCGGCGCTGTTCCGCCCCGGGCCGCTGTCGGGGCGGGACGACATGGTGCAGGCGGCGGGCCGGTGGCACATCGCGCAGTTGCTCGGGCGGTGAGGATCGGGGCAGACTGACCGGGAGGAGGATCCGCCATGCCCGAGATACCGCCTGTCTGCGACTTCGGCTGGAAAGCCCCCGGCTTCCGGCTGCCCGCGACGGACGGGCGGGTCTACGCCTTCTCGGACATCCGGGGGTCGAAGGGCACGCTCGTGATGTTCATCTGCAACCACTGTCCCTACGTCCTTGCGGTGATCGACCGGATCGTGCGGGACGCGCGGGACCTTCAGGCTCTGGGGATCGGGGTGGCGGCGATCTGTTCGAACGATGCCGCCGCCTACCCCGCCGACAGCTTCCCGAAGATGCGGGAAATGGCGGAGGCGCACGGCTTTCCCTTCCCCTACCTTCAGGACGAGACGCAGGACGTGGCGCGCGCCTGGGGTGCGGCCTGCACGCCCGACTTCTTCGGCTTCGATGCGGGCGGCGGCCTGCAGTACCGCGGGCGGCTCGACGCCTCGCGGCGGGAGGCGGGACCTCCGGACCTGCGCCGCGACCTCTACGAGGCGATGCGGCAGGTGGCGGAAACCGGCGCGGGGCCGCGCGAGCAGGTGGCCTCCATGGGCTGTTCGATCAAGTGGAAGGCGTGAGCTAGCCTGCCGCGCGCAGGCGCGGCGCGTCGCCGAACCCGGCGCGGTAGAGGCGGTCGATGGTCTCCGACAGCGTGACGAGGCGGTGGGCGGTGGGGTCGAACCCCTGCCCCGCCGCGAGCGCCTCCGCCCAGGCGACCGCCGTGCGCCCGCCCCAGTCGTCGGGCGGGGCGGCGATGCGCGTGGTGGCGGTGCCGCGGTGGTGGTGCGCCTCGAAGTCCGAGAAGGAGCCGCCGATGTTGCGAAGCGACAGGCCGCCCTCGGTGCCGTGGAGGTCGACGGCGATGACCGCGTCCCGGCCGGCGTGGAGGTTCCACGAACAGGCGATGCGCGCCGTGGCGCCGTCCGGGAAGCGGAGGGTGGCGGTGGCGTGATCCTCGAGGCCCGGCGCGCCCAGGCGCCGGCCCCTTGCGTGGAGGTCGGCGGCGACCTCCGTGGGGGTGGTCCCGAACAGCCCGAGCGCGAGGTCCACGAGGTGGGTGCCCAGGTCCATGAGCGCCCCGCCCCCCGAAAGCGCGAGGTCGTAGAACCACGGCTTGTCCGGTCCGTAGGCGTTGTGGAACGTGAAGTCGGCGGCGAAGGGGCGGCCGATGCCGCCTGCCTCCAGCACCTCGCGCATCGCCGTCATGGCGGCAGTGCGCGGGTAACAGAGGTCGACGCCAAGCAGGCGGTCCGCCTCCCGTGCCGCCGCGACGACCCGCGCGGCCTCCGCCCCGGTGCGGCCGAGCGGCTTCTGGCAGAAGACAGCCGCGCCGGAGGCCAGCGCCGTGAGCGACTGATCGGCGTGGAGCGCCGAGGGGCTGGCGATGACGATGCCGTCGAGGTTCAGCGCGAGCAGGTCGTCGAAGCGAGAAACGCGCGCCGCGCCTGGGGCGTCGACGGTGGCGAGAGCCTCGGGCGAGGGGTCCTGGAGCGCTGCGATCTCCACCGTCCCCGAGGCCGCGATGGCGGCGAGGCGATGGCGTCCGATCCACCCGAGGCCCGCGAATCCGACCCGCGGCCTCATGCGCCGCACCGCACCCAGGCCTTCACGAACCCGGCCGGACGGTCCCGCGCGGCGTCGAGCGCATCCCCGAGGCGATCGAGCGGGAAGGCATGCGTGACGAGCGCGTTCAGGTCGATCCGACCCGCCGCCACCGCCTCCACCGCCTCGCGCAGGCCGCGGCGGTAGGCTTCCGGCGCGCGCTCGTGCGCGTTGACCACGTCGATCCCGCGCCAGTTCCACTGCTGGAGGTTCACCTGACGCGGTCCGTCCTGGTGGTACCCGGCGATCACGAGCCGCCCGCCCTCCGCGACGATCTCTCCCGCAAGGTCGAGCGCGGGCTGGCTGCCCACCGCTTCGATCACCACGTCGCAGAGGCGGCCCATCGTCAGCTCGCGGATGTCGGAGACGGCGGCGTTGGGGTCGCGCGCGTCGAAGGTGCGGGCGGCACCCATGCGGCGGGCGAGGATGCGGGCGGGTTCGCTGCGGGAGAGCGCGAAGACCTGCGCCCCCTGCCCCGACGCGAGCCGCGTGAGCGCGGCGCCGAGGAAGCCCACGCCCACCACGGCCACCCGGTCCCCGGGCACGATGGCGCTGCGGCGGAGGATGTTCATCGCGCAGGCGAAGGCCTCGCCCGGAAAGGGAAGCCCGTCGAGCGCGGGCGGCAGGAGGACCGCGTCGGCGGCCTTCACCACATCGTGGCTCGCGTAGCTCGCCTGCCCGAGGATCGCGACGCGGTCGCCGGGCGCGAGGTCCACGACCCGCTCTCCCACCGCGTCCACGACGCCCCAGCCCTCGTGGCCGAGGCCGCCGGGCGCGGTCGGGAACTCCATCCAGTCGGGCCCCGCCCAGGGGGTGAGGTTCGAGGCGCAGACGCCGCAGCCTTCCAGGCGGACGCGCACCTCGCCTTCGCCCGGCTCGGGCAGCGGGAGGGAGACGATCTCGATCCGGCCCGGGCCCGTCAGGCGGGCGGCGGTCAGGCGCGTTGCGGCGGGGGCGGTACCCGGGGCGATCTGGGCGACATGGCGGTTCACTGGCTTCTCCTTCGGGCGGCGGGCGCGACCCTCGCACCTGCCCGCCGAACGAGGCGGAGGGCGTCCCGGTTCCTGAAGAAGCGAGGCGAACGACGCCCCGCAAGTGGCGGCGGCGGGCCGGGAACATTCCCACGGACGCGCCGTTGAGGGAGCGCGACCTTCTTCAGCTTCCTGAACGGGATCATCATGACGCGACTGCTCGTGACCGGCGGATGTGGCTTCATCGGACGGCACGTGGCGGCGGAGCTTCTCGCCCACGGCCATGAGGTCCGGCTCTACGACTCGCTCGTGGAACAGGTGCATGGCGGGCGGGACCCCGCCGTCCCGGACGACGCGGAGGTCGTCATCGGCGACATGCGCGACGCGGGCAGCCTGAAACGCGCGCTGCGCGGCTGCGACGGGGTGATCCACCTCGCCGCCGAGGTGGGCGTGGGCCAGTCGATGTACGAGATCGCGCGCTACGTCGGGGCGAACGACCTCGGCACGGCGGTGCTGCTCGAGGCTCTGATCGAGGCGCCGGTCGAGCGGGTCGTCGTCGCCTCCTCCATGAGCATCTACGGCGAGGGGTGGTACACCACGCGCGACGGGCGGAAGCTCGACGCCGTGCGCCGGCGCGCGGAGGACGTGCGTGCGGGCCGCTGGGAGCCGGTGACGGACGCCTGGGAGCCGCTGACCGCCGTCCCGACGGGCGAGGAGAAGCGGCCCGACCTCGCCTCGATCTACGCGCTCACGAAGTACGCGCAGGAGCGCGCGGTGATGATCTTCGGCGAAACCTACGAGACGGACGCCGTGGCGCTCAGGCTCTTCAACGTGTTCGGGGCGGGACAGGCGCTGTCGAACCCCTACACCGGCGTGCTCGCCAACTTCGCCTCCCGGATCGCGAAGGGCGCGGCGCCCACGGTCTTCGAAGACGGGGCGCAGCGGCGGGACTTCGTGCATGTGGAGGACGTGGCCCGCGCCTTCCGGCTCGCCTGGGAAGTCCCGGAAGCGGCGGGCGAGGTGTTCAACGTGGGCTCCGGCCGGGCCTACACGATCCGTCAGGTGGCCGAGCTTCTGGCCCGCGAGATGGGGCGCGAGGACCTTGCTCCCGAGGTGCTGGGCAAGGCGCGGGCGGGTGACATCCGCAACTGCTTCGCCGACATCGCGAAGGCGCGGAAGGTGCTGGGGTTCGAGCCGGCAATGCGGCTCGAAACGGCGCTCGGCCCCTTCGTCGACTGGGTCAGGGGCGAGGCGGTGGAGGACCGCAACGCCCAGATGCGCCGGGAGCTCGAAGCGCGGAGGCTCGTGTCGTGACCGCGCGGGAGGTTGGCTTCGTCGAATGGTTCCGCCCGGGAGAGCACGAACGCGTCGAGGAAGTGATCGCGGGCCTCGCCGCCGCCGGAGCGACGCGGCTCAGGACGCATGTGTCCTGGGCGGAGTTCCATACCGACGGCGGGCCTGTCTGGTTCGACTGGCTGATCCCGACTCTCGGGCGGGCCTTCGACCTCCTTCCTTGCGTCCATTACACGCCACCGTCGCTGTCGCGCACCGGTCGCACCTCGGGCGCGCCGCGCGAACTCAGGGCCTATGCGGACTTCATCGATGGGTTGCTCACGCGCCACGGAACCCATTTCAGCCATGTCGAGCTCTGGAACGAGCCCAACAACCTCCTCGACTGGGACTGGCGCGAGGACCAGGACTACCTGCTCTTCTGCGAAATGGCGGGCGCGGCCGCCCACTGGGTGCGGGAGCGCGGGTGGAAGCCGGTGCTGGGCGGCCCCTGCCCCTTCGATCCGCTCTGGCTCGACCTCATGGGCGAACGCGGGCTTCTTCACCTCTGCGCGGCCGTGGGGTTCCACGGCTTCCCCGGCACCTGGGACAGCGAGGAGGCGGGCTGGCACGGCTGGGACATGCACCTGGGCGAGATGCGGGCGGTGCTTGACCGCTGGAACCCGGAGGCCGAGGTCTGGATCACGGAGACTGGCTATTCGACCTGGCGGAACGACGAGATGGAGCAGGCCCGCCGCTTCGCCCGCGCGGTCGAGGCGACGGCCGACCGGCTCTACTGGTACGGCTGGCGCGACCTGCCGCCCGATGTCCCCGTGCAGGAGGGGCTGTGGTTCGATCCGCGCCACTACCACCTCGGCGCGGTGACGGCTGGGAACCAGCCGAAGCTGCTGGCGCGGCTTCTGACGGCGGGCGGGGTCGCGCGGGTGCGGGAGGTCACGCGGCTCGCCGCGCCCCGGCTCGCGCCCAGCGTCCGGCCGGCGGCGGTGACGGGAGGCGCAGGGTTCATCGGGGCGAACCTCGCGGACGCCCTGCTGTCGGGCGGCGAGGAGGTGCTGATCCTCGACAACCTGAGCCGCGCGGGGGTGGAGGACAACCTGTCCTGGCTGGTGGAGCAGCACGGCGCGCGGGTGCATTTCGTGCCCGCCGATCTCCGTCAGGAAAGCGGGCTGGCCGAGGTGGTGGCCGATGCTTCCTCGGTCTTCCACCTTGCCGCGCAGACGGCGGTGACGACGAGCCTCGCGCGGCCGGTCGACGATTTCGAGGTGAACGCGCGGGGGACGGTCAACCTGCTGGAAGCCGTCCGCGCGACGGGGCGAGCGGTTCCGGTGGTCTTCGCCGGGACGAACAAGGTCTACGGCGCGCTCGCCGACGTGGGCATGGCGGACGGCGAGCGGCATCTGCCGGCCGACCCCGCGCTGCGCCGCCACGGCCTCGGCGAGGACCGTCCGCTCGACTTCTGCACGCCCTACGGCTGCTCGAAGGGCGTGGCCGACCAGTACGTGCTCGACTACGCGGCCTCCTACGGGCTGCCGACGGCCGTGCTGCGGATGAGCTGCGTCTACGGCCCGCGGCAGTTCGGGACGGAGGATCAGGGCTGGGTCGCGCATTTCGCGATCCGGGCGCTCGAGGGGCGCGAGATCGCCATCTTCGGCGACGGGCGGCAGGTGCGCGACGTGCTCCACGTCTCGGACGCGGTGACGGCCTACCTCGACGTGCGCGAGCGGATCGGGGGGCTGAAGGGCCGTGCGTTCAATCTGGGCGGCGGCGCTGCGAACGCGGTCAGCCTCCGTGACGTGCTGGACGAGATCGGGCGCATCACGGGACGCGCGGTGCAGGTCAGCCACCACGACTGGCGGCCCGGGGATCAGCCCTGGTTCGTCGCCGACACACGGGCACTCGAAGCCCAGACCGGCTGGCGGGCGCGGACCGGATGGCGGGACGGGCTGCGGGACCTGACGGCGTGGCTCGCGCGCAACCGGATCGAGACGGCTCCCCCCAGCAGGGAAAGGCGGCGGGCATGACACGGCTTCTGATGACGATCGACGCGGCCGGGGGCATCTGGCGCTATGCCATGGACCTCGCCCGCGGGCTCAGGGCGCATGGGGTGGAGACGGCGTTCCTGGGCTTCGGCCCGCGCCCCAGGGCCGAGGCGGAGGCCGAAGCCATGCGGATCGGTCCGCTCGACTGGTCGGACCTCCCGCTTGACTGGATGGCCGGAGACGTCCGCGGGCTGGCGGACGTGCCGGTCGCAATCGCCGGGGCCGCACGGCGGGCGCGGGCGGACATCGTGCAGGTCAACGTGCCCTCGCAGGCGGCGGGGCTTGCCTCCGACGTGCCGGTCGTGGCGGTGCATCATTCCTGCGTCACGACATGGTTCCGCGCGGTGCGCGGCGCGCCCCCGCCCGAGGACTGGGCCTGGCAGGCGGCCTTGACGCGGACGGGGCTCGACCGGGCGGAGGCGGTCGTGGCGCCGTCCGTCGCGCACGGGAGGGCGGTCGCGGCGGCCTATGGAGCGCGGAGCCTGCGGGTCGTGCCGAACGGCGTGGAGGCGGCGGAATCCGAACTGGCAGGCGGCGCCTACATCGCCGCCTCCGGGCGCTGGTGGGACGAGGGGAAGGGCGGCGGGACGCTCGATGCCGCGGCGGGGGCGACGCTCTGGCCGGTGGTGATGGCGGGATCGGTGCGCGCGCCGGGCGGCGGGGTGTTTTCGCCGCGCCATGCGTCGGCCACAGGCCCCCTGCCCCACGCGGCGGCCGAGGCGCTGGTGCGAAGCGCGGCGGTCTTCGTGGCGCCCTCGCTCTACGAGCCGTTCGGTCTGGCCGTGGCCGAGGCCGCCCGCGCGGCGCGGCCGCTCGTCCTGTCGGACATCCCCACCTTCCGGGAGCTCTGGGGCGATGCCGCGCTCTACGTTCCGCCCGGAGAGGCCGAGGCGCTGGCGTCGACCGTCAACTGCCTCGCCGCCGATCCCGAGCTGCGCCGCACCCTGGGCCGGACGGCGCAGGTCCGCGCGCGCCGCTTCACGGTGGCGGCGCAGGCGCGGGCGATGGCCGAGGTCTACGGCCACGTGATCGCCCGCCGCGCGGTCGAGGAAGCGCGGTGATGCGGTTCCTCTTCTACACCCATTCGCTGGTGTCCGACTGGAACCACGGGAACGCCCATTTCCTGCGCGGCGTGATGCGGGAGCTGCAGCGCCGCGGGCATCAGGCGCGGGCGCTGGAACCGGCGGGCGGCTGGAGCCGGACGAACCTCCTGTCCGACGCCGGTCCGGCTGCGGAAGACGCCTTCGCGGCGCGCTTTCCCGACCTGCGATCCGATGTCTACGGCGCCGGCTTCGACCATGAGGCGGCGCTCGACGCCGCGGACGTGGTGGTGGTGCACGAATGGACCGACCCCGCGCTTGTCGCCCGGATCGGGCGCGCCCGGGCCGAGGGCGGGCACTTCGCCCTGCTCTTCCACGACACGCACCACCGCGCGGTGACGCGGGAGGGGGAGATCCGGGCGCTCGACCTGTCAGCCTACGACGCGGTTCTCGCCTTCGGGGAGTCGCTCCGCGCCCGCTACCTGCGCGCGGGCTGGGGGCGGCAGGTCGTGACCTGGCACGAGGCCGCGGACACGACCGTCTTTCATCCGCTGGCGGAGGAGACGGCGGATGGCGATCTCGTCTGGGTCGGCAACTGGGGCGACGGGGAGCGGGCGGCGGAGCTGCACGAGTTCCTTGTTGAGCCGGTGCGGGCGCTGGGGCTGCGGGCGACGGTGCACGGTGTGCGCTATCCGGAGGCCGCGCGCGAGATGCTGCCGGAGGCCGGGGCCGACTATCGCGGCTGGATCGCGAATGCGGACGTCCCGCGCGCCTTCGCGCGCCACAAGGTGACGGTGCATGTCCCACGCGGGCCGTACGTGGCGGAGCTCCCGGGCATCCCGACGATCCGTCCCTTCGAGGCGATGGCCTGCGGCATCCCCCTCGTCAGCGCGCCCTGGGACGATGTGGAGGGCCTCTTCCGCCCCGGCGACTACCTCACCGCCTCGACGGGGGCCGAGATGCGCCGGAAGCTCGACCTTCTCGTCCGCGACCCCGAGGCGCGGGCAGAGATCGCCGGACGCGGGCGCGAGACGATCCTTGCGCGCCATACCTGCCGCCACCGGGTGGACGAGCTCCTCGCCGCGCTCCGCGGGCTCGACCTCGTGGCGCCGGAGCGGAGGAGCGCCTGATGCGGATCGCCTTCTACGGATCGAGCCTGCTGTCCGCCTACTGGAACGGCGCGGCCACCTACTACCGGGGGATGCTCCAGTCCCTCTCGCGGCTGGGCTACGAGATCACGTTCCTCGAACCCGACGTGCACGACCGGCGGGCGCACCGCGACATCGACCCGCCCGACTGGTGCGAGGTGGTGGTGTGGGACGGCACGCACGACGCGCTGAAGGCGGCGGCGGCCCGGGCGGCGGAGGCCGACATCGTCGTGAAGGCGAGCGGCGTGGGGTATGAGGACGACCTTCTCCTGTCTGAGGTCATGCAGGCGGCGCGGCCCGGGGCGATGCGCGTCTTCTGGGACGTGGACGCCCCCGCGACGCTGGCGGAACTCAGGGCCGCGCCTGCGCATCCGCTCCGGCGGCTGCTGCCGGAGCTCGATCTCGTCCTGACCTACGGCGGCGGCGATCCGGTGGTGCGCGACTACCGCGCGCTCGGCGCGCGCGAGGTCGCGCCGATCTACAACGCGCTCGATCCCGCGACGCATCACCCTGCCCCGCCGGACGCCCGCTTCGCCGCCGACCTCGGCTTCCTCGGCAACCGGCTGCCCGACCGGGACGCCCGCGTGCGGGAGTTCTTCCTCGGCCCGGCAGAGGCCCGGCCGGACATGGCGTTCCTCATCGGCGGATCGGGGTGGGAGGACGTGGCGATGCCCGCAAACGTCCGCAAGATCGGCCATGTGCCGACCGCGTTGCACAACGCGTTCAACGCCACGCCCCGGATGGTCCTGAACGTCGCCCGGGACAGCATGGCGTCCAACGGCTTCTCGCCTGCCACACGGGTCTTCGAGGCGGCGGGCGCGGGCGCGTGCCTCATCACCGACGCCTGGGAGGGGATCGACCGGTTCCTCTCCCCCGGGCACGAGGTACTGGTCGCGCGGGACGGTGCGGAGGTGGCGGCACTCCTCGACCGGGTGACGGCGGCCGAGGCCTCGGCCATCGGGCAAGCCGCGCTTGACCGGGTGCGGGGCGAACACACCTACGACCGCCGCGCGGCGGAGGCGCATCGCCTCTTCCGCCGCGCGCGGGGGACGGCGGAGGCGGCGGAATGACCCGGACGCTCGACTTCGTCGTCCTTGGCCTGTCGCTGACCTCGTCCTGGGGCAACGGCCACGCCACCACCTACCGCGCGCTGATCGCGGGTCTCGCGGCGGAAGGGCACCGGGTGCTCTTCCTCGAACGCGACGTGCCCTGGTATGCCGACAACCGGGACGTGCCGGACCCCGACTTCTGCGAACTCGCGCTCTACCGCACGCTTCCCGAACTGATGGGACGCTTCGGCGGGCGGATCGCCCGGGCGGACGCGGTGATCGTGGGCTCCTACGTCCCCGAGGGTGCCGCCCTGATCGACCGGCTCGTAGCCGAGGGCGTCCGCCCCCTGCTCTTCTACGACATCGACACGCCCGTGACCCTGTCCGCGCTCGACCGGGGCGAGACCGCGCACCTGCGGCGCGACCAGATCCCGTGCTTCGACGCCTACCTGTCGTTCTCGGGCGGGTCCGTGCTCGACCATCTCGAGACGCGGCGAGGGGCGCGGCGGGCCGAGGCGCTTTACTGCGCGGTGGACCCCGACCGCTACACCCATGCGCCCGACAGCGTGGCGCGGTGGGACATGGGCTACCTCGGCACCTATTCCGACGACCGCCAGCCGGGGCTGGAGCGGATGCTGCTGGAGCCCGCCCGGAGGCTGCCGGAACGGCGCTTCGTCGTGGCGGGGCCGATGTATCCCGATACCGTCGACTGGCCGCCGAACGTGGAGCGGATCGAGCATCTGCCGCCCAACCGGCACGCGGCCTTCTACAACGCGCAGCGCTTCACGCTGAACGTCACGCGCGCCGACATGCGCCGCATGGGTTGGAGCCCGAGCGTGCGGCTCTTCGAAGCCGCCGCCTGCGGGACGCCCATCGTCAGCGACGCCTGGCCCGGGCTGACCGACCTCTTCCCCGAGAACGAGGCCATCCTGATCGGGCGCAGCACCGATGCGGTGGTCGGCATCCTGACCGGCCTGCCCGAGGACCGGCGCCGCGCGATCGGACAGGCGGCACGGGCGCGGGTGCTGCGCTGGCATTCGGGCCGCGCCCGCGCACGGCATCTTGCGCGGATCGTGCAGGACCTGGCGGTGGAGCGGGTGGGACAATGACGGCGCAGGCGGGACGGTCCCGGAACGGCCGACGCGCCACGGCGCTCGTCGCAGGGGGCGCGGGGTTTGTCGGGTTCCACCTCGTCACCGCGCTGCTGGCGCGGGGGGACCGGGTGATCTGCGTGGACAGCTTCGTCACCGGGACCGAGGAGAATGCCTCGGACCTCTGCCGTCATGCGGACTTTCGCCTGATCCGGCAGGACGTCACCATGGCGGTCGACCCGGACGAGCCCCTGGACGTGATCTACAATCTCGCCTGCGCGGCCTCGCCCCCGCATTACCAGGCCGATCCGGTTCACACGATGCTGACGAACGTGCTCGGCACCGCGAACCTTCTCCGGCTTGCGGAGGCCAACGGCGCGCGGTTCCTCCAGGCCTCCACCAGCGAGGTCTACGGCGACCCCGAGGCGCATCCCCAGCGGGAGGACTACCGGGGGCATGTGAACTGCACCGGGCCGCGGGCCTGCTATGACGAAGGCAAGCGCGCCGCCGAGGCGCTGGTCTTCGACCACCTCCGGGCGGGAAAGGTCGATGCACGGGTCGCGCGGATCTTCAACACCTACGGGCCAAGGATGCGGTCGGACGACGGGCGGATCGTGTCGAACATGATCGTTCAGGCGCTCGAGGGACGCCCGATGACCGTCTACGGCAGCGGCTCGCAGACACGGTCGTTCTGCTACGTTGCCGATCTGGTGCGCGGGCTCGTGGCGCTGGCCGACGTGGCGACGCCTCCGGGCGGGCCGGTCAACCTTGGGAACCCCGACGAGTTCACCGTGCTGGAGCTGGCCCACATGGTGCGCGATCTGGTGGACAGCGCCTCCCCCATCGTGCACAGGCCCCTGCCCGAGGACGATCCGCGCCGGCGGCGTCCCGACATCGGGCTGGCGGAGGCGCTTCTGGGCTGGCGCCCGCGCGTGGGGCTCGACCGAGGACTGCCGCAGACGGTGGCATGGTTCGCGAGCCGGATCGGGGCGGAGGCCGACGGGCCGCGGGACGGCATCCGATGGACGGCGGCAGGCCGGACGTGACCCTGGCAGACCCTGCCCTTCAACGGAAAAGACCGCGCCCGGGTGGGGCGCGGTCTCGGAAGGGCGGAACGATCCGCTTACTGGGTGGTCGAGCCGGAGTGCTCGCGAAGAACGTCCGACACCATGCGCTCGGGCGCGTCCTCGCAGGCGCTCATGATCTCGTCGACCTGGATCTGGTCGAAGCCGACGGAGGCCATCTGCATCCCGTCGCCCGCGCCGGCGACGCCGGTCGTTCCGGTTGCGCCGGTGCCTTCAGCCGTGGCGGTGTCGCCAGTGGTGCCTGTCGTGCCCGTCGTGTCGGTCGTCCCGGTCGCAGCGCCGGCGGTCGCGTCGGTGCCTGCCGCGGTGGTGCCGGTGGTCGTCGTCGCGCCCGCATCGCCGGTGCCCGGCGCCGAGGTGCCCATGGCGCCCGAGATGCCGCCGCCCATGTCGCTGTACTGGTAGCCCGCGATGAAGTAGATCGCGCCCTCTGCGCGGTCGTCGCCGAGGTTCGCGATGTCGCCGCAGGTCATCGTGGCGGGGTTCATGCCGTCCATGGCGCTCTGTGCCTGAGCGGCACCCGAGATCCCGAGGGCAAGGGCGGTTCCGAGAAGCGCGATTGCTCGTGCCTTCATGTCGTGTCTCCTCATGACTGTTTTGGAAGTCCCCCAGCAACATCGGCGCCCGCGCGATGTTCCGGGCGGGGGGCAGGTCCCCGGCCGCTTTTCGCGTCCCGACCAACAAGGGATTGAAACGCGGCCGATTCTGGCGCAGTGGACGTCAACGGCGCGGCATCGTGCGGCCGACAACACCGGAACGTGACCGCGATGGTGACACGAGATCGGAGCCCGGCGGAGGACGCCGACACCATCGAGGCGCATCTCGAGGCGGAACTGACGCGGTATCTGGAACGCGTGCAGGCCGAAACGACGCCGCCCCGCCTTCTGGAACTCGCACGGGAATTGCAGCGCCGGCTCCGCGAACGCGGCGAGTGAGGCGCGCTCACTCCCCCCGGCGGTCCAGAGCGTCGGGGCCGAGCGCCGCGATGACCATGTTCCGCGCGCGGTTCACCCGGCTCTTCACGGTGCCCACCGCGCAGTTGCAGATCTGGGCGCTGGTCTCGTAGCTCTCGCCCAGCATGACGACGAGGATCAGCATCTCGCGGTACTGGTCAGGCAGCTGCGCCACGGCGCGCATGATCTCGTTCCCGCGGACGTTCCACTCCTGCGTCGGCGGCACGGTGGCGAGCGACGACACGCAGTCCGCCGTGCCCGTCCTCTCGCGCGCCCGCCGCGTGACGTTCGTGTAGAAGGTGTTGCGCATGATCGTGAAGAGCCATGCGCGCAGGTTCGTGCCCGGCCGGTACTTGTCGGTGTTGGCAAGCGCCTTGGTCAGGGTCTCCTGAACGAGATCCTCGTAGTCCTCGTTGCGCGTGAGGGATCGGGCGTAGGTCCTCAGGGCGGGAATGATCCGGACAACGTCCGACGAGATCTCGTCCTGTGCCTGCCGCTTCTCCCGCTCGTTCAGCATCACCACCTCCCGGACGCACACGGCGAAAACGTGCGCCCCCTGACCCGGTTCCGGGCGGATGGCGGGCATCGGCGGAAATGCTCAGATCATCGACCGCTGGTCGTCCTCGTCGGCCGCGCGGCGCAGGAGCGAGACGATCCAGTCCTCGAGAGGCACCGTCCGGTCGCGCTCGTGCAGCGTCGCGACTGCCCGTTCGAGCGCGCGTTCCACGAGCCTGTCCGCCGCCTTCGGATCGTGGACGAGAAGGCAGGCTGCAATGCGCAGCTTGGGCAGGAGGCGGACGAGATCGTCGTCCTCGCCCTCTTCGGGCATCGCGAACCTGCGCGAGAGCGTTCGGTGAACGCGGGAGTAGGAGGCGGGCTTGAGGTAGCGTTCCACCTCGCGCAGGTGGTCGGGAACGGGAACGCCGGCGTAGGCGGTGAAGAACACGAACGGGACGCGCCGGTCCAGAAGCGCCTCGGCCAGCGGGAAGGACATCTCGCCGCCGAGGTTGATGTCGAGCACGGCGGCCTCGGCCCGTTCGGCCAGCCGCAAGCCATCGGCCAGCGTGAGGGCGGGCCCGACGATCTCGGCTCCCAGACGGGCGAAGTAGTCGGCAAGGTCGCTGGCGATGAAGGCCTCGTCCTCGACGATCAGGACGCGCCGACCGCGAAGACCGCCGTCGGGATCGTTCTCGGTTTGGCGATGCTCCATGGCACAGGAACAGGCGTGTCGCAGGGCGGTTCCGGGGGGCTGCGTCGGGTGAGTCGACCGGCGCCCGGGCGCCCGTCGCAGCGAAGGCGCGGCGGGCGTGTCCAACCGGGAGCAACGGCCCCGATTGTTCACCGAACGTAGCGGACGGGCGGCGAATTCGTGGCGAAGTTTGAACTGCGGCGCCGGATAGGCAATCCATTAACCGTCGTCCCATCCGGGCTGAAGCGGAACCGGGACGGACAGTAGCGAGTGCCAGGGGCGTCGGCAGGCGCCGGCGGACCGCCTTTGGGTGGGTGTGGCGGATCGGGCCGCGGCGAAAATGCCGGCCCGATCCGTTCCAACCCGACCCGGAGCGGCAGTGTGTGTGTGAAGGCAGGACGATGGCGCATCTCATTCCGCTGGGGTTCCGGCGCGGAAGCGAGCCCGAGGAGACGCGGCGGCTGAGCCGTTCCCTCGACATCGAGGACGACGATTGCGACATCGAGCCGATCCGGCTCGTGGGACTGGAAAGCCGGACGCGGGTGACGACGGCCTTCGGCGACGTGCCTGCCCATCTCCTGCGCGTGAACGACGCGGTGCGGACCGCGGACGGTCGGTTCCTGAAGATCCGCCGGATCGACGTGCTCCAGTTCGACGGGGAGCTTCTGCGCGCGACGGCCGAGGCCTACCCGATCCGGATCGGCGCCGGCGCGTTCCGCACCGGGGTCCCGGCGCGCGACATCTACCTCGCGCCCGAACAGGTGCTCCTTGCCTCGTCCGGGTCGTTCGATTCGAGGCCGGTGACGGCGCGCGAGCTCCTGTCGCGTCCGAGGGTCATGCGGGAGCCGGTGGACCAGGTGGCCTATTTCCGGCTGGACCTTGGCGCGGCGGCGACGATCCTGGCGGAAAAGACGCCGGTGATGGTGGACGCGCCCAGGTCAGCCGCCCGGGGCTGAGATCGCGCGCTTGCGGTCCTGCCGGCTGGGCTCAGCCCCTTCCGCCTCCTCGAAGAAGGTGGCGCGCGACCGACCGGCCTCCTTCGACACGTAAAGCGCGAGATCGGCGTCGCGCAGCATCTGGAGCGCGTCGGGCGGGTCGTAGAGATCCGAGGTGGTGACGCCGATGCTCACGGAGACGGTGCAGGTCGTGCCGTTCACGGGGATCGGCGCCTCAAGCGAGGCGATGATCCGGGACGACAGGACCGAAAGGCACCGCCTGTCCACGATGTTGCGGCAGATGAGGACGAACTCGTCCCCGCCCAGCCGGATCACGTAGTCGCCGTCGCGCGTCTCGCCCTCGAGGATGCGGGCGACCTCGGTCAGGACGAGGTCGCCGGCGGCATGGCCGTGCGTGTCGTTGACGGCCTTGAAGTAGTCGAGGTCCACGTGAAGCAGGCTGAAGGGGACGCCGCGCGCGGCAAGGTCGGCGATGGCGGCTTCCATTCCCCGGCGGTTGCGGAGGCCGGTGAGCGCGTCCGTCCGCGCCAGCCTCTCCGCCGCTGCCTTCGCCTCGTGAAGGCGGCGGATCAGGTCCCGCGTTTCCGACATGGCGGCCGCGTTCGCTTCGAAGAGATACAGCATCTCGACCTCGAGCGAAGTGGGCGCGAAGTCCGTCGCGGTGAGGCCATAGGTCGACACCGCCTCGTTCACCATGATCCCGAAGGACAGGTCGAAGACGAAGATGCCCTGCCAGTCGGTGACGAAGTGCCCCTTGAGCGGTGTGTGCGGCGGCGCGCGGAATTCGAGGTCGATCCGGCGGCCACCCCGGGCGGCCAGGTCGAGCATCGTCGCGGCGCCGTGGGGACGGCGGACGTGGAAGAGATCGAACAGCGACGCGCCCACGACGCGCTGGGGCGTGCGCAGCCGTTCGAGCGTGGGTCCCGCTCCGACGACCTGCCCCTCCCCGTCGACGAGCAAGTGCATCGGCAGGAGGCGGGACAGGTCCCCCCGCGCGAGGATGATGTCGCGTCGGGCGGAGGTCATGCCGGGCGCGCCGCAAGGTCGAAGGACCGGCCGCGGCTGTGGTGGGTTTCGTGCAGGGTGAGTTCGAGGCAGGCGTGGCCGCTGCTGTCCTCCGAAAGGAGCGACATGGTGACGAGCGCGCCGTAGTCGTCGGCCATCGCCCGCAAGCCGCCGGCCAGCACATGCCCGAACCCCGGCCAGCCGGGGCCGCAGCACAGCTCGTACCGGCTGGGGCCCAGAGGATGGACCCGGATCGGCACGATGCCGAGGTCCGGCAGCGCGAGCAGCGCGCGCCCAGGCAGTTCGTCCATGGAGAGCACGAAATCCTCGAACGTGACACCGGCGAAGCGCAAGAGGCGCCGGAGCGATTCGTAGCGCCGATGCGACACGAGGTAGATTCCCAGATCCTCGAGCAGCGCGTCGCGCGGCTTGCCGATCCGCGCCTCCGCCGCTTCCAGAAGATGGGCGGTCAGAGCGTCGTCATAGACCAGCATGGATTCGAACGACGCCACCGGCAATCCGGAAGCGGCCACCAGATCTTCCCATGTCGCAGCGCCGTAGGTGTCCCGCAGGAAACACTCCAACGCCCTGTTCACGACGCCATGCATGGACACACCCCATTCGCGCCGGCGACCCTAGCGGCCAAGGCTTAACAAGGCGCGAACAGAAGTGCGCAGATCGCCCCGGACGGCACCGGAGGGTCAGTAATCGGTGGGCGCACCGCCTTCGGCCTTGCGGCGCGCGACGAAGTCGGCGAGCGCCTCGCGAATGCCCGCGTCCATCGGCGGCATCTCGAAGGAGCCGACGATCTCCTTGTAGACCCGGTGCGCGCGCTCGTGTGTCCAGACGCCGCCGGCGAGCTGCCAGCCCTCGTAGTTGCGCCAGTCCGACAGGAAGGGCTGGTAGAAGGCGGTCGTGTAGCGTTCCTGCGTGTGCTGGAGGCCGAAGAAATGGCCCGTGGCCCCCGCCTGCCCGATCGACTCGAGCGCGATGTCCTCGGGCGTCGTGGCCCATGTCGCGGGCTCGAAATAGCGCTGGAGCTGCTGGAGATACTCGCAGTCCATGACGAACTTCTCGGGGCTCGCGATCAGCCCGCCCTCGAGCCAGCCGGCCGCGTGATAGACCACGTTCGTCCCCGACTGGATCGCGGCCCAGAGGCTCGACGCCGTCTCCCACATCGCCTGTCCGTCGGGCACGTTCGCCGCGCAGACGCCGGAGGAGCGCAGCGGCAGCTTGTAGAAGCGCGCCATCTGGCCGGTCATCTGGGTCGCGCGGATGTATTCCGGCGTGCCGAAGGCAGGCGCGCCCGACTTCATGTCGACGTTCGAGGTGAAGGTGCCGATGGCGCAGGCGCAGCCGGGCGCCACCCACTGGAAGAGCGCCACCGCCGACAGCGCCTCGGCAATCGACTGCGCGACGGCGCCCGCCATCGTCACCGGCGCCATCGCCCCCGCCAGCGTGAAGGGCGTCACGATCACCGCCTGCCCGCGCCGGATGAGCCGAAGGCAACCGTCGATCATCGGCTGGTCGTGCTTGAGTGGCGAGGTCGAGTTGATGTTGGTGTACATCCGCGGCGTCGCGCGGAACTCCTCCTCGGACAGCCCGCCCGCGATGCGGACCATCTCCATCACGTCCTCGACCCGCTCCTTGCCCAGCGAATAGGCGTGCATCACCTTGTCGGTGATCGTGAGCTTGTCGAAGAGCACGTCGAGGTGACGAACCGAGGGATGAAAGTCCACCGGCTCCACCGGGTAGCCGCCTGCGAAGTGGATGCAGTTGAAATACTGCGTGAGCTTGAGCAGGTTCTGGCAATGGACGCGCGTCCCCGGGACCTTGCCGGTCTCGAGATCCCAGTAGTTCGGCGGGGAGGAGACGTTGCCGAAGAGGATGGCTTTCCCGCCGATGGGCAGGATGCGGTCGGGGTTGCGCGGCGTGATCGTGAACTCGGAGGGGCAGCGGGAGAGCATCTCCATGACCCAGTCGCGGCCCATGCGGACGTTGGTGCCTTCGACCGTGCAGCCGATCTCGCGGAAGAGCTGCAGGGCCTCCTCGTTGAGGAACTCTATCCCGATCTCCTCGAGGATCCGCATGGCGCCGTCGTGGATGGCCGCCACGCCCTCCTCGGTCAGCGGCTCGGTCGGGCGGTCGGTGTTGATCGGGATCCGCCAGGGCATCTGGTCGATGACCTGATGGCCCTTTCGTTCGGCATGTGCCGCCCGCCCGCCCTGCCGTTTGCGCCGTTCGGCCACGTCCGCCATGCCACACGTCTCCCTTGCCGTGAGGCAGACCATGCGCGGGTTGGCGCGCGGGCGCGGCCCGGAATGCGACGGCGGATGTCGGTTTCGGACGGGTGCGTCAGAGCGCGTCGAGCCAGCCCGGAAGGTGGCCGATGTGGTCGAACACCACCGTCGCCTCGGGCACGAGGTCGTCGGCCGTGGCAAGCCCGGTCAGCACGCCCACGGTGCGCATCCCGGCGGAGCGGCCCGCGATCAGGTCGTGGCGGCTGTCGCCGACCATCAGGACGGCCTCGGGCGGAAGCCCGGTCGCGGCGCAGAAGGCGTGGAGCTGACCGGGAGCGGGCTTCGCGCCGTGGCCGCTGTCGTAGCCCGCGATGAAGTCCATGTGGCCGAGCACCCCGGCCTTCTCGAGGTGGACGCGCGCGGGCTCTTCCCCGTCGTTCGTGGCAATTCCGAGAGCGAGGCCGCGGGCGCGCAGGTCGTCGAAGAACGGGACGAGCGGGACCGCCTCCACCTGCGGGGCGGTTTCCGCGAGGCGGAGCATGATGTCGATGACGCGCCCCCGGTCGGTGCCGCGCGGCATGGCGCCGATCAGGACGTCGGCGGCTTCGACCACCGTCGCCGCGACGATGACGCTGCCGGGCAGGAGCTTCCGTGCGGCAAGATCGTAGCCCGCGGCCTCCGCCAGCCGCCCTTCGAGCGCGGGATCGCCTTCGGCGAGCACGCCCAGCATCTGCCCGGTCACCGCGGCCCAGGTGGTCTGGAAGTCGAACAGCGTGCCGTCCTTGTCGAAGACGATCCCCTGGACGGCGGTCATGGGTTGCGGCCGGATCAGTCGAAGTCGCGAGCGGCGAGCGCGCGGCGGATCTCGCGCCGGACGAGCTTGCGGATGTTGCGGGTCACCCGCTGGCCGAGGTCCGACTGGAGTTCCTGCCGCACGATCTCGGCCACGAGGTCGCGGAGCGCGTCGGGATCGGGGAGGCGGTCGTCCTCGAAGATGTCGAAGCCGTCGCTCCCGTCGTCGTCGTCATCGGAGAGCTCGGTTTCGTCGACGAGGTCGATCCGTGCGGAGGCGGGCGCCACGGGTGCCGGAGCGGGCGCCTCGGCCATGCCGCGCGGTTCGGCGGCGCGGGGCGCGGGGCGGTGCTGGAAGACGAAGCGGCTCGGCCGCTCCTGATCGGCGTCCTCGCTGCCGTCGGGCTCCCATTCGCCGGGCTGGTCGCCCACGGCCGCCTCCAGTTCGGCGATGCGGTCCTCGAGCGACCAGGACGCCGGCTCCGACCGCGGTCGCGGCGTCGGCGCGGCCTTCTCCACCCTGAGCGCGGGCGTCAGCAGGAGCTTTTCCGTTGCGGGCGCCTGCGGCTCGCCCCTCGGCTCGGGCGGGCGCCCGTCCGCAAGAAGTCGCCGGATCGAATCGAGCACCGCCTCATCCGCTCCGCGCGCCGCAGTGTTCGTCATCTGTCACTCCCTCACGCGCGCCCGACCCGAACCTAGCGGGAAGGCCGCAGCCGCACAATCGCCTCGCCTCACTCGCGCCCGATCGCGCGGAGGAGGTTGTCCAGCTGCTGTCCCTGCGGGCTGATGTTGCCCAGCGGCGCATTGCGGACCGCGTTATAATAGGCGGACGGGTCGTAGGTGGGAATCCCGAGGTTCAGATGCTCGACCGTCAGCAGTCCCATGCGCGCCAATAGGGCGTAGGTGGCGATATACCGGTTGACCTGGGAATCAATCAGGTCGGTGAACGCGGTAAGAAGTTCGTTCTCCCGGTCGAGCACGTCGATCGTCGTACCCTCGCCCACGTCCAGCTCCTCCCGCGCGCCCTGCAGCGCGAGCCGCGCGGCGGCCACCTGCTCCTCGGATGCGGCAATGATGGCGGTGGACACCTCGACGTTCGCCCAGGCGTTCGCCACGTTCTGCACCACGTCCTGCGTGGTGATCAGAAGCGAGGCCCGCGCTGAATCGCGCCGCGCTCCCGCCGCCCGGATGGCCGAGTTGATCGCGCCGCCGGAATAGATCGGTCCGCGCAGCGACAGTTCGATGGAGCGCTGGTTGTTGGCAAGCTCGTCGTTGGCGATCTGGCCGCGCGCGACGACGGACGGATAGACCGACGCGCGGGCCAGCTGCACCGCAATCTCGGCCGCCGTCACCTCGCGCTGAACGCGCACGATGGCGGGATGCCGCGTCTGGGCGACCTGCTGGGCGACGGCGAGCGACGGGGCGGTCGCGGGCAGCGGCGGCGGCGGCTGGAGGTTCGAGGGCAGACGACCCGTCACCGTCAGGTACTCTGCGCGCGCCCGGGCGACATCGCCCTGCGCCGCGGCGAGCCCCGAGCGTCCGGCGGCAAGCCGCGCCTCCACGACCGCCACGTCGGTCCGCGTGACCTCCCCGACCTCGAAACGGTCCTGCGTCGCCCGCAGCTGCTCCTGGAGCAGGCGGACGTTGTTCTCGTTGAGCTCGACGAAGGCCTCGGCCCGGCGCACCTCCATGAAGGCCGCGACGCCGCGCAGGAGGACTTGCTGTTCGATGTCGATCAGCGCGGCCCGCAGGGCGAGGACGGATTCCTTGGCAATGTCGATGCTGAGGACGTTCCGCCCGAAGTCGTAGACCGTCCAGTCGAGCGAGAGGCCGTAGTTGGCGCTGGTCACGGATTCGACCAGGAGGTCGGCATCCGACCACGCGCCCGACACGATGTAGCTGATCACCGGGCGAAGGCTTGCGACCGCCTGAGCCACATCCTCGTCGGCCGCACGCAGCAGGGCGCGGTTCTGCTCCAGAAGCCCGCTCGTGTTGTAGGCCGAGATCAGCGCATCCGTCAGGGTCTCCGCCCGCAGGGCAGCGGGGGCCGCGGCGAGCGACCCCGCCAGAAGCGCGGCGGAGGCGGCCCGGGCGGGCCGGCGCGCGAGGACGGAGAGGCGGGGAAGGCGCATCAGAACACGAACTCCGACCTGCGGGCGAAACCGGGAAGAACCGGCGCGGCGGCGTTGAAGGCGTCCCGCCACGACACGCCGCCGTCCACCTTGTAGCCGATCCGGCAGACGCCCAGCGAGCCTTCGATGAACAGGCAGGCGATCCGCCCGCCGGCCTTCAGCTGGTCGACCAGCGTCCCGGGAAGCTCCTCGACCGCGCCCTCGACCACGATGACGTCGTAGGGCCCGTGCTGCGGCGCCCCGTCCGTCAGCGGCGCCGTCACCACGGCGACGTTGTCGGCCTCGATCTCGGCCAGGGTGGCTTCGGCCTCGGCGGCCATGGACCCGTCCTCCTCCACCGCGACCACGGCCTGGGCGAGATGCGCGATGACCGCCGCAGAATAGCCGAGCCCCGCGCCGAGGACGAGCACGAGTTCGTCGTCGCGGATGTCGAGCGCGTCGAGCATCTTGGCGAGCGTCCGGGGCTCGAGGATCACCCGCCCGGGCGCGAGGGGGACGTTCTCCCCGATATAGGCGGCCTCCCTGCGGCCCGCCGGAACGAAAAGCTCGCGCGGGACCTCGAGCATCGCCTCGATGATCGGATACTTCGTCACGTCCGAGGGGCGGACCTGCGTATCGACCATGGTTCTGCGGCGCGCGGGGAAGTCGGTCATGGAGACTAAACTCAACTGTTCAGATTCTTCGAAGATGTGCCACATCTCCCGCCACGCCGCAACTGCGGCGACCGGGGAAGATCGCTTGCGTGACCTTTGTGCATGGTATAGATCGCGGTTCCGCGAGGCGAGTTGGCGGAGTGGTTACGCAGCGGATTGCAAATCCCGAGGCATCGCCAGCGCGACCAAGGACTTATCCGAAAACGGTTATCAGGACAGAGCGGGAACGCCCGGCGAACATGATAACGGCGTTTCTCGCCGGGGGCAGGTGTACGATGCGCTCGACTTCGCGGTCACAAGGGGCGATCCGGCACTTTGGGGATCGGTTCCCGATGTCCTTGTACGGGGCCTGACGGATTCCGAACGCAAGCTCATCGCGGCGGCGTTTCTCGCTTCGCTTGATCAGGACGACGCCGAAAGTGTCGTGCTCAAGGTGATGGGCGAGGCCGGTGTACCATGGCCGCCGCTGGTTGACCTGGTCGGGACGGCGACAATTTGGGCCGCCGCTGCTTCACAGCGCGAGCGTGAGGTCTACGCCCTGGTCGCGTTCTTGTCCCTCCCCCACGACCGTCGGAACGCATTTGTAAGCCGCGCCGCCAAGGAGGTCACGAGATGACCGATAGGCTGGATGAGGTGAAGCGGATCGTGGAGCGCGGCGAGGAGGTCGATCTTCCACCCGGCATCGCCAAAGCGCGCAACATTCTCGGGGACCTCGAGCGCGTCGACATGGAGGGCGTCGGCCTCCCGCCCTCGGATGGCGCCCCTCTGGAAGGACCGCCACCGGAGGGACCGCCCGACGCAGGCCCGAACCATCCCGAAGACCGCGACCTACCGGACGAGGTCACAGAGGACGGGTGCGCCCTCGCCTTCACTGCCATGTATTCCGCCCGGCTGAAGTTCGACCATAACGCTGGCCGCTGGTACGAATTTCTCGGGGATCACTGGCGGCAGGATTCGAAGGCAGCTGCGTTCGACTATGCTCGCGACATTGCCAGGCGGTCGAGCGCCGCCGTGAAGAAGAGCGAGCGGGCGACCGCGCTACGGTCGGGCTTTGCGCGCGGCGTCGAGTTCTTTGCCAGAGCTGATCAGCGTCACGCGGTGAACAGCGACCAGTGGGACCGCGACCCCTTCCTGCTCGCGTGCCCCGGCTGCACCGTCGACCTTCGAACTGGCGGGGTCAGAACGCCTCAGGCGTCGGACTACATCACCAAGATCGCGGCCGTAGCCCCGGCCGAGCACGAGGCTTGCGGGACGTGGCACCGGTTCCTCGAGGACACGACCGGCGCTGACGAGGGGCTGATGCGCTTCCTGCAGCAGTGGGCCGGGTACTCCCTCACCGGTGACACCCGGGAGCACTCGCTCGCGTTCTTCTACGGCCCGGGTGGCAACGGGAAGTCGGTGTTCCTGAACACGATCACCGGCCTTGCCGGATCCTACGCGACGACGGCCGCGATGGACACCTTCACCGCAAGCCAAGGGGACCGGCATCCCGTGGACCTCGCCGCCCTCCGCGGCGCTCGCGTCGTCACGGCGAGCGAGACAGAGGAGGGTCGCCGCTGGGCGGAGAGCCGGATCAAGGCCCTCACCGGCGGCGATCCGATCACTGCGCGGTTCATGAGGCAGGACCCCTTCACCTTCCGTCCAGCGTTCAAGTTGTCGATCGCGGGCAACGTCCGGCCGATCCTCAGGAACGTAGACCAGGCGGCGCGGCGGCGGTTCCTCATGGTGCCGTTCACGCAGACACCTGCGGAGGTCGACCTGCAGCTCGAGGACAAGCTCCGCGCGGAATGGCCTGGGATCCTCAGGTGGGCCATCAACGGGGCGCGCGACTGGCTGGAGAACGGCCTTATCCGCCCGGCCGTCATCATGGCTGCAACGAACGAATACTTCGAGCAGCAGGACGTAATCGGCCAGTGGCTCGAGGAGGAGTGCATCACAGACTCGACGTCTGCCCATGCGTGGGAGACGAGCCGCGACCTGTTCGAGAGCTGGAAGATCTACGCCGAAGCGGCCGGGGTCGCGCCTGGTCCGGCCAACCGGTTCGGCGACAACCTAGGCCGTCGTGGCTTCCGGCGCGACCAGACGCGAGTCGAGGGGAAGAAGGTGAAGGTCTGGCGCGGGATTGCGCTGAGGGCCAGACCGGAGGGCCTTCGATGAAGAGAGTGGAACCGATGGAACCGATGGAACCATCCTTTCCGCATCGCCTCACGTACGCGCGCGCGTGTGCGTGCGCGGACAATCCCGAAACATCGGTTCCATCGGTTCCATCGGTTCCAGATGGACAGCCCGCAATTGGAGCGAGGATACGACATGTCTGAAGAAGAACGCGTGAAGATGATCGACCAAGCTGCCGACATGGTGACGGGTGCACTCATCGAGCTGAACCGGGTGACAGAGGTTCCGTTCGACATCCTCGTGATGGGCGCGATGGTGGCGAACGTCGACCTGATGGTCGACACGGTCGGACCCGAGGCAGCGGCACAATTCTGCGATACCGCGGCGGCGCGGGTGCGGGCATGGCACACTGACCCGCTCGCCAGTCTGGCCGCTGCCATTCCAGCCGGTCGGGCATGACGGCCCTACCCCTCTCGGGTCCTTCCGGGAGCCCGGCGTATACGGGGCGGCTGAGCGCATGAGTTTCGGCCCGCTCAACTTTTCAACAAGCCTCAACCCCACGGCCTCAACCTCAACTAAGGCGCTCTACGATGACGAGGCAGATGACGGCGACTGAGCTGGCACGCGAGCTGGGCGTCGACAAGAGCCGGGTGAGCCAGTACGTCCGCGAGGGCAAGCTCGACGGCTGCTTCGTCGGTGAAGGCCGGAATCGTCGCTTCGACCTGGAACGGGTCGCCCAGAGGCTGAACCGTACCCTGCACCCGGGTCAGCTCCTAGGAAATGGTGCGAGCACGAAACAGGCGCTGCGCCAGATCGCGGCGGACGCGAACACCGAGGTGCCAGTCAGAACGGCGCGGGAAGGCAGTGTCCTTCCGGAGGCGGATCCCGACCGGTACGAGCTGGCGCGGATCCAGAAGCTCGAGGAGGAGGCCCGTGCCCTTCGCCGGCGGAACGCCGAGGCCGAAGGCATCTACGTCCTCGCTTCCGAGGCAGCGCTGCAGACGACCAGGCTCGTCGCCCAAGAGATCGCCGAGGTCGAAGCGGTCTTACGCGAGAGCGCGCGCAGAATCGCAGACGAGATGCATGTCGAGTTCAAGACCGCGAGGGACATCATGCTGCGGACCTGGCGGGAACACCGATCGGGCCGGACGTCACTTCTACAGGGGCACGCAGAGGCGGCGGAACTCAGCGAGGCGGAGCGCGCTGCGGACATCTGATGAGTTCGCGGCGGATGTTGATCCGAATCGTCAGCTTGCGGCGCTACTTCTGCCCGGCTCCGCGTCGCGATCTTCTCTCCCCGATGCTTGGGCGCCGCCGCGATATCGGTCGGAACAGACGAGCGGGCGGGGGACCAATCAGGGCGCAGTGCCGGTGAAAGTCTTCCACAAGATCGTTTGCTAGCGCGATGTCCTCGCAAACGTTATGGACCTCTTCGGCGTTCATGGGATCGCGACGATCCTTGCCAAGAATGGACCCTGCAAGGGACGGGCCTACGTGAATCTCCACCTCGCCGGAAGGGGACCGGTAGGTAGTCATGAAGTTGTGGGCGAGGAAATTCCGGTCGCCAAGTAGTTCCTTCACAAAGGCAATTATTGAGTTCCACCTTTCGAGCATGGCTTGCCCTGCCAGGCGGGACCTAACGCAGGCGTCTACAAACTCGATAAGGGTGCTGGTGCTTCGAATATGGGAAGCAAGAAGCGCGATGCGCTCGAAGTCCTCCATCTTCAGGGCGTTGCCGGCTAGGAACGCGAGCCTCGTCTCTAGCATTGCCCATTCGCTGATCGCCCGACCGACTCCGAAGGCCACCTTCGCTTGCAGGGCCGCCAATTCTTCCGGGTAGTCAGGGATCGGCCGCCTTGGCGGGTCTGATCCGTCACCGTCCATCCGAAGCCACCTTCCGCAGCCTGACACCAGGACCGCCGCCGTTCTCGGCGATGAAATGGACGCCCGCGGCCTCGAGCGCCGCCCGCAAGGCTGAAACCGTGGCGGCGCGCGGAGTTCGATCACCTTTCTCGAAATCGATCACCGTGGCGCGGGCGATACCGGACGCGGTAGCGAGCTCGCCTTGTTCCATTCCAAGAAGGGCTCGCGCGGCGCGACACTGTGCGGGGCTCATTCTGAAATCCGACTTGAAGTCAGATTAGCAATCTGACACTATGTCAGACACTAGCACAACAACCGGTAGGAGCAACAGCAATGACTAAAGCCAGACCCCGCCCCGTTACCAGCGAGGAAAACGACTCCGTCAACGGATTCGCGAAGCTCAGCGATATGGGCTTTGACAACATGATGAAGGCCGTCGCGGACCTGCGGGCAAGGGACCGCGCGTATCTCGACAGCCTCCCCGCCGACCCACGGGAGGCGCTCAGCGAGATCATCAGGCTCACGAACGGCGACCACAGCGGCTATCCGCCCGGCTTCATCCACGCATTCCACTTCGCGAACGTCATTGAGTCGGCGCTCCGTGATCCGGTGCTCACTGATGCTTCGCAGTACGAGTCGATCCGGTGGCTTTCGGAGAAGCTGGTCGAGGAGCTCCGCGCCACGAGGCAGGCGATCGATGTGGTGCGCGATGTCGCCCGGAGGCCGTCTCATATCGCCGTTCAGGAGGCCGCGGAATGACCAGGTCTAAGATCCTCAGCGACATTCACTCGGATGCTCTCCGGCTCCATGGCCTCGCCACGGGCGTCGACTTGATCTTTTCCAACTCCGCTGGCGGTCGCTCGCCCCAGAGCGAGGCGGTGTATGCCCTGATCTCCTCGCTCGTCGACCTCAGCCGGAAGGTGGCCGACGACCTTGAGGCCGCAGAGGATGCAGCGCGAGATCCCGGGCCCCAGGTGCAAGGTTTACGCGACGCGGTGTCTCCGGCTCGTCTTGACCTCAATGCGGCTCGAGCGCGGGCGGACCTGGCGGCCGAGGCCCTAGGCGTCGATCGGTTCGAGCACGACCTCCTCGCCGCCGACCGGGCGCCAACGGACGAGCTCTTTGCCTGGTGCAACGAACATGGCGTCTCGCTCGACTTCCTCTTCGTCGGCGACGTGCGGGGCTTGATCCGGGCCAACGCGCGGCTACGCGGGGCGGACGCGTCGACGCCGGCTTGACAGCGCACGCCGCATCGTTCAATAAAATGGAAACTACAGTTTCCGAAACTAAGGTGTCCAGATGCGGCGTGCAGCGCTCCTCCAGCTCAGCGGATTCTCAGACGGCAACCTCAAGATGCTGGCGCGGAAGGAACGTCTGCCATGGTCGCGCGTCGAGCAAGCGCAGGCAGAAGCTCCGGAAGAGGCGGGCTGGGGCGAATACACTTGGCGACATGCCGCCGCCCTCAGGGCGACGCTCGAGCTTTCACACACTGCCGGCATCACCCTCGAGGATGCGAGCGACGTGGTGCGCCGCGGCGTCGACATGGATGGGAAGCGGCTACCTGGTTGGTATGATGCTGTACATGTGTCATTCTTCGGTCGGCCTCTCACCCTCGACGAGATGCTCGACGAACAAGGCTACTTCTGCCGCGTGAGCTGGCGCGAAGAGGCGTCACCGGATGTGAGCCGCCAGGTTCTCGTCGGAACCCTCAACGATGTCCTCGACTACATCAACCGCGTGGCTCGGGCACAGCCCTCGCCCAACTCGAAGCCGCGCGTCGTCGAGTCTGCCGTCCTCTTCAATCACTCGGCCTGTGTTCGTGCGATCCGGCGCGGATTGGAGAGCGATGCGGGATGATGAAGACCGCCCACATCACAGAGGAAGATCGGGAATGACCTACCGGATCGAGGGTTTCATCGGCGAAGAGCCGGCAACGGGCACCGCGCTTGCGTCCTACCTCGCCACCGCGCGCGGCCGCGCCGAGATCGTGATCAACTCGCCCGGGGGCAACGCTTTCGAAGGTGCCGCCATGTTGGCGGAGCTCGAGGCGCACGGCCGCTGCACCGTCATCATCCGCGGGATCGCGGCGTCGGCCGCGTCGCTGATCGCGATGGGCGGCGCGGAAATCGTCATGCACCGCGACGCGATGTTGATGATCCACGATCCGAGCGGGATGACGATCGGCCCGGCATCCGAGCACCGCAAAAACGCGGACACACTCGACCAGGTCGCCGAAACCTATGCGGCCGCGTACGCCCGTGCCAGCGGCCACTCCCTCGCCCGAATCCGCGCGTGGATGAAGGAGGAGACGTGGCTCGATGCCGAGCAGGCTCTCGCCCTCAACTTCATCGACCGCATCGAAGGCGGCGAAGGCGCCCCGGTGGCGCTCTCTCCCTTCGACTTCACGATGTTCACGAACGCGCCGCCGCGGCTGATCGCGCTGGCGCGCAAAAACGGCTGGACCGCCGCGTAGGTCTATCGAGCACAGGAGAAACCGATGAATGCTCACACTCCCCCGCCGTCTGCCCGGATGCTTGCGCAGATCCGCGCGGCCGTGACTGCGAAGGGCCTGTCGGCCGAGGTCGCAGACCTCCTCGCCGAGCAGCCCGAAATGTCGATCACGCGCGTCGAGGCGCTCCTTCCGGGTCTGTCGGTCATCGAGACATACAACCCGTTGAAGGCGGAGGTCCGTGCCGACGCGCGCAAGCGTTTCCTGACAGCCACGGCCGGCACTCCCGGAGATGTCAACCGCGCCGCGTACGACGCCATCTGTGACGCCTTGGCCGACGAGCAGCACCGTACTGATCCGAGCCCGCGTCCGGGGGCGCCGGCCGCAAGGGTCGGTTCGGACTGGACGGCGGGGCCCGGCCTTCGGCAGAAGCAGTCCGACGCGATCGCCACGCTGGTGGCGGCCGAGCTGGGGCTCCGGCACGAGCCGACCGCCGGCCGCGAGTTCATCGCCGAGGATGCCGCAGCCACCAAGCTTCGCATGGCGTACCACGTGGCAGGCCAGCGCGGGGAGCGCCCCGGTTCGGACGCCGAGGCGCTGCAGGTCCTGATGGCCACGACCTCGACATCTGACTACCCGTTGATCGCGGCCGGATCTGTCGAGGTCGTCGTGGCTCGCGCCCTCGAGCAGGCGCCGATCGGACTGCGCCAGGTGACGCACGTCATATCCGCGACCGACTGGCGCGCCCGGAATCACGTGGGGCTGTCCGGCGCCAACGTCATGGAGACGGTGAACGAGGGCGGCGAGGCGAAGTTCGTCACGATCAACGAGGAAGGCGAGGCCCTTCCGGCGCCCGCCCGTAAGGCGGGCTTCTTCCGGGCCACCGATGAACTGCTCCGGAACGCGGGTCGGAGTGTAGAGCTTGAGGTCGCCCTGGGACGAGCGATGATCGAAGGCGCGAACGAAACCCTTCGCGGGGTCATCGCCGACAAGATCACCACCCCGGGCAACCTCGCTGACGGCGTCGCGGTCTTCGCGACCGAGCGCAAGAACGTCAACGCGACCGCATCGGCGATCAGCGTGGCAAATATCTCGATCGCCCGTACCGGACTGGCGCGGCAGGTTGACTCGGAAGGAACGCGGCGCCCCGTGGATCCGTCGATCCTCCTCGTTGCGCCAGAGGACCAAACGCTGGCCGAGCAGGTCGTGACCCAGATCACCGCGGCCGAGGTTGCGCAGGTGAACCCGTTTGCGGGCCGGCTGCGGGTGATCGCGGATCCGGGCCTTCCTGCGACAGGAACCGACCACTGGTACCTCCTCGGCGATCCCACGCGCTTCGATGGGCTCGCGCTCATCATGCTCGACGACATGATGGCGCCCGAGATCGAAGCGCGGCCGGCTTGGCCGGGTTTTGGGTGGGAGTGGCGGGCGCAGTGGCCGATGGCCGCCGCGTGGGTCCGTCCGTCCTGGTTCCGGACGCGCCGCGCCTGAAGAGTGCCCTCCGGTTGTCAGCCTGGAGGCTCCTCCGCCGGACGGCGGCAGTCCAGTGGGCGGTGACTGCAAGAACACCCACATCTGCGGCACCGCGTGGGTGCGCGATGGCCGCACATGGGGTGAGTCGCTCTGCGGCTCGCCCCGCCTCCCCCCGGCCGGACAGGATGGGCAGAACCATGGCAGATGACGCAGAGAAGGCAGGAGAGGTAGATCGTGCGACGGACGTCATGCTTGAGGCGATCATCGAGGCCCACAGGATGAGCGGTCTGCCGCTCGATGCGATCCTAGCGGGCGCGCACATTGCGTCGGTCGAGCTCATGGTCAGGATCCTTGGTCAGGACGTGACCGCGAGCTGTTGCGACAGAGCTGCAGCACAGGTCCGCAGTATCCCACGTCAGTGTCTCACGCCGCTGGCTCTCGCGGTGCCGGCAGGACGAGCGTGATGGTCAGCGTCGACCTCCTCGCCCGCGTGTGCATCATTGAGCCGGTCTCCTCGATAAAGGGTCAGTGGAGGCTGCAGGCATGAGCGATCGTATCTGGTACGCGCCAGACCTCGCCCGTGACCTCGGATATCCGAGTGCTACACCTGCCTTCTGGCGGTGGTGCAAGAAAGTCGGACTGCAGACCCTACCCGGCCGGCCATGGGTGTTCGCTCTAGAAGATGTGCAGCGCGTGCGAGGGCGAGGGCCATAATGCTGCAGCCAATGTTCGTGAGCGAGACGAGCGCCGCCCGCCTTCTGGACATGCGACCTGCGGAGTTCAAGCGGCTGGTGGCAGCCGGACACCTTCCGAAACCTCGCTCGATCGGCGGGCATAGTCGTTGGGACGTCGACGAGCTTCGCAAGATCATCAAGGGCGAGGCCGTCGAAGGCATGGGAGACGTGCAGTGGTGAAGCGCTACCTCTGGCGAGACGGCCGCGGCCGCCCGCGGGTTCGCATCAAGGGAAAGACCTACCCGCTTCGGGACGCCAACGGCGTGTGGCACGAGCCCGACACGCCGGACGGTGACCGGATCTACTGGGAGATCCTGACGGGCCGCCGCGCTGAGGCATCGACCTCGTGGCGGGCGCTGATCGCGAGCTTTCGTCGATCGGACCGCTGGGCCGGGCTCAAGGCTCGCACAAGGTCCGACTACGAGAAGGTCTTCCTCTACATCGAGGAGAAGATCGGCGGGCGCGACGTACGCCGGCTCATCCGGAAGGATGTCATCGCGGCGCAGGAGGCGAATCGGCACCGCACGCGGTTCGCCAACTACATCGCCCAGGTGATGTCCGTCCTCGTCGAGCACGCGATCGACGTTGGCTGGATGAAGGACAACCCGGCGAAGGGCGTTCGGCAGATGAAGACGCCGGCCGATCGGTCGCAGCCGCATATCCCGTGGCCGGACTGGGCCGTTGACCTCTGGCGAGCGGAGGCTTCACCTCTGCCCCGGCTGATCTTCGAAATCGGCGTGGGAAGCGTCCAGCGGCCCGGCGACTGGCCGACCTTCCGATGGTCGGACTATGACGGCGAGAGCCTGAGGGTGCGCCAGGGGAAGACGGACAAGGCCCTGTGGCTGCCGTCCACGCCGCAGCTCAAGGCCGCGCTCGACGCAGCGCCGAAGGTGGGGCTCTTCATCCTGACCCTCAACGACGGGCGCCCCATGCCTTACCGGCGGCTTGCTGAGATCATGCTAGTCGAGCGCAAGCGTCTCGGCCTCGAGGCTTACGACCTCCACGCCCTACGCTACCGGGGTGTCATGGAGCTGGCTTGGGCGGGCTGCGATGACGACGAGATTGCAAGCTACAGCGGCCATTCGTCGAAGGCCATGATCCGCAAGTATGCGGGCGAGGCGCGGCAGATCATGAGGGCGCGGCAGGCAGCCGCGAAGCGGCGATGAACGGAACGGAAACGGAACGGCAACCTGAAAACCGGAGTGATAACGGCTTGACGCTCCTAAGCGAAGAACCTAGTGAAACAAGGCTGACGGCGAGTTGGCGGAGTGGTTACGCAGCGGATTGCAAATCCGTGCACGCCGGTTCGATTCCGGCACTCGCCTCCAGCCTCCCGCTTGAAACTCGCGCCATCATGCGTCTTTCTGCGCCCCGTCCGGCCCCCTTGCGCCGCACGCCCAAGACAATCCGAGCGAAAGGCGCCGCCAGATGACCCGTCTCGACTGCTTCAAGGCCTACGACGTGCGCGGCCGCCTGGGCGAGACGCTGGACGAGGGAATTGCCCAACGGATCGGTGCGGCATTCGGGCACGTGCTCGGCGCCTCCCGCGTCGTCGTCGGCCATGACGCCCGCGAGTCGAGCCCCGCGCTCAAGGCTGCGGCGGTTCGCGGGCTGCGGGAGGTCGGGGTGGATGTCGCGGACATCGGCCTCTGCGGGACCGAGGAGGTCTACTTCGCCACCGGCCATCTCGGCGCCGATGGCGGGCTGATGGTCACCGCCTCGCACAACCCGATCGAATGGAACGGGATGAAGCTCGTCGGGCCGGGCTCGCGCCCCATCGATCCGGGCGCGGAACTGACCCGGATCCGCGAGACGGCGGAGCGGCAGGACTGGACGCGCGCCCCCTCCCCCGGCCGGTTCGAGGCGGTGGACCTGCGCGAGGCCTATGCCGCCCGCGTGGCGGGCTTCGGGCGCGGAGTGTCGGGCAGGCGGTTCCGCCTCGTGGCGGATGCCGGGAACGGCACGGCGGGGGCGGCCTTCGACGCGGTGCTCGGCCAACTCGAGGCCGCCGGGGCGGCGATCGAGGTCACGCGACTCCGTCACGCACCCGATCCGACCTTCCCCCACGGTATTCCGAACCCGCTCCTCCCGGGGAACCGCGAGATGACGGCCGACGCGGTGCGGCGCACCGGCGCCGATCTCGGCGTCGCCTGGGACGGGGACTTCGACCGCTGCTTCTTCTTCGACGAGACCGGAGACTTCGTCGACGGCCAGTACGTCGTGGCGCTGCTCGCGCGGGCAGCCCTGGGGCTCGAACCCGGCGCGACCATCGTGCTCGATCCGCGCGTCACCTGGGCCACGACCGAGGCCGTGACGACGGCGGGTGGCGTGCCGGTCCTGTCGAAGACGGGCCATGCCTTCGTGAAGGCGCGGATGCGCGAGACCGGCGCCGTCTATGGCGGCGAGATGTCGGCGCACCACTACTTCCGCGACTTCTTCCACTGCGACAGCGGGATGGTCCCCTGGGTCCTGATGCTGAGCGTGCTGGCCGAAGACGGCCGGCCCCTGTCGCACCTTGTCGCAGACATGCGCCGGCACTTCCCGGCCTCGGGCGAGATCAATTTCCGCGTCACCGACACCGCTGCCGCCATCTCTGCGGTGGAGACTGCCCTCGCCCCCGCGGCGCTTTCGCAGGACGGACTCGACGGGCTGACGCTGGAGTTCGCGGACTGGCGGCTCAACCTGCGGGGGTCGAACACCGAGCCCCTCCTGCGACTCAACATCGAGACGCGGGGCGACCGGGCGCTTCTGGATCGGCGCGTGGCCGAGGTCTCGGAGATGGTGGGCGGCACGGCGGCCTGAGGCGGCCGGAGCCTCGATTGCATGCCCGATGCGGCACAAACCGCAATCCCGCCAACATCTGCACATCATCCGGTTACAATCCCTCACCAGACGTCAACGCAGCTTGTGGACGCAACGTCATGGCCTACCCTGCCTGTCGGGTGGTGCGTGTCGTCTGATCGGGGTGGGTGACTCATGGGGAAGGTGACGAAGGCCGTGTTTCCGGTTGCGGGGCTCGGAACCCGGTTCCTGCCCGCCACCAAATCGATCCCGAAGGAGGTGCTGACGCTCGTCGACCGGCCCCTCATCCAGTACGCGATCGACGAGGCCCGCGCCGCCGGGATCACCGAGTTCATCTTCGTCACCGCGCGGGGCAAGTCCGCGCTGGAGGACTATTTCGACAGCGCGCCCGAACTCGAAGCCGCCCTGCGCCGCAGCGGCAAGACCGACCTTCTGGAGACGCTCGGCGCCACGACGATGCCTTCGGGCGCCATCGCCTACATCCGGCAGCACCAGCCTCTCGGCCTCGGGCACGCAGTGTGGTGCGCGCGGCGGCTGATCGGGACCGAACCCTTCGCCGTCATCCTCCCCGACGACGTGATCGCGGCCGCCACGCCCTGCCTCCGGCAGATGGTCGAAGCGCACGCCGAAACCGGCGGCTCGATGGTGGCGGCAATGGAGGTCCCGGCCGCGAGGACGTCGTCCTACGGCATTCTCGACGTCGACCTGAGCGCGGGTCCGGTGCTGCACGTGAAGGGCATGGTGGAGAAGCCCGCGCCCGGCACGGCACCGTCCAACCTGGCCGTCATCGGCCGTTACATCCTGACGCCCGAGGTGCTTGGGCACCTTGACCGGGCTCAGGCCGGCGCAGGGGGAGAGATCCAGCTGACCGACGCCATCGCGGAGGAGCTTCGCCACGGCCGCCGGGTGAGCGGATACCGCTTCAAGGGCGAGAGGTTCGATTGCGGAACGAAGGCGGGCTTCCTGCAGGCGACGGTGGCCTTCGGCCTCGCGCGCGAGGATCTGCGGGAGGAGTTCGGGGCGTTCCTGCGCAGCACCCTCGCCCTTGCCCGGGCGGCCGAATAGCCTGCACCTCCGTCCCATGGGGAAACCCGCGCCGGATCAGGGCGTTGTCGTTCAACCGGCGGCTCCGCGATGGTATGCTCGGTTCCGCATTCGTCAGACCAAGGTGATTCCAGATGCTGCGCCGCGATTTCCTTTCGTCCGTCCTCGCCCTGGCCGCCGCCGGCCCCGTCGCGGCCCAGCAGGTTGCGCCCCAGGCCGCCGAAGTGCCCGAGGAATACCTCCCGCGCTATGTCCGCGTGCGCGACGTGGCCCCGTTCGAGATCCACGTGATCCCGCGCGAGTTCGCGCTGTACTGGACGCTGCCCGAAGGCCGGGCGATCCGCTACGCGGTGGGAATCGGACGGGCGGGCCTCTACGAGCCGGGCGTCTTCTTCGTGGGCGCCAAGAAGGAGTGGCCATCCTGGACCCCCACGCAGGAGATGATCGAACGCAACCCGGCCCAGTACAAGCGGTGGGAGGACGGAATGCCGGGCGGTCCGGGCAATCCGCTGGGCGCGCGGGCGATCTATCTCTTCACGCCGCAGAAGGGCGACACCTTCCTGCGCATCCACGGCACGACGGAGCCGCACACGATCGGGCAGCGGGTGTCGAACGGCTGCGTGCGACTGGTCAACAGCCACGTCACGCACCTCTACGAACAGGTGCCGCTGGGCGCCCGCGTGGTGCTGCACGAGATCTGAGGCGCGCGCTGCGCCTCAGTCCGCCTCGTCGAACTTCGACGCGTTGAGCTGCATGTACTTTTCGACCCCGAGCTTGCCATGCAGGTCGAGTTGGGTTTCGAGGAAGTCGATGTGGCCTTCCTCGTCCGCCAGAAGCTCCTCGAACAGCGCCATCGTCACGAAGTCGCCCGCCTGATGGCAATACTCCCGCGCCTCCTTGTAGAGCGCGCGCGCCTCCCGCTCGGCGGCAAGGTCGGCCTCGATCGTCTCGAGCGCGGTCTGGCCGATCCGGAGAGGATCGAGCTTCTGGAGGTTCGGGTGGCCTTCAAGGAAGATGATCCGCGCGATCAGCTTGTCGGCGTGGTGCATCTCCTCGATGCTTTCCTCGCGGCTCTTCTTGGCCATGTGGCCAAGGCCCCAGTCCTCCTGAAGTCGGTAGTGCAGCCAGTACTGGCTGACCGCGGTGAGCTCGCTCCGGAGCGCGCGGTTGAGATACTCGATGACCTTGTCGTCGCCCTTCATTCACTGATCCCTCGTACTGGCGTCCTGCGGAGGTTGCGGAGTTGCACCGGCACGGGCAGGTTATCGTTCTGCCGCATGGTGGCAAGGAAAAGGGACAGGCACCCCCCGCAATCCGCCGAGCTGCCGAGCGCGCGGTAGACGCGGCCGGGCGTGATGACGACGTCCACGTCCGACGCCCGCATCCAGTCGATCGCGGCGTGAATATCGGTGTCGCTGATGTTGCGGCAATGGCAGACGATCATGGATACCTGACTCCTTCAGTCGGGTTCTAATCCCGACTCGATCACTCTGCAATAGGGTCGGAGCCGATGCCGCACCTTGACCTGCCTCAATGTCGCGGCTAGCGGAACAGTCCCGCATGGTGTTGCCGTTCGTCACCCGGAGGACGGGTTTCTGCGGCCGCCGAGGGAATGGCGCGCGACAGGGCGCGGGCCGGCTGATAGACCGGATGCAGGGACGGACGAAACCATGGTCTTGGGGAGAGGCCGCAGGATGCAGCAGTATTCACCGGAAGACTTCTCGCGGCACGGTCAGCGCGTCAGAAGCCCGATGTCGCCCCGGCGGCATCGCCGCCTCGTGCGGCTGGCTCTCGCCTGCGGGCTGGTGACGGCGGGGGGTGTCGCGCTTCTCGCGCTCGCCCTCGCGGGATGACGGCGCGGCCGGGCCGCGCCGCCTGATCGGAGGCCTCAGGCCTCCTCGAGCTTCTCGACGGCCTTCTGGAGCGCGTCCTTCGAGACGGTCTTCTCCTTCACCTGGGCCTGTTCGAAGACGTAGTCCACCACCTTGTCCTCGAAGATCGGCGCCTGGATCTGCTGGCGCATCTGCGGGTTCTTCTGGACGAACTCGAAGAACTGCCGCTCCTGCCCCGGATACTGCCGCGCCTGCGTCAGCACGGCCTGCGTCATCTCGGCGTCCGACACGGCGATCTCGTTCTTCCGGCCAAGCTCGGCCAGCAGCAGCCCGAGCCGGACCCGGCGTTCGGCGAGCTTGAGGTGCTCCTCGGTCGGTTCCACATGGGCGTGGTCGTGCCCGTGGTGGTCGGGATGCTCCTCGTGCCACAGCTGGTGGGCGATCTGGTCGGCTTCCGCCTTCACGAGGCTCGGGGGCAGCTCGAACGACACCATCCCGTCGAGCTGGTCGAGCAGCGCGCGCTTCATCACCTGCCGCGCGGCGCCCGCGTATTCGGCCTCGAGCCGTTCCGAGATCTGGGCCTTGAGCGCGTCGAGGCTTTCGGCGCCGAACCGCTTGGCGAGGTCGTCGTTCACCTCGGCGGGCTTCGGCTCCTTCACGGCCTTCACGGTCACGTCGAAGGTCGCTTCCTTCCCGGCAAGATGGGCCGCGCCGTATTCGGCCGGGAAGGTCACCGTGACGACCTTTTCCTCGCCCACCTTCACGCCGACGAGCTGATCCTCGAACCCGGGTATGAAGGAGTTCGACCCGAGCACGAGCGGATAGTCCTCGGCCGCGCCGCCTTCGAAGGGTTCGCCGTCGAGCTTGCCGAGGAAGTCGATCACGACCTGGTCGCCGTCCTTGGCCTTCGATCCCTTCTTGCGATCGTCGAAGCTCTTGGCGGTGTCGGCGAGGCTCTTCAGCGCCTCGTCCACCGACTTCTCGTCGGCCTTCACGACCAGCTTCTCGAGCTTGACCTTGGCGTAATCGACGTCCGGAATCTCGGGCAGACGCTCGTAGGTCATCTCGACCAGCACGTCATCGCCTTCCTTCCACTCCTCGTTGGCCATGCGGACCTCGGGCTGGAAGGCGGGGCGGTCGCCCGTCGTCTCGAAGTGCGACGACATCGCGCCGTCGACGGCCTCCTGCATCGCCTCGCCCAGAAGCTTGGCGCCGAACTGCTTGCGCAGGAGCGCCATCGGAACCTTGCCCTTGCGGAAGCCCTTCATCGCGATCTCGGGCTGCGCCTCGGCGAGCTTCTCGCTCACCTTCGCGTCGAGCTCGGCGGCGGCCACGGTGATCCGGTAGCCGCGCTTCAGGCCGTCGTTCAGGGTCTCGGTGACCTGCATCGTGTTCCTCACGTGAACATGCCGCCCCGGGGCGGCGCTGGCGTAAATCAGGCGCCCTTCTAGGGAGCGCGGGGGACGGTTGCAAGTCGAAAGGCCGTGACGGCACCGGGCGTCCGGGACGGAGGGCGGCGGCCCGCACGGCGCCTCACGCGGCGGACGCGCCGGCGCGGAGATGGCGGGCGGCGCGGGCCGCGCCGAGGCCTGCGAGGAGGCTCGCCCCGAGGAACCAGAGCGCGATCCCGACGGACTGCGCGCGGAAGTCGAACCCGCGGTCGATGAGCGCACCCGTCACCGCCGGCCCGACCGCGGTGCCCAGAACCATCGCCGCTCCCGTGGCCGCGCGGATCGTGCCGATGTGGGCGGTGCCGTAGTATTCGGCCCAGAAGGTCGTTGCCATGGTATTGTGCGCGCCGACGGAGGCTCCGATGAGGAAAAGCGCCAGCGCGCCCGCGGGAAGTCCCTGCGAGACGGCAAGCACGGCATAGCCCGCCGCGAGCGGCAGGAGGTAGACCCCGGCCAGTCGCCCCGCTCCGACGCGGTCGATGAGCCCGCCCGACAGCATCATCGCGCCCACCGCCGCGGCGGTGTAGAGCGGAAACATCGCCACCAGCGCGCCGTGGCCCCAGCCCGTCGTCTCGGCGATGTGGACCTGGTGGAAGAAGAAGGCCGTGTTCCACATCGGCGGGCCGAGGATCGCGGGCAGCATCGCCCAGAAGAGCCAGTGGCCGAGCATCGCCCGCCGCGTCCACATGCGCCCGTCCATGCCCGTGCCGCCGCGTTCGTCCGCGAAGGACTGCGGCGTGCGCTCGGTCTTCAGAAGGCGCCAGAGAAGCGGCGCGAGGAGGAGCAGCCCGAGCGCGACGCCGACCCAGAGCAGGCGCCAGTCGAAGCGGCCCAGAAGCGCCACGAAGCCCAGCGGGAGGAGGGCCTCGCCCGCGGCGATGCCGAGCCCCGCGACCGCGACGGCGCGCCCGCGCGAGGCGGTGAACCAGCGCGCCATGGCGGTGTAGGCGGTATGGCTCATCATCCCCTGCCCCATGAGGCGCAGGAGGAAGACCGCCGTCCCGAGCACCAGGAGAGTGTCGGCCGCCGCCATGAGGAGTGCCGCGGCGGCGAGGCCCGCGTAGACGGCGACGCCGATCAGGCGGACGCGGATGCGGTCCGTGATGCCGCCGGCGAAGACCATCACGGCGGCCGAGACCATCGTGGCGAGCGAGTAGATCCCGCCCCAGTGCCCGTGGGACAGGCCGTGATGCGCCCGGATCTCGCCCGCGAAGACCGAGATGAAGAAGGTCTGCCCGAAGGAGGAGGAGAACGACAGGAGCGCGCCCGCGGCAAGCCAGGGCGCGTTCAGGCGCAGGAAATCCGCGAGCCGTTGCATGGGCCCTTCCTGACGTCCCGCGACGGGATTGGGAAGAGCGCGTCGCCGGGGCCGCGCGGGACGCGGACCCCGGCGCGCGGGTCGGCGCCTAGGGGGAGAGGAGCCATCCCGTCCCGATCACCGCGCTCATCGCCGCGACGAAGACGAGCCAGTGCAGCAGGGTCGTGGCAGTCGAGTTCTCCTGACCAGCCGCCTTCCTCTCGCAGGTGGCGCAGAGGGAGGCACGGGCGGGGACGGAGGTGCCGCAGCCCGTGCAGGTGCCGTCCGCGGCGGACTGGCGGCGGGGGCGCAGCGGCGGCGCGGGGGGTTCGATGGGCTGGGGGACCGGGCGCGAGGCGGCCGCGTCGCGCGGACGCGCAAGACGGCGAAGGCCCTGCACCGTGAGGGCGACAGCCCCGGCAAGGGGCAGGAGGCTCATGAGAGCCGTGGAGACTTGTGGCATGTGGTTCCACCTGAGAAGAGAGCGCGCCGCTCCGCCATGCGGGGCGCGCGCGGGACCGTGAAGGCGGGGTCAGGCGACCGCGCCGGGCGGGCCTCTCGCAGGAGGAAGGCGCGGGCCAGGGCCCGACGCGGGAGCGAACTGTGCGGCGGGTTGCGCCGGGCGCGCATGGGGCACCGTGGCGAGGGCCGAGGCGACATGCGCTGCCATCGCCGGATCCCCATCTGGCGCCAGGGCCGGGGGTCGCATCGCCACCCGCTCGGGGGTGGCCAGAACGGCGTCATTGGCCGACACGAGCGCGGGATGCGCGCTGCCCACCCGGTGCGGCGACGCGGCCTGCATCAGCAGCAGCGCCAGGGCGACGGCAAGCGCGGCAAGGGCCGCCAGGGTGCTCCTGACGCGACTCATGCCGCCCGTGTCTCCTGCCAGTCCCGCCTCACGCATCGGCATCGCCTCATCCGCGCAGAACTGGAGGCTAGGCTCGGGCGGGGAAACTGTCGAGGGGATGCCGTGGTCTGCTTCACTCCGCCGCGAAGCGGTCGCGCAGGAGGTGCTTCTCCAGCTCGAGGATGACGAAGCAGGCCGCGCCGACCGCGACGGTAGCCGCGCCCTCCGCGATGGAGAGCGGGCGCGACCCGAAGATCGCGTTCATGACCGGCAGGTAGGTGAAGGCGGCCTGCCCCGCCACGACGACCGCGAGGGCGATCAGCACCGCCCCGGTTCCCCGCACCCCCCGCAGCGTGAAGGAGGGGGCATTCAGGTAGCGCACGCTGAACAGGTAGAAGACGGAAAGCGCGACGAGCGTGTTCACCACCAGCGTCCGCGCGGTTTCGAGATCGCGCCCCGCCTCCAGCGCCCAGAAGAACACGCCCAGCGTCGCCGCCGCGAACAGCAGCGAGACGAACGCCACGCGCCACAGGATGAACGGGGTCAGGAGCCCGGCGTCGGGGCGTCGGGGAGGCCGGCGCATCACGTCGGGTTCCGATGGCTCGAAGGCGAGCGCGAGCCCGAGCGTCGCGGCGAGGATGAGGTTGATCCAGAGGATCTGCACGGGGCTCATCGGCATGGTGAAGCCGAAGAGGATGGCAAGCACGACCGCCGCCGCCTCGCCCCCGTTGGTCGGCAGCGTCCACCCCACCACCTTGCGGATGTTGTCGTGGACGGTGCGCCCTTCGCGGACCGCCGCGACGATCGACGCGAAGTTGTCGTCCATCAGCACCATCTCCGAGGCCTCCTTGGCCGCCTCGGTGCCCTTCACGCCCATTGCGATGCCCACGTCCGCCTGCTTGAGCGAAGGCGCATCGTTCACGCCGTCGCCGGTCATCGCCACCACCCGACCCCCGGCCTGGAGCGCCTGGACGATGCGCAGCTTGTGCTCGGGACTGGTGCGGGCGAAGACCTGCGTGTCGCGGATGGCGCGGGCGAGATCCTCCCCGTCCAGCTGGTCGAGATCGGCGCCGGTGAGCACGGCGGGCTCGTCCCCGAGCCCCAGCTGCCGCGCAATGGCGCGGGCCGTGTCGGCGTGGTCGCCCGTGATCATGCGCACGGCAATCCCGGCCGACCCGCATTCGGCGACCGCGCGGACGGCGTCCTCGCGCGGAGGGTCGATGAACCCGACGAGGCCGAGGAAGGTGAGCCCCGACCCGACATCGTCGAAGTCGATGCGGCCGGCCCCCTCGGGCATGTGGCGCAAGGCGAAGCCCAGCACCCGCTCTCCCTGCGCGGCCGCCTCGGCGATGCGCGCCTCCCAGACGGTCGGGTCAAGAGGCGCACCGCCCTCCGGCGCGAACTCCCGGTCGCACATGGCCAGGATGGCCTCGGGCGCGCCCTTCAGAAGCGCCACGCGGTCCCCGAACGGCATCCGGTGCAGCGTCGCCATGAAGCGGTGGCGGGCATCGAAGGGGATCTCGTCGAGCCGCGGCCAGTCGTCCCGCTCCGTCGCCGGATCGAGTCCGGCCTTGAGCGCGAGCGTGACGAGCGCGCCCTCCATCGGGTCCCCCTCCACCCGCCAGCCGCCGCCGTCCCGGCGCAGGTGCGCGTCGTTGCAGAGAAGACCCGCGCGGATCAGCGACAGCGGCGCGAGGTGGTCCCCGCCCTCGGGCGGGTCGTCCTCGAAGATGCGGTGCGCCCCCGGATCGTATCCCGATCCCCCGACAACCACGACGCGCCCCGGCGTCACGACGCGCCGGGCGGTCATCTCGTTGCGGGTGAGCGTGCCGGTCTTGTCGGAACAGATGACCGAGGTCGCGCCCAGCGTTTCGACCGCAGGCAGCCGGCGGATCACCGCGCGGCGCGCCGCCATCCGCTGCACCCCGATCGCCAGCGTGATGGTGATGACGGCGGGAAGCCCCTCGGGGATCAGCGCGACGGCCAGCGCCACGACCGCCATCAGCGCCTCGTCCCAGCCGTAACCCCGGACGAGGACGGCGAAGGCGAAGAGCGCCAGGGATCCCGCCGCCGCGATCCGCGTGAAGCTGTGGGCGAAGCGGTTGACCTGCCGCAGGAGCGGCGTCGTCAACTGCTCGACGCTGCCCAGAAGCGCGCTGATCCGGCCGATCTCGGTCGCGGGGCCGGTCGCGGTGACGACGCCTGTCCCCTGCCCCGTCGCCACGAGCGTGCCCGAAAAGGCCAGCGGGGTCCGGTCGCCCAGGGCCGCCTCCTCCGCCACGGGCGCGGTGTCCTTCGACGCGGCCACGGATTCGCCCGTGAGGATCGCCTCGTCGATCCTGAGGCTCCGCGCGCGGAGAAGCCGCAGGTCGGCCGGGACGCGGTCGCCCGCCTCGATCAGCACCACGTCGCCCGGCACAAGGTCGGCCACGGCAATCCCGATCCGCATCCCGTCGCGCAGCACCGATGCCTGCGGCGCGATCATGTCCCGGATCGCGGCAAGGGCGTTCTCTGCCTTGCCCTCCTGCAGGAAGCCCACGACCGCGTTCACGACCACGACGGCGAGGATCACCCCGGTGTCGACAAGATGGCCGAGCGCCGCGGCGGCGGCCGCGCCGACGAGGAGGAAGTAGATGAGCGCGTTGTTGAACTGGGCGAGAAACCGCAGGAGCGGGCTGCGCCGCTTGCCCGCGGGGATCGTGTTCGGGCCGAACCGCTTCAGCCGCGCGGCCGCCTCCGCCGCGGTCAGCCCGCCCGGCGCGGTCCCCAGCGCGGCAACGACCGCCTCCGCCGGCAGCGCGTGGGGCGCGGCCGGAGCGGCAGGGGTATCGGCGGCGGGACCGGGCACGGCTGTCCTCCTTCGGGCGGCGCCCCCGGCGGCGAAGGCCGGCGGGCAGCCCTCAACGGACTACGACGATCCGCGCCCCGTTCTCCAGACCCTCGGGATGCGTCACATCGCGACAGCCGCATCCGTTCCGATGGAGCGCTGTCACTCCCCGGGTGCGGCGACGGCGGCGAACCCGACGTCGCCCAGAACGGTGTTGAGCCCCCAGTCGCGGTGCATGAGCACGCCGTTCACAATATAGAGCTTGCGCACCGGGTAGGACGCGGAGGCACCGGTCCCGTCGCCCATGACGACCACGGCGTCGGCCTTGCCCGGGGCTCCGCGCTCGACCCGGAAGAAGGCGGGATCGGCGCCGAGTGCGATCGCGTCCATCACGGCGAGCACGTCCTCGTACCGGGTGATCCGTTCGTCGCTGAAGTAGCAGATGCCCTCGTAGGCGCCGATGCCGACAGCGGCCACCGCCCCGGCGACCGCCGCGCCCGGAGCCGCGAGCACCGCCGCCGCGCCGTTGCCGATCGCCGTTGCCGCGCCCCCGAGCTGACCCAGCGCCCCCGCCCCGGCGTTCCCACCGAGAAGCGACGCGCCGGTCACGGTGTTGGTCAGCGTGAAGATCCCCCCAGCCATGTCGCCCGCGGCCCCCTTCGCCCCGGCGACGACGGAGGCGGCGGCATCGCTACGCAGGAGTTCGCTCGGACGGTACTCGCACACCCGCGCCTGCGCGGCGGGTGCAGCGAGAAGCGCGGCGGCGACGATGGGGAGGACGGTTCGGGTCATGGGTTACCCCGCGGAGAGATGACTTTCGGGCACGGCGACGCCGGGCGGCACGTCCATGGCAGACAACCCGGGCCCGTTCCAATGACAACTGGTTGAGGGGCGTCGAAGGCCGAGGGCTGTGGGCATGGTGCATCGATGGACGGTCGACGCCACGAGGGGAGAGGGACGACGATCACGAGGAAAATGGCGCACCCGACAGGATTCGAACCTGTGACCTCTGCCTTCGGAGGGCAAAAAGTGGGCTTTTCTTCTGTTAGCTGACGGTTGCGGACGTTTGTCTATACGTCTGATTATCCTCGTTTCTATCTTGTTGACGCTTGCCCTCATTTGCTCGACTTTGGCGAAAGTTGTTAGCTATGTGTTAGCTAGCGGCTCGCAGCTAACAGAGTGGAGGGCGGGACGATGGCCGCGAAGAAGACCAGGATCGGCGTCAAGGCGGTGGAGGCCCTGGGGCCGAATTCTGCGATCTGGGATGCGACCGTCACCGGCTTCGGAGCCCGTCGCCAGACCGGGCCGGCCGTGGCCTACGTCGTCAGTTACCGCACCGCCGAGGGCCGCCTGCGGATGCAAACGATCGGCCGTCACGGCGCCCCGTGGACGCCCGACGCCGCCCGCGAGGAGGCCCGCCGCATTCTCGGCGACGTGGCGCGCGGCTGCGACCCGGCTGCGGCCAAGGCCGAGAAGCGGGCCGCTCCGACAGTCGACGACCTTTGCGACATCTACATGCAGGAGGCCGAGGCCGGGCGCCTCCTGACCCGCCGCGGCATCGCGAAGAAGCCTGCCACGATCGACACCGACCGCTCTCGGATCGACTGCCACATCCGCCCGCTTGTCGGGAAGATGAAGGTCGCGGCCGTGACCACGCGCGACGTCGAGCGGTTCATGCACTCCATCGCCGAAGGCAGGACGCACAAGCGGGTCAAGCTCGGGCGCCCGAGGGCCATGTCGAACGTCCGCGCCGGCAAGGGCGGGGCCTCCCGCACCGTCGGCCTCCTCGGCGCGATCTTCACCTTCGCCCAGAAGCGCGGCCTCCGCGCAGACAACCCTGTCCACGGCGTCACCCGCTACGCCGACGGCAAGCGCGAGCGGCGCCTCTCTCACGACGAATACAGGGCCCTCGGCGACGCCCTGCGGCGCATGGAGGCGGTCACGCCCGGGCACGACGGCAGGCCCGACGAGGTCGTCCTGTGGCCACCTGCGGCTGCATGCATCCGCTTTCTCGCCCTGACCGGATGGCGCAGGGGCGAGGCCCTCGGGCTGCGCTGGCGCGACGTCGACCTCGTTACCCGCACCGCCCGCCTCGAGGACACCAAAACCGGGGCGAGCGTACGGCCGCTTTCCCGCCGCGCGTGCGACGTACTGACCGCCCTGCCCCGCGGCAAGGCCGACGACGTCGTCTTTCGTCCGAGCCGGGGCGAGACGGTCATGTCGGGGATGCCCCGCTACCTCGCCCGCGTCGTGAATGAGGCCCGAATCTCGGCCGACGTCACGGCCCATGTGCTGCGCCACTCCTTCGCGTCCATGGCGGCCGATGGCGGCGCATCCGAGCTCACCATCGCGGCGCTCGTCGGGCACCGCTCAGGCAGCGTGACGAGCCGCTACGTCCACCACGCCGACCCGGTCCTCCTCGCGGCAGCCGACCGCGTCGCCGAGGCGATCGCGGAAGCCATGGGCGAGACGAGACCCGCCAGAACCGTCGTCGCCCTCGCGGAGGGCGCGCGGTGAACGACGCTGCGGAACACGCTGGTGGGTGGAGTGCGGTCGAAGTGGTCATGCGCGAGCACCTTTCCCTCGACGAGGACCAACTGTTCCGGGCGGTGCGCATGGTGGAGCGCGACCTATACCTGACCACTGACGGCCTGCGGGACCGGAGCAACGATGCGAGGTCGCTGGATGCTCTGATCGCTGCGGTGCGCAGGCTGAGGCCGTATTTCGACGATGTGAGCGACGGGACAAGCCGAGAGGTGTTCCGGCACTTCAACACGTCCGCCGCCGTTCGTGAAGATGACCGCGCCCGGCTGGGCAATGCATACTATGTGCTGGCGCACAAATCGCGCGAGTTTCTCGCCGCTCTTGAAGGCGCACGACGGAGCCTAGACGACCAAGCGCCGACGACGCTTCGGACCTTGAAAACAATCAACATAGCGGCGATCCGCTGCGTCGGCGCCGCCATGGAGGTTTGGGCGGAGTTTCAGGACCGCCCACCGCCCGCACGTGCGCTCAATCCCGCCTCCCCTTTCGCTGCGTTCCTGATCGATCTCATGGAAGCCTGCGATATTGACGGCGATCCGAAGGCGGCCTTCCGGGCATGGGCGAAGACCTTCGGCGCTGAGAAGTGAACACCTTCCGCCGACTTTTGGCAGGAAGGTGAGGACGACCTAGCCCGCGACCCGGCCGTACATCTCTCGTCACCTACCGCCCGCAACCGGCAGCGTAAGGTGACAAGACCGCGTCACCTCCTGCCCCAGACAGAAGGTGACACATGACCGACATTAACCCCGATACCCGGCTCTCCCGTCGCGCCATCGCCGAGGCCCTGACGCAAGCGGGCTACCCGATCGCCCCGGCGACCCTCGCCACGCTGGCGACGCGGGGCGGCGGACCGTCCTACACGCTCTTCAACGGCCGCGCGCTCTACCGTCTCGGTGACGCGCTCGAATGGGCGCAGGAGCGCACGTCGGCGCCCCGCACGACCGCCAGCGAGGGGCGGGCCGCCTGACATGACAGATCACGCCAAGACGGGCGACAAGCCCGCGCCGAGCGAGCGGGACAGCGAAGCGGCGACGAATGAGCCGCGGCGGCGCGACTTCTACCTCTCGCGGGACACCCATGCGGTTGAGCCGCTCGACCACGTGCGGGAGGTCGGGCCGTGAACCCCGAAAACAATATGTGTCGAGATGCAGCGGTGGTTGCGCAAAGGGCTCGGGCGCAGATGCTTTGGGCTCTGCACGGTCACCAAGTCTTGATGAGGCGAGAAGCGGTACGCGGAGTCGGGAAGGTCTTCGTCTGGCGGCTCTTTCGGGGCGGTCCGGCGTTCTACCACTCCCAGATGTACGTGACCTCGCCCAAGGGGCTGACCGCGCGGAGTGAATGGCCGAAGGATGTCTTCCTTCTGATGCACTTCGCCGAAGCGTTTGAAGGGCTATTCGGTCCTGAGCCGCTCGACCACGCGCGGGAGACGGCGCGATGAGCAAGGGCAACGACTCAAGACTTGCAGAGGCGCAGGCGCTTCCCATGGACGAGATTGCAGACCGGCTCGGGATCGCGTCCGGGCTGCGCCGCATGTCGGGCGAGCTCGTCGGCCCCTGCCCGAAATGCGGCGGGCACGACCGCTTCGGAATTAACCTCCGCAAGGGGCAGTTCCTCTGCCGGAAATGCGGCGGCAAGGGCGACGGGATCAGCCTCGTCCGGTTCATACTCGACCTCGACTTCCCAAGCGCCCTGTGCTGGCTCGTGGGCGAGCGCGACGACCAGGTCGACCCGGCGGAGGTCAGGCGCCGCCGCGAGACGGCCGAGGCCGACCGCAGGCGGAAGGATCGGATCGCGGCGCAGGAGCGCGAGCGGGCGATCCGGCAGGCACACGGGATCTGGAACGAGGGGGAACCGATCAAGGGGACGCCGGTCGCCGAGTATCTCGCCCTGCGCGGCCTCGGGCGCCTCGCCGATCTCGCCCCGCGCGCGCTGCGCTTCCATCCCGAGCTTCCCTACATGGTGCAGGTCGATCGGCACTGGCTCGAGGTCCATCGCGGCCCGGCGATGCTTGCGGCGATCGCGCGTGGGCCCAGCTTCATCGGCGTGCATCGGACATGGCTGGACATCTCGCGGCCGAAGGGCAAGGCCCGGATCGAGCACGGGGGCGAGGTTCTGGCCGCCAAGAAGACGCTCGGGTCGGTAAAGGGCGGCGTGATCCGGCTGGTGCGGTCGACTGGCGACCGGACCATCATCATGGGCGAGGGCATCGAGACGACGGCAACGGCGTTCGTGTCGGGAGCTTATCCACGGGCGGCCCACTGGGCGGGCGTGAGCTTGGGCAACATGGCCGGCCAGCGAAAGCTTGGGCAGGGCCTGAAGTTCAAGGGTCTGCCGAACCTCCGGGACCTAGACGCCTTCGTTCCACCAGTCGGGTGCGAGCGCCTGATCTTCGTGCAGGACGGGGACAGCGACCCTCGGCTGACGCGGGCGATGCTGCTGGCCGGCCTGCGGCGGGCCATGGCGCTGCGGCCGGGTCTCCGCGGGTTTCTCGCGCACCCGGGCGAGGGGCGCGACCTAAACGACGTGATCATGGAGGGCGCACATGGCTGACGCCAACGAAAAGGTGCGCGAGATCCTGAAGGAGTCAAACCTTGAGGCGGCGGATCTCGACGGCGTGGAGATGCCGCCCTCAGAGGGGCCGTCGGACGACGAGAGGTCGTCGGATGCGCCCTCGCCCGACGACCTCTCGCCGAACGCGCGGTCGGCTCAGCTTCCCCTGAACGACTTCGGCAATGGGCGCCGCCTCGTCGAGCATTTCGGGCAGGACATCCGTCACGTGCAGCGCGTTGGCTGGTTCGTCTGGAACGGGCGCGTCTGGGCCAAGGATCCCGATGCCATTGCGGTTCGGGCCCGGGCGCAACAGCTCGGCGACATCGTTCAGGCCGAGATCGAGCACCTCACGCTGTCGGACCAAGAGATGCGCCGCCTGGCGCAAAAGGATCGACTCGAGGCGGAGCTCCTCGCCCTTGGGGATCAGGAGGGGGGGCTTGTGCGGGTCGCAGGCGGCCGCGCCGCCGAGATCGAGGCGGAGCTCAGCGCGATCGAGCGGCTTAAGGGGCTGTTAATGCAGCGCAAAAAGGAGCATCGGGCGTGGGCGAGGGCGTCGGGCAACTCGACGCGGATGTCCGCCGCGCTGAATGAAGCGCAGGTTTTGCGCGCCTGTCGGTTCGACGAACTCGATGCCGGCGCGCTGGACGTCAACACCCGCTCCGGCGTCCTCAGGTTCAGCGTCGACGGCGGGCCCGGCACGGGCTTTTCGCGGACAGCGCGCTTCGACCTTGTCCCACATGAGCGCGAGCAGCTGCTCACGAAGATGATGCCGGTCGACTACGACCCGTCGGCGAAGGCCCCACTCTTCGCGGCCGCCCTCGAGCGGAGCCAGCCGGTACCGGAGGTACGGGACTTCGTGCAGCGATGGTTCGGCTACAGCATGACCGCGCTTGTCTCCGAGCAGAAGCTCGCATTCTTCCATGGCAGCGGCGCCAACGGCAAGACAGTCCTCGTCGACCTAATGGCGCGGATCTTCGGCGACTATGCGGCGACCGCAAAGATCGAGAGCCTCGTCGGGCAGAATAGACGGTCAGGCGCTGATGCGACGCCCGACCTCGTCCCGCTAATGGGCGCCCGCATGGTCCGCGCCTCCGAGCCGGAGCAGGGCCAGCGGCTGCAGGAGGGCAAGATCAAGGAGCTCACCGGCGGCGAGCCGATCCTCGTCCGCGCGCTCAACGAGGACTTTGTCGAAGTGCAGCCGCGCTTCAAGCTCACCATCTCCGGCAATCACAAGCCGGAGATCCGGGGCACCGATGACGGGATCTGGCGCCGGGTGCTCCTCGTCCCGTTCGACGTGCAGATCCCGAAGGAGGAGCGCGATCCCCTCCTCGTCGAGAAGCTCGCGCAAGAGGGGCCCGGGATCCTCAATTGGCTGATCGAGGGGCTCCTCGCCTACCTGGAGGACGGACTTCAGGAGCCCGCGGCCGTGCTCGCCGCGACGGCGGACTACAGGGCGGAAAGCGACCCGATGGGCGCCTTCCTGACCGATCGGTGCCAAGTCACAGGTCGGCCCGAGGACTGGCTCTCGACGGCCGATCTCGTCGCGGGCTTCAACTTCCACTGCGCGCTCGAAGGCGTGTCGGGATGGAAGGAGCGCACAATCGCCCTGGCGCTTCGAACGAAGGCGGAGCAGTGGCGCCACCCGCGGGACGGCCTGACGTTCCGCCCGCAGAAGCGGAGCGTCTCGGGTTATGGCGGGATCAGATGGACCGACTTCTTCGCCAAGACGCTGCGCGATGCGCCGAAGGATCAGCACGGTCGACCGATGCCGCCGAAGTCGGCGCCAGACGAAACGCAGGAGCCGTTCTGATGGTCGCGCTCCGCACAGGTCTTCACCTTGCCGTCCTCAAGGTGAGCACCCGTCGCGCCCCGTCGCGTGCAGGCTCCCCGCACCCCTCATCCGATCCCTTCGGGAGGTCAGGCTCCATGCACGGGAGGACCACGGGAAGACAAGAAGGACAGCGCGCCCTTGCGTCTCGAAGTGAAATCAAGGGGTTACGGGGGCGACTGGGAGGATGGGAGGAAAAGACGGTGAATTTCGCCCCCGCCCTATATGTGCGAGTCATGAGCGTCACAGCGGCGATGATGTCGCTTGCGCGTAGGTCACTATGTTCTTCCCTATTCTTCTTATCCTCCCACGAAGAAGAAAAAGACATTCTAGATCATAGAGTTATGAGGGGGCGACGGATGGTAGGCGCGAGGTTATGTTCTCCCATGTCCTCCCACTACCCGAGCTATCCTCCCTCCGGGGCAATGCGCCATGCGGATTGAGGACCGGATCATGCTGCTCCGCGCCCGAGGGCGGAGCGAACGCTCGGCCCGCCTCATAGCGGAAGACGAGGCGCGGCGGGCCGCGGCGATCTGCGAGCGGTTCCCTGGCGGCGTGCCCGTGTTCGAGCTTCAGGAGACGGCCCGCGGACTGCGGTTCCGCTGCCCGGTCTGTCGCACGGTCAACCTGCATGGCGGCCCTCCGTCGCACCGCGCGTCGCACTGCGCGTGCTGGCCGGGCGGGTACGTCCTCGTCGTCCGCGAAGAGGAGCAGACGCCATGATTGGACGAGTCGCGTCAGCGAGGGGGAGGGGGGGGTCCAATCTCTGGCCAGATCGCCGCTTCCAGACCCGCGCTTGTCTCACGCGGAGGTTTTTTTCGGCGGATCAGAGGTATTCAGACACCCCACGCTTGTCGAGACTCAGGGATGCGCCAAGAGCGGCACGGGGGCGCGCCGTGGAAGGGGGGTACTTCGTCCGGCCTCGCATGGGGTCCGGTGGGCGACCTCGGCCCGCCTGCGGCACTCCGCGAGCGGCAGGCGACTTGCGGGCGCGGTGGTCACTGCCTCAGCGCGGTGCCGCCATTTCTTTAGGTTTGCCGGTGGAGGATGAGTATGTCTGACCAGCTGACGCTCTGGCATGATCTCCCCGACGCATCCGCGCCCGGCGTGGCGCCCCCATCGATCCGCCGACGGGGACGCCCGGCACGGGAGTTCTCTCCCGAAGAACAGAGGATCATTCGTGCAGCCCTTCTCCGGGGCGAGAGTCTACCCGCCGTCGCGGCGCGTGTTCGTTGCACGATCCCGACATTGCGAAAGGCGTTCGGGACGGACCCCGCGTGGCGCACAGTAGGCGCGCGGGGGCGTGCGATCCTTTCCGCCGAGGCGCGCTCGTCCGCTACGGCGGCCTGGCGAGCAGGCGAGCCGATCCTCAGAATCGCAGAGAGACTGGGTGTGTCGGCCTCGACCGTGCGGCGCGCGGTCTCAGCTGGCAGGGTCGCGAAGTGACGCGGCCGGTCTTGCCGGAAAGGCGGGAGCGTCCGTCGCGTCTGATCTTTGGCGTCCGGCAGCATAGCGCCCGAAGCGAGGAGATCGCGGGCCGCCTGATGGCGGCGCTGGCGGCGGCGGAGGGGCGTGTCGCACGTCTGCCCGAGGATCCCCGCCCCGGCAGCGTGGCCGCGTCACTCACATCGGCGGCGGACCAGGTCGTGGCGCTGGCCGCGGCTGGTCTCAAGGTTGCGGAGATTGCCGAGCGCCTCGACCTCGCCCCTGGCACGGTCACCGCTTGGCTGCGGCTGCGCGCGGCAGGCTCGTCGACTCCTGGAGTGGCCCGCCCGGCGTTTCACCATCTCGCCGAAGCGGTTGGGACCGAAGCAGGGGTACCATCCGCGACCATCCTCTCGCGCCGCAGGGATCGACCGATTGTACTGGCGCGGCATGAACTGATCGCGCGCGCCGTGGCCGCCGGGTGGACCGAGCGTGAGATCGCGGGCGCACTCCGTCTCGACATTTCGACTGTCCGCTATGGGCTCGAACAGGCGCGCCAACGCTCTCTTGAGGGCCAATCCTTGTCGGCAAAAATAGTTCGTGTGGAAAACTCCGGGTCGGGCGACTCAGGTGATGAAGCCGCCGACGCGCGCGGCATACGAGGAGTTCGCTGATGTCGGTTCGCTTGTCCACGCCTCCCCGTCCGGCGCAGGTCGCCGAGAAGGGCCTCCGCTTCGCCCGCATGATGCGAGCTCTCGCAGCCGCACGCGGAATCCCCTTTGTTGCCGCGCAGATCGCGGAGAGCTGGGGAGATTCCGGCCTCTTCGCCTCGCAGAACATGGGCAACGGCGTCGCCGGCGGCTTCCTCGTGCCCGAGGGCGTCTCCTCGGAAATCATCGAGCTCCTGCGGCCGCAGTCGGTCGTGATGCGCGGGGGCCCGATCGTCGTGCCGATGCCCGCGGGCAACCTCACGATGAACCGGCAGACGGCGGGGGCCGGGTTCGCCTACATCGGCGAGCAGCAGGACACGCCGTCGACGTCGATCGCCTTCGGGCAGCTGAAGCTGTCGGCGCGCAAGCTGGCCGGCCTCGTGCCGATCTCGAACGATCTCCTGCGCGCCGCTTCACCGGCCGTCGACCGGATCGTCCGCGACGACATCGTGATCGGCACGGCGCTGGCGATGGATCTCGCGTTCCTCCGGGGCGCGGGGACACAGCACACCCCGCTCGGCCTGCGCAACCAGCTGACCGGCACGCCGGTGGCCGCGACGAACGTCCTGGCCGTCACCGCGGGCAATACGCTCACGACCATCACGGGCGACCTAGGCCGCCTCGAGCTCGCGCTCATGAACGCCAACGTGCCGATGACGCGCGCGGGCTGGATCATGGCGCCGCGCACCATGATGCGGCTCATGAACATCCGCGACGGGAACGGCAACTTCGCGTTCCCCGAGGTGCAGAACGGCCAGCTGCGCGGCAAGCCGATCTACGTGTCGACGCACCTCCCGATCAACCTGGGCGGCGGCGCGGAGTCGGAGCTCTATCTCATCGACTTCGCGCATGTCGTCGTCGGCGAGCACATGGGCGTGGAGATCGCCATGTCGACCGAGGCGGCCTACCGCGACGCGAACAACGCGCTTCAGGCGGCCTTCTCGCGCGACGAGACCGTGATGCGGGCCATCCTGCAGCACGACATCGGTCTGCGTCACCTGCCGGCTGTCGCGATCCTCACCGGCGTCGACTGGGTCGACGGCGCCTGACCAACAAGGAGTCTAGAAGATGCTTTCGCTTTTCCGCCGTTCCCCGCGTCCGGGCAGCGCCCTCGGCCGCCTCGCAACCGAACTCGAGGAGCTGCGCACAGAGATCCCTACACTCGAGAAGCGGCTTGCCGAAGCCGAGGCCGCCCTTGCGACGGGCGAGGCCGACTTCCGGAAAGCCTGGGACGAGGCCCGTCCCGACCAGAATGGCCCCTCGGCCAAAGTCGACGGCATCCGTGACGCCAACGCGCGCCGGCAGATCGAGAGGCAGCATGCGTTCGACAAGCTCCTCACTGCCCGGGCGCGGGAAACTCACCTTGCGGCCCGAGCGGCGGCGCCCGAGAATGTCGCCGCCGCAGTCGAGCGACTGAAGCATGCCAAGGCGGCGGCGGACCTCGCGGCAACTCGGGCAGAAGAGTGCGAGCGGCGAGCCGCGGGCACTGTTGCGCGCCTCGCGGACGCGGAACGGCAAGCGGAGGAGGCACTTGGTGCAGTCGCGGAGGCGGCGGCCGGGGGCGAAGTCATCCCCCAGGAGGCCTCCCGGCTCGCGTCGGAAGCAAACCTCCTCAAGGGCGCCGTCGAGCGTGCGGCCGAAGCTGCCCGCGCAGCGCGGGAAGAGGAACGAGCCGCGATCGGCGCGATTGCGTCGGCGGAGACGGACCTTCGCGCAGCGAAGTCGACTCTCGCTGCGGTCGAGGCCGAGGTCGCGCTCGAGGGTGTGCGTGAAGCACTGGCCCGATCGGCGGTCGCCCAAGGCGGTGGGCGCTTCGTCGTCAACTTCACGGAAGGTGAGCTCGCCGCAGCCCGGACGTGGCTCGACGGGGCGGATTGATGCCTCCTCGCGAGCTTGCCAACACGGTCTGTGCGATCCGCTCGACACAGTGGGCGATATTGCCCGAGTATCTCGCGGCGATCGAAGCGATTGCCGCGCGCCTCGGTGACGCGGAAGTTCTTCGACTCGTTGAGTCCGATGGGCATATCGAGCGGCTCGCCGCCTCTCGCGCCGTCGCTGCGGCTGCAGGAGCGCCGATGGCGGGCGCTCGTCTGGCGATGATGCGCGACGGAGCCGCTGTCATCCCGATCTTCGGCCCGATCTTTCCGCGCGCCAACCTGGTCGCATCCTCGGCGGGAGGCACTCCCCTCGATGCCGTAATGTCCGATTTCCGCGCCGCTCTGTCATCGGCGCAGGTTGAGCGCATCGTGCTCCTTGTCGACAGTCCCGGCGGCGTCGTCTCGGGACTGGCGGAGGCTGCCTCGGCAATACGCGCGGCGAAGAAGCCGGTTACGGCATTCGTGACCGGCTGCGCGGCCAGCGCCGCCTACTGGCTCGCGTCGCAGGCCGGGGAGATCGTGCTCGATCCATGTGCAAGCGTTGGCTCGATCGGGGTGGTTGTCAGTATGAGCCGGCAAGAGGCGCCGGGGGCCGATGGTCGCCGAACCTACGAGGTCGTGAGTTCAAACGCGCCGCACAAGCGGCCGGATCCCACGAGCGCCGAGGGCCTTGCACAGATACGCGCGCAGCTCGATGGCATTGAGACGGTCTTCGTGTCCGATGTAGCGCGGGCACGTGCCCGGTCGCCCGAGTACGTCCGGAAGGCCTTCGGTCGTGGGGGGCTCCTGGTGGGTGCCCGGGCCGTCAGTGCGGGCGCCGCAGATCGCGTGGGTACCCTCGACGGCTTGTTCGGGGGCCGCCGCAGTTCTGGCGCCGTGGTGCATCTGCAGGCCGAGGTGGCACGCCGACGGGCCTCGCTATGAGAAGTGTGTGCCGTCCGGTCCTTCGGCACGCGCATGAGTCGGCGACAGTGGGCAACCTCAGTCGCCGACTCACCTTGGGAGCCGGGCCCGTGCGTCTGGAGGGATCGATGAGGCTTGATATGGGCGCATACGTTTATCTCGCGCCGGAGGATTTCCTATCTGATGTAGCCCGAATGGAGCGGGCGCTGCGCCATGCCGATCGGCGGTGGGTAGAGGATACCGTCCAGTTCCTGAAGTCGGTCATTGCCTGCTGGCGTGACAACGAGGAGTGCGCGTCGCGGGTCGGCGACGAAATTGGAAGGGCGCGGGCGATGATGGTCCTCGAGATCCTTGGGGACCTACTCTTCGTCGCCCAAAGCAGACTGCGGAATCGGGAATAGCGGGGACTACAGGATGGCTCAGTCGGTAATCGGCAACCTGCGGGTGATCCTCGGCCTCGATTCCGCGCAGCTCATGCGCGGCGCCAAGCAGGCCGAGGGCCGGATCCAGAAGCTCGGCTCGCAGATGCGGAAGTTCGGAATTGCGATCGGGGCGGTGTCGGGCGGCGTGGCCCTCGCAATGCGCGGCGCCCTCAATGCTGCCGACGATGCCGGAAAGCTGGCGGCGAAGGTCGGCCTCAGCGTCGAGGCGCTGACCCGGCTGCAGTTCGCGGCCGATCTGTCGGGGGTCGCTACGCAGTCCCTGCAGGCAGGCATCACCCGTCTTTCGCGCGCGATGGTGGACGGAAACGAGGCCTTCGCCGCGACGGGAATTGCCGCTCGGGATGCGGCCGGCAACATCCGACCGACGGAGGACGTCCTCCTCGACCTGGCCGACGTGTTCCAGCGGATGCCGGACGGCGCGGAGAAGACGGCGCTGGCCGTGCAGCTTCTAGGCCGGTCCGGCGCCGATCTGATCCCGCTGCTCAATGGCGGATCAGAAGCGCTGCGCGGCATGATGGCAGAGGCCGATGCTCTTGGCCTGACGATCTCGAAGGAGACCTTCAAGGCGGCAGAGGTCTTCAACGACAGCCTCACGCGCATCGGCGCCGTCGCCCGAGGGTTCACGCTGCAGGTCATGGCACAGCTCGCGCCCGCGCTGGCTGGCATGGCGGCGGCGCTGGCCGATAGCGCGAAGGAGGGCGGGCTAGTCCGCGCTGTCGTGGACGGGCTCGTCAACAACCTCGCGCGGCTTTCGACCTACGTCGCAGTCGCGGTGACGGGGCTCGGGGCGCGCTTTGTGGCGGCACTCGTGGCCGCACGCCTCGCAACGCTGAGGTTCTCCTCGTCCCTCGTCGCGCTTCGCGGAGCTCTGATCCGCACGGGCTTCGGGGCGCTCGTCGTTGGCGCGGGGGAACTGGTCTACCAGGCTGGGCGGCTTACGACCTCGCTGGGCGGTGTAGGCGAGACCCTTAGTCTCATGAAGGACGTTGCGGTCGAGGTGTTCGAACGCATCGGCTTCGGCGTCGAGGCGATGCAGTCCACCTTCCGCGCCGCGGGCGAGGCAATCAAGTCGGCTCTCGTTGGCGCCTTCGCCAGCGCCCTCGAGGCATTCAGCGGTCTCACCTCGGGAATCGCCGAAGGCTGGAACGGGTTGATGCAGTCGATCGGCCTCGAAAGCTTGGCGACCGCCCGGGGCATCGGCTCCCAGTTGGCGCAGTCGCTGAGGACCACGGCTGACCTAGCGGAAAGCAACGCGCGGATCTCGAACGATGCCGCGGGCGCCTGGGTGCGCGCGGCGACGGCGCCCCTTCGGTCGCTGCAAGCCATGCGAGAGCGCATGTCGGGGGTCGCCGACAATACCGACGAAGCTACGGACGCCGCACAGCGGTTGAACGGAGCCCTTGACGAGGTGTCAGAAGGCGGCGGCGGTGGTGGCCGTGGCCCGCTCGGCAGGCTGGGCGAGGAGGCCGAGGACGCGACCGAGGCCTTCCAGCCGCTCGAGACCGCGGTGGGCAGCCTCTCGACCGCCGTCGGGGATTTCTTCTCCCGCGGGATGAGCGACTTCAAGGGCTTCCGCGACGCGATCTTCGGAGGCTTCCAGAAGCTCGTGTCGGACATGATCGCGCTGGCAGCGCAGAACAAGATCACAATCGCCCTTGGCGCGAGCGGAGGTGTCGCAGGTACCGCCGCCAGCGCGGCCACGGCGGCCAGCGGTGGGGGGGTCCTGTCCGGCATCGGGGGGTTCCTCGCCAGCCCGCTCGGCCTCGGCGTGGCAGCGGCCGGGGCCGGCATCCTGGGCATCCTTGCCGCGCGCCGTCGGCGCCAGCAGGCCGAGCGGGAGCGCCTTGAGCGCAATCGCCAGACCCGGCTCGAGCAACAGGCGCAGATCCTCGAACTGAGCGGGGACAGCGCCGGCGCGCGCGATCTGCGCCGGCAAAGCGCCTTGTCGGGCCTGAAGCGGGGCAAGCGGCGCCGGCAGGAAGAGATCTTCCGCCTCGAGGATGCAAACCGCATTCAGGAGGAGCGCGAGAGCATCGAGCGCCGTATCCTCGAGCTGAACGGCGACACGGTGGAGCTTCGCAAGCGCGAGCTTGCCGCGCTCGACCCCGCGAACCGGGCCCTCGCCGAGCGCGCCTTTGCCCTGGAGGACGAGGCCCGCATCGCCAACGAGCGGCGCGGCCTCGAGGAGCGGCTCCTCCAGCTGCTCGGCGACACCGAGGAACTGCGGCGGCGCGAGATCGAGGCGCTCGACAAATCGAACCGCGGGCTCCTGCAGACGATCTTCAACGTCGAGGACCTCACCGCCCAGTTCGAAGAGCTGCAGCGCCGGCTATCGGTCCGGTTCGACCTGTCGGCCAAGGAGTTCCTCACGAGCTTCGATGCCCGCTTCGCTCAGGCGACGGCCGCGCGCGACCTCGGCACGACGCCCGGTGACCTGGCGACGAACGACCCGCAGATCCGCGCGCTGCAGGAGCTCCAGCGCAAGCAGCTGAAGATCCTCGAGGATATCTCGCTGTTTGGAATTCCGATGAGGTCCTAGGAGCGCAAGCTCCTCTCGGTCGCGCGGTGAACAGCGCGACCTCGGCCTCTTCCCCGCGCCGCCTCCGGCACCTGATCCATGGCGTATGCCGACTCAGCTGCGCGACTAGGGATCCCCGCACCTTAAGAGAGCGACGTGCTCCCGCGCCAATTTTGCCGCCCGCCGGATGCCGCCGGGATCCTTCGTGAGATCGCCGAGGACCCTCCCAAGGATATGCCGCACGTTGTCGTCCTCGCACTGACCGAGGAGGAGGCGTATCCGTTTCCTGCGCTCACTCGCGGACGGCTGTCCGGAAAAAGCAATCCGCTCGTATTCGTCGATTACGGCCGACAGTCTCGCGAGCTTCTCAGGCGTCCAGAACGAGTTACTTTTCACGCGCAGCTAGCCTCACGCCCGGCCCGCCGCCGTTTTCCGGGATGAACTCGACACCGGCTCGCTCGAGGGCTGCGCGGATCACGTCGACTGTACCGGCGCGGAGATCCTCGCCGCGCTCGAGGCGCGCGATCGTGTCGGGCGAAACGCCGGCCGCTTTCGCCAGATCACGCACGCCGAGTCCCGTCGCGGCTCGTGCCATTTTACATTGAACGCCGTTCATTTCAGAACCTTGTAACGATTTCTTGCGCGCGATTTGTCTTGCGTGTATCGTAACTGTGTTCTGAAACTTCGCAACAGGAGAAACGACTATGACCAACGCGAAACCGCTTGGAGACATTCACGTGGATGCCCTGCGCCTCCACGGCCTCGCAGCCGGTGCAGACCTGATCTTCAGCAATTCACACCTCGGCCGCTCGCCCGAGACAGAGGCCCTGCATGCACTCCTGTCGTCGCTCGTCGACCTCAGCAGGGCCGTTGCCGACGACCTCGAGGCGGCGGACGAGCGGGGCGAGGTCGCGCGACATGGGGGGAACATGAGCAACGTTGCAGATCACAACATTTCCACGGCCGCAGGCCTCGGCCCTCGCCGCGACGAGATCCACGAAGCCGACGACGAGCTCCTCAAGGTCTACCGGCAGGCGCTCGAGCTCAACGACGCTATCCAGCGGATGCCCTCGACCGCAGGCGAGACGATCGACCGGCTCATCGCGGAGCACCATCGCCTCGAGGCGATGGTGCTCGATACTCCAGCGCAGACGGCGGCGGGCCTCGCGGCGAAGCTCGACCTGGTCTTCTATCGAGGTCGGGGGGTGGATGAACCAGACGGCACGGATGAGTCCAAGGTGCAACGAGAAGTCAGGGAGATCCTCAAGGCACGTTTCGCCGCGTAGTTTGGAGCGACGTAGCTCGTCTGACATGGCCCCGCTTCGGCGGGGCTTCTTCGTTTCGGAGGGCCGGATTCGGCCTTGATCCTTTAGCTATCTGTTAGCTAGCCGCTCCGCGACTTCTGCCCTGATCTGCCAAGTCCTTGATTTTGTGGCGCACCCGACAGGATTCGAACCTGTGACCTCTGCCTTCGGAGGGCAGCACTCTATCCAGCTGAGCTACGGGTGCTCCGTGCGGGCGGTATAGCGTCAGCCCCCCTGCCCCGCAAGCGCGATCAGGCGAAAAGCTCGTGGCAGAGCTCCAGCGCGTCGACCAGCACGTCGACCTCGGCCTCGGTGTTGTAGAGCCCGAAGGACGCCCGGCAGGTCGCCGCGAGGCCGAGATGCTGCATGAGAGGCCCCGCGCAATGCTGGCCCGCCCGCACCGCCACGCCGCGCTTGTCGAGCACTGTCGAGATGTCGTGCGCATGGGCCGGCCCCTCCAGCGTGAAGGAGAAGATCGCGGCCTTGTCCGCGCTCGTCCCCTGCACCGAAAGCCAGTTGAGCCCGCCCAGCCGCGCGCGGGCATAGTCGCGGAGCCGATCCTCGTGCGCCGAGATGGCGTCCATGCCCAGGTCCATCATGTAGTCGAGCGCGACGCCCAGCCCGATCTGCTGGACGATGCCGGGCGTGCCCGCCTCGAACTTCATCGGCGGGTCGTTGTAGGTGACGGTCTCGCGCGTCACCTCGCGGATCATGTCGCCGCCGCCGATGAAGGGGCGCATCTCGGCCATGCGCTCCTTCGCGATCCAGATCGCGCCGGACCCCGATGGACCGTAGAGCTTGTGGCCCGTGATCGCGTAGAAGTCGCAGCCGATGTCCTGCACGTCGACCGCCATGTGGACGGCCGCCTGGCTGCCGTCGACAAGGACGGGCACGCCCCTCTCGCGCGCGCCCGCGCAAATCGCCTTCACGTCGACCTTCGTGCCCAGCACGTTCGACAGATGCGTGACCGCGACGAGCTTCGTGCGCGGCCCGATCGCGTCGATCACCGCCTGGGGGTCGAGGTCGCCGCTCGCGTCCACCTCCACCCATTTCAGCACCACGCCCTGCCGTTCGCGCAGGAAGTGCCAGGGCACGATGTTCGCGTGATGCTCCATGATGGAGAGCACGATCTCGTCCCCCGCCTCCATCCGCGGCATGGCCCAGCCGTAGGCGACGAGGTTGATGCCCTCGGTCGTGCCCGAGGTCATCACGATCTCCTCGGGCGAGGCGGCGCCGAGGAAGCGGGCGACGATGCCGCGCACCGCCTCGTACTTCTCGGTGGCGAGGTTCGACAGGTAGTGAAGGCCCCGGTGGACGTTGGCGTATTCCATCGAATAGGCCCGCGTCACCGCGTCGATGACGACCTGCGGCTTCTGCGCCGAGGCCCCGTTGTCCAGGTAGACCAGCGGCCGCCCGTTCACCTCGCGCGAAAGGATCGGGAAGTCCCGGCGGATCGCCTGCACGTCGTAGGTCATGCGCCCTCCACCATCGGGACCGTGACCCCGATCAGCGTCAGGATCAGCGACAGCCCGAAGGCGATCCCGAACGCCGACACGAGGATCATCAGGAACACCTTGATGAGCGAGGGAAACCCATGAAGAACGGCCACGAAGTTGGTAAGAAGCCACAGGAAAAGCGCGATCCCCAGAAGCCCGATCAGCCCCGCGAGAGGTGCCAGGAGGATCAGGACCGCCGCCTGCAGGACCTGAAGGCACACCATGATGAACTGGAGCCAGGCGACAAGGAGGATCGATTCCTCGAACGACCCGCGCCCGCCCATCGCCCGCCCGATCCAGAAGACCGCGAAGACCATGATGACGAGGAGCGCGAGCTGGATGAAGCCGGTCGCCGCGGGGCCCACGGGCATCCCGGTCCCCGTGTCCCCAGTGACGAGAAGCGCCGTGACATGCGCGAAGAGGATCGACAGCACGACCACGAGCGCCAGCGCCGACCACAGTGCCTCGCGCGGGACACCCAGCGCCAGCACCTCCGTCGCGCCTTCGCGCGGGTTCTTCACCGTCCGCCAGGCCATGCCCAGAAGACTGTTGAGCGTCAGTGTCATGCCGTTCGCACGCCTTCCCCGCGTTCCGCTTCCCAGAGGCCCGCGCCCCAGAAGACGAGGAACGTCCCCGCGGCCACCAGCCCCACGAGGTTCAGCGCCGGTCCCGGACCCACGAAGCCCGCCACCAGCCCGTTGAGGAGCCAGAGCGGGCTTGCCGCCAGAAGCGCCCAGAACAGCGCGAGCCGCGCCCCGAACCACGTGCCCCGCCCCCCGATGACCTTCGCGAGGAGGTGGCTTGCCGCCGCAATCACATAGGCCGCCATCGGGGCAATGAAAAGCCACCCCATCAGCGCGCCGCCCATCCGCGCGTCGAGCGGCACGGAGGGGTCGAGGTAGGCTTGCCGCGACAGGAGCGGCCATTGCGCCACGAAGATCAGCAGGCACGCCGCCATCAGCGTGGCAAGCGCCCGATCCTCCCGCTCGCCGTTGCCGAGCTTCTCCCGCACGACGCGACGGGGCGCGCGGTAGGTCCGGACGATGTCGGTCGAGACGGGCATCCCTGCCTCACTTCCGCCGGCGCGCGAGCCAGCCCTCCAGCCGCGACTGGATTTCCCCGGCAAGCGCCTGATCCTCGATCTCGGCCAGCGCCTCGGCGAGGAAGGACAGGACGAGCAGGTCCGTCGCCTCGCCCTTCGGCACCCCGCGCGAGCGGAGGTAGTAGAGCGCCGTCTCGTCGATCGCGCCGCTCGTCGAGCCGTGCGAGCACTTCACGTCGTCGGCGTAGATCTCGAGCTCGGGCTTGGCGAGGAACTGCGCGTCCTCGTCGAGGAGAAGCGACTGGCTGATCTGATAGCCGTCGGTCTGCTGCGCGCCGGGCTTCACGAGGATCTTGCCCTGGAAGACGCCCGTGGCGCCGTTGCGGAGCACCTTCTTGAACACCTGCCGGCTTTCGCAGGCAACCGCGTCATGCGTCACGAAGACCGTGTCGTCGTGGTGGAAGTCCCCATCCCCCACGCAGGCGCCCGCGACGTGGGCCACCGCCTCGTCGCCCGTCAGCTCCACCACCTGCTCGTTGCGGGTGAGCACGCCGTTCATCGTCAGCGTGAAGCTCTTGTAGACGCTCCTCTCTCCCAGACGGGCGAAGACATGCGTGATCGCCCGTCGCCTGTGATCGCGCCCCTGCGCACGGACATGGTGGAAGGCGGCGCCCGAGGCGACCTCCACCTCCATCACCTTGTTGAAGCGCGCGGCGGCGGGACCTGATTCCAGCAGCGTGAGCTGTGCCCCCTTCTCGACCTTCACCACATGGTGGAGCGTCGCGTCCGACGTCTCGCTCCGGTGCAGGTAGATCAGGTGGACGGGCCGCGCGACCTTCCCCGTCGCCCGGATGACGACGCCGTCCGAAGCGGTCGCGGTGTTCAGTGCCGCAAAGGGCCGCGCCACGGGGGTCTGCCCGCGCGCCTCGAGCACGCCGTAGACGTCGCGCGCCCAGTGGATGTCGCGCCGCATGGCGTCCGACAGCCGTTCGATCTCAAGTCCGACACCCACCAGCGGGTCCGATGCCTCGGCATCGAAGACGCCGTCGACGAAGACGATCCTCAACCGGTCGACGTCGTCGAACACCGGCGCTTCGCCGTCCGCGAAGGCTGCCGCCGGCGCGGGCTCGGGGTCGTTCAGCGTCGTGGGATCGGTGAAGCGCCAGTATTCGTCGCGCCGCCCCGGCAGGCCCATCGCCCTGAGCCGCCCGGCAGCGTCCTCATGGGCCGCCCGCGCCCACGCGGCAACGCCCTGCACCGTCGCTCCCGACAGCCGCGCTTCGGTCACATCGGTCTTCGCCTGCGCCAGCGCCATCACGCGACCTCCTTGAGGATGTCGGCGTAGCCGTTCTTCTCGACCTCGAGCGCCAGTTCCGGCCCGCCCGTCTTCACGATCCGACCGTCCGCCATGATGTGCACCACGTCCGGCGTGATGTGATCGAGAAGCCGCTGGTAGTGCGTGATGACGAGGAACCCGCGGCCGGCGTCGCGCAGCGCGTTCACGCCATCGGCCACGAGCCTCATCGCGTCCACGTCGAGGCCCGAGTCGGTCTCGTCGAGGATGCACATGCGCGGCTCGAGGATCGCCATCTGGAGGATCTCGTTCCGCTTCTTTTCGCCGCCCGAAAAGCCCACGTTCACGGGCCGCTTCAGCATGTCCGCGTCGATGTCGAGCGTCCTGGCCTTCGCCCGCACGAGCTTGAGGAAGTCGGCAGCGCTCACCTCCTCCTCTCCCCGCGCCTTCCGCTGGGCGTTGAGCGCGGTGCGCAGGAAGGTCATGTTGCCCACGCCGGGGATCTCGACCGGATACTGGAAGGCGAGGAACAGCCCCGCAGCCGCCCGCTCCTCGGGCTCCATCTCGAGGATGTCGTGCCCGTCGAGCGACGCGGTGCCTTCGGTGACGACATAGCCCTCGCGGCCCGACAGCACGTAGGACAGCGTCGACTTGCCCGACCCGTTCGGACCCATGATGGCGTGGACGCGGCCGGCCTCGATGGTCAGGTCGACCCCCTTGAGGATCGCCTTGTCCTCTTCCTCGAGTTTCACGTGCAGATTGCGGATCTCAAGCATGGGTTGCCTCGCTCTTGAATGCAGGACAGGGCGCCCGCCTCGCGGCGGCGCCCCTGTCGGGTGATGACGGGTGGAGGGTGAGTCTCAGCCCTCGGCGAGGGCCGCGAACTCCGGAACGGACAGCGTGAGCGGTGTCTCGGGCATCAGTTGCGCGAAGACGTCCGGATAGGTGGCGATGATCTGGTCCTGCAGGATGAACGCGCCCGCCAGCCCGGTCAGCACCGCCAGCTTGCGCGGCCCTCGGTTGAGCCTGAGGAGACCGCCCACGATCAGCACGACCAGCCCCGCGAACAGGAATTCCTGATAGGGCAGCAGCCGCTCCACCACGCCGGCCTGCGCGAACTCGGGAAGGACCATGCGGTCGACCTGATGCGCGCCGACGATGCCCGCCATCATCGCCGCCCCGCCCAGCGCGAAGCTCATCGGTACCACGAAGAGATGCCCGATCGCCCCGGCAAGCCGCGAGATGAAATCCCCCGGACGCCGCACCCGGCGCTGGCGCTTGGGCTTCTTGTCGACTTCCGCGGGCCCCACGATCACATGACCCGAGGTGTTCGGTCCGCCCCGGCTGATCCGCTTCAGCCGCGCCTCGAACATCTTGTGCTGTTCGTCCGACAAGCTCGCCATGCCGCCCATCGTCCCTCAACTCCCGCCGGTTCCGTTTCGAAACCAGTCGCGCCGGAGTTGGGCGATTCCATGACCGCGTCGCGGAAGTTTCGGCACGAAGCCGTCCCGCGGCCCCGCAATCCGCTGCGGTGGCCGTCACTGGATCGGATTTGCGGACGATGGCCATCCCTGCCCCCCGTCAGTTGAGGGTCACGGCGGTGCCGCTGGCCGACACCATCAGCATGTTGTTGATGACCTCGTAATCCAGGTCCACGCCCACCACCGCATCCGCGCCCAGCGCCCGCGCCCGCTCCTCGAGTTCGCGCAGCGCCGTCTGGCGCGCCTCGGCCAGCGAAGTCTCGTAGGCGCCCGAACGCCCGCCGATGATGTCGGTAATGCCCGCGAAGATGTCCCGGAACACGTTCGCGCCGATGATGGCCTCGCCCACGACGATGCCGCGGTACGAGGCGATGCCCCTGCCTTCGATCGAGGGCGTGGTGGTGACGATCATGCCGCGCTCCTCCCCCTCAGCCCCGGAATACGAAGGCCGCGCCCAGCGCGATGAACCCGAAGCCGATCACGGTGTTCCAGCTGAGGCTTTCCTTGAGGAAGACCACGGAGAATCCCGCGAAGACGGTCAGCGTGATGACCTCCTGGATCGTCTTGAGCTGCGCGGCCGAATACACCCCGTGCCCGATGCGGTTCGCAGGCACCGCGAGGCAATACTCGAAGAACGCGATCCCCCAGCTGATCAGGATCACGAGGTAGAGCGGCGCGGCCTTGAACTTCAGATGCCCGTACCACGCGAAGGTCATGAAGACATTCGACAGCGACAAGAGAACGATGGGCGCGATGGCCTGCATCGATGGCGGCAATTCCGTCTCCCGTACCTGCGGGTTTCACTGCCCGCCCCCCGACGCGCGGCGGATGAGCGCCGCGAAGGCCAGCGTCAGCGCGCTCCACGCGCCGAAGATCACCAGCCCCAGCCCCAGCTCTGCCACTTCGCGGAACCTCTCCGCAAGCCACCCGGCCTCGATCAGCTCGCCCACGATCTCATCATGCGCGATGGCCAGCGCGAAGACGAGCACGAGCCCGGCCAGAACGAGGCTCAACGCCTGCGTGTCGCCCGACAGCCGCCAGTAGCCGAAGCCCACGCGGGCCCGGCCCCGGGACGGCTGCGGGCGGTCCCCGGTCATCCCACGCTGCCTTCAAGGCTGATGGCGACAAGGCTCTGCGCCTCCATGGCGAACTCCATGGGAAGCGCCTGCAGCACCTCCTTGCAGAAGCCGTTGACGACAAGCGCCACCGCCTCCTCCTCGTCCATGCCGCGCGACCGGCAGTAGAACAGCTGGTCCTCGTCCACCTTCGACGTGGTCGCCTCGTGCTCGACGCGGGAGGAGTTGTTCCTCACCTCGATGTAAGGAACCGTATGCGCCCCGCACTTGTCCCCGATCAGCAGCGAGTCGCACTGCGTGTAGTTGCGGCTGTCCTTCGCCTTCGGGTGCATCGACACGAGCCCGCGGTAGGTGTTCTGCGCGTGGCCCGCGCTGATCCCCTTCGACACGATCCGGCTCTTCGTCCGCTTGCCGAGGTGGACCATCTTGGTCCCCGTGTCGGCCTGCTGCCAGTTGTTGGTGATGGCGATCGAATAGAACTCGCCCTGGCTGTCATCGCCCCGCAGGATGCAGGAGGGGTACTTCCACGTCACCGCCGACCCCGTCTCGACCTGCGTCCACATCACCTTCGACCTCGCGCCCCGGCAATCGGCGCGCTTGGTCACGAAGTTGTAGATGCCGCCCCGGCCTTCCTCGTCGCCCGGATACCAGTTCTGGACGGTAGAATACTTGATCTCGGCATCCTCGAGCGCCACGAGCTCCACCACCGCCGCATGAAGCTGGTGCGTGTCGCGCTTGGGCGCCGTGCAGCCTTCGAGGTAGGAGACGTAGGACCCCTTGTCGGCAATGATCAGCGTCCGTTCGAACTGGCCCGTGTTCTCGGCATTGATCCGGAAGTAGGTCGACAGCTCCATCGGGCAGCGAACGCCCGGCGGCACGTAGACGAAGGAGCCGTCCGAGAAGACGGCGGAGTTGAGCGTGGCGAAGTAGTTGTCGGTCACCGGCACGACCGAGCCCAGATACTTCCGCACGAGCTCGGGATGCTCCCGGATCGCCTCCGAGATCGAACAGAAGATCACCCCGGCCTTCGCCAGCTCCTTCTGGAAGGTCGTCCCCACGGACACCGAATCGAACACCGCGTCGACCGCGACCTTCCGTCCTTCGGCCGGCATGTCCTCGGCCCCCTCGACGCCCGCGAGGATCATCTGCTCCTTCAGCGGAATCCCGAGCTTCTTGTAGGTCTCCAGAAGCTTCGGATCGACCTCGTCGAGCGACTTCGGCCTGGAAGCCATGCTCTTGGGCCGGGCATAGTAGTACTGATCCTGGTAGTCGATCTTGGGATAGTTCACCATCGCCCAGGTGGGTTCGTCCATCCGGCTCCAGCGCTCGAAGGCGCCCAGCCGCCACTCGGTCATCCACTCCGGCTCGCCGTTCTTGCCCGAGATGAGCCGCACGATGTCCGCGTTCACGCCCTTCGGCGCGTAGTCCATCTCGATCTCGGTTTCCCAGCCGTACTTGTACTTCCCGGCCATGGACGCGACGGCCTCGACCGTCTCGCGGTCCACGCCCTCGCGGATGTTGTCGAGTGCCGCCATCGTCTCTCTTCCCTTCATGCCGCCCGCGCCCGGTGCCGCGCATGGGCTTCGGCCCACACCGCGGCAAAGCGCGAGATCTCGTCTTCCGTCGTCGCGGGCCCCAGCGACACCCGGATCGCCGACCGCGCCACGTCCTCGCTCAACCCCATCGCGCGAAGCACCCGGCTCTCCCGCACCTTCCCGCTCGAACAGGCGGACCCGGCCGAGACCGCGAACCCCGCAAGGTCCATCTGCATCACCTGCGTCTCCCCCTTCCAGCCGGGAGAGGCGATGCAGGAGGTGTTGGCCAGCCGCTCCGCGCCTTTCCCGACAAAAATAGTCTCTCCCGCCGCGGAGGCCAGAGTTGTTTCTAGAATATTTCTAAGTCGGGCGACCTCCTGCCAGACTCCCGCCTCGAGATCGCGCATCGCCGCCCGGATCGCCGCCCCGAATCCCGCGATGCCGATCACGTTCTCCGTCCCCGACCGCCGCCCCATCTCCTGCCCGCCGCCCAGAGACAGGGGCGGCATCTCCACCCCGTCCCGCACGATCAGCGCGCCCACGCCCTTGGGCCCCCCAAGCTTGTGGGCCGACAGCACGGCGAACTCCGCCCCCGACCAGGCGAAGGAGAACGGCATCCGCCCCACGGCTTGCGTCACGTCGAGAAGGAGCCGCGTGGCACCGAAAGTCTCCCGCTCCGGCACCGGCAGCACCACCCCCGTCTCGGAATTGCCAAGCCCCATGGCGTAGACATCCGCCACGCCCTCCCCCGTCCGCCGATGCGCCCAGAGCGCGTCATGCGCGGTCGGCTCCACCTCCACATTACCGAACGCCGAAAGCACACGCGCCGCCTCCGTCGCGCCGCTCGTGAAGACGACCTCGGCGGGCCTGCAGCCCACGGCCTCGGCCACCTCCGCCCGCGCCCGCTCGACCAGCGCCTTCGCCGCCCGCCCCTCGGCATGGACGGAAGACGGATTGCCCACGACGCCCATCGCCGCGACCATCGCCTCGCGCGCTTCGGGCCGCAGCGGCGCCGTCGCGTTCCAGTCGAGGTAGACGCGCTCCGTCATGCTTCTATCTGCCCACAATTATCCCGGGGAGCGCGAGGGGCAGCGCCCCTCGCCCGCGCCGCGGAACGCGGCGCCACCCGAAGGCGTCGCGCCGCAGGCGCGTCCATATGGACACCGCCGCTCATCCCTCGTCCACGACCGTCAGGATCGCGGGCACCGCCGGACAGGGCGCGAGCGTGTTGCCCACCACGTCCGACAGCCGCGTCTGGTGGAGGTAGACGTAGACATGCGCCGACAGCCCTTCCCACAGCCGGTTCGTCACCGCCTGCGCCCGCGTCCCCGACACCGCGCCCGAGGCTCCGGCCCCCGCATGCATCGCGCTCACCGTCTCGTCCACCGCATCGAGGATCTCCGACACCCGGATCTCCGACGACGGCCGCCCCAGCCGGTAGCCGCCTCCCGGCCCCCGCACGCTGTCCACAAGCCCGGCACGCCGCAGCTTCACGAAAAGCTGCTCGAGGTACGGGAGCGAAATGTCCTGCCGCTTCGACAGTTCGGCGAGCGACACGAGCCCGTCGCCCTTGGCCGAAGCCAGATCGGCGAGCGCCACCATCGCGTAACGCCCCTTGGTGCTGAGTTTCATGGCAAAGGAACCCCGGGCCGGAAGGACAAGTCATTGACGCGGAAGGCGCCGCGCCTTAGGTGCTTTCCACCCGGACTCCGGCCCGCCATCACAGTTTAGAAGAGTTCTAAGGAAACCGAGCAAATCCGTCAAGAATGGATGCGCCCGGGACGCCAGGACCAAGGACAGGGACACACATGCCCGAGGTGATTTTCCCCGGCCCCGAAGGCCGGCTCGAAGGCCGCTACCACCCCCAGAAAGCCCCCGACGCCCCCATCGCCATCGTGCTGCATCCGCATCCGCAGTTCGGCGGCACGATGAACAACCGCGTCGTCTACAACCTGCATTACGCCTTCTACAACATGGGCTTCACGGTCCTGCGCTTCAACTTCCGGGGCGTGGGCCGCAGCCAGGGCGAATACGATCAGGGCATCGGGGAGCTGTCGGACGCGGCTTCCGCGCTCGACTACCTCCAGTCGATGAACCAGAACTCCAAGCATTGCTGGGTCGCGGGCTTCTCCTTCGGCGCATGGATCGGGATGCAGCTCCTGATGCGCCGCCCCGAGATCACGGGCTTCGTGTCGGTGGCACCCCCCGCCAACATGTACGACTTCTCCTTCCTCGCCCCCTGCCCCTCCTCGGGCCTCATCATCAACGGCACGGCCGATCGCGTGGCGCCGCCCAAGGACACGAAGTCCCTCGTCGACAAGCTCCACGAACAGCGCGGGATCAAGATCACGCACGAGGAGATCGAAGGCGCGGGCCATTTCTTCGAGGATCCGCACATGGAGCAGATGATCAACACCGTGACGGACTACGTCACGCGGCGTCTGGGCGAATCCTCGCGGTGAACGACGACCGCCTCGCGGCGCAGTTCGCCTTCCTCGCGGAGGCCGACCGGCTCAAGTCGGTCCTCCGTGGCACCACCCTCCACGACGGCTCCCGGCGCGAGAACTCGGCCGAGCATTCCTGGCACATCTGCCTCTACGCACTGACGCTCGCCGAACATGCCGAGCGCCCGGTGAACATCGACCGCGTGCTGAAGATGCTCCTTCTCCACGACCTCGTGGAGATCGATGCAGGCGACGCGCCGATCCACGGCACGCATGATGCGGACGCGCAGGCGCAGATCGAACAGGCCGCGGCCGAGCGCCTCTTCGGCCTCCTCCCGCCCGACCAGGCCGCGGCCTTCCGCGCGCTCTGGGACGAATTCGAGGCCGCCGAGACCGACGACGCGATCTTCGCGAAATCGGTGGACCGCGTGCAGCCCGTGGTGTCGAACCTCTCCTCCGGCGGCGCGACCTGGATCGCCTACGCCGTCACGCCGGATCAGCTCGACACCCGCGTGGGCGCCAAGGTCCGGCGGGGCGCGCCCCGGCTCTGGAGCCACCTCGCCCCCCGGATCTCCGCCTGGTTCGCCGCCCGCTAGCCTCCTGCGTCCAGCGCCGTGCGCACCTTCGCCAAGGTCTTCGGCCGATACCCCGGATCGGCCCGCCACCGCGCCCGGGTGATCTGCGCCACGTCGCCCGGGTCGTCCGGCCCCTCCCGGTCGCGCGCGGTGACGCTCATCAGGCTCTCCATCACCTCGGGCGGCTCCCTCCTGTTGCGGAGCGGCGCCAGCGGGTCGCTTCCCGCCCGGAGCGCGTCGATCCGCACCCGCTCGAAGGCGAATCCCGCCGCCATCGCGCCCTCGGCGATCCAAACCGCCGCCGCGTTCGACAGCCCCGTGATGTCCCCGCCCCCGCCGACCGAGCCATGCGTGCCCGGAAACCACTCCTGCCGGTAGGGACGGTCCTCACCGGCGGCCCCGTCGTTCAGCGCCTCCACGTTGTCCCACAGCGTCGGCTCGAAGGTCCGCCGCCGTTCGTCCACGGCGACCGCATGGCGCGCGGACTGGACGCTCCGCGACAGCGCCGTGTCGTGGAACCGATGCGGCCCGTTGAACGCCCGCGCCAGCACCGACAGGTGCGCGGGCACACCGAGCGCGCCCACCGTATCCCAGACGCCCACATAGGCGACCGTCAGCCGGTGGCCCGGCGGATGCCCGTTGGCCTCCCGCCACGCGGCCTCGGCATCGCTCGTGACCACCCCCGGCGCATAGCCAAGGCGGAATTCGAAGCTCCGCTCGTGGTCGGGATGCGTGCTCGCCCGGCGGGACCGGTAGCGGTCGAGCGCCTCGGGGATGCGCGCCACCTGATCGCGTTCGGGCAACCCCGCCGACCGGATGAACCCCGCGAGCGATCGCGCGGTGAACGCCCCGCGCGAGAAGCCGAAGAGGTAGATCTCGTCCCCCGGCTCCCACGAGAAGACGAGCGCGCGGTAGGCCTCCTCGAGGTTCATGTTGAGCCCGAGCCCGAAGGCCCCGCCCACCTGCCGGTCGAGCCACCGCGCGAGCGCGGTGGACCCCCGCCCGGTGCCCACACCCGGCAGGTAGATCACCTGCTGCACGGCGCCCCCGTCGTCGCGCAGCCGCGCGGCGAGCGCGAGGATGACGACGTTCGTGGGGTGCTTGGCGTCCGACCTGTTCCAGGTTCCGTCGCAGAAGACGGCGATGCGCTTCATGTCCCGCTCTCCGCAGTCGCACCCCCGTGGGGAGGATAGCGCGACGGCGGCGTCCAGGGAACGGGTGTCTACTGCGGGAAGATGACGGTGAACTGCGCCCCGCCCGCCGCGCTCCGCCCGAAGGCGAGCCGCCCGTGGAGCCGCCCGACCTGGTCGAGCACGACGAGCATCCCGAGCCCGTCGCAGGCTTCGGGATCGAATCCCTCCGGCAGCCCCGCCCCGTTGTCGGAGACGGCGACCGCCAGTTCCCCCTCCTCCGCCGCGGCCTCGACGACGACGATGCCGTCGCGCCCGTCCCGGAAGGCGTGCTTCTGTGCGTTCAGGACGAGTTCGGTCACGCTCAGCGCAAGCGCGAGCGCGGCTTCCGAGGTCAGCAGGGCCGCACATGTCCTCCCGGGGATCACGCGCACGCCGGAAGGAATGTCGAGCTCCTCCGCGAGCGTCCCGAGGAGTTCCGGCAGCGCGATGCGCCCCTCCTCACGCCCGACGCCTTCGAGAAGCCCCTGAAGCCGGCCGATGGCCCGGACCTCGCCCGAGACCTCGGCCATCGCGTCGGCCACCGCCGGGTCCTCCGCCCGGCGGCGCCGCCCCTCGATCAGCGCGCCGAGGATGGCGAGCGCGTTCTTCGTCCGGTGCGAGAACTCGCGCGACAGAAGCTCCGTCCGCGCCAGCGCGTTCTCGAGAGCGGCGGTGCGCGCCTCCACGCGCCGCTCGAAGCTCTCCTCGGCCGCGCGCAGCCCCTGGACCGCGCGAACCCGGTCGCTCACGTCCACCACCGTGGCGACGAAATACTCCGCCCGACCGTCCGGCCCGAAGATCGGCGCTGCGTCCATCCGCGCCCAGAACGCCTCGCCGTCCGGGCGGCAGAGGCGGATGTCGACACTCACCACCGCGGCCCCGACCGCCGCCTCCTCGATCCGCTGGATGACTTCAGGATCGGCATCTAGTGCGTTGAGAAAACGAAGGTTCCGGCCCAGCACCTCCTCTTCCGCGCAGGCGGCGAGGCGCAGGAACCTCGCATTGGCGAAGACGATCGGATGGTCCTCGATGCGCGCGTCAATGAGCACCGTCGGCACGGCACTGCGTTCGAACGCGCGGGCGAAGGGCTGCATCACGAGGTGCTGCTTGCGCGCGGCCCAGCCCGGCAGCGCTTGATCTGCGGCATGTTCCATAGGTGGGGCCCCCGTGACACGGCACCACTAAGGCTGACACATGCGGAGAGATAAATGAACCCGGCAATCACGCCACCGGGTGCGGCATTTTCGGTATACCTTTGCATACCTACTGGTCCGAACCATCCGCCTGCGCTATGCCCGCGCCCAACGGACCCGCAACCGGAGCCTGCCCCATGACGAAGATCAAGGTCGCGAACCCCGTCGTCGATCTCGACGGCGACGAGATGACCCGCATCATCTGGGACATCATCAAGCGCAAGCTGATCCTCCCCTACCTCGACATCGACCTGCTCTACTACGACCTCGGCATCGAGGAACGCGACCGCACCAACGACCAGGTCACCGTGGACGCGGCGCTGGCGATCAGGACGCACGGCGTGGGCGTGAAATGCGCCACCATCACGCCCGACGAGGCGCGGGTGGAGGAGTTCGGGCTGAAGCAGATGTGGAAGTCCCCGAACGGCACGATCCGCAACATCCTGGGCGGCGTGATCTTCCGCCAGCCGATCCTCTGCCGGAACGTCCCCCGGCTCGTCCCCGGCTGGACGAAGCCCATCGTCGTGGGCCGCCACGCCTACGGCGACCAGTACCGCGCCACCGACTTCCGCTTCCCCGGCCCCGGGAAGATCACGCTCCGCTTCGAGGGCGCCGACGGTCAGGTGATCGAGCGCGAGGTCTTCGACGCTCCCGAAGCGGGCGTGACCATGGCGATGTACAACCTCGACGCCTCGATCCTCGACTTCGCGCGGGCCTCCTTCAACTACGGCCTGGCTCTCGGCTGGCCGGTCTATCTCTCGACCAAGAACACGATCCTCAAGGCCTACGACGGGCGTTTCAAGGACCTCTTCCAGCAGGTCTTCGAGGAGGAATTCGCGGACGCCTTCAAGGAAAAGGGCCTGTGGTACGAGCACCGGCTGATCGACGACATGGTGGCCTCCTCGCTCAAGTGGTCGGGCGGCTACGTCTGGGCCTGCAAGAATTACGACGGCGACGTGCAGTCCGACACCGTGGCGCAGGGATTCGGATCGCTCGGGCTGATGACCTCGGTCCTGATGACCCCGGACGGCAAGATCGTGGAGGCCGAGGCCGCCCACGGCACCGTCACCCGCCACTACCGCCAGCACCAGAAGGGCGAGAAGACGTCCACCAACTCCATCGCCTCGATCTACGCCTGGACCGGGGGCCTGCGCCACCGCGCCAAGCTCGACGGGAACGAGCCGCTCCGCCGCTTCGCCGAAACGCTCGAGCGTGTGACGGTCGAGACGGTGGAGGCGGGCGCCATGACCAAGGACCTCGCCCTCCTCGTCGGCCCGGAACAAGGCTGGCTGACGACCGACGGCTTCCTCGACCGGATCGACGCGAACCTCGCCCGCGCCCTGCCGGGCTGAGGCATTCACGGCCGGTTCAGCACCCGTCCGTTAACCCTGTGACGCCGGGAGCCTCGCCTCCCGCGATCGGGACAGGGCACCGCGCCTCGGCCTCCGGACCAACCGGGGCGGCGCGGGAAGACAGGCGGGCGCATGGCCTACATCTATTCGTTCAACGCCGACACCGGCGAGGTCATCGTCGCGGCCGCTCCGGGCGAGGATCTGTCGGGCTGGACGCTGCAGAGCTACGCGCAGTCCGGCAACCAGACGAGCCTTCTCGACAGCCAGCCGATCGACCTCGGCTCGGCCGTCTACCTCGACGGGCAGGACCCGATCACGCTCGTCTACTACTCGACCCAGATCACGTTGCCCGCAGTCAACGCGGGACATCGCAAGGCCATTTCCCTCACCGACCCCGACGGCTCCGCCGTCGAGGTCGTCGGGTGGGGCCGCGACACGAACTACAGGGTGTCGAGCGGACCGGCCCAGGGCACGATCATCTCGGCCGGCAACGGCACCTACGCCGGCACCCAGAACTCGGGCTGGTTCGTGAAGACGCCGCCGGGCGTCTGGAACGGCACCAACGCCAGCCCCGGCAACGGCCTGCCGAGCCCGCTCGTCCCCTACCCCCCGACGCCGCCCTGCTTCGTCGAAGGCACCCTGATCCTGACGCCATCGGGAGAGCGGCCCGTCGAGGCGCTCGCCCCCGGCGACCGCGTGCTCACCGCCTCCGGCACCACGCCGACCATCCGCTGGACCGGCCACCGCACCCTGCCGCTCGGCCGCGCCGGCACCCCCTCCCGGCTGCGCCCGATACGGATCGCCGCCCATGCCTTCGGACCCGGCCGACCGCACAGCGACCTCCGCCTGTCGCCCCAGCACCGCATCCTCTGCTCGGATGCCAGGGCCGAGCTCTGGTTCGGCGCCGCGACGCTCCTCGTCCCCGCCGGCCATCTCGTCGACGGCACCCGCGTCGCGGCCGACCTCGACTGCACGTCGGTCACCTATCACCACCTTCTCTTCGACCGGCACGAGACGATCCTGTCGAACGGCCTGCCAAGCGAAAGCCTCCACCCCGGCGACATGGCGCGCAGCGGGTTCGACGCGATGTCGCGGGCGGAGCTCCTTGCGCTCTTCCCCGAACTCGCGACCGGCGACACGGCGCGGTGGAGACCCGCGCATCCGACGCTGCGGGCGCACGAGGCCCGCGTCCTCCTGGCCACGCGGTGAGACAGGTCAGAAGCTGAAGGTGACGCGCGCCGTGGCGGTCGTCCCGCCGATGTCGACGCCGCTGCCGTCGATGTCGTCGAACTCCTGGTACAGCACCTCGCCCCCGAGCGTCAGGCGCGATCCCAGCCGCCAGCCCGCGCCGATCCCGGCGAAGCCGCCGTCCCCCGACCCGAGCGACGTCTCCGCCCGCGCGATCCCGGCCGTGCCGTAGACGAAGGTGCCCCCGATGTCCGTGCCGGCGCGCAGCTTCAGCCGCGCGATGCCGTCGATGTCCGCCGCGTTGCCAAGGTCGATTCCGCCGAAATCCACGTCCACCTCGGCGCCGAGCACGAAGGTCCCGAAGTCCACGCCGTAGCCCGCATGGAAGCCCGCGATCATCCCGCCGCCGTCGCCGCTCGCCGATCCGGAGGCGTCGGCCGACAGCCCGCCGAACTGCACGCCGCCATACGCGCCGCTCCAGTCCTGCGCAGACGCAGAACCGGCAGCGGCAAACAGCCCCGCAAGCACGACTGGCAAATGCGTCCGGATCACTCCGTCCCCACCTCGCAGACGGGGCGACAGCCGCCCCCTGTGTGACAGAATGCCAACTCTGCCCTCAAACATCAAACATTCGATAAACACGATCGGGCGACACACCGTGCACGAACCCCTTTCCCCGGATATGAGGTCGCCATGCCCCACCGCAACCGCGTCACCCCCGATGGGCGGATCGTGGCCGATCCCGCCCGCGGCACGCTCATGGGCAACCGCGGGCGCCTGCACCGCTCCGACGGCAGCCTCGGCCCCGGCTGGACCACCCGCGCCTGGATCACCTGCGCGCTGTCGTTCCGCGGCCGCCGCCGCACGATCATGGCGCCCGGCTCCTACACCGAGCTCTTCTTCCTCGACGAGGCGACGGCCTACGCCGCCGGCCACCGCCCCTGCGCCGAATGCCGCCGCGCGGCCTTCCGCGTCTTCCGCGACCTCTGGGGCGCGGTCCACGGCCCCGCCAGCGCGCCCGAGATCGATACGGCGCTCCACGCCGCGCGCACCCGGCGCGACCGGACGAAGGTGACCTTCGAGGCGGAGGCCCGCGCCCTGCCCTCCGGCACGATGATCGCCCTGCCGGACGGCCCGGCGCTCCTCCATGGCGACGCGGCGCTTCCGTGGAGCCTGTCCGGCTACGCGCCCCCGATCCGGCGTCCGGACGGCGCCGTGTCCGTTCTCACCCCGTCCCCCGTGGTGGAGCTCTTCCGCGGAGGTCTCGCGGTCGGGATCCACGCCTCCGCAGGCGTCGCACCCACGGCTTCCATCGACCCACAAATATCCCGGGGGTGAATGCGCGCGGACGCGCGCAGAGGGGGCAGAGCCCCCTGTCGACGCCCCTGCCTAACCCGCCTTTTCCTCGAGCAGGAGCCACTCCTCCTCCGCCGCCGCCAGGGCCGCCTGCCGCTCCGTCAGCGCCTCGGTCGCCTTGCGGAACTTCACCGGCTCGCGCGAGAAGAGCTCCGGGTCCGACAGGAGCTCCCCGAGCTTTCCGATCTCAGCCTCGAGCCGCGCGATCACGCCCGGCAGCGCGTCGAGCCGATGCCTCTCGGTGAAGCTGAGCCCCGAGCGCTCCTTCTCGCGCGACTTCGGCTTCGCCTCGGAAACCCTTGGCTTCTCGACCTTTTCTTCGGCCTCCATCTCGCCCCGCTGCGCGCGATAGTCGCTCCACCCCCCGGCGTAGACGGTCGCGCGCCCATCGCCTTCCATGGCGACCGTGACGGTCGCGACCCGGTCGATGAAGTCCCGGTCGTGGCTCACCAGAAGCACAGTCCCGTCGTAATCCGCCACGATCTCCTCCAGAAGATCGAGCGTCTCCACGTCGAGGTCGTTCGTCGGCTCGTCCAGCACGAGAAGGTTCGACGGCCGCGCCATGAGCTTCGCGAGCAGAAGCCGCGCCTTCTCGCCCCCCGACAGCGCCCTGACCGGCGCCCGCGCCTGCGCCTCCGAGAACAGGAAGTCCTTCAGATACCCCACCACATGCCGCGGCTCGCCCCGCACCATCACCTGGTCCGCGCGCCCCGACACGCGCATGTCGGCGTCGCCCGTCAGGCTTTCCCACAGGCTCATCCCGGGGTCGAGCGCCGCGCGCGTCTGGTCGAAGACCGCCATCTCGATCCCCGTTCCCCGCTCGACCGTCCCCGCGTCGGGCGCGACCTCGCCGGTCAGCATCTTCAGGAGCGTCGTCTTGCCCACGCCGTTCGGGCCGACGAAGGCCACGCGGTCGCCCCGCGCGACCCGGAAGGAGAATCCCGAGACGATCGGCTTTCCCCCATACCCCTTTGAAATCGCGTGCGCCTCGATGACCTTCTTGCCGGTCTTCCCGCCGCCCGCGAACTCCATCGCGGCCGCCCCCTGCCGCCGGATCATTGCCGCCCGCTCGGCCCTGAGCGCCTGGAGCGCGCGCACGCGACCCTGGTTGCGCTTGCGCCGAGCGCTGATCCCCTCGACCGCCCACTTCCCTTCTGCCTTGATCTTGCGTTCGAGCTTGTGACGCTGGTCGTCCTCCTCGGCCCAGATCCGATCCCGCCACGCCTCGAAGTCCGAGAACCCGCGGTCGTTCCGGCGCAACTCCCCCCGGTCGAGCCAGAGCGTCGTCCGTGTCAGCGCCCGCAGGAACGCGCGGTCGTGCGAGATCAGCACCACCGCCGCCTTCGTCGCCTGAAGCTCGGCCTCCAGCCAGCCGATCGCCGCGATGTCGAGATGGTTCGTGGGCTCGTCGAGCAGCATCAGCTCCGGCTCCGCCGCCATGAGCCGCGCAAGCGCCGCGCGCCGCCGCTCGCCCCCCGACGCCGTCGCCACGGGCGCCGAGGGATCGAACCGCAGCCCCTCGGCCACGCGCGCCACGCGGTACTCCTCGCCCGGCGGCAGCCCCGCGGCGGCGAAATCCCCCAGCGTCGCGAAGCCGCTCATGTCGGGGTCCTGCTCCATGTAGCCCGCCGTCACGCCGGGCGGCAGCACACGGGCGCCCGCATCCGCCTCAACGACGCCCGCCATCACCTTGAGAAGCGTGGATTTCCCCGACCCGTTCCGCCCGACGAGCGCGATCCTGTCGCCTGGATGGACGACCAGCGAAACGCCGTCGAACAGCGGGTTGCCCCCGAAGGTGAGCGCGATGTCCGAGAGCTGGAGAAGCGGTGCCTGTGCCATGGCGCGGAGCTAGGCCCTCCTCCGCGCGCCGTCAATCCGTCAGGCTGCGACGCCCCGCAGGAGCCGTGCCCGCGCCGGGGGGATCGCCCGGATCTCGAGCCCGGTGAAGACGTGAAGCGTGTTGAGGTCCCGGTCCACCACGGCGTGGTCGCTGACCCACCCGCCCATGGCAAGGTAACTGCGCAGAAGCGGCGGCATCGTCAGCATCGCCCGCTTCGCGTCGGGCTTGCGTCTCAGGCGCCGGGCGAACCGGAAGACGTCGGGCGCCTTGACCCGCGGCAGCCAGCGCTTGGGCGCGAGGTGCCGCTCCTTCAGCATCGCGAAGGCGTCGAGATACCCTTGCGCATCCGTCCCGTGAAAGGAGGAGCAGCCGAAGAGCATCTCCACCCCCTCCTCGTCCACGAAGCGCGTCATGGCGCCCCAGGCGACCCGGAGGACATCGGGATCGCGCACCTCGGGATGGATGCAGAAGCGCCCCATCTCGACCATCCGACCTTCGAAGGCGGAAAGGGCCGAGAGTTCATAGTATTGCGCCGCATAGCTGCGCCCGATCTCGCCCCCGTCGCGCAGCGGCAGGAGCCGGAAGCAGCAGACGATCCGCCCCGACTTCACCTCTTCCACCAGCACATGGCGGCAGAGCGGGTCGAAGGCGTCCGCGTCCCGCCCGTCCTCGCGCCGGACCGCGCCTGTCCCGGCGATGAAGGCGAGATGGCGGAGCCGCTGCGCCTTCGCCACATCCGACTCCGAGGCGGCGAACCGTGCCTCGTAGCGTCCCTTCCTCAGCGAGATCATCGGGAGCTCTCCTTGGACTGGTCCATGCCCGCGAATATATCCTGTGACGATCGCAGTCTGGCACACAAGCCGTGACATGACGAAGACACACGGGAAACGCGGAGGGTCCATGGACAAGGTCGTGAAATCCGATGCCGAATGGCGGGCGCAGCTGTCGGACCTCGCCTACAAGGTCACCCGCAGGCACGGGACCGAACGTGCCTTCACCCATGACGACTTCCCCAAATCGCCCGGCACCTTCCGCTGCGTCTGCTGCGGCGCACCGCTTTTCGACCAGGCGCACAAGTTCGAGAGCGGGACCGGCTGGCCGTCCTTCTGGCAGCCGCTCGACCCCGAGATGGTGGGCGAGCAGGAGGACCGCAGCTTCTTCATGCGCCGCACGGAGGTGCACTGCAACCGCTGCGACGCGCATCTGGGCCACGTCTTCCCGGACGGCCCGCGCCCCACGGGGCTGCGCTACTGCATCAACGGGGTCGCGCTGACCTTCGATGCGGCGGACGAGACGGCGGGCGGCTGAGCCACGGGTGGCGCCGCGCAGATCAGGCGCGACGCCCAACCTCCTGTCAGTCCTGGAAGAACTGCGACGGGTCGATCCGGCCGAGGTTGCCGAAGAGCTGGCGCAGGAAGCCCACGCCCGCCGTGTTGTCGGTCGTGACCCGCCGCGACAGGAGCACCACCTGCCCGTCCTCGAGCCCGTAGCGCTCCACGTTGGCGACGACGCCGTCGCCGTCGAAGACGATCGCCACGACCTCGCGGTCGATCTCCTTCAGCGGCGCGTAGGTCCCGTCCTCGAAGGTGGACCGCACGTAGTACCAGGCGGTGTCGTCGACGATGCCGGTCGACCCCGGGTCGCCCAGGATCGTGTTCACGGTCACCCGCGTGTCGCGCCCGACGACGACGGCCTCGAGCTGGTCGTCGGTCGGGACGAAGCCGTGGGTGCGCACCGTATCTCCGCAGGCCGCGATCCCGAGGACGAGACAAAGCGCAAGCGCCACATTCCTCGCCCTGAACGCCATGTGGCCCCCTTGAAACGCCGATCCGCGGAGCCTACCGCTTACAGACAACCGCGCACGGGTTCAAGAATGGAGCCGCCGATGACCGATCGTCGCCACATCCGCCTCGGCGATCTCCCCACCGGCCGCCCGACGGCCTTCCGGTTCGAACCTGACGCGGACGAGCTTGCCGCCATGGCCGGACCGCTCGGCCTGTCCGCCCTTCGCAAGGTCCGGCTCGAAGGAGAGCTGCGCCCGCGGGGCCGACGCGACTGGGATCTCGAGGCACATCTGGGCGCCACCGTCGTGCAGCCCTGCGTCGTCACGCTCGCCCCCGTGACCACCCGGATCGAGGAGGAGGTGGAGCGCCGGTTCCGCGCCGACCTGCCCGAACCGCCGCCCGGCGCGGAGGTCGAGATGCCCGAGGACGACGCGCTCGAACCCCTTCCCGAGACGCTCGACCTTGGCCGCGTGCTCACGGAGGCGCTGGCGCTCGCCGTGCCGGAATACCCCCGTGCCGAGGGCGCCGAACTGGGCGAGGCGGTCTTCACCGAACCGGGCGCGGAACCCCTGACCGCCGAGGCGGTGAAGCCCTTCGCGGGCCTCGCGCAGCTGCGCGACCGGCTGAAATCCGAAGACTGAGGGGGCCGCAGAATGCCCCTTGCGCGTTCGGGGATTCGCAGTATTTTCCGCCGCTCGTTTGCAAGATGGGTTGGACACGGCGCGCCGGACGGCGTAAGAGGCCGCCAATCCCGAGGAATGCCGGGCGCGAGCGCGCCCCCGAACACTGAGGTTGAGACATGGCTGTCCCCCAGAACCGAGTCACGCGGTCGCGCCGTAACATGCGCCGCGCGCACGACGCGCTCGTGGCGTCGAACCCGGCGGAATGCCCCAACTGCGGCGAACTCAAGCGCCCGCACCACGTCTGCGGCGCCTGCGGCCATTACGACGACCGCGAAGTCGTCGCGAAAGCCGACGAGATCGACCTGGACGAAGACGCGGCGTAAGCCCGTCTCCCCCGGCGGCGTTTGAGATGTCGGCACCGTTCGATCAGACCGGGCAGGCGACCAGACGCATCGTCCTCTCCATCGACGCGATGGGCGGAGACCGCGGCCCCGTGGCCGTGGTCGCCGGCATGGCCGAATCCGCCGAGAAGAACCCCGACCTCCACTTCATCGTCCACGGGCCGAAGGACGAGCTCGACCGCCTCATCGCGCGTCGCAAGCTCACCGATCGCTGCGAGGTGCGCGACGCGCCCGGCGTGGTGCGGATGGACGACAAGCCTTCCCAGGCGCTGCGCAACGGCCAGGACACGTCGATGTGGTCCGCGATCGAGGCCGTCCGCGCGGGCGAGGCGCAGGTCTGCGTGTCCTGCGGCAACACGGGCGCGCTGATGCTCGTGTCCATGGTCCGGCTGAAGAAGCTGCCCGGCATCAACCGCCCCGCCATCGCCGTCCTCTGGCCGTCGCGCAATCCGGGCGGGTTCAACCTGCTTCTCGACGCGGGTGCCGACATCAAGGCGGACGAGCAGGACCTGCTGCAATACGCCTTCATGGGCGCGTCCTACGCCCGCAACGGGCTGGGGCTCAAGCGGCCCCGCGTGGGCCTGCTCAACAACGGGACCGAAGAGCACAAGGGCCGCGCCGAGCTCAAGGCCGCCCAAGACCTGATCGCCGCGCAGGCCGAAGCGGGCGGCTACGACTACGTGGGATTCGTGGAAGGCGGCGACATTCCTTCGGCCCGCGTCGACGTCATCGTGACGGACGGCTTCACGGGAAACGTCGCGCTCAAGACCGGGGAAGGCACCGCCGCGCTCATCCGCGACTTCCTGCAGGAGGCGTTCAAGGCCACGCCGCTGTCGCGGATCGCGGCGCTTCTTGCGCTCACTTCTCTCAAGCGCCTCACCACGCGCATCGACCCCCGCCGCGTCAACGGCGGCGTCTTCCTCGGGCTGAACGGGACCGTGGTGAAGTCGCACGGATCGGCCGATGCGACGGGCGTGTCCGCCGCCATCAAGCTCGCCTTCAAGCTCGCGGCGTCGGGCTTCAACGAGCGTCTCGCGGCGCGGGTTGCATCGCTGGAGCCGCCGGGGCAGGATGCCCCGCAAAACCGGGCAGAAAGCGAGTAGCCATCATGACGACACGCGCCGTGGTCCGCGGTGTGGGCCACTACCTGCCCGACCGTGTCGTCCCGAACTCCGAGTTCGAGGCGACGCTCGACACCTCCGACGAATGGATCGTCTCGCGCACCGGGATCGAACGGCGCCACTTCGCCGCCGAAGGTCAGACGACCTCCGACCTCGCCGCCCGCGCCGCACGTGCCGCGCTCGCCGATGCGGGGCTGACCCCGGACGACATCGACGCCCTGATCGTCGCGACCTCCACCGCCGACCTCACCTTCCCTTCCGCCGCCACGATGGTGCAGGCGGCGCTCGGCATGACGAAGGGCTTCGCCTTCGACGTGCAGGCGGTCTGCGCGGGCTTCGTCTTCGCCATGGCCAACGCCAATGCGCTCATCGTTTCGGGGCAGGCCACGCGCGTGCTCGTCATCGGGGCGGAAACCTTCTCGCGCATCCTCGACTGGACCGACCGCGGCACCTGCGTGCTCTTCGGCGACGGCGCGGGCGCCGTGGTGCTCGAGGCGGCCTCGGGCGCGGGCACCACGGCGGATCGAGGGATCCTCGCGTCGGACCTCCACTCGGACGGCCGCTTCCGCGAGATCCTCTACGTCGACGGGGGCGTGTCGACCAACTCGACCGGACACCTGCGGATGCAGGGCAAGGAAGTCTTCCGCCACGCGGTGGAGAAACTGGCCGAAACCGCGCACGCCGCACTCGACAAGGCGGGGCTCACCAGCGCCGATGTCGACTGGATCGTGCCGCACCAGGCGAACCTCCGCATCATCCGGTCCACCGCCCAGCGGATGCAGGTCCCGATGGAGCGCGTCGTGGTCACCGTGCAGGACCACGGCAACACCTCGGCGGCGTCGATTCCCCTTGCCCTCTCGACCGCGCGCCACGGCGGACGGATCAAGGACGGCGACGTCGTCGTGATGGAGGCCATCGGCGGCGGTCTGGCCTGGGGCGCGCTCGTGGTGCGCTGGTAACTGCCGTCAACGCGCCCGAACAACTCATTGATATTGACTCGGAATCCGCCGGGTCTATTCTCGCCCGGCAAGTCGCATGGGGGTGACCACCGATGGGCGAGAAGACTCTGACCCGGATGGACCTGAGCGAGGCCGTGTTTCGCGAGGTCGGCCTGTCGCGCAACGAAAGCGCCCAGCTGGTCGAAAGCGTCCTGAACCACATGTCCGACGCGCTGGTGCGCGGGGAACAGGTGAAGATCTCCTCCTTCGGAACCTTCAGCGTGCGCGAGAAGGCGGCGCGTGTCGGCCGCAATCCCAAGACAGGCGAGGAAGTGCCCATCCACCCCCGCCGCGTCCTGTCGTTCCGGCCGTCGCACCTGATGAAGGATCGCGTGGCCGCCGGCAACGGCAACGGCAAGCGATAGGGTCATGGAGAAGTCCCCCGACGCCTTCCGGACCATCTCGGAGGTGGCCGACTGGCTCGGGGTCCCGACCCATGTCCTGCGATTCTGGGAAAGCCGGTTCCCTCAGGTGAAGCCCGTGAAGCGGGCCGGCGGGCGGCGCTACTACCGCCCGGCGGACATGATGCTGCTGGGCGGGATCAAGCGGCTCCTCCACGACGATGGCCTCACGATCCGCGGCGTCCAGAAGATGCTGCGCGAGGACGGGGTGCGCCACGTGTCGTCCTTCTCCCAGCCGATCGACGCCGCCTTCCCGATCCGCGACGTGACGCCGGAGGAGGACGAGGAGGTCATCGCCCCCGGCCCGATGGCCGTGGACGTGGAGCCCGAACCCACCGACAACGTCGTCCCTCTCGCCGCCGCCGCCGAGGAGGCTGGCGCCCTGGCCCCCGAACCGGCCGAGGCGCACGACGAGGCCCCTGCCCCGGAGACCCAGCAACGCGAGGAGGCGGAGCCCTTTCTGCTCGTCCCCACGTCTGGCGACCGTCCGGCCGAACCGGCGGCCGAAGCCGCGGCTGACCCTTTTCCCGCCGAAGACGCGGAAGACACAGCCCCCGCGGACGAGGAGGCGGAGGTCATCCCCGAGTTCTCCTTCCTCCGCCGCCGCCCGCCCTCCGAACCCGCGCCCGATGCGGAACCGGCGCGGGAGCCGGACCTTTTCAGCTCCCGCCGCAGCGCGGAGCCCGCCCCCGCCGAGGCGGCGCCTCCGCCGCCGCGCATCCCGCCGACGCCGGGCGTGCCCGCGACGGATGCGGCCGACGACGACGACGCGATCCCGACGCGCCCCGGTCTCGCCGCGCGGCTGCTTGCCGGGACGGTCCGGGTGGATCATGCGGCCATCGCCCGGGCCGTTGCCGACCTGCACGCGCTTCGCGCCCGCCTCTGAACGTGGCTTTCCCCTCTTGCCCGCCCTGCGCATTCCGCTATGAAGGGCCCGCGTCGGGCTATGGCGCAGCCTGGTTAGCGCGTCCGTCTGGGGGGCGGAAGGTCGCAGGTTCAAATCCTGCTAGCCCGACCAACTCACCCCGTTCCCCCAGGGTCCCCGCGTGACCGGCGTCCTCCCCGACCGCAGCCTCCGCGACCTGATCGCCTCCGGCGCGCTCGCCGCCGACACGCCGATCTCCGACGCGCAGATCCAGCCCGCCTCGCTCGACCTCCGCCTCGGCCCCACCGCCTATCGCGTCCGCGCCTCCTTCCTCGCGGGCCACGGCCGCTCCGTCGCCGATCGCATCGCCGAGTTCGAGATGCACCGGATCGACCTGTCGCGCGGCGCCGTGCTGGAGAAGGGCTGCGTCTACGTCGTCCCCCTCCTGGAACGGCTGGCGCTTCCCGCGGGCCTGTCCGCCGTGGCGAACGCCAAGTCCTCCACGGGCCGCCTGGACCTTCTCACCCGCACGATCACCGACGGCGGGACCGAATTCGACCGCATCCCCGCAGGCTACCACGGCCCGCTCTACGCCGAGATCTGCCCGCGCTCCTTCTCCGTCCTCGTGCGCGAGGGCCAGCGGCTGAACCAGATCCGCTTTCGCGAGGGGCGGGCCGAGCTGTCGGACGACGACCTCCGCGCGCTGCACGCCCGCATCGGGCTCGTCTCGGGGGGCGAGGCGGTGATCGACGACGGCCTCGGCTTCTCGGTCGACCTGAAACCCGCCCAAGGCACGCTCGTCGGCTACCGCGCGAAGCCGCACACGGGCGTGATCGACCTCGACCGGATCGGCCACTACGACCCCGCCGAGTTCTGGGAGGAGGTCCACACGACGGACGGCCGGATCATCCTCGACCCCGGCGCCTTCTACATTCTCGTCAGCCGCGAGGCGGTGACGATCCCGCCCGACCACGCGGCAGAGATGGCGCCCTACATGGCGATGGTGGGGGAGTTCCGCGTCCATTACGCGGGGTTCTTCGATCCGGGCTTCGGATGGGCCGCGGCAGGCGGCGCCGGATCGCGGGGCGTGCTAGAGGTGCGCTGCCACGAGGCGCCCTTCGTCCTCGAACACGGGCAGGTGGTGGGGCGGCTCGTCTACGAGAGGATGTCAGGCGTGCCGGAGACGCTCTACGGCGCCGGCATCGCCTCCAACTACCAGGGCCAGGGCCTCAAGCTGTCCAAGCACTTCCGCAGCGCCTGACGCTCAGGCGATCCGGCGGACGACCGGCTTCGACCGCTCCATGGCGATCCGGTCGAGCCGGCGCATGAAGGCGTCGAGTTCATGAACCTTGGCGTCGGATTTGCCGAACAGGGTGCTAACCAGGAACCGCATTTTCTTACCTCCAGTGTTCGATGCTTCGTTAACCCTGTTGTCGCCGCGAATTCGGGCAGGGGTTTGGAAATGCTTTGGGCAAGTCGGGGTCTTTTCTGGCGCATTTGACGGAATTGGTCGCCATGTCCGACGACAATTCCGCAACAGGACCAGCATTGAAGACAAGGCCGCGCGTCAGCGGATTCCGTGTGAGGAAATCAAGGCGGAGACGCACCATGTTTCCGCCCCATTCATAAAGGGCGCCCGACTCACTCGTCGAAAAGCTCTTCCTGCGCCTCGTCCTCGTCGGGCTCCTCGGTCCCCGGCGGGGGGCGGTTGTCGAGAAGCCCGGCCGCGCGCAGTTCCTTCAGCCCCGGCAGGTCACGCGCCGATTCGAGCCCGAAGTGGTCGAGGAATCCTTGAGTCACCACGAATGTCACCGGCCGCCCGGGCGTCATCTTCCGCCGTCCGAAACGGATCCATTCAAGCTCCAGAAGCTGGTCGATGGTCCCGCGACTGACGGACACGCCCCGGATCTCCTCGATCTCGGCCCGCGTCACCGGCTGGTGGTAGGCAACGATGGCGAGCGTTTCGATCGCGGCGCGGGACAGCTTGCGCGTCTCGACCGTTTCCTTCTGCATCAGGAACCCGAGGTCCGGCGCCGTCCGGATCGCCCAGGCCTCCCCCACCTTCACGACGCGCACGCCGCGCCCCTCGTAGCGGCGCCGCAGTTCCTCCACCGCGACGGCGGCATCCGCCCCGTGCGGCATCCGGGCGTTCATGTCGGCGACCGTCACGGGCTCGGACGAGGAAAAGAGGATCGCTTCCACCATCCGCTCCTGTTCCGCGAGCGGGGGCGCCTCGAACAGGCTCTCGCGCTCAGCCCCGGCCATTCGGGTCCTCGCGGCGGCGTATCTGGATCGGTGCGAACATGGTCCCCTGTCTCAACTCGATCCGGCCCTCCTTGGCAAGCTCGAGCGAGGCCGCGAAGGTCGCGGCCGTGGCCGACCGCCGCCGGACCGGGTCCTTCTCCCACCCGTCGGGGAGGTAGCTTGCAAGGTCCGTCCAGTCCCCCGCGAAGCCGATGAGCGGCCGCATCCGGTCGAGCGCCTGCTCCATCGTCAGGACGTCGTGCCGGTCCATGACGAAGGGGCGGAAGTCGTCGCGCGTCCGGATGCGCGCGTAGGCCTGCATGAGGTCGAGAAGCGTCGCCGTGAAGCGCACCTTCCTGACCCGCTCCACCCCTTCGGGGATGCCGCGCGGAAAGAAGTCGCGCCCCTTCTGGTCACGCCCCATGAGCTGCGCGGCGGCCTCGCGCATCGCCTGGAGCCGTTCGAGCTGGAAGGCCAGATGCGCCGCCAGATCCTCGCCCGACGGGCCTTCGTCCGCCGGATCGGGCGGCAGGAGGAGCCGCGACTTGAGGAAGGCGAGCCAGGCCGCCATGACGAGGTAGTCGGCCGCAAGCTCGATCCGGAGGTCGCGGGCGCTTTCGATGAAGGCGAGGTACTGCTCGGCGAGCTTCAGGACGCTGATCTTGCGCAGGTCGACCTTCTGCGTGCGCGACAGTGTCAGCAGCAGGTCGAGCGGCCCCTCGAACCCGTCCACGTCGACGATCAGCGCCTCGGCCTCGAGCCGCGCCTCGACGCTCACCACGTTGTCAGGATCGCTCATCCGCCTGCCCGTCCAGCAAGGCCTCAAGTTCGGCCTCGGCGGCGGGGATGTCAATCGGCTGGGGGTTCCGGCGCGCCCGGAGCGCCCGCTCCCCGCGCAGGCGCGCAGGCTCGGACATGCGGCCTGCGGCGGCGGCCATGGCCTCCATCTCGGGCAACGTCCCGTTGCAGTGAAGCACGACATCGCACCCGGCTGCAATCGCCGCACGCCCGCGCGAGGCCACCGTGCCGCCAAGAGCGCCCATCCCGATGTCGTCCGTCATCAGGAGCCCGTCGAATCCGATCTCCTCGCGGATCAGCCGGATCATCCGGGCCGACAGCGTCGCCGCGCTGTCGTCGTAGGCGTCGAAGCGGACATGGGCCGTCATCCCGAGAGGCAGGTCCGACAGCGCCCGGAACACGGCGAAGTCCGTCGCCATCAGCTCCTCGGGCGAGGCGTCCGTGTGTGGCAACCCCGCGTGGCTGTCCACTGTCGCCCGCCCGTGGCCCGGCATGTGCTTCATCACCGGCAGGACGCCCCCTGCCATCAGCCCCGTCGCCACCGCCCGCGCGATGCCCGCAACGCGGCCGGGCTCGGACCCGTAGCAGCGGTTCTTCAGGAACGGATGCGTCTCCTCTCCGGCGAGGTCACCGCAGGGCGCGCAGTTCACGTCGATCCCGGCAGCCCGCAACTCGTCCGCCATGATCCGGTAGCGCAGGTACATCGAGCGCGCCGCGCTCCGTCCGGCGAGAGCGCACTGGTCCAGCGGCGGGAGCCATTCCCGCCAGTGAGGCGCGCGCATCCTCTGGACGCGGCCGCCCTCCTGGTCGATCAGGACCGGGGCGTCCCAGCCCACGTTGTTCCGCAACGCGTCCGTCAGGCGCTTCACCTGATCCGGCGTGTCGATGTTGCGCGCGAAGAGGATGAAGCCCCAGGGGTCGGCCGCCCGGAACAACGAGGCTTCGCCCGGGGTCAGGCGAAGCCCTTCGCAGCCGAAGATGAAGGCCCCGCGGGCCACGGGATCAGCGTGCGGCGACGGGGATGCAACTCGCCTCGCCCGCCACAAGCACCGCACAGAACCGTCGCGAGTCGGCAAGATCGGTGAAGCCCGACACCCGCAGGCGGTAGAAGATGCGCCCCCCCGCCTCGGCCTGCTCGATCACGCGGCTCTTGCCCTGCATGAAGTCGGCGAACCGCGCCGCGACCACGTCCCACTCCTCGCGCGCCAGCTCTTCCGTCGGATAGGCGCCAAGCTGGACGAGCCGCGCGCCTTCGGGGATCGCGGAGGGATCGGCATCCACCGCCCCCCGCGCCGGGGGCAGTCCGACCGCCGGATCGAGCGACGCCACCTGCGTCCCCACCGCCCGCGTCGGCCGCAGCGCCGGCCGCGGAGACACGGCGACGACGCCCTTCGCGTCCGTCGCCGCGACGGAGACGGTGGCGACGATCTCGGGCTCTTCCTCCTCCTCGACGACCGCAGCCGACGACGACTCCTCCTCCGGCATGTCGACCGACTTCGAGGCGAGCATGACCGACGCCTCCTCGCCCAAGGCCGCCGCGACGGCGAGGTCGATGGCCGACAGGGGCCGCGCCGCAACCTGCGCGATGGGCGCCTCGGGGGCGTCGGGAAGGAGCGCGGACATCGCCCGGTCCTCGGGCGTCAGATTGACCTCGACCGGCGCGAGCACCACGAGGTCCGCGGGCGCTTCGGCCGATCCGTCCGCCGCGATGGCGTTGACGGCGAGGCCCTGGTAGGCCGCCGTCGACCCGCCCGGATCCTCGGGCGCGATGCGCATCGGCCCTTCGAGGGCACGGACCACCGGCACCCCGGTCACGTCGCGCACGACAAGCTGGTAGGCCCAGTAGCCGAGCCCCGCGATCAGTCCGAGCGAGAGGATCGCGCCGACCCAGTTGAGAGCGGTGGAAAGGGTAGAGCGCACGGGTGCGCGATACGCCCCGCCGAAATCGGAGTGGTCAAAGTCCGCCATACTGCCTCACTGCTCCGCCGGTTATCCGGCGTTGTCTTGCCTGCTCGACGACGTCGGGGCGCAGTTGGTCAGCGCATTTCCTCGACCGGCGTCACGCCCAGAATAGCAAGACCGGCAGAAATAACAACCGCAACCGCCCGAGGCAGCGCGATTTTCGCCGATGTGGCCTCGGGGTCGCCCTCGTGCACGAAGCGCAGCTCCGGCTTGTCGTTCCCGCGGTTCCAGAGCGCGTGGAAGTCGGACGCGAGTTCGTAGAGGTAGAAGGCCACCCGGTGCGGCTCATGGCTCCGCGCCGCGATCTCCACCAGACGCGGCCACTCGGCGATCTTCTTCGCCACGGTGAATTCCGCCTCGTCCGTCAGCACGGGGTGATCGGACGTCGGCAGCCCCAGCGCCTCGACCTTGCGCAGGACCGACCGGATACGGGCGTGGGCGTACTGGACGTAGAAGACCGGGTTGTCCTTCGACTGCTCGGTCACCTTGTCGAAATCGAAGTCGAGCGGCGCGTCGTTCTTCCGCGTGAGCATCACGAAGCGGGTGACGTCCGGCCCCACCTGCTCCACCACGTCGCGAAGCGTGACGAAGTTCCCCGCGCGCTTCGACATCTTGAACGGCTCCCCGTTCTTGAAGAGCCGCACCAGCTGCGTGAGCTTGATGTCGAGCGGGACGGAGCCTTCGGACAGCGCCGACACCGCGGCCTTCATCCGCTTCACGTAGCCCGAATGGTCGGCACCGAAGACGTCGATGAGTTCGTCGAACCCGCGTTCGATCTTGTCGAAGTGGTAGGCGATGTCGGGCGCGAAGTAGGTCCAGGACCCGTCCGACTTCTTCACCGGGCGGTCCACGTCGTCCCCGTGCGCGGTCGAGCGGAACAGCGTCTGCTCCCGCGGCTCCCAGTCCTCGGGCACCTTGCCCTTCGGCGGCTCCAGCACGCCTTCGTAGATCAGCCCCCGCTCCTGAAGCCGCTTCAGCGCCCCCTCGATCCGGCCCGAACCGTAAAGCGCGCGTTCCGAGAAGAAGACGTCCATCGTCACGCCGAGCGCGGCGAGGTCGCTCCGGATCAGGTCCATCATCGCGGCGGTGGCGAACTCCCGCACCTCGTCGAGCCAGTCCGCTTCAGGCTTGTCGAGCAGGCTGTCGCCGAACCTTTCCTTCAACGCCTCGCCGACGGGGACGAGGTAGTCGCCGGGATAGAGGCCCTCCGCGATCTCGGGCGCGTGCCCGCAGGCCTCGCGGTAACGCTCGTAGGCGGAGCGCGCCAGCACCTCGACCTGCGCGCCGCCGTCATTGATGTAGTATTCCCGCGTGACGTGATACCCGGCGAAGGCCAGAAGGCTCGCCAGCGCGTCGCCGAAGACCGCGCCCCGCGTATGGCCCACGTGCAGCGGCCCGGTCGGATTGGCGCTCACGTATTCCACGTTCACCTTCACGCCCGCGCCCATGCCGGAATGGCCGAAGGCGCGTCCGGCGTCGATCGCATCGGTCACCACGTCGTGCCAGACCTGGCTGGCAAGCCGCAGGTTCAGGAACCCCGGCCCCGCGACCTCCGCCGCCTCGACGCGCGGGTCCGCCAGAAGACGCTCGGCCAGTTCTCCCGCGATGTCGCGCGGTTGCATCCCCGCGGGCTTCGCCAGCACCATCGCCGCGTTCGTCGCCATGTCCCCGTGACCCGCGTCGCGCGGCGGCTCCACCGTGACGGCGCCCCAGGACAGGCCGTTCGGCAGGCGGCCCTCGGCCACCATCGCGTCAAGCGTTTCGGTGACGAGCGTGCAGATATCGGTGAAGACGTTCATGGGACGGGACCTCCGTGACCGGAGCGGTGTAACAGTTGCGTTGCGAACGTCAACGCGAGGCGCTTACGCCTCCGCTGCCTCGAGCTTCTGAGCGGCGGCCATCCAGAGCGCCTCTGCCCGGTCGAGCGCCTCCATCACCTCGGCATACTTCTTCTGCCAGACCTCGGCCTCGCCCACCCGGTCGTCCTCGTACATCGCGGGGTCCGCGAGCTTCTTCGCCAGCTTGTCCCGCATCTCCTCGAGCTTCTGGAGCCGCGCCTCGCAGGTCCGCACCTCGCTCCGCAGCGTCTGGAGCGCCTCCTTCGAGGGCCGCTTCGGCTTCTCGGGAGCGGGCGCCTTGGGCTCGGGTTCTGACAGGAGCTCCCGCCGGTACGCGTCGAGGTCCTGCTCGTAAGGCGCGACGCGGCCCCCCTTCACGAGCCAGAGCCGGTCGGCCACGAGCGACAGGAGATGCATGTCGTGACTGACGAGGATAACCGCACCGGAATAGGCCGTCAGCGCCTCCACCAGCGCCTCGCGGCTTTCCATGTCGAGGTGGTTGGTCGGTTCGTCGAGGATCAGGAGATGCGGCGCGTCGATGGTCGCGAGCAGCAGCGACAGCCGCGCCTTCTGCCCGCCCGAGAGCCGGCCGACGAGCGTATCCGCCTGGTCCGCGCCCAGCCCGAAGCCCGCGAGCCGCGCGCGCAGCCTCGCAGGCGCTTCCGTCGGGCGGAGCCGACGGACGTGGTCGATCGGTGTCTCGTCGGCGTGGAGTTCGTCAAGCTGGTGCTGCGCGAAGTAGCCGATCCGCAGCTTCGAGGACCGCGTGACGCGCCCGCCCATCGCCGGAAGCTTCCCCGCCAGCAGCTTCGACAGCGTCGACTTCCCCTCCCCGTTCCGCCCCAGAAGCGCGATCCTGTCGTCCTGATCGATGCGGAGGTTCAGCTTCCCCAGAACCGGCGCGCCGTTGTAGCCGACCGACGCCGAGTCGAGGTTCACGATGGGCGGCGAAAGCTCTTCGGGCTCGGGGAAGGTGAAGGCGCGCAGCGCCGCCTCCTGCGGGCCGGTGATGGGGGTCAGCCGCTCCAGCATCTTCAGCCGCGACTGCGCCTGCGTGGCCTTCGACGCCTTGGCGCGGAAGCGGTCCACGAAGCTCTGCAGATGCGCGCGCCGCGCCTCCTGCTTCTTCGCCTCCGCCGCCTGCACGGCCAGCCGCGCCGCCCGCGTCGCCGCGAAGGTGTCGTAGGGCCCGTTGTAGAGCGTGAGCTTGCGGTCCTCGAGATGCAGGATCGCCCCCACCGCCCGGTTCAGGAGGCCCCGGTCATGGGAGATGATGAGAACCGTATGCGGATAGCGCGCGAGGTAGCTCTCGAGCCACAGCGCGCCTTCGAGGTCGAGATAGTTGGTGGGCTCGTCCAGAAGCAGCAGGTCCGGCTGCGCGAACAGCACCCCCGCCAGCGCCACCCGCATCCGCCACCCGCCCGAGAAGGCCGAGCACGGCATCCGCTGTTCCTCGTCGGTGAAGCCGAGACCCTTCAGGATCGCCGAGGCCCGCGCCTCCGCGCTCCACGCGTCGATGTCGGCGAGCCGCGTCTGGATCTCGGCGATGCGATGGGCGTCGTGGGCGGTCTCGGCCTCCGCCAGGAGGTTTGCGCGCTCGGTATCCGCCGTCAGGACGGTGTCGAGAAGCGAGGTCTCCGACGCCGGCACCTCCTGCGCCACCCCCCCGATCCGGGCGCGCGAGGGCAGCCGGATCTCGCCGCCTTCCAGCGGCAGCTCCCCCCGGATCAGGCGGAAGAGCGTCGTCTTCCCCGTGCCGTTCCGGCCGACCAGGCCGACCTTGTGGCCGCCGGGGATCATGGCGGAGGCGCCCTCGAACAGGGGGCGGCCGGCCATGGCGAAGCGGATATCGTCGATCACGAGCATGGCGCGGGGTCTAGGGGCGGGGCGGAGCGGCGTCAATCGCGGGTTTTCAAGGGGTTTGGCCCATGCTAGGGGAGCCCCGGATTTCGCCGGGGCACGGGGCCCCGGCCACGAGACATGAGGCACGGCACATGGCAATCGAACGCACGCTTTCCATCATCAAGCCGGACGCGACGAAGCGGAACCTGACGGGCAAGATCAACGCCAAGTTCGAGGAGGCGGGCCTGCGCATCGTGGCGCAGAAGCGCGTGCACCTCACGAAGGCGCAGGCGGGCAAGTTCTACGAAGTGCACAAGGAACGCGGGTTCTACGACGAGCTCTGCGAGTTCATGGCCTCCGGCCCCGTCGTGGTGCAGGTGCTCGAGGGCGAGGACGCGATCGCGAAGAATCGCGAGGTGATGGGTGCCACGAACCCCGCCAACGCGGCGCCCGGCACCGTCCGCGCCGAGTTCGCGGAATCGGTGGGCGAGAACTCGGTCCACGGGTCGGACGCGCCCGAGACGGCGGCGCAGGAGATCGCCTACTTCTTCGCCGGGATCGAGATCGTCGGCTGAACCCTGCGAACGCGCGTTCCGCGCGACAGCCTTCTCTTGCGGCCGCCCTGACGGGCGGCCGCGGTGCCTCCGGCGGGAGTATTTGGGCCGAGATGAAGCGGAGCCGTCAGGCGCGCGGGCGGCGGTGCACCACGCCGATCATGTCGAGCGCCGCTTCCAGCTCCGTCAGGCCCCTGTCCCACGATGACGCCTTCAGCGCGTCGAAGCGGCGGCGGAGCGCCTCCTTCTCCTTGCCCTTGCAGTCGTTCCAGGGACGGCCCTGAAGGCCCATCTCGATCACGTAATAGGCGATGAAGTGCGGGCGGTGGCCGGCTTCGAGCAGGCGGCGGTAGGCCGCGTCGGTGCCGAGCGCGCGCAGCTCTTCCGCGGTGCGGATGCCGACGCCCGCGAAGGCCTGCGCCATCGCCGGGCCGATGTTGCGGATCGAGGTCAGGTCGGCCATGGCGCGAGGCTAGACCGGCGCCGCGGCCGAGGGGAAGAGGTCAGATGAGCGCCCAGTCGCGGAAGCGCTGGTCTGCCTCGGGCGCCTCGCCGCGCTGCGGTTCGGGCGGGGACGCGTCCTTGCCCGGCGCGCCCCGGTCATCTCGCGCCTCGGGGCGGGGGAGGCTGTCTGTCTTCGGGTTCATGCTCGTCTCCTTTCGGGAGTGACGGCCGCGTCACCTCTGCATCCCGGCGCCGGTCGGGACGAGACCATCACGCGGATGTGGCGGGATGGTGGGCCTTGGGCGCCTTTTGCGCGACGTTTCGGTCGAATGCCTCGGTCGTTTCTTGGTCTTCTGTTGCCAATTCCGGATGGCACGCCCGACCGGTTCGATCAAGTGAACGATGCGCCGCGGCCCGCGGGTGTCGCGCGCATGTCACGTTGATCTGCCATCCTCGGGCGCATTGTCGGTGAGCCTTTTGTTGGACGTATCGGCGCCCGGGCCCCTGCCCGGGCGTCTCTTCAGTTGCTCAGGACGACAGTCGCGAGCCGCAGGATGTCGACGATCGCCCGCGTGTCGTCGTCGACCCGCACCACGACGTCATCGCCCACGCGGATCCACGCCTCGCCGGGGCGCGGCCGCGGCAGGTCGTATCTCCACCAGTCGACCGGGACCCAGGGGCCGTCGTAGCGGTCACCTGTGCGCCAGGACTTGCCCGCCAGCCCCGGCGGAACGCAGGCGGGCGACTTCTTCGCGAGGCCCGGCGGGCACCCGGCCCGTCCCTGCGCCGCGGCGGGCGTGGCGAGGGCGGTGGCGAGAAGCAGGATCGTGCAGAATCTCATCATGGCTTGCCTCCAGTCCGATCCATATGGGACGGATCGGCCGGATAGGCGATAACGGGCGGCAGCGACTGGCGGCGAACCGCGTCCCATGTGCGGGCGATGTCGCGGCGGACGGCTTCGGTCACCGCCGGGCCGGGAAGGTTGACGAGCGCGTCGATGTCGGCGCGGGTAAGCCCGCCGACGCGGCCATGCGGGTCGAGCGTGCCGGGCGGAGCGCAGCGGACGGCGCCGCCGGGAAAGCAGGCCGAGGCGGGTGTGGCGAGGGCGGCGCAGAGGAGCGCGGCCGTCAGGGCTGTCCCGGAATTCCGAAGGCAGGTCAAGGGGTTCACCCGCGTTCCTCCCGTGGCGTCGCCGCGTCAGGCATCGAGGTCGATCCAGACCGGCACGTGATCGGAGGGCTTGTCCCCGCCCCTCACCTCGCGGTCGATGCGCGCGTCCCTCAGGAGGTCGGCGGCCTGCGGCGAGAGGAGCAGGTGGTCGATGCGGATGCCGTTGTCCCGCTCCCAGGCGCCCGCCTGGTAGTCCCAGAACGTGTAGAGGCCCGGCGCGGCCGTGCGTGCCCGGATGGCATCGGTGAACCCGAGGTTCAGGAGGCGGCGGAAGGCGCGGCGCGTCTGGGGGAGCGCGAGGGCGTCCTCGCGCCAGGCTTCGGGTTTGCGGGCGTCCTCGTCCTGGGGAATGACGTTGTAGTCGCCGGCGAGCACCAGCGGAATTTCCTGTTCCAGCATGGACTTGGCGTGCACTCTCAACCTGTCCATCCAGGCGAGCTTGTAGTCGTACTTGGGTCCTGGCGCGGGATTCCCGTTGGGCAGGTAGAGCCCGCAGAGCCGGACCGCGTGGCGGCCCACGACCGTCGCCTCGATCCAGCGCGCCTGTTCGTCGGCGTCGTCGCCGGGAAGGCCGCACACCACGTCCTCGAGCGGGAACTTCGACAGGACCGCCACGCCGTTGAATCCCTTTTGTCCATGCGTTTCAACGTTGTAACCGCGATCCTCGAAGAGCTCGCGGGGGAAGCCCTCGTCCACGGACTTGATCTCCTGGAGGAGGACGACGTCGGGCGTGGCGTGGTCGAGCCAGGCGGTCAGCGCCTCGACGCGGGCCTTGATCCCGTTGATGTTGAAGGTGGCGATCTTCACGGTCGGGCCCTCCCGGCTCGGGCGTATGGAAAGCGTATGGCTCGCGTATGGTTTCCGTCTGTATGGCACGGGGTGCGTCTCCCGGCCAGACCGGCGCGGGACGGGCGGTGGGGACATTGCCGACGCGGGCTGCTACCCTGCCCCGGACATGGAAGGACAGGCAGGATGACGATCACCCATCAGGACGAGCTCGACGGGCTGAAGGACATCGGCCGGATCGTGGCGAACACGATGGAGGCGATGGCACGGGCGATGGAGCCCGGGATGACCACGCGCGAGCTCGACGGGATCGGGCGGGCGCTGCTCGACCGTGAGGGGGCGGTGCCGGCGCCGGAGGCGACCTACGGCTTTCCGGGCGCCACCTGCATCAGCGTGAACGAGGAGATCGCGCACGGCATTCCGGGCGACAGGGTTCTGGCGCCCGGCGATCTGGTGAACATCGACGTGTCGGCCTCGAAGGACGGGTATTTCGCGGACACCGGGGCGAGCTACCCCGTCCCGCCGGTGGACGCCTCTATGACCCGGCTTTGCCGCGACGGGCGGCGCGCCATGCAGATCGGGATCGCCGAGGTCCGGCGGGGCAGGCCGCTGTCCGGCATCGGGGCGGCCATCGGCCGCTTCGCCGCGCGCCGGGGCTATACGCTGATCCGCAACCTCGCGAGCCACGGGGTAGGCCGGGCACTCCACGAGTACCCCGAGGAGATCGCGACCTGGCCCACCCGGGGCGACCGGCGCCGCATCGACAAGGGCCTTGTCCTGACGGTCGAGCCCTTCCTGTCCATGGGCGGGATGTGGGCGGAGGGCGGGCGCGACGGGTGGACGCTTTACGGCGCGCCGCGCGCGCCGGTGGTGCAGTACGAGCATACCGTGGTGGCGACGGATCGCGGTCCCATCGTCGTGACGCGGCCGGGGTGACGCCGGGCGCTCAGTCGAAGGTGACCGCCCCGGTGTTCGCGCCGCAGAGGAGGACGCCGATCCGTTCGCCCGGCGCGGGGCGGTAGGCGCCCGACAGGAGCCCAGCGAGCGCAGTCGCGCCCCCAGGTTCGCTGACGATTCGCAACGAGTCCCAGAGCCAGGCGCGCGCGGCGCGGATCGCATCGTCGGGCACCGTGACCGCCGCCGCCACATGGGCCTGCGCCACGGCGAAGGGCAGCGCGCCCACGCGCTTTGCCCCGAGGCTGTCGGTGGCGATGCCGGAGACGGCCACATCCACCGGGTACCCGGCCGCGAGGGCCGCGTGGAGGCAGGCCGAGGTTTCCGGCTCGACCGAAACGATCCGGGGTGTGCCTTCCGCCCAGGCCGCCATGCCGCCGATGAGCCCGCCGCCGCCGGTGGCGACGAGGATGGTGTCCACCTCCGCATCCTCGGCGAACTCACGGGCGGTGGTCCCCTGCCCCGCCAGCGTCTCGGGCGCGTCGTAGGCGTGGATGCCGATGGCGCCGGTGGACGTCTGGAACGCCTCGCAGGCGCCCAGCGCCTCCGCATAGGCCGCGCCGCCGACGTGGAGCGTGGCGCCGTAGCTTTCGATCCGGGCGATCTTGGCGGGGGAGGAGATGGCGGGGACGAAGATGTTGGCGGGCACGCCCGCGCGGGCGGCGGCCCAGGCGACAGCGGCGCCGTGGTTGCCGCCGGAGGCTGCGGCGACGCCCGAAGGCGGCACCTCGCGCGTGAGGAGGTTCAGCATCGCGCCGCGCGCCTTGAAGCTGCCGGTGTGCTGGAGGAATTCGAGCTTGAAGGTCACGGGCGGGCCGGAGAGCCCGAGGTCCTCCGCCGCCACCTCGATCACGGGGGTGCGGCGGACGTGGGGGCGGATCACCTCCCAGGCGGCATCGACATCGGCGCGGGTCACGGGCAGCGGCATGGGGTCCTCCTGTGCGTGGAGGCTTCGCCCATCCGGGGGGGCGTGTCCAGCCGGGGTCAGAGGGAGAACGAGGTCCCGCAGCCGCAGGAGGAGGTGGCGTTCGGGTTCTGGATCACGAAGCGCGCGCCGATCAGCTCTTCCGAGAAGTCGATCACCGCGTTCTGCAGGAAGGGGAGCGAGACGGAGTCGACCACGACCTTCTGCCCCTCGCCCTCGAGGACCAGGTCGTCGGCCGCCGGATCGTCGAGCTTGATGTCGTACTGGAAGCCCGAGCAGCCGCCGCCTTCCACCGCCACGCGGAGCGCCTTGGCCTCGCCCGTGGCGTCGTTGATCTCGGCCAGACGCGCGAAGGCGCGGGGGGTGACTTTCGGGGGAAGGGTGAGGTCCATGGGAGTGGGCTCCTGTCGTCAGTGACCAAGATAGGTCCGCGCGGGGCGGCGGACAAGCGGGGGGCGGGGCTGTCCCGCGCGGAGCGTTTGCGCTAGCAGGAGCCGGGCCGAGTCGGCCCCCTGAGGAGGAGGCGCCGATGGCCGAGGCACTCAAGTGGTGGCAGAGCGCCACGGGCTACCAGATCTACCCGCGCAGCTTCATGGACTCGGACGGGGACGGTGTGGGCGACATCCCGGGCATCATCGTGCGGCTCGACCATCTGCGCGATCTGGGCATCGGCTTCGTCTGGCTGTCGCCCGTCTACGCCTCGCCCATGGCCGACAACGGCTACGACATTGCCGACTACTGCGCGATCGCGCCCGAGTTCGGGACGCTCGCCGACTTCGACCGGCTGGTGGCCGAGGCGAAGGCGCGCGGCATCGGGATCGTGATGGACCTTGTGGTCAACCACACCTCGTCAGAGCATCGCTGGTTCAGGGCGGCCTGCGCGGATGCGTCCGCGCCCGAGCATGCCTTCTACATCTGGCGCGACCCGGCGCCGGACGGCGGGCCGCCCGACGACCACCGCGCCTGCTTCGGCGGGTCCGCGTGGACCTTCGTTCCCGAAGTCGGGAAGTACTACTTCCACTTCTTCAGCCCCGGCCAGCCCGACCTCGACTGGCGGAACCCGGCGGTGCGGGCCGAGGTCTACAGGCTGATGAACTGGTGGCTCGACCGCGGGATCGCGGGGTTCCGGATGGACGTGATCGACCTGATCGGCAAGGACGTCGATGCACGGGCCTACGCCGAGGGGCCGTATCTCCACGGCTTCCTGCAGGAGATGCACCGCAAGACACTTCAGGGCCGCGACGTGGTGACGGTGGGGGAAAGCTGGTCGGTCTCGCCCGGCACGGCGCTCCTCTACTGCGGGCGGGAGCGCGCCGAGCTCGACATGGTGTTCCAGTTCGCGCACGTCATGGCGGGGTGGGATCCGGTCTTCGGGAAGTGGAAGCCGAAGGACTTCGACCTCGTCGCCTTCAAGCGGGTGATGGCGGAGTGGCAGGCGGCGATGGCCGAGGACGGGTGGAACTCGCTCTTCCTGTCGAACCACGACCTGCCCCGGCAGGTGTCGAAGTACGGGGACGACGGGGAATGGCGCGTGCGGTCGGCCAAGTGCCTCGCCACCGTGATGCACCTGATGAAGGGCACGCCCTTCGTCTATCAGGGTGAGGAGATCGGGATGACGAACGCCCGGTTCACGCGGATGGACCAGTTCCGGGACGTGGAGACGCTGGGGCAATACGTGGATCAGACGGCGGCGGGGGTGAGCGAGGCCGACTTCATCGCGGGCGCGAACGCCAACGGGCGGGACAACGCGCGGACTCCGATGCAGTGGACGGCGGGGCGGAACGCGGGGTTCACGGAAGGCGCGCCGTGGATCGAGGTGAACCCGAACCACGCTTCGATCAACGTGGAGGCGGACCGCGCCGATCCGGACGGCGTCTTCGCGCATTACCGCGCGCTGATCGCCGCACGGAAGGCGCATCGGGTGATCGTGGAGGGGCGGTTCGCGCCCTTCGTGGAGGATCACCCGCAGGTCATGGCCTATACCCGGACGCTGGGGGAGACGCGGCTTGCCGTGATCGCCAACGTCTCCGGTCAGGAGGTGGCCTTCGACGTACCTGAGGGGATGGCGGTGACGGGGCGGTGCCTCGTGGCGAACGTCGCGCCCCGCGACGCGGTGCGGGGGCGGATCACGCTCGCACCATGGGAGGCGGTGGCCGTCCTCGCCGGTTAGCACAGCCCGTCAGCCGAGCGTCCCGGCCAAGCGGTCGCGGGCAGCGGAGGCGCCCTCGCGGTCCCGTCCGATCGGGACAAGGGCGCCTGCCCCGGCGAGACCGAAGGACGGCATGCCCGAATAGACGCATTCGTATTCGCCCGCCCTGACGCGGAAGGTCTCGTGCCAGATGCCGACGTTGTCGCGCGCGCCCTTCATGCGACGGTTGAAGTCGACCCAGGCGGGCCAGTGGAGATGATCCCGCGACCGGGCATAGGCCTCGAGCTGCCCGAACGAGCGCCAGTACTGGACGGTGACCAGCGGGCGGACCGGCGTATGGCCCAGGAAGCCCACCGCTTCCCCGGCCAGCTCGAGCTCTGCGATCATCGGCCCCATGCCCCGGAACACCGGAAGCCAGGCCCCGATCTTCCAGGGCTTGTTGATCCGCATCCCGATCAGAAAGACGACGAAGTCGCCTTCGATCCGCGCCGTGAACTGCCCGTTGACGACCGCGCCCATCCCGATGTCCTCCCCCCGCCAAGGGCGCAAGGATAGCACGAAAGTCCCTCCGTCGATATCGGATGCGCGCGGGGGGCCCCGGGCACTGTTCCTCCTTGCGCGCAAAACCGCTATACCGGCCGCGGGACAGGAAAATCAGGCGAAAGCGGCATGCGCGCGCCCTATGCATCGGACCCCGCGCGCAGCCGCGGGCGGCTCTACCCCGAGGAGGAGAGCGCCTTCCGGTCGTGCTTCCAGCGCGACCGGGACCGGATCATCCATTCCTCGGCCTTCCGGCGGCTCAAGCACAAGACGCAGGTCTTCATCGAGCACGAGGGCGACTACTACCGCACCCGCCTGACCCATTCGATCGAGGTGGCGCAGGTGGGCCGCACCATCGCGGGCGCGCTCGGGCTCGACCAGGAGCTGACGGAGGCGCTGGCGCTCGCCCACGACCTCGGCCACCCGCCCTTCGGGCACACGGGCGAAGAGGCGCTCTCGCGCCTCATGGCGCCCTACGGCGGGTTCGACCACAACGCGCAGGCGATCCGGATCGTCACGCGGCTCGAACGGCATTACGCCGAGTTCGACGGGCTGAACCTGACCTGGGAAACGCTCGAGGGGCTTGCGAAGCACAACGGACCCGTGACGGGGCCGCTTCCCTACGCGCTGGCCGACTACAACGCGGTCCACGACCTCGAGCTCGGCACCCACGCGTCCGCCGAGGCGCAGGTGGCCGCGATCTCGGACGACGTGGCCTACAACCACCACGACCTGCACGACGGCCTCCGGGCGGAACTCTTCTCCACCGACGAGCTCGCGGAGCTGCCGATCCTCAGGGACTGCTTCGCCGAGGTGGACCGGAAGTATCCCGGCCTGAACTACTACCGCCGCCGGCACGAGGCGCTGCGGCGCTTCTTCGGCGTGCTGGTGGAGGACGTGATCGCGGTGGCGCACGCCCGCATCGCCGAGATCGAGCCCCGGTCGGTCGAGGACATCCGCGCGGCGGGCCGGTCGGTGATCCGCTTCTCCCAGCCGCTCTTCGAGGACCTGAAGGTGATCCGCGCCTTCCTCTTCCAGCGGATGTACCGCGCGCCGGAGGTCGTCGCCATGCGGGCCGAGGTGACGCGGGTGATCGACGAGGTGTTCCCCTTCCTCATGGCCCATCCCGACCGGCTTCCGAAGCAGTGGCGCCGCGACGTGGAGGAGGCAGGCGACGAAACCGCGCTCGCCCGGATCGTGACGGATTACGTGGCGGGAATGACCGACCGCTTCGCGATCCAGAGCTGGGAGCGGTTCACCGGCGGGACATTCCGGGGGCAGGCGCTGACCCATCGGTAGAGGGGGGCTCCGCCCCCCGTCCCGGCCGGGGGCCGGGACCCCCCCGGAGTATTTGGACCGAGATGAAGCAGGGCAGGCGCGCGTGGCGGGCAACGGCGCGGCGCCATCCCGCTGCCGCGCGGCCCGGAGACGAGGTACGGGAGGGGGAGACTGCCTGAAGGCAGCCTGTTTCCCGGGCGGGCCGTCAGCCCTGCGGCGCACCTGGCGCGGACGCCCGGGTCGTGCGGGCGGCGCGCGCCGGCGACCGCAGGAACGACCCCGGTGTCCGCGCACGGGTCGCGGCCGACTGCGCCTTCCGCCGCCGGTTCGTCGAAGCGGGGGCGCTCGTCTTCGACCTTGACGCGAACAAGGGCCAGCGGACCGAGGACTTCCGCCTTCTCGGCGCCCGTGTGGTGGCGGTGGAGCCCGCCCCCCGGACCGCGGGAGGAGGGCAGCGGAGGCGACCGCCCCGACCGGGACGAGCGAGGCGACACCTTCATGCGCAGCCCGACCGCCTGGGACGCAGGTCCGCGGAGCTGCGCGGGCACCCTTGCCTCCCGGCCGCGCCGAGGCTTACATGCGACTTGCCGCATGCAAGGACAGCGCCGCCGATGCCGTCGTCCCGCGACCACTGGAACGCCGCCTATGCCGAGAAGGGCGCCGGGACCGTGTCCTGGGCCGACCTGGCGGCGTCCGAAAGCCTGCCCGTCCTCCTGCCGCTCCTCGCCCCCGGCGATGCGATCGTGGACGTGGGCGGAGGCGCCTCCGACCTCGCGGCGGCGCTCGTGGTCCGGGGGCTCGGGCCGGTCACGGTGCTCGACCTCTCCGATACCGCCCTGGGCCTCGCCCGCGCGCGCGCCGGCGAGGCGGCGGCCGCGATCGACTGGGTGGTGGGCGACGTCACCTCCTGGACCCCGCCCCGAACCTACGCGCTCTGGCACGACCGCGCCGTGTTCCACTTCCTGACCGAGGAGGGCGCCCGCGCGGCCTATGTCCGCACGCTCGCCGCCGCCCTCGCCCCGGGCGGGCACGCGGTCCTGTCGACCTTCGCCGACGACGGACCCGAACGATGCTCGGGTCTTCCGGTGGTCCGCTACGCGCCCGAGGCCCTCGCGGCCACGCTGCAGGCCCTCGCCCCCGGCCTCCTTGCCACCATCGCGGCGCGGCGCGTCGTCCACCGCACGCCCTCCGGCGCCGAACAGCGCTTCCAGACCTCGATCCTGCGCCGCACCGCATGAGGGCGCTTGCCTCCGCGCGCGGCCCGTGCTCCCGTCCCGCGCATGGACCTCGCGCCCTACATCACCGCCTTCGTCACGCTCTTCGTGGTCGTCGACCCCGTGGGCCTCGCGCCATTGTTCGTGGCCCTCACGCGGGGAATGGAGCCGCGTCAGCGCCGCGCGATCGGCCTCCGGGCGATCGTCATCGGCACCGCGCTCCTCGCCCTCTTCGGCCTCCTGGGCGACGCCATCCTCGCCTTCATCGGCATCTCGATGCCCGCCTTCCGGATCGCGGGCGGGATCCTGCTCTTCCTGACCGCGCTCGACATGCTCTTCGAACGCCGCACGAAACGGCGCGAGGACCAGGCCGCCCACGCCTCCGACCCCTCGGTCTTCCCGCTCGCGACACCGCTCATCGCGGGGCCGGGCGCGCTCGCCACGATGATCCTGCTGACCGGGCAGAACCCGGGCGACTGGGGCTGGATCCTCGCCATCCACCTCGTGATGCTGGCGGTCATGGCGGTCACGGTGCTCTTCTTCCTCGCCGCAGGCCCGATCGAGCGGCTGCTCGGCCCCACCGGCGTCAACGTGGTCACGCGGCTCCTCGGGATGCTGCTCGCCGCCCTCTCGGTCCAGTTCGTGCTCGACGGGCTGCGCGACTACGGCCTCGCGCCCGGCTGACCTTCCCCCGCGCGCCGCGCGTCCCTATCTTCGCAGCATGGACGCGATCAGCACCGGACACCTCGCCTATCTCGCCATCCTCGGCATCGCCGTGGCGGGCTGGTTCATCGCCGAGAACCGCGCCTCGCTGGGCCAGACGCTCAGGACCGCGCTCGCCTGGGCCTTCATCTTCCTCGGCGTCGTCGCCGCCTACGGCCTCTGGGACGACATCCGCGACGACATGGCCCCCCGCCAGACCGTCTTCACCGAAGAGGCCCGGGTCGAGGTCCCCCGCGCCTTCGACGGGCACTACTACCTCACGCTCGAGCTGAACGGCACGCCGGTGGACTTCGTCGTGGACACCGGCGCCACCGACATGGTGCTCAGCCGCCAGGACGCGGCGCGCATCGGCCTCGACCCGGCGGCGCTTTCCTATACGGGCGTGGCCGGGACGGCGAACGGCCAGGTCCGCACCGCGCGCGTCCGGCTCGACGAGGTCTCCCTTGGCGGCATCACGGACCGCAACGTCGCGGCCTCCGTCAACGCAGGCGAGATGAGCACCTCGCTCCTCGGCATGAGCTACCTCCACCGCTTCTCCCGGCTCGAGATCGCAAACGGCCGCCTCGTGCTGGAACGCTGATCGCGCCTCCATCGACCTCGAAATATCCTCGGGGGGTGAATTGCCCCGGCCCCTGGCCGGGGCAAGAGGGGGGCAGACAGCCCCCCTCGGCCGCGTGAGCGGCCGCCCGACCAAGGGACGTGGCGCGGCGCGAGCCGCGCCTCCGCCGGATCACGCGGTTTCGGCCTTCTTCTCCCAGCGGCCCGACTCCTCGGACCAGTAGGCCGCGGCGCAGCCCGCGCCGGTCAGCGCCTTCCACTGCGCCCGCGCCCGCGCCACCGCCGCGTCGTCGTTGCCGTCGAACAGGATGCACACCCGCTCCATCGCCGCCACCTCGGCGGGCGCGACCTCCGCCCCGTCGATCGCCATCAGGCAGGCGGCCCCGTTCGGCACCTCCGCGCCCGTGGTCAGGAGCACCGGCTGGTCCGCGTCGAAGTCCCCGCCCGCCACCCCGTGCGGCAGGAACGCCTCGTCCGCCAGGAGCCACAGCTTCTCGTCGAGCCACGCGATCCGGCCTGCGTCCGTCCCCCGCACCGCCACGCGCCACCCCGCCGCCCGGGCGCGGGACAGCAGCATCGGCAGCGTCGCCTCCATCGGCCCGCGCGTGAGGTGGTAGAACCAGGCCGCGCCCATCACGCCAGCGGATCGTAGTCGCCGAAGGTCCAGATGTGCCCTTCGGGATCGGCCAGGCTGAAGCTCCGCCCGCCATGCGGCTGCGGCTCGAGCGGCATCACCACGCGGGCCCCGCCCGCCACGGCGCGGTCGTGCCGCGCCGCCACGTCGTCGACCACCGCGTAGATCGTCGTCGTCTCGCGCCCGCCGATCTCGTCGGGGGCGACCATGAAGCGGTCGAAGGCGGTCGCCCGCTCCGGCCCGAACATCATGAGCCCCGCGCCGCAGCGCATCTGCGCGTGGGCGATCGCCCCACCCTCGTCGCGGAACACCGCGACCTCCTCGAGCCCCAGCACGTCGCGCAGGAAGGTCAGCGCGGCCTCCGGGTCGCGGTAGCGGGTGGCGGGGATCAGCATGGTCACACCTCGTAGCGGTCCCGGATCAGCCGGTCGAGCGCGAGGACGCCCCACCCCGTCGCCCCCTTGGGCGCGAAGGCGGAGTCGTCGGGCCGGCTGGCAACGCCCGCGACGTCCAGATGGATCCACGGCACGTCCGCCTTCACGAACCGCTGGAGAAACTGCGCCGCCGTGATCGACCCCGCGGGCCGCCCGCCCACGTTCATCATGTCGGCCACGCGGCTCTTCAGCATCCGGTCGTAGGCGGGCCCGAGCGGCATCCGCCACGCGCCCTCGCCTTCGGCCTTCGCCGCGGCGAGGAAGGCGTCGCAGAGCGCGTCGTCGTTCGAGAAGACGCCCGCGTTCTCGTGGCCGAGCCCGATGATGATCGCGCCCGTGAGCGTGGCGAGGTCGATCATCGCCACCGGATGCCAGGTCTCCTGCGCGTACCACATCACGTCGCACAGGACGAGCCGGCCCTCGGCGTCGGTGTTGATCACCTCGACCGTGTCCCCCTTCATCGTGCGCACCACGTCGCCGGGGCGCTGCGCCCGGCCGTCGGGCATGTTCTCGACGAGCCCCACGAGGCCAACGACGTTGGCCCTGGCCTTGCGGAGCGCCAGCGCCTTCATCACGCCCGACACGATCCCGGCCCCGCCCATGTCGCCCGTCATGTCCTCCATGCCGGCCGCGGGCTTGATGGAGATGCCGCCCGTGTCGAACACCACGCCCTTGCCGATCAGCGCGAGCGGCTTCTCCTCGCCCCCGCCCATCCACTCCATCACCACGACCTTCGACGGGCTTTCGGACCCCTGCCCCACGCCGAGGAGCGCGCGCATCCCGAGCTGGGCGAGCTCGTCCTCCTCCATCACCGCGACCTTGACGCCGAGATCGCGCAGCGCCTCCAGCCGGGCGGCGAATTCCGTCGTCGTCAGCACGTTCGCGGGTTCGTTCGTGAGGTCGCGGGCGAAGAACACGCCCTCCGCCAGCGCCGCGACGCCCGCCGCCTCGGCCTCGGCCGCCGCCACGTCGGTCACGGCGAAGGTCAGGCGCGTCACGGCCTTCGGGCGGTCGTCCTCGCCGGTCTTGTGATCGGTGAAGGCATAGGCCCGGAGCAGCGCGCCCAGCGCGATGTCGGCCACGCCGCGCGCCATCCCCGGCAGCACCGTCACCGCCTTGCCGAGCGCCGCCTTCCCGATCGCCGCCCCCGCCTTCCGCGCGAGGGCCGCATCGCTCTTGCGGTCGAGCTTCACGACCTGCACCGCCTCGGCCTGCATGCCGGTCGGATAGCCGAGCTCGCGCGCCTCGCCCTCCTTCATCTTCGCGAAGTCGTCGCCGTCCACGAACCTCTCCAGCGCGCCGCGCATCAGCCGGTTGAGCCGCCGCCCCGCCTGGTCGAGCTTGCCCGTGGGCGGCACGATCACTGCGATCCGGCCCTCCGTCGCGGCGATGTGGTCGAGGTCGATGTCGACGAAGGACAGCGTGGCAGGCGTGGTCATGCAGGTCTCCCGGGCAAAGCGGCTTCCCGCCGGACCCTAGCGGCGCCCCCGGCCCATGACCAGAAGGGAGTTTTCCCTCTCCGGCCGATCGGGTAGGCTTGCGCGCAAAGAGCAGACGACAAGAACGGAGGCACGGGCGGGTGGCGCGGTTCGACAGGTACATGCTGTCGCAACTCATGGTCTCGTTCGGCCTCTTCGCGCTCGTCCTTGTGCTGGTCTACTGGATCAACCGGGCCGTCCGGCTCTTCGACCAGATCATCGCGTCGGGCGAATCCGCCACCGTCTTCCTCGAGCTGTCGATGCTGACGCTGCCCGGCGTCATCAAGCTGGTGACGCCCGTCGCGGCCTTCGCCGCCACCGTCTACGTCACCAACCGCATCTCGAACGAAAGCGAGCTCGTCATCGTCCAGCAGGCGGGCTTCAGCCCCTGGCGGATCGCGCGCCCCGTTCTCGTCTTCGGTCTTCTCGTCGCCGCCTTCGCCGGACTGCTCGCCCATGTGCTGGTCCCGGCGAGCCTCTCCCGCCTCGCCGACCGGCAGGACGACCTGGCCGAGAACGTGACCGCCCGGCTTCTCGTCGAAGGGCGGTTCCTCCACCCCTCCGACGGGGTCACCTTCTACATTGCCCGCATCTCGCCCGAGGGCGAGCTCGACGACGTGTTCCTGTCGGACGGGCGCCAGCCGGGGCGCTGGACGACCTACACCGCCGACCGCGGCCTTCTCGTGCGCAACGAGGCGAGCCCGCGGCTCATCATGTTCGACGGGATGCTCCAGCGGCTCGACGAGGAGACGGGCCGCATGAGCGTCACGCGCTACGACCAGCTCACGCTCGACATCGCGAGCATCCTCGGAGCGCCGTCCCGGTCGCGCACGGACGTGACCGAGGTCTTCACGGGCGCGCTTCTCGCCGCCGCGCCCGAGACGCTCGATCTCACGCGGGCGACGCGGGGCGACGCGCTGCACGAGGCGCACGGGCGGATCACGCACACGCTGCTGGCGGTGACGGCGCCGCTCCTGGGCTTCGCGACGCTGCTTCTCGGCGGGTTCAGCCGCTTCGGCATCTGGCGCCGGGTCGTGGGGGCGGTGGCGCTGCTCGTGCTGATCCAGTCGGCGGGGCTCGCGACGTCCGCCCTTCCCATCGTCCGGCCCGAACTCTGGCCGATCTACTACCTGCCGACGGTGCTGGCGCTCGGCGCCGCGGGCGGCCTGCTCGCATTGGCCGCGCGGCCGGGGCTCCTGCGGCGGCGGCGGGCGGGGAGCGTGCCGGCATGAGGCTCCATCTCTACTTCGCGCGCCGCTACCTCGCGACCTTCCTTGCCGTGCTGGCCGCGTTCTTCCTGATCCTGTCCCTCTTCGACCTGCTCGAACAGATCCGCCGCTTCGGCGACCGGGGCGCGGGGTTCGGCGGGCTTCTCGCGCTCACCTTCCTCAACGTGCCGAAATCGCTCTACCGCATCCTGCCGCTCGTCACGATCATCGCCTCGATCTTCCTCTTCCTGTCGCTCGCCCGGTCCTCCGAACTGGTCGTCGCCCGCGCGTCCGGCCGGGCCATCGGCACCACGCTCCTCGCGCCGGTGACGATGGCGATCCTGCTGGGCGTGGGCGCGGTCACGGTGATGAACCCCATCGTCGCCGCCACGCTCGCCCGCTACGAGACGGTGGCCGACGACTACCGGCGCGGGGCGAGCACGCTGTCGGTCACGCGCGAGGGGCTGTGGCTCCGGCAGGCCGACGACAACGGCCAGACGGTGATCCGCGCCGACCGCGCCTCTCTCGACGGGACGGAGCTGTTCGGGGCCACGTTCCTGTCCTTCGACGGCGGCGGGCGGCCCGTGTCGCGGATCGAGGCCGGGCAGGCGCGGCTCGTGCCGGGCGCCTGGGAGATCGCGGACGCCAAGCTCTGGCCGCTCACCAGCGACAACCCCGAACGCGACGCGGGCACCGAGCCGCACCTCACCCTGCCCTCCTCGCTCACCGCCGACGAGATCCTCGACAGCTTCGGCGACCCCGCCGCCATCTCCATCTGGAACATGCCCGCCTTCATCTCCCGGCTGGAGGCGGCGGGCTTCTCGGCCCGGATCCACCGCATGTTCTACCAGATGGAGCTGTCGCTGCCTCTTCTGATGGCCGCAATGACGCTGGTGGCGGCGGCCTTCACCATGCGCCACACGCGGCTCGGCCGGACGGGGATCATGGTGGTCCTGGCGCTGGCCACGGGCTTCGCGCTCTACTTCGTGCGCAACCTCGCGCAGATCCTGGGCGAGAACGGGCAGATCCCCGTGCTGCTCGCCGCATGGGCGCCGGCGGTCGCCACGCTGCTCCTGCCGATCGCGCTGATCCTGCACCTGGAGGAGGGGTGATGCCGCAGAGGCTCGCCGCCCTGCTCGCGCCCCTCCTTCTCCTCGCTTCCCTGCCCGCCGCGGCGCAGGAGATGGCGACGCTGCTGGCCGACCGGGTGGAGGTCACGGGCGGCGACACCATCACCGCCTCCGGCAACGTCGAGGTCTTCTACGAGGGCCTCCGCCTCACCGCGACGCGCGTCCGCTATGAACGCGCGGGCGAACGGCTCTTCATCGACGGGCCGATCACCCTGTCGGACGGAGACACGGTCACCGTCCTCGCCGACGCGGCCGAGCTCGATGCGGACCTGCGCAACGGCGTCCTCCTCGGCGCGCAGATGGTGCTGGCCGAGGAGCTGCAGCTCGCCTCGCCCCGGATCGACCGGGTGGACGGGCGCTATGTCCAGCTGACGAACGCCATCGCGACAAGCTGCCGGGTCTGCGCCTCGAACCCCACGCCGCTCTGGGAGATCCGCGCCGACCGCGTGATCCACGACACCGAGGAGCGCCAGATCTACTTCGAGGGCGCGCAGTTCCGCCTCGCGGGCGTGCCCGTGGGCTACCTGCCCCGCTTCTCGATGCCCGATCCGACCGTCACCCGCGAGGACGGCCTTCTTGTTCCACAGATCTTCACCTCGACGCTGCTCGGCACCGGGCTCAGGTTCCCCTACTTCCTGACGCTGGGCGCCCATGCCGACGTCGTGCTCACGCCCTGGCTGTCGCCCGAGACCACCACGCTCGAGGCGCGCTATCGCCAGCGCTTCCGCTACGGCCAGCTGCGCGCCCGCGGCGCCGTGTCGGACGACGACCTGAACGACGGGCTGCGCGCCTATCTCTTCGCGGACTGGTCCTTCCTCCTGCCCGGCGAATACCGGCTGAGCGGCGACCTCGAGCTGGTGTCGGACCCCTCCTACCTCAGCAACTACGACTTCTCGAACAAGGACCGGCTCGACAGCTCCATCGCCATCGAGCGCACGACCGGGACCGAGGACATCTTCCTCGAATTGGTGGGCTTCCGCACGCTTCGCGGACCCGAGCTGTCGTTCAAGGACCAGGTGACGGGCCGCCTCGTCGAAGGCCGGTACGAGACGGCGGTGCCCACGGGCGACCTTGGCGGGCAGGCGTGGCTGCGCTTCGACACGACCGCGCTCGTGCGCCCCTCCACCTCCGACGTGGTGGGCCGCGACGTTGCGCGCGTGGGCGCCGAGGCCGAATGGCGGGCCGACAGGATCACCGGCCCCGGCATCGTGACGGGCATCGAGGCGGGATTTGCCGGCGGGCTCTACTTCGTCGACAACGACCCCAACTATTCCAACCCCACGCTGCAGAGCACGCCCTACGTCGCGGCCGAGATCCGCTGGCCCTTCCAGCGCGCCACCGCGGGCGCCTCCCACCTCATCGAGCCTGCGCTCTTCGTGGGCTGGAGCGAGACCTACGGCGGCGACGTGCCGAACGAGGATTCCACGCTCGTCGACTTCGACAACGGCAACCTGCTCGCGCTGTCGCGCTTTCCCGGCAAGGACCGGACGGAGGACGGCTTCCGCACCGCGATGGGGCTCAGCTACACGATGGTGGCCGCGACGGGCTGGACGCTGGGCGGCGCGGTCGGGCGGGTGTTCTGGGCCGACGACCCCGGCATCAGCTCGAACTCGGCCGGGCTCACGGGGACGACCTCGGACTGGCTCGTCAGCGTGAGCTACGACTGGCGCGACCGCATCAGCCTCATCTCCCGCAGCCTCGTGGAGGACACCGGCTCCTTCTCGCGCTCGGAAACGCGGCTCGCCTGGCAGGGGACGCGCTTCTCGGTGGGCACGGTCTACAGCTACGCCGAGGCCGATCTTGCGGACAGCCGGCCCGAGGCCAGCTCGGAATGGACGCTCGACGGGGGCGTGCGCTTCAACGAGAACTGGAGTTCCGCCGTGGACTGGCGCTACAACGGCAGCGACAGCGGCTTCGTGGACGCCGGGCTGGGGCTGAGATACGAGAACGAGTGCGTGAGGCTTGACCTTTCGGTCTCGCGCAACTTCGCCTCCTCGGCTACGGTCACGCCCTCGACCGACTTCACCTTTGCGGTGGCCTTCGGCGGCTTCGGCGACCGCGGGACCTACCGGCGAAGCTGCCCAGGCTGAAGGCAAGATACGTGACGACACAGACCTCCCTCCGCGCCCGCGTCCTCGTGCCCCTCGCCGTCGCGATCGCGCTGACCGCGCTCGCCGCGGCCGTTCCCGCGGCGGCGCAGTCGCTGTTCCGCCCGGTCGCGCAGGTGAACGACCGCGTCGTCACCGAGTGGCAGGTGCAGCAGAGGGCGCGCTTCCTCGACCTCTTCCGCACCCCCGGCAACACCCGGCTGATCGCCATCGACCGCCTGATCGAGGAGCAGCTCCAGCTCCAGGAGGCCGATGCGGCGGGCATCACCCCCTCGGAAGAGGCGCTGGTCGCGGGCATGACGGAATTCGCGGGCCGCGTGAACCTGACGATGGAGGAGTTCATCGACGCCATCGGCCAGGGCGGCGTGGCGCCCGAGACGTTCCGCGACTTCGTGGCGGCGGGCATCGTCTGGCGCGAACTCGTCCGCGCCCGCTTCGGCCCGGAGGTGCGGCCGACCGACCAGCAGATCAACACCCGCCTGCTCGAGGTCGGCGCCGAAGGCGGGACGCGGGTCCTGTTGTCCGAGATCATCCTGCCCGCGGGTGACCCCCAGACCGCCGCGGCCTCCCGCGCGCGGGCCGAGACGATCGCCGGCATCACCTCGGAGGAGGAATTCGCGGCCGCGGCCCGGCTCTTCTCGGCCTCGCCCACCCGGTTCCGGGGCGGGGAGCTCGACTGGCGGCCGCTGAACGTCGTGCCCGAGAACGTCCGGGGCGCCGTCGCGGCGCTGTCCCCGGGGCGCGCCACCCGGCCGATCGAGGCGGGCCCCACCATCGGCGTCTTCTTCCTGCGCGACCGCGAGGAGGTGCGCGCCGCGCCGCCGGGCGACGTCGCGGTCGAGTTCGCGCTCCTCACGCTGCCCACGCCCGAGCAGGCCGCCCGGATCGCGGGGACGGCGCAGCGCTGCGACGATCTCTACGGCCCGGCCCTGCGGCTGCCCGAGGACGCGCTCCGGCGCGAGACCCTGCCCGTGGGCCAGCTTCCGGCGGGCGTGCGCGAGGCCGTGGCGCAGCTCGACCCCGACGAGGTGACGCTCCTGCCCGGGACCGCGAGCACGCTCGTCATGCTCTGCGCGCGGCGCCCCAACACCGGCGAGCCGGTGAACCGCGTGCCGGTGGCCGATGCGCTGGCACTCGAGGCGCTGGGCGTGCGGGCGACGCGGCTTCTGGCCGAGCTGCGCGCCCGCGCGACGATCGTCCGCTTCGAATGACGGCGCCGGTGGCGCTCAGCTGCGGCGATCCCGCGGGCGTGGGCCCCGAGATCGCGGTCGCGGCCTGGACGGCGCTCCGGGACGGGCTGCCCTTCGTCTGGCTGGGCGATCCGCGCCACCTGCCGCCCGGCACGCCTTTCGCGGTGATCGACGACCCTGCCCGGGCGGCCGCGGCCGCGCGCGAGGCGCTGCCGGTCCTGCCCGTGCCCTTCGCCGCGCCCGCGGTGCCGGGCCAGCCCGACCTCCGCAATGCGGCGGGCACCGTGGCGGCGATCGACCGCGCGGTCGCGCTCGCCCGCGCGGGCGCGGCGTCGGCCGTCTGCACGGCGCCGGTGTCGAAGAAGGTGCTGGTGGACGGCGCGGGCTTCGCGCATCCCGGCCATACCGAGTACCTCGCGGCTCTCGCGGGCGTGGAGCGCGTGGTGATGATGCTCGCCTGCCCCGAGCTGCGCGTGGTGCCCGCCACGATCCACATCCCCCTCGCCGAGGTCCCGCGCGCGCTGACGCGCGGGCTTCTCGAGGAGACGCTCCGGATCACCGCCGCGGCGCTGCGGCGCGACTTCGGGATCGACCGTCCCCGCATCGCGGTGGCCGGGCTGAACCCGCACGCGGGCGAAGGCGGGCTGATGGGGCGCGAGGACATGGACGTCGTGGCCCCGGTGATCGCGGCGTTGCGCGCCGAGGGCCTGGACCTCGCGGGCCCGCTGCCCGCCGACACGATGTTCCACCCCGCCGCGCGGGCGCGCTACGACGCGGCGGTGTGCATGTACCACGACCAGGCGCTGATCCCGATCAAGACGATCGACTTCGCGGGCGGCGTGAACGTGACGCTCGGGCTGCCCTTCGTGCGCACCTCGCCCGACCACGGCACGGCCTTCGACATCGCAGGCCGCGGCGTGGCCGACCCGACCTCGCTGATCGCGGCGCTGCGGATGGCGGCGGAGATGGCGCGGAGGCGGGCCGGTGCGTGAGGGCGTCTGGGCGGGACGCGAGGGGGCCGTCTGCCCCGTCCGCCCGCAGGGCGGCAAGCGGAGGAGCGAGGGGGCTGTCTGCCCCCGTCCGCCCGCAGGGCGGCGAACGAAGAGCGAGGGGGCTGTCTGCCCCCTCGCGCTCCCCCGAGGATATTTGAAGGCAGATAGAAGCAGGTCGTCAGGAGCGCGGAGGCTCCCGCCTTGGGTGCGATAGACAACCTTCCCCCGCTTCGGGAGGTGATCGCGGCCCATGGGCTTTCCGCAAGGAAGGCGCTCGGGCAGAACTTCCTCCTGGACCTGAACCTCACCGCCAGGATCGCGCGCGCCGCGGGCGACCTCACCGGTTGCGACGTGCTCGAGGTCGGGCCCGGCCCCGGCGGGCTCACGCGCGGGCTTCTGGCCGAGGGCGCGCGGCGCGTGGTGGCGGTGGAGCGGGACGCCCGCTGCCTGCCCGCGCTCGCCGAGATCGCCGCGGCCTATCCGGGGCGGCTCGAGGTGGTGGAGGGGGATGCGCTCGCGGTCGATGCTGTGGCGTTGCTGCGGCCGCCCGTGAAGATCGTCGCGAACCTGCCCTACAACGTGGGCACCGAGCTTCTGACCCGCTGGCTCGACCCGCCCTCCTGGCCGCCCTTCTGGGAGAGCCTGACGCTGATGTTCCAGCGCGAGGTGGCCGAGCGGATCGTGGCGAAGCCGGGCGGCAAGGCCTACGGGCGGCTCGCCGTGCTCGCGCAGTGGCGGACGGAGGCGCGGATCGTCCTGGAGCTGCCGCCCGAGGCCTTCACGCCGCCGCCCAAGGTCCGGTCGGCCGTGGTGCATCTGACGGCGCTGCCGGCGCCGCGCTACCCGGCCGATCCGAAGGTGCTGGGCCGCGTCGTGGCCGCGGGCTTCAACCAGCGGCGCAAGATGCTGCGGGCGAGCCTGCGCGGGCTCAGCCCGGAGATCGAGGTGCATCTGGCGGCGGCGGGCATCGCGCCCACCGACCGCGCCGAGACCGTTCCGATCGAGGGGTTCTGCGCGCTCGCCCGGTCGCTGGCGGCCGAGGTTACTCCGCCGCCTCGGGCTTGACCTCGGGCTGGCCCTCGGCGGCCTCGCCTCCCCCTCCGCCCTTGCGGCGGCGGCGGCGCGGCGGGCGCGGGGCATCGTCGTCGGAGGGGGCGGAGGCCGCCGCCTCGGGCGTCTCGACGAGACCGCCGCGATCCTCGTCCTCCGCCACGTCGATCACGTCGTCGCTGCGCGCCTGCAGGAAGCGCGGCGGCTCGAAGCGGTCCTCGGCCTGATCGCGGTCATTGCGGTCGCGGTCCCTCTCGCGGTCCCGGTCCCGGTCGAACCGCTCGCCGCGGTCCTGGCGGTCGCCCCGGTCGTCGTCCCGGCGCTGGTCGCGCGGCTGGTCGCCGCGGTCGTCGCCCGGACGCCCGCCCTCGTTCTGCTGGCGGAACTGTTCCTGCTCGCGCATCGCCTCGCCCAGCATCCGCGTGTAGTGCTCCGCGTGCTGCTGGAAGTTCTCGAACGCCACCCGGTCGTTCGACAGCTGCGCGTCGCGGGCGAGCTGGTTGTACTTGTCGATGATCTGCTGGGGGGTGCCCCGCACCTTGCCTTCCGGGCCCGAACTGTCGAACACGCGGTTGACGATGTTGCCCATCGAGCGGTTGCGGTTCGACTTCGACCGCGAACGTGACTTCGAAGATCTCATATGGTCTCTGATCCAGCCTTTTGAGGCGCCGGGCGACCCTGTCCCAAATCCGCCTCCCCCTTGGAAGCGTCGGATCGCCGTCATGTCTAGGCAATTGGCGAGGGGGACAAGTTGGCGTCCCACCGCCCCGCACGGCCTCAATAAGCACGAGAGAGGCCATGTGACAAGGGCTTTCGCGGACTATCGGGGAGTTATCCCCGCCAATTGCTGCTTGTGCGAAAGGTGTTGCGCGCCGGTCACCCTTGCGGGAGGCGGGCGGCAACGACCCTGTCCCTCCCGTCGAGATCGGGATGGACCGTCACCCGTTCAAGGCCCGCCTCACCGAAAAGGCGGGAAACCGCCGGGCCCTGCGCGGGCCCGATCTCCACGAGCAGCCGCCCGCCGGGGGCAAGGAACCGCCCCGCCCCCTCCGCGATGGCGCGGTAGGCGGTCAGGCCGTCGGCCCCGTCGGTGAGCGCGCCCCGGGGCTCGTGGTCCCGCACCTCCGGGGCAAGGCCCGCGATCTCCTCCGCGGCGATATAGGGCGGATTGGAAACGATGAGGTCGTACCGCCCCCCAATGTCGCCGAACCAGTCGGAGGGCGTGAGCACCAGCCGATCCGCCACCCCGTGCCGCGCGGCGTTCTCCCCGGCGATCAGGAGCGCCTGCGGAGAGATGTCCGTGCCCACGCCTTGCGCCCCCGGCCGCTCGGCCAGCAGCGTGACGAGGATGCAGCCCGACCCCGTGCCGAGGTCGAGCACCCGGGCGAAGGGGTCTGCCAGCGCCAGCGCCACCAGCGTCTCGGTTTCGGGCCGGGGGTCGAGCACGTCGCGCGTCACGCGGAAGTCGCGGCCCCAGAAGGCGCGCGCGCCCGTCAGGTGGCTCACGGGTTCCCGCGCGGCGCGCCGCGCCACCAGCGCCGCGAAGGCCGCCTCCGCCGCCTCCGGCATGGGGTCCGTCATCCGCCCGGCGAGCACGTCCGGCGCCACCCCCAGGGCGTGCGCCAGAAGCCGCCGCGCATCGCGCGCGGCCCCGTCGATGCCCGCCGCCTGCAACCGCGCCGTGGCGTCCCGCAGCGCCTCCGTCCCCGTCACACGCCCGCCTCGGCGAGCTTCGCCGCCTGATCCTCGGCCACGAGCGCGTCGATCACCTCGTCGAGGTCGCCCGCGAGGATCTCGGCGAGCCGGTAGAGCGTCAGCCCGATCCGGTGGTCGGTGAGGCGCCCTTGCGGGAAGTTGTAGGTCCGGATGCGCTCGGACCGGTCGCCCGAGCCCACCTGGCTCTTGCGCGCCGCCGCGCGTTCGGCGTCGGCCTTCTGGCGCTCCATGTCGTAGAGCCGGGCGCGCAGCACCTGCATCGCGATGGCCCGGTTCTGGTGTTGGGACTTCTCGGACGAGGTCACGACGATCCCCGTGGGGATATGCGTGATCCGAACCGCCGAATCGGTCGTGTTGACGTGCTGGCCCCCGGCGCCGGAGGCGCGCATCGTGTCGATCCGGATGTCGGAGGCCGGGATGTCGATATCGACCTCCGCCGCCTCGGGCAGCACCGCCACGGTGGCGGCGGAGGTATGGATGCGCCCGCCCGACTCCGTCGCAGGGATTCGCTGCACGCGGTGGACGCCCGATTCGTACTTGAGCCGCGCGAAGACGCCCTCGCCCTCCACCCGCGCGACGAGTTCCCGGACGCCGCCAAGCTCGGTCTCCGCCAGTTCCACGATCTCGAACCGCCAGCCCTTGGCGTCCGCGTAACGCTGGTACATGCGGAGGAGGTCGCCCGCGAAGAGCGCCGCCTCCTCGCCGCCCGTGCCGGGCCGGATTTCCAGGATCGCGGGCCGCGCGTCAGCCGCGTCCTTCGGCAGAAGCGCGATCCTGAGCGACTGCTCCACCTCCGGCAGACGCGCCTTCAGGACCGGCAACTCCTCTTCGGCCAGCGCCCGCATCTCGGGGTCCTCCCGCATCGCCTCGGCCTCGGCGATGTCGGCGAGCATCTGGCGGTAGGCCGCGATCTCGGCCACGACGGGCTTGAGGTCGGCATACTCCCGGCCCTGCGCCGCAAGATCCCCCTGCCCGGCCGTCAGCCGCGCCTCGAGGTAGTCGTAGCGCTCGGTGATCCGGGCAAGCTTGTCGAGTGGCACCATGCCGTCCCCTTGGCGCGGCCCACGCGCGGGGTCAAGCGGTCAGGGCGCGGGTTCGAAGGCGAAGGGAGCCGCGTCGAAGAAATCGTCCGACGCCTCGCCCGAATGGATCGCCGCCATGTCGACGCCGAGGTCGAGCTTCCGCACCGGCGCGCCCTCCGCGAAGTCGAGCCGCGCGAGGTCCACCCAGAACACGTTCGGCGACAGCGCCGATTCGACGTAGAAGAGCCGCTCCTTCTGGTCGGCCACCACCCGCCACCGCGTCGTGGACAGGTTCGGCGCGTCCTCCACGCTGATGCCGTAGGGGACGGAGGCGTTGCGGATCACGCTGAACACCGCCGCCGCGGCGATGCGGGGATCGTCGCTCTGCGTCACCGAATCGATGAAGAAGCTCGCCCGCACGAAGCGGTCCGCCGCGCGGTTCGTGCCGGGCAGGAACTCGAGCGGATTGATCCGCTCCCAGTAGCGGGTGATCGCCAGCTGCTCCTCGAACCGCGGCTCGTTCGTCATCACCCGGTAGTCGCGGGAGTGGTGGACCATCAGCTCCCCCCCGACCCATTCGAGGATCGCCGAATCGCCCGTCGCGTCCGACAGCGACAGATGCACCGTGGTGAGCCGTCCGGGCTGCCCCGGCACGTCGCCGGTGGCCGCGTCGATCGGGTTCGCGGCGAGGTGCTCCACGGCCTCGGCCACGGTGGCGAAGTTGTCGAGGAAGTATTGCGCCCAGACCGAGACCGAGATGCGCGGCGTCATCCCGTCGTCGGCCGGGTATTCGGCATCGACGAGCCAGAGGAGGTTCGCCACCAGGCCCGCCTCGTTCATGCCGTCCACGGTCGAGACGTCGTAGCCGGACACGACGAGCGAGCCGTACTGCGAGGTCCATTCGACCGACCGCGGCCCCGCCTCTCCGGTGCGCGCCATGCCCTTCGGGAAGACCCAGAGGTTCGAGACGATGGGGTCCTTCCAGTCGAAGGTCCGCCCCGTGAGCACCCGGTCCTCGGGGCCGAGGTAGACGGCCCGCGTACAGGCGAGCGCGGGCGGCGCCAGCGGCGCGGCAAGGGCGGCGGCGAGCGCGAGGCTCTGCGCGAGGCGTGCGAGCGGCATGATGTTCCCTCTCCTGTTCGCGGAGAAAGGTTAGCCCACGCGCGCCCCCGGGCAACCGTCAGGAGGGCAGCGCGGCGACCCAGCGCGCGGTGCGGGCGGCATTCACGCCAAGGTCCGACTGCCCGAAGCGGGCGCGCGCGTGGATCAGGAGCCACGTCCCGTCGCCGTCCGGGACGGCTGCGACCGTCGTGTAGTCGGGGAACCCCCAGAAGGCCGAGCGGCTGACATAGGTGATCCGCCCTTCTTCGACGCTTCCCGCAAGGCGCCGCGTCCGCGGCTCGGCCATGGCGACCGCGTCGAAGGCGGCCAGCGCCTCAGCCGGAAGACGGGGCACGAAGACCTTCGCGACGTGGCTGTTGTCGCCCGCCGCGCCCGCGGCCGGATCGGTGTTCCAGCGCGCAGGGTCGGACGGCGCAAGGCGGACGTAGGCCGCGAACGCCACGACCGCGACCAGAACCAACCCGAGGATGATCGTCACAAGCCTCATCTCGTCACCGCGCGCCCTTCATCCATTCGTTTTCCATACGCGATCCATACGTTTTCCGGACGCGCCCGGATCGGTCATGTCCGGCGCGACGAGCACCAGAGCGCGAGGATCTCCATCGCCGCATGGGCGCCCGCGATGGCGGTGGCGCCCGTGGTGTCGAAGGGCGGAGAGACCTCCACCACGTCGCCCCCGAGGATGGGCAGACCCTTCAACCCCCGCAGGATCGCGGCCGCCTGCCAGGATGCGAGCCCGCCCCAGACGGGCGTGCCCGTTCCGGGCGCGAAGGCGGGGTCGAGCACGTCGATGTCGAAGGAGACATAGACGTTATGTCCAAGGATTCGCTTGATTTTCTCCACCACGGCCCTGGGTCCTGTCTCGTGCACCTCGGGCGCGTCGATGATGTGGAACCCCATCGGCTCGGGGTTCTCGGTCCGGATGCCCACCTGAACGGAGGTCACCGGGTTCACGAGCCCCAGCTTCACCGCCTTGTAGAACATCGTCCCGTGATCGATCCGCGCGAGGTCGTCGTCCGCCCAGGTGTCGCCATGCGCGTCGAAGTGGAGGAGCGAGAGCGGCCCGAACTTCTCGGCGTAAGCCTTCAGACTCGGGAAGGAAATGTAGTGATCCCCTCCCAGCGCCAGCGACCCCGCGCCCGTGGCGAGGATGCCGCGGATGTGGTCGGTCAACCGGTCGGGGAAGTCCGCGACCTTCGCATAGTCGAAGGCCAGGTCGCCGTAGTCGGCGATGGCGAACTCCGCGAGCGGGTCGAAGCCCCAGCCGTAGGGCGGATCGTAGGGCTGGAGGCAGGAGGCCTCGCGGATCGCGCGCGGCCCGAAGCGGGGACCGGTGCGGTGCGTCACCGCCTGGTCGAAGGGGACGCCGGTCACCGCAAGGTCCACGCCGGTCAGGTCCTTCGTGTAACGGCGGCGCAGGAACGAGGTGGCGCCGCCGAAGGCATTCTCGAACGCGGCGCCGCGCAGGTCGGCGCGGGTGAAGGCGACGTCCACCTGCGACTTGGCATCTTCCAGTGACATGGGAATACCTTACGGGATGATCTTCATCAAAGCGGCGAGGCCCGCTCCACGATCCGCGCGAAGAACGAGGCGCCGATGGGCGCGATGCGGTCGTTGAAGTCGTAGGCCGGGTGGTGGCACACCGGCCCCGGCCCCTGCCCGAGGAACAGGTAAGCGCCGGGCCGCGCCTCGAGCATGAAGGAGAAATCCTCGGCCCCCATCTCCCGCGTGGCAGTCGGATCGACGCGTTCGACCCCCACGATCTCGGCGGCGACCTCGGCGGCGAAGTCGGCCCGGTGCGGGTCGTTGACGGTGGGCGGGTAGTGCTTGCGATAGTCGATCCGCCCCGACACCCCGTAGCCCGACGCGACGCCCGCCACGATCTCCTCCATCCGGCGGATCACCATCTCCTGAACTTCGGGCTGGAAGAACCTGACGGTGCCCGAAAAAACGGCCGCGCCCGGGATGACGTTGTTGGCGGTGCCCGCCCGGAACTGCGTGACGGAGACGACGAGGTCGTCCACGGGCCTGTGGTTCCGGCTGACGATGGTCTGGAACGCTTGCACCATGGCGACGGCGGCCATGAGCGGGTCGGCCGTCTCGTGCGGCATGGCGGCATGGCCGCCGCGCCCTTCGACCGTCACCTCGAACTCGTCGACGGCGGCCATGATCGGCCCCGGGACGGTGTAGAACTGCCCCTCGGCGAAATTGGGCGCGTTGTGGATCGCGTAGACCTCGGCGATGTCGAAGCGGTCCATGATGCCCTCCCGCACCATGACGCCGCCGCCGCCGCCGTCCTCCTCGGCCGGCTGGAAGATCAGGGCGGCGCGGCCCCGGAAGTTGCGAGTCTCCGCCAGATACTTGGCAGCGCCGAGAAGCATGGTGGTGTGCCCGTCGTGCCCGCAGGCGTGCATCTTTCCTGCGATTTCCGAGGCATAGGGGACGCCGCTCACCTCGGCGATGGGCAGCGCGTCCATGTCGGCGCGCAGCCCCACGGTGGGTCCCGGCCCCTGCCCGTTCACGATGGCGACGATGCCGGTCGTGGCGATTCCCTCGTGAATCTCGTCCACCCCGAACTCCCGCAGCCGGTCGGCCACGTAGGCCGCTGTGCGCTGGCAGTCGAAGGACAGCTCCGGGTTGCGGTGGAGCCAGCGCCGCCACTCCGCCATGTCCTCCGCGTAGCCCGCGATGCGGTTGATGACGGGCATGGTGGACTCCTCGTGACGGTCGTGGAACGAGAGGACAGTTTCAGACTCCGAAGGGAGCCGCAATGCCCTCCTCCTCCGACGCCCTCATTCACGATTCCGACGGCGGGATGGACCGCCTTGTCGAGATCATGCGCCGCCTGCGCGATCCGGTCTCGGGCTGCCCATGGGACATCGAACAGGACTTCGCGACCATCGCCCCCTACACGATCGAGGAAGCCTACGAGGTCGCCGACGCGATCGAGCGGGCGGCGTGGGGAGAGCTGAAGGGCGAGCTCGGCGACCTGCTGTTCCAGGCGGTCTACCATGCTCAGATGGCCTCCGAGCGCGGGCTGTTCGACTTCCGCGACGTCGTGCGGGGGATCGCCGACAAGATGGTGGCCCGCCACCCCCACGTCTTCGGGGAGGAGAGCCGCGAGAAGTCGGCCGAGCAGCAGACCCGCGACTGGGAGGCGCAGAAGGCGCGCGAGCGCGGCGCGGCGGGCGTGCTCGACGGGGTGGCGCTGGGGTTGCCCGCTCTCCTACGGGCCGTGAAGCTCCAGAAGCGGGCGGCGCGGGTGGGGTTCGACTGGCCCTCGACCGACGAGGTGATCGACAAGATCGTGGAGGAGGCTGCGGAGCTGCGGGCCGAGTCCGACCCGGCGCGGCAGTTCGAGGAGATGGGCGACCTCCTCTTCGTCATGGCGAACCTCGCCCGGCATCTGGGGATAGACCCCGAGGCGGCGCTCCGGGCCGCGAACGCCAAGTTCGTACGACGGTTCGGGGCGATCGAGGCGGCGCTGGCGGCGGAGGGACGGCGGCCGGAGCAGTCGGACCTGGCGGAGATGGATGCGCTCTGGGATGCCGCCAAGGCGGCGGAGAAGACCGGATAGGGAGGCGGGAGCCGGGCGAGCGGAGAGCGAGGGGGCCGTCTGCCCCTCTCGCCCGCCCCCGAGGACGTTGCCGAAAGGACGAAGCACGGGGCGCGGGACCTTGCGGCTGCGCCTTTACTTCGCCGGGGCGCACGGCCAGTGTCCGGCGCCGAAGGAGATGCCCATGAGCCCGCGCAAGATCATCATCGACACCGACCCCGGACAGGACGACGCCGTCGCCATCCTCCTCGCACTCGCGAGCCCGGAGGAGATCGACGTGCTTGGGATCGTCGCGGTCGCCGGGAACGTGCCGCTGGCGCTGACCCAGAAGAACGCGCGGATCGTCTGCGAGCTGGCGGGGAAGCGGGATGTGAAGGTCTTCGCGGGCTGCGACCGGCCGCTCGAGCGGAAGCTCGTGACGGCAGAGTACGTCCACGGCAAGACCGGGCTCGACGGACCGGCGCTGCACGACCCGACGATGGCGCTTCAGGATCAGCACGGCGTCGACTTCATCGTCGAGACGCTGCGGCGTGAGCCTGCGGGTTCGGTGACGCTCTGCCCGCTCGGGCCGCTCACCAACATCGCCACGGCGTTCCGCCGCGCGCCCGACATCGTGGGGCGGGTGCAGGAGATCGTGCTCATGGGCGGGGCCTACTTCGAGGTGGGCAACGTGACGCCCGCGGCGGAGTTCAACATCTACGTCGACCCCGAAGCCGCCGAGATCGTGTTCAAGTCCGGCGTGCCGCTCACCGTGATGCCGCTCGACGTCACGCACAAGGCGCTGACGACGGCTCCGCATATCGAGGGCTTCAGGAGCATGGGGACGGCGGTCGGGCACACCGTCGCCGCCTGGACCGACTTCTTCGAGCGCTTCGACAAGGAGAAGTACCACGCCCCCGGCGCGCCGCTGCACGACCCCTGCGTGATCGCGTATCTCCTCAAGCCCGAGCTCTTCACCGGGCGGCGCATCAACGTGGAGATCGAGACCGAGGGCCGCTTCACCGCCGGCATGACGGTGGCCGACTGGTGGGGCGTGACCGGCCGGCCCGCGAACGCGATGTTCATGGGCGGGATCGATGCGGACGGGTTCTTCGCGCTCCTGACCGAGCGGATCCGACGGCTGTGAGCGCCGCGCTCCACCTTGCGGGACCGGGCGACATCGAGCGGCTCCTGCCGATGGTGGCGGCCTATCATGCCGGGGAGGGGATCGGGAGCGACGAGGCGCACCGCCGCGCGGGGCTCGGGCCGCTCCTGCAGGGAAGCCCGCTCGGCGCCGTCTACCTCATCGGGCCGCGGGTGGGGCCGGTTGGTTACATCGTGGTGTCCTTCGGCTGGTCGCTCGAATTCGCGGGCATGGACGGCTATGTGGATGAGTTCTGGATCCGGCCGGGCGTGCGCGGCCGGGGCATGGGGTCGGAGGTGCTGGCGGCGCTGATCCCGGCACTCGAGGCGGCGGGGCTGAAGGCGCTGCACCTTGAAGCAGGCACCGGGAACGCGGGCGCGCAGCGGCTCTACGCGCGCCACGGCTTCGTCCTCAGGGAGGGCTTCCACCTGATGACGCGGACCGCCCCCTGAGGATCAGACCGGCAGCACCGTCGTCGCCTTGATCTCCTCCATCGAGAGGAGCGCGGTGACGTTGTAGATGCGCACTTCGGAGATGAGCGCCTGGTAGAACTCGTCGTAGGCGCGGGCGTTGCGGACGCGGACCTTCAGGATGTAGTCGATCTCTCCCGCAAGCCGGTGCGCCTCGAGCACCTCGGGGCGGGCCTTGAGGGCGGCGAGGAACTTGCGCTGCCAGTCGGCCTCGTGTTCGGAGGTGCGGATCAGGACGAAGAAGCAGGCCTCGAGCCCCAGCGCCTCGGCGTCGAGGAGGACGGTCTGGTGGCCGATCACGCCCGCCTCGCGCATCTTGCGGATGCGGTTCCAGACGGGCGTCTTCGAAGAGGCCACGGTCCTGGCGATCTCGTCGAGCGACTGGCTCGCGTCGCGCTGGAGCTCGCGCAGGATCTTCCGGTCGAGCTCGTCAAGTCGGACGGCCATTCGCCGCACTCCCGGTTCGGCGGGATTCCGTTTTCCCGCCGGCGGGATTTAGAACATTCGTCCTTTCGTGAAAAGCGGGATGGTGCGAATCCGGGAGAATCGTCTATGTAGGTCGTCGGGGAACGTGGGGACTGAGAACCAGGGAGGACCCGCCATGACCCGTAACTTCGGTTCCAAGCGTATCCGTGCAACGACACGCGACCAGCGCACCCTGTGGTTCACCGCAGACGACCGCTGGAGCGTCGACCCGGCCGAGGCCGAACTGATCGAGGACGAGGCCCATGCCGACATCCGCCTTCTCGATGCCGAAATCCGCGCGCCCCTGCTCGCGGCGGTCGGTCTCGTGGACGCGCGGGAGGTCGAGAGCCTCGCGTCCTGAGACGTCGTCCGGTCGGGGTTTCTGTCTGACCTGCATCAAGGCGGCTGGCGGATCGCGGCGCTAACCCCTCGAGGATGACAGTGACAGAACAGACCCCCGTCAAACCCGCGGCCGACTTCCATGGCCTGCCCACCGAAACCGTGACCGAGGTCCGCCACTTCACGGACCGCCTGTTCTCGTTCCGCACGACGCGCCCGCGCAGCTTGCGGTTCCGGTCGGGCGAGTTCGTGATGATCGGGCTCACGGGCGACAACGGGCGGCCCTTGCTGCGGGCCTATTCGATCGCCTCGCCCTCCTGGGACGAGGAGCTCGAGTTCTACTCGATCAAGGTTCAGGACGGACCGCTGACCTCGAAGCTCCAGCACATCCGGCCGGGCGACCGGATCATCCTCAAGCCCAAGCCGGTGGGCACGCTCGTCCACGACGCGCTCCTCCCCGGACGGCGGGTGTGGTTCTTCGCCACCGGCACGGGCATCGCGCCCTTCGCCTCGCTCGTGCGCGACCCGGAGACCTACGAGAAGTTCGAGGAGGTGATCCTCACCCACACCTGCCGGGACGTGGCCGAGCTGAAGTACGGCGAGGAGCTGGTGGCCAAGACGCTGGAGGATCCGCTGGTGGGCGAGGAAGCGACGGCAAAGCTGCGCTATTACCCGACGACGACCCGCGAGACGTCACCCAGGATGGGCCGCATCACCACGCTCCTGCAGGACGGGACCGTGTTCCGCGACCTCGGGATCGACGGGATCTCGGCGGAGGCGGACCGGGCAATGGTGTGCGGGTCCATCGGGCTCAACACCGACATGAAGGCGGTGCTGGAAGGCTTCGGCCTCCGCGAGGGCGCGAATTCGGCCCCCGCGGAGTACGTGGTGGAAAAGGCCTTCGTCGGCTGATCACTCTGCGCGGGCCAGCCTCTCGCGGATCTCGGCCAGCGCCAGTTCCAGCTCCGCCTCCGCGGGCTCGGCTTCGGCGAGGCGGGCCATCAGGTCGTCCTTCTCGGCCTCCTCGAGGTTCGACTGTTCGATGGCGTTGACCACGGTCACGCGGTCGTAGCCTTCCGGAGTGAAGGCGGCGCCGCCGACGGCCCCGGCCTCGACGGCCAGTTCGCGCGAGGTCGCGATGTTCGACTGCACGGGCTCCTCGCCCGCCTGCGTGCTCTGGAACGCCTGATCGCTCGCCACGGTGGAGGCGCCGATGGTGGAGGTGTTGGCGTCCGCGACCTCGTTGGTGGGCGGCGGGGCGGAGGTCGCCTGGAGGTCGGCGCCGCCGCGGCCCGGGCCTTGCACCGCGGCGATGGCGAGATAGCCGAGGACGGCGAGGGCGACGACGACGGTCGCCAGGACGATGGGTCTGCTCATGTGTGTCTCCTGTGGTTGCGGGGCCCCTGCGGTGCCGGAGCGCGGCGTGCAGGGCGCGTCGGCAGAGAAACATCAGGCTCCGCAGCCGGTTCCGCCGCCTTTCGGCTTGAATACATGCGGCCGGGACAGTATTTTCCGCGCTCGTTCGATCCAGGCCACAGAAGGACAAGCGCCATCGCTCGAAGACCCCACAACGCCCCGCCGGTGCGTGAGACAGGCCCCCGCGTCAACGACAGGATCCGGGCCCCCGAAATCCGGCTTATCGGCCCCGAGGGCGAGAACATCGGCGTCGTCACTCCTGGACGCGCGCTCCAGCTCGCCGAGGAAGCCGGGCTCGATCTCGTGGAGATCTCTCCCAGCGCCGTTCCTCCCGTCTGCAAGATCATGGACTTCGGCAAGTTCAAGTACGAGACGCAGAAGAAGGAAGCCGAGGCGCGGAAGAAGCAGAAGATCATCGAGATCAAGGAAGTGAAGTTCCGCCCCAACACCGACACGCACGACTACGAGGTGAAGATGCGGAACGTGATCCGCTTCCTCGAGGATGGCGACAAGGTGAAGGTCACGCTCCGCTTCCGGGGGCGCGAGATGGCGCACCAGGATCTCGGGCGGGTTCTTCTCGACCGCGTGGCCGAGGACGTCAAGGAACTCGGCAAGGTCGAAAGCATGCCGCGCGTCGAGGGCCGGCAGATGGTGATGATGATCGGGCCGGCCAAGTAGGCCCCATGGCCGCCCCCACCACGCCGCACACCGCACGCTACAGGGGCCGGGTCAGCGACGACCCGGCCGACGCGCGGCTCCACTCCCCCGTTGTTCTCCGCAACAGCCCGCCGCTTCTCGTGGCGCTCTCCCCATGGTTCGCCGGGCGCTCCGGGCCGGTGCTCGAGATCGGGTCCGGCACGGGCCAGCACGCGGCGGCGTTCCGGCTCGGGTTTCCCGGGCTCGACTGGATCGCGTCGGACCCCGACGCGGGCCACCGCGCCTCGGTCGCGGCCTGGGCGGCGGAGGCGGGCCTCGCGGAGCGCCCGGTGCTCGACATCGACGCCGCGACGGACTGGGCGGGGATGCCGGAGGTCGCGGCGCAGGGTCAGCTGACCGCGGTCATCTCGATGAACGTCATCCACATCGCGCCCATCGCCGTGGCCGAAGGGATCGTGCGAGGTGCTGGGCGGGCGCTCGCGCCGCAGGGGCTGCTCGTCTTCTACGGCCCGTTCCGGGAGCACGGCGTCCATACCGGAGACGGCAACCGCCGGTTCGACGAAGGCCTGCGGACGGAGAACCCCGCGTGGGGTTTGCGCGACGTGGCAGACATCGCCGACATGGCGAAGGCGGCGGGGCTTTCCCCCGCCGCCCTGATCGCGATGCCGGCCAACAACCGGCTCCTGATCTTCCGCCGTTAGCGCAGTTCGACCGACTCGATCCCGAGAAGCCCGGTGATCCGGCGCACGTTGGCACGGCGGTTCTGACGCTCCGCCTCCTGCGTGGCGATCTTGAGGTCGAACTCTCCGTAGCCCTGAACCACGAGGTTCTCGGGCGGCACGTCGAAGTATTCGCTGAGCGCGAGCGCTACCGATTCCGCGCGGCGGTCCGACAGGGCGAGGTTGTAGCTCGCGTCGCCCACGGCGTCGGTGTGGCCCTCGATCAGGAAGACCTCGCCCGGGTTCTCCTCGATGAGCCGCCCGAGCGCACGGCCGAGCGCCGCAAGCTGGCGCGCCTGGTCGGGCTGGATCGCGGCGGAGCCGGTGGCGAAGGTGATCGCGTCGATCTCGATCTCGGGGGCGAGGTAGCGCACCCGGTCGATCTCCCGGATCTGGCGGAGCGAGAAGGTGCGCCCCACGTCCTGCGACATCGCGCGGGCGAGCGCGAGGCGGAGTTCCTCCTCGTCGCCCGTGTAGCGCACCACCTCGCGCGGCGCGTCGGGAAGGCGCGAGACCTCCACCGGCTGGAACTGCGCCATGTCGTCGATGAGCAGCACCTCGCGCCCGTCCGGAAGGATGCGCGTGCGGCGGAGGATCGTGCCGTCGGCGGCGCGGATCGTCACGACCTCGCTGCCGTCGTCGCGGCGGACGATGGTGCGGGTCGAGCCGTCGTCGAACGTCTCGGTACGGACGCGCGCGCCCGGCTGGCGCAGAAGCGCGTTCTCGTCGCGGAAGAGCCGCAGGTTGCCGTCGCCCTGCTGCACGACGACCCGGTCGCCGCTGTCGGCGGTGACCTGACCGCCCTGGTTCAGGAGCGTCGCGAGCGCAACGCCGGCGAGCCCCGCGGCGAGCGCGCGCTGCAGGTTGTCGTTGCTGCCGCCGGAGGAGCCGCCCGTCGCCTGCCGGGCGATCGTCGTGGCGAAGTCCTCGGCCGAGGAGCGGGCGGTTTCCTCGGTCACGACCGTTTCCTCGACCTCGACCTCGGCAGTCGCGTCCGTCTCGGGCGCGGCGGCGGCCGCGGCGGCGGGGGGCGCGTCCGTGGTTTCGGTCTGGGCCATGCCCTGCTGCGGGGCCTCGGCGGGAGCTTCTGCCTGCGCCTCGGGCGCGGCTTCCGCGGCGGGCTCCTCCGTAACGGCCTGCTCTTCAGGGGCGGGCTCCTCCGCCGTTTCGGGCGCCGCGGCCTCGGCTTCGGGCGCGGGTTCGGCGGCGGGCTCCTCCGTCACGGCCTGCTCTTCAGGGGCGGGCTCCTCCGCCGACTCGGGCGCGGCGGCCTCGGCTTCGGGCGCGGGTTCCGGGGCGGCCTCGGGAGCCGCGGCTTCGGGTTCCGGCGCCGGCTCGGTTTCCGGTTCAGGGGCAGCCTCAGGGGCCTCGGTCGCCTCCGCCTCTGGCTCCGGGGCCGGCTCCGGCGCCGCCTCGGGTTCCGGGGCCGCCTCGGGCGCGGGAACGTCTTCCTCGGGTGCGGCGTCGGTCACGGGCTCTTCCGCCGCGTCCTCCTCGGCCGGTGCTGCGGATGCGTCGGCCCCGGCGGCGCCCTCGGCCTGCGCGCGTTCGGCGGCGGCGGCGGCTTCCTCGGGGAAGGCCTCGAGCCAGGTCTCGAGTTCGGCCTCCGTCTCGACCACCGCCTCGGTGTCGGTGACGCAGGGCAGTTCGGCCTCGGCCCAGCATTCGGGGAGATCGGCCTCGGCCTCCTGCGCGACGAGCGGCGCAGGCGCGGCGAGGGACAGGGCGAGCGCCACGGCGGTGGCGGAACGGGGTGCGGTGAAGCGCATCTGGTCAATCCTCCTTTGTCCGCCCGAAGGCGGTCTTCGGGGCGGAAACCCGCCGGTTGCTGTTGCGGTTCCCCCGTCCCCTACCCTGCCGCGGCGGTCACGGCCCTGCGGGCCATGACGCGGACGAGGTGAGCGCGGTAGGCGGCGGTGCCGTGGATGTCGGCGATCATCCCGTCCTCGGACACCTCAAGCGCGTCGAGCGCCGTGGGGGAGAAGTCGGACGCCAGCGCCTCCTCGGCGTCGGTCCAGCGGTAGACGCCCTCGCCCGAGGCGCCGGTGACGGCCACGCGGACCTCGTTGAAGAAGCGCGCCACGAAGACCCCCACCAGCGCGAAGCGCGAGGCGGGCTGGGGGAACTTCACGTAGGCCGCGGCCTCGGGAATCGGGAAGACGACTTCCGTGATGATCTCGCCGGGCTCGAGGGCCGTGGTGAACATCCCCTGAAAATAGGAGTCGCAGTCGATGTCCCGCGCATTCGTGCGGATCAGCGCGTTCGACCCGAGCGCGGCGGCCGGATAACAGGCCGAGGGGTCGTTGTTGGCGAGGCTGCCGCCGATGGTCCCGCGCGAACGCACCGCCGGATCGCCAATCTGGCCCGCGAGGGCGGCCAGCGCCGGATAGGGTCCGGCGGCGTCCTTCGCCACCACGGCGTGGGGAGTCGCGGCCTTCACGACGAGCCGGCCCTCGTCGTCGAGCGCCACGCCGCGAAGCTCTGCGATGCCGGTCAGGCTGACGAGCGTCGAGGGGCTCGCCAGCCGCTGCTTCATCGTGGGCAGAAGCGTCTGCCCGCCCGACAGCGCCATCGCGTCCTCGTCCGACGCCAGCGCCTTCACGGCCTCGTCGACGGTCTTCGCGCGGATGAACTGGAAGTCGTACATGGGATCACTCCGCTGCGGCCAGCACGGCCTTGACGATGTTGTGGTAACCCGTGCAGCGGCAGAGGTTGCCTTCGAGCCAGTGGCGCACCTCGCCCTCGGTGGGCTTCGGGTTCTCCTTCAGGAGCGCCGAGGCCGACATGATCATGCCGGGCGTGCAGAAGCCGCACTGGAGGCCGTGGTTGTCGCGGAACGCCTCCTGAAGCCGGGTGAGCGTGCCGTCGGGGGCGGCCATGCCCTCGATTGTCGTCACGGTCGCGCCTTCGGCTTCGACCGCCAGCATGGTGCAGGCCTTCACGGGCGCGCCGTCCAGATGGACCGTGCAGGCGCCGCATTGGGAGGTGTCGCAGCCGACATGGGTTCCCGTGAGGCCAAGCCCCTCTCGCAGGAACTCCACGAGGAGGGTCCGGGCCTCCACCTCTCCTTCGGCGGCGCGGCCGTTCACGGTCATCCTGACGACGGGCATCGGGGTCCTCCTCTGCTGGCGGGGCGACTTAAAGCACGGGGCGCGCGCGAGGGGAAGCCTCAGCCCCGGCGCAGGACCGCGGTGATCTGCGCAAGGATCGACACCGCGATCTCCCCCGGCGTCCGCGCGCCGATGTCGAGGCCGACGGGGGCGTGGATGCGGGCGATGGCGTCCTCGGGCACGCCGCCCGCCCGCAGCCGGTCGAGGCGCTTGGCGTGCGTCCGGGTGGAGCCGAGGCAGCCGAGGTAGAAGCAGGGCGAGCCGAGCGCCGCCCGGATCGCGGGGTCGTCGATCTTGGGGTCGTGGGTGAGCGTGACCACCGCCGTGCGCGGATCGGGGGCGAGGGTCGCCATCACCTCGTCCGGGTAGTCGTGGAAGATCGTCTCGTCCGGGAAGCGGGCGCCGGAGCCGAAGGCTTCGCGCGGGTCGATGAGCGTCACGTCGTAGCCAGCGAGGCGGGCCATCGGCAGGAGCGCCTGCGCGATGTGGACCGCGCCCACGACGATCATGCGGAGGGGCGGGTTGTGGATGGCGACGAAGGTCTCTCCGTCCTCCTCCACGCCAGAGCGGTCCATGCGGAAGCGGTCGGGGAGGTTCTGCGGGCCAGAGAGGCGGCGGTCCCAGGTCGAGAGGTTGACGACGTAGGCCACGGGGCGGCGGTCGGCGCGGGCGGCCGCCAGGGCCTCCGCGAGGTCGAGCGGAAGCGCCATTCCCAGCGGCTCCACCAGCACGCGGATCGTTCCGCCGCAGGCGAGGCCGACGGCGAAGGCCTCGTCGTCGCTCACGCCGTAGGTCAGGAGGCGGGGCTGGCCATCCCTGAGCGCCTCGGCCGCCTCGATCACCACCGCGCCCTCGACGCAGCCGCCCGAAACGGAGCCCGCCATTTCCCCATCGCCCGCGACGGCGAGCTGGCTGCCCACCGGGCGCGGCGCCGAACCCCATGTCTCCACCACGGTCGCGAGCGCTGCGCCGCGGCCGGAGCGGTGCCAGAGGAGCGCCTGTTCGAGTGCCGCTTCGGTCATGGTTTCGCCCCTCTCCGGATGGACCGCGGCAACAATGGCGCCGTCTACCCAGGATCGTTCCACGGGCGCGGCGCAAGGGCAATGGGCCCGTTGCGGAACCGGCCGGGGGGCGCCTAAGGTAAACCGCTGTTGGGGGCTGTGTGTTTATGAGTAGCGACGTTACGCTCTCCGAAGAGCTGACCGATGACGAGTGGCTGGCCGAAATCGAGACCTTCGGCCGGGCAAAGGGGTATTTCCAGCCGTTGGGCAACACCCATGCGGCAGTCTTCGCCAACAGGTCGCCGGACACGCTGCTCGTCTACTTCGACACGGTTCCGGGGGCGCGGGCGACCAACCCCTCGGGCCTGCCCGTGCCGGTCGAGATTGCCGAAGACCTGGGCTGGGCGCACCTCGCCCTCTATTCCCGGAAGGCGACGTGGTTCCGGGACCACCGGGTCTACCGCTTCTTCGACCGCCTGGTCGATGACGGATTTTTCGAGGGATTCGAACGGGTTGTCTTCTTCGGCGCGGGGTCGGGCGGCTATGCGGCCACAGCCTTCTCCGTCGCCGCGCCCGGCGCCACGGTGATCGCCGTCGCGCCGCAGGCGACGCTCGACCCGGACGTGGCCGAGTGGGACGACCGCTTCGTCGGGATGCGGCGGACCTCGTTCACGGACCGCTACGGCTACGCGCCCGAGATGGCGGAAGGGGCGGAGAAGGTCTTCGTGGTCTACGACCCGCTCGTGGAGCTCGACGCGATGCACGCGGCGCTGTTCCGGGGGGAGAACACGGCCCGAATCCGGTTCCGCAACGCGGGCCCCGGCACCGGGCGGGAGTTCATTGCGATGGGCGCGCTGCGCCCCGTGCTGGAGGCAGTGGCCGAGGGGCGGATCGACGCGCGGGCGATGTTCCGTGCGTTGAGGCTGCGGCACAACTTCCAGCCATATCTGAGGAATCTCCTCAACAGGCTTCACGCGGAGGAGCGGCATCTCCTGACCGCCATCCTCTGCCGCGCGGCGCTGGAGCGGCGGAACTCGCCCCGCTTCAAGCATCACCTCGAACTCGCGGAGCAGAAGCTCGCCCGGATGGGGCGGACGCTGCCCGAACGGCGCGAGCGGATCGCGGAGAGCTAGAGGCCGCCTTCGCGCTGGAGGAAGGCCACGATCTCGTCCACGCCGCGATCGTGGCGCAAGGACGCCATGACGAAGGGTCTGCCCCCCCGCGCGGCGCAGGCGTCGTGTTCAAGTTGCTCCGCATCGACGCCGACATGGGGGGCGAGGTCCACCTTGTTCACCACCAGAAGGTCCGACCGGGCGAGCCCCGGCCCCTTCTTGCGCGGGATATCCTGTCCGGCAGCGGTGTCGATCACGTAAACGGTCAGGTCGGCGAGCTCCGGCGAGAAGGTGGCGGCGAGGTTGTCGCCCCCCGATTCGATCAGGATCACGTCAAGGTCGGCGAAACGCGCCTTCAGTTCAGCCACGGCGGCGAGGTTGATCGAGGCGTCCTCGCGGATCGCGGTGTGCGGGCAGCCCCCCGTTTCGACCCCGCGGATGCGGTCGGAGGGGAGCGCCTGGACCCGGGTGAGGTAGTCGGCGTCCTCGGAGGTGTAGATGTCGTTCGTGATGACGGCGACCGAGTAAGTCCCTGACAGGGCGCGACAAAGCTTTTCGGTCAGCGTGGTCTTTCCCGCCCCCACAGGGCCGCCGATGCCGATGCGGAGGGGGCCGTTCGGGTGGCTCATGTGCGGAAGATCCTGACGGGTTGGGTTTCGTGGTGCAGGGCGGCGAGGTCGGCGCCGGGGACGGAGGAGGCGATGGCGTCGAGGGAGGTGGCGGCGGCCTCGACGGCGGTGCGTTCGATCAGCGGGTGGAGGCTTGCGAGGACCCGCTGGCCGTCGGTCTGGCCGAGGGGAACGAAGCGGACCGCCGCCGAGACGAGGTTCGAGGCGAAGGCGTGGAGGTAGAGGGCGGCGACGCGTTCGGCCGGCAACGTCAGGGCGCGGGCGGCGCGGCCGACGGCGACCGGGAGGGCCGAGGGCGGAAAGTCTTTTTCGGTCAGGGCATTGACGGCCTCGGTGAAGGCGCGGCCCTGGTCGTGCGTTTCGGTCCAGCGCTCCCTCGACGCGCAGAGGGCGCGGGCGGTGGCGGCGAGGTGGGCGAGGTCCGTGGAGGGGTCCATCGCGCGGGTCAGGAGGACGGCGTCGGCGCGGCCGGAGCCATGGGCGAGGATGTCGGACAGCCAGTCCTGCAGGGTTGCGGCATCGGTCACCTGCCCTTCGGAGATGGCCCATTCGAGGCCGTGGGAATAGGCGAAGCCCCCCACCGGGAAGGCCGGGGAGAGCCACTGGACGAGGGTCAGGAGGTCGGCGTCGGACACGTATGGTTTCCGTATGGCAGGCGTATGGATGTCATACATACGCTTCTCGCGCACATTTCAGTCGTGATGGTGGTGGTCATGTGCATGGGCGTGAGAATGCCCGTGGTCGTGGCCGAAGGTGCGCCCGTGCCCGTAGGCGCCGCCTTCGGGGGAGAACGGGCCCTCGATCTCGCGCAGGGTCGCGCCGAGTTGGTGCAGCATGGCGGCCAGCACGTGGTCGTGGCGGATAAGGAGGCGGTCGCCTTCGATCCGGCAGGGCGTGTGGCGGTTGCCGATGTGCCAGGCGAGGCGCGGCAGGTCGCCCGTCACCTCGATCAGCGGCTCGGGTGCGGCGCGGACGGCAATCTCGGTCCCGTCGTCGAGGCGGAACGCGTCGCCTTCGGACAGCGAGACGGTTTCGGGCAGGTCGACAAGGAACGCGCGGCCACCGGCGGAGACGAGGCGCTTGCGGCGGAGGAGCCGCCCTTCGTAGTCGAGCGCGATGTGGTCGGTGCCCTCATGGGCGTGACCGATGGCGGTGGCGCGGGGGAGGATCATGCGGGCTCCGGTGTCGGTGTCGGAGGGAATTGGAGCGGGAAGCGGAGGGAAAAGGCAAGGCGTGGGGCGCGAGGAAGCGCCTGTGGTTGGGGCATGTGCTCAAAGCGTGGGCAAATGAGGGACGGGCGGAGACGTCGACGGAGAAGGGGCCGCCACCTCGCGCGCCTGCGGCACGCCGGAGGCCCCGGCGTCCCGGAACTGCCCGTCTCCGCGAGACGCGCGCGGCCGCCCCGTCAGCAGCGGTAGCCCGTCCCGCGGACGAGGTAGACGGGCTCGCCCGGCGGGGTCTCGTCGAAGACGAAGGCGTTGGCGCCGCCCTTGCGGGCAAGAGCCAGCACCTCGTTCCGGGCGTATTCGACGGCCTGTTCGCCCAGCACGGGCCCGTAGAGGCCGGGTGTCATCGAGACGATCTCGAGCGGCTCGCAGGCCGTGGCCTCGGCGGCGGAGATGACGCGGACGTCGCGGACGCCGGCGATCCCCGCGGGCGGGGTGCAGGCGGCGAGGAGCGGAAGGAGAAGAAGGAAGGCGGGTCGGGGCATTGCTCGGGTCCTCGGGGGCTTGTTGTTGCGCCGAGGGTGCGGCGAGACGCGCTGTCATGCAATAGCGCGGCGCGGGGTGGCGCGCGGTGCAGGGAGGGGCGCTGCCCCTCCGCCGCCTGTCGGCGGCTCCTCCCCGGGATATTTGCGGGTCGATGGAAGCGGGGGCGGGCGGCCTAGCCGTCCGGGTCGAGGCCGCGGGTGATCGACACGGGTTCGGCGACGGCCAGCGGTTCGTCCCATTCGGTCACGCCGATGAACACCGCCACGTCGAGGTCGGGGAGGTAGAGGAAGCCGAGCGCGCGGCCGTCGTCGGCGTCGAAGTTGGAGACGTTGACCGGGAGGACGCGGTAGGTGCAGCCGCCCCAGTCGCGCGTGCCCCAGTCGCCGGTGCCGAAGGTCGTCCGCTCCTCGAGGGTCTCGCCGTCGGCGAAGGAGACGGTGCGTTGCAGTGTGTAGCGCGTGATCTCGGTTTCCGGGCGATCGACGAGGTCGAGCCCGATGCCGTAGTCGTAGATCATGCGCGCTTCGGGGATGACCTCTCCGTCCTGCGTGTCGGCCGCGTCGAGGTAGGCGAAGCCGAACTTCGAGCGGGAGAGGAAGCCCGACCCGTTTCCGTCGTTGTAGTCCGTCCGTTCGACGATCATGCCGTCGGGGTCGCGCGAGAGGCGGGTGACGGAGGTGTCGTCGAAGACGATGGTGATGCCGGGATCGAGGTCGTCGGGCGACGTCGGGCAGTCCGCGCGGGCGGCCGGGGCGAGGAGCGCCGCGGCAGCGAGGACGGATGCGGCGGCCTTCGCGGCGGTCGAGATGACCATGGCTGTCCCTTCCCCTGGCGCGGCGCAGCGGCCTGCCTTCCCTAGGGGAAGGCTAGGCGCGAGCGGGGCGCGGCGCAAGCGGTCCGGTCGCGTCAGAACAGGAAGTAGCGCTGCGCCATGGGGAGCACGGAGGCGGGCTCGCAGGTGAGAAGCTCGCCGTCGGCGCGGACCTCGTAGGTCTCGGGGTTCACCTCGACCTTCGGGGTGGCGCTGTTGAGCACCATGTCGCGCTTGCCGATAGCCCTGGTGCCGCGCACGGCCACCACGTCCTTGGCGAGGCCGAGGGCGCCGCGGATGCCGTTCGCCTCGGCCGCCTGGGACACGAAGAGCACGGCGCCCCGTTCGACCGACCGGCCGTAGGCGCCCCACATGGGGCGCGTGTAGACCGGCTGCGGCGTGGGGATCGAGGCGTTGGGGTCGCCCATTTGCGCGACCGCGATGGTGCCGCCCACCAGCACCATCTCGGGCTTCACGCCGAAGAAGGCGGGGCTCCAGAGCACGAGGTCCGCGCGCTTGCCGGGTTCGATGGAGCCGATCTCGTGCGCGATCCCGTGGGCCAGCGCCGGGTTGATCGTGTATTTCGCGATGTAGCGGCGGACGCGGACGTTGTCGTTCGCGCCCGTCTCCTCGGCGAGCCGCCCGCGCTGGACCTTCATCTTGTGGGCGGTCTGCCAGGTGCGGATGACGACCTCGCCGATCCGGCCCATCGCCTGGCTGTCCGACGCGATGATCGAGAAGGCGCCCATGTCGTGGAGGATGTCCTCGGCCGCGATGGTCTCCTTGCGGATGCGGCTCTCGGCGAAGGCCACGTCCTCGGGGATCGAGCGGTCGAGGTGGTGGCAGACCATGAGCATGTCGAGATGTTCCTCGAGCGTGTTCACGGTGTAGGGGCGCGTGGGGTTCGTGGACGACGGGAGCACATGGTCGAGCCCGCAGACCTTGATGATGTCGGGCGCGTGCCCGCCCCCTGCCCCTTCGGTGTGGAAGGCATGGATCGTGCGGCCCTTCATGGCGGCGACCGTGTTCTCGACGAAGCCGCTCTCGTTCAGCGTGTCGGTGTGGATCATCACCTGCACGTCCATGTCGTCGGCCACGCTCAGGCAGCAGTCGATGGCGGCGGGCGTCGTGCCCCAGTCCTCGTGGAGCTTCATGGCGCAGGCACCGGCGTTCACCATCTCCACCAGCGCCTCGGGGCGGGAGGCGTTGCCCTTGGACGAGAGGCCGAAGTTGATCGGGAAGGCGTCGAGCGCCTGGAGCATCCGCCCGATGTGCCAGGGCCCCGGCGTGCAGGTGGTGGCGAGCGTGCCGTGGGCGGGGCCGGTGCCGCCGCCGAGCATGGTGGTGAGGCCCGAGTGCAGCGCGTCCTCGACCTGCTGGGGGCAGATGAAGTGGATGTGGGCGTCGAAGCCGCCCGCGGTGAGGATCCTGCCCTCGCCCGCGATGGCCTCGGTGCCGGGGCCGATGACGATGTCGACGCCCGGCTGCGTGTCGGGGTTTCCGGCCTTGCCGATCTTGTGGATGCGTCCGTCGCGGAGGCCGACGTCGGCCTTGTAGATGCCGGTGTGGTCCACGATCAGCGCGTTGGTGATGACCGTGTCGACCGCCCCTTCGGCGCGGGTGCGCTGCGATTGCCCCATGCCGTCGCGGATCACCTTGCCGCCGCCGAACTTCACCTCCTCGCCGTAGGTGGTCAGGTCGCGTTCCACCTCGATCCAGAGGTCGGTGTCGGCGAGGCGGACGCGGTCGCCGGTGGTGGGGCCGAACATGTCGGCGTAGGTGGCGCGGGAGATGCGGGTGGGCATGGGTGGGGGCTTCCGTTCAGAGGGGAGATCGGGAACGGCATACCGTCGTCGACAGATGCCGCTTTGAAAATGTCCTGACGTCGCGTAACCTCTCCGCAGGGGCCGAAAGACTCGTCGGGAACTCGGAGCGCGGGGCGCCTCCGCGGCAGGACCGCCGCGGCGACTGGGGAGGAAAGTCATCATGTCGAAGATCGTTGCGGCGGGCGTGCTCGCCGTGCTGGGCGCCGCGTCCGCGGCGTCCGCCGAAGTGTCCGTGGAGCGGGGCGAATACCTCGTCCGCGGACCCGCCGGGTGCGGGAACTGCCACACGCCGATGGGGCCCGAGGGCTTCCTGATGGATCAGGAGCTCGCGGGGCGGCTCGTGGAGGAACTCCCGGAGTTCACGGCCATCGCTGCCAACATCACGCCCGCGGGCCGGGTCGCGGAGTGGAGCGACGCCGAACTGGCCCGCGCGATCCGGGAGGGCATCCGCCCCGACGGAACGCTGATCGGGCCGCCGATGCCCTTCGCGATGTACCGGGGCCTGGGCGACGACGACCTGATGTCGATCGTGGCCTTCCTGCGCACCCTGCCCGCCGTGGAGGCCGAGGTGCCGCAGTCGGTCTACAACATCCCCCTGCCCCCGGCCTACGGCCCGCCGATCGACAGCGTCACCGCGCCGGAGCGGGCGGTGACGGTGGAGTATGGCGCCTATCTTGCCGGGCCGGTGGCGCACTGCATGGAGTGCCATACGCCGATGGGACCGCAGGGGCCGCTGCTCGACACCGACCTCGGGCGCGGCGGGTTCGAGTTCCACGGGCCCTGGGGCACCTCGGTCGCGGCGAACATCACCAACCACGAGGACGGGCTGGCCGAATACTCGGACGACGAGATCAAGGCGATGATCACGCAAGGAGTCCATGCGGACGGGCGGCCCATGATGCCGCCGATGCCCTACGGCTACCTCGCCCGGATGACGCCCGAGGATCTCGACGCGGTCGTGCTGTATCTCAGGAGCCTGCCGGGGCTGCCCGACGCGGGCTGACGCGGGGCCCGCGCCCCTCCGGGGACGCGGGTGGTTCCGTGTGCGGGGGGTGGCGCCCGTCACTCCTCGACCTTGAAGGGCTGGGCCGGCTTCGCGGGCGTCCGGCGCGCGCGGGGGCGGGCGGACTCGGTCTGCGGCTGCGGCGCGGCGGGGGGGTTGGAGGCCGCCCGGGCGCGGGGGGCTTTCGGCTTGGGCGCGGGCGCTTCGGCGATGGCGGCCTGAGGCGCAGGCGGGACGGGCACGGTCTTCGCGGGCCGGGCTGCGGACTTCGCGGCGGGCTTCGGCGCGGGCGCGGGCTTCGCCGGGGGCACGGGCGCGCTTTTCGCGGCGGGCTTCGGGGCGGCCTTCACGGGTGCCGGGGTCGCCCGGGCCACCTTCTTCGCGGCGGGTCGCACCGGGCGAGGCTTTGGAGGCACGGGGGCCGGCCTCGCCGGCGACGGCACGGCCGCCAGCGCGGGGCGCACCATCGGGATCACGCTGCCGCCGGTCGTCGCCCGGGGCGCCGGGGCCCTCCGACCGACCGCTCCGGCGAGCGCGAGCGGGCTCAGCGCGACCGCGAGGCCCGCTGCGGCGAGCGCCATCCCGAGCTGCGCCTCGGCAAGGCGGGACATCGCGCGGACAGGCGAGAAGTGGACGGCGAGGCTCCATTCCTGCGGAGCGGGGGCCATCATCGGCATCGGCATCATCGGCACGGTCCTTCTACTTGAGGAACACCTCGTCGGTTTCGACCTGGAGTGCGGTGGCAAGCGCGTTGGTCTGCGACGCCATGGCGATCACGGCGAGGAGTTCGCCGTGCATTGCGGGCGTCATTCCCCTGGCAGTCGCCGCCGCCGTGTGGGAATGGATGCAATAGCCGCAGCCATTCGCGGTCGAGACGGCGACGTAGAGCATCTCCTTCACCAGCGGGTCGAGCGCGCCGGGGGCCATCACGGTGCGCACCCGGTCCCAGGTTGCCCGCAGGAGCGCGGGGTCGTGCGCCAGCGCGCGCCAGAAGTTGTTGACGTAATCCGTGCCCCGGAGGGCGCGGATCTCGTCGAAGACGGCCCGCGCTTCCGGGGCCGCCTCCGCGTCGGAGAGAAGGGCGACGGTCGCCATCAGACCATCGCGAAGATGCGCGCGGGCCCGCCCGTGCCGCCGCGGGTCTTCGGCGCGCCGACGACGAGCGTGGCGCCCGCCGCGGGCACCTGCGAGAGGCCCGCGAGGCATTCGATCCCGTAGCGACCCGAGGGGAGCCAGGCGTAATGCGTGGCGAAGTCGGCCGACTTGCCGAAGTCGAGCGAGAGCGTGTCGACCGCGATCGCGGCGGCGCCCGTCTCCTCCATCAGCATCTGGGTCGCCTCGATGTGGAAGCCGGGGAAGCTGAGGCCGGCGTCCGTGCCGCGGAACGCCGGGGTGCCGACCTTCGCGTCCCAGCCCGAATGCATCGCCACGCAGGCGCCGTCGGGGATGGGGCCGTGCGCGGCGATCCAGGCCTTCAGGTCGTCCGGCGTGACCTGGGTGTCGGGGTCCTCGGCCGCGCGGGCGGCGATGTCGATGACGGCCAGCGGGCAGACGAGGCGCGAGAGCGGAATCTCGGCCACCGACGCACCGTCGGCCGAGAAGTGGAGCGGCGCGTCGATGTGGGTGCCGGTGTGTTCGTTGATCGTCAGGCTGTAGAGGTTGTAGCCGTCCGACGCGATGTCGAAGAGCTTGTCGTAGGCGATGCCGGGCGGGCCGCCGAAGGTGGGGAAATCCTCGGACAGCTCGTGGGTCATGTCGACCCAGCCACCCGACTGGGCGGCGGCGGGCACGGCCGAGGCGCCGAGCGTCGCGGCCGCGGTGGCGGCGGCCGAGGCGCGGAAGAACGAGCGGCGCGACAGCATCCGCTCCTTGACCGAGTTCATCACGCAGACATCGCACATGGGTGAGGTCCTCCCTTGCTTGGTTCAACGGGTCCTGCGCCGCGGCCCGCGGACGAGCCGGCGGGAATTGGCGCGGGTCTTGCGCGCGATCGGGCTGAGCGCCGCGGTCGCGATGAGGTGGGGCCCGTGGCCCCGCATGGCGGCCGCTCCCGCTGCGCCGTAGGCGTGAAGGAAGGCGGGCCACTTCTCGGCCACCATGCGCGTCGTCTCGGAGGGGCTCACGGGCCAGAGCCCGGCCATGCCCCAGACGCGGAGGACGATCACCGTCTGCGCCTCGGCCAGCATGACGCCGGTCCGGAAGCCGAGGGTCCAGAGCTGAAGGGGGGAGGCGATCACAGCTTGCCCATGACCTTCTGGTTGAAGCCCCAGATCACCCGGTCGCCGCCCACCGGGACGAGCCGGACGGTGCGGGTCTGGCCGGGTTCGAAGCGGACCGCCGTCCCCGCCGCGATGTCGAGCCGCATGCCCCGCGCCGCGGCGCGGTCGAAGGAGAGGCCGGGGTTCGTCTCGGCGAAGTGGTAGTGGCTGCCGACCTGCACCGGACGGTCGCCGGTGTTCGAGACCGTGATCTCGATGGCCTCGCGGCCTTCGTTCAGCGTGATCTCGCCCGGGGCGGTCACGACCTCTCCGGGGATCATTTGCGCCGCGCCCGGACCAGCGCCGCGACCGCCGCGCCGCCGAGGAGCGAGCCCGCGAGGAAGGCCCAGGCGCTGTCGATCCCGTGGGGGTGGAGGTGCGCGCCCTCGTGGGCGAGCGCGGGGCCGGCGAGCAGGATGGGGGCGAGGATGGCGAAGGGTCTCATGGTCACTCCTTGTCGGGGTCGGGCCCGTAGTCGGGCGTCTTGCGGTTCTGGATGCGGTCGAGGATGCGGGGGCCGAAGACGCCCACCACGGCGCCGAGCGCGAGCGCCAGCGCCGCGCCCTCGCCGAAGATGTGGGCGAGGAGGGCCGCGCCGACGAGGCAGACGGCGAAGCTCACCATGCGGAGCTCCATCGCCGTCATCGGCGCGTCCGACAGGAGCATCCCTTCGAGCGCCTTGCGGATGTGCGGTTCCGCATAGGCCGCCCCCGCGCCGGCGGCGATCCCGAGGATGAAGTCTGCAAGCATCACTGTCCTCCCTTGTCGATGGCGTCGAGGGTGGCGAGCGCCTCGGCCCGCGCCATGTCGAACGCGGCTTCGAGGCCCGCGTCCGCGCCCCTGCAGGCGTCGACGACGAGCGTCGCGCCCGCGATGTAGGCCCGCGCCTCGGCGGGCTCCCAGCCTTTCGGCAGGCGGCCGACGTCGCGCACGTTCGAGGTCTGGTCGGCGATCTTGATGCGCTTGACCGCGCGGGGGGCCGTGGCGATGTGGTCGGCCTGACGGCGCTTGCGCGCCTCGCGGGGCAGGTCCTTCCACTCGGGGCGGTCGGTCAGGCCCTCGACCAGCGTCGCGATGCAGGGGCCGAAGGCGGCGGCGATGGTCGCCTCCGTCGCCTCCGTGTCCTCGACCGTGTCGTGGAGGAGCGCCGCCGCCACCATCTCGGGCGTGCCGCCGGCCTCGGCCACGAGGTGGGCCACCTCGAGGACGTGGTTCACGTATGGCACCTCCCCGCCCTTGCGGGTCTGGCCCTTGTGGGCCTCGGCCGCCGTCAGGGCGGCGCGGGTGAGGAGGACCGTGTCGCTCATCGGATCGGGTGGTGGACCGTCACGAGTTTCGTCCCGTCCGGGAAGGTCGCCTCAACCTGCACGTCGTGGATCATGTCGGGCACGCCCTCCATGCACTGGGACGCCGTGACGACATGGGCGCCGGCCTCCATCAGGTCCGCGACGCTACGCCCGTCGCGGGCGCCTTCGACGACGAAGTCGGTGATCAGCGCGATGGCCTCGGGGTGGTTCAGCTTGACGCCGCGTTCGAGCCGGTTGCGCGCGACCATCGCGGCGAGGCTGACGAGAAGCTTGTCCTTTTCGCGGGGGGTGAGGTTCATGCGTCTTCCTTCAGGTCTGCCAGACGCGGGGCAACGCGCCGCCGCGCAAGGTCGAGAGAACGCGCGCAACGAGGCGGCGGAGCGGCCAGCCGTCGCCCGCGAGTGCCCGGACGACGAGGCGGCCGTCCCAGGCGGAGGCCGCCGCCTCTGTTCCCGGTTCGCCGAGCGCGGCGCGGACGGGGCCGAGCGCGTCCTCGGCGCCGGGGGCGGCGAGGATCACGGTGGCGAGCGCGCGGGCGCCGCCCAGGGTCGCGGGCGAGCGGCGGGCGAGGATGTCGGCGGTGAGGCGCAGGGGTTCGATCAGGAGGGGCGCGCCGTCGCGCGTGATCGTGCGGCGGTCGGTGAGGTCGAGGGCGGCCACGGTTTCGCCCATGGCCGCGCGGCCGAGGACGAGGCTTTCGACCATGAGGAGCGTGGCATCCCCGTGAAGCGTCACGGTGGTGCGCCGGTCGAGCGCCGCGCCGTCGAAGAGGATCGTCTCCTGCGGGAGCCAGTGGAGCGTGGCTCCTGCCCCTGCTACGAGGTCCACCGTCATCTCCGCCGCGCCGCCCGCGCTGCGGTAGGCGCGCTCGGCCGTCTGGGTGGTGAGCGTGGCGGCGGCGCCGGGGCCGATCCGGCCGTCGTAGGCGAAGCGGTCGCCGCCGGTGAGCCCGCCGGCCGTGTTGAGGAACACGACCTCGGGCATGGGGCCGTGGACGTTCGGCAGGAAGGCCTTGGCGGACCCCGACTGGTGCAGGCGTTCGATCCGGGTCGCGCCGCGCGAGAGGCCGAGCGTGACCGCGGCGCGACCGCGGGCGCGTTGCATCGGGACGGGTGCGGCGTCGAGCATCAAGACCCCTTTCGCGCCCGAGATTAGCCGCGCCGCCGCGCTCCGCAATGCGGCGCGGGCGCCGCCGGGGGATTTCCGCCCCTTCGCGCCGCACATGCCCAAAAATGCGGCACGCCTTGCCGCTGGCGCGGGGGAATGGCTTGCGGTAATCGGGGAGCCATGACCGATACGCTCACGATCCGCCGCCCCGACGACTGGCATGTCCACTTCCGCGACGGCGAGGTGCTGAAGGCCGTCCTGCCCGAGACCGCGCGGCACTTCGCCCGCGCGATCGTGATGCCGAACCTCGTGCCCCCCGTGGTGACGGGCCGCGACGCGGCCGAGTACCGCGACCGCATCCTTTCGGCGAAGCCGGCGGGGTCGAAGTTCCGCCCGCTGATGACGCTCTACCTCACCGAGGAGACCGAGGTGCGCGACCTGCGCGCGGCGGCCGAGATCGGGCTGATCACGGCGGTGAAGCTCTACCCGGCCGGGGCCACGACGAATTCGGCCTCGGGCGTGAAGGACTTCGGCAAGGTGCGGCGCGTGCTGGAGAACATGGCCCAGATCGGGCTGCCGCTTCTGGTGCACGGCGAGGTGACGGACGCCGCGGTCGACATCTTCGACCGGGAGGCGGTGTTCATCGACCGGGTGCTGGAGCCGATCCGGCGCGACATCCCCGGCCTGCGCGTGGTCATGGAGCACATCACGACGCGGGAGGGTGCGGCCTACGTCCGAGAGGGCGGCCCCGACATCGCGGCGACGATCACGGCGCATCACCTCGTCCTCAACCGCAACCACATCCTCGCGGGCGGCATTCGGCCGCATTACTACTGCCTGCCGGTGGCCAAGCGCGAGGAGCACCGGCTGGCGCTGCGCGCCGCGGCGACGAGCGGAGACCCGAGCTATTTCCTCGGCACCGACAGCGCGCCGCATGTGGACAAGCTGAAGGAGGCCGCCTGCGGCTGCGCGGGCTGCTTCACGGCCACGAACACGCTGTCGGTGCTGGCGGAGGTCTTCGAGCAGGAGGGCGCGCTGGACCGGCTCGAGGGGTTCGTGTCGCTCCACGGGCCGGCCTTCTACCGGCTGCCGGTGAACGAGGACACCATCACGCTCCGCAAGGGCGAGGTCGTCCCCTACCCCGCCAGGATCGACACCGGGGACGGCCCCGTGACGGTCTTCGACCCCGGCTTCCCGCTGCACTGGCGGGTCGAGGCGTGAGGCGGCGGTCGCGGCTTCGCCGCGGGAGTCCCTGGTCTGCGCGGCTGCGCCGCAAAGGTTCCTGGTCTGCGCGGCTGCGCCGCAAAGGTTCCTGGTCTGCGCGGCTGCGCCGCGCGGGCCTCCGGCGGGAGTATTTGTCCCGAGATGAAGGAGAGGCGCGCGCATGATCCCCACCAGTTTTCCGCCGAAGGACGAGATCGCCCGGCTGAGCGCGGGGATGCTGCTGGAAGTGGGCGCGGTGCACTTCAACGCGGCCGAGCCGTTCACCCATGCCTCCGGCAAGAAGGCGCCGACCTACATCGACTGCCGCAGGCTCATCTCCTTCCCGCGGGTGCGGGCGGCGCTGATGGACTTCATGGCGGTCACCGTGATGCGCGAGGCGGGCTTCGAGGCCTTCGACACCATCGCGGGCGGCGAGACCGCGGGGATTCCCTTCGCCGCCATGGTGGCCGAGCGGCTGGCCTTGCCGATGACCTACGTGCGCAAGAAGCCCAAAGGCTACGGGCGGAACGCGCGGATCGAGGGCGTGATGGGCGACGGCGACCGGGTGCTGCTGGTCGAGGACCTCGCCACCGACGGCGGGTCGAAGCTGTCCTTCGTGGAGGCGATCCGGGAGACGGGAGCCTCCTGCGCGCATACCGCCGTGATCTTCTACTACGGCATCTATCCGGGCACGGTGGAGGGGCTGGCCGCGCAGGGCGTGGCGCTTCACCACCTCTGCACCTGGTGGGACGTGCTCGACGCCGCGCGGGCGCGCGGGGACTTCGACGAGGGGACGCTGGCCGAGGTCGAGCGCTTCCTGCGCGCGCCCGGCGACTGGCAGGCGGCGCGGGCGGGCGGTTGACGCGATTCGGGGCGCCGCGGCGCCCCGGGCCGCGCGGCGCGAGCGGGCGGGACGGTCGAGGGTGGCGGAATTCCCTCCTCATTTCCCGCCGCGGGTCCACCGGATATTGACGGGCGCCAGCACGTGACCGCAGGATGTTGCGACGGCAGGATACCCACATTGTATCCACAGAAACATACAATTTGCCACTCGGGCGGCTGAGGCCGTAAGCCACCGCCCCACGGGGAGAGGCAGAAAATGAGCACCATACGGGCCATCCAGACCGGGGCGGTCGCGGACGATCTGTCCGCCACCCTGCCCCACAACATCGAGGCCGAGCAGCAGCTGCTGGGCGCGATCCTGACGAACAACGAGCTCTTCGACCGGGTCGCGGGCATCGTGAAGGCCGAGCACTTCCACGAGCCCGTCCACGCCCGGATCTGGGAGAAGGCGGCGGCGCAGATCGCGCGGAACGCGCTCGCCTCGCCGGTGACGCTGAAGCTGTTCCTCGAGGACGACGAGGGGTTGAAGGAGCTGGGCGGGCCCGCCTACCTCGCCCGGCTGGCGGGGGCGGCGGTGTCGTCCTTCGCGGCGCGGGACTACGCGCAGATCGTCCACGATCTCGCCGTCCGGCGCGAACTCATCCGGCTCGGGCGCGAGATCTCGGACCGCGCCGCGCGGGTCGACGTCTCGGGCGAGCCAAAGGAGCAGATCGTGGAGGCCGAACAGCGCCTCTATGCGCTGGCCGAACAGGGCAGCCAGCAGAGCCGCGGCTTCCAGTCGTTCCTCAAGGCGGTGACGGATGCCGTCCATGTGGCGAACGCGGCCTACCAGCGCGACGGGGGACTCGCGGGGCTCTCGACCGGGCTCGCCGACCTCGACCGAAAGCTCGGGGGGCTGCACCGGTCGGACCTCCTGATCCTCGCGGGGCGGCCCTCGATGGGCAAGACCTCGCTCGCCACCAACATCGCCTTCAACATCGCGCGGGCCTACCGGCGGGGGCGGAAGCCCGACGGGTCGGAGGGCGCGGTCAACGGCGGGGTCGTGGGCTTCTTCAGCCTCGAGATGTCGGCCGAGCAGCTGGCCGCGCGGGTGCTGTCGGAGGCGGCCGAGGTGCCGTCCGAACAGATCCGCCGCGGCGACATGACCGAGGGCGAGTTCCGCCGGTTCGTGGATGCCGCCAAGACGCTCGAGAGCTGCCCGCTCTTCATCGACGACACGCCCGCCCTGCCGATCAGCCAGCTCGCGGCGCGGGCGCGGCGCCTGAAGCGGACGCACGGGCTCGACGCGCTCTTCGTCGACTACCTCCAGCTGGTGAAGCCCGCGACGGCGAAGGACAGCCGCGTGAACGAGGTGTCCGAGATCACGCAGGGGCTGAAGGCGATCGCCAAGGAGCTCGACATCCCGGTGGTGGCGCTGTCGCAGCTGTCGCGCCAGGTTGAGAACCGGGAGGACAAGCGGCCGCAGCTGGCGGACCTGCGGGAATCGGGGTCGATCGAGCAGGACGCGGACGTGGTGATGTTCGTGTTCCGCGAGGAGTACTACAAGGAGCGCGAGAAGCCGGGCGACCACGAGCTCGACAAGATGTCCGCCTGGCAGGAGGCGATGGAGCGCGTCCACGGCCGCGCCGAGGTGATCATCGGCAAGCAGCGCCACGGACCGATCGGGACGGTCGAGCTGAGCTTCGAGGGGAGGTTCACGCGCTTCGGCAATCTCGCGAAGCCCTGGCAGCAGGGCGGCGGCGGGGCGATCGAGGGGTTCTGAGGGGGCGCCTCGCCCCACGCCTCCCGGTCCACGCGGGAGGGAGGCGCGACGCGCGCAGCCATGCGCTCCCCTCCCCCGCCGGGCAGGGGGAGGTCAAACGGGGTGCGGAACGAGGGCCCCATCGGCAACCCTCCGCCGATCCCCGCCGTTTTTCTCTCGCCTTCCCGCCCGCCCGCTCCTATGGAACGCCAGACCACGGAGGCCCGCCCCATGCAGAACGCCATCATCTCGGAAGACCTGACCATCGAGGGCAACCTCACCGCGCGTGAATCGAGCCTCACGATCCTCGGCACGGTGACGGGCGACGTCTCGGCCCGCGCCATCGACGTGCAGCCGTCCGGCGAGGTCACCGGCACGCTCGCCGCCGAGACGGTGACGATCGGCGGCCGCGTCAGGGGGCAGGTGACCTGCACGGACCTGTCGCTCAACGAAACCGCCCGGGTCGAGGCCGATCTCGTCACCGGGTCGCTGTCCTCGCGCAAGGGCGCGACGCTGGCGGGCAAGGTCCAGGTGACCGGGCCCAAGCAGGGTGCCGCCGCCGCGCGCTGAGCGGCGCCACAAGTCCTTGTGACTGGACAGGGGTGCCGGGGTCCGGCCTACTCGGCCCATGCGACCGATGCTTGCCCTCCTCTTCGCGCTCGCCGCGCTGCCCGCGCGGGCAGAGACCGAAGTCGACATGGAACTCGTCCTCGCCGTCGATGTCTCCCGCTCCATGTCGCCCGTGGAGCTCGAGATCCAGCGCCGGGGCTATGCCGAGGCGCTTGTCTCGGACGAGGTCCTTTCGGCCATCGCGGACGGCTACACGGGACGGATCGCGCTCACCTACATGGAATGGGCGGGCGACGGCGCCACGCGCGTCGTGGTCGATTGGACCCTGGTGGGCAGCCGGGCCGATGCCCAGGCGGTGGCGGCGGAGCTTCTCGCCCACCGGCCCTACGGGCTGCGCCGGACCTCGATCTCGGGGGCGCTCACCGCCGCCGTGCGGCTCTTCGAGGACAACGGCTTCACCTCCTTCCGGCAGGTGATCGACGTCTCGGGCGACGGTCCGAACAACCACGGCGGCCCGGTGACGCGCGCCCGCGACGCCGCCGTCGCGGCCGGGATCGTGATCAACGGCCTGCCGCTGATGACCGAGGACGCCTACGGCGGGATGTGGCACCTCGACGACCTCGATACCTACTACGCCGAATGCGTGATCGGCGGACCGGGCGCCTTCGTGATCCCGGTGCGGGACTGGAGCGAGTTCCCCGCCGCGGTGCGCCGCAAGCTCGTGCTCGAGATCGCGGCACTGCCCCTGCCGGCCGAGCGGATCGTCCCGGTCCAGGCACGCCCCCCCTCCTACGACTGCCTGATCGGCGAGAAGATCTGGCAGCGCAACCGCGGACAGTGGGACTGGCAATAGCGCCGAAGCGCACCTGTCAGCCTCGAACCCGCGCGCCCCTCCACCCGGCGCGCTGCAGCATCTTCCATGGAACGGCGGGGCTCCCCGTCACGCGGCGCGCCGCCTCTTACTCTGCTGAAGCCTCCTCCTTCCATCGACCTGCAAATATCCTCGGGGGAGCGCGAGGGGGCAGACAGCCCCCTCGCTCCTCCACTGGCCGCCCTGCGGGCGGACGGGGCAGACAGCCCCCTCGCTCCTCCACTGGCCGCCCCGCGGGCGGATGGGGCACATTGCCCCTCTCCCTCGAACGCGATCCTTGAACCTCGCGCCGGTTCCGCCTACATCTGGGGTGTCCGGGCGACCGGACTATGGCGATAAACGCGCCCGTAATAAGCGGATCGGACCCGGGGGCGGTACCCGGCGGCTCCACCAACGACCCCTCATTGGCGGGGACATGGGGCCGAAACAGGATCGACGGACGTCTAAAGGGGAATGCCTTCGCCCGGTGAGGTACCACCGTTATCGGTCCAAGCATGATAGTTGCCAATGACAACCGTGCTCCGGTGGCGCTCGCTGCGTAAGCAGCGCGCAAAGCCAAAACTCAAGTCCTTGCGCTTAGCCGCGTAAGGCGGGGTTCGCAGGCACCTGGCAACAGAAGCCTGCACTTTCCCCCTCCCGTAAGGTTGCCGCAAGGGTCGCACGCTCTCGTCCATGCCGCAGGACAACGGCAGAGGACACAGGCATGGGCGCGGCGGCTGGCACACTCGCTCTTCCCGGCTCCCCGATCCCCAAGGTGCTGCCGGCGCCGGTCGGCCTGCCCTTTCCGCCGGGCGGCAAACCGCGCGAGGTGACGCGCGCCTCGGAAGCGGTGGCCGACCTGCGCCGCCGCGATCCGGCCGCGCTGAACGGGCTTCTCGACCACGCCCTCCGGATCGCCCGGGCGCTGCCCTTCGTCCCGAACGGCGGGAGGGTGTCCGGCCACCGGCTCCCCTCGGGCGAGGTGCGCGCCGAGATCGCGCTCGAGACGCTGGGCCGGTCGAAGATCGGCGACGAGCGCACCGTGCTCACGGTCGACCGCAAGGGCGAGGTGCGCGTCGGCGTGCTCGACCGCGACATGATCCCGCGCGAGGTCGGCCGGATCGGGACCGTCTCCTCTCTCGTCGACAGGGGGTCGGTCACCGCGGCGCGCTTCCCGACGCTGGCCGCCACGCTCGGGTCCTCGGGACAGGTTCTGCTGACGGCGGAGCCGAGCGGGCTCGGCGCCCTCGCGCAGGGGATCGTGGCCGAGGCGGTCTCCCGCCCGCCGCGCGCGCCCGCGGCCCCGCCCCTCGCGGCCGCGGCCCGGACGCCGCCGCTCGACCGCCTCGCAGGCCTCCGCGACCGCGAGGCGGAGCGCTTCGTCGCCGCCACCTACGCGAGGGGCTATACCGCCCGCCTCGGCCAGTACGAGGCGGCCCGCAGCCAGATCCAGGGCCTCGGCACCGCGCCGGCCGGACTGCCTGACCGGCTGCAGCGGGCGGGCGCGCAGCTCGACAACCTGCGCGACCGCGCGGCGCGCGCGGGCGAACTCGCGGGCCTCGGCAAGGTGCTCGAGGCGGTGAAGCCGCAGGGCCTCCGGCAGGTCACGGATTCGCTGGGGCTCGTCTTCGACGCAGGGAGTCTCAAGTCGCAGCTGGCGAAGGTCCACGGCGAGGCGACCTCGGCCGCCACCGCCTTCGACGCCGAGATGGCGGCGATCCACCGCGACCTCTCGCGCCACATGATGCCCACCATCACGCGCCTGCCCGGCGACACGTTCGACCCCAATGCCGCAGCGAAGCGCCGCGAGGCGCCCCCGCCCGCCGACAAGGGCGTGACCCTGCCCCCGCCGCGCCCACCCGCCGACCCCCGCGCCAGCGCCCCCCCGCCGTTCCCGGGCAAGGAGACGGGTCAGCGCAAGGCGCCCCCCGTCACCCCGCGCGAGACCATCGACCCCCGCGACATCGGCACGAAGCCCTTCCCGCCCTTCCGCGAGGAAAGCCCCCTGACGGTGCCGGTGCCCCCGGAGACGGGCGGAGAAGGTATGTCCGCATCGGGGTCGGCTCCGCCGCAGGAGACCTTCGAGCTCAGCCCCCCGGCCGCGCAGGAGCCGCATGTCTGGCCGGGCGTGGACCTTGCGAGCCTCCTCCGAGGGTCCGACCTTTCACCCGGCCAGCGCGAGTTCTTGACCTATCTGAACACGCCCGAAGGACAGCGCTCCTTCCGGGACCTCGCAGAGATGTCGCGCCCGTGGAGCGACGATCCGAAGGACCGGCGGGCCTTCATCGTCGAGGCGGCGCTGAAGGTCCGGGAGATGTCCCTGATGGGCACGGGGGCGAAGTCGCAGGCCGAGCTCGGCTTCGTCCTCTACGGCAGCCGCGAGCTGGGTTTGCGGGTGTTTCCCGAACTGAGGGTGGGTTCGCCGAACTCGGTCCTCACGCCAAGGGGTTACCGGCAGCTCCTGGCAGACCCCAAGGTGGACCTCGTGGTGAACATGCATACGCATCCAGCGCTTGGTCCCGAGGTGATCAACGGCCAGGGATGGCGCGGCAATCTCGGGACGCCGGTCACCGGATTCTCGCAGCAGGACTATCGCGCGTTCCGTTACCTGCGCGAGACGCAGCGCAACAAGGAGCAGGAGGACGGCCTGCCGCCGAAGATCCTGGAATTCGGGAACGTGACGATCCTCGGAGGAACCGTTGCGCTCGTGGAGTTCGATGACGATGACAACATCGACACGCAGGTCGCCGGCGCCGCCGGCGGTGTCCTGGAGGACGGGTTCTCGATCGTCCGCCTTACGGTGGATCCCGACCTCGCGCGTCCACCCCAGGGCGCGTCGGGACGCCGGCAGGAAGCGGTGGAGCGGACGCAGGGTTACCCGAACGGTTTCCCGGGCTTCGAGCGGCAGACACGGTTCCGCGACTAGAGCGTGAACCCATAAACAGGATTCCCTTGGTTTCTGTGTTGTGATTCACAA